>Ga0210057_1000008_pt1 | contig 624246 bp, 648 predicted proteins | sample CryGeyCG2114_010_2_FD_183968 | JGI IMG/M metagenome (GOLD analysis project Ga0210057, IMG submission 183968) | Groundwater microbial communities from aquifer - Crystal Geyser CG10_big_fil_rev_8/21/14_0.10 (SPAdes) (version 2) | ecosystem: Environmental > Aquatic > Deep subsurface > Groundwater... | reverse complement strand
GTGCCCCCGCCAGGAATCGAACCTAGAATAACGGCTTAGAAGTCCGCAGTTATATCCGTTTAACTACAGGGGCGAATGAATAAAATAATAGCATCTATGCTTTTATTAGCTTTATGAATGAAGACCATGGAATGTCCCATTACAGGGGCAAGTGAGGAAGAAAATGGAAGCTCGCTTACATTTTACTTCCGAACGCAGACCATGCATGTATTTCACATACAGGGGCGAACGACCACCGTAATAAAAGCACACTTTTTATATTGCTTCTAGTGGTCCGGTTGAAGGTGCCTTCGGAGGTGTACCACTTTCAATAGTCGCTGGCTCAACGTATTGTCCAGAAATTGATTTGCCATGTACCTTTTCAAAGGACTCTTTTCGAGCTCGGTACACCTCAAGTGTACGCGCAAGCGCAGCCTGATCGTACTGCGGTACGGTGACCTCAACATTCGGCTGTGTGTCTGTGATATGCAGTTGAGATGAGAACGAAAATCCCGCGTACACCATACCTCCAACAAATAGTAGCCCCGCCACCGCAAGTCCTCGCACCCATTCACGTGTTGGGTTTATAGTACGTGAAGGCACCTTCCCTGCCTCACGCTTCGCAACGGTACGAGCAAATTTTATAATATCTTGTTTTGTAATCATACGTCGTGTTCTTTAAGAACCGTAATAGTGTACTCCCCTTTCCACTCACCTGTTCCTTCACTTCGACCAAGATCAGCTGTCTGCACTGTCGTCTTATACGGAAGTGTCTCAAGGAGGGTCAGTACCTGAATCACAGCACTGTACGAGCCGTCAGTGTGCAGTTTGAGTGTTACCGTATCAATGCCATCATTCCCTGCACTTACCGCAATATCGGTCGCAGTGACCGTGGCTCCATTTCCATCACCGAGTGATTCAATGAGTGCAAGAAACGCGACTACCCCATCTTTTGGAATAACGTACAAACGCAACTCATTCCGTTCATCAGTTAGGTCTGCGGATATACGCATTAGTGTTGTGTATTCCCCACTCTGCGCCTCAAGCGTTGCTTGATTTTGATAATCCTCTTGGAACGCTTCTTGTGTGTGCATTGTAAAATACCCAAACAGAGCATACGCCCCCACCGCAGCAAGTGCGATGACTGCACTAATGATGAAACTGATAGTTGTTCGTTTTGTTGTCATAGTTATTTGCTATCCGTTGAGAACGTTACCATTGCAGTGAACGACACATCCGTACTCCGCACCAAATCAGATAATGGTATCGCGACTGCTGTAATTTCAGGGAATGCCTCCAACCTACTCTGGAAGTCCTTGAGTGCCTCTCGAGAAACAGCAAGACCTCGAACTTGCATAGTCATACCTTGTTTTGTATCTGTTGACCGAACAATCTGAAATCCTCGAAGTTCGATTTTTGTACCGCCTGTCTCAGTAATTCGTGTTATGAGATCCGCAAATTGAATTTCAGATTCATCTATCGCGAGTTTTTTAACCAGCGTGTTGGTTATTTGTACATCCGCTTCGAGAGCCTTCGCTGTTTCAACTTGTGTTGACGATGACTGCAGTGAGAGCGCTTTCTGTTGTGACTCTACTAATACGTATGTCGGTACTAAAAGTATTCCTGAGAGTATCGCGACGACCGCAAGGAGGAGCGCCCAGACCGAAAATACACGCAATCGATACTCCTTGCGAATGACCGCCTCTGCAATTGGTGGAATAAGATTGGTCATGGTGTTCGATTCTTAAAATCAGGATAATCTGACAGTGCGAGTCCGATTGCTGTGGTGTAGCCATACGAATGAGTCTTTGGGATTGGTGGGACTGTTTCTCCACTCGGAAACGCATTCCCCCACACATCCGCTCTCTCCGCAGGAACACCGAGTGCGTCCGTAAGGTATTCAGGGAATCCCGCAAGGTTGCTACTTCCCCCACAGAGAACAATTTTTGTGATCGGTCGCTGACCATGTTCACGACTCCGTGTGTTCCAGTATTCAAATCGTGCACGCAGTGCATCCACCATGGTATCGATCGGCGCAATGAGCGCAGTGCGCAATTTTGCATCCGATGCATCGGCGCGAATGCCATCTTTATTTTTTATACGAGTGAGTTCGTCTTCTTCGGTCTCTCCAAGAATTCCGCGCATCGCGGTACTCAGCGTTGTTCCACCCACTTCAATCGTCGAGGTGTACGTCAGTACTCCCTTGTGCACAATGCCAATACCTGTGCGTCGACGTCCAAAATCAACAACCATGAACGTATCGTCCTTACTCTTCGGCGCAACTGCGTGCGCAACTGCAGCCGCCTCCACTTCAAAAGCAACGGGACTCAGTCCAGCCTCTGTACACGCTTGATAGTATGAAAGGATCACTTCGCGCGCATACACCGTGACGACCACATGAAGCTTCTCTTCACTTTCATTCCCCTCTACAATTTCATAATCAAAAAAAGCATCTTTTGGGGAAAGGGGTACATTCTCTTCAAGAGAAAATTCGAGGAGCCCACGGATTTCTGCAAAGGGCGTCCCTTTTGGAATGACGGTTTCAAAAATGTAGGCACGCTCTTCCGGAAGAGAGACACGTACGTACGATGTTTTGCACTTTCCGCACAGGTGGCGTAGCGCCTCACTGAGCGCTTTTCCATTTTTTACTTCACCTCCAACAACCGTACCCTCAGGAAGCTGGTGATCTCCCCATGTCACCAACTCAAGGTCATCGTCTCCCGAGTCTTTAAATCGTACGTACTTTATTGAGGCGTCAGAAATATCAATGCCGATACTCGACATCGTCATATACTCCGGAGGTGGAAACAAACGTGTAAATGTTGTGTACACAGACATATCGTATATGTATTATACGCTGTCTCGTACGTGAGATGTGCCTCACTACCCACATCAACCCGTTAAAGGAAAACTGTGTAGCCTGCGTACAACACTACCAAAACAACCATCGAAATCATGATCGTTCTCAGTCGTACATTAAATCGATCCATCATCCGCTGACCATAGTTTTTTACAATGTATGCAACCAGTATAAATCGTACGCCACGTCCAATGATAGACGCGAGCACAAATTGCCATAGACTGATTTTCAAAAACCCGCCAACGACAGCGACGAGCTTGTACGGGATCGGAGTGACTGCGCCAAGGAGCGTAAAGAGAAACGCATTACTATCGAATGCTTCAACTGTTTTTTGAAACAGATTTTCGAGCGAGTAGATTTCAATCATCCGCGCACCGAAGTAATCAAAGAAGACTGCCCCGATAGCGTACCCGAAGAGCCCGCCGAGTACCGACGTGACGATAGCAATCATTGCGTACCGAAACCACAACCGTGGTGTACCAAGTGTTGCAGCAAGGAGAAACGGGTCAACAATAACCGGAAGGAACGATGACTCTGTAAAAGAAATCAGCCCGAGAAACCATTCCCCCCGACGTCCATGAAATATACTTGGCGCTTTATCGCTTACCGGCGCATCCTGCGTTTGTTGCTTAGTGTTATCGATCATAGTTATGCGAGGCGCGTTCCCACAGGAAGATCGTTGCTTGGAATAAGGAGGGCGAACGTATCACCCGAGTTCGCTGCCAAGATCATACCGTTACTTTCATACCCACGAATAGTGCGTGGTTCGAGGTTTGTCACAAAGGGACATTTTTTTCCAACGAGCGATTGCGGGTCTTCGAAGTAAAGACGAATGCCTGAAACAATCTGTCGCACCGTAGGCTCCCCTTCCTCATTCACTTCACCAAAATCCACAGTGAGCTTGAGGAGCTTGTCTGCATCTTCAATAATTTCAACCGTTTTTATTTCACCGATTCTCATTTCGACGTTTGCGAATGCTTCGTAATTGATCATACGCTTCTGGTTAAAAAACTATTTAAAATAATGGCCGCCGCAGATGCGTCTGTTTTTGCGTTCTTCCCCTGAAGGCGCATCGCCTCCTGCGTTGTATATTGTTCTGGTTCAAAGTGAATCGGAATACCTGTTCGGAGTGTAATGTCTCCCGCAAACTCATCAATCGCTTCTTGCACCGCATTTGGGAGACCGTCGCGACCGAGTGAGTATCCGATCACGAGCTCAATCACTCCCTTCTCTTCAATTAACGACTCTATGACTGAGAGCAGCTTGTCATCATTTGGAATGGTGTCGTGCGGGAATGCCATCGTTCCTGTTTCATCAGAAAAGGCGACACCAAGCTTCTTGGTTCCATAATCTATACCCATATACCGGCCACGCTGTTTCATTGGAGCATCATAGCACAGTCAAAAACAGCCGGCTCGCATAGCGAGCCGGCTGTTTTCCCTCCATCATTACATTGACTTGAGGTACCCAAGCATTGTGTCTACATCAGACATTTCGAACGGATCTTCAGGGCAATTATCCTGAATACCCGGCTCGACAAAAGTCTTTTTCACTACGCCATCGTCAACAAACATACTGTATCGCCATGATCGCTCACCGTATCCAAGGTCATCTTTCTTTACGATCATGTTCATGCCACGAGTGAAGTTTCCTGAACCATCGGGAAGCATCTTCACATTTTCGACACCGAGGTGCTTCGCCCACTGATACATCACGAAGGCGTCGTTTACTGATACACAGTACACCTCGTCAACACCCGCGGCCTTCAATTCATCATACTTCGTTTCATATCCCGGAAGGTGTGTGTTTGAGCACGTTGGTGTAAAGGCGCCCGGAAGTGAGAACACGACAACCTTCTTTCCTTTAAAGATTTCATCGGTTGTTACATCCTGCCACCGAAATGGGTTCTCCCCTTCGACACTCTCGTCACGTACTCGTGTCTTAAACACTACGTCTGGTACCCGCTCCGGCATAGTGCGGTCTGTCATTGTGTCAGTCATATTTCAATATCTTAAACTCGTAAGTAGAGTGATTGTATCGTATATGTACGATGCGACGCAACTTTTACGTATGTGGGGTTATTCATTACATAGAATCGGCGCAGCTCACTATCGTATGGGGTCAAGTTCGTCTGTGGTCACGAATCACTAACTACATTTTTCGCTACGCTCAAAATCCACTAAGTGTTCTCGACCCCGCCTCGCGGTTTCGGCATTAGGAATAGCCGAAACATCGCTCCGGCTCACAAACGCTAAAGACCTCCCGCAGGGGAGGTCTTTTTCGCGCGTTTGTGCCCTCACCAGGAATCGAACCTGGATTACAGATACCGCAAACCTGCGTTCTATCCATTAAACTATGAAGGCGTGGCAACAGAATACATCAAAAACCGAAAAATTCCAGTAGTCGGTGTGCGAGCGGTTCTTCTAAATGTTCCTCAAGGAGTCGTACACGGAGGATTTCATCGATTTCTTCAGTGTACTCATCCGGAATAGGAATAATCAGAAGTGGCATAAACATGCGTTCTGATTTAATGAGGAGCTGTGCTCCCTGTGGGTGATCTTCATCAATATAATATGATTCCAAGGTTGCGTATGGATAGAGTTGATCTTCAATACGAAGTCCGCGAGTGGTAATAGCGAAAAATTTCATCTCTGGTTCGTGAAGCGCAAACACTGCCATCACAATCGCGCCAAGTAGAATAACGACGCCGAAGAGTACGTCGCCGAAGATGAATGCGGCTACCGCTCCTGCGACCGCAATAAGACCGAGGATCCAGAACCAGTCCTGTCCTTTTTCAATATGATGGTGCTGTGTAGCCTCCCACGTCACTGCTTGTACTGCTTCTGCCATGCGTATATTCTAGCATGCGAATATGTACAACCGTGGTCTAATTTGTTACTATCCTCTCACTGCAAAACGCAGTGAGCACAAGAACGGACGAACAAAATATATCAAGAAGTCCATACCTTGGAGGGATGGCAGAGTGGTCGATTGCACCTGTCTTGAAAACAGGAGTCTGGGAAACCGGACCGTGAGTTCGAATCTCACTCCCTCCGCTTGAATAAAAACATCTGAATTCTTTCAGATGTTTTTATTTATTGAGAGTGAGATTCGAAAGACGAGCGATGCGAGCGACTATTCCTAATGTCGCGAGCCCGCGAGTCCGGGCAGGTAACTCTTACGAACGTAGTGAGTTAGAGTTGGACGCCGAATCTCACTCCCTCCGCAACAATCAAATCCGGTGCATATGCGCCGGTTTTGTTACTTTCTCTCTCTACTCAAAGTTATAAACAAGAGACCTGCACAAAAGAAAGGTGTCCTCATGGACAGGAACACTGCCCCACACGTCTGCATCACAGACAAAGAAATCTCTACCTCGTATAATGGGCTCGACCGCGGAGCTCGCGTCAAAGCCAAGGCCGAAGGATGTGCCGCATGCGAAGAGAGAATCCGTGTAGCGGAAGCGCTTCGAAAGGGGGTCGATCCCCGAACCAACGAAACAAGTGCCGCACACTAACGTGGCAGAATTCCACAACAAAAAGGGCCCCAAGGGGCCCTTTTCTAAAATCCAGAAAGATTACTTCGCGCGCTTGATAGCCGCAACGAGACGAGACTTCTTTCGTGCTGCAGTGTTTGGCTTAATCAAACCACCTTTCGCTGCCTTATCGATGGCTTTGTACGCTGCCGGAAGCATACTTTGTGCTTCCTTCGCTTCGCCGCCGAGCGCTGCCTTACGGATTTTCTTTACCACATCGTTCATTGCATTTTTGCGACGTGTGTTGAATACACGCTTCTTAAGCGATGATCGGTGTGCTTTTTGTGCTCCTTTTGTAATTGCCATCGTAAAATATAAATCGTTAGTGGGCCACACTATACCCCATTTCCATAGCCCGTGCAATACGCTCGCTCAATGTTATTCCTCGTACACCTTCGGAATCACACGGACGGTTACCGACACATTACCTCCCGGACACGACAGCGTCACTCGGGTTTCTCCTTGCACCGTTGTGTTGAATGAGCCTGTTTGGGCACTGATAGACCCTGGGGCGCCACTACCAACAAATGAACACTGGGCTGGGGTATTTCCGTTAAGGTTCCAATTGAACGTTGCGGAGCTTCCTAAGAGAACTGGTTCGGCCGACTGTGTTGAGGTAAGTGTCGGTGGCGAGAGTGCTGCAGTTGTTACCGTAAGCGGGTCGCTCCCTGTCCCTCCAGCACCTGTACACACAAGCGTGTACGTTGTACTACTTCCAGGACTCGGCTCAGTAATAGAACTCTGCGTTCCACTCGTTGTTCCTCCTGCAGAGAAGTTTGATCCCGAGCATGAAGTTGCATTCGTTGAAGACCACCGAAGCGCGATCTGATCATCATTACTAATGCTGATGTCATTGGTTGTGTACGCACCGCCGGTTGTCGTATTTTGTACTTCAAGCGTTGCGGTCGGTACAGGGTTTACAACCGTAAACGTGTACGTTGCGCAGTTGTTATTTTCATCACTTTCTGTCACACGATTATCCCAGAAATTTCCATCAGGATAATAATTATCCGCACAGGCGCGAATGGTGTGTGTCCCCGCAGTTGCGGTCCACGTTGTTTGTGTACTGTTTGCACCGTTTGGTGTGTAGGTTCGAGTACTCCCTGCGTTAATCGAACCTACACCACTGTTCCCTGTCCAATCGTAGCTACCGTCGTTATTTATATCGAGCTCGAAGAGCGTTGGCGAACTTCCTGCGTCCACACTTCCTTGGTTTGTAACCACTGCAGAGAACGTTATCGTATTCCCTGCAATAGGTGAAGTAGGGGAAATGGTTGGTGTTGCAGTCACGAGGTCTGCTGCACTGACCGTAAACGTATACGCTGCACTACAGTTGTTGGTCTCATCACTCTCAGTAATACGATTATTGCTCGAACCTCCTGATGAATGCGTATCCGCACATGCTCGTACCGAATGCGTGCCACCTAGCGCTGTCCAACTTGTTGCTACTTGCGTAGCCGAGTTTGCTGCTGCTAATGTTCCATTGTAGGAATCGTACGTCCAGTCATAACTGCCGTTATTATCAACATCAATTTGAAAGAGAGTGTAGAAATATGTTGACGTATCCACAGTGCCTTGATTTGTAACTACACTTGAAAACCTGAGCGAACTTCCTGCAGTGAGTGAACCCGAGTAAAGTGTCGGTGTTGCTGAAATAAGATCTGTACCCCCGCTCGCAGTTACGGTAACTGTTGCGGTCGCATTGGTATATCCATAGGCGTTATAACACCGGATGGTGTACGTAGTATTTGTTGTTGGAGAAATAGAAACAGAACCACTCGTTGCATTTCCGGTTGAAAAACTAGGTGATCCGTAAGAGCTACAAGTGTCTGCGCCAGACGATGACCACGTAAGTGTCGACGAGCTACCTGACGCAAACGTGGAAGGGGTTGCGGTAAGTGTTACGGTCGGCGGACCTGTGACAATAATAGTAATTGTTTCTGAATCAGTACCTGTGCCACCAGTGCCAGTACACGTGAGTGTGTAAGTAGTGTCGACAGTTGGGTTTACGGTGTCTGTTCCACTGGTTGCGTTGCCTGTTGCGAAGCCACTCCCCGTACCTGAACAACTCGTTGCGTTTGTTGAAGACCACGTGAGTGTCACCGTACTTCCTGATGACACCGAGTTACTGCTCGCAGAAAGTGATGCTGTGGGGGCTGTCGCAGCGTTCACCACCATATTCACTGACTTTGAGGAGCTGTGCCCCGTCGATGAATAGCAGCGAATTGTATATGTTTGGGAAGAGGTTGGTGAAATTCCGTCACTTCCGTTTGTAGAACTCACTGAGAATCCACTTCCTGCAATTGCGCTACATGATGACGCATTACTTGAAGTCCAACGGAGTGTGGTGGATCCCCCTGTAGTGATTGGGTTTTGATCTGCGGTCAATGTAACCGTTGGATATATTGGGCTCGGTGCTGTGGTGATGGTTGAGTTCAGATATACCTTCGTGCAGTCAAAGTCTCCTCCGTATCCCCCGTTGCCCCCATCAACAGCATAAGATGACCACCCTCCACCAATCGGCGTGTACTGAGTAGTACCAGGCTGATTACATATACCACTATTCTTTTTTGAAAGCTGGATGCCAAGCTGAACATCGCTTATCGTCTGCCCTGACGGCATATCTCTGTTCTCAACCGAAATGCGAATGCCGTCATTGTCTTTCCCTGCAGACCATGAGGACACACTATCACCGTTTGTACCTTCTGAGGCCCAGCTCGTGCAGACTGAAGAAAAATACGTTCCGTTGTTTTCTAATTGTATACAAATTCGAACATCTTTCGTTGATGGCCCAGGGTCTGCATATACTTTTACACAACTGATGTCGGCCCCTCCTGTGTCTCGCACGAGAGACGACCAGCCAGCGCTTGTTGTATCTGGCGTATATCCTGGTGAACCTTCACGCTGGGAACAGTACTGGCTATTGACGTCCATTGCCCGAAGTCCCGCAACAAGTGTTGTCCCACTCGCCTCTACTTGAGATGGGAGCATGACAAATCCGCCGAAAATGAACAGAGTTAGAGACACTATCTTCAGAATATGTTGTATGTGCTGCATAGACATCATAGTGACATTGTATTATTCCAACGAAGTAACTTTACCGCACCATCCTGAAACTGTGCTCGCACAGTATATTTCTCAACCGGTATCCACCCCAGATCGGTGAGCGCATATGTTCTGAGGGTACCGTTCGGGAAAAGAAGCAGAGGAGTTCCCCCTTGATCAAACACGGAACTCATTACAACATCATTGAACGCTGTTTGGAATTCAACCGTGTTCAGTTTCCAATTGAGTGTCATGATCTGGACGCGATCATCGACTACTACCACTACCGTACGACCATCTTGTGACAGACTACTTTCAAAATATTCAAATGAACCGAGCGGCGCGAGTACTTTCTGTGTACCGTCTGCATTTGTCATAACAAGCTCGTCCGACGAGTTAACTAGAAGTGACTGTGTACCATCATAAGAGAGCCCAATCGGAATACCTTCTCCGATTGTCGCAGTAGCGGAGTCCCTTAGAGAAAGACGCACGAGCTCTCGCTTACTTGGGTGAGCAACCACATCCTCTCTCGGCAACGAATGATCGAGAGTGTTACGCGCATACAGAATACTCTCGCCATCACCCGACCAAACCGGTGTAGAGAAAAATACATCGTCTGCTTCTGCAACAACCTGTCGATCACGACCATCAATCGTAATAATTTCAATTCGTGATGGTTCCCTACCAAAGCCGTTATACACCACTGCCAACATATCTCCTCTCGGCGAGCTGCTCACATCCGTCATCGGTAACTCCGGTGTAATAGGAACTACATCTGAGACGACACCGTCACTCGAGTGGAGCGCGACACCGTATGTTTGTGTGCCATCAGGATACTCGAGAGGTGTTTTTGTAAAAAACATAATATCTCCCGGAAGAAGGTTCCCTTCACTTTCAATATGTGCCGTATTGCGGTCTAGCGGCAGAAACTGAAGTCCTCCTTGTTGGTAGACGTGCCACACTGCCCCCACGATAACGGTAATAATAACAAACGCTGTCGGGATTGATGCTTTGGTACTTTTTGATGCACCATATCCCTCTGGTTGTGTATAAAGAGTGGTATCCATATATGACTATATAGAATAAGTGTATCACTCATGAGTACACAAAACGGCTTCGCCGTTGCGCTTCTTTTGTGGACAAGAAAAATTACTGTTCGAAAACTTGTGGAACGATGGTGATCGTAACATCATCACTCCCTCCTGGGCACGTGAGTGTTATTGTCGATTCTCCCTCTACCGTAATATTGAATGACCCTGTCTGCGCACTAATACTGCTCGGGACTCCTGTCCCCGTAAATGAACACTGCGCAGGATTGTTTCCATTGAGGTTCCAATTAAGCGTTGCGGAATCACTTCGACGCACCGGCTCCCCTTCTTGCGGCGACGTGAGTGTTGGCGGAAGAAGTGCTACTGTCGTCACCACGAGCGCGTCGTTTCCTGAGCCTCCTGAGCCAGTACAAATAAGGGTGTACGTTACGCTACTCCCTACTGCCGGTTCATTTATTGAACTTTGTGTACCGCTCGTTGCTCCACCCGTTGAGAAATTACTTCCTGCACAACTGGTGGCGTTACTCGAGCTCCACTTGAGACTAATTTGTTCTCCTTGATTAATCGTGATGTTGCTTCCTGTATATGTACCCCCTGTTGTATCATTGCGAACCTCGAGTGTCGCTGTTGGCGTCGGACTGTTTACGGTAACGGTCGCATATTTAATTGTTGAGTGTCCTGTTGAAGAATAGCAGCGCACGCTATATTGCGTCGTAACGACTGGCGAGACGCTTCTATTTCCGCTCGTTGCATTTCCGGTAGAAAATCCAGACCCCGTACAACTCGTCGCGTTACTTGCGCTCCATGTGAGCGTCGATGAGTTGCCCGACACGATGACTGATGGATTTGCAGAGAAACTCACTGTTGGATAAATTGCAGTATCAACGGTTGCACCGAGAAATACTCGGATGCAATCTGCATCCCCTGCTGATCCGTCGAGTGCCCAACTCGACCACCCACCACTTGTTGACGTGTATCGCGCTGCACCCGGTTGGTTACACGCGCCATTTGTTCCCTTTGCGAGCTGTATACCAAGGTATGTACTGGCAAGTGTTTGGTTGGCCGGCATTGCTCTATTTTCCACCTTAATGCGCGCTGCATCGAGATCTTTATCTGAAGAATACGATGACCATCCACCACCTGCAGAGGCCCAATTCGTACATCGTTCTGCGTACACCACACCATTGTTATACGCCTGAACACACACACGAACATCCATACTCGCTGGTCCTGGATCTGAATACACTTTAAAGCATGTCACATCCGTACCTCCTCCATCGTATGCATAGGATGACCATCCTGCACTACTACTGTCTGGTGTGTACTGCGCCGTGCCGACACGATTTCCGCATCCGCTGGAATCAGCTGCTTGGAGTCCTGCACGAAATGTGGTGCTACTCGCATCGGTAAATGACGCGAGTGAGCCCACGAGTACAAGTGCTACTCCTATATATATGAGTAGGTGTCGCAGCGATACTTTTGTGCGTAAATGTTGCATACCGTTATTGCGGATTAATCCAATCAAGGAGTGTTGTTGTCTGTGCAGTCACATCCATCGTCAGGCGATACGTTGAAGCGAAGACCGGTGTTTCGTTTTCTATATGAAATACATCAACAGATCCATCAGTACGGAGGAGTGCCATTGCATCTGACTGATCGAACGTTGCACTCGTGTATCCGTCACCCATACTAACCCCTTCTCCGAGTGTGAGGGTGCCCCAATCAATAGTATAGAGTGCCGCCTTGCCACCCTGTATCAAAATAAGGCGCGACCCATCGAGTGATTGGGCGCACATAAGAATTTCTGTTGTATCTGTTCCTTCAAGGTCGGTGATCACACCTTCTTGATCTTGAAATACGAGCGTGCCGTTTATAGTACGAGAGAGAATTGCCTTTCCATCTGGTGAAAGCGCCACGGGTGTCCCCTCGCCTCTATCCACACGACTGCCACTTACGGCTGACACTTTCACCATATGTTCTTCTGTAATGGCGGTGAGTGCATCGTCTCCGTCTGCATTCGGGTCGAGTGTTGCGCGTGTATACACAAAAGTACTTCCATCAGCTGACCAAATCGGCGTTCCAAAAAGGACACTGACGCCTTCATCAATCACCGTTCGTTCTCCGGTACTCAATGTTACAACCTGTACGGTTGCAGTCTCCCCGCCAAAAATATTTGAAGCAACGGCAGCGCGACTTCGATCAGGTGAGAGCGCTGCTCCTGATATAAAAAGGTTTTCATCAGATGAAAGTACGGTGCTGAGTTCAGGTGTGTCAGAAGAATAGACCACAATACCCAAAAGCTCAGCCCCGTTTGCCTGCTCAATTGGTGTCCCGGTATGAAAAATAAGATCTCCCGAAAGTGCAGCGAGTTCTCCCCCTGTACGTTGTGGAGTTACGTGTGCGTATTGAACTTGCCACAAATGCCACACACTTCCAACAATAATAGTAATGACAACAAACGCATGTGGGATGCCTCTTCGCTCTCTTTTTAGCAAAGTATAATTTGACGTCAGTTGTTGCGAAGCAGTGTCCATACAATACACGTGCGAGCACGTTTTACTTAGTGTAGCACTTTGCCGATACACATACGTATCGTTATTTTGGGGACAAGCACACGTCTACACACTACGTGTACATTCTTTTTTTACGGCGACGTGTACGTATATAGAGCGCGAGCGCAATGAGAAGAACGAGAATTAGTGCCACGTAGAGTAAATACCATGTATCAAGAATATTGCAGGGTGTTCCAAGGGCACTACAACTATATGGAATGGTGATCGAATCAATGACCGTGCCATTCTGTGTGAGGCGTGCAATAACATCAAATGATGTTGCTGACTTTTGTGCTTGCAGTGGCAACGCGAGTGCGCTCGGAGGAAATCCTCCTTCGTATGTCGCTTCCGCAACAGGGCCGAAAAGGCTGCGTACCCCATGTGGCACAACGAGTACACTGAAGACAACGTCTTTCGCAATACGGTTTCCTGCATTCTGCGCGCAGACAAAGAGCTTACTCTCTCCTCCAACGAGCGGATAATCTGAGCCTGCTGCAGAGAAGCGCGGTTCATCAACACCATTACGGAGGAAGCGTGCGCCAATGACGGAACGCGTTCCATTTTCTGCAACAACGTCACCCACAAGGTAGTACACGCTGTGCGCAGTGTCCGTCACGGTATACGTCAGCGCTGCTTTTGATTTTGTTGGGAGTGTAATGTCATCGTGCGATTCTTCAATGAGCCGATCTTCACTAATGCCGTCCCATGAGTACAACTTCCACGTAACTGTCCCTCTGACCGTATCTTCCATACTGTTTGCAATATCGGCAGTAATGACCACCGAACTCGTCGCGAGCACAACGGGCGGGAAGGTTGCAAAGTAGAAGGGTTGCCCCGCTACGGTTACTGATGTTTTATCAAAAACGAGCGCACCATTATCGTCACCGGTAACAGTGAAGTTCGTAATGTTCCCCACAGCGTCATCAGAAAAAGTGAGGCCTTGGAGATCGAACTGATCCGAACCGGTCACATAGGTACCGAGTGTATATCGCCCCGGTTGTGCTCCTGTCGGCACCTTCCATGAAATAGTTACCCACCGTGACTCCCCCGCTTTCAGAGAAATGTCTGACACCGCATGGAACCAATCGACAACGTCAGGTCCATTTACATCACGCGCTCCTGGTGTGCGGTCGCGAAATACCTTTACGTACACATTCATATCTGCAATTGCATATGGCGCTTCATTGGTGAGGGTTCCTGAAAATGAAACCGTCTCGCCCGCAGCCACCGATTCTGCGCTCGCAGTAAGTGCGATTGGGGTTTTATTAGACTGATACCACGCACCGCATGCCGGCAATCCTTTCGGCGCTTCGGGTGCATTTTCTGTCGGCGTAGTGGTTTGAGCGAGCGCTGGCGTTATAAGACTGAGTGCAAGAACTGGCACAATAACGATATTTCGAATGATGGCTTTCATATGGAAAACATTGTACCACCACGGTGATGGGTACAATAGTCTTCTCCAATCGCGTATACTGAGAATATGATTCGAAGTCTTTCTGGCACTATTATTGAAAGTTGCGCTGAATTTGTCGTTATTGAGATAGGCGGTATCGGCTACAAGGTGGCAATGCCTGCGCACACGCACCCTGCACTCGGTGAATCTGTTCGCCTCTACACACACCTTGCGGTGCGCGAGAACGCGCTCGACCTCTATGGGTTTATTACCGACGATGAACTCGCGATGTTTGAGCTCCTTCTTACCTTGCCTAAGATTGGTCCGAAATCAGCACTCCAAATTCTTTCGCAGGCCGATATAAAACTGCTCCATACTGCAATCGCAAAACAAGACGCCTCGTATCTCGCAAAGATGTCCGGCATCGGGAAAAAGACTGCCGAAAAAATAATCCTTGAGCTCAAAGATAAAATGCACGCCTTCACACGGGACGATTCTCCTGCACCACATATACACAGCGGTGACAGCGATGTTCTTGATGCGCTCATTGCGCTTGGGTATACTCAGCGCGATGCGCGAGACGTCCTCGCCGTCATTGCTGAGGACATCACGGAAACGAATGCCCGCATTAAAGCTGCGCTTCAGATTCTTGGGAAATAACACTTTTCCCTTCTGTCGATACCAATAAACCTTTATACTGGAGTTTAGTGCCAATCTATTTATTATGGGAACACTACTGTACTACATCAAACGACTCATACCGACACCGTTATTTAGACTCCTGCAGCCCGCATACCATTATTGTTTTGCCGTACTCGGCGCGGTCATCTATCGCATTCCGTCAAAAGAAATCACTGTTATTGGTGTAACCGGTACGAAAGGTAAATCAACGACCGTTGAGCTTATCAATGCAATCTTTGAAGCTGACGGACATCGGACCGCAGTTGCCGGAACGATCAGATTTAAGATCGGAGAAAAGAGCGAACGCAATATGTACAAGATGACGATGCCGGGTCGTTTCTTTGTACAAAAATTTCTCCGTGATGCAGTGGACGCGGGCTGTGAAGTTGCCATTATTGAAATGACATCCGAAGGTGTAAAACAGTTTCGACACAGTTTCATCCATCTCGACGCGCTCGTGTTCACAAACCTATCGCCAGAACACATTGAGTCGCATGGATCATACGAAAAATACATTGCAGCGAAACTCAAACTCGCTGAAGCTCTTGAAGTATCAAAAAAACGCCCACGCTTTATGGTAGCAAATGCAGATGACGACCACGGGTCTGACTTCCTCAAGGCGCATGTTGAGCATTCTCTCCCCTACTCACTCGAGGATTTGGAACTCCACACGCTCAACCGAGAGGATGTGAGTCTCGTTCTTGAAGGAACCACCATTCGCGTACCACTTGTAGGACTCTTCAATGTATACAATGCACTTGCTGCGATCACCGTCGCGCGTGCATTCTGTATTCCACTTCCAACCATCGCAAAAGCGTTGGCGGAACTCTCTCCTGTTAAAGGCCGCGTAGAGCGATTTAAAATGCCTGCCGGTTCGAAGAAAAAGGTAACGGCTGTTGTTGATTACGCCCACACACCCGACTCACTCGAAAAGCTCTACCAAGCGTTTCCGAAAGATGTAAAGGTCTGTGTCCTTGGAAATACGGGCGGTGGCCGCGACACGTGGAAGCGTCCTGAAATGGGACGTATCGCATCTGAATACTGTGAGAAGATTATTCTCACCAACGAAGATCCATACGATGAGGACCCGCGAAAGATTATCAACGATATGGTTCGCGGTGTTGAAGACGAATCAAAGCTTGAAATTATTATGGATAGACGTGAAGCAATTCGCGCTGCACTGCAAGGTGCTCCTGACGGCGGTGTTGTCTTAATTAGCGGCAAAGGAACAGACCCGTATATCATGGGCCCACACAATACAAAGATGCCATGGAGTGATGCGAAGGTAGTCCAGCAAGAAATGGGCGCTCTCGCTAACGAAACAGAATAATCCCAACCGTTACCGAGACGTTGAGCGACTCCTTCACTCCGTTCATAGGAATATCAATAACCACGTCCGCCGCACTGCAGACGTCTTTTGGCACTCCGTCGATCTCATTTCCAAAAATATACGCAACGTCACCGTTTGGTGTAAACGTTTTATAATCAATTGAGTGCTCTGTTTGCTCAACCGCGACGAGAGTGACTCCTTCTGCTTTAAGACGAGTGAAAATGTCTTCGATATTTTCACTCGCCTCCCACTCAACACTCTTTGTAGCACCGAGCGATGTTTTTAAAATTTCTGGAACAACCCTCCCAAAGCGATCAATGGGCGCCGGTGTATACCCCGTTAAAAATATCTTACTCACACCGGCGCCATCCGCAGTCCGAAAGGCCGAACCGACGTTGTGTGCGCTACGCACATTATGGAGAATTACGTATGTATTCATGCATGCTACACTATCAGAAATCATATGCTTAATCCATTTCCAATACAATTCCTCGCACTCTTTGCCTATCTCATCCTTCGCTTTTTCGTAGGAACAATACTCGTGTACTTTGGCTACACCCACCTCGTGCGCAAACATGAACTCCCCTTCCCTGCGAAGGTTGGTGTAGCTCTTGCTGCAGTTGAGCTCGTAAGTGGCGCAATGCTCGTACTTGGTTTTTACACACAGATTGCTGCGCTCGCCGTCATGCTCCTCTCACTTCTTGGAATTATCTTTGCGAAACGTCTCCGATCAGCGTACATACAGAACGCCCTTTTCTATACACTCCTCCTCGCTACCGCACTTTCACTCTTTATCACCGGCGGAGGAGTCTTCGCCTTTGATTTACCGATATAATTTCTTACCATGAAACTTTTCATTGAACTTTTTGGGTGGTATGGAACAGCCGCAATTGTTTTGGCATATTTTTTAGTAAGCTTCTCCATACTTGAACCCACTGCGTTTTGGTATCAATTTCTCAACGGAACTGGCGCCCTTGGTATTGTTGTTCTCTCTTTTTATAAAAAAGCATACCAGCCAGGCGTACTTAATATTATATGGGCAATAATTGCCTTGGCTGCACTATTTCAAATTATTGGACAGTGATGTTTGTCGTCACAGGATTGGCTTCCAAATCTAGTTCACGAATAACTTTGTCGTCACAGGTCCTTCCTTCGTCAGGCCTGCGACCCCACCTCATCTGCCTCCGGCATGATTCCGGTTCGGACTCGGGTCGTACACAAAGCAGTTTGTGTACTAAAAGAAAACATCAGCCTTTAAGACTGATGTTTTCTTTTACTCGAGTCCGCCCACTAGGGCTCGAACCTAGGACCTTCTCCTTAAAAGGGAGCTGCTCTACCAACTGAGCTATGGGCGGGAATGTGTCGAAAACTATAACATAGTGAGCGCTCTTGTCGAACTACTTCACTTTCGATATATCGCCCTCAAGCATCACCGGTTGCATAGCCCTCACTTCTTGTTTGTATGAGAGTTCGGAAGAAACATCATTGAGAATATAAATTTTCTTTTTAAGATAAAAGGCAACGCCAATTTCAATAAGTGTATTCCCTCCAACATATCCTTGAACTCCCCGCTTTTCGGGGTTAATAACTACTATCCCCTCACACCAATCAATTTTGTCAAAATGGTCTCTAATTGCCTCTGTCTTTACACCCCACATGTGGTGATCTGCGGGAAACATATCAATACCTCCATTTTCTTCGATATATTTGGCTAAATATACTTTCTTCCCGCCTCCAAATTCTTCGGGGGCTTCTTTTGTAAGTTCGGGAATCTGTACTTCGTGCCCAAGTTTTACAAGTTCGTCGCGCGCGTGCTCAAATTCAGGATAAAAGGCTATGCTGCCACAAAGTGTGAGTTTCATATAAATATAGTACCAAAAAACAAAAGGGCCGTCGCGGAGCGACGGCCCTTACCTGTTATGGACGGAACCAGTTGAGAATCTTCAGCTCCATGAACCAGTCTTGCCATACTGGTTCAAGAGAGACTTCACCGTGCGCCATTTCAAAGGTGCCTCCGGCAAGAAGCTGCTTCGTCTCTTCTTTCGTGAACAGACGATAGCCTTTCGTCTCTTCTTCACTGGGACGTATCTCGCCTTCCGTTTCTGCAAGATAGATTTGCCAATAGTGCCAGCTTCCTCCTTCACGCCGACACGGGTTTTCTTTGACACCTTTCCCGATCAGCATTAGTTTCGTCACAATGAGACCTGTCTCTTCTTGCAACTCTTCCCGAGCAGCAGCTCCAAACCGGCGCTCCTGGCTATCATCCGGATTTCCGTGGTCGTCAACGTGCCCTGCCGGTGCCGCAAGCCCGAATGGCGGTTTCGCCCGATCAATCAGGAGCAGTGCCCCGTCAACGAACGTGATGATTCCGACGCTTGTGTTGTCACATTTCTTACTAGGCATATTTCCTCTCCGTTACTGTGCTGAATTGAAGCTTACGTTTTTCAAACAACTGCGTCAACTAGAGCGCGAGTACCCACTTCTCCAGTGAGATGGCGATATCGCGTTTCCCTAAATGTCCATCGTGATAGACTCGAACGAGTTCTCGTGTAACCAAATCCACCTCCTCTTCTTTAAACTTCGCGTTTGCACTCTTTGTCTTACTGTATACAAATGGTTTCAGCTCTGCCTCTTCAGCACTTCTCGAGTGTGCCACCAGTCGCATCGTCTTTAATTGCCAGAAGAGTGTCCCGATAATTTCTTCTTCGGAAAGACCATTCTGTTTTGCTTGCTGCAATAATATCCAGAGTGATTTCTTATCACGCCGAGAGAGGGCATCCGTGAGCGCAAATACATTGAAACGTTCAACCTTCCCTGCAGTTACTTCAACCGCTTCTGCCGAATATTTTTGGAGCTTCTTCTTCGGCGCTGCGAGAAGTCCTTCTTCAATAAGTACAAATGTGTTTGGTGACTCCGCGAGCATGTCAAGATTTTCAAATATGTACTCGAGCATCTCCTTATCTCCCGACGGAGTATCAACGATGTAGAGCTGTTCGCCGCCAAAGAGCGACAGACTGCCCGCTGCATCCTCAACGCCAGAAGTACTCCAGTTCTCAGGAGTGATGCGCACCGAACTTACCCCCTGCTCTTCTCGCCCATGCATAAACGCATGTGCTTTTTCTCGAACTCCCACAACATCTGTACCAAAAAAGCTATAAAGCATGTTGTCGTAATATTACCCTTGTTTGCGAAAGTTTTGAAATGGGCCGAGGGGCGCGAAGCGACAAGATCTTGGAGAAAGCGGTACAGAGACGTACCGTGCTGACAAGATCGTAGTCACGACAAAGCACATTGGCTTATTTCAAAACTTTCGCCATCTCTTCCCAGTTGTTGCCAATCTTCGTCTCCACATCAATCGGCACGCCGTGACTATCCTTCTCGGACACGACACTCGTCATGCGACTGGTGATTTCAGGGAGGACTTTCTCTACCAATTCCTCTTTGATTTCAAATACGAGTTCGTCATGCACCTGAAGCAGGAGTCGTACATCATCAAGCATCTTCTTTTCTTTGAAGTAGTAGTGCACCTCGTTCATGGCAATACGAACAATATCTCCTTCTGTTCCCTGAATCGGCGCGTTGATCGCCATGCGTTCTGCCTGCGCACGGATAAACGGCAAACTCGATGCAATCCCTGGAAAGTGACGGCGGCGACCAAAGAGTGTTTCGGTGTAGCGCGTCTTCCGCGCATTCACCTTCACCTCTTCCAGATACTCAGCGAGGCGTGTGAAGGTATTGAAGTATGCATTGAGAAACTCCTGCGCTTCTTCACGAGATGTTTCCCCACCAAGATTCTGCCTGAGCGCATTGACGCCCATTCCGTAGAGAATCCCGAAGTTAATGACCTTTGCGCGTCGACGCATATCGGGCGTCACATCATCTGCATGTACCCCAAACACTCGTACCGCAACTCCCGTATGAACATCTTCACCTCGTTTAAAAATCTCCATCATCTTTGCATCCTTTGAGAGGAATGCAGCGATGCGCAATTCAATCTGCGAGTAGTCTATCGCAACAAGTTTGTAGCCCTTTTCAGCAACAAACGCGCGGCGTATCGCCCGACCTTCGTCGGTACGCATTGGGATGTTCTGCATATTTGGGTCTTTTGAACCCATACGTCCCGTTACCGTTCCCGCTTGCAGGAATGTTGTGTGTACACGACCATCCTTCCCCACTGTCGTCGGAAGTGTGTCCACGTATGTTGAGACGAGCTTTTGTAATTCTCGGTAGCGAAGTATCTCAGGAATAATATCGTGCACCTCACGAAGCTTCTCGAGTTCTGATTCACGTGTTGAACGTTGCCCTGTTGCCGTTTTCTTTTGATTCTTCGCTTTGAGTCCGAGCGTATCATAGAGCACGTCGCCGAGTTGCTTCGGCGAGTTTATATTGAATTCAACGGTCGCAAGTTTATAAATGCGCTTTTCAAGTCCCGCGAGCTCGGTGTGGAATTTCTTTGAAATCTTTGCGAGATAGGCAGTATCAAGCTTAATACCCACTTCATGCATACGATCAACTACCTCAATGAGCGGGAGTTCCATCTCCTCGTAGAGTTTATTGAGCTTCTGTTCTTTAAGTTCATCGAAAATGAGTTTCTTCGCAACGGCATACGTTGCTTCCTGACCGCGACCACGTGCGTACGACAAAATATCATCAAGTGTTGGATTCGTTGTGTCTGATTCAAGAATCCAGAGTGCAATTGCGGTCTTTTGTAAGTCGTCTTCCGGAACAACTTCTCCCTCATCAGTGAGATTCATAACATCCTTGCCGCCAAAGAGCGCTTTCACGCGGCCGCCAAGCGTACGGAATCCGAGCTCCGCAAAAAGTTGGAGAATTACTTCCACATCAAGTTTGTCCCGCCATGTCCCTTCGGGAAGTTCAAACTCAATTGGCGCGTCCCTTCGAATCGTTGCGAGCATTTTTGAAAACTGCGCCTCCTCTTCCCCTTCGGTAAGAAGGTTAATCATGCGCGCTTTAATGCCCGCTTTCTCAAACGCATTCGGATCCTTTTTTAATTTTTTATACAAATCATCGATGCCGCCGAATTGCGTGATGAGCTCGGTTGCCGTTTTTTCTCCGATGCCAACAATGCCGGGGATATTGTCCGACGGGTCACCGCGGAGTCCTTTGAAATCTGGAATGAGCAATGGTCCAAATCCAAAGCGGTCTTTCACACCTTTCTCGTCATAAAGAATCGTGTCCTTAATACCTTTTCGCAAGGTATACACCTGCACCCGCTTCTTCTCGATGAGTTGCAGCGTGTCCATATCGCCTGACGCAATAATGACGTGAAGGTCTTTAAAATCTTTTGACTGTTCTGCAATGGTGCCGAGAATATCGTCCGCCTCAAACCCTGCCGCTTCATAAATACGAATACCAAACGCTTCAAATACATCGCGCGAACGATCAATCTGTCGCGCGAGCGCATCATCCATTTTCACTCGTCCTGCCTTATAGCCTTCAAAGGCTTCGTGGCGATAGGTTGGTTCTGGGAGGTCGTAACACGCAACAATATAATCCGGCTTCACATCTTCGACTATTTTAAGAAGCATTGAAACAACACCATAGAGTGCTCCCGTCGGCTCACCTGTCGGGGACGCGAAGTCCGGAAGTGCATGATACGCGCGGTGCAAAATTGCATGCGCATCAAGGAGTACCAGTGTTGGTGGTTTTTCCTTTGCGACCTTTTTTGTTTTCGTTGGTTTTTTAGCTGCCATAGGTGACGGTGCGTGACTCACCCTCTGCGATCGCAAAAGAAATGGTCAGCGCGTTTTGCGGGAGTACTTCAGGAATACGCTCTGGCCACTCAATACACACGACGGTCCCTGTCTCTGTAAATAATTCCGGGATGCGCAATACTTCGACTTCAGAAATATCCTCGATGCGGTAGGCATCAATGTGTACGAACTTTTTGCACAAATCGTGGTGCCCTTCATATGTTCGCATAATCATGAATGTTGGGCTCACCACATGTTCTGCAACACCAAGCTTCTTTGCAAGAATTTGAGTGAATGTTGTCTTCCCTGCGCCGAGATCCCCTTTGAGAAGAAGTACATTCGCCCCTTCCCGTTGTGGAAGAATCGAAATAATCTCATCGGCAAATGAGTCGAGCTCTACAAGACTTTGTATGGTGCGAGTTTCCATGTTGCCCCATTGTATCAAAATATTTCACGCGCAAGTGCGTAGAGGTATGTCATAATACTCCTATATATGCCACAGTTTGATGACACGCGTATCAATCAAAAGCTCGAATCGCTTGGACACAGCGCGGAGGAGAACGCTGCCCGCATGCTGGCCCCAAACTACAACCTCGGATATACCAATCTCCACGGTATTACCATCGATACCGATGCGCTTGCGCTCATTCCTGAAAAGGTTGCTCGCGAAGCTCAGGTTGCTGCATTCCTCGAACAAAACAAACAGCTTTCTGTCGCTATTCAAAATCCTGAAAATCCGAAGACCGAAGAGGTGCTCCAATCTCTTGAGTCACGCGGCTACACCATTACCGGATACCTCGTTACGCTCGCAAGTCTCGACCATGCGTGGCTTCGCTACAAAGACGTTCTCTCTGCAACAGCTGAGAAGCAGGGTGTCCTCGACATCAGTCCTGCCGCCATTACCGCATTCGCTGCAGAAATTAAAACGCACCTCGACGTTGCAACCAAAATCCTTGAAGTACAGCAAACAAATAAAACAGAGCGTGCAACAAGTACTATCGAGGTACTGTTCGCGGGCGCACTCGCGCTCGGTGCATCTGACATCCACATTGAACCAGAACAAAACACCGTGCGTTTTCGATACCGTCTCGATGGTGTGTTGTGGGATATTACCAATGCCGACAAAACAATCTACACACTCATTACGTCTCGTATAAAACTTCTCTCTGGCCTTATCCTCAATATTCACAACGAAGCACAAGACGGGCGCTTCACCTTCGACGTGGGTACACGCAAGATCGAAGTGCGTACATCAGTCATTCCTGGTGCATACGGTGAGTCTGTCGTAATGCGTCTCCTCGACCCTGACGCATCTGGGTTTACCCTTGAAGGTCTAGGTCTCAATGACAAACTCAAAGCCGTCGTTCTTGAAGAGCTCGTACGACCAAATGGCGCCATCATTACTACCGGTCCAACCGGTTCAGGAAAAACAACCGCACTCTACGCATTCATGCAAAAAGTCCATACGCCCGAAACAAAGATTGTGACCATTGAAGATCCTGTTGAATATAAGCTCCCTGGAATCGTACAGACCCAAATTGAAGAAGATTACACCTTCGCGCAAGGTCTTCGTGCAATTCTCCGGCAAGACCCCGACATTATTATGGTCGGTGAGATCCGTGACCGCGAGGTAGCGGAAACCGCCATGAACGCGGCGCTCACCGGTCACCTCGTCTTCTCCACACTCCACACAAACAGCGCAGCAGCTGCCTTCCCTCGTCTACTCGACCTCGGTGTTGATGCCCGTACAATCGGCAGTTCCGTCAATCTCATCCTCGGACAACGCTTGGTTCGTCTTCTCTGTAATGAATGCAAAGTACAGCGTGACGCAACTACACAAGAACAAACACTCATTGCACAAATCATGGACGAACCAGTTGCGCAGCACACCATCTACGAACCAAAGGGTTGCCCCGCATGTGGTGGAAGTGGATACAAGGGACGCAAAGGTGTCTTTGAAGCAATTCGCGTTGACACCGCCGTCGAGGAAGCGGTCATTCGTGATCCTCGTGAAATACACATTCTTGCCGCAGCGAAGAAACAAGATATTCCGAGTATGGCGCAAGACGGTATTGAAAAAGTTCTCGCCGGCATCACCTCCCTCGATGAGCTCGAACGTGTGATCGATCTTCACAACACTCGCACCACTGAAGAGGCGCCTGATCTTGATACAGACCAAGATTCTGAGGACACAGTCTGATAAATGCCCCCGAAATACAAAAAGCATCTGGTCAATACGCAGATGCTTTTTCATGTGCTAGAGTATTCCCTAGTTACATCGGTGGTGTTCACTGAGAATCCAGAATATAACCCTCTAAGCAAAACTTCCCGGAAGAAGTGGTTACAGAACTAAGGAACACCACAGAGATCTCACTCGAAGGTGAGCACCACAGTGTCCTCGTAAAGCAACCTTTTGTTGTTTAGAGGGTTATCGGCTGGATAACCCTTCTTTCTCCACTCTAAAATTAAAAAGAAAACACCTGTCGCAAAAGCGGCAGATGAAGAACGAACACCAGTATTCTAGCATACTGATTATTTTTGTCAACCCTTACCCCTTTTTGTTACTCCTGCCCTTTTGGGTGCTTCTTTGGTAAAATGTCCCAATGGATACTGACTCCAAAGAAATTTCTCGTGATTTTGCGAGCAACCTTGACCAGACCCTTCGCCCACAAAGTTGGGACGAGTATGTGGGTCAAGAAAAAATAAAGGAAAACCTGCGTATTTTACTCACGGCCGCACGCGAACGTGGACACGCTGCAGAACATATTCTTCTCTATGGACCGCCCGGACTCGGGAAGACGACTCTCGCACACCTGATTTCAAAAACCTTAGGGACCAACATGCGCTCAACATCAGGGCCCGCCATTGAACGTGTTGGCGATCTTGCGGCAATCCTCACCAACCTCTCTCCCGGTGACGTCCTCTTTATTGATGAGATCCACCGACTCAGTAAAAGCATTGAAGAAGTTCTCTACCCTGCTATGGAATCGGGAGTTCTCGATATCATTATTGGAAAAGGTCCGTCTGCACGCACGGTACAACTTGAACTTCCTCCCTTTACACTCGTTGCCGCAACAACGCGCATTTCGCTCCTCTCCTCACCGCTTCGATCACGCTTTTCTGGCGGTACATTCCGATTGGAGTTTTATTCTGAAGATGAAATCGCAACAATCCTAAGGCGCTCAGCGGCACTCCTTGGTGTCGATACCCCTGATCAAATATTTAGTGGCATCGCTGCACGTTGTCGCGCAACACCACGTACTGCAAACTATCTCCTCAAGCGATGCCGCGACTTAGCACAGCTTGAAGGTGGGGCTATTACTGCCGACACCGTCAGCCGAACGTTTGGTCTTCTCGAGATAGACACACTCGGTCTCTCTGGTCCCGACCGTGCAGTACTCGACGCAATTATCACCAAGTTCAACGGTGGTCCTGTCGGACTCAACACCATCGCTGCCGCAACCGGCGAGGAGCAGGCGACAATCGAGGACGTTCTCGAACCATACCTCATTCGCCAAGGACTCCTCGAGCGTACGCCTCGCGGTCGTGTTGCAACTCCGATCGCATACAGTCACATCCAGAATCTTTAAACTTGCGTTCCTACGTTTCGTTTCATACACTTTATATACATAAATATTCAACACTATGTCAGGACATAATAAATGGTCAAAAATTAAGCACAAGAAAGCGGCAACTGATGCGGTAAAGAGTAAGGTGTTTTCAAAACATGCTGCCCTCATTGCGATGGAATCACGGAAAGCAGGTGGCGACACGTCGGCTCCAGGACTCATCGCTGCAATCGAGCGTGCGAAGAAGGATTCAATGCCAAAAGATAATATCGATCGCGCGGTCGCAAAAGGTGGAGGTGCCGGCGGTGCCGCACTTGAGGAAGTGACCTTTGAAGCATTTGGCCCTGGCGGAACTGCACTGATCATTACTGCCGTGACTGACAACAACAACCGCACTGCTCCTGAAATTAAACATATCTTTTCAAAGGCTGGGTACGAGCTTGGCGCACCAGGGTCATCGCTCTGGGCGTTCACAAAAACGTCTGAACGATACGTTCCGAACATGCCTATCGAACTCTCGGACAACGACGGCGAGAAGCTTGCTGAGCTTATTGAAAAACTGGAAGAACAAGACGACGTGCAGGAAATATATACAACTGCCGACACTCCCGAGGGGGACTAGCTTGAAAAAAGCCGACCATGACACCGGTGTGTCATGGTCGGCTTTTTTCATGGTACTCTGTACGCGTATGCGTGTACTCGCTATTGACCCTGGATACGATCGGCTCGGTGTCGCCATTATGGAACGTGGTGAGAGCGGTAAAGAAGTGCTTATCTTCTCTACGTGTATATCGAGTGATAAAAATAGTCCTCTCCCCAGCCGTCTTCACTCACTCGGCGTTGCAATCGACAATCTCCTTACCGAGTATGCTCCGAATGCTGTTGGTATTGAAACAATCTTCTTTAACAAGAACCAAAAGACCGGCATCGCGGTCGCCGAAGCTCGTGGCATCATTCTCTATCTTGCACAGGTGCATGGGTGCACCGTTCATGAGTACGGCCCACAAGAAATAAAAGTTGCGGTGACCGGCTACGGGAACAGCGACAAACATGCGGTTATGGATATGGTAAAACGCCTCGTTCCAAACGTCCCCGCAGCCGCGCTCGACGACGAATACGACGCAATCGCTGTCGGCATAACCACCCTCGCACATACCCGCGGCGGAATATGAATTCTCAGCTCTTGCACTTAGAAACGACATCTGATAAAACATACGAGATAAAAAATAATTTTTCATAATTTTGTATGAACGCATTCGCTGACACAGATGACATCAATGAGGACGAGAACGACGTCGAAGAGGCTATGCTCGGAGACGGTCTCGATGATGAAGACGAACTCGAGGACGACGATGACGACCTCGAGGGCGGTGTGCCAGTGGAACCCGAGTCTCTCCTTTCTGAAAAAGATACTGAGGACCCCGAAGATGACGATGATGAAGACGATGACGATGATGACGATGATGACGAAGAGGATCTCTTCGAAGCAGATGCTGAGGATGTTGAATTTGATTCATTTGACGACGAGGATCACCTCTAAAAAAGAAAAGGCCCGGCACCTCTGGTGCCGGGCCTTTTCTTTTACCTACGGAAGAAGTTTTACAAATCTTCGCTTCCCGATTTTCAGTACCGTTGGCTCGGTAACGGTCGGGAATTCATCATACTTTTCTCCTGTTTCTGCATTTCGTACTCCCCCTGCTTCAAAGAGACGACGAAGTTCTGTCTTTGACGCGACCATATTTTTCTCAAGGAGTGCTGCGGTGTAATCTCCTGAAATTTCTTCAACCTCTTCCGGTACACCTCCCTTCTGAAACGTTTCAACAAAGGCTTGCTCCGCTTCTTTCGCCTCCTTCTCTCCGTGGTACATCGTTACAATTTCTCGAGCGAGTCGCATCTTAAGATCACGAGGGTTTGTCCCCGACTGCATCGCTTCCTCTATTTCTTTGACTTCACTAAGTGGTACTCGGGTACAGGTCGTGAAGTACCCAACAATCTCCGCATCCGCCATACTCATCACACTTCCGTACATATCTTCTGGTTCTGCAACCAGATTAATAGTGTTCCCCCAACTCGAACTCATCTTCCTCCCATCAGTCCCATTAATCAGTGGGCTCATAAGAATATCTTGCGGCTTTTGGTCAAAACGTGGTTGGAGTGTCCGTCCTGCAAGAAGATTAAACCGTTGATCGGTTCCCCCAATCTCAACATCAGCTTCCACCGCAACACTGTCATACCCCTGCATGAGCGGGTAGAGTACCTCACGAAGCGAAACACGCTTGCCGCTATCGAGTCTTCGCTTGATGTTATCTCGCGCAATAAAGTCTGCGACAGAAAATACATCTGCATGCTCCCCAATCTCACGGTAGGTGAGTTCCTCAAGCCATTCAGAGTTGTACCGGAGTTCTGCTTTCTCAAGGTCAAGAATCTTCCCAACCTGCGCAAAGTACGTTTTTTTGTTTGCCTCAATGACGTCACGGTCAAGCATTGGTCGTTCACTGTCTTTGTCAGAGGTGTCGCCGATCACACTGGTGAAGTCCCCTACAATAAAAACCACTTGATGCCCAAGTTCCTGAAAGTCTCGGAGTTTGAGGAGCGGTATCGCTCTCCCGATGTGAATGTTAGGGCTCGTTGGATCAATACCGAGTTTAATACGAAGCTGTTTTCCACTTTCGAGCTTTTTTCGGAGACTCTCTTCATGAATGATCTCCGCAACTCCACGAGTAAGGAGTTCGTTTATTTTTATCGGATCAGTATCAATCTTCATAGTGCTTTAACTCTACCACACACTTTTGGTGTGTATAGAACCCACCCATAAAAGAACACAAAAGCGACTACCTGTCTTTTGTTTCACCGTCGTCGGCCTCTGGATTTCGGCCAAAATGGCCTCAGGCTTCCTCACCAGAGATTTCTATGCCTCGGTCGCCTTCACCTATTTTGTCTCGAAATCCAGGCGCCTTTGGTCTGGTGATATTTTCTGGGTGAGTTTTTGCCAAAGTGGTGTTACTATTGGCACTATAGCGGACATAGGGACTATGCGGAATACAACAAAAGCTTGGATTAAAAAGCACTGGAAGCAGCTCTCAATTGATGGGCTTATTCTTATGACCGTGGTTGGGCTCGTGCTGTCTGGCATCATTTTTCTTTGGGTCTCTACCCTTGATATTCCTGATCTCTCATCTTTTGAGCAACGCCGTGTACTCCAGTCTACAAAAATCTACGACCGTACCGGTGAAATACTCCTCTACGACTTCCACCAAGACGTTCGGCGTACCGTCGTTCCCTTTGAAGATATCTCTCGCAATATAAAAAACGCGACCGTAGCAATCGAAGATGACACCTTCTACCAACACAACGGTGTTCGACCACTCGCTATCATTCGTTCCATGGTGACGAACGTCCTCTCGAATGGGAGTCCCTTTAGTGGCGGTGGTGGTTCTACGATTACCCAGCAGGTAATCAAGAACGCACTCCTTGATCAAGACAAGACCCTCGTCCGTAAGATAAAAGAAGCTATCCTCGCCATCCGTCTTGAGCAGGTGCTCACAAAGGATGAGATTTTGAATCACTACCTCAATGAGTCTCCATACGGCGGGACCATTTATGGGGTCGAGGAAGCGAGTCTCGCCTTCTTTGGAAAACGCGCATCTGACCTTGATCTTGCTGAAGCGGCGTATCTCTCTGCCCTCCCGCAAGCACCGACGTACTACTCACCGTATGGTAACCACATGGACGAGCTTGAGAAGCGAAAGAATCTTGTGTTGGAGCGTATGCTTCAGAACGGGTTTATTACTCAAGAGGAACATGATGCTGCAAAAATTGAAGAAGTTGACTTTGGCCTTGCCCCGATCGGGGGTATCCGCGCACCACACTTTGTGTTCTACATTCGTGAATACCTTGCGGAGAAATACGGTGAAGAATCACTCGCTGAGCGTGGCTTTAAGGTAATTACCACGCTCGACTACGATCTCCAGAAAGAGGCGGAGACTATTGTGAATAAATATGCGATCTACAACCAAGATGCCTTCAATGCGAGTAACGCTTCAATGGTTGCGGCAGACCCAAAGACAGGTGAGCTTCTCGTTATGGTTGGCTCTCGCAACTACTTCGATAAAGATATCGATGGGAGCTATAACGTTGCGCTCGCCGACCGACAGCCAGGTTCTTCATTCAAACCATTTGTGTACGCAGAAGCATTTTCAAAGGGATTCACCCCAGAGACCGTTGTGTTCGACCTCGAAACACAGTTTTCAACATCGTGTGCACCAGACAACTTCCAACCTGACGAAGGGTGCTACTCCCCAGAAAACTACGATAATGTATTTGTTGGGCCAATCTCTCTTCGTAATGCACTCGCGCAGTCTCGAAATGTGCCTGCAGTAAAAACGCTCTACCTTGCGGGTATTAAAGACTCCATCAAACTTGCACGTGACATGGGTATTTCAACACTCACCAACGCAAACGCGTATGGTCTTACACTCGTACTTGGAGGTGGTGAGGTAAAACTTCTTGATATGGTGAACGCCTACAGCGTCTTTGCTGATGAGGGTGTGAAGCATGACCCCATCAGTATCCTCCGCATCGAAGACAGTCGTGGTCAAGTCTTGGAAGAGGCTGACTCTGCAGAAGAACGTGCATCAACTGTACTTAATCGAAATGTTGCCCTACAAATTTCTGACATACTTTCCGACAACGCTGCCCGCACACCACTCTATGGCGCAAACTCACAACTCTACTTCGGCGGACGTGACGTAGCGGCAAAAACAGGTACCACCAACGATTACCGAGATGCGTGGATTCTTGGGTACACACCAACGATCGTTGTGGGTACATGGGCAGGCAATAACGACAATAGTTCTATGGACAAAAAGATTTCAGGTCTCATTGTTACTCCAATGTGGCGAGACTTCATGGACTACGCGCTCACAAAGCGTGATGCTGAGAGTTTCCCAGAGCCTGACCGAACCCCATCAAATAAACCTGTTCTCAACGGCATGTGGTTCAACCCGTCTTCAGTGACAACAAACAGCGATGGCACAATGAGTAACGACATAAACGATGCCATTAATGACGCACACTCTATCCTTTTCTATGTTAATAAGAATGATCCTGCCGGTCCTGAACCATCACGCCCTGAACAAGACTCACAGTTCCGTCTCTGGGAGTACCCTGTGAGTCTTTGGAAAGCGAGCCTTCTTGGAAAAACAGTTCCTTCGTCTGCATCATCCACCTCAAACTAAATAATCTCATTTGGTGCACTCGATGCACCAAGGCGTCCCTTCATATGAATAAGGAGTTCTTGTTTGCGCAGTAGAATCTCTGTTTTGAGAGGCCCCGCTGCTTTAAGCGAGAGTGTTTTTGAGGACGGTGTGTAGGAAACGTCACTCGTACGCAGAGAAAAGCCGCACACGTCACTCACAACCTCTGTAAAGGTGTTTATGACAGTTTTCTGCGGCGCTTTAAGCCGTGTCCGATACGTCTCAAAGAGATCGGCTACTTTTTTGATTCCACCTCCTCGCATATAACCTGAAGCTACTACTTATTCATTGGCATTACCAAATACCGGAGTGACTTATCGTGCACACTTTCAATAATGATCGGTCGCCCCGTCCCTGCAAAGTGAATCGTTATACTTTCGTCGGTGATGTACCCTAAAATATCTGCGATATATCGTTGGTTGAAGTTTAAGGAGATTTCATCCCCCTCAAGACTTGCGGGTGTTTTCTCAGTTGTTGTCCCTACATCACCTTTTGAGGTAAGGGTGAGATTTTGCGCTGACGCCGCGATCGTAAGCTGCATGAACTTATTAAGGAATATACTCGTCTTCTTGAGCGCATTCTGCAGGTCTTGGGTAAGGAGTGTACTATGGCTCACAAACTCCTTAGGAATGATCTGAGCGTAGTCAGGGAAGGTTCCTGACGTAAGCCGTGATGTGATATAGATGTTCTCAAACTGCAACGCACATTGATTCTCTGTTATGTACAACATTGGGTCGTCATCTTGGGAATCACAGAGTCGCGCGAGTTCAAGTGCATTCTTCGCGGGAATAAGTATTCCCTCTTCAAGAACAACATTTTGTTGGGAAACTGTTTTTTCTACCAATCGGAAGGAGTCTGTCGCAACACAGGTAAGTGTGTGTTCCTTCTTTTGAAATACATACACTGAGCCGAGTTCTGGCTTAATAGACGACTGTGACGCAGCAAACGCTGCCGTCTTTACTGCATTTGCAAAAATAGTTCCTTTAATAACCTGTCCTTTCCCTTCCACTTTTGGGATATGAGGGAAATCTTGTGCAGTAATTGTATGGATTGTTGTGCGTGATGTTTTTGTCTCCACAATAAGCACATCACCTTCTGTGTGAAGTGTTACGTCTTTTTGTGAAATAAGTGAAACAATTTGTAAAAACGTTTGCGCAATAACACTCACTGTTCCCTCTTCTTTTACATCAACTGCAATAGTGCCTTCAATACCTATCTCTAGATTTGTTGCGCGAATAGTGAGGGTGTTTTCTTTTACATCAAGAAGTACACATTGGAGCGCAGGGAGTGTGAGGTGTTTTGTACTCACTCGTGCAACTCTTTCGAGAAGATTTTGGAGTTTTATATGGTCGACCGTGATGTGCATAACTGTTCTTATTATTTATTTTTTCTAAAACCACTATTCCCTATTAGGAGTGTGGATAGGTGTATAAACCAATTTTACCGTATACCTTCACCTTTATCTCATCAACACTCTGAAAGAAAAACTGTGTACTCACCCTCACATTGGTGTGCATATACTCTACCTATTTGGGCTGTCGGTGTATATGTGTGCATAAGTGTAAATTATTTGTCGTTTATACACACATTCATACCGAGTCTTCCACAGTGATTTTACCATCGATATTCACAGGTAGTACACAGGGGTTTCGAGGGCTTATAAAAACAGCGTAGACACGCTGTTTTTATTGGAGAAGCGCTCGAATTTGAGCAATTTCTTCTACCAAATCATCATTCCCTTCCAACACCTCACGCTTAATCTTTTCACATGAGTGGATGACGGTTGTGTGGTCACGCCCACCAAGCTTTTGGCCGATAGATGGGTATGAGACCGCAAAATCTTCTCGGAGAATGTACATAATGAGCTGTCGAGGCTTCACAATCTCCTTTCGCCGCGTTTTTTCGTAGATACTAGATGGTTCGACATCAAAGTATCGTGCGACTTTATCAACAACATCAGATACCGCGAGTGATCGTCGTGGGCGCGCGCTGTTTTTCATGAGCGCGACAACCTCATCGAGTGAAAGTGTTCGTCCAGTCACCTGTGTTTGGCACATTACAATGTTGAGCGCACCCTCAAGCTCCCGGATGTTCCCCTCAATAGTCGTCGCAAGGAAGGTGATAACGTCATTCTCAAGCGTGATATTACTGCGTGCAGTCTTTGATTGAATAATCGACGCACGAGACTCACTGTCAGGCTGCGGGATGTCTACAATCATTCCTTGTGCAAAACGTGACTGGAGACGTTCCTGGAGCCCTGAGAGTAGTGCTGGGTGCGTATCACTTGAGAACACAATCTGTTTGTTGTTGTCGTGCATTGCGTTGAAGAGGTGGAAGAGTTCTTCCTGCGTCTTTTCCTTACTTGAGAGGAACTGCACGTCGTCCATGATAAGCACATCGTACTGGCGGTACTTATTTTTGAAGTTATTTGCGGTACCACTCTGGAGAGAGTTCATATAATCCACCGCAAACCGCTCACTGGTGACATAGAACACACTTCGGCCATTTCGTTTTAGTTGGTTCCCTACCGCTTGGATAAGGTGTGTCTTCCCGTGGCCTGTTTTTCCATAAATAAAGAGTGGGTTGTACACAATCCCCGGCTTTTCACACACGGCTTTTGCAGCAGCATGCGCAAGTTCGTTGAATGGGCCGACAACAAACGTTTCGAAAAGATACTTCGGGTTGAGGTTGTCGTTCTTGTTGATGTAGTACTCCTCAAGGGGCAGGGTTGCGTTTACTGTTTGCTTCTTACTTGACTCAAACTTCTTACTTGAGCGTTGCACCACCGCGTATTCGATACTTCGAACGTGTGGAGTGAGGTCACGGAGGGTTTTCAAGATGAGCGATTGGAACTTATCAGCAAGCCAGTCGCGCACAAAGACACTGGGGACGCCAAGGGTCACTGTTCCGTCCTCGAGAGACACAATATGTGTGTCACGAAACCATGTTTTGAAGTTGGCAGCGGTAATGGAAAGCTCAATCTGGACGAGAGTGTCGTCCCAGAGCTGCTTAACATCAATTTGCTGTGTCTGAACGATACTGCGAGATGATTGTGTAAGTGAATCCATAGAGATAGAACATTCAAGCGATAGAAAGCATTATACCGGTCTCTCAAGATGTGTAAACGTTTTCCACAAATACGCAGTGTTTGTGGGGATATTGTTTGTCTACCTGTGTACAACCTGTGGAGAGCTCTAAATTGCGGTAACTGTCAATGACTTAAAAAGTCAAAGAGTGGAGGGCTGGTGAGTATCTTGATTTTGTTTATTATATGGTGTACAGTGCACTCTCACATAACGAACCAGTATGCCAAAACGAACGTATCAGCCAAAGAAACGAAAACGCGCAACAACGCACGGTTTCCTTGTGCGAAGCGGCACGAAGTCAGGGTCAAAAATCCTCCAGTCACGTAGACGAAAAGGACGAGCAAAACTCAGTGTATAATAATACACATGCTCGCGAAGACTGAACGTCTCACAAAAAGCGATTTTGATCGCTTTTTTGCGTCGGGGAAACGCCTCCACACTCCCCTCTTTACCCTTGTGTGTGCCCCGCACAATGCATTCCATGGTGCAGTTGTAGTACCAAAGAAGATACTTAAGTCTGCGGTAAAGCGGAACAAAATCAGGCGGCAGGTGTATGACATCTTGCGTCGCCTCGCGCGAGCACAGGCACGCACCGGTGTCTGCATTATTCTTTTAAAGAAGGATGCAGTTGGCGCTTCGTATGAGGATCTCAGTCATGCGGTGTCTGCTGCGGTTGGAAGAATACAGAATACACGATAGACTGTAGACCTTATGTTTTTAAATCTTTGGCACACCATATTCTTTGATCCTGTATATAACATCCTTGTCTTTTTTATTGACGTCGTACCCGGAGGAGATATAGGACTTGCGATTGTCTTCACCACTATTGTGGTAAAGACGGTACTCCTCCCTCTCTCAATGAAGGCTGCGCATACACAGCGTGCAATGAGACTTATTGAACCGGAACTCAAACGGATACAAGAGAAGTACAAAGATAAGCGCGAAGAACTGGCGAAGCACATGATGGAGCTTTACAAGAAAGCGGGCGTAAATCCTTTCTCAAGTATTCTCCTTCTGTTTATCCAAATCCCAATCATTATTGCGCTCTACTTCTCAGTAGCACGTGGTGGAGGCGTACACTTGCCTGAAATCAACACCGCAATCCTTTATAGTTTTATTCCAAACCCAGAAACAGCATCGATGCTCTTTCTCGGTGCTGTTGATATGGCTGCAAAGAGTTTCCCGATCGCGCTCATCGCAGGTCTCTCACAGTACGTCCTTATGAAGATGTCACTCCCACCACTGAAACCTCGCGAAAAAGATGCGACACCAAACTTCAAAGATGATTTCAGTCGCAGTATGCAGATACAAATGAAGTACGGTATGCCAATCATTATCTTTGTGATTGGGTATACAATCTCAGCAGCTATAGCTCTCTACTTCGCAGTTAGTAACATCTTCGGTATTGCACAAGAGTACGTCGTTCGGAAACGGCATCCACATGTGCTCCCAGAAGAACTTGAAAAACAAATATAAAAATAACCGGTGCCCATGGGCACCGGTTATTTTTATAGTAGCCAATTAGTTTTCAGTAGTAGCGGTGTCTTCGGGGACAAAACTGGTGTCAGTCAAATTGAGAAGCCAAAGCGTGTTGTCATTTTTGTTAATGAAGAGGAACTGTGTTCCCTCACCGTTTACCTCAAGTTTGAGAACGTCAACGTCTCGACCAGCGTCAGCGGTCGGATCAGCAACTAACCGGGCACTTCCGTTCGCTGTATCAATTAACCAAAACCGGTCAGCAAATGAAATCACCCCCTTATACCAATCATCCGGGTAGGTGGCATCATCCGGGAGAGTTGCGGGTACAGCGCAGACAAGCTCATTGGGTATACGGTCCAAGAACGTACATTTCTCAGGGATAACTGAAACAGGAAGTGTGGAAGAATCACCACCACTTTGTGGGTTGACGCTAGAAAACATTGTTGGACTGTTTGAGAGCGTTGTGATCACTCCGCCAGCATATGCTGTCGCCATAAGCCCGGTACCACCGTTCGTTACGAAACCAAGTGACCCGTTCTTTATTTCGTACACATACCCCGCAAGCTCAGCGGTTGGTTTTGTGTACACATAGGTGTGGGTACCCCAAAGGATGTGTGCAGACGTAAACGGAATGGTGAAGAGGACACTGTCGTTCCCTGTCAGTACGTTGTACGCGTGGCCCGTCCCACCAGCAGCTGTGGTGTAGAGATAGTTGAAGGTGCTTGTGGCAGTGGTACTAAAGTGGGGCTCGGATGATCCAAGCGGGAGATTAACGCTTCGGAGTGTGTCCCTTCCCTCGCCCTCCACAATGGTTCCTACTGTGATACGTGATGCACGTCCTTCATCGCGTGTGAGTGCAACTGATGTACCATCGAGCGAGAAGACCGCACTACGCACCTTTGTGAAGGTGTTGCCGACAACTTGTCGCTCGGTGCCTGTTTCTGTATCAATATCAAATATGTACCCTGTCCCCTGCTCCATGTACCGAATAGTCGTACTTCCGACAAAGGTCATTCCTGCCACTGGCTTCGTGGTGAGTTGTTGGAATGTTCGCGCTTCGATAACATTGTTAAATACCGAATCACTTATCGGGAGCGAGGTGCCGTCATTGGTTGTCGTTGGAGTGGTTACTGCATCATTGTTCCCGAGTCCAAAGTTTGCAAATACTTCACCGGTGCTCTTTGGTGTTCCAAACATAAAGAGGTAAGCCCATACCCCCACGACAAGAATGAGGATGAGAACGCCAATAGTGATGATGAGAGTTTTTTTCATAAATTATTTTGGTGGCCACTCGCCGGTCAAACTCGAACAGTTTGCCGTGTATCCAGAAGAAAAGAATCCAGCTGTTTTAACTTCTGCGGCCCTTCCTGCAGTTGTACATGTTTTGACCGCGGCTTCAGCGGTGGTTTTGGTTGAGAAGTTTTGTGCGATTACATCCCAATCGCACGTCACTACGTATGAGGCCTCATTTCCCCACAGCTGTTGAGCAGAGGAACCTTTCCCATTAGCCTCGTTACAGGCAGCAACGGAAGCGTCTGCGTCAGCTTTTGCATTCGGTCCGGAATATCCCTTGCTCCCGCTGTCGGAGGCTGCTGTTGGGCAGATAATATCATTGGCAGTTACTTGGTAATTATCCCCCAACACTGGTTTAATTCGAGGTGTCGCCCCCTTTGCTCGGCATTCTGCTGCAGCATCACCAGAGGTGGCAGCGGTTTGGGCCTCTGCCAAAGCTTCCGCTTGAGACTTGTCACTACTTACGGTCACGGAGTCTATTGTTTGTGGAACACCCGCGCTTGCGGCAGCGCCAGTGCCGCCATTTGAATTCTGCGGTGTGATATACGATGTCGCGGGAGCGTTTCTAAGGACGTCCAAACGTGTGAGGTCAGGGTTGATGGTGTTGAGTACCACGTAGGTTGCGAGAAGAATACCAAGTCCAAGAAGCGCTCCGGTAATATCTGCACGTGCGTCACCTTTGGTTGACATACTATCAGTCATCATCCACTTAAAGCCAGCGATTGATATCTTCACCACTGCGATGAGCGCCCCTCCAATAATGGTGAGAATAAAGAGCTGATTGAGGTACGTAGTGAGACCTGCTTTACCCGTGGTCTCAACCCCTGGGATTCCTACGAGTGGTACGTACGGATCTGCTGCAGCAAGGGCATACGATGCACAGACAAAGAATGTGAAGAGTGCAGAGAGTGTTATGTACAGAATGTTACGAGTAGCGTACGTCATATATTATTGAAAACTCAAATTAAATGAACCGGTCACATGCTGTAAGAATTGTGCTTGGTTCGAAAGACGGAAACCGATATTAGCAGAACCGCTTCCACCCTCTCGTCGCAGCGTGATTGAGCCGGAGTCGGTCTCGTTGGTCGCTACTTCGCGACCGTCAATCGTCCACGCGATAAGCGGACTTTGCGAAAAGATATTTGCAGTCATGAAGTATGGCTCAGCGCGCATGGTGACTTCGTCACCAATGAGTGTGTACGAACCATTTACCGCACGCTCTGAAAGTCCGCGGAGAGGATTTGTTTCGTAGAAGTATAGCTCTGGACTCACAGGCTCAAGATTGACCGCAGCACTCCCAACTGTCTTCCCTGTTGAATCATAAACAGTAACAACGAGTGGTCGTGAGTATTGCGGCATTGTAGTGGTGATGCGATATTTCCCCATAACAGAACCACCAAAGAGTATATCTTCTCCTAACTTCCATGAGTATGAATAAGACCCTGGTCCTTTATTACTACCATCGTGTGGGATAGCTATTAATGTAAGCGGCGCACCGCTCACAGGAAGAGCACGTCCTTTATAGAAACTCGGCACCAATGTATCTGCTTCAATAATAAGATCAATGGATGTCGGTACGATGGTCGTTGAGACGGTAAGCGGTACTCCACTTGCGAGTGTGAGTGTGGCGCGTACAACGGTTGCCTCTCCAAGATCCTTCGCAATGAGCGTGATTGCACGCTCATTGCGCACATTCGTAGATTCAGTGCCATCTATATACCACCGTATAGAAGCGCCAACGGTATCGAGGGTGTACGCATTAAGAGAAACTGTCACTGTACTAAATGGAGCGGGGGTGCGTGGGGACACTTCAAGTGATGCTTCGTCAGCAAAAGACTGCGCGTGTACATATCCTGCAAAAACAAGGAAGAAACTGCATACACATACAAAAAAGACAGCAATAAGTGTGGAGGTAATCGATACACTCTTCATATCATATAGCTTACCATGCACTATGCGCGCGATACGCTGGCATGTGAGGAAAGCCCTACCTCTTTTTCAGTGCTTTCGTAATAGTGGTTGCTTGGATATAGAACACCCATACGGCAATCCATGGAAAGAGCTGTGAAACGGGCGCCATACTTGCTCCAAGTGTCACTACGGTCACAAGAAAGAACTCAGAGGAATCAAGGAAGTTGGTGCGGAGTGTAAAGGTGGCTATAACTCCAATAACGAGATACCCAATAAAAGCAAAAAGCACAGCGAAGGCCCACAGTACGCCCCCAATATCACTAACCCCAACACCGCCATCACCCAAACCAAACCACGAGAGCACGGTCGTCGCCCCTTTTACGACACCGTCAAGACTGACTCCAAGAACTGATGACGTTCCTGCGTAGATCAGACCAAGCGCAATAACGCCAAATATAAATATAAACACGTATGTGATTGCAGCGATGGAGTAAAGAAGCACAGCGGTTGCAGCAACACGTTCGGCTGCGATAGCCGTTCCCTTCGCAGCTTTCCCAGTAGAGAGAATGGTGCCGGCAAGCGATTGTTCCTCAATGTCCTCTTTTGCATCACGACGCAGTACACGTTGCGTCAGTGATGGACTGTTGTCATTTGCAGCTTGCGAGAAGTTATCATTCGCTGCCTTTGGTTTATTGAAACGTTGCTCGTGGACCTTCGCCTGCAAGCTCTTGCTTTGTGCGAAGTCAGAGTGGACAGTCTGGCGGCTCGAAGAAACTGCTTGGGCATTTTGTACCCGCGTAGAAGGAAATGAATCATTTGCTTCAATACGTTCTGCTGATTCACGAGCCATAGACACAGTATAAAGGGAAAGAGACCAAATAAAAAAGCAAAACAGGACACCTAGTGTCCTGCCGCATTCTGAAACTCTTGTCGGGCTGCCTTTATTTGGAGCAGCTGCGATGGATCGGAGGTGATGATCTGGTCTTCAGTGTAAGAAGCGATCACCTTAATAGCCACATGCTTGAGTCCTGCAAAGAATATCCCCTCCCCCACTCCTGACTCAAGGAGCAAATACTTCTCCTCGTCGGTGAGATTGAACACTTGCTGGAGGGTATCGATCGCCGTCGGCGACTGCTTCATCAAAAGCTGCATCGAGGAGTTGGTGATCATTGGGACACCGTATGGTGAGCGCAAGAAATCGTCCACGTCCTGTGTAATTGTTGCGAGACCGAGGTAGTACTTGCGACCGCGCTTTGCAATGCCGTGAAGGAATTCTGCAGTGCTCTCTTGTTTGAGCATCCACCATGCCTCGTCAATAACGAGGAGTCTCTTTTTAAGTTCTCGGCGGATAGCTCCCCAAATGTGGTTTGTCACAATATACATCGCAATACTCTTGAGTTCCTCTTCCATGTCGCGGAGAGAGAACACAATAAACTTCTGGTTGATATCTACGTTTGTGGGCTTATTCATGAAACCTGCCCATGTACCCGTGGTGTACTTTGAGAGACGACTGAGGAGTGAACTACTCCCCTCCATTCCCGCGAGTACCATTTCGAAGTCAGACAGAAGTGGTGGTTCAAGGCTCGAGAAATCAGAGGCTCCGGTAATGTCTTTGAGGGCGTACGTTTCGCGAAGCGCTTGATCGATCAAGGCGTCTTCTTCAGGCGTAAGTCCACCAAGCATGAGTTTAAAGAGGCCAACGAGCTCGATGATATGTGAACGGAGAACATCTTCAGGGTTCTCATCTGCCTGTGGCATCGGAAGATCGAACGGATTGATATGGTGGTCTGAAGAAAGTGAAATATTAAAGAACCGTCCGCCGGTTGCTTCTGCGAGGTACTCGTACTCGTGTTCAGGGTCGATGACAATCACCTCCGTCCCAAACATCATTGACCGAAGAATCTCGAGCTTTACTGCGTATGACTTCCCTGCACCAGAGGTTGCAAAGGTCACTGAGTTGTAGTTGGCAAGTGAGAATCGATCAAAGAGAACGAGTGATGAGTTGTGGCGGTTGATGCCGTAGAGAATCCCCGTGTCAGACGTGAGGTCGAATGAGGTGAATGGGAAAAAGCTTGAGAGCGGTGACGAATTAAACTTGTTGTGTACCAAAAGCTCATCGCGCGCAGTTGGCAAAATACTTCGGAACCCTTGTTCCTGCTGGAATACTGCCGGCTTAATGTAGACGAGACGGGCGTCAAGAATACTTTTAATTTCCGTTTCCGTTTTGCTGAGCTCTGCCTCAGTGTCGCCGTAAATTGCAATATAGAAACCAACGTCAAAGAGCTTCTCTTCTGCTTGTTGGAGCTTGTCACGGAGGTCTTCGAGGTTTCGGTATGCCGCCTCAAGTTGTGGATCACGCACTTGCCCACGTCCTTCACGGTCAGCAATTTGGCTCTGTACCTCGGCAACTTTCTTTTGGAATTTCTTCAGCGTATCTGCTGTGTTGATCGGGTGTACCACAATAGAAATATCCATCTCGCGTGAGAGGTTGAGGATTGGTTCGAGCCAGCCGTCATTGAGATATCGTGGGTATGACACTGCAAAGAAGACGCGCGAAAGACGTCCGCTCACATTGAGACTTTGCGGGTTGATACTGATTGCAGCAGGCGCAATAATATCAGGGATATTCATACCGGTGCCTGCGGAAATATCTGTTGGCGTACCATCAGAAGGTGGTTGCGGCGCTGCGGGCTTCTTTTTTAGAAAATCAAAAACACTCATATAGCATTTGTTGGGCGTGGTGCAGCCGACTGCTCCCCCGGATTAAAGATGTGGTAATAGAGTTCGGTGAGCTCGTCGGTTCCGAGTGGAAGTGTCTTCACACCAATACGTGCGAGCCCTTGTGTGACCACATCAACGCGTTGCTCGAGTTGGGTTTGATGCTCACGGAAGCGGTTTGCATCAAAGGGTGCCGTAGACCGACGCCCAAGGAAGCTTGTGATGTTGCTCCGCACGTTGGTTGTCGTCGGGCTGTACGGAATGACAAGGAAAAAGCGCTTCGCCATGATATCCACCTCTTCAGTAAATGAACGAATAAACTCCATGTATTCGCGAAGCTGTGTGCGCATGAGATCGTTGTATTGGGTACTCTCGCGGGTCGCGAGCATCTCAAGATACGGTCGAATATCGAGACGTCTCGACTCGACGTGCATTTGTATTGAAAAATCGAGGGTGTTGAGGAATGCTTGGAACTGCGCCAAGATGGCAGTTTGTTCGTCGGTCGATTTGAGCGCGAAGTTGATTGATGAGGCAAGGAGAACACTGCACATCTGGCCATCTTTTAAAATAACGACACCGTCTCTAATGTCGGCGATCGGTACAAAGTCTTGTGCTGAGGTTTGTTTCGTTGAAGAAGGCATAGTAGTTATTGTTGGTCAGGGGTAGGGTTCTCAAGTGCATTCATCTCAAGCTTGCGCGCAAGTGAAGAAATATTGTCATTCCCTGGAACAGGTGATGATGTTGGAGCTTCTGCAACAGGACTTTTATAGAGCGTCTTCTCTGCGGTAATGATTTGACCTTGTTTTTTCTTCCATAGGTACAGCTTGTTCCCCATAAAATAGCTTACCATTGATTCAAGGAAGACTGAGAAGGGCCGATTGTTTATTTTGTGGAATGCGAGGAAGCCCGCAAGTGCCGCAATCGGAACACCAAGTATGGCGAAGAGTATAAACGGAAGGGTGAAATACAACACAAGTACCGCTCCCCCACCGCCAGCAATATAAATGAATTGCTTCCACGTGAATGGGCCAATGATCTTGTCTTCGATTTCAATAAACTGTGGTACCTCAAAGCGCATTCATCCATTGTACAACAGTCGAACCAGAAATCTGAAGTGACGACGTTGAAAGATTCTCGAGAGACTACCGCCGACCCTTATCGTCATATCGCGGCATCTCAGTGAGCGGCTTCATGTACCGCTGCGGCAGCTGAGTAGGTCCAGGCGAAGGAGTCTTTGGAGGTTCACTTTGAGTGACATTCGCAGAATCTTGATCCAGTGCTGCAACAGGTGCAATTTCCACAGGATCTGCAGCGGAGGTAGGCACACTTGGAGGATTTTTTACAAAATCGTTAATCATATCAATCACCTTCCCCCGCTTCTCTGCCGAGACGGCTGCAAAAATCTCCGAGTTAAAAAGCTCTTCAGGTTTTTGTATTCCAAGTACACAGTCACTGACTAGAATTATTAGGTCGTCTGTTTTTAGAACAGGCAAATCGCATGCGGATTTAATTTTTCTCACGAAAAGTAAGATCACATCAGAATCTATAATATTCTGAATGTGCGGTGGAGCCGCTCTATATTTTTCTTGAAAGGTATCCCAATTTGAATTCATATGCCGATACTAATTATTCGTTGAGGAGTCAGGAATGTCGAGATTAAGGCGCGCTGCGTATACCGGTGACTTCTCTTTCCACTTAGCCCACTGCTGAATAACACTCTGTGGGGTGTCGGTATCATTGAGGTACGTATTAAGACTTTGCCGGATACCCACTTGGTCAGGGTCCTTCTCATTCGGATCAAAGAGATCTTGTTCAGTGATGCCACGCTGCATGCGAGCCTCAACCATTGCCGGAGTAAGGTATCTTGCCATATCGCGAGCTTTGAAGATTGAAACATGGAGAGCGCCAACGTCGTTTACATTTTGCTTTACCAGTCGCTCTTGCTGCGTTCGGCCACCAACCTTCATTTCACCGCGACCGTTTGTGTTGAGCGCAATGGCACGTGTACCAGCTTTCTTGGCGTCCTTAATACTTTCAATTTGAGCGTCAGAGTACTTACCAGTCTTTTCAAGACCTTCAATTTGTTTCATTGAAAGGTGCACAGCCACATCCTCATTTGTAAGAATGTTGAGCTCGAGGTCTTTCATTTGGTCTGCAGTAAGATCCTCAATGGCATCAACCATCTTTTGCATGTCCTCTGAATGGACTTTCTTCTCATCTTCAGAAAGTTTACTAAGATCAGTATTCGCAAGACCAATACCTTTTTCAATATCTTTTTCGCGTTGCATCTCAGCGCGCAGACCAGAGCGTCGTTTACTGAGATCCTCATCATACTTTTTAGCGTCAGTAAACGAAGTTGTCCCACCGAATTTCGCGCCAGAAGTTTTTTGCAGACCTGTGCGGACACTTCGGTCACTCAGGACACCAACAGATGCAACAGAAACGGCTCCGCGAAGGAATCGCCCAGTCTTCGAACTCGTCGCTTTTGCGTCCACCTTTTCATACGCTTTCAAAGCCATGTCGCCGGCACGACCTACAGTGTTTCTACCAACAAAGCTTTGGGCTTGTCCACGAAGATAATTCCCAAACTTAAGTGTTTGTTGGGATCCGGCGACCCCAAGCGCCTTTGCGGCTTGGAGTGAAGCGATGAGCAGTCCAATACCAATAAAGAAGACGAGAATGATTGAAATATCACCATTGGTACTCGAGCCATTGATACCTCCTGCGAAGACATCACGAATACTTGTTGCCTTACTAGGGCTCGCTGCGACAACCACTGAGAGTGAGAGATAGAGTAAGAAAAGATAGGCGGGCGCCATGAAGGCATAGTTGATGAGTCTTCCCATGAGGCCGCCTCCGATTTTTCCGAGTTGTGGGAACACCATTGCCGCAAAGATAAGCGGTGAAAAAATCATGAGGAGAATGAGCACGATGTAGCGGGAGACGAGGAGGAATGCACCAGCAGCAAAGGTGAATCCGGCAATGATGAGGAAGAGGGCTGCCATAATGTAGTAGACAAGGGCGGTTTCGCCAGAAAGTTGTGCAAGTTGCTCAGGGTCTTTTGCTGTAAACCAGTCGGGCACGCCAACATGCGCCGCAAACTGCGCCGCGATATTCCCCTGCCCACCCCCAATAAGATTATAAATTTCGAGCGAGGTGACATTTGCGATATCGATCACAAACTTTACAAAGAAGAGACTAAAGTTGACGAGGAGTGCAGCAACAACGAGTTGCGAGAGGAAGGACTTTGTTTGTGCTCGACTCGGATCGATGATGGTGCGAATACCAATGTACACAAACCCGAAAATGAATACGAGGTTCACTATGTCGCGCACGACGGTCCAGAGTGTTGAGATCGCCTTGCCGAGAGGTTCGTTTGCATGAAGGCCGTCGGCAATGTGGATGACAAACTTATCAATCGCTCCATCAAGAAGCCATCCGCCAAGACCGGCGATAGCACCACCGAGACTGAGTACGAGGTTCCCAAGGAAACTCCCTACCCCTCCCCCTGTCTCTTTTGGGCTCTCAGTGGTAGCTGCAGCGGGTGCAGTTGCTGTTGGAGTTGCGGCAGTTCCAGTGGTTGCCGCGGGTTGTGCGGCAGGTGTTTGTGCATGTGCGTATTGGGGGGCGCTCAACGCCGTGAATGCAAGTGAACACACAAAAAGAGCAGCTATGAGGAGATGTTTTTTGTTGTGAGCAAAAGAGAACATACTTATGGAGTTGTTTTACAGTATGACGCCTCGTAACTGGTGACTGCAGCAGTAATACTATCGACCGTATTCTGGAGACTTGTAACGGTAGCTGGTGAATGAAGTACTCCAGATGATGCAAATGCTTGGAACTGTGAGAAGATCGTTTCTTGTTCCTTAGAATTTGACGTTCCGCTTAATTGACTCTGGAACCCTTCAAGGCGAGAAACGTTTGTGCGAGTGCTGGTGACCGCAGCCGATGCAGTTGATCGTGCAGTCACAAGACTTGTTGGGAGTGACTGTGAACACGAAAGCGTCGCAGCGCCATTTATTGTGGTCACAATTTGTTCGTTGAGACTGAGGAAGGTCTGTTCGGTTTGAAGGGTTTGAGTCACGTTTGTGTAACTTGAAGCGTCGTATCCTACTTTCGTTTTGTCACTGTTTACCTGATTGAGATACGATTGACTACCGTTCTGGCCTGAAGAAACCCCGAGGAGTCCGTTTACTCCGGTGATAGCTTGTGTCGTGAGTTGCGCAAAGAGTGCACCGATTATTTCGTTGATTTCGTCGGCACTTACCAATACATCCTGACCTGCGCCAAGCGATTTGTTGAGCTGTTCAGAGATAACCTTCCCCGGTGTTATAACAGGACACTTCTCAACCGGTTGTCCTATACACCATGCGTCCTCTGTATCGCGGTACGAAAGGAATCCGTCACCGAAACTAAGAAGTTCAACTTCCTGATTGCGCGCGTTCACAATACGGAGGGTCAGTTCCTGTTGTGCGAGTGCCATTGATCCGTACGGATTGTTTTGTGGGTACATTGCCACTTGCATGAAGTTCCCCCAACTTGAGGTGACGCCCGCCTTACCAAAGTTTTCAATATTTGCAGCGACGCTTGAGAGGCTGCACTGTCCGCGGTTCTTGTAGTATTTATTATTGTTGTACTGCAAAGAAATTGCAGCACGCACATTGAGTTGGAATGGCGCACAGAGAAATCCACCTCCGAGCTCAGAGAAGAATTCAGACGCCACACGGTCGGCCAGATAGTTTAAATGGAACTCGAGGTTTTGGACGAAGGCAGGACTCCCCTTAAAGCCGGAGTTAATCCACTGCACAATACTCGTCGTCATTGATTGAATTGCCTGCTTCGCAAGTGCGTATGCAATCGCGTCGAGAGAGAACTCCTTTACTTGAAGTGAATTTTGGATTGCGGCAACGAACGTGTTCTTCACAAGGTTGGCGGCATCAAGTACCGACCACTGCGCAGCAGCTTCTTGTTTTTGTATATGGAGCGAGGATGTTATTGAAAGTGGAGCCGCAGCAAAAGACAAAATAAGAACCAAGGTAACGGCATATCGTGCGAGAGACCACCTGTTTTTTTGTGTTGGTGTTGTGTCCGTCATAGTGTGCTAGTTCCCTGCTACTTGGAATATTGATCCCGGTTCATCGCTCGCGTATCGTACGCCACTTGAGTAGAGGTACGAATATATGGTATTGAAAACGGCGTACAGCGCTTTGGCGTCTTCCTCGTATCGCTTTACACGTACGAGAGCGTAGAGTGGGTCAGTTTTTGCATTTGCCATTGCGGCGACATCGGCCTGAACAGCAAGATACGCATTCACAAGAAGGAGATGCGAAGAAGCAAGTTCGGGTGGTACCGCTAGTACCAGTGTATCAGCAAGAACCTTGCTATATGCGGTACTGATGTTTGTAAGTGTTTGGTAATCTTTCGCATTGTCATTGTCGATGACACGGGCAAATACGGTAAGTTCGTTTTCTGTACTCGCACCCGAGTAACGATTCACAATGTCTGAAATATTATTTCCGTAATCGCGCAGGGCTTGTGGTGAAGAATCGCCGATACGAATATCTTTTTGTGTGTAGGGTGTGTCCAACGCTTCCCCGCTGAGCTGTGCGATAGAAGAATTTAAAAAGGCCTGCTGCGCAGCTGGGTCGGAGGAACCGCTTGCGTCTGAGGTTGTATATTCTTCAAAAAACTTTTGAGCAAAACGATCGGTCAACGTTTTAGGCTCGTAGTCACCGCCTGCCGCGATCGCGGTGCCGGTTTTCGATGCAGAGTTGATGGTGAGAGTTTGCAATGACTCCTCCCAGTCGTTGATACCGTTGTTGTTTTTGTCGGTCTCGGCAATAGACCCGCGAGTAGGGCTGCCAGAAACAGAGAGAATTCCTGTGGGCAATACTTCTGTTTGTCCGCGTAGATAAAAGGCCCCGCCGATGATGACGACTCCAACTACCAGTGCTACTCCAATACGAATACGACTACTCACGACGTGTGTTTGTTACATATATAGTATACGTTACACAGCGAGTGCAGCGGTGCAGTTGCTGTGGAATGGAGTGCTACAATACTGCTATATATGAACCTCGCGGAAGCAAAACAACAATTTTTGGAATACCTCGAAATTGAGCGTGGACGAAGTATTCATACCGTATCAAACTATGATCGATACCTCACCCGTTTTTTGGACTACGCAAAAGTAACTGACCCAAAAAAAGTTACTGAAAGCATGGTGCGTGAGTACCGCCTGTGGCTCAATCGTCAGCCGGGGACAAAAACGGGAAGAACAACCGATACGTTGAAGCGACGAACACAGAATTACTACCTGATTGCGCTCCGCGCCTTTCTGAAATATCTCCGAAAACGGAACATTTCCTCGCTCGATCCAGAACGTATTGAGTTGGCGAAGGTTCCTGAACGGTCACTCGACCTTATTTCTCCTGCAGAACTCAGCCGTCTTATGAATGCGCCCGATCGTGCTACCGAGCAAGGACTGCGCGATAAAGCCATTCTTGAGCTCTTGTTTTCAACCGGGCTCCGCGTCTCGGAGCTCTGCGGCCTCTCTATTGAAGATGTTGATCTCTCACGTGATGAGTTCTCTATACGCGGGAAGGGTGATAAAATTCGCGTGGTCTTTCTCTCTGACAAAGCAAAACAGTCAATTCGTGAATACGTGAAGTCACGAAAGGATATGGATGACGCACTCTTTATTCAGTATGGGAAGAACGCAAAGATGACACAAAAAGACAATAAAGATTTACGACTGACACCACGAAGCGTACAGCGCATCATTAAACGGTACGCCACTATTGCAGGAATTACCCGCAAGGTAACGCCGCACGTTATCCGTCACAGTTTTGCGACAGACCTCCTCTCAAACGGCGCCGACCTGCGCTCTGTGCAAGCGCTGTTGGGGCATGCAAATATTGCGACAACACAGATATATACACACGTAACCGACAAACACCTCCGAGAAGTGCATAAAAAGTTCCACTCGAACTAATAGTAAAAAGGCGCGAGGGCTTTCGCCCTCGCGCCTTTTTACGTAGTCACTAGAAATTCGACTCATCGTCAGGAATCGGGAGTTCCATACCAGCATCAGTACCAAAGTTTGCTTCTGCGCTACTGTCCACGGTAGCGGCGCTCGCCGACTCGTCAGACATTGTTGTTGATGCAGTGTCGTTCGCGGTTTCTTCAGGTGCCATGGCAGTCTTCGAAGAATTGATGAGATACCACCCTCCCCCAAAGACGATGATAAGAATAAGAATAATTAAAACAACTTTCATAGGTGTGTGATTACGGTGTTACGGGTATAGCAGTAGTATACCGCGGGGATGAAAGAATAACGGAAAAGCGCTGTGAGCCGAGGCTCACAGCGCTTTTCCTTGTCTCCCGTACCGAGCTTACGCTGGTCGAGCTACGTTTGCTGCAGAAGGGCCTTTTGGACCATTCTCAAGATCAAACGTAACTGCCTCGCCTTCCTTTAGGTCATCGTAGAGAAGACCTTCAGAAAGTGAACGAGCGTGGAAGAACACATCCTTATCGTCGCCGTCCGGAGTAATGAATCCGAATCCGCGATCTGTAAGACGTGCAATCTTGCCTGTCATTGTTCTTTGTTCTTAGTGAATAAGAGCATTGGATATAACACCATCTGCCACAAAACTTACCCGCACCTGATCTACTTCTTTGTGAGAACTCTCAGAGGAGGAGTGCCGCTTTGTTGCGACAATTAAAGCATATGTGTGTAAAAATGCAAGGGTTTGTTCACTGCAACGTTTCACGGGTATACTATCAAGATGAAAATCTATTCGTGGAACGTAAACGGTATTCGTGCAGTTTTGAAAAAAGAAGAGCTCCTTCCCTTCATCGAGAAGCATCAGCCAGACATTCTTTGTCTCCAAGAGACGAAGGCAAACCAAGATCAGGTAGAGATTGATTTACCGGATTACGATGAATACTGGAACTCTGCAGACCGTAAAGGATACTCAGGAACGGCAATATTCACCAAACAAGCCCCTGAAAACGTAATGCACGGTTTCCCGGAAGATCTTATTGAGAAGTATCAACTCTCTGATGGATATGGTGACACAATCAAAGAAGGTCGTGTATTAGCCCTCGAATTCGAACATTTCTACGTGGTAACGGTATATACACCAAACGCAAAGGACGATCTGTCACGTATTCCAATGCGGCAGCAATGGGATCCTGCATTCTTTGAGTACATGAAACGTCTTGAATCTGAGAAACCAGTCATTCACTGCGGTGACTACAACGTGGCACACACAGAAGATGACCTCGCCCGCCCGAAAGAGAACAAGGGGAAGAAAGGATTTACCGATGAAGAACGTGCAGGGTTCGATGCATTTGTGGACGGCGGATTTGTCGATACCTTCAGACTGTTTCACAAAGGGAATGGTTTCTACACATGGTGGTCACACTGGGGTGGTGCACGCGAGCGAAACGTAGGATGGAGAATTGATTACATCCTCGCATCCGAAGCACTGGTCTCAATCATAAAAAAAGCTGACATCCACCCGGAAGTGACCGGAAGTGACCACTGCCCCGTATCTATTGAGCTCGCAATCGACGAGTAAATAGGCCACAAAAAGACATGTCTTTTATAAAGGACATGTTATACACAGTTATGCACACGATTGTCCTTTACGCGTTGTTGTAAAGGACATACTATATACGCAGGCCCAGAGAGGGCAGGCGGGGATGTCCCCCTAAACAGTTCGTTCAAAAATATTGAGTTAACCTCCAAAATAACTCACATCCCACTATTAGATGGTTCACATATGTATCATCTAAAAAGTATGAGTCGCCACCCCACGGACGGAGCCACAATGCGCTTCGGCCTATAGGGACTCCGTCCCGCGTCGACTCACAGTTCATTCAGCACATCTCGTGCCAAAAAATAAGTAATACATACTTATGTAGATCACCCATAAATAAGCCCGCAGGGTTCGGGAATCGAATAAAGGACATGTAAAGGACATTCCATTCGACCTTCGAACCCTGCGGGCTTTTTTCTATCTCAGTGCCAAGCGTAGGTTTATATACATAAGAAAAGACCGAGCCTATAGGCTCGGTCTTTTCTTATACAACTTTGTGTTTTCGGCGGAGTTTCTGGATTTCGCCAGCTTCCTCCCCTTCTCGTCTATCTTTCCCTGCATCACCGAGCTTCCTTAGTTCTGCTGCATCCATCGCCATGAGTTCTTGCGCGCGTCCCTCTAGGTATTCAGCGGTGTTCTTCTGTGGGTCGTCGAGTACTTCCTCAAGGAGTGCGTGGAGGGTGTCTCCGAGCTTTGGTCCTGGTTTCTCACTACTTATTTCCATAATACGAGCGCCGTCAATCTTGAGCATCTTCACTGAGATAGGATCTCTAAGCGCCTCTTCAACCATTGATTTGTACTTGCGGAAGCGGAATGGCTGCTCCTTTGGCCGCCCAGTACCAATACGGTCACAAATGCGGAGGTTGAGCAGGTCCCAGATATTCTCCTCCCCTACGTTGCGAATCATACGTCGTACCGCAGAAAGGGTAATCAAATCAGGGTCTGAAAAGAACATGTGCCAGCGGACGAGTTTAGTGATACGCGCGATCTTCTCTTTCGGGAACTTCAGATCCGTCATGATCTTTTTTGCGACTCGTGCGCCGACAACCTCGTGGCCGTGGAAGGTCCAGTCGTTCTTCTCCTTACTCCACTTTCGTGTCTCTGGTTTTGAAATATCGTGGAGGAGTCCCGCGAGGCGGATATCAAAATCCCATTCTTTGTCAGCGCCGTGTTGCATAGTGCGTAGGTTGTGTTCGTAGACGTCGAAGCTGTGGGCTTGGTTTTGTTCCACACCGATACCACGAAGGAGATCCGGCATAATATATGCAAGTAAACCAAGCTTTTCACAGAGAATAAGGCCCTGCATTGGCTGCGAAGACTTTAAGATTCGTGAGAACTCATCGCGGATGCGTTCTTTTGAAATAAGGCTCAAGTTGGAGCCCTTTTCGGCAATGGCAGTCATTGTTTCTGATTCGATAACAAAATCGAGTTCAACACTGAGTCGTACTGCGCGGAGCATGCGGAGGGCATCTTCCCCAAAGCGTTCCGCTGCGTTCCCTACTGCAGTCAGGCGCTTTGCTGCGATATCAGCACTCCCGTCAAATATATCAACCGTTTGCTCATCCTTAAGGCGAAATGCGATGGCGTTGATGGTGAAGTCTCGTCGCGCGAGGTCTTCTTCAAGCGATACACCAAAGGTGACGGTGTCAGGACGACGTGCGTCAGAATAGCCAGATTCACTGCGATACGGCGTTACTTCGACGACACGGACGCTCTCATCCTCTGTTTCTAGATTCACGACACCAACGGTCCCAAAGTCATTATTATTGTATGTTTCCTCAAAAAGAGCTGTTACTTCCTCAGGTTTTGCGTTGGTTGTGATGTCCCAATCCTTCGGAGTGCGACCAATAAGCATGTCACGAACACACCCACCGACGAGGTAGGCTTCAAACCCAGCTTTCTCAAGCGTGTCGGCGACAAGCTGTACTTCTTTTGGAATATCAGACCGTACGATCATTGTCCCTGCATTCTAGCAGATATTCGTTGCAATTTCGCTATTCGGCGCGTATTATAGTCGACACACGCACCCGTAGTGAAATGGATATCACAACTGACTTCGGATCAGTTATTCTGGGTTCGAGTCCTGGCGGGTGCACAGCAGCATACGAAAAGCCCTCGGTTTTAAAACCGAGGGCTTTTCGTATAGGAAGCAAAAGGCTTTGCTTCCGGCTGCTGTGCAAGGCGCAGCCATGTCTCGGCTATTTCTAATGCCGAGACGGCGAGCCGGGGTCGCGAGTACTTAGTAAAATACAAGCGTAGCTTCGTATTTTGCTTAGTAACTTGTGACCACAAAATAGTTAGTGAGTTGCGCCGAGTCCCTTGTGGCGAATTAGTGACCTGACGCCACAAAAATACTCTCTAGAATTAACTCTAGAGTTAATTCTAGAGCCTGCACGAAGCCCCCCCACCCTTGCCTTTCCGCCACATATATAGTATATTTGCGCTGTATTCCAGAGAGCTTGAGTTCGCTCGGGCTCTCTTTAAATAAGGCTTTTCATCTTGAAAGACACACGAATCCGTATTAACAAAGCAATCAGAGCATCGGAGCTGCGCGTCATTGGCGCGGCCGGCGAGAATGTTGGGGTTATCTCTACATCCGACGCACTCGCAATGGCTGAAGAAGCAAATCTCGATCTTATCGAAATTTCTCCCAACGCCAAGCCTCCCGTTGCGAAGATAATGGACTACGGTAAGTACCAGTACGAACAGAAGAAAAGAGCGAAGGAAGTAAAGGCCAAGTCACACGTTACCGAAACCAAGGGGATACAGGTAAAAATCGGTACTGGTGACCATGACTTAACACTCAAAGCAAAGCGAGTGGCCGCGTGGCTCGAAGAAGGACATCGAGTTAAAATCGACCTCTTCCTCTGGGGACGCTACAAGTACATGGAAGAAGGCTTCCTTAAAGAACGACTCGAGCGATTCTTGAAATTAGTCCCCGCTGAGTACAAGATTGCTGACGAGATCAAACGAAGTCCGAAAGGATTCACCACCACACTCGAGAGAGTTGGTAAACAAAAAGCAGAACCAACACAACCAACAGAAAATTCTAAGGAATAGTTTATGAAAACAAACAAGTCATATACCAAACGTCTCAAGGTAACAAAGAACGGCAAGATTATTGCACGTAAGGCTGGGCAAAACCACTTTAATGCAAAAGAATCAGGTTCGAAGCACCTTGCACGAAAGCGTACACAAAACATTTCACTCTCAAAGAGGATTACTCGTCGTTTTCTTCCAAAGAGTGGCGCGTAAAAGCACTATTTGAAGTTACACATTTGATTGAATAATAACGCACTATGTCACGAGTAAAAGGAGGAGTGGTCGCCAATCGCCGCCGCAAAAACATCCTCGAAGAAACAAAAGGATATCGTCACGCACGCTCTACCAAGAAGCGAGCTGCACGCGAAGCAATCTACCATGCACAGTCGCATGCGTTTGCTCACCGTAAAGATAAAAAGAACGTATTCCGTCAGCTTTGGATTGTTCGCCTCAGTGCAGCACTCCGCGCGCACGGACTCAAGTACAGTCTTTTCATCAAGACACTTGCCGCACAAGAAGTTGCACTCAATCGAAAGATGCTTGCAGCAATTGCGGATCAACGCCCAGAAGCGTTCGAACGCATCCTTGCAAAGGTTAAGTAAAGAACACTCATACAAAAAGCCCGTGACTCCGTCACGGGCTTTTTGTATTAGAAGTTAATTGGTACTACATCCCCCAGACTCGGTATCACTGCGGGGGCATCTAAGTACTCACGAAGGCGTTGGACAAGAAAGAGTGATGCACGTTCTTCTCCCATAGTGACAAATACTTTCTCGACGTTTTCTCCACCTTGCGCTACAAAGTCGATCAGTTGGTCACGGTCAGCATGACCTGAGTAGCCAGAGATGCGTGCAATCTGCGCCCGTACCCGTACGTCTTCCCCATCAATCTTTACACGCTTTGCACCGTCATTCAGGAGTCGCCCGAGTGTCCCGACTGATTGGTACCCCACAAGAAGGAGTGTTGTTTTCTTGTCTTCGAGGAAGTGTCGCTCGTGTCCAAGAATGCGTCCGCCATGACTCATGCCACTTCCGGCGATAATAATTTTTGCTCCCTTCTCACGTTTGATTTCCTCGGAGTCCTTTACGGTGTGCGTGAATGAGAGTCCATCGAATGCAAAGATATCATCTCCGCCTTTGATCTGTTCCTGCACCGCCTTTTTCATGTAGTCGGTGTGCGTTCGGTAGAGTCCGGTGACATTAATCGCAAGTGGTGAATCGAGGAATACCGGAAGCGGTTTGATTTCACCTTTTTCAACAAAGTTATTAATTTCAAAAAGCATTCCTTGCGTACGTTCGAGAGAGAATGCGGGAATGATGAGTGTGCCGCCTTTCTTCTGTGTCTCGACAATGTAGTGTTTTAAGAGATCGTTTCGTTCTGCTACTTGTTCGTGGAGTCGATCTCCATACACACTCTCCATAACGAGGTAATTGTATCCGGTCGGAATCGTTGGTGCATCGAGGAGAGGTTGTGGGACGTTCCCAATGTCACCAGAGAATACGCATGATCGCCCTTTGCGGGTGAACGTTACAAACGCAGAACCGAGGATGTGACCAGCGTTCGTGAAGACCGCCGTCACATCATCTTTTAGTGCGATCGGTTCGTTATACGAAACGCCACTAAAGAGTGCGATTGCTGCGGTGACATCTTTCATCTCGTAGCACCGCGGTGACCCGTATCTATCAGCCTCGTATGTCATCACCGTGTACGCGTCACGAAGCATGACGGCCGCAAGATCTTTTGTTGCGTCAGTCGTATAAATCTTTCCGGTGAATCCATCAGCAACGAGTTTTGGAATGCGACCAATGTGGTCGGCGTGTGCGTGCGTTATAAAAAGAGCGTCAATATCTTTTGGACTGTATGCAAATGCCTCGCAATTTTCGGCCGCAGCAAATCGACTTCCCTGTATGAGACCGCAGTCGATAAGAAATTGTGCCCCGTCAGTATTAAGAAGAAAGTTTGCCCCCGTTACCTGTCCGACTCCCCCATAAAAACCAAGTGATGCCATATAAATTTTATACCTCTAATGTTCGTATGCGGGTGGCGACGATGTATCCGATGCTTCCTCCAACGAGGTCCATGACGAGGTCTCCAATCGTGTCCTGCCAGTAGTTAGGCTGTGTAGCGACACCGGCCCATACCTCAAAGTATTCCCAGAGCAGTCCCACTGCAAAGACGGCAAGAATAAATGGAAGAAATCGACGGACGCGTGGAACGTATGGAATAGCATAGTCATCAATGACAAAAAATACGAGCGCAACGGTGACTCCCCCAAGTATGTGCATTGGTATATCAAGCCAAAGATAAATCCAGTACAGATAGAAGTGCAGCGCAAAAAAGTGTGATACAGCCAGTATCGAAGCACTGGTGAGAAGTAAAAAAGTAAGTGGGCGCATATGATGAAAATAGTGTACCACGCTCTTCAGGTACAAAAAAACGCAGGGCAACGCGTCACCCTACGACCTATTGTGGAACCACAAACGCATGCTCCTAGGTGTAAGCTCTAGGTGGGCACCCTTTCCAATTCGTGTCTGAAAATCGCTTTGATTCTCATTACTCCTTGCGATTGCAGGCAGCCCGTTGCAAATGTAACCGGAACATACGATATGCGGTTCCAGATACAGTATATCAAAAAATTGCAGTGTCGGAAGACACTGCAATTTTTGGCTTACACGCTCGTTTGATTACTCAGGCTTCCCGTCAAAGTTTACGTCGTACATGATGCGTTCTTGCGCTGTCACGTAGTCCATAACTTCGTTCTCAGTGAACCAAAGTGCAATTTCGCGCTCTGCTTCCTCTGGAGACTCTGAACAATGGATGAGGTTTCGCACTGCACGGTTTTCAAATGATGAATGACCATATGAATCGACAGTGTAGTCACCGCGGATCGTTCCAACATCTGATGACGACGGTTCTGTTGTTCCTACAAGCTTTGTTACAACACCAACTGCTTGATTTCCTTCGAGAACTACCCCAATAACAGGAGCTGCAGTCATGTATGAAACAATGGTTCGGATGATATCGCGACCGTACTCGATAGGTTCTTTATCAACGGGAAGATTGTGCGCTGTTAGATCTTCAATAATACGATTACCCTTTTTCAAGAACCACTCCTCGTCCTTGTTGTAGTGAATTTGGAGCTGTGCTTCTGTGGGCACAAACATTTTCATGGCAGTGAACTTGAGTCCGGTGCGTTCAAAACGTTTAATAACTTCTCCTACGAGACCGCGTTGTACGGTGTCGGGCTTGAGGATGACGAACGTTCGTTCCTGATGTGGTTTTCGATTCATAATAACTAAAAAATGTATAAATTACCTCCAAAATTATGCGCGCAGTATAGCAGAACGGCTTGAAATAACAAGGAAAAACGGTCTCATCTAAGCATCGCTCAAAATTGAGGATATCCGCGAAGTGCGAGAAAAATAAAACGAGGCGTACGTAATGGTACGGTGAGATTTATTTTTTGTAGCACGACAATGGAGATACCAATTTTTAGAGATGGTTACTCCTTGGTCATGATCACAGGCCCCTTCTCCGTAATAGCGACTGTATGTTCAAAGTGTGCCGCGCGAGATCCATCAGTGGTGAATACACTGTATCCGTCACCATCATCGTCGAAGATAACATCCTTCTTTCCAATATTTACAATTGGTTCAATTGCGTACACGTGTCCCACTTCAATCTTCGGTCCCTTCCCTGCTTTTCCATAGTTTGGAATTTGTGGATCTTCGTGTACTGCATACCCAACACCGTGTCCGCAGAGTTCTTCAACGATTGAAAATCCGTGTGCTTCCACATACGTTTGAATCGCGTGTGAGATGTCACCAATACGATTTCCCGGTTGTGCTTGTTTGATACCGAGTACGAGTGCTTCGCGTGTGACATCGATGAGCTTCTGCGACTCAGCATCAATGGCTCCAACGCCGACGGTAATACCTGAGTCAACAATCATTCCTTCGTAACCAATCGACATGTCGAGGTTTACAATATCTCCTTCGGCAAGAATTTCATCAGCTCGTGGAACACCGTGTTGCACCGTATCATTGACTGAAACGCAGAGCGCTCCGGGATATGGATGATCAGCAAATGTTGGATGGTATCCAAGGAGAACGGGTTCCACCCCGTATTTCTCAGCGAGCTCAAGTGCGAGGTCGTTAATATCTTCAGTACTCATTCCGGGCTTTAGTGTTGCAGCGAGTTCACGAAGTATGCGTGCAAGAATAGAACCACCTTTGGTAAGGAGTTTGATTTCTGCAGGTGTTTTCTTTGTTGCCATTATGAGTGTTGTTCTAGGGAAAGTGTTTTGACGACTGCGTGGTGCACTTCATCGATGGTCGAGGTGCCGTCGATGTCGTGTACTGTTGTGTTTTCTCGTGCTCGGTAATATTCCACAACAGGGAGGGTTTCTTCGCGAAACCATCGCAGGCGTTCTTCGATAGACTCCGGAGTGTCGTCTTCTCGGGCACGTTCTTCCATGCGCGTGCGGACGACTTCTTCTGGAGTATCGAGGTTGATAATGTCGAGTGTCTCTCGTTCAAAAAATGTGAGTGCGCTCTCAAGCTCGTGTGCCTGGTCGAGGTTACGTGGGAATCCATCAATGAGAAGATGGCTCTTTGGGTCGAGCTGGTCAACCATTGCCTGCCCCCACAGAATAGCGGTGAGGAAATCCGGCTGCAAACGACCGTTATTGAGCGTATCCGCAATCTTGTTCTCCGCGAAGGTCTCCTGCTTTGCTGCGAGAGCGCGGAACCGTCGTCCGGTCTGGATATCCACGACACGTCGCCGCGGATCAAGCTTTTCAATGATCGCTTTGAGCTGGGCAATCTGGGTGCCCTTCCCGCTCCCTTGCGGCCCGATAAATATGATAGTGCGTGCTTGCATGACCACCCCAGTCTACCAGAATCTTCATTAAAATAAACCTTTTCGGCAGACGCTGGAAAATATGGTATCGTATCTTCATTATGCCGAAACGAACAATCATTACCCTCGGAGGGATGCCCGGAAGTGGCAAATCAACGATTCGAGAAATGCTCGCAACACAGTTGGGGTACAAAACATTTTCAACAGGAAATTTTACACGCCATCTTGCGAAGGAGCGCGGTATCACGCTGCAAGAGATGAATGAAATTGTTGCAAAAGACAAAGCGCTTGAAATGCGCATCGATGCTGAACTCGAACGCATTGAGGCTGAGGAAAACAATATCATCGTTGACTCGCATCTCGCGTTTCATTTTGTCCCAAGCTCATTTAAAGTCTACTTCGACATTTCTCTTGATGAAGCGACGCGACGTATTTTCAATGACACGGGGGCGAAGCTTCGTGTTGAGAGTGGTGACATTATGGAAACACTCGAGGCGACAAAAGAACGAACACTTGCCCGTATTGAGAACCACCGCAGCAGATACAAAGAACACTACGGACTTAATCCGTATGATGGATCGCAATATGACCTTGTAGTGAATACTGAAGAGAGTGACCCAGAAGCGATTACTGATGCGGTTGTTGCGGGATACAAGAAGTGGCTGAAAGACGAATAGCATAATCTTCCCTGCGGAAGATTATGTCGTGTTTCAGAGGCGGAGCGATGTTTCGGCTATCCCTAATGCCGAAACCGCGAGCCTGGGCAGGAGGTTCTTATGAGCGCAGCGCGACTTTGTTTTCTTATGAGGTAACGAATTAGAAAACAAGAAGTACCCTTGTGGTGAATTAGAAACCTGACGCACATGGAAGATTCAAATCAAAAGGCCGACAGTGAAACTGTCGGCCTTTTGATTTAGTGCAAAGTGATTAGTATTCGCGAAGGGACACTTGTGAATCAACGCGACGTACGATGTCGATGACTACCGACACCGCAATGAGGAGTGCAGTACCACCGATTGCGAGTGCAGTGACACCAGTTAGTGCCTGCATTCCGACTGGAAGAATCGCAACCACTCCGAGGAAGAGCGCACCGACAAACGTGATGCGTGTGATGACACTTCCAAGGTATGCAGAGGTGTGACTTCCGGGACGAATACCGGGGATAAACGATCCTTGTCGCTGCAAGTTCTTAGAGACCGCGTCAGGGTCGAACGTTACCGCAGTGTAGAAGAATGTGAAGAGGAATACGAATGCAAAGTATGCAACTGCGTACCAAATCTGATGTGCGTAGAACGCACTCACCTTCGCGAGAAGGACACCGACACCGGGAATATCGAACGCAGAGAGCACGTTGAGAATCATTTGCGGAAACAGCAAGATAGAAAGCGCAAAGATGATTGGGATAACTCCCGCTTGATTGAGTCGGAGCGGAAGGTAGGTTGTAGTGCCTCCGTATGCACTCCCTCCACGAACGGTCTTTGCGTACGTGATCGGCACTTGTCGTTCTGCTTGTGTCATAACTACTACCAAGTAGATGATCAGAAGCGCTGCCGCACCAAAGCCAATGTAGAGTGGGATCTGTGCCGCGTTGAAGGTAAAGAACAGCTGTCCAAACGTTGCAGGAAGACCACCAATAATACCAGCGAAGATAATGATTGAGACACCGTTTCCGATACCGTACTCAGTAATGAGTTCACCGAGCCAGAGTAAGAGCATTGAACCGGCAACGACCACAACGATGTTTGCGAAGAAACCGAATGTTCCAATATCAAGGAGGACTCCCTGACTCTTAAGAAGTGAGAGGAAGCCGAACGCCTGAAGAATCGCAAGTGGAAGTGTGAGTGTGCGTGTGATCTGTGTAAACTTCTGTCGCCCGCTCTCCCCTTCTTCTGTGTAGAGCGTCTTCAACTTCGGTGACATCACCGTAAGAAGCTGCATGATGATTGATGCAGTAATGAATGGTCCTACACCGAGGAGTACGATTGAGAGGTTTGAGAGACCACCTCCAGAGAAGATGTTGAGAAGCCCGAGGAATTCGTTGTTTGAAAAGAATTGCTCAAGAACGACAACATCAACGCCTGGAATCGGGATGGTTGCAAGTGCACGGAACACGATGAGTGCTCCAAGTACAAACAAGATACGATTACGAATCGCAGAATCGGTGAATATGATTTTCATCTTCTGAATAAATGTGTCCATCGTTTTAGGGTTAGTGGCCAATCAAATACGGATAGTTCGTCTAGTATAGCAAAAAGGATGGTAAAGAAGTATGCCCGCGCCGTAGGCGCGGGCACTCTCCATTTACACGATAGTCCCTCCAGCCTTTTCAATCTTCTCACGTGCTGATGCAGAAACACTACATCCAGTCACCGTGATTTTTTGAGTAATCTCGCCGTTACCGAGGATTTTCACCAGCGGCGCTTTTCCGCGCTGTGATCGGATAACTCCTGCTCCAACGAGACTCTTTGGTGATACTTCACCACCCTTTGGAAACGCGAGTGCAAGTGCCGCAATATTTACCGGCATTGCAATTGGTCGTTCCGCGTTCACTGTCTTCGCGCGATTCTTTCCATGACCACGAAGCTTTGGAAGCTTCTTGATGATGTCACGCATTTCTGGACGCATACTGTTTCCAGCACGTGCCTTCTGGCCTTTCATACCACGGCCACTGGTCTTTCCGCGCTTGCCGCCGCGACCAATACGCTTTGCGACCTTGCGTGCAGTCGTTGGTTTTAGTTCGTGAAGTTGCATAGTAATTTCATTACGCTTTGAGAAGCTCGAGCGCAGCAATTGCAGCGCGTGCATTGTTAAGTTTGTTCTTTGATCGTGAGAGCAGCTTTGCGGTCACGTCCTTTACTCCTGCGAGTTCAAGTACGGTACGTACTGATGAACCGGCAACGAGTCCACGTCCTGGTGCAGGCATGATCATCACCTCACTCGACGCGTACTTGATAGTAACGTCGTGTGGGATGTGCTGGGTCTTGTTCATTGGTACCGTCATGATATTTTTCTTCGCATCTCGGTACGCCTTCTCGATTGCAAGCTGGGTGTCCCCCGCTTTCCCGATACCAACGCCTACCTTTCCGCGCTTGTCACCAATAACCATCGCAACACTGAAACTGAATCGACGACCTCCGGCCATCACACGTGTTACACGACGGATACTGATAATCTTTTGTTCAAACTCAGGACGCGCGCGTTCCTCTCGACGATTTCCACCGCGGCGTGCGCGACGTGGTCGTCGTGGGTTACGCTTGCGTTCATCTGGCGTTTCGCTCGCAGGTGCTCCCGCAGTTTGTGGGGCAGCTGTCTCCGGTTGGCCTTCAGTCGCAACAGGTGTTGTTGGTACTGAATCCTTTGTTGTATTTTCTGTCATACGCAATACTTAATGTGATTAAAATGTAAGACCACCTTCTCGTGCACCGTCAGCAACTGCTGCGATGACGCCTTGGTATTGGAATCCTCCACGGTCAAATACGACCGCAGTAATTCCTTTTGCTGTTGCTGCTTTTGCAATTGCCTTCCCTACTTCGCCGGCTCGTCCGCGTGATGTTGTCTCCTTCATTGTTCGTGAGTCAGCCGCAGCAATCGTTGTGCCCGCAGCATCATCGATGAGCTGTGCGTAAATCGCACGGTTACTACGAAAGACTGCAAGACGTGGTCGTTCTGCGGTACCAATGATACGTGAACGAATACGTGCGTGACGTCGAGTTCGGAGTGTTATTTTCGAGTTATTCATACGCAATTACCTTACACAGCCTTCTTACCCTGCTTTCGAATAATGTATTCGCCAACGTAGTGAATACCCTTCCCCTTGTATGGTTCTGGCTTCTTCACTTCGCGTACGTTTGCCGCAAACTGACCAACAGCATCTTTATCACTTCCGGTAATCGTGATGAGGTTCTTCTCAACAGCAATCTCGATACCTTCTGGTGCTTCAAGTTCTACCGGGTGTGAAAAACCAACACTGAGTGTGATCTTTCGTCCTTGCGCTGCCGCACGGTATCCAACTCCTTCAATCTCAAGTTCCTTTTTGAAACCGTTCGTAACACCCTCAACCATGTTGCGGAGGTGTGCTGCGTACGTTCCCCAAAGCGCTGGTGCGTTTTCAGCGCCAACTTTTGGTGCGAGCGTCACTGCGCCATCAGCAATCGTAACCGTCACCGCATCGGTAACAGGACGTGCAAGTGTTCCCTTTGGTCCTTTGACCGTGAGCATACCACCAACAAATGTCACTTCGACACCTGACGGGATTACTACGGGGATTTTTCCAAGTCGACTCATATACGTTCTATTACCAAATAATAAAGAGTTCCTCACCACCAACATTCTTCTCGCGCGCTTCTTCGCCGGTTAGAATACCTGCAGGAGTTGAAAGGATACGCTTACCCTTTCCGAACTTTACTGGATGAATGTCTGATACACCGATGTAGAGACGTCGACCAGGTTTTGAAATGCGCTGTACTCCACGAATTGCGTGGTCACCGCGTTCGTCGTACTTAAGTACAACATCGAGTGTCTTCTTTACCTTCTTTCCTCGCTTTTCAGCACTCGCGACGAAACCTGCTTCAGCAAGCTTGTCAGCAATTGCTGCTTTGAGCTTTGAGTATGGAAGATTTACTTCCATCTTCCCTACCATGCCAGCGTTCTTAAGCTGGATGATAAAGTCCCCTACTGGATCTCCTACCATGATGATTTCTTTACACCTGGTAATACCCCTTCGTTTGCTGCCTCACGGAAACAAATACGACACATGTCGAAGTCGCGCATGTACCCACGCTTGCGACCACATTTGAAGCAACGTCGGACGACGCGACTTTTGAACTTCGGCTCACGTTGTGAGCGTACGATGATTGATGTTCGTGCCATCTAAGTAAATTAGAATTGTAATATTCTTGGAAAAGTATTTATGTGGATGAAGTGCAAGGCATGGGATGACCGACGACAGAGCCATATATCCCATATGGTGATGAGTCGGTCGGGACCCATAACGCGGCAGCTCGCCACAGAAATCTTTTTCAAACGTTTGACGAGTGGTCTCACATAGTATGTTGTGACCGTCCTCCCCTACCCGCAATTCTCGTAGGTACGAAAAAATTCGCGTTCCGTCTCAGATTTCCGGAGAAATCGTTTTGATCGGTGCGTTGTTTCTACGTAACTCACTAGAGAATGCGTAAACGCTACGAGGGCTAATGTACAGGAAATACGCCAGTCCGTCAACCTTTTAGGTATTAGAAAAGCCTCAGGTTTCTTAGATCATACGATCCTTGAAACCCGAGGCTTGAACCGGCCGGTGGCGGTGATTACTTCCGGAAGATCCTTACCAGACCCCAGACGGCAATGCTTAGGGCGATCCCCAATGCGCTGCCGCTCCAGAAGTCGGAAAGAACGTTGCCGTAGCTGAGGGCTGTTGACAGAATACAGACTGCAGCCGAACCCGCCAGCAGTATCCAGCCCGTGGTTTTTTGACTGGTCTCAGCCGGCTGAGTTTGCACAGGGGCTGTGTTGAGCGCTTTCTTGCGATCGGCCCGCATACCCGCCGCTCCGTACCACATCATGGTGGCGCCGATTGCCACGAAAGCAAGGACACCGCCCCAGTGGACGTTTTTGAAGTCCTGAACGTATCCCACGGTTACGGCGAGTGCCGCAAACCCTAGGAAGAAAAGACCGCCGATAAAGGTAAATGGAGCCATACTCAGGCTCTCGCTACCCTTTTTTCCACTGTAGGTCGTCATTTAGTACCCTTTCCCAAGCAAATTGTGATGTATATCAGGACAAGACCGTAAACTATTGGTATTTATACCACATAACAATATATAGTCAACACCGTCTTTTACTCATTCAGGCAGTGGAAAACTGTGCATAAGAGAGGGGATATGTGCATAAAGGACATCGCTATAAAAGACACTTTTTGCATAGAAAGGGCTCAAAATATAGGTTTCTCATAAAGTACATGTTGTACACTGTATTTCAATATGTTCCACGTGGAACATATTGTTTCAATAAATAAGCCATATTGTACGTGTTTCACATGAAACCCATGCAGGTAGCGGTATAAGACACGGTATACTGTTTCATATGAAACATAGTGACAGCATCCTCATGAATGCACCGGCACACATATCTGTTGGTGTTATAGGTGAAGATATTGCGGCACTTTGGTATATGGAGAGAGGATTTGAGATGTTGGAGCGGAACTATCGCCAGAAGTGGGGAGAGATTGATCTTATTCTTAAAAAAGGCCTAAAAGTATACTTTGTTGAGGTAAAAACAGTTTCACATGAAACAATAGGGGATTTAGAGCGGAATGTTTCACATGGAACGTATAAACCGGAAGATAACGTGCATTTTCATAAAAGACAGCGTTTACGGCGCGTCATTGAGACATGGATATCAGAAAAGGCTTGGAAAGGGGATATTCAGGTGGATGTAGCAGCGGTCAGGACCGTTCCACGTGAAAAGTACGCGGTTGTGGAGGTTGTTGAGGGGGTGGAGTTGGGGTATTGACATTCCAAAAAATAGGCGTATTCTTCTACTCAGAAGATCTTTATTCATAGCAACACGGAGGGCGCGTTTCACATTCTCGTGGACGCGCCCTTTTAGGTTTTTATATTTTAGCTAGGAAGTTTCATGTGAAACAGAAATCACCCGAGCGGAGGTGATTCCGTCGGGTGTGGTGGTGTCTTGTTAGAAGCGGGAGCGCGGCCTAACTATGGGCCGGAAGATCTGGCTGGATAAGATGGGTCCATCGTAGGGGAAGACTCGAATTCTCGAGAGATCGAGTCTCTTCGAAGCACTTCTTCTGTCTAGACAAGGGTAACCTTCAAAGACTCGAGCTTCAGAAATGTCCGAAACCCACCCCTTTGTTATACCTGTCGATGAGATGAAAGGCAGGTATATGGCGTAACGATTGTCTCCGCGAAAGAAGCAAGCTGCTTCACCCGGAGCTCGCCACGCTATTACGTGGTATTTTGGCATTTTGACCTCCAAGGTGCTGTTCGGTGGAATACTACAGGATTTATATATTTTTACAATAAAAGGCAGGCAGAACCTGTCTTTTATTTGTTTTAGTATTGCCTGGAAAAATTGCCTCGTCGGCAGATTTTTCCAGTTGGAGTTTGTCGACACTACTATCGACAAACAATTCACTGGACTTATAGGATGCTCGAAACACGCTAGTCAGCCGTGTTTCTCGGAGAAGTCTTGTGATTCTACATGGACAAAAACTTCGTCTTTGTCGGGGAGCCGGGAATCGAACCCGGACCACACGGTCCCAAACCGCGTACACTACCACTATGCTACACCCCGAGTGAGAAAGAGTGAATAAAAGCTTGTTTTTATTCATGACTTTCGAGCGAGGGGTGCTGCGGATGCAGCCAACCCGATGCTCTTGTGACTCGTTCTTTATATCGTTTGCTTGCGACTCTCGATATCCGAGCGAAGAGGAGGGGTATCGAGCCGGTAGGCGAAGATACAACTCGTAAGCCCTAAATCTGACCAGGAAACCCAGTCAAACGTACGCGAAATAATACCACTACACTACAAAAAATGCGAGTTCTGTAGAGGGAGTGATATAATCCTGTGTATGCAAGAACGGGACGAAGAACATTTCTCTGGAAAAGTTGCACAGAAAGGTATCATTTCTCAAGGCAATAAAATTCTTATTACACGCGGCGTCAATGATGCGACCACGTGGGAAATACCGGGCGGACGATTAAATACAAATGAAGATCCAAAATCAGGTCTTGCACGCGAATTGTATGAAGAACTCGGTGTCCATTGTGATATTGGGAGGGTAGTGTATGTGGAACAACATTTTCATAAAAAAGAAGCAGCCTATAGACTGTTAGTTGCGTACACCGCAACCATGCAAAATCCCGAAGAACCCTTACGTATTGCACAAGACGAAGTGGCAGAAGTACAATGGATTACCAAAGAAGAATTACCGAACATCTCTCTGTTTGATAGTTACCGTCGAGCGTTAGAAGCATATTTTGAAACACTATGATCACACACTACTTTCGTACCGTAAAAGATACTGAGCTCAAAACGTCGGAAGATATCCGCACGGGCATGTGGACGCATGCGGTCGCGCCAAGCGAAGAAGAGATTGCACTCCTTGTGGAATCGTACGGGCTTGATGCTCAAATTGTGGCTGATAGTAAGGATTTTTTTGAGGTTCCACGCTTTGAACGATCGGGAAGTGTTTCGTACTTTTTTACACGGTATCCGTTTGATGAGAAGAAAGAAGATACGGATTCAGCACCGCTGCTTATTGTGGTAGGGGAATCATTTGTACTCACTGTCGCGCAGCGTGACGTACCATTTCTGAAACCCTTCTTTGATGGAAGAGAGGAAATTGTTACCACGCAAAAGACAAAGCTCTTCATTCAGTTTATGTCCGCCCTCACATCGTCGTTCGATCATGACCTCACACGTATGCGAAAGGCGGTGTACCGAGACCGTACCCGCGTGCAGGACATTCACGGGCAGGATATTCAACGTTTGGTAACCTTTGAACACAAGCTCAATGACACGCTCTCAGCGATTGTTCCTACGAATGCGTGGCTCCAGCAGCTTACTGTCGGAAGTCATATTCAGATGTACACGGAGGACGTTGCGCTTATGGAAGATCTTATGATTGCGAACAGTCAGCTTGCAGATTCTGCACGCTCAGTCCTTAAAACCATTCAGAATATTCGCGGTGCATCAGAAGCGATTCTCACACAGCAGCTCAATAGCACGATCAAGATGCTCACGGCGCTCACTATTATTCTTACCATCCCGACCATTGTTTCCTCACTCTACGGAATGAATGTTCCATTGCCGCTTGCAGATCATCCGTACTCGTTTTGGCTTGTGGGGATCCTGATTGTGACAACAATGGCGATTGTGACACACTTCTTTATCCAGAAACGTTGGTTTTAAAGTATGAAACAGCAAATTGTACATATACATGGAGGGGAAGCATTTAGTACCTACGAGATGTATCTTGAGCGACTTCGTACAATGGAGATTAGTGACCCGCTTGGGCTTGAATCACCGCGAAAAGGTTGGTCCAAAAGCATGGGGGAAGTACTCGGGGACGATTTTGAGGTCTATCGACCTTCAATGCCGAGTCATAACAACGCAAAATATGAGGAATGGAAGATATGGTTCGAGCGCTACTTCGGATTTCTTCATGACGGGGTGATTTTGATTGGTCACTCACAGGGCGGCGAATTTCTCTACAGGTACCTTTCTGAAAATCAGTTACCTGTTGCAGTAAGAGGCCTTATTACTGTCGGTGCTCCCGCCTATAAAGATGATTTTGGTGAGGAAGACGGCGGGGATTTCCATTTTAAGCCAGATCTTGTAAAGGACATTTCAAATACTATAAAGGACATACATCTTTTTCACTCAAAGGACGATGATATTGTGCCATTTTCTCATGCGGAACGTCTCCAGGAATTGCTCCCCGCAGCCCACATGCATATTTTTGAAGATCGTGGCCACTTCCTCCAGGAAACATTCCCCGAGTTGCTTGACCTGCTCAAAAAGATGGCATAACTGGCTATCCTCACTGTACGGTGAAAGATATCGGCTTTTGGCCCGTCATCGCTTATAATGGTTTCCACATGTCTTTGGGAGAAGAAAAAGGTGGAGGAAATCAGGAAGATCGCTTTTTGAAAGCGTTTGATGAATATGCCGACGCTTTGTTTCGGCATGCGACGTACCGACTTTCGGATCGTGAGCGGGCGGTTGAAATCGTCCATGACACATTTACGAAAGTATGGAGTTATATTCGGAGTGGGCATACGGTTGATTCGTACAAACCATTTCTCTATAAAATCCTCAACAATCTCATTATCGACGAGTACCGCAAACGAAAGAGCGTGTCACTCGATGGGTTGATGAGTGAAGAAGGGATAGATGAGGGAAATTTTGACGAGTTGCACGAAGGCTCACTTGAGGAAATGACATTTGCACTCGATGCAAAGCAGGCGCTCGAAATGATGGGGGACATTCCGGACATGTATCGGGAAGTACTCACGCTCCGTTTCGTGGACGGCCTTGGTCCAAAAGAGATTAGTGATCTGGTTGAAGAATCAGAAAACGTCGTCTCCGTACGGATCCATCGAGGAATCAAGATTCTGAAAGAACGAATCGAGACCGCAGAAGAAATGGCACGCATCAGACGTACTTCGCCCTACTACGGCGGGGAAGCAAAATAACGATATGAAATCTTTTGATACTGAAATAGCAAAATACGCAGAAAAAACTCGCCTCAAGGCGGCAGAACGCGCAGAGCTTCGCGATCGGATTTTGACGTACATGGAGTACCACCCGCTTCCGAAGAATCTGCAAACAGAACAGGCGCAGCCTGACCTCGGTCAGCGCGCGTGGGCGGGAAGCGTCTACGCATTTAAATATATAAGTGAACTGAGTACACACACGTATGCCCGCGCAACCGCTGGTGTATTTATGTTCCTGCTCATCATTGGAACGATTCCATTTATTGCAGAACGTTCTGTGCCAGGGGATGTACTCTACCCAGTGAAGACAAATGTGAATGAAACAATTCTCGGACAGTTTGCAAACTCACCGTACGAGAAGGTAAGTTTTGAAACGTCACTCATGGAACGTCGTATTGCAGAAGCGCGACTTCTTGCAAAGGAAGGGAAGCTTACGAATGATATTGAAGAAGCGATTGCAGTTGATGTGAAAGAACATGCAGATGCAGCACAGAAGGGTATTACTGAACTTAAAGAGAGTGATGCTGATGAAGCAGCGATTGCTGAAATCACATTTAGTACTGCACTTGAAGTGCAGACAGCGGTACTCAAGGGAACAGATGCACGTAGTGCACCAGCAAATGGTATTGCAAGTGTTGTGCGCGACGCGAAAGCAACAGCAGATGCAACAAAGAGTGTCGATACTCCGTCATACGATAAGCTCTCAGCACGAGTGCGAACTGAAATGGCGAAGGCGTATGCACTCTTTAGTTCTATCAAGAGCGGTGTACGTGATGCAGAACGTTCTGACATCGAGCGTCGCCTTGGTGACATCGAACGAAAGATTACTGAAGCACAAAATATTCACGCGAGTGAAATCTCAGGTGACGGTGCTCCTGAACTCGCAGAAACACTTTCGGATGTTCGCAAAGTCATTTCATTCCTGACGGACATTGATGTGCGTGAACACGTCGATATCGAATCATTGGTACCGATTGTATTAACACACGAGGAACGTATCACTGCCGCTACAAAGACCATAGAAGACGCAGGAACGCGTTTTGAGGGGTATAAGCAGCGTGTGGCATCAAGTACTGATAAAACACTCACACTGAGCGTTACAGAGAGCGGTACGCAATTTGAATCACTCTTCACACGTGCATCAAGCTCGCGTTCGATTGGCGATGTTACCGAACTCGAAAATATTGCAAAGGCCGCAGCAGCACTGATTGAAAAACTGGGAAAATTATTTGGTGACGTACCGGCAGCGGGCGGACCAACATCTGAGAATACTGAAACAAACACGACACGTTCAACTTCAACAGCAGCAGTGCTCGAGGAGAGAAACGAGGTGTAGGGGAGGGGAAATACAAAAGGCCGGCAGCGAAGCTGCCGGCCTTTTGTATTTTGTATAAAATAAACCACTGCGGAAACTTGCAGTGGATGTGGTGAGGGCGAGCAGGTGCTCGCCCTCAAGAATTACCATTTTTCAGCCTTCACCGGAGGGCGGGCGTCGCTGATGCGACTCAGGGGAACGCGAACATGCCTCCCCCTGCTGTCGATAATACTTGCCGTACCCGCTTGCCGATTGCGATCCTCGACCGTGAAATTGCCAAATTCATCATTCACGAGTCTGGCTGATTGGGTATCTGTCATAACAAACCCCTCTTCTCGTTTGTGTTCCTCGTCTTCATGGGAACAATCCCCATGAAGTGGAACTTTTGTATCCTATTCCTCCAGAGAAAAATTGTCAAAGAATAATCATATGGCATTGTGCACAATACACCTTGCAATCACTGCGTAGAGGCGTATATTGCCTTTATGCATACAGAGCGCACAGTATTTCGGCTGAGCCTTGGAATCTCCAAGGAGTCGGTTTGTGCGTAGTCTAGAACTCTCACACAAAACCGGCTCCGCTTGGGGCCGGTTTTGTTCTCGAGAGAGGTTCGTATGGTGAGGGAATTATTTTTCTAGAAAAATAATTCCCTCACACCACGAAGCGGTGTGACTACGGCGAATGAGCGCCGTAGCAGTTCTTTGGGGAAATTAGATGAATGATAAAAAGGGGTCCGCGGATACCACAAATCCGCAATCAGGTGACAAGGAAACGACCGATGTCCCGCTACGGTATTCGCGGTCGCACCACGGGCAGCCCGGACGCGTTTTCACAAGAAGGACGTTCTGCGGAACGCATCTTGGCCAAATCAGTGATGATTTGGATGATGATGGTCTGGTCACAATCGGCTCACGCTGATCAACAAATCGTTCTCGGCCTGCTGCGCACACGCGCGGCAGGCCTCGATTTTTTATATTGAGTCATTACGAAAAAATGGTAGGGTAAGGGATTGTCCCTCTAATCAGTTTTATTCTATGGATTTTGGAATTTTCAGTACGTCCTCGCTTCCGGCACTGGTGTACACCGTACCTATTGTTGGAACCGTTGACTTCACCCCGTATGTATTTTCAGTGGCACTCTTCTTCGGAATTATTATTGCCGTTAAGATCATACAAGTTATTGTCATTGCACGACTTCGACGTCTCTCACGCAAGACATCAACAAACATCGATGACGCAATCGTAAACACGATCGAAAGCATTCGATTCTGGGTCGTCATGCTTGTTGCACTCTACGTTGCGCTTATTCCGGTTGCACTGCCGCATAGCGCTGACGTGGTCATCCGTGCCGTTATTCTCTTTGCTGTTGTGTGGCAGGGGATTGAGATTGTTGTACGCTTCATTGATTACCTTGCAACGCGCTTCCTCGAGAAAGATGAAGACGGAGACGGTGTCATTGACCCCAACTCTGCAACAGCGTCAGACATGATACTACTCATGGCGCGTATCATCCTCTGGTCACTCGGTATTCTCTTTGTCCTTTCAAACCTCGGCATTGAAATTACGTCACTCATTGCCGGCCTCGGTATTGGCGGTATTGCCGTCGCGTTCGCGCTCCAAGGGATTCTTTCGGATCTCTTCAGCTCGTTCTCCATTTACTTTGATAAGCCATTTCGTATCGGTGACTTCATCGTTATCGGCGATAACTCAGGTACGGTGGAGCGTATCGGTATCAAGACAACGCGTATCCGTACGCTTCAAGGCGAAGAACTCGTTGTATCAAACGCAGAATTGACGACCGTGCGCGTTCAGAACTTCAAACGAATGAAGGAACGCCGCATCGTATATTCTTTTGGTGTGACGTATGAAACACCTGAGGCAAAAGTAGCAAAGATTCCAGAGATGGTAGAGAAGATTCTAAAAGAGACTGAAGATGCACGACTTGATCGTGTGCACTTCACAACCCTTGGAGATTCCGCACTTATCTTTGAAATGGTCTACTACGTAGATTCGGCAGTCTACGCAAAGTACCTCGATGTGCAGCAGGCGATTAACCTCAGTATCATGGCAGCGTTTCAGAAAGAGAAAATCGAGTTTGCGTACCCAACGCAGACGTTGTATGTGAAGAAGTAAGACGTCTATACAATAAACCCCGCGGCCGTAGGCTGCGGGGTTTATTGTATAGACGCTTTATGCTAGAATCGTGGGCACACGCGGTTGTATTTTATACATTCGCTGCGTTCCCAAAGCTCATGTGCAAGCAAGCTTGCCATGATCTTGCTCACTTGCGGGTGTAGTTTAGTGGTAAAACATCTGCCTTCCAAGCAGAGGTCGGGAGTTCGATTCTTCTCACCCGCACAAACAAGTACAGAAAAACGCTGCTTTTTTAAAAGCAGCGTTTTTCTGTAGAAAGCAAACTGCTTTGCTTTCGTGCTTGTTTGTGAAGCGGAGCTGTGTGTTTGCTATTTCTAATGCAAACACAAGCGAGCTCGGGGAGAAGCCACTTATGAACAAAGTGAATTAGTGAGCTGACCCCAAAACTATTTGTCGCCGAGTCGGGGTCGCGAGCAAAATCTTTGTTTTTGACGTGTGACCGATTCTCACCCGCACATAAAACAAAAAACTGGCCGAGGGCCAGTTTTTTGTTTCTCTAGAGAATAGTGGAGATTTACTTCACGGCGTCCTTAAGAGCCTTTGCAGCACGGAACTTTGGTACACGCATCGCAGGAATAGTGATGCTTTCACCTGTACGTGGGTTACGACCTGTTCGGCCGTTTCGCATCTTCGCTGAGAAGATTCCGAGACCAGCAATTGATACTTCATCACCCTTTGTGAGAGATCCGATAATACCGTCGATCATAGTTTCAACTGCGCGTTCTGCGTCTGCTCGAGTTCCCCCGAGAACCTCATGCACTTTGTTGATGATATCTGCCTTGTTCATAAGTATGTACTAAGCGTATAATAAATTTTTGTGCAATTGCACGTGCCGACATTTTTGTGGCTTCAAAGCATTATATAGCACCACATCAGTGGTGCAATCACTACCGGAGTACATATTTCTGTGTCCTAATATTTCTAGACGAGAGACGAATGACTGTGGTACCCTGCATATCACTATGAAAATTGGCGTAATGGGAGCACGAGGAAGTTTCTCTGAGCAGGCAGGCGAAGAGTATATTCGCCGTGAACATATAACTGATGGTGAAATTATACCGCTTGTCTCTGCAGAGAACGTACTTGAGAGTATTGAAACGGGGGCTATAGATAAGGGTATTTTCCCGATTGAAAACTCAAACGGAGGCGTTGTGATTGAAGCAGTGTATGCAATGGCGGAACATCGTTTCACGGTAGAGAAAATGTTTGAGATTGATATTCACCATAATCTTTTGGTGAAGAAAGGGGTGACGGCGACGCATATTACCGCAATTACGTCACACGATCAGGCCCTCAAACAGTGCCGGATGTACCTCAAACGGATGTGGTCTACTGTTGATATCGAGGCTTTTAAGGATACGGCAGCGGCTGCGAAGGCACTTTCTGAGGGAGAACTGCCAGACACGACTGCAGTCATTGCGCCAAAACAATGTGCAAAAATGTATGACCTCGAAATACTTGAAGAATCAATTCAGGATTTGAAATTTAATTTCACGACGTTCGTTGTTGCGACAGCATCATCGTAATTTTGGCGCTTGACTTCGTCATGGTGCGCAAAATATTTCTCACCGTACGACAAGTACGACTCAAAACATTTTACTTCTATTCCTCGTCATCCATCCAAAAGTACAAGGATGCACATAAAAAGGCCGGTACGCATGCGTACCGGCCGATGAGGCATGTGGATAATCGTCGCTTATGACAATCGACATGTCGCCTCTCGCAATATTCAATGCATAAATACTATGAGAGGCGAGCGATGCCGAAGCATCGCTCGATGGTGAGTAGATCCTTATTCGCCTTGTGAAGCAGGGCCATCCTCACTCACCAATTGGTGCGGCAGGACGGAGTCCTGCCGCTGCTGACACGCGCCGTATCGCCTAATATAGGTAGCGTCATGGTCGTCAGCAAACTTTATAATGAACTAAACCCCAGCCGGCGAACCGGCTGGGAGGAGGTAACTACTCTTTCGCCTTAAAAAAGGCACCGGGTTTATCACCTCCTGAAATTTGTGCCCCTCCCGTATCCATACGGGAGGGGCATGAGTGCAATGCTGTGCTCACCAGTTATGGTAGAAGAACTCTCGCACTCAAAATAAATGCGTTACGCTACTTGACGTACTTCCTCCATCTCACGTTCGCACTTCCACCATTCACGGAAGATGTGTTCTGCGAGACGTGTGGCAGTGCGCCAGCTGGCCATCTTCTGGATGTGGATCGGCGTGTACTTCTTTACGCCAGCCACCTCCACCGGTTCGGGGTGACGCTCACGCAAGTTTTCCTTCATCTTGCGCAGATAGTCACCCCACTGCGTTCCAGGCCGGCGCTGTGCCTGCTGGGTGACGAAGAGATAGAGGGCCTGACGACACTCACCACTCCAGTTGGCAATCTGGCCGTTCCGCCGACGGGCAAATGCGCCATCCGCCAGTACGTGAACACCGCAGTACTTGAGGAAGGAGGACTCCTTCTCGAAGCGCCGGATGTCCACGATTGAGGCGATGATACGACCCGCAAGCGCAGGTCCCATGCCGGCGATCGGTCCAAAGACCTGCTGGTAGACGTACGAACTCTCGCATGCCTTCTTGAGGTCGTTGTCGCGCTTCGCTTCTTCCTTGAGGACTGCCTGCAAGATGGCGTCGTTTGCCTTGGCGGCATCGTACGTCTTCTCGATCCCTCCCTCAGGGAAGATACCGTCGGTGCGGCAGAAGATCTGCCCAATGACCCGCTGGCGGATACGCTGTTCGCATGCCATGCGAGCTTTCATGGCGTCGATGCGTGCCCGAAAGCACTCACGAAGCAAGATGATATCGCGATCGCGATCGAGAACCGGATAGAAAAGATTGGGGACCTCCTTGGCCATGATGGCAAGAAGTGCCGCATCGTCCTCCTTGTTCTTGGCGAAAGCGCGCTCAGTGCGTTCCTTCGCAAGTACGAAGGGAGGTACACGAAGCACGGTTGCGCCGACCGAGTCGGCGATGCGCGAGGCGGAGAAGGCGAGATAGTCACCGGAGCCGCCGAGCGCCATGGCGACCGTGTCACCTTTTGTGATCGTGGAGAGAAACTTGGCCTCGTCCTCCTCGGTGGCGAGCTTGGTTGACTTGCCACTGATGTGCACGATGGTGGGGCGAGCCTCACCTTCCGCGCTCATCTTGATACGGTGCTGGATGCCGATGATACGGCAGGATTTTTCGCTCATACTGAGCACTCCTTTTCAAGGTACACCTGCTCGAGTGAGCAGGGTGGGGTACAGCCGATTTCTTCTCCTAAGAGAAATATGTAGGTTCGCCCCTTAGAATATTCGTTGCAACAAATACTGTAAGGGACGAGCGATGCCGAAGCATCGCTCGTAGAGCATATGATCCATCACCTAGCACAAGGTAGAGATCCTATCGCTCAAATTAATGCGGCAGGACGGAGTCCTGCCGCTGCTGACACGCGCCGTATCGCCTAATATAGGTAGCGTCATGGTCGTCAGCAAACTTTATAATGAACTAAACCCCAGCCGGCGAACCGGCTGGGAGGAGGTAAAGACTTACTCGTCTCTCGGTCGAGACATGATAATTCTCACCTCCTGAAATGGTCCTAGGCTGTCACCGACAGCCTAGGTTGGAGCATGCCCGCTTTCGTGTTTGGGACACAACCTTTTTTTCGCTCCAAATCAAAACGACTTGCAAAATACTATAGATATTGAGATATGTCAACAGCCGCATGATTCCGGAGGAATCATGCGGCTGTTGGGTGACTCTCACCTTTATCTCGCAAATTCAATCACGCGGGTTTCGCGGATGACATTTACTTTAATTTCTCCAGGGTAACGAAGCTTCGTTTCAATTTGCTTTGCGATATCACGCGCAAGATTGTGTGCTTCAAAGTCGGTAATCTTCTCAGGGCTCACAAATACGCGTACCTCGCGTCCCGCTTGAATGGCAAATGCCTTTTCAACACCGGGCATATCGAGCGCAACTTGTTCGAGGTCACCGATACGCTTGATGTAGTTCTCGAGAGAGTCACGGCGTGCGCCAGGGCGACCGCCTGAAAGGGCGTCAGCAACCTGTACGAGCATCGATTCGATTGTTTCATACGGATATTCCTCATGGTGCGCTTGCATCGCGAGGGTTACGCGTTCGTCCACATCATACTTCTGCAAGATGCGACGGCCAATCTCAACGTGCGTCCCTTGTACCTCATGACTCACGGCCTTCCCGATGTCATGAAGCAGAGCGCCAGCGCGGGCGATACCGACGTCAGCACCAATTTCTTCAGCAAGCATGCCGGCAAGGTGTGCCATTTCGACTGAGTGCCAGAGCACGTTCTGTCCGTAACTGGTACGGAAGTGTAAGCGGCCAAGGATGCGGAGTAGGTCAGCGTGAAGGCCTGGTACACCAGCGTCTGTTGCAGCCTTTTCTCCCATCTTCTGCATAGTTTGACCAACTTCTTGTTTTGCCTTATCAACGATCTCTTCAATCTTTGCAGGTTGAATACGACCGTCAGCAACGAGTTTCTCAAGGGCAACACGTGCGATTTCGCGACGGAGTGGATCGAATGACGAGAGTACGATGTGTCCCGGGGATTCATCGATGAGTACATCGACTCCTGTTGCGCGTTCAAATGCGCGTACGTTGCGTCCTTCTTTTCCAATAATCTTTCCCTTCATGTCGTCACTCGGGAGTTCGACGATGGAGGTCATGATGTCACCCGGCATGACGTTGCCGAGGCGGAAGATGGCAGTGGCAAGAAGCCCCTTCGCTTTTTCATCGAAGCGGCTGTCGCCCTCAGCTTCCAGTTTCTGGATGCGTGCAGCGAGATCATCAGATGATTCCGCTTCCATACGACGAATGGTTTGTTCGCGGGCTTCTTCCTTGGTGAGACCTGCGACTTCTTCAAGTTTCGTTTCAATCGATTTTGCCCGTTCATCGAGCTGCGTCTTGATTTCCTTTACTTGGTCGATCTTTTGACGGACGTTTTCTACTTCAGAATCGATATCAATCTGACGATTATCAAGAAGTTCCTCCTTTTTAATAAGGCGGTCTTCAGTCTTTGAGAGTTTCTCTTCTATTTCTTTTAGTTCTTGCTTCTTTTCTTTTTCGAGCTGTTCTACTTTCGCTTCAGCCTTTTCGACGATCTTGAGTGCTTTTTCTTCAGCGGCGATGAGTTTTTCCTTTATATTGAGCTCCACTCCCTCTCGTTTTGAGAGTGCGTGGAGATACCGGAGGTAGTAGCCAATCGCTATGCCGAGCACTCCTGCTCCAAAGAGAGCAATGAGTATTGGTACTGACATAGGGTTTTCTTACGGTTCTGGGTAGTGTGAGCGAGCGGGGCGGGGATGTCGAGGCGGTATCAGAGGTGCTCTCACCGGTTTGGTAATGGTCGACAAATCCAGCGTAGCAGAGTTGTTCATGAAAATAAAGGCCGGTGGATGCGGAGCATCCACCGGCCTTTACGTATGTCACTGAGGTTTATTTGAGAATCTCGTCAACGATATTGTACTTCTTTGACTCTTCCGCAGTCATAAAGAAGTCTCGATCGGTATCTTTTTCAATCTGTGCGAGTGATTTGCCAGTTGCTTTTGCGAGCATCTTATTGAGACGTTCACGAGTCTTGAGGATGTGACGCGCGGTAATTTCAATATCTGACGCTTGTCCTTGGGCTCCGCCCCATGGTTGGTGAATCATCACTTCTGCATTCGGAAGAATCCGGCGCTTTCCCTTTGCACCTTGCGAGAGGATGATTGAGCCCATCGATGCAGCCATACCAACGCAGACAGTCGCAATGTCTGGTTTGATGTGGTTCATAGTATCAACGATACCAAGACCTGCAGTTACGCTCCCTCCGGGAGAGTTGATGTAGAGGAAGATGTCCTTCTTTGGATCCTCAGCTTCAAGGAAGAGGAGTTGGGCGATCACGAGATTTGCCATGTGGTCGTCAATACCACCCGTTACGAATACGATACGTTCCTTGAGGAGACGTGAATAAATGTCGAACGCGCGCTCACCTTGGGAGGTTTTTTCTACCACCATTGGCACGAGAAGCCCTTTTGTATCAGTGTTTTTTGATTCCATAGAAATGCATCATAGCAAAGAGCGGATGTATTGACAATAAAGGATCAAAATGATTTTATAAAAGTGGAACGGGTTGTTCCGTCTCTAGAAAGGAGGCCATGATGGCCCACTACTGCGGCGGTCGCCCGCATATGCGACTTTTGGATAGGTTTGAACAGTGGCTCCAGCATCACATCAGATGTTGTAAAACGATTGTCGTCACCTTGGTTTATGTGACAGCAGTTGCTATCGTTTTGCCGACGGTTCGGAGCGCTTTCGGTTTATGATTGCTCTTCTAGAAGAAAGGCCTGGTGCGCGATCGCAGCCAGGCCTTTTCCAATGGAGAGTTTTTACGCAGTCTCAAGCATTTGCATCACCTTTTCGTTGGTGAGCATTGATTGTACGTAAATGCGTACACGTGCTTCATCAGCGTCTTTGTATTGCTCGAGAAGGGCAGATACTTGTTGATCTACTTCACCTGCGTCCGCCTCGATTGATTCTTTTTGTGCAATTTCATTGAGTACAAGTTGGAGTTTTGCGCGCTTTGTTGCAGTTGGAGCCCATTCTGCTTTCAAATCATCGCGTGTCTTTTTAATATGACCGAGGTAGTCGTCTGTTGAGAGACTTGCGCGCTTGAGGTCTTCTTCCATTTGCGCGAACATTTGGTTGAGTTCTGCATCAATCATTACTTGTGGAAGTTCGATCTCACTTTTTTCAACAATGGCATCGGTGAGGTTACCGCGGTGCATAGACGATGCGTCTTGCTTCTTCTGGATTTCAAGATGTTCACGGATTTTTGCTTTGAAATCAGCAACCGTTGTAAATTGGCCTGGTTGACCGAGTGTTTGTACGAGTTCGTCGGTTAATTCTGGTACGGGAATATCAGCAGCATCTTCAATTGGTGCTTCGTCAGCTTCTTCCTCGTGATCATGGTCACAGTCTTCGCCGTGTTCGTGATCATCTGCAGGTTGTGCCTTCTTCTGAAGACGCTCGTACGCAGTCTTTTGTCGGAGGATATCTTTAATTTGAGTCTCAACATCTTCATCAGTCACTTCATCACTCGGCTTCTTCGCGTTTATATCTTTTGCGATTTCTTTGTAGTCAGGGAGCGTGACGTCAGGAAGAACGGCTACTGTTGCAGTGAATCCAAGTGGATTATCTTTTGCAATCTTTGTGATACCAATCTGTGGGTACCCAACTGCGTCAATATCGTGCTCTGCAATAATGAGTGGGTAGGCGAGTGAGAGGGCACGTTCTGCCATTTCAGCAATCACTGCAGCCTCACCAACTCGTTCAATAATAACTTTTTCAGGCACGCTTCCTTTACGGAATCCATCAATCTGGATGTCTTTCCCAATATGCTTAAGTGCCGCATCGCGGTGCTTTTCGAGGTAGGTATAGGGAATTTCACCAGCAATTTTTACTGTTGAGCCCTCCTGTTTTTCTACCGAAATGTTTTTTAGTTCTTCTTTTGTCATATGTAATGGCACAGTGTACACGGGATTTTTTTGATTGCAAATAAAAGAGCCGCGGGCATTCGCCCGCGGCTCTTTTATGTACGGTATTTAGTTTGCTTGGAGTTCTGCGTCAATTTGATTGAGGTCCGCGTCGAGTGCTTTCATGTCAGCGTCAACGTCTGCACTCGTAGCATCAAATGATTCTTCTGCTGGTGTTGAAGATGCTTCCATCATCGAGTCAGTCGTGGTCGCCTCCATCATAGAATCATCCGCCGGTGCACTTTGCCGTGCAAGGAGGGCTCCCCATACGTAGAGCGCGCCGAGGGCAAGTACGATGAGGACAATGAGGACCCCGATGATAGGTGCAAGGTGAGAACGCTCTTCTACTGGAGGAATGGGCTCAGGTGCTTTAACTGGTTCAGGAGTTGGAGTCGTTGGGGCAGGAGCAGGAGTGGGTACTGGAGGTTCTTCAGGCATTTTCATCTCGTACCCTTCACCATTTTTTATTTCATCAGCCATAGTATTTTCTCGGTTATTACATTAATTACTCAGTAGTACTTGCCTCGTTGGTATTCTCGCCACCGTCTCCCTGTCGCACTGCGTCACTGACACCTCGTTCGAGGTCTGCTGCTGCGATAGCGTCTTTCAGTGCTGCAACGGCATCATGGAGTGTACCTTGTGCTTCTTTGAGAAGATCTCGAACAGTGGTGAAGTCAGTACGCACTTCCGCCCATGCTGTTTTTGGCTCTTCTGATCCTGAAACGTACTCAATATTCGTACTCATTGTAGCGAGCGCTATAGTTGCTTCATCGAGTGTTGCGCGCGCATCACTAATGAGGAGTAGTGTACCGCCTACATCAACACCACGATCACTTAATTCTTGTGCTCGTGTTTCAAGACGGTCAGCGAAGCCTGACATTTTTTCAATTGCGCCACCGAGCCGCTCGACGGCCTTCTGTGCAAGTTCTGCAAAACGCTGTTGCATCTGCTCACTGAGCGCTGCACGACGAGCTGCCGTCGTTGATGCGTGTTCTTCCTTTCGAGATTCGATTTCTGCCTTACGTTCTTCGAAAGTTGTCTGACGTTCTGTTCGCATTGTCTGGAATTCAACTTTTCGTGCTTCAAACTCTTGTTTGTGCGCCTCTTGCTCTTGCTGGCGCTCTTCCTTTCGAGCCTCCATTTCTGCCTTCCGTGCTTCAAGAGCCGCGCTGCGATCGCCGGTATTCGATGAATCATTCTGCGCGAGCACACTTGATGCGCCTGCGAAGCAGATTCCGAGAATCGCGAGTGCGAGATAGAGATAATATTGTTTATACGTACGTGGTTTCATAATGTTGGTTACAAATTTAAGTTACTCCAATAGCGAAAGGGTGTATTCGCTGATAGGTACAGTATAAACCGCCCCCGTCCAGAGGACGGGGGCGGTTGTTAATAGCTTTGGGCTACTCTTTATACTTTTTTCTCAGTGTAGAGTGCGCAACTCTTTGCAAATGCTTCTTTTGCTTCTTTTGCACCGTGCCATGGACCAACAGCAACTTCTTTATTCTGTACCTTTTTGTATGTCTCGAAGAAGTGCGACATTTCTTTTTGGAAATGTGGGTTGAGGTCTGCAATATCTTGCACATGGTCAAAGCGAGGATCATCAACAGGAACCGCAACGACTTTATCGTCACGTTCACCATTGTCGATCATCTCCATGATTGCGACAGGGCGTGCCTTCACCAAGATACCTGGTGCAAGTGGGTAGGTAGTGAGGAGGACAACATCGAGGGCATCCCCATCATCAAAGAGTGTTTGTGGCACAAACCCGTAGTCAAACGGATAGTCCTGCGCAGTGTGCATCACACGGTCGAGCGCAATAATGCCGGTTTCTTTATCGATCTCATACTTGTTCTTTGAGAACTTTGGGATTTCGATAATAACGTTCATTTGGTCAGCAGATCCTGCTGGTATGTCGTGTAAAAGATTCATAATAGGGTACTAATACCTTAATAATTTAAGCCTTTTCTTCCTCGGTTGATTCAGTATCAGTTTCGATTGTAGCATCTTCAGCTGCCGGTGCCGCTTCTTCTGTTACCTTTTCTTCTGGTTTCGCTACGGCGTCTTCAGTGATTTCAACACGGTCACCGTCTGCTTCAGCGAGCTGTTCGCCGCTTTGTGCTGAGGTAATGTCGATTTTCCAACCAGTAAGCTTCGCTGCGAGCCGTACGTTCTGTCCACCACGTCCGATTGCAAGAGATTGCTGATCGGGCGCAACTTCAACAACGGCATGACCGCGCTCTTCACTACTTGGTTCTGTGAGAATCTGTACATCGAGTACCTGTGCTGGTGAGAGTGCGTCTTCAATAAATTCAGCTGCGTCCTCTGACCATTCGATGATGTCGATTTTTTCGCCACCGAGTTCACTCATAACCGTTGAAACACGAACACCGCGTTGTCCAACGAGTGACCCAACGGGATCGATGTGTTCATCGTGTGCAAATACTGCAATCTTTGAGCGCGCACCTGCTTCACGGGCAATTGCTTTCACCTCGACACTTCCTGTTTGGAGTTCTGGGGCTTCAACTTCGAAGAGTTTCGCAAGGAATTCAGGATGTGAGCGTGAGAGTTTGAGGAAAATACCTCGTGGCGTTTCTTCCACTGCGATGAGTACTGCACGAATGCGTTCTCCTGGTTTAAATCGTTCTCCCGGAATTTGTTCGTCATACGGCATGATTGCAGTAATGCGACCAAGGTCTACGTACAGGTTGCCTCGTTCAAAGCGTTGTACGTGTCCGGTGATGATGTCGCCTTCTTTCTGACCGAATTCTGAGAGTGCAGACTCTTTTTCTGCCTCACGAATTTTCTGAATGATCACTTGCTTTGCAGTTTGTGCTGCAATACGGCCAAAGTCGTCCTTCGCTTCAAGCGGGAAGATGAGTTCGTCACCAAGCTGCGCGTCCTTTTTAATAAGGCGAGCGTTTGCAAGCATGATGTGCTTTTCAGCGTCGTATCGGGGGAGTTTTCCGTCGAGTTCCTCCTCGGGTTCCTCACGTTCACGGCCATGGTGATCGTGCTTTGGCTCTTCGATGATGTCGTCCTCGTCATCTTCCATACGAACGGTTGTTTCATCAACAACGGTCTTTACCTGTTCGAAGGTTGTTGCACCGGAATTGAGGTCGAATGTCGTACGGATAATCTGTCCGCGCTTCCCGTACTCTTTCTTGTACGCAGTGGCGAGTGATTGCTCAATAGCATCAAGAATACGTTCACGCGAAATACCGCGCTCTTCTTCCATCTGGTCGAGTACTGAGTGAATTACTTTTAAGTCAAACATAGCAAGTTCTATTAGGTCTTTAAAAACAACGAACGATTTTAAACAAAAGCCGACCCACTCGGGGCCGACTTTCAGAAACGTCGTATTACAGGGAGTATAGCAGAAAGCGGTAGGTTGTCAAAAGCTCACCGCGCGAACTCGTCAACAGTGTATGCGCACGTATAAGAGGAGTGACTGGTATACTGTACGCATACACGCGAGTTCATAGCTCATTTATTTTTGGAGAAACGTGCGCATACAAGATGCACAACTAAAGCGGTTCATTCTCGATGCGGGACTTGTCACCCGGAAGGACATTGATGCGGCCGAGAAAGTAGCAGAAAAGGAAAAGGAGTCCCTCGCAGACGCGCTTCTCGCAGCAGGTGTGGTGACTGAAGACGACCTCCGACGTATTGAATCGTATATTCTTGGGATTCCGTTCGTGGCGCTCAAGAATGAGAAGATTGATTTTGAAATTCTCTCACTCATCCCAGAACCAATTGCTCGAAATCACAATATCGTCGCCTTCAAGAAGAACGATAAGAATCTTGAGGTTGCCATGCTCGATACGGCCGACCTTCCGGCAATCGATTTTATTAAGAAGAAGGTCGGCCTCAAGGTCCTTCCACGTCTCACTGACACTGAGTCAATGAAGTCCGTCCTTCGTCAGTATCAAAAGACGCTCAAGGATGAATTCGGCGACATCATTATGAAGGAATCGTCAGCACTCAAGGTGGTGACTGATGAGAAAGGGGAAGAGCTTAGTGAGAAGGATCTTAAAAAAATGGCAGAAGACCTGCCGGTGGTACGTATTGTTGATACGCTTCTTCGCCACGCGATTATTCAGGGTGCATCTGATATTCATATTGAACCAATGGAGAATGAGCTTCTTATTCGGTACCGTATCGACGGTATTCTCCATGACACGATGACGCTCCCAAAGCACGCAGCACCAACGATTGCTGCGCGTATTAAGGTACTTTCAAATCTCAAACTCGATCAGAAGCGCCTGCCGCAAGACGGACGATTTAAAATGGAAATGGATGATCAAAAAGTATCATTCCGTGTTTCAGTGCTCCCAATTTACTACGGTGAAAAGATTGTAATGCGTTTGCTCCGAGAGAATCGTGGCAATTTCACACTTGAAGGCATTGGCTTTCACGGCCGTTCGCTTGAGCTCATTCACCAAGCAACGAAAGCGACGACAGGCATCATCCTCGTCACCGGACCAACAGGTTCGGGAAAGACGACGACGCTCTATACCGTACTCGATCTTCTCAATACACCTGAGGTAAACATTTCTACCATTGAAGACCCGATTGAATATCAGATGCCGCGTATAAACCAAACGCAAGTAAAGCCAGACATAGGGTTCACCTTTGCAAATGGACTTCGTTCACTCATGCGACAGGACCCAGACATTATGATGGTGGGAGAAATCCGCGACAGTGAAACGGCGAGTCTTGCTATCAACGCAGCGCTCACAGGACACCTCGTACTTGCAACGGTACACACCAACTCCGCATCAGCAACGGTGGCGCGTCTCGTTGATATGGGTGTAGAGCCGTTCCTTCTTGTGTCGACACTTCGTGTGACAGTCGGGCAACGGTTGGTGCGAAAACTCTGTGAAGATAAAGAACAGTATGTACTCACACCAAGTGAAAAAGACAATCTTGGCAAGCATGTCGATCTTGATCGAGTGCTGAAGACGCTGAAAGAGGAAAAAATAGTGAAAGCAAACGCAACATGGAACTCCATTCCGTTCTATCGGGCGAAACCGAACCCTCAGTGTGAGGATGGGTACAAAGGACGTATGGGGATTCACGAAGTGCTCCCTATCTCAACGGCGATTAAAGATATTGTGATGTCGAAGGGGACCGCAGACGATATTAAAGAGCAGGCACAGAAGGAAGGGATGCTTACGATGGCAGAAGACGGCGTCTTCAAAGCGGTACTCGGACAAACAACACTGGAAGAAGTCCTTCGCGTGGTGAGTGAGTAGTACAATACAAAGAACGTATGGAAAAATTTACCTACATAGGCACAACAAAAGATGGTGAACCTGTTACAGAAACAGTAGACGCCGTCGACCGTTTTGCGGTATACGATATTGCGCGAGAAAACGGCCACCTGGTAACGAAGGTGAAGAAGGCTGGGGGATTTTCACTCGGGTCACTGCTTAATGTTGAGCGAATCAACATTCTCATTAGTCGCGTGAAGGAAGACCAATTGGTAATGGCGACGCGTAACCTCGGCTCAATGCTCAAGGCGGGGCTGCCACTTTCCCGAGCACTTTCCGTTATTGAGCGACAGAGTAAAAACCCGCGTCTCCAGTCGGTTATGCGTGATGTTCGGGAACGTATCAGCAAAGGAGATGGATTTCATGATGCCCTTGCACGGTATCCAAAGGTATTCTCTCCGCTCTATGTTGCAATGGTGCGTGCAGGAGAGGAGAGTGGGAGTCTCGCGGAGTCACTCCAAATTATTGGGCAGCAACTTGAACAAACCTCTTCACTCAAGAAGAAGGTGAAAGGCGCGATGATCTACCCAGCAATTGTTATTTCAGTGATGGGTATCATTGGAGTGCTTATGATGATCTTTGTGATCCCGTCAATTACGGAAACATTTAAAAAACTTGATGCAGATCTCCCTACCACCACACGCATTCTCATTGGCACCAGTGATTTCATGAGTAATCACGCGATTCTTACCATCGGCGGAATGATTCTTGTCATTGCTGGATTTATCTACGCGCTTCGAACTCGTATCGGGAAGCGGATCTTCCACTTTATTACACCGCGCCTTCCCGTTATTGGAACACTGGTAAAAGAAACCAACTCCGCTCGTACTGCGCGCACACTCTCGTCACTTCTTTCATCGGGGGTTGATATGCTCGCAGCGATCGAGATTACACAAGACGTGGTTCAAAATATTTATTACAAACAAGTTATTGCTGAAGCGGCAAAACGTGTTGAAAAAGGCTCACCACTTTCAGAAGTGTTTGTTGAATCAGAAAAACTCTACCCAATCCTCCTCGGTGAAATGATTTTGGTGGGAGAAGAAACGGGGCAGATCAGTAAAATGCTTGATGAGGTTGCCATATTCTATGAGACGGAAGTAACGCAGAAGACAAAGGACCTTTCAACCATCATTGAGCCAGTGCTCATGGTATTCATTGGTGGGGTGGTGGGATTCTTCGCGCTTGCGATGATTGCGCCGATTTATTCTATTTCCGACTCCATCGGGTAAAAAGTCTCAATATCACCGCGTCTGCGTTGTTGCTGCATAAAAAATGTCAGGCACGGTATATCTATATACCGCTTCTTCCATTTTTTACTTGCGCCTAGCATCCACAGCAATATTGAGACTTTTTAGGTTATGAGAGCTAAAGAAAACGGCCGGAACCCAAGGGGTTCCGGCCAGTTTGTTTTCAGAGATTTTCCTCCCCGTACACGATCGGAGGAGAAACGTACATCACACGAACATGTGTTGTAACGTTCGGCAGGTTTCTCTTGAGCCAGTCCTCGACGACGATGTCGGGCGCGCTATCAAACGAGAGCGGCAGCTCTTTCAGTGGCAGGCCGCCTGTCTTGAGCACAGCCCACTCCGCTGCTGAAAGCGAGTAGGGGTCTTTGACCTCATAGGTTACTGTGACGAGGAACCATGCGCGTTCGTCCTCGCGGACGACATGAGCGTCGTTGTCCATTTGCTTCGCAGTCAGCGTGCCGGTAAGCGGCGCAGCCCGCGATACCTCCTGCTGGAGAGGCTTCATATGGAATCTTGGCAGATACTCCACGTTGTCGCCCGAGTGTACGAGTCCGTTCCATTGCATAGTGAATGCCGACAGTATCAGCAACCCAAGCGCAAGGAACGCAGTGAACACTATTCCTGGCACGAAGTATACGCTCGACCCAGCTTCCAACAGCCGTGTGACTGAGAAAATTACAAAGAGAAGTACGACGGCTGTAGGCATCAAGAGTGTCGCAAATACTGATTCGGCCATTATCATGAGTCCGACCCACACCACCAGAAACGTGCCGATGGCTACGGTGTATACCGTGTGCTTGAGCTTTTCGGACTCAGAAAGTGTAGTTGGCACCGTAGACATATTGACCTCCGTGTCTGACGTGAAGAACAGAAGAACGTGTTTATTTGACCGCATTATGCTCGCCGGCGCACAAAAGTCAATTTTTAAAATATGTGTTCATGACGAACAATTTTAGTGAGCGCGAGTGGTATCATAAACACAAATGTACATATATATGCACAAGCGGGGGATGTCATTCGTTGAAGTCATTGTTGCAGCGGCTGTTCTCGTGCTTGTGTTCGGGGGACTCTTCGCGTCATTCCAACTCATGACGTCACTCATCGGGAAATCAAAAGTCTCTGCAGGAGCACTCGCCCTTGCAAACCAACAGATGGAAGCCATCCGAGCACTGACATACAACGATGTTGGTACGATAGGAGGTATCCCCGACGGTGCTATTCCCGAGACGAGTACCACCACCCTCAATGGCATTACGTACGTGAAGCGAGTATTGGTCGCGTATGTCGATAGTCCTGATGATGGTGAAGGCGCTGCTGATGAAAACGGAATTGTTGCCGACTATAAAGTGGTGAAGGTAACGTACTCGTGGGACTACAAAGGGGTCAGTGATTCAATTTCACTCATTTCAAACATCGTACCGCAAGGAATTGAAACAACTGCAGGCGGTGGAACTATTGTCGTGAATGTATTTAATGCGACAGTAGGTCCCGTGAGTGACGCTGCCGTACGTATTTATAACGATACCGGGACGACAACAATTGATACCACGCGTTATACCAATGCGGAAGGAAAGGCAATTATTTCTGGAGCGCCAGCACTCGCGAACTACCAAATCACCGTGACCAAAACGGGATACTCAACTGACGGTACGTACGTCGCGACTGCAGAAAATCCAAATCCAACCACACCGCCGGTTGCCGTACTTGCGAGTCAAACCTCAACAATGAATTTCCAGATTGACGCACTTTCAGATCTTAAGGTGCGTACGGTCGGTGAGCCGGTCGTCGATACCTTTGACGACACGTTTACCGATAGCACAAAGATTGCAAGTCAGGTCAGTACAGAAGTGGTGGGCGGAGCACTCGTTCTGACGGGAGGGCCAGCGTATGTTTCTTCAGGAAGTGTGCAGTCAATGACGGTGACTCCAAGCACCTTTGCCTCATGGGATACGGCAACGTTTACTCTGACAACACCGGCAAATACCGCCGCAACGATACAAGTGTACGGAGTAAGCGGAGGCGTAACGACACTGATTCCCGGTAGTGATCTTGCGGGTAACAGTACTGGTTTCACGGCGGGAACTATTTCGCTCGTGACACTCGACCCAGTAACGTACCCTGCGCTCGCACTCGGAGCGTCGCTCACCACGAGCGATGCATCATCAACGCCATCAATCCTTGATTGGCATGTGGGGTACGTGGTGTCTGAACCACCAATTGCAGGAGAGGACGTTATCCTTACAGGGAGTAAGACTATCGGTACCGATAGCTCGAGTAATCCGGTGTACAAGTATCAAGAAACAAACGTAACAAATGCGAGCGGAGAAATTACACTCACTGGCCTCGAGTGGGATGTGTACGACGTTGTCTTAAACGCGAGCAGTTACGATATTAAAGAAGCGTGTAGTGCAATACCGTACGCGCTCGATCCAAGTGTAAGTGAGACGCTTACACTCACACTCGCAGCGGATGCCGCGAGAACACTCCGAGTGAGTGTTGTTGATACTGCAGGGAATGCAGTTGCGGGAGCTACGGTCGCGCTCACGAGACCAGCGCTGTCAGAGTCGGACACCACATCAGGGTGCGGACAGGTCTTCTTCAACAACAGTCTTCCATCAGCGAGTGATTACCAAGTTGATGTGAGCGCAACTGGATTTACGTCTGAAATAGTCACGGGAGTTTCTATTACTGACGACGTCACGCTGGCGGTAGTCCTTACTGCTTCATAATATATGCGAATTCTTCGATACAACCGTAGCACCAAAGGTCTTACCCTCGTTGAGATGTTGGTAGTGCTCGGGATTTACAGCATCCTTCTCGTTGCTATCGGCACGGGCATTTCCGCGTTCTATTCATTTAATGCGTACACCATTGCGCAAGCGTATCAGGTGTATCACGCGCGTACGGGTATGCAGTCAGTCGTACGTGATATTCGAGAAATGACCTATGCGGATGATGGAACATTTCCACTTGAAGTGATGACTGCCAGTCGTGTTGGTTTTTATAGTGACATCGATCGAGATGCGAGTGTGGAGTATGTTGAGTACGTTCTCAATGGAACGGTTCTCAATAAATATGTGTACAACGCAACGGGGACAACGGCGGTCGTATACAATACGAGTACACCAGACGAAACGTACATACTCTCTGAGTATGTACAGAATGAAGGGCAGGGTATACCGATGTTTACATACTATGACGGCACAGGATCCCTCGCGACTGCAAGTTCAACAGTGACTGATATCCGGTACGTGCAGGCAGAAATTATTGTGAACATCGACCCGATCCGCGATCCGGGAGAGTTTAAACTGGTAAGTAGTGCAGCGCTTCGCAACTTGCTCGAGAACTAATTATGCAAAAAAATTCCCACAACTCAGGATATCTACTCGTTCTCATTCTTGTCTTCGGGGCTATATTTTTTGCCATCATTTCATCGTTCATTGGTTTTGTGGTCACGCAACATCGCGTTCAAGAGGCGACGTATCAAAAAGAACGTGCACTTGAAATTGCTGAAGCCGGACTCAACTACTACCGGTGGTATCTCGCGCATAATCCTGACGATGTAACAAATGGCACCGGAGTAGCGGGGCCATACGTGCACACGTACGCAGATCCCGAAGGAGCAGACATTGGGGAGTTTTCACTTGCGGTTGCGAGTTCAACCTACTGTGGTGATGTGTATGCAATCGACATTACATCGACGGGATCCACGTACGATAATCCAAATCTCACACGTTCAGTGTACGCGAGGTACGCACGCCCAACGGTGGCAGAGTACGCATACATCATCAACTCAAACGTGTGGGCAGGAGACGACCGTGTCATTGTCGGTCCGTACCACTCAAACGGAATCATTCGCATGGATGGGACCAACAACTCAACGGTGACAAGTGGGCAAGAGAGCTGGTCGTGTGATAGTAGTGAGATGCCGTGCAGCCCGTACAGTAACTGGAGTACAACTCCAGCTGTATACGGTGACGGACCAAATAGTGACCTATGGACGTACCCTTCAACCCCAATTAATTTCACCGGCCTCACGGTAGACCTCGCAGAGATGCAAGATAAAGCCCAGAATGCAGGAGGGGTATATATCGGTCCGTCAGGAAAGTCGGGGTATCATATTACGTTCAAGGGGAATGGAACATTTGATTTGTATACAATCAAGTCAAAACAAAGTGAACCAAATGGATACGCGTGGGGGAGATATCTCAATATTGTTAAAAGTGCCCAATTTACCGGGAACTATGCTATTCCGACAGACTGCCCACTCATATATGTAGAAGATCAGGTGTGGCTTGATGGTGTTGTTGGGAGGCGAGTCACACTCGCTGCTGCGGACGTCGATTCAACTGGTGTCGATCCTTCAATTATCTTAAACGGCAATATTACATACAACTCTGACGATGCAGGCCTTCTTGCAATCGCAGAGTACGACGTACTTGTCGGACTTGTGGTGCCAACCGATATGGAGCTGAATGGTATCTTTGTCGCGCAGAATGGCCACTTCGGTCGGAACTACTACGATACGTCTATGCCGAATGCGTGGGAGACGTATATCTATCGAAACTCCCTCACCATTAATGGAACAATTGTTTCAAACGGTCGTGTGGGAACCAAATGGACGTGCGGTGGGACGTACTGTTCAGGGTTCAACACGCGGTACAACTCATACGACCGTGATCTCGTATCAAAACCACCGCCACTGACGCCCGATACCTCGGATACGTACCAGTTCGTGGAGTGGCGAGAAAACAACTAAACGACCCCCTGCGGGTCGTTTTTTGTGCGTGATACAATATTCCAATGAAAGCAACACATACCCCGCTCGTCATTGCGAACTGGAAAATGAATCCAGGAACGCTTGCAGGTGCAACACGGCTCTTTAAAGAAACACAAACAGCAGTATCACGAAGTACCGGTGTGACCGTTGTGGTCGCGCCGCCGGCTGTATATCTTGCAGAATGCGCGCGTCGCTTGAAGAGCAAAAAACTTTTACTTGGTGCACAAAATGTATATTTTGAAAAACTCGGTGCGTATACAGGAGAAATAGGAATGTCGATGTTGAAGAGTATGCATGCGCTCCACGTTATTCTCGGTCACTCAGAACGACGCGCACGCGGCGAAACAAGCGAACAGGTGGCGCAGAAACTACAGGCGGTGCTAAAGGATGGAGGGACCGCTATCGTCTGTGTTGGTGAGCGAGAACGTGATAGTCATGGGCAGTATCTCGGCACCGTTGAAGAACAGGTACGAAAGAGTCTCTCAGGCCTTTCAAAAAATAAACTTGGTAATGTCGTCATCGCGTATGAGCCAGTGTGGGCAATTGGGACAGGGAATACCGCAACACCAGAAGACGCACATGAAATGAAACTGTTTATCCAAAAAGTTTTGAGTGATATGTTTGGCCGAGTCGCACTTGCACGCGTCCGTATTATTTATGGAGGTTCGGTAACAAAGCAGAATGCCGATGCTTTGCTCAAGGACGGTGAGGTTGATGGATTCCTTGTAGGAGGGGCAAGCCTTCGAGCATCTGAATTTGCGCAGATCGTTAAAGCAGCACAAGCATATGGATCATAAACTACCAACGCTGGAAGACATTCCAGATCTATCCGGCATCAAGGTTCTTCTCCGTGCGCCGCTTAATGTACCTATTAAAGATGGGAGAGTGGTGAATGATTTTCGATTGGAGCGAACACTGAAGACGGTTGCGTATCTCACTGAGCGTGGCGCGCGCGTTATTATGATTGGTCACATTGGCCGCGAAAAAGTTGAGACACTTGAACCGGTCCATAAAGCGCTCGCGGAACATATTACGCTCGCGTGGTGTGATGAGATTATGACACCAAAGATGCATGCGATGGCCGACGCGCTCCATGATGGCGAGGTGCTGTTGCTCGAAAACCTTCGGAGTCACGACGGCGAAACAGCGAACGATCCGCACTTTGCAGCAGAGCTCGCGTCACTCGCGGCGGTGTATGTGAACGACGCATTCTCTGTTTCACATCGTGAGCATGCATCAGTTGTCGGAATCCCAAAACTGCTTCCGAGTTACGCAGGAATGACGTTTATGCAGGAGGTTACCGAGCTTGGGAAAGCGCGTAAGCCGGAACACCCGTCACTCTTTATCCTTGGTGGTGCAAAGTTTGAAACAAAAGAACCGCTCATCGCGGAATTCTTAGAAACGTATGACCGTGTGTTCGTGGGAGGCGCTATTGCGAACGATTTTTATAAAGCAGATGGTCTTGAGGTTGGTGTGTCGCAGGTATCGAAAGGTGTGGTGCCTGAGTCCGTAGTTCATCACCCGCACATTTCTCTTCCTGAGCGAGTAGTGGTGAAGAAAGCAGACGGAAGTCGTGAGACGAAATCCTTTGATGCCGTTGAAGCGGAAGAAGCGATTCTCGACGGTGTTTTTCCTGAATCACTCCTTGCGGGAGTGAAGACAGTTTTGTGGAATGGTCCCATTGGATATTACGAAGGTGGCTACGATGAAGGAACGGTTGCCACTGCGATGCTCCTTTCTAAAACTGGTGCGTACACCGTTGTCGGTGGTGGTGATACTATCGCAGCGATCGAGCGACTTGGCCTTAATGACACATTTAATTTCGTTTCAACAGCAGGCGGCGCGATGCTCACCTTCCTCGAAGAGGGGACACTTCCCGGTATTGAAGCGCTTCTTAAGTCGAAGTAACTCTTGACCGAATGACCGCAGTAGTGTTTAGTACTGGTCGTTTCAGTACAAAACAGGGAGACTAAGCGTGCAGTTGCCGCCATTCAATCCGTTCAATCCGATGATCGTTTTTGCCTACTACGTGCAGGGGGCGCAAAACGCAGCCGAGATTTTCTCGCTCGGAACACTCGTTGCGCTGAGGGCCGCGAACGGAATGACGAAAAAGAAGTAAATCGAAGGGAGCCCCGACAGGCTCCCTTTTACTTATGTTAGTGCAGCTTTTATTTTCTCCGCTGTTTCATCCATCTCACCGTTTGCGTATTCGCTGCGTTTCGCCTTTTGGAAAATTCCGTCATTGGTAAAACGAGGGATCACATGGAGGTGTGTGTGGAATACTTCTTGTCCACCAGCAGGTTCGTTATTCATCACGAGAGTAGCACCTTCTGCGCCGAGTGCATCTTGCATACCGCGAGCAATGTTTTGTGCAACTATCACCATTTTCTCGAGGGTTTCTTTTGGTGTATCAAATACGTTCCGCGCATGTTCCTTCGGAACGATAAGAACATGCCCTTTGTTGGTTGGGGTGATGTCGAGAAACGCGAGTACCACGTCGTCTTCATATGCGATGCTTGCAGGAATTTCCTTGGCAACGATTTTGCAAAAAATACAATCTGTCATAGGCGGATTCTCTCATATTTTCGATGCATGGTAAAATGGTAGAAATTCTCTCGAGAGTATGACTACTACAACAATCTATACACCACATGGTGCACTCACTCCAGAAGTAGAAAAAAATCTTGAAGCGTACGAACCGCTTCTTCGTCGCCTTCTTAATAATCGAGGCCTCCGTGATGCGCTTGCCGCGGAGCAGTTCCTCGCGCCAAGCTATGAAGAACATTTGCACGACCCGTTCCTCTTCACCGACATGGCGCCGGCAGTCGAGCGAATTCTGACTGCAATAAAAAATGATGAACACATCGCCATTTACAGTGACTACGATTGCGACGGGATTCCAGGTGGCGTGCTGCTCCACGATTTTTTTAAGAGTATTGAGTTCACAAATTTTGAAAACTACATTCCTCACCGTCACGAAGAAGGGTACGGATTCAATGTAGGGGCAGTGACAAAACTGAAAGAGAATAATGTTTCACTTATCATCACCGTCGACTGTGGCATTGTCGACCATGCGGCAGCGAGTAAAGCAAAGGAGGTTGGTATCGATGTCATCATCACCGATCACCATGAGCCAAGTGACACCCTCCCTGATGCGCTCGCGGTTATCAATCCAAAGCGTGATGATGCGTATCCATTCAGTGGACTCTGTGGGAGCGGTGTCGCATTTAAACTCGTACAAGCTCTCATTCAGAAAGGAAAAGAACAAAAGATTTTTGAACTGAACGAAGGGCAAGAAAAGTGGCTTCTCGATCTTGTGGGTATCGCAACGATTGCGGACATGGTGCCGCTTGTCGGAGAGAATCGTGCGCTCGCGCATTACGGACTTGCCGTACTTCGTAAGTCGCGCCGTCCTGGACTCCAGCAACTTTTACGTACTGCGCGCATGAACCAGAAGTTTCTCACCGAAGATGACATTGGATTTACCATTGGTCCGCGTATTAATGCAGCATCACGCATGGATGATCCTGAAGATGCGTTCCACATGCTCGCAACACGCGATGAAGCGGAGGCAGGAGCGCGTGTTTCACACCTTGAAAAGCTTAACAACGAACGTCGCGGTGTTGTGGCTGCGATGACGAAAGAAGCAAAGAAGAGGATGAAGCTCATTGAAGACATACCAAACGTTATTGTGGTTGGCAATCCTGATTGGCGCCCGTCACTTGTTGGTCTCGCCGCTAACTCCCTCGCTGAGACGTACAATCGTCCGGTGTTTGTGTGGGGGCGCGATGGACAGGGAATCATCAAAGGCTCGTGCCGTTCAGGTGGTGAAGTGAGTGTTGTGGACCTCATGCGAGAGGCTGAAGGTGCGTTTGTTGAGGCAGGAGGGCATCATGGCGCAGGGGGTTTCACGGTAGAGGAACATGCGGTGCACACTCTAGGAGAAATGCTCGAAGCAGCCTACCTTCGTACGATTGAAGCCAAGGAAGATACTCCGAATGAAATATTCTTTGATACTGATGTGACACTGGGCGACGTTAACTACGCGCTGCAGAAGACACTTGCTCGGCTTGCTCCGTACGGTGAAGGGAACGCAAAACCGCTTTTTCGCTTTTTAGATGTGGTGCCGTCGAAAGTCGATATTTTCGGGAAGACGAAAGAACATACCAAGATGATATTTGAACGAGAAGCTGGACCGCTCGAAGCAATTATGTTTTTTAAAAAGCCTGAAGATTTTACTGTCGTGCCAGAAGCAGGGAAAGCGCACACGCTCATCGCCCATATTGAGGAATCATTTTTCATGGGACGAAAGTCTACGCGATTGCGTATTGTTGACATACTCGAGTCACTCGGGATATAACAGGTGTCGTTAAGTTCATCAACCTCCAATGGAAATGAGAGGAATCATGTCAAGAGAGCAACCGGTACTCGTTGTTACTGCCGATGAGAATTTTTTTGCGGCGGTGCAGACTGCTTTGAAGGAAGGAGGAACGCAGAAAGATATCAAGTGTTTCCATCCGAACGACGCAAGTCCATTCATTGCAGAAAATGACCATGTCATTCTTGACATGTCTGGCCTGCAGTCCAAGGAGAAGAAGTCACACCCTGCGCTTCTCGCCGCCGACGGCGTGTGGAAACGGGTACTCGTTGTGGGTGCTGGATCAGACTCGTTCATCTTTCATCGGACGTCTCCGTTTCGGGCAGCAGACCTGGACTCAATCGAGTGTGCACTCCCGGCTTTCCTCCGGATAGGTCGCCGGTAAATTTGAGGGTCGCTTGCGCATGCGCGGGCGGCCCTTTTCGTTTGGTACAATAGTCCTTATGAAAAAGATTGTGATACACACTGACGGTGGCTCTCGTGGCAACCCTGGTCCTGCCGGCATCGGCGCAGTGATAGCAGATGCACGCGGGAAAATTTTAAAAGAAGTATCGGAGTATCTAGGGAAGGCAACAAACAATGTTGCCGAGTACACTGCCGTCCTTCGTGCGGTTGAAGAAACCAAGAAACTTTTTCCAAAGACAAAGGAGGTGACACTCGACTGTTATCTCGATAGCCAACTTGTGGAGAGACAGCTCAATGGTATCTATAAAATAAAAGATGCGAACCTAAAAATAATTGCCAAGAAGATCAAAGTACTTCTTGCAGAGTTTGGGGGATTTGCGTTTACGCATATTTATCGAGAAAAGAATGAGGCGGCAGATGAGCTTGCGAATCGAGCAATGGACAAGGCTTGATTTTTAATTTTATTATCGTTACAGTGCGTGTTGGTAAAACTTGTACAAAGGGATCATTGTCGATGAGTGTTTTTGAATTTGAAGATGGGGTGCCGCTTCGGAATAGAGAGCGTCGTCCGGGGTACGATTACCCCATTAAGCGGAAACCGAAAGATCAGATTAAAAAACTCGGTCTTGAGCGGGGTCAATCCATACGGATGCCGGACGGCATCCGTCGGAAGATTCGGGAAATCACGGACGATGGTCGCGTCTTCGTCTTCGGACTTCGTCACCACATCAATGTTTATTCTATAGTTCGGGAGGAATGATCTATTTAGCACGCCAAGGCGTGCTACGCTACTCATATCAGTCTGGTATGAGTAGCGTATTGTTTTATGGAAGTGCAATTGCGTTTTGTGTAGGAATATTTTTTGCATCGTTTGCGATATTTCCGCAGGCGTTCATCCTCCTTTTGTTTGCGATAAGTTTTGTGTTTGGGGTGTTGTGGCGACGAACGGGCTCTGCCCGTTCGTCGCCCTTTTTCTTTGTAAGTTTGTTGCTCCTCTGTTTCGCGCTCGGTCTCTTTCGCATCGATGTGACACGCACGCACGAATCAGCATTTGTACCGTTTGAAAATCAAGACGTTACCCTTGAAGGAGTCGTTGCGCGCGAGCCAGATATTCGCAGCAACAGTCAGCAGTTGTATATTCGCGAAACGCAAAGCGAAGAACTTGTTCTCGTAACGACCGATGCATTTGCCGATATCTCGTATGGTGATCGCCTCGTGTTTACGGGTACACTCGAGGCACCAGAATCATTTGAAACAGATCTAGGGCGAACATTTAACTACTCAGGATATCTCCGCGCGCGCGGTGTCACTCACACCGTCTCTTTCGCTGAAGTGACTGTTGTCGCACGCGGCGAGGGCAATCCAATCATTGCAGGGTTACTCATAGCAAAGCATGCGTTTATGCGAGAGCTTGAGTACGCACTTCCTGAGCCAAGCGCGGGACTTGCCGAAGGGCTCCTCCTCGGCGCGAAACGTGCACTCGGCGACAATCTCGAAGAAGCGTTCCGTCGCGTTGGAATTATCCATATCATTGTCCTCTCTGGGTACAACGTCATGATTGTTGCAGAAGCGATCATGCGACTACTCTCGTTCTTTTTTAAACCTCGCATTCGGATGCTTATCGGTATTACGGCCATTAGCTTCTTTGCGCTCATTGTGGGACTGTCGGCCACGGTGGTGCGCGCGTCGATTATGGCAGCGTTGGTACTCATCGCGCGTGCGACTGGCCGCACGGCGTCCGTCACGCGTTCACTCATGTTTGCGGGAGTGGTGATGGTACTGATCAATCCCTATCTCTTGGTTTTTGATCCTGGGTTCCAGCTCTCTTTTATGGCAACGCTCGGACTGATCTTCCTCGCGCCGCTCATTGAACGAAAGCTACACTTTGCGCCAACGACATTTCAAATTCGTGAATTCATCACCGCCACCATCTCGACACAGATTATGGTCTTACCGATCCTACTGTTTCTCATTGGGCAGTTTTCTGTTGTTGCGATTCTCGCCAACGTACTCGTGCTTCCGGCGGTGCCACTTGCGATGGGACTTTCGTTTGTGACGGCAGTGATTGGATTTGTAATTCCGCAGCTTGCGCTCATTGTTGGATTTATCACTCACCTTTCACTTGCGTACATTGTGCATGTTGCAGAGATTCTATCGTTACTTCCGTTCGCGTCGTTTCTTGTACCAGCGTTTCCATTTTGGATTGTCATTGTGCTCTACGCGCTTCTTACCCACATGATCGTTCGATGGTCAAAGAGGGAAGATGACCATGCACGACAAATACACAACGACGCTCGCCTCACTGGCTTTTCTGCTCTGAGGACGCAGTATGCAGAATGGACGGTTGTTCCATTGGAAAGTGTGAAAGCAAAAATAAAATCACCGCGCGAAGAACTTCGTTCTTCGCGCGGGGATTTCCCATTTCGGTAGATTTACACCATCCGTCCTTCAACAACACTCCAGTTTACATTCTTGAGGAATGCTTCAACATAATTTTTCTTTTCTGCGGGGACGTAGTCAACCATAAATGCGTGTTCCCACATATCCATCGCGAGAATGACAGGGAGGCTTCCGAGTTGTCCGAGCTCGTGATCAGTAACCCATGCAGTGTGCATGGTGCCGCCGATTGGATCTTGGTAGAGAATAGTCCACCCAATGCCGCGACTCATACCAACGCTTTTGAAGTGTGTGATGAAGTCATCCCATGATCCGTACTTTTCTGACACGGCTGCGACAAGTGCGCTGTCGTCACTCGCATCTTTTGCGCCACCTTCAAACTGAGAGAAGTACAGTTCGTGCATACGCATTCCGTTAAATTCAAATCCAAGGCGACGACGTATCTCTGCAATCGCGTATGCATATTTCTCTGCATCGAGTGCAGAGAGTTCTGCAATCTGCTCTCGGAGCACGTTTGTGTGCTTTACGTATCCTGCGTAGAGCCCAAGGTGTACCTCAACCTGCTTTGCTGAGATACCGTCGAGTTCTGGGAGATCAAACTTCTTTACTTCGTATTCCATATATACATGTATGTGAGACTTACTAATGTCGAGGAATTGTACCACACCTAAAATAAACGGTGGATGAGGCGTACTCTATAATAAATGAGTGTTGCGGACTCAAATTATGGTGCGAAGTGTGGTACTTGGGGTGTTGCTTTTGGCAACGGTGGTGTTGTATGTCCCCGAATATGGCGGAGCCATATTCGGGGACGGTTCGGTTGGCGGCAGCGAGTCGTGCCCTGAAGGTGAGTTCTGTATGTACTATTTAAATATTGGACAGGGAGACGCGACGCTGATTGTGTCTCCAACAGGTGAGCAGGTACTCATTGATGCAGGGCCAGACAGTAGTGTGATTCGGGAGCTCTCCGCGGTCATGGGATTTTTTGATAAAGATATCGATATGGTGATTGTGACGCATCCTGATAAAGATCACGTTGCAGGATTTGTTGATGTGTTTGATAGATACACCGTCGGTACTATTTTGCGCACTGAGAATGAAAGCGGTACACCAGTCTGGCAAGAAGTAGAACGAGGAATGAATGCTGAAGGTGCAAAAATCATCTATGCACGCCGTAGTCAAACGTATGACCTTGGCGGCGGCGCGGCGCTTGAGGTTTTGTTTCCTGACATTGATCCGAGTGGGCTTGAGAGTAACACGTCATCAATCATTGTTCGTCTCACGTATGGAAGTACGTCGTTTCTCTTTACGGGGGATTCTCCGAAAGCGATTGAAGAATATTTAGTACTTCGTGACGGTGAGTACTTGAAGGCTGATGTACTCAAGGTTGGGCACCATGGTTCACGTACGTCGACATCGGAGCTCTTCTTGGCAGAAGTTTCGCCAACGTATGCAATTATTTCTGCAGGGAAAAACAATCAGTACGGGCACCCCCACGTAGAAGTGACTGACTCACTCTTTAACTATGGTGTGGAGACGCACAGTACGATTGATGAAGGGACAATCATGGCAATATCAAATGGCATTGCAGTTACTATCAAATAAGGTACGCTACAAGTGGAAAGGAAGATCTATGAACGCATCAGCCAAGACGATATCGCGTGACGTATATATGTGTCGTGCGTGCCACTCGGGGGTTTCACATTCGAGAGGAGAAAAATTTTGTATGAAGTGCGATGGGATACCGCTCGTGCTCGTGCAGCCAAAAAAGATTTTCGACTTCAAAAGTCGAACGATGAAGGTCGTCGAAAAGAGGGAGGTGCGGGAATAATATACCCACCTCTTTTTTCATATTAAAACAAAAGCCCCGCGACTCTGTCGCGGGGCTTTTGTTTTGCTCTGTGAACTTAGATAAGTCCTGCTCCTTTGAGTGTTACGTACGCACCGTTCTTTGCAATTGTACGAAGTGCTTTTGTTGAAACAGTAACCGTCACTGTCTTCTGAAGCTCAGGAATATAGATTCGCTTCTTCTGGAGATTTGGCTGACGTCGAGTTTTGCCACATGGGTTAAACTGCGTCGCACGAGTGCGGTTTGAGTAGCGTCCCCCAATCTGGGTTTTCTTTCCGGTTACTGGACATTGCTTAGCCATATGGATTTCGTTTAGTGGCGCCATAGTAACACACCGCAGTAAATACGCAATATGCGCTGCCGGCAGTTATTTTGAGATAGGATCGATATACCGTAGTATAAGAGGACTATGGACAGCACCAGTATTGCCATCATTATTGTTCTCATTCTTTCAATCGTCATCCACGAGGTGTCTCATGGGTACGCTGCCAACTGGCTTGGTGACCCAACGGCTCGTCTCGCAGGGCGTCTTACGCTCAATCCTATCAAGCACATTGACCCCGTGGGTTCTGTGTTGGTACCTGCGCTCCTCTTACTCTCAAGTGCAGGGATTCTCTTCGGATGGGCAAAGCCTGTTCCGTACAATCCGTACAATTTACGAAACCAAAAGTGGGGGGATACCATCGTGGCAGCAGCGGGGCCCGGAATAAATATTCTCATCGCAGTTATATTTGCCGTTATTATTCGAGCGGCTGTCCCACTAGGACTCTCAGGTTCCTTTATAGAGTTGAGCTCATATATTGTATATATCAACATCCTCCTTGCGCTCTTTAATCTCATTCCTATTCCGCCGCTCGATGGATCAAAAGTGCTTCTCGGATTCTTGCCCTTTAACGCAGCAATGAAATACCGCGGTATTATGGCAGGTATTGAACGGATGGGTCTTTTGTTTACCTTCCTCTTTATCTTCCTATTCATTACGCTCTTTTCTGGCCCATTCTTCACCTTCGTCTATTTCATCTTTGAGGCATTGACCGGACTCGGCGGGCTATAAGCTTGCATATTTTCTCTCATATAGTAGAGTACTGGCACCCTTTCGCGGGCATTTATTTTGCTCGCAGAAACATATGGCAACAATCAATCAACTTACAAAGAACAAGCGACGTAATCCAGTGACTAAGTCAAAGGTTGCGGCGCTACAAAGTGGATTCAACAAAGTAAAGAATCAACCAAACAAGTACAACGCACCATTTAAGCGTGGGGTGTGTACTCGTGTAACAACAAAGACTCCTCGTAAGCCGAACTCTGCGATCCGAAAGATTGCTCGTGTACGTCTTACAAACGGTCAGGAAATTACCGCGTACATCCCAGGTCAAGGCCATACTCTCCAAGAACACTCGGTGGTACTTGTGCGCGGTGGCCGTGTGAAAGACATCGGTGTGAACTACACTATCGTACGAGGTAAGTACGACTCAACGGGTGTAGATGCACGCCGTCGTGGACGATCACGATACGGTGCGAAGCGACCAAAGGCCGCGTAAGCAAAACATTATAAATAGACTATACTCGCTATAGATAAATGATAGGAACAATATGCGACGACCAATAAAAAAACGACCAGCAGTATCTGCTGACGAACGATATAAATCAGAAAGTGTCTCACGACTCATCAATTATGTGATGATCCGCGGACAGAAAGAAACGTCACGAAAAATCGTGTACGCAGCATTTGAAGAAATTAAGAACGCCAAAGAAGGTGGCGGGGATCCACTCACTGTTTTTGAAACAGCGATCCAGAACGCAGGTCCGCAGATGGAAGTACGTTCACGACGTGTGGGAGGTGCGAACTATCAAGTTCCACGAGAAGTACGTCCAGAACGACGTCTCGCACTCGCATTCCGTTGGATTATTACTGCAGCACGCGGACAGAAAGGTGTCCCAATGCACAAAGCACTCGCGCAAGAAATTATGATGGCAGCACGTGAGGAAGGTGCAGCAGTGAAGAAGAAGGAAGATACACACAAGATGGCTGAGGCGAACCGAGCATTTGCTCACTTCGCTTGGTAATCAAGCTCCATATTTAGCGATCTCCTTCGTTAAACTACGAAAAAAGACCCTCACCGTACGACAGAGTACGATTCGGGTCTTTTTTCTTGTTTGCCTTGTATCTCACCTAAATATGGAGCTTGAAAGACAAAAGGGGATTACCGCACTCTTTGAGAAAAGGCATCCACAGGTATTTCATGTAGTATACATATACTATTGTTATGAAATACATACTGCACAGTTACCGCCGCTGCCCGTTTTGTATTCGGGTACGCATTATGATGCACCTCAAGGGTGTTCCGTATGAGGTGGTAGAAGAACCGCTCCGCGCGTGGACGAAGTGGTTGCAAGAATGGGCAGAGAAAAACGGAGAACGACCGCGAGTGCCGCTTCTGCGTATTGTGGCGGAGGATGGGAGCGAGACTGTCATTCCCGAATCAGATGATATAAATATTTTTTTGGACACGCATCACGGTAGTCGCGAGTATATACCGGACGAGGGAACGGGTGAGTATCAAGAAATGCAGACGTGGCTCGCCTGGTGTGCTGACGAGTTGAAGCCGATGATTGATTTGTATAAGTATGGAGAACAGCTCCAGTTTGACCCAGAAAAACATATAGCGCACACCGCAGCACTCAGACAACGTGTCGAGAAACTAGAACTACAACTGACCGGACATTCTTTTCTCGTGGATGAACGGCTCACGCTCGCAGATATTGCGGTTATTCCATTTATTCGTCAGATCATGCGGACGCGAGAGGGAGAATTCGATTTTACTGATTTCCCGAAAGTGGAAGCGTGGACACGTGCACTCATTGAGACTGAGTGGTTTAAAGAGGAAGTGATGAAAAAGTACCCCCTTGCACCAGAAGGAGAGTAGAATTCCCAGTTGCTCTTACTGCATAAATACCGTATAGTATCGCCCAATAGCCACGAGCATATCTGAAAACCTGACACAAGGTTTTTAGGGGTATGCGTAGCTCTGTTTCGCATCGTCGATGCAAACTGCTCGGCTGCAGCTTGGTGTTTGGATTCGTTGAACCAGTGTTCAACTCGTCCTCCACACCGGCGCTTCGCACGAGCATTTTTCATCTTTAGATTGCGACAGGTTTTCATACATGCTCTACCGGCGTTTCTTTTGCGTAACACCAAAAGGGAGGTATTACAAAGTAAATTATTGATTTAGTTATTATTATGGCTCGAAAATATCCACTCGAGAGACTTCGCAACTTTGGTATTGTTGCGCACGTAGACGCAGGAAAAACCACGACATCAGAGCGCGTGCTTTTCTATACCGGAATGAGTCACAAGATTGGTGAGGTGCATGATGGAGAAACAGTTACTGACTGGATGGATCAGGAGCGTGAACGTGGTATCACGATTACGGCTGCTGCGATTTCATGTGATTGGACGCCATCACTCAACCCAGACCGTACCTCAAAAGAACACAAATTCACGTTCAACATCATCGATACTCCGGGACACATCGACTTTACTGCTGAAGTAAAGCGATCGATGCGTGTACTCGACGGAGCGATTGTTGTGTTTGACGGTGTTGCGGGTGTAGAGCCACAATCTGAAACGAACTGGCGATACGCTGACGAAGCCGGAGTGCCGCGTATTTGTTTCATCAACAAGATGGATCGTACCGGTGCTGACTATGAACGGTCATACCAAACAATCATCAAGCGACTCTCTCCAAAGGCAGTACGATTCCAACTCCCATGGGGATCTGAAGAAAACCTGAAGGGTGTTATCGACCTTCTCAAGATGAAGGCATACACATTTGAGGGTGATATGGGAATGAACGTACTTGAGCACGAAATTCCTGATGAACTCCGAGCTGAAGCAGAGAAGTACCACGGTGAACTCGTTGAACGTATCGTTGAAAACGACGACGAACAAATGAGTGCGTACCTTGAGGGAAATGAACCAAGCTACGATGAGCTCCAAGCAACACTCCGAAAGGCGGTGATTGCGAATGCCATCTTCCCTGTGATGACTGGTTCTGCACTCAAGAACGTTGGTGTACAGCGTATTCTCGACGCAGTGGTGGACTACCTCCCATCGCCACTCGATCTTCCGCCAGTATTAGGAACAAATCCAAAGACTGACGCAGAAGAAACTCGTATCGCATCTGACACGTCACCGTTTTGTGCGCTCGCGTTCAAACTCCAAACTGACCCATTCGTTGGGCAACTCGCCTTCTTCCGTGTGTACTCAGGTACGGTAAAGTCAGGAAGCTACATCTTCAACGCTTCAACAGGCGAGAAGGAGCGTCTTGGACGTATCGTACGTCTTCAGGCTGATAAGCGTGAAGAAGTGGAGGAAGTATACGCAGGAGAAATTGCAGCCGGTGTAGGTCTCAAAGATGTGAAGACTTCACACACACTCTGTACTGAAGATGCACCGATTATTCTTGAACAAATCGTCTTCCCAGAACCAGTGGTTGCAATGCGTATTGAACCAAAGACAAAGAATGACCAAGAAAAGATGGGTATGGCCCTCAAGAAACTTTCTGACGAGGACCCAACATTCAAGGTTTCTACCGACGATGAAACACTCGAGACTATTATTGCAGGTATGGGTGAGCTTCATCTCGAAATTCTTGTGGACCGTATGAAGCGAGAGTTCGGTGTAGAAGCATCAACAGGAAAGCCGCAGGTAGCATACCGAGAAACGATTCAGAACGAAGCAGAGGCAGAATACAAGTATGTAAAGCAGTCAGGAGGTCGCGGACAGTACGGTCACGTGAAGATTCGTATCCGCCCAATGAAGCCGCTTGCAGAAGGTGAAGAAGTTGCGAAAAACGTAACACGTGAAGATCACTTCGAATTCGTAAACAGTATCAAGGGAGGTGCGATTCCTGGGGAATACATTCCTGCGGTCATGAAGGGAGCGAAAGAAGCGATGGGACGAGGTCTCGTTGCAGGATACAAAATGGAAGATGTGACTGTCGAACTATACGACGGTAGTTTCCATGATGTGGACTCTTCTGAAATTGCCTTCAAACTTGCCGCTATCAATGCGTTCAAGATTGCTGCCAAGCGAGCAAACGCAGTGCTCCTTGAGCCGGTAATGAAGATTGAAGTGACGACTCCTGAGAAATTCATGGGTGACGTAAACGGAAACATCTCATCAAAGCGTGGTCTCGTAGAAGGAATGGAAGACCGCGATATGGTGAAGGTTATCAATGCGAAAGTCCCACTCTCAGAAATGTTTGGCTACACAACGACACTTCGCTCAATGACTGAAGGTCGTGCAAACATGGTGATGGAATTTGACCACTACGCAGTAGTGCCACCAAACATCGCAATGGAGATCAAGAAAGAACGCGGCATAAAAGATATTGAGGTTGAAGAGTAAAAACAAAAAACCATCCCTCCGGGGATGGTTTTTTGTTTATACTACCTCAATATCTTTTATGAGCCGGAGCGATGTGAGGGACTATTCCTAATGTCCCGAACCAGCGAGGCCGGGGAGGAAGTGCTTAGTAGAATTCAAGCGTAGCGCAGAATTGTACTTAGCAACTTGACCCTCAAGGATATAAACTTCAAGGAAGAATAAAAAAACCATGCAACCAAGGAAAAGGCCAACAGCTCCGCTGTTGGCCTTTTCCTTTACAACCCTCCTCATATACGCAATACTGCAAAGGAACGTACCTTGAGTTATAAGAGAGAACACGATGTCCATTAACGTAGAAGAGGTCACTGACGTCATGGAGCTCCTTCAGCAGTCAGGCTGGGAGCTTGTAAACACCGAAGATTGGACGATGCCTGTTGCACGACAATTGATTCATCAGAGCAAGACCTTGAGTATCACTTCGGAAATCCGTGAATCAGAGGAAAACATCCTCTTTTACACGGAGATCACGTTCGTAATGAAAGACGAACAGGGAAAATCCGTGGACCTTGCATACTTCTTGCGGGATCTTATCCAAGAGTACCTCCTACTGGTCGTGACTTCGAATGTTTCAGAGGAGACGGTCGCATATCAGTTGATCGGCATATGGGAAATCCCATTGTTTCTCCAAGAAAAGGCCGACCCTGCGGACGTCACTGTTTTTTGCGAACATCGCTCGCGAGAAATTAGTAATAGCGCATATGCGTTTGCTCCTTTGATGGAGCGATACATGGGTACATCTATGGAAGGAGACGCATTTCTTGAAGAGGGTGAACGACTTGTACGGACACTCTTTGAAGGAACTGAATCGAAACATCTTTCGTAAACACCAGCCGCAGGCCCCCAAGGGGACCTGCGGCTTTCACATTTTTATACTATCGAACACTTTGATACCCATCAGGCAATCCACCTTTTGTCAGTATTATCTGCCAAAGCTGCGTCTTGCGCGCGCGGAAGAGTCCTGCACACATGAGGAGATAGTACTCCCACATGCGATAAAAACGATCGTCGTATGCACCGCTCTCTTTCAGCTCTGGCCATGCAGCTTTGAAGTTTTCGTACCACGCCATGAGCGTTTTGTCGTAACTTGGACCGAAGTTGTGCCAATCCTCCATGACAAAGAGTTTTTCGATACTGTCAGAAATTTGCGATGGGGAAGGGAGCATGCCGTTCGGAAAAATGTAGGCATCAATCCACGGATCACCAGCGTACACGGTCACATTCGTACCAATGGTATGCAGAAGAAAGATCCCGTCGTCCTTGAGGAGTCGATGCGCGCACTCCATGTACGTACGGAAATTTTTGTATCCCACCGCTTCAAACATACCAATAGACACAATGCGATCGTAGGGTTCATTCGTGTATGTACGATAATCAGCGTAGTGAATGGTGGCGGAGGTACCTTTTACAAAGTTGTCCGCAAAGACCTTTTGTTCTTTTGAAAGGGTAATGCCGTCTACAATGACACCGTGTGTCTGCGCGAGGTATTTGGAGAGACCACCCCATCCGCATCCAATATCAAGTACTCGCATACCGGGTCGGAGTTTGAGTTTCTCTGCAATAAGGGCCAGTTTTGCTACTTGCGCCTCATTGAGGTTTTCAGCACCACGATCCCAGTACGCACAGGTGTACTGCATCCACGGGTCGAGCATCTTTTCATACAAATCATTTCCAATATCATAGTGTCGCTCGTTCACGTGGAGCGCTCGCTTCATGTTTTGGAGGTTAAAGAGGCGTGCTTTTATGATGTGAAAGAAGAGCGCTGCTCCTGCAAGCGGCTTTGCATACAAATCTCTTTGAAGGTCGAGGCGCCGTACTTTTGCAATGAGTGCATCAAGCCTATCGACACTCCACCACCCGTCCATATAGCTCTCACCGAGCGCGAGGGAGCCACCACGAAGAATACGCTGGTAGAGACGTTCGTCGTTCACGGTAGGGTCAAACGGCCGGCTACCGCCCAATTCAATGTTGGCCTTTTTGAGTAGTGTGCTGACAACCTGTTTTGCCTGCTCCATTACCAAAAATCATACCACAGGAAGACGGTGTATTTTGATTAAAAATGGCTTGACGTTGGGTATACACTCATGTACCATGGCGGGCACCGCATCGCGCTTTTGGCGTGTGAGGAGTGAAACTCCGCAAGACTGTGTGAGCTATATTATGAGCATTGCGAAATAATAAAGCCACACAGTGTACAGCATCCGTAGGATGTGAGGAGTAACTCAAACGGGTTTTCGCTCTTTATTCATACAAGCGCAAGTGATTGGAGGTAACGCGGCGTTCTCGCGCCGTTACCCCTGAGTGCTTGCACAACATCTCTTTTTTAAAGAGTCGCAGTATGTGCGGAAAATTATCATTTAGTAAATTAATTTTTGCGTAATATGGCAGATTTTGATCGATCAAAGCCGCACGTAAACGTAGGTACTATTGGTCACGTTGACCATGGTAAGACAACGCTTACTGCCGCGATTCTCAGCGTACTTCACGGTAAGGGTGAAGGATATGCTGCAAACATGAAGGCCGTAGAAGATATTGATAAAGCGCCAGAAGAAAAGGCGCGTGGTATTACTATTTCTCTTTCTCACTCTGAGTACGAGACACCAAATCGTCACTACGCACACATCGACGCTCCAGGACACGCTGACTACATCAAGAACATGATCACTGGTGCAGCGCAGATGGACGGCGCGGTACTCGTAGTAGCTGCGACAGACGGTGCGATGCCACAAACTCGTGAGCACGTACTTCTTGCGAAGCAGGTGGGTGTACCAAACATTATCGTATTCCTCAACAAGTGCGATATGGTAGACGACGAGGAAATGATCATGCTCGTTGAAGAAGAACTTCGAGAACTCCTTACGAAGAACGGATTTGATGGTGCAAACGCGCCAATCATCAAGGGTTCTGGTTTGAAGGCACTTGAAGATCCAAGTAGCGAATGGGGAGCGAAGGTTATCGAACTCGTTGATGCGATGGATAGCTACTTCCCAGAGCCACAACGTGATCTCGACAAGCCGTTCCTTATGCCAATTGAAGACATCTTCTCAATTGAAGGACGCGGTACAGTAGTAACTGGTCGTGTAGAACGTGGAAAGGTAAAGGTAGGTGAAGAAATTCAGATTGTTGGTATCAAGGATACTGCACTCACAACAGTGACTGGAGTTGAAATGTTCAACAAGCAGCTCGACGCTGCGCAGGCTGGCGACAACGCCGGTATCCTCCTCCGTGGTACAAAGAAGGAAGACGTACACCGAGGTCAGGTGCTTGCAGCAAAGGGCTCAGTAACACCGCACACAGAATTTGAAGCGGAAGTATACGTACTTTCTAAGGATGAAGGAGGTCGTCACACACCATTCTTCTCTGGATACAAGCCACAGTTCTACATCCGAACAACTGACGTAACAGGAGACGTAACACTTGCTGAAGGTACTGAAATGGTTATGCCAGGAGATACCGCTACCTTTAAGGTAAAGCTCGTTGCGCCAGTTGCGCTCGAAGAACAACAGAACTTTGCGATTCGTGAAGGAGGTAAGACAGTAGGAGCAGGTGTGGTAACAAAGATCATCGCCTAACCCTATTAGTAATTGAAGTAGTACCATGACAACAAAAACAACAACAAAGAGTAAGAAGAGTGCGGCGCCAGCAGGCGATGTGCAGAAACTGCGCATCCGCGTGCGAGCCTATGAGCACAAGATCCTTGATGTTTCAGTGAAGCAGATTATTGATACTGCACTTCGCTTTGATGCGAAAGTGATTGGTCCAATTCCACTGCCAACAGAAATCAAAAAGTATACGGTGAACCGTTCGTCATTCATCTTTAAAGATGCGCGAGAACAATTCGAGATGCGAATGCACAAGCGTGTCATCGACATCATGAATCCGAGTGCAAAAGTCATTGAAGCACTTACGAATCTCTCACTCCCATCGGGCGTCAACATTGACGTGAAGATGATGTAAGAAAAGCACAGCTTTTCTTTCTGTCAGCGCTCGCTCAGTCATGAAAAATCGTCGCACTCGCTTCGATTTCTCACGACGTTCGCTCGTTTGACAGTAGCGTTGTTGTTTTGGCAAAAAGCCGGCTCCGTAAAGAGCCGGCTTTTTGGTTTTTGTGTGTCCCCCACAGGGAACCCGCGATTACGGATTCTCTCGTATAATGAATATTATTTCATTAATTATTCTTATATGATGGGTTACGGTCCGTTTCATGAATGGGGACTCAACAGTCTCCTTGGGTTTGCAAACGAAATAGTATGGTTGATTGTGGGGATTCTCGTGATCATGTGGCTTACGAACAAGATGAAGAAATAGGAGAACATACAAAACCCCGCGCCGTAGGCGCGGGGTTTTGTATTGTATGTATAAAATAAGTAGACCCCGACACACGCGTACATGTGTCGGGGCCGTACTGACGTCTATCAGGGGGACCTAGTGTCCCAGATGAGTCTCCTTATGAAATGAACCAAGGAACTTTGAGAGGCCGCTCAGGGTGGACTCCCACGATAGGGGGTGCTCCCGCGACGTGACGTGCAATGGGATGCATGTCGACCTCCTCTTTTTAACACGCAGTGACCCCCTTGGTCCCTGCTTTCCGTACTGTACGTCTTATTCTTTAAAACAGCAAGCCCTCTGCAGTTTATATCAGGAATCCTTGCAATTTCTGTGAGAAAACGTATACTGCGGCCAGCTTTAAAGACCTATGTACGTCAGTTTTGACGGACCAATGGGCACAAAACCGCGCTTTTTATTGTGCGAGCTTGTGCTCGCGCTATGAAAGCGCGGTTTTTTGTTCCTTTTAAAATGCCACATCTGCATCGTTATGCGTCAGTAAAATAATGTTCACCGTATGTATATACGGCTCACAATATTTTCTTCGCATGCCTCGCATCTGCCGTCATTTAAAAAGGAACACTCGGGGTCTCTTAAGCGATTTATCAGGTAACAATGATTTTAGAATGAAATTCATTGTAGGCACAAAAGAACGAATGACTCAGATCTTCGACGAGCAGGGTGTAGCGCATGCTGCAACCATTCTTCGTGTCACCCCAGCAATCGTGTCGCAAGTACGTAATCCTGAGAAGGACGGGTACGAAGCGGTACAAATTGCAGCAGGTGAACAGAAGGAACAACGTCTCGGAAAAGCCATCAAGGGTCATCTCGGCGGTGCAAAAAAATTCATCAAGGAATTTCGTCCACGACCATCAAAGAGCGAAGTGCTCGGAGAGTTCGTAAAGGGACAGGAACTTGATGTATCAGTATTTGAAGCAGGTGATGTTATTACCGTTTCTGCAATCTCAAAAGGAAAGGGATTTCAGGGTGTGGTAAAGCGTCACAATTTCGCAGGAGGTCGTGCGTCGCACGGTCAGAAGCACTCACATCGTGAGCCAGGATCTATCGGTATCGGTGGTATCCAGCGCGTACAGAAAGGTACCCGTATGGCGGGACGTATGGGAGGCGATCGTATTACCGTACAGAACCTCAAAGTTCTCCAAGTAAATAAAGATGAAAATCTACTCCTTGTGAAAGGAGCAGTACCAGGTCGAACAGGAACATTAGTGGAAGTACGTAGCGTATAAGTATCATGGAAGCAAAAGTATATTCAACAGCGGGGAAGGAAACGGGAAAAGTAGCACTTCCTGACGCAGTCTTTGGTACAAAGTGGAACGCAGACCTTGTACACGAAGTAGTAACTTCGATGCAAGCAAACGCTCGCAAGGGTACTGCAGATACAAAGGACCGAAGCGAAGTACAAGGTGGTGGTAAAAAGCCATGGAAGCAGAAGGGTACTGGACGCGCACGTCACGGTTCACGTCGTTCACCGATTTGGGCAGGAGGAGGTGTTGCACACGGTCCTATTGCTGAAAAAGATTACAGTAAGAAGATCAATAAGAACGTTCGTGCAAAAGCACTCGCGAGTGTACTTTCAAAGAAGTACGCAGACGGCGAAGTACTCTTTGTTGACACCTTCAACTTCAGCGCACCGAAGACACTCGATGCAAAAGCAGCGCTCGTGTCACTCAGTGGTGTAGCAGGAGCAGAAGACCTCAAAACAAAGAAGAAGAACAACGCACTTATTGTGCTTCCGGCACGAAGTGAAAACGCAGAGCTTAGTTTCCGAAACTTCGGGAACATACGAACACTGCAGGCAAAGGACATCAGTCCGGTCGAGTTACTCACCTATAAGTACGTCATTGTTGCAGAACCAGCGGATGCAATTAAGGTTCTTGAAACCCGAGTTGCAACCAAGACTGCACGTAAGGCGGTAAGTAAATAGCGTATGGCACTTTTTGCAAAGAAAGGCGAAGCAGTTGAAACAACTGCTGACGCAAAGAAGACAAAGAAGGGAGCTTCAGCACCGATTGCGATGCGTGATCTCTCATCAGTAATTCGTAAGCCACGTATTACTGAGAAAGCGGTACTCGGCACTGAAAAGAACGTGTACACGTTTGAAATCGACCCACGTGCAACAAAATTTGACGTACGTGATGCGGTAATTGCATTGTTCAAGGTAACCCCTAAAAAGGTACACACTGTTACAAAGAAAGCTCGTACCTACATGGCACGCAGCAAAGGTAGAAAAATAAGCGAGAGCGGTCTTAAGAAAGCGTACGTCTACCTTAAAGACGGCGATAAGATTGACCTCGTGTAACTAATCCACGCTTATGAAGAAATACAAGCCAACATCAGCTGGACGGCGCGGGATGACCGTGGTCTCATACAAAGAGAAACTGTCCAGCACGAAAAATAGTCCGGCAAAGCGCCTCACGCGTGGAGGCTCGCGAACTGGTGGTCGTAACAACCAGGGTCGCATCACCCAGCACTACCGTGGTGGGGGAAACAAGCGCACGTATCGGACAGTCGACTTCAAATTCGATAAAAAAGACGTGCCAGCAAAAATTGAATCTGTTGAATACGATCCATACCGATCAGGATTCATTGCACTCGTATGTTACGCAGATGGTGAGCGTCGATACGTTCTTGCTTCACAAAGCATGAAGGTAGGAGATACGTTCATCGTCTCAGAAAAAGCAAAGCCAACACCAGGGAATCGGTTGCCACTTGGTAACATTCCATCAGGAACTCCGGTGTATAACGTTGAAATCAAGCCAGGCGCTGGTGCACGACTTGCACGAAGTGCTGGAAACCGAGCAGAAGTGCTCTCACATGATGCAGGATACACGCAAGTGAAAATGCCATCATCTGAAATTCGTAAAGTACTCTCAACTGCATGGGCAACCATCGGTGAGGTATCAAACGAAGAGCATCAGCTCGTAACACTTGGTAAGGCGGGACGCGCGCGTCACCGTGGTCTTCGACCGAAGAACCGTGGTACTGCACGTAACCCTGTTGACCACCCACATGGAGGTGGAGAAGGTGTGAGTCCTCGAGGACACCGCCGTCAGCGAACCAAACAAGGTCGCCCAACAGGAAAGGGTCAAAAGACTCGAAGTCCAAAGAAATACTCAAACAACCTCATTGTTGCTCGGCGCAAGCCAGGTCGCATCATGGGTGGTAAAAGGTAAACAACAAAAATCCCTCCTTGCGGAGGGATTTTTGTTGTTTAGAAAGCAAAAGGATTTGCTTTCGACCTTTTGCCAAGCCGGAATATGTCGCGCGCAGCGAAGCGAGCACGACTATGAGGCGGGGTCGCGAGTGCTTACTAGATTTTGAGCGAAGCGAAAAAATATAGTTAGCAACTTGTGACGGAAGCGATAAACAAGCCCTTTTCGCAGATTCGGGTCATTTTCATTGACATCTTCCCCCAAATCCCGTACTATAGCCACGTTCCAAACCTCAGTTGTTTTCGGCCTTGGGAAGCGGGAAACAACACAATTGAACAGTTAATTATTGGTTTTAGGGGTCTCTGCCAAGGACAACCGTTAAATGTCTTTGCAAGAGATCCCTAAGAAGCGCATAACGCGCGATTTTTTCGTATGTCACGATCACTATATAAAGGTCCATATGTAGACGAGAACCTCCTCGAGAAGATTGAGGGGAAGAAGCCGGCTACAACGGACGCCATCAAAACATGGGCACGCGCATCGGTTATCTCTCCAGAAATGGTTGGATTTACCTTTGGTGTCCATAATGGGAAGAGTCACATTGACGTACTGGTTACCGAAGAAATGGTTGGCCATCGTTTTGGTGAATTTTCACCAACCAAGAAGTTTGTTCGTCACGGCGGTAAGATGCAGAAAGAACAGGAGCAAAAGCGTAAGGACGCTGAAATTGCTGCTGCGAAAGCTGCTAAGTCTGCGTAATAATTACTCTCTATGAAAGCAGTACTAAAAAACTATCGTCAATCTCCACGTAAAGTTCGCCTTATTGCGGATCTCATTCGTGGTAAGAAAGTGATTGATGCACTTGCAGCGCTCAAGTTTGCCGATAAGAAGGCAGCAGGGCCATTTGCAAAGGTTATTCAATCTGCAGTTGCAAACGCAGCTCGCGAAGGAAAGAAGCCAGAGGCACTCGTTATCAAAACTGTCGCAGTGAATAAGGGAGAGGTGTATCAACGATACATGCCACGAGCACGTGGTTCAGCCTCACCGATTAACCGCCGCAACAGCCACATCACCGTAGAACTCGGTGAGAAGTAATTGTAATTAGTATTTATGACACACGTTGCACATCCATTCGTACAGCGCCTCGGTATTATCCGAGATTGGAAGAGTCGATGGTTTGCTGCTGATCCGAAGCGGTTCCGCGAATACGTTCGCACCGACGAAGCAGTACGCTCACTCCTCGGCAAGCGCCTTAAAGGCATGTACATCGCAAGCATCGATATTGAGCGTGATGAAAAGGTTTACCGAATCATCATCGCAACTTCTCGCCCAGGTCTCGTTATTGGCCGCAGTGGAGAAGGAGCAACCAAGCTTCGAAAGGAGATTGATATGCTCATGCGAACACTCAAACTCTCTGAGAAACCAGAGATCAAAATTGATATTGAAGAAGTACGATCACCAGAAACCAGCGCATCTATTGTTGGTCAGATGATTGTAGAAGGACTTGAGAAGCGCATGCCGTTTCGTCGTGTGATGAAGCAGACCGCAGAAAAGGTTATGGCAAACCGCGACGTACAAGGTATTCGTATCATTGCATCAGGCCGCCTTGGTGGTGCTGAAATGGCACGTAAAGAAGAATTAAAGAAAGGTCGAGTACCACTACAAACCCTTCGTGCAGACATCGACTTTGCGCGCGAACGTGCAGTACTTCCGTACGGTACAATCGGCGTAAAAGTATGGATCTACCGTGGAGAAGTCTTCGCAGACCGAAAGGCAGCTGAGAAGGCAGAAGCTCCAGCACACGGCGCACGTCGTTCTAGTCACAAAGAAGCTTAATTAAACACGTATGTTGTTTCCAAAGAAAGTAAAACACCGAAAGTGGCAGGTTGGCCGCAAGAACCCAGCAAAACTCCTGAGTCCAGATACTCGTGGCGTTACGGTTGCGTTTGGTGCGTATGGCCTAAAAGCTACATCACAGTCACGTGTTGAATCAAAGCAAATTGAGGCAGCGCGCCGTGTGATCAGTCGTACTCTTGGTAAGACAGGTAAAATCTGGATTCGTATTTTTCCAGACAAGCCAGTTACAAAGAAGCCTGCAGAAGTAGGTATGGGTAAGGGAAAGGGAGACCCAAGTCACTTCATCTTTGAAGTATTTCCCGGTCGTGTGTTATTCGAAGTTGATGGAGTCCCCGAGGAATTGGCTCGCGAAGCATTTCGTAAGGCCACTGCAAAACTTCCCGTGAAAGCGAAGTTTGTTACTCGTGAGGAAACTCGCGCATAATCAATTCCGTTATATGAAAGATATTCAAAAAAAATCTGACGCTGATCTCGCAAAGTTCATTGAAGAGAAGCGTGAGGCACTTCGCGAGATCCGCTTCAAGACAGCAGGAAGTGGTATGCGCGATGTGAAAGAAATTCGAAACATCAAACGAGAGGTCGCACAGGGTTTAACAGAACGTAACGCTCGCGCTCGTAAGAGCATGGCGTAATCCGCAAAAGCATATGGCAACAGAAACTAACACAGAGAAGAAGGGGCGCGTGCTTCGCGGAACCGTCGTGGCATCAAAGATGCAAGACACGATTACGGTTGCAGTTGAGCGATACGTGAAGCACCCAAAGTACAAAAAGTTCCAACGTCGTACCAAGAAGTTTCTTGTGCACGATAAGGGCAACACCGCAAACGTCGGTGATACGGTCGACATTAGAGAGACGCGTCCGCTTTCAAAGCGTAAGCGATTTGAACTCGTAATCACACAATAGGCTTATGATTCAACCACAGACTATCGTTAAAATTGCAGACAACTCCGGCGGTAAGATCGGACGAGTCTTCAAAGTGCTCGGCGGTTCAAAGAAGCGATACGCAGAACTTGGTGAAATGGTAGTGCTTTCTATTCAGGTAGCAGAACCACGAAAGCAAGTGAAGAAGAAAGACATCGTGTACGGAATTGTCGTACGTCAGAAGAAGCCGTTTCGTCGAAAAGACGGATCGTACGTGAGTTTCGATGAGAATGCAGTGGTACTCGTCGAAAAGACGAAGAAAGAACCACGGGCAAACCGAGTGTTCGGTCCGATTCCACGAGAAATTGCAGAAGCTGGTTATCAGAAAATTGTGTCCCTCGCACCCGAGGTTGTCTAATCTTATTTTATTGTTATGAAAATCAAGAAAGGAGACCATGTTATTGTCATTTCTGGCAAAGACAAAGGTAAGAGTGGAAGCGTTGTGCACGCATTCCCAAAGACAGAGATGGTGGTCGTTGAAGGAATCAACATCATGACGAAGCACCAAAAGTCACGTACTCGTGGCTCACAGGGGCAAATCATCAAGAAGCCAATGCCGATTCACGTATCGAACGTTGGACTCAAAGATGGAAAAACAGATAAACCCGGTCGAATTGGATACAATGTAGAAGGCGAAGGCAAGGATGCGAAAAAGGTTCGCGTCGTACGCCCAAGCGGTGAAAAAGCATAAATATACGCATATGATTATAAAAGAAAAATTACAGACAGCATTTGATACCCTGAAAGAAGGGTTTGGATATGTGAATGTTATGCAAACACCGCGTATCGAGAAGGTGGTGATCTCAACAGGTATTGGTAAGGTTGCAGATAAACAGAAGATTCAGTTGATTCAGAATCGTCTCGCACTTATTACTGGTCAGAAAGTTGCACCACGTAAGGCGAAGCAATCTATTGCAAGCTTTAAACTTCGAGAGGGAGACGTGATTGGATTTCAGGTAACACTTCGTGGAGCCCGAATGCATCACTTCCTTGATAAGCTTATACACATTGCACTTCCAAGTACTCGCGACTTCCGCGGTCTTAAGGTTTCAGCGATTGATGAAATGGGGAACTATACGCTCGGTATTCCAGAGCACAGTATTTTCCCAGAAACAGCAGATGATGAACTCAAGGACGCTTTTGGGTTTGCAGTAACAATTGTTACATCAGCAAAGTCAAAGGAGGAAGCAGAAGCAGTTCTCCGACACATTGGCTTGCCACTTCAAAAGCCGACCGAATAGGGAGGCTTTTAGAAAGCAAACTGCTTTGCTTTCGTGAAGTGGGTAAGAGGCGGAGCCGTGTTTTGTTTCGTTTCTAGAAACAAAACAGGCGAGCCCGGGGAGGAAGTGCTTAGTAGAATTCAAGCGTAGCGAAGAATTATACTTAGCAACTTGACCCTTCCGCTTCAAAAGGAAGAAGAGGTAAAATAAGCCTTTATTTTAGGTTTTACAAAAGGCCGGCGTTACACGCCGGCCTTTTGTGTAACCTAAAAATGGCGAGCAGACGCCATTTTCTCACCGGTCTTATGCTTGCATTCCCTGTCAATTTGTGGTAAAGTAGTCCCACCTTCGAGAGGGCTATCTACCTCGCAGAACTATATATTTCATTTTACAATATCGAATATGTTGACCAAACGAAAGAAAGAGAACGTAATAAAAGACGTGAAGCGTCATGATTCTGACACTGGTTCACCAGAAGTTCAGGTATCAATTCTCACAAAGCAAATTGATGAGCTTTCAAAGCACCTCAAGAAGCACGGTAAGGATTTTCACTCACGTCGTGGACTACTTCAGATGGTTGCGGATCGCCGCAAGCACCTTAAGTACCTCGAGCGAAAAGATGCAAAGGCATACGCTGCACTCATCAAGAAGCTCGGCATCAAGAAGTAATATCTTCATGCAGGACATAATGCGCGTTCCCTTCGGGGACGCGCATTATGTTATAGTACGAGTGGAACAGCACCCATTTTCATAGTCGAAGCGTGAAGCGCTGTTTCACTTTTTAATAATTCAAACGATATACTCTATGTCAGTTATAAAACACCCAGAGCAACGTGTGGCAATTTTTATTGATACACAAAACCTCTACCACAGTGCAAAAAACCTTTATAAAGCGAAAGCAAACTTCGATGCTATTGTAAAAACAGCAGTTGGAGGACGTAAGCTCGTGCGCGCACAAGCGTACGTGGTCACTACCGAATCAGGTGAAGAGCAACCATTTTTCGAAGCACTTGAAAAAATAGGCATCGAAGTAAAAACGAAGGATCTTCAGATCTTTTACGGTGGCGCAAAGAAAGCCGATTGGGACGTTGGAATGGCTATTGATGCCGTTAAAGTCGCAAGCAAGGTAGATGCAATCGTAATTGCAACCGGAGACGGCGACTTCATTCCACTTGTCGAATATGTACGTTCAGAGGGATGCCAGATTGAGGCCATTACCTTTGGTCGTTCATGTTCATCAAAGCTCCGAGAGTTTGTGGATGAATTTACCGACCTTGATGAAGACCCGAAGAAATATCTTATCGGATATCGACAGCGCGGAGGATTCAAACGACAAATTCAACACATTGTCGGTACCGACACTGATGATATTGAAGGATAATTTCTTCTCCATTCCAAAAAGCCGCGGCACTTTCGTGCCGCGGCTTTTTGGAGTATAGTGCCGGTAGAATAGTTACATTAGTGGGGAATACCATGAGTAAACATGTGTTTCGTGCTGAAGGACCGATGGCGGTCGCTCTCCAACAGTTGGTCGATGCGTCTGGTCGTGATCCTCGTGTCATCGAGGATTTGATCAAAACGCTCGAACGTCGCAACAGCATAGACGAGGCAATGCTTCTCAGCGATTACATCCAATCGATCGCTCCGCGTCTCTTGGAAAAAGGAATGTATGCGACTCAGGTTGCACGTCTGGCAGATACGTTCCACTCTTTCGCGAAGCGAGGAAGTAAACATAAAAATCTCGCACGTGTCGGGACGTTCCGTTCTGTTGCAAACAAGCGCGTCCTCCTCTACTGGGCGCAAAAGAGCGTCTCGGGGGACGATCCAAAGTTTAGAGGTATTGGCGCCACAATTATGGAGCGATTGGCATCATGCATGCTCGAAGACGGCGTGCTGTTGCACTGAATATGTGGCGGAAGGCAGAGTGCCTTCCGCCGCTTTTTTATATTTGGTACACTAGGCGTGTTATCAGTGAGCGATATAGGCAGGCAGGTTTCAACGTATAGTGTTGTACTCTGGAGCCTGTACCGCTCCTAAGACGTAAATTTATAATGCAAAAGAAATCATATTCGGTAGACATTGCGGGGAAGACCCTCACCGCAGACTTTACTGACCTTACCGAACACGCACACGGCTCAGTCATGCTTCGTATGGGAGAGACAGTGGTGCTCGTAACCGCAGTCATGGGTGAAGAAGAAAAGCCGGGCATGCCGTATTTTCCACTCTCGGTAGACTTTGAGGAAAAGTTTTATGCTGCAGGACAAATTCTCGGCAGTCGCTTTATGCGACGAGAAGGACGGCCGAGTGATGAAGCAGTACTCTCTGCGCGTATTGTTGACCGTACCATCAGACCGCTCTTTGATCATAGTATTCGGTATGACGTGCAGGTGGTTATCACCGTGCTCGCAATGGGTGAAGATGACCCAGACGTGCTCGGTGTTATTGGTGCATCACTTGCACTTGCTACCTCAAACATTCCGTGGGCAGGCCCTGTTGGCGCAGTACGTATCGGGAAGGACATCGCCGGCAATTGGGTCTTCAATCCTACGTACAAAGAGCGTGCAGAAGGAGCGCTTCCACTCGAGGTGCTTGCTTGTGGGAAAGATGGCAATGTAAACATGATTGAGACTGCAGGGAATGAGGTCTCTGAGAGTGAGATACTTGCAGCACTTGAAGAATCTGTGAAAATTCACAACACACTTCTGAAATTCCAGCAGGATATTATTGCAGAGATTGGGAAAGAAAAGCGCGCTATCAAATCGAAGGAGATTCCGGAAGATGTACAAGCTCTCTTTGATTCAGCGATTCTTCCAAAACTCTCTGCAGTGCTTTTTTCGGAGAAGCCGGGAAAAGCGCATCTTTACGAACTGAAAGATGAATGGTTTACGCTTCTCAAAGAACAGATAGAAAATCCAAACAATGGTATGGCCGCGGATATGTTTGAACATGCGATCGACGCCGAACTTCATCGCGGAGCTCTTGAAGAGGGGAAGCGAGCGGATGGTCGTGCTATGGATGAAGTGCGAAGCCTCTACGCACAGGCCGGCGGCGTGTCCCCGGTCCTTCATGGAAGCGGTATCTTCTACCGCGGAGGAACACATATCTTCACCGCGCTCACACTCGGCGGCCCTGAAGACTCACAGCTCATTGATTCGATGGAGGAACGTGACGTAAAGAAGCGATTCATGCACCACTACAACTTCCCACCATTTTCAGTGGGGGAGGCAGGGCGTGTTGGCGGTTTTAATCGTCGTATGATTGGGCACGGCGCTCTCGCAGAAAAGGCGCTCGTGCCCGTTATTCCTCCGAAGGATGAATTTCCATACACGATTCGTTTGGTTTCAGAAACGATGGCATCGAATGGATCATCATCAATGGGATCGGTGTGTGGCTCAACGCTCGCACTGCTCGACGGCGGTGTGCCAATCATGCGCCACGTTGCGGGTATTGCATCAGGACTCATGATGGAAAGTCCTGAGAAGTATGCACTCCTCACCGACATCCAAGGTCCGGAAGATGAACACGGTGATATGGACTTTAAAGTTGCAGGAACACGAGAGGGAGTGACGGCGATGCAGATGGATGTGAAGGTGGGCGGTATTCCTGTGAAAATTCTTGGGGAAGCACTTGAGAAAGCAAAGCAGGCACGCTTGCAGATTATTGAGGTGATGGAGAAAGAAATGCCAACACATCGACCAGACATTTCACCGCGTGCGCCAAAGATTATTACGCTCAGTATTCTGTCATCGCAGATTGGACTCGTCATCGGCGGTGGCGGAAAAACAATTAACGGAATCAAGGACGATACCGGCGTACAGGAAATTTCTATTGAAGAAGACGGAACGATATATATTACCGGTAAGGACGGAACTGCAGAGAAGGCCGCGGAGCGTATCCGCGAACTCACTCGCGTCTTTGCGGTAGGGGAGAAGATGGATGCAGTGATTACACGCATCGCGCCGTTTGGTGCGTTTGCACGCCTCAATGGTTCCACGGAAGGGCTCATTCATATTTCAGAGATCGTGCCGTGGCGACTTGAGGATCTCGATGGTGTGCTTGCAGAAGGTGAGACCGTTTCTGTTGTTGTGACGAAGGTGGAAGATGGAAAGGTTGGACTTTCTATCAAGCAGGTTGACCCAGAGTTTGGCGCGAAGAAAGGCCTCACCGCTCCCGAACATAATTAATTTCTTCGAATAGAAACGCCCTGCAGCTTTTAGCTGCAGGGCGTTTTCCCGATATGGTGTACAGAGGATCATGTCGCGTATGCGATACTATACATATTGTATGGACGAAAAGTCATCATCGAAACCGAATAACGGAGTGCACACAATGGCAACTGACGCTGCAAAAGCAAAGGCAGCGTTTTCGAGCAGTGCCCCCGCCAATCCTCCGATGCACCATGCTGAGGAGAAGAACTCACTCCTTTCGGGAGCAGACAGTACCGTGAATATTTCAGAGAAAAGCTCTGAGGACGATGCAGTGATTGTGACTGACAAGCAACGTTCACGGCGCTCTATCTTTGGGGCAATGAGGGATGCTGCCTCAGAAATCGTAGGTGATACCACAAAAGCAGTCGTCACACCGATGATCCCAAAGAAAAAGGAAGTGCCAACCGTTGCTCCAGGGACTGAGCGGGTACAGATAGTCACGGAAGCGGTGACCAACAAACTCACTCCCGAACCGAACGATCGATCGGCGGTACTTGCGAGTATTCGTACACTTCAGCAAGATGCAGAACGAGTGACCGGGAAACCGTTTGTTATTCAGAAAAAGGACAGAGAAGAAGAAAGCCCATCATGGTCACACTTCCTCGGCGGACGTGAGGAAAAAGTTATAAAAGAAAAACCAGATCTTATTGCGCGTACGATAACGGAGCGCACTCCAGGGGTAGAAGCGAAACCTCCGGTAGTGGCGCCACGACCAGAGCCGCAAGCGCAGACTCCTACGCAGGCGCCTGCACCAGTACCAACTCCGGTACCAGAACCTATTTCAATACCAGAGCCTGAACCAATCCCTGTGCCACAACCAGTCAAAGAGCCAGAACCGATTCCTGAACCAATTCCGGAACCAATACCAGAGCCGGTTCCAGAACCCGTTATCCCGCCACCTACTCCCGAACCAGAGATCGTAGAAGAGCCAGAACCGATTCCTGAACCTGAGATTCCAAAGAAAATCATCGAAGAGAAGAAAGAAATACCAAGCGTCCCCAAAGGTCCGAGTGCGTTTGCGCGCTTTATAGAAAATTATTCTATTGGGAAGATCCTCATTGTGCTTCTTGCCATTGTGCTTCTTGGGGGAGCGGGAACAGCAGGGTACACGTTCATTCGTTCACAAGGACAGAATGCGCAACCACAACCAGTTGCTGGATTCTTTGCGACCGACTCATCGCTCTCAGTTCCTCTCGCGAGTGATCGCGCAGCGCTTCTCGGGGGTATTCAAAATGCTATTGCGCAGCAGTCAGGCGCAGAGAGTCAGATAGTGTTCACTGCTCCCGGTACCGCAAATCCAATTGCATGGACGTCTGGAGATTTCTTTGCGGTGCTGAACCCGCATGTGCAGAGTAGTCTCGTCAGAGCATTCGATGATCGCATGATGATCGGTGGTATCAAGACATCGGGCGTACATCCGTACATGGTATTGAAGACAAACAACTTCGATACGGTATTCGCAAATATGCTTGAGTGGGAATCATTCATGAGCCAAGATCTCTCGCCACTCTTTGGACAGCCTGCGGGCATACGCTTCATCGATCGAACGGTATCAGGACATAACGTTCGTGTACTCTATGATGAAGCGCTTACTGCGCACATTACCTACGGTTTCCTGAATCAAAATACACTCATCATCACCACAACCGAAGAAGCCTTCGCCTCTATTGCAGCAGCTTTTCAGTAATAGATACCTCGTGATACCATATATCTATGATAGATACACAGAAATATAAAACACAGCTTGAAGAACTGCTTGCAGAATTAACTGCGGACCTCACTGAGATAGGGATTCATGATCCAAAAAATACTGAAAACTGGATAGAGACAACGAAAGATTTAGGAACGTCGAACGCTGATCCACTCGATGTGGCAGATCGCACGGAAGAATGGGATGAGCGAAAGGCGACTGTTGCGGTACTTGAAACACGGTACAACAACATCACCCACGCATTAGCAAATATTGAAGCGGGAACATACGGAGTGTGTGAAATAGGAGGAGAAGAAATTGAGACAGACCGTCTCGACGCAAATCCTGCAGCTCGTACTTGCAAAGCGCACATAGAAGAAGAAGCTAACCTTCCAAACTAATATACTCAGTCATGTCAGTTGCCCGAGTTTTTGCCGCACAGCCAGGAATTCTTCGGGGAGATATCGTCACGGTAGAAGCAGACCTCTCACGAGGTCTGCATTCGTTCCAGCTTGTTGGGCTTGCGGGCAAGGCGGTGGAAGAAGCGAAGGATCGTGTGAGTAGCGCTATCAAAAATTCTGGGTTTACGTCACCAAAGAGTGAAAATCATAAAATTGTTGTCTCACTTGCACCTGCAGATTTAAAGAAAGAGGGGCCGCTTTTTGACTTACCGATTGCGATTGCGTATCTCATTGCTGCCGAAGAAATTACGGTATCAATTGACCGCACGTTATTGGTCGGTGAGTTGGCGCTCGATGGAACGCTCCGCGGAGTACGGGGCGTGCTACCTGTTGTGCAAGCGGCAGTGCGCGCAGGCTTCACTGAAGTCATTGTGCCAATGGAGAATGCAGAAGAATCAGCATTGATCCCGGGGATTACCGTGACACCTGCTGAAAATCTACTTGCTGTTATCAGACACATTGATGCAACACGGGAAGATCATGCAACCATTCCTTCGCAATCACCAACACAAATCGAAACACTCTGGGATGAAGGTATCATTCGTCTTGAAGATATCCGCGGACAGGAAAGCGCGAAGCGTGGACTGCTTATCGCTGCAGCAGGGCGACATAATATTATCTTCGTTGGACCACCGGGGACAGGAAAGACAATGCTGGCGCGTGCGCTCCAAGGTATTCTTCCACCACTTACTACCGAGGAGGCACTCGAAGTAACAGCGATCCATTCCGTGGCAGGAACACTCGAAGAAGGTATTTCGCGGAAGCCGCCGTTTCGAAGTCCCCATCACACCGCATCGCACACGTCGCTTGTTGGGGGTGGCACTCACCCGAAACCAGGGGAAGTAACACTCGCACATAGAGGCGTACTGTTTCTCGACGAGTTTCCTGAATTTGAACGGCGCTCGATTGACGCACTCCGCCAACCACTTGAAGATCGAGTCGTTTCTATTTCACGTGTTCACTCCACCGTACTCTTTCCTGCAGACGTCATGCTCGTAGCAGCGATGAATCCAACGCGCGGAGGAGATGATGGCGGCAATTACACCGACCAAATGCTTGAGACCTATAAACAGAAAATATCAGGCCCGATTCTGGACCGTATTGATTTGTGGCTTCCAGTGCCACATGTTGATTTTGATACGATGACGAGTGAGAATGCACGCACGGGAGAAACTGCTCGCGCTCGAGAACAGATAGCGGCCGCACGAACGCGACAACAGAAACGGTTTGAGGGCAGAGGCATTACCGCGAACGCAGAAATGTCTGCGCGAGTCATTGATGAAAAGATAGTATTGTCCGACGAAGTTCGTGACCTTTTACGGATGTCAGCAACGAAACTCAAGCTCTCGCCCCGCAGCTACCACCGAGTGATCAAGGTGGCGCAGACAATAGCGGATCTTGATGAGAAGGAAAATATCGAACCACCCCATATTCTAGAAGCGCTGCAATATAGGGTGAAACTTTAAAAAATATGAACTGCTTCATATTTTTTAGTTTCACCCGGCGGAGCTATATCGCCGCTATTCCTAATGCGGCGATTGCGAGCCCGGACAGGAGGTTCTTAGCGAACGTAGTGAGCTTAGAAACCTGACGTTGAAGCTTTAAAAACAAAGGTCCCGTGAGCTACGCTCACGGGACCTTTGTTTTAAATATTAGAATGGGTTACTTGCTCCACGAACTTCAAAGTGAAGGTGTGGCCCTGTCGACTTTCCTGAGTTACCCATACCACCAATTGTTGCGCCTGCAGAAACTTGCTGTCCTACAGAAACAGAGACAGATGAAAGGTGGGCATAGAGCGTCTGTGTTCCATTTGAGTGTTTAATAACGATATAACTTCCGTAGCCACCGTTCCATCCAGATGCTTTCGCTACAATAACTGATCCACTCGCTGCAGCACGTACTGCTGTTCCAACAGAGACACCAGAGAGGTCGACGCCGTTGTATCCGTGGATACCTTGTGTCTTTACTGAGCCGGGGAGAGGATTGATGAATCCGCTACTGCCACTTCCTGTTGCAACTGCAGACCCACTCGTTGAAGTTCGCGAACCACTCGTAGTCTTTGAGAGTGAAGGAGCTGCGACTACACCACTTGGGATCACCACGGTATCACCAACACTAATATCTTGTGCTGATGCAAGGCGGTTGTATGCAATGATTTCTTCCGCGTCACCGTCGTACTTCTTCGCGATGGTGGCAATCGTGTCACCTTTCTTTACGATGTGACGTACACCCGTGATAGGGAGAATGACGAGCTCTTTCCCGGGACGAATAATACTCGGGTCCGTGATGTCGTTCGCCCACAGAATAGTATTTGGAGACACATCAAACATCTGTGCGATTTGTGAAAGCGTGTCACCCTCGCGTACGACGTACACACTAATCTCACCGTTTGCCGTACGCGAGTTCACACTATCAGTCCCGTCACTGAGTGATTCGGCTACAAGCGCACCGTCTTCTATTAAAATATCACCGCCGCCTTTTGCTGGGTTTGGGTCAGTATGGTTCGCCGCCTTGAGAAGACTTTCCGTTTGCGCATTTGCGAAGATCGGATCTTGTTGATAGTACACAACACTCCCGTTTAGAAATGAAGAAAAAACACCCGCATGCACAGATAGCGGGGCAACAACGAGTATCACAATAGGAAGCATTTCAACAAGAATATGCTTTACGTGAGAATATGTCGTCTGGCCAGACTTGGGTATATCTGAAGGCTCAGGGTCTTGAGTGCTAGGTTGTATAACGTAGTTCATTATGGACTCACCGCCGTTTTGCTTCCGCTACAGTATCATTCTGAAATAAAAAGAGCTCGTAAGCTCTTCGTACAGGGTCAATGATAGACCTCTCAGTAATAGGGTCAACCTTGCCAAATCGACTTCTCCACAGTATGTTCATGTTGGATAAACGGAGCCTGAGTGGGGCCTTTTTTTAAGTATTGACAGGATATTTTTGGCATGGCATTCTTGCCGTGGAGTAGAAACATTGCCGGTACTACCGGCCTGACGAAGGGAGTAGAAAGTGGAAGATACCAAACCCTCACGACGGTCACGTATCGTCGCAATCGCAATCACTGTAACCGGCATCATATTTTTCGCGTCGGTACTCGCAAGCGCATTTGCGGCATCGCTAGAAGATGTTGCAGATGTCGCTGACATGGTCCGCACAGCCGACAATCGTCGTGATGTGGCGGTCGAGACTCCGAACACAGGCAAGCAGCCTGCGCTCGAGGCCGTATTCGATTATGAACGCATGCGCTACGTTGTCGCGGTCAGCAATGATGGCGCACTTCTGCCGGTCATCTGGATTAAGGTGACGCGGAACCCGCGGGTGCGTATCCCGCGCGACAGTGGCTGGCTCGAGGATCAAAACCTCGATGGCATCCTCGATCGAGGACTGGACTACTTCGATTACGCCAACTACATCAGGCGTTTCGAGAACTGGTCACGCGATGACGAACTGTGGCAGGCGTGGTACGACAAGGCTGTCACCGCACTCACCGTTGCGTCACGGGAACAGAAGCGACGGAATCGTCGGTAATTCACACAAACAAAATCCCTACGGGGTACGTCGCAAGCAGTAGCTTGCGGCGTTTTTCTTTTGTTGTGTAGCTGAGTAATCGGGTGTAGGCTGAAGATTGATATTGTAACTGGGGAGACATATGATGAAATTGGTCATGTTGGTAACGGTCGTCTCTGCCCTTTTTGCTCTGACGGCACATGCACAGGCGAGTACTTGGCTTCCTCAAGAAAAGCAGGCTGCATCCATGCAGCGGCTCAACCAGGAGGAAAACCTTGATCTCGGCTTCCGCACCTTGCCGCTGAAGGGGTGGTCGACCGTCGAGGTTCGGACGACGCTTGGACCGCGACGCTTCGTTCGGGATCCAATCCAGTCCCCGCTTGAAGGACTGTACGACAAGCTCGGGACGTTCAGTCTGAGTATCGATTTTCCTCTCTGAAAATCATCGGCCGGCGACAGTGAGGGACGGGGACACGCATGCGCGTCCCCGTCTTTTCTTTTGTCTCACTATCAGCATGGGGTATAGTGGTAGTCGCATGAACGATCACAATCATCTCCACGGTTTAAATGCCGCACAAAAACAAGCAGTTGAAACAACCGAAGGCCCTGTCCTTGTTCTTGCAGGTGCTGGGTCTGGAAAGACGCGTGTCATTACACACCGCATTATCCACCTTATCGAAAAGGGCACCTCCCCACACAATATTCTTGCGGTGACGTTCACCAATAAGGCTGCAAAAGAAATGCGTGAACGTGTACAAAATCTCATTCAGGAGCATTTCGGTGCGAGCCGCGCGGGCATTGATTCACTCCCGACTGTCACGACATTCCACGCGCTCGGCGTGCGCATTCTCAGAGAGAATCACGAGGTCCTCGGGCTCCGTCGTCACTTCGTTATCTATGACCGGAGCGATAGTAATAAGGCTATTAAGAAAGCACTCGAACAGGCAAGCTACGATCCAAAGCAGTTTGAGCCACGAAAGATGCTTTCAATTATCTCAAAGGCAAAAGGCGATGCACTCTCACGGCTCGATTTCATGGACGGCGCGCGAAGCTACCCCGAGCAAGTTGCCGGTGAAATATGGGAACACTACGATAAGACACTTCGGGAAGAACACGCACTCGACTTCGACGACCTTCTCCTCAAGACGGTAAATCTCCTCAAGAGTCATCCAGATGTACTTGAGATGTACCGAGAACGTTTTAAATATATTCACATTGACGAGTATCAGGATACCAACAAAGTGCAGTATGAAATTGCGCGGCTCCTCACTGGAGACGTACACAATATTTGTGTTGTAGGGGACGTCGATCAGTCTATTTATTCGTGGCGTGGGGCAAACATTTCAAATATTCTTCAGTTTGAAAAACATTTCCCAGAAACCACCACCATTTTCCTTGAAGAAAACTACCGTTCAACACAAACCATCATCGCAGCATCAAACGATATTATTGAAAAGAACTTCAACCGCCCGCCGAAGAAGGTCTTCACAAACAATCACGAGGGAGAGTTGATTGAACTCTACGTCGGAATGAACGGGAACGATGAGGCAGAGCATATTGCGCTTCGTGCAAAAGAGCTTATCAAGAGCGGCGCGTCACCGTCACATATTGCAGTGCTGTATCGTACCAACTTTCAGTCACGGGTACTCGAAGAGGCATTTCTCAATTTTAGCGTTCCGTACCAGCTTCTCGGAACAAAATTCTTCGAGCGAAGAGAAGTAAAAGATGCACTTTCGTATCTTCGGCTTGCAATGAACCCTGACAGTACGAGCGACTTGGCGCGTGTTATCAATACACCGGTGCGCGGTATCGGGAAGGTGACACTCCTCAAGCTCATGGAGGGACGACGGGATGAACTCAAAGGAAGTACCCGCGAAAAAGTAGAGAACTTTTATAATCTTATGGACGATATCGCACAGGCTGCGCGGGAACAACCGCTCTCAGAGACATTTAAATTTATTCTGAAGCGTACCGGTATTGAAGAGATGCTAAAGAAAGATGGTGAAGAAGGATTGGAGCGTATTGAAAACCTTCGTGAGCTCGTCACACTCGCTGCGCGGTATGATGAGCTCGAATCGGAAGACGCGATCGAAGCGGTGCTTGAAGAAGCGGCGCTTCAGAGCGATCAAGATGAAATAAAAGCGAAAGAAGAACAAGATGCGGTGCGTCTCATGACGGTCCACTCGGCGAAAGGGCTTGAATTTCCGTATGTATTTATTACTGGCCTTGAAGAAGGTCTCTTTCCACACGAACGACTTTCAGCAGATAAAATTGATGAAGAAGAAGAGCGACGACTCTTTTATGTAGCGCTCACGCGTGCAGAAAAGAAAGTCTTTCTCTCGTTTGCACACATACGAACTATTTTTGGCAGCCAGCGTATCAATGCACCGTCACAATTTATTGGTGATATCCGTGAAGAATTGCTCGAACATGCAAATCCAGGAGGTGATGGGACAGGGTATGAGACGACAGTGTATTTAGATTAAAAAAGACCCGCTCGCAACCAAAAGATTGCTCGCGGGCCAAGGTGCCACGCCGGTGTCGCCGTATAATGTCAAAACTTGCCGAAGAACGCTTCCGTCGCCTTGTCGGGCGGGGGATTGCCGATGTAGAAGCCGTCAGACCTCTCGATGGGCGCTGTATTGGCGGCATAGGTTGATGTTACCGTGTAGAACAGAATTCCAACGGCCAGAAGGCCGAGGAAGATCCACCAGCCGTTGCGCTCCTTCGTAGTACTTGGTGCTACCATGACCCCCTCCAGGGTGTAAATCAAGGCACAATTACCTTGATATCTATACGTATTGTATCACAGACTTGGTTTGACCACAATACGTGAGATGCACAAGTGCTGATACAATGAACCTCTATGAAACCCCTCGGAAAGATTGAAGCAAAGAAAAGTCTTGGACAAAATTTCCTCACCAATCCCCGCATTCCCGAATTGATGGCTGATGCCGCAGAACTTACCTTAGAAGACACGGTACTTGAGATCGGCCCAGGGACAGGGGCACTGACGCAAGAGTTCTTAAAGCGAGGAGTTCGCGTGGTGGCAGTTGAAGCGGATCAGCGAGCAATTGAACTTCTAGAGGATACGTTTGCGGACGAGATTGCCGCAGGCACTCTCGTCCTTCATCACGGAGATATCCGTGAGATCGACCTTGAAGCAATAGGACTGACCCGCGGTGCGTATAAACTAGTCGCCAATATCCCATACTATCTTTCGGGAATGCTGTTCAGACTTTTTCTTGAAAGCGAAACAGCTCCTTCAACATTGGTTTTCCTTACACAAAAGGAAGTTGCCGAGCGTATTTGTCGCGATCCCAAAGAATCACTCCTCTCACTCGGTGTAAAAGCGTATGGAAGTCCACGGTACGTCAAAACAGTATCTCGTGGCAACTTCAGCCCTGCACCGAAAGTTGATTCAGCCATTATTGCCGTCTCGGGTATCTCAAAAGACCATTTTAATAATCTTGATGAAGCATTCTTCTTTGAAGTCCTGCATCTCGGCTTTGCAGCGAAACGAAAACAACTTCTTGGAAATCTGTCCAAGAAGTTTGCTCGAGATATGGTTGCCGACATTCTGCATTCACTCAATCTGAAAGAGACCGTCCGCGGGGAAGATGTACCGCTTGAAACATGGCTCAAGATTGCTTCAGCGCTCTATCCACATCGTTAACCACAGCTTCTACACAGCCTTATAGGGAGGATACACACATACTTTTCCTATGTGATATCCCTACCTCTATACACAGGGTTATACCCAGATTATTCCCCAGCAATCTTGAATGTTGCACGTACGCCCGTGAAGCTGAAGTTCTCTGCGAGTACGGTCGGTATAAGACCACGGAGTTCTACCTGATACGGTGTCTTCTTTCGAATCTCCTCATGTGAATAAATAATGTACAGCGTGAAGAAGTGCGTGCTGCCGGCAGGAACAGTGTAGGTAAGATCTGCATCAATGGGGAGACTGCTCACGACAAATCCGCTGGCGGCACCTTTTTTCAAGACGTTCTTGTACTTTCCTTGCAGTACGTCAAAGCCAATTGTATTGAGCTCAGAACTCCCGCGTTCTGCAATAACGGGAATGTGAATGTCCTCGTCATCGGCATTGATGGCAAAGTCTATGGTGTAAAACAACGTAGCGTTTACCGTGTCACTTGCGTGCGCATGCGTCGGTACGAGAAAAAAGAGCGTAATAAAGAATATAAACGGCACAATCGTGCGGAACTGAATAGTTTTCATACGAGAGATTGTAGCATGCAGAGTGAAAGAAATAAGCGTATCATGCGTAGTAACTATAGATAGCTTATATGCCTGTTGGTGGGATAAAAACAGACGAGGAGCTGGTGGAAATGGCGCGTAATCAGCGTGAGTTCTTTGGCCTACTCATCGAACGGTATGAAGCAAAGCTCGCACGATACGTACGCCGACTTGGCGTGCGTGATGAGGAAGATGTTGCAGACGTTCTCCAAGAAATTTTTATAAAAGCGTACCGGAATCTCAATGAATTTGATACGGCGTTGTCGTTTTCTTCATGGATGTATCGTATTGCCCACAATGAAGCCATAAACTCGTTTCGAAAGAAGCGAGTGCGTCCCGAAGGACACCTTGTGTCAGACAGTGAGGATATCCTCACGTTTGTTGCGAGTACCGAGAAAGGGAGCGAAATACTCTTTGATGCTGCGCTCGACGCTGCGGTTGTCGGGAGAGCGGTGAGTCATCTTGATAATAAATACCGAGACGTTGTCATCTTGCGGTTTTTTGAACATAAGGAATATGACGAGATCTCCGACATTTTAAAGATACCCATAGGTTCGGTGGCCACGCTCCTCCACAGAGCCAAAGGCCGCCTCCGCAAAGAACTCAAAGAACATCCAGCGTATGAATAGCACACAACACACAACAGAAGATATAAAGCAGAGAGTCATGATGCGTATCAGTGATGATGCTGTTTCGCCGCGAGCGCGATGGGTATTCGTCTCGCGCGACGTTACGTTCTGGACTCTGTGGGGCGGGGCGGTCCTTATCGGAAGCGCAGCGCTCGCGGCCTCCGCCTTTGCGACAGAGCACGCAGGATGGGAGTTCTATGAGGCAACGCACCGTAACATGATCACATTCATTGTGACGGTACTGCCGTATCTTTGGATCGGCATTCTTGCGGGCACGGTACTCTTTGGGTACTTCAACCTTCGTCACACGAAGACAGGGTATCGATACTCACTCACCATCGTGATGATTATGAGTATTGGTGGCAGCTTCGTGGGAGGAGCAATACTCTACGGCATTGGTGCGGGATCAACGATAGAAGTTATGGTTGGGGAGCGTATCCCGTTCCATACATCAGTGGTCAGGCTTCAAGAAGAACTGTGGGACGACGCGGATGAAGGTCGTCTTATCGGAAGCGCGAGCGCGCCACTTACAGAAGAAACGATCCTCTTCACTGACACCAATGGCACAAAGTGGACGCTCTATACTGCTGGCCTGAGTCCGAAGGATCTTGATGCGCTTGCACGCTTTGAGGAGGTTCGTGTGATTGGCTACCAAGCAACAACATCAGACGATGTCTTCTACGCATGTATTATCTTGCCAGGATTTCTGCCACATGAACAAAACTCAATTAGCGATATGCTCGGCCGTCGGAGCGCATTCCTCGAGAGGGTACGACCAGAAAGTGAAATAAAAGATCCGGCTATGCGTAGTAATGAGTGCGAGCGCGTACGAGTTCGCATCTTGCAAAAATAATTAACCATATGCAATCGTTATGAACACACTGACTCGAGATCAAAAATTTGCCGCGCTGGTTATACCGATTCTCCTCTTTGGAGTCCTCGGTGTCTCCTATGCCTACGCAGATTTCAAAGATCTCACGGATGACCAGAAAGACGCCCTCGATGAGGCGCGTGATCTCCGGGAATCAGGTGACTTCGACGGCGCAAAACAAGTACTTCAAGACGCAGGCGTTACCAAAAACATGATGTCACAGCGGCCGCACAAGGGTGAGTTTGCTAATCTCACCGAGGAGCAGAAGGATGCTCTTACGGAAGCGCGAACACTTCATGAGCAAGGTAATGATGATGCCGCGAAGCAAGTACTTGCAGATGCGGGAATAGACATTCCGCCGTTTGGAAATCACATTGGACCTCGCGGAGAAGGGAATCAGGCAGTGCGTGATGCCATCCGTAATGCACTTGCGAACAAGGATTATGATGCCTTTGTTGCAGCAACAGAGAATGCTCCATTCAAAGACATGATAAGCCAAGAGTCGTTCAATACGCTTCTCGAAGCGTACGAACTCAACCAAAGTGGCGATCACAGGGGGGCCCACCAGCTCCTCCGTGACGCCGGTCTCCCACCAGTGTTCGGGGCTCCACGCCATGACGCCCTATCATCTGACACGTCAGCAGATGATCAATAAACAACCCACCATAGAACAAAAGTAGTGATGTATAGAATAGCCTGAAAACCGCACTCGTGCGGTTTTCAGGCTATTCATTTTTACATCACGAAACAAATTTTACATCTCTGCAAGGTTGCAGCTTACTATGGTGAGTCTATACTAGGAACACCATGAAGAAGACAGGATGGACACAGGAGGCGACTTCACTACATACGTAATTAAAAACGCGCACAATATATTGTGCGCGTTTTTGTTACCAATTGAAGTTCCTCCACTTGTCCACCGTGTACCTAAATGGTGGGATGATGAACACATCCAAGGAAGTTCTTTTCTAGGTGTGTTTTGGAGTGGTTATTAATCAAACTTTACCAAGTAACTCAAATTATTTTATGAAAATTGCAACACTTATTGCAAACAAACGAGTGCTTCTCGCACTCGGCATGATGGTGTTTGTTGCAGCACTCGTGATCGGCGCGACAGGCGCGTTCTTCAACGATACAGAAACTTCAACAGGCAACATCTTTACTGCAGGTTCTATCGACCTCAAAGTTGATCACCTTATACAAACGTACAATGATGTTGATTGTGAGACATGTAGCGTAGACGTATTCAGTTCTACAGCAACACAGGTCGTTGGTTCAAATGCGGCTGCTGTATACCAGGGACCATTCCCAATTCCTGCAACTGATGTAGCAGCTCCACACCCTGCGTGGCAGAATGAAGCAGCTTTGGCTCCAGCAATCTGGATTTGGGCAACTGCTCCAAATGCGGCTGACAGTGTAGGAGATGTTGAATATACGTTCGAAAATAAGTTCCAATGGAATGGAACAGCAGTGAACGTAGACCTCGATCTTGCCATCGCGGCAGATAACGGATACAAGGTTATCCTTAACGGTGTCACTATTGTAGATAAACTCGCTACAGAGTTTAACTATGGATCTGCTGTTCAGCTAACGGGTGGAGAAGAAACGACTTTCATGGGGGCAATGGTGAATGGTGAAAACACCCTCCAGATTGTTGTTCGCAACAAAGCACTTGCAGGAGATCCTGTAACACAGAATCCAGCAGGTCTTCTCTTCAAGCTTGATATCGATCGTGATGCAGAAGAATGTGCAGAAGACTCATCATTCCAGCAAGTATGTAAGCTCTGGCAAGAAAAGGATCTTGGAGAAGGAGACACATTCTTCAACTTCAATGATGTGAAGCCAGGAGATCTGGGAACAGACGTCATCTCACTTCACGTATATGACAATGATGCATACGCATGTCTCATTGCACATGATGGTGTAGATGCAGATAACTCTGTAACTGAACCAGAGGCTGACCTTGGTGACGATAACACTGCTGGAGAACTCCAAGATTACATTGATGTATTCACTTGGAATGATAATGGCAATGGTATTTACGAGAATGGTGAAACTGCTCTCGGGCAGACTACACTCGGTAACCTCGGGAGTATCGCAAGTCTTGATACACTCACTGACTATCTTTCAGCCACAACAACTGCATACGTAGGTGTTGCATGGTGTGCAGGTACGCTTACAGCGACTGCGGGATCAGACTTTGATTGTGATGGGGAGACTATGGGTAACATCACCCAAAGTGACTCATACACAGCATCTCTGACTGCATACGCAGTACAGAAGCGAAATAATGAGCAATTCTCATGTGATGTAATCGCAGGGGAATATCTCGGAGAACAAGACTAACAAGACTATTTCTTGACGAACAAACCCCGAGTATTCGGGGTTTGGGGTCAGGATGTAAATCCTAGAATAACGTTACTTGATCTAAAAATAAAACTTTATTTATGACCATGAACCAGATTTTAACGAAAAAACGATTATTACTCAGCGCGGCCCTTCTTGTGGCTATTGCCGCCCTCGTTATTAGCGCAACAGGTGCGTTCTTTAACGATACAGAAACTTCAACCGGTAACATCTTTACCGCAGGTTCTATCGATCTTAAGGTTGACCACCTCAAGCAAACATATAACGGCGAAGACTGTACAACGCGTTGTAATCGTTGGGCTGAAGAAGTAACTTCTTTCAACCAAGGATTGCGAAAGGGAGGAGATGCGGTTCTTGCAGGACGGAGTAATCCAGACGATGCCACCGGCCCAGCAGATACATCTGGAAGTACTCCGGACGTATCGCCAACAGGCTTCGTGAGTCTTGGATTTGGCGGCAGCATCGTACTCCACTTCCCAGACGGAATTGATGACGGTCCAGGAGATGATCTCCGAATCTACGAAGCAACAGGTGTAACTTCACCTGCGTATCCTGATGAAAGTGTAAAAGTCGAAGTAAGTCCAAATGGATCTGACTGGACGACTGTTGACGTAAGTCCTTCATCAGTTACGTTTGACGGGACTATCGAAATTGACCTCGACGGAAATGCACCATTGGTCTACTACGTTCGTATTACTGACACGACTGATCCAACGCTGCATAACAGTGACGCTGACGGTTTTGATCTTGATGCGGTACGAGCACTTCACTGCGATAATGAAGATATCGATGGCATTCCTTCAGACGTTTGGCAGTGCCAACTTTGGGAAGAGACAGATCTTACGGATCAAACATTCTTCACCTTCAATGATGTGAAGCCAGGAGACCTTGGAACAAACGTTATCTCACTTCACGTGTTCGACAACGATGCATACACATGTCTCATTGCACATGATGGAGAGGATGCGGAAAACGACATCATGGAACCAGAAGCAAAGTACGGTGATGATGATCAAGACGGTGAACTACAGGACTACATTACGTTCTTCTCATGGCTTGATACTGACGCTGACGGAGTATATGAGACTGGTGAAACTTCTCTTGGAGAATCAACACTCGGAAACCTCGGTAGTATCGCAAGTCTCGATTCAGACAATGGACAATATCTCACCGCAACGACAACAGGGTACGTTGGTCTTGCGTGGTGTGCGGGTACAATCAGTGCAAACATCGATAATGCATTCGGTTGTGACGGATCAACGATGCATAACGATGCAATGAGTGATTCATTCACCGCGTCTCTTACTGCATACGCAGAGCAAGTTCGAAACAATGGTTCATTCCAGTGTGAGAACATCCACATTGGAGATGATCAAAATGGTGGAGGCAATGAAAATGAAGTTGCCGAAGATGATCTTGAAACAGGTGACAAAGTTGCCGCAAAAGTAAGTGGCGCATGGTTCTTCTACAATGACACCAACGATACAGTTATGAGCATCGACCAGTTCAGTGGTTCAGGTGGTGAAAACCACTTTGAAGCCGTTGCTGGTTCAGGAGCAGCAAAGATGGTGCTCCATGAGGCTGCTGCACGTTATAACATCGCGACCTATCGTTATAACGACGTGAAGCTCTCTGATATTGGAACGCTGTCATACCGTATGTATGACGGATCAGTTTCAGGCGAGACTCCGTATCTGCACTTCAACGTCGACTTCGATAATTCTGATACATGGCAGCGACGTCTTGTGCAGGTTCCAACTGGTGTAACGGCAAATACATGGACAACAGTGGACGCCCTTGCAGGAATGTGGACACTTTCTGGTGGCAATTGGCCAGCAGGTGCAGTAGATAACACAGGTACAACACCAGGCTCTACACCACGTACATGGGCGGACATTCTTGCGAACTATCCAAACGCAGAAACACGATCAACCGATTCATGGTTTGGAATACGTGTAGGACACCCAGGACCTGCGGGTGAAACTGGTTACGTTGACTGGATCAACTTTGACGGTCAAATCTCAGACTTCGAATAATCTTTTCTGACGAACAACTCCCGAATACTCGGGGGTTGGGGTCAGGATGGAAATCCTGAAGAACATAATGAACACAGCGCTCTTTTCAAAAATAGCTTACGGATTCTTTATTGGATTTATTATTCTGATTGGGGTACTTCTCATTGGTACCAAGGTACCGCTCTTTGGAGACTACTCAATCAAAATCGTCCAATCGGGTTCTATGGAGCCGGCAATAAAAACGGGTGCGCTTGTCCTTATTTATCCGACAGGTTCATACCGCGTTGGTGATGTGGTGACATTTGGTGAAGATACCAAAACACGCGTTCCGACGACACACCGTATTATTGCGGAAACTATTACAAAGGGAGAGTTGATGTACACCACAAAGGGTGATGCCAACGAGGAGGCTGATATTACGCCGACTCCCGCATCGAAGATCACGGGCGAAGTCATCTTTGATATCCCGTACATTGGGCACATCATTGATTTCGCGCGGAAGCCACTCGGCTTCATTCTCATCATTGTTCTCCCGGCAGCCCTCGTATTCATTGATGAAGCACGTACGCTTGTGCGAGAGTTTCGCAAAAAAGATGAAGAGGCTTCTGAGTAGTAGGATCCCAACGCAGAATCACATTTATGAAACATATATTACATACACGAGTAACCACATACCTAAGCGCAGCGATTGCGGCGCTTCTCTGCGTTACGCTCATTGCACCGACGGCAGCATTTGCGTTTTTTAGTGACACTGAAACAGGAGGTATCAATAGTTGGAGTGCAGGCTTCCTTGATATCGAACTCTCAATGAATGAATTTGAAGGGGTAATTACGAATGAACCTGCCGATGAAGTACAATTTGATACAAACGTTGCATTGGTTTCAGGAAGTATTGACGCAAAATACGCACTCTCGTATGAGTTTGTAAGCGGAGATGAATCTGTTTGCAGCGCACTCTCATTGAATGCAGCACATGGAACAACAACATACAGCGGACCGCTCGCACTCACCGATACAACGCCGACAAATGATTACGGTCTCTGGAACTCGTTCATTACCGTCACTGACGGATTTGTAGCGCCTGTTGATACTGAATGTACGTTTGATCTTATCTTTAGTGCGTGGCTTGATGGAGTAGATATTCAAGCAAACTCAGGATTCTTCGATGTTGAAAAACTTCGTATTACGATTAATACACAAGACTCTGGACCGGAAGGAGTTGCGCACCCTGTCGTACTCAATGAATTCCTCCCAAGTCCCCACGGACCACTCTGTAGTGACCCTGAGAATGACAGTTGTGACTCAAGGGATCCAGACTTTATTTTTGACTACGGGAACGACAGCGCGGATATGCCACAAGGAGAGTGGGTAGAGCTCTATAACCTCAGTGCAGCAGCAATTGACCTTACGGGATGGTATGTCGTTGACGCATCAGGTGGTGCGGGGAATACCATACATGTTGATCTTACACACGCTGCAACAACAACCATTCCAGCAAACGGATTCCTCGTGGTGTACATGAATAAGCCTATCTTGAATAACACTGGTGATACGGTGAAGCTTTATAACCCAAGTGATGTACTTCAAGATTCGTACGCGTACACAAGTGACTACGACTATTGTTACTTCACGCCAACACCGGGTGGTGGCAATAATTCTGTTCCGAGTGGCGGCGGTATCGACTGCACTCCGGGAGCAACAGTCCCTGACAATAAATCATACGCACGTATTCCTGACGGGATAGGTGCATGGGTGGACCCAATTCCAACACCAGGTATACCAAATACAGAGAATGATTTAACGAAGGAAGAGCTCGCACTCCTCGCACTCGGTGTCGCGGTTGGTGAGTTGAATAAGGTGCAGCCAGTTGTGGAAACAGAAGAAGAGCCAGTCGACGACGAGACGGCTGATACTGAAAATGAGTACGCTAATAAACCAGAAGAGATTGTGGTTGTAGACGAAGGAATTACACAAACTGAAAGTAGTGACGATTCCGGAGATTCCACAAATGGTGCAGGCACTGGGTCAGGAGCTACTCCGAAAGAAGATGCAGGAACGGAAACTCCGACTGACGGAACCTCTGAAGAAGAGGTGGTAACATCTGATGAAAGTGTTGAGACTCCGAGCGAAGAAACACCGGTTGTCGAAGAAGAGACAACACCAACGGAAGAAACGACCACTTCTACTGAAGAGGAGTCTGCTCCAGCAGAGGAGGAGGTTGTAGCAGAAGAAGAGGTACCGGTGACTGAAGAAGAGGAAGTACCTGCAGAGGAACCGGTAGTCGAAGAGGCTCCTGCAAAAGAACCAGTAGATGTTCCTGCAGAAACACCGGTTGAAAATATAACTGAAACAGTATGATAACGCGCACACTACAACAGCATATTCTTCTTACGCTCGCTTTTCTCGCGCTCGCATTCATGCCGGTTGCAGCAGAAGCAGCAACCCTCAGTGTGGTATTTGAGCAAACGCCACTCTTTAGCAACAGTAACGTAACACCGGGGGACAGTGTGAGTCGTACGGTCGTCGTGACGAACAATGGTACGGAGATAGAGAACGTCTACGTCTCTATCGATAAAGCGTCAAACAATGGTCTTGCCGATGTGATGGAACTTTCAATTACCGATAGTTCACCGACAAGCTACTTCAACGATACGTTCATCAATTTCTTTGCCGCAACGCCGGTATCACTCGGAACGCTCGGTGCGGGGGCAACTCGTACCTACACCTTTACTGCGTCACTCGATAGTAGTACAGGGAACGCATATCAAAAGAGCAGTATGGGATTTGATCTCATTGTTGGATTTGAAGGTGGAGATTCAGTGACGGATAACGAATGTGTAACTGACTGCGGCGGCGGGGGAGGAGGTGGCGGCGGCGGCGGAAGCTCACGATTCATTCTCTTTAATGAACAAGTAGATGTGGTAAACACCGACGTTGGTGGGGCCGTACTTTCATGGGATACAAATAGAAATTCGACGACGTACCTTGTCTGCGGCAATACAGCGAACGGTCCGTTTGTTCTCAATACCGATCAATCTGATTTCTTTGGCTATGAGTTTGAAGTAAGTGAAGATACTGCGAAAGTGGTGGATCACACTGCGGTACTCACCGGTCTTACACCGGGAACCTATGAATGTCGACCAGCATCGCGTGAAGATATTAGTGATGACTTTACCGTGGGCATTGCGCTTACCTTCACGTTGCCGACAGGTGGTAACTTCTTTGGAGTTGGCGGCGGGGCTCCGTTTGGAGATGTACTTGGTGCAAGCACTTCAACAGGAGATGAAGGTACTGCAAGTCCGGAAGGTCTCGTAGAAGGTCTTGCTGCGAATATTATTGATGCGGTGAAATCGGCAATGACCGACACTGCAGCATGCGTACCGTGGTGGCTTCTCATTTTGGCAGCAATGTCATTCCTCTGGACGGTGATTGACGACAAGCTTCGTCACCCACCAGCACTCTTTGCGCGAATCTTTACCCGTGGCGTTATCTTTGATGCATTGTACACAATCGCGGTTCTGCTCGGTATTTACTTCGGCTTTGCAGGCGCATACTGGTGGGTCTTCGTCCTTGCGTGGCTTGCGGCGACTGTACTCGATTACCGAGGACACCACATACTCTCTCCGATGTGGAATCCGCGTATTCGCAACCTCTACTTCGCAGCAGCATCGATCGTGGTGTTGATTCTCGGCTCCTTTACGCCGATACTCTGTGTTGCATGGCCATTTGTGGTGATTGCAGCCGGATCAATCATTCTCCTCTTCTTTGATGATTCGAGTGTGTAGTAGGGCGAAAAGAAAAGACCGGCCGAAGGCCGGTCTTTTCTTTTCACAGAGTGGGGATAACCATTGACAAACCCAATAAAACATAGTATATTCACGACATTATGCGACCACGTCCGTACTTCATTCCGTGTGAAGAAAACAAATATCGTCCACACGTTCTGCAGAAAATGTCAGTTGCCGTCATGGCGATACTGATTCTTATTTCGTTTTCGCTCGCGAACATTCAGTCATTTCTCTGGATGAGTTCTGACTGGCTGGTATCTACTATTTTGCCTGCAGTCATTGTCGACCTCACAAACGAAGCGCGGGGCAGTGAAGCTGTCGGTACACTGCGTCGCAGTAGTGTTCTCGATGAGGCTGCACAGCAAAAAGCAAACGATATGGCGAAGGAAGGATACTTCGCGCACTACTCTCCTGAAGGTGTTGCACCGTGGTTTTGGTTTGATGAGTCAGGATACAACTTCGTACACGCAGGAGAAAATCTTGCGGTGTACTTCACCGACTCAGAAGATGTGGTTGATGCATGGATGAGTTCACCAGGTCACCGCGCAAATATTTTAAACGGCGATTTTACTGAAATAGGTGTCGGTACGGCAAAGGGGACATACGAAGGATATGACACGGTATTTGTCGTTCAGTTTTTCGGCACACCAGCCTCAACACCACTTCGAACACAGACAGTTGCTGGAGAGAGTGTCGCAGCGCCTGTTGCGACAGCAATCCCTGCCGCACAGACAGTAGCTCCGGAAGCCCTTGGAGACACTACTGATACTCCTGCACGCTATTCAGATCTTGCCACGACGTCTCGCGACGCAGAAGCCAGCTCGCTTGGCACCGGAACAGGTATCGAAGCGCCAACAGCAGCCGCAGGTATCTTTGGCCGCATTGCCACCAACCCGAATACAATGTTGCAAATTCTCTACGCACTCCTCGCGCTCTTTGTTGCCGCGTCACTCATTCTTTCAATTGTGATGGAGTGGCGAAAGCAACATCCGATTCAGATTGCGTACGGTGGGGGACTCTTGGCAGCGATGGCACTTCTCTTTTATATTCACGTTGCACTAACGGCAGGTGTCACAATTATTTAAAAAATAAAGTGTGAGAAACAAAACGCACGATGCTTCGCATCGTGCGTTTTGTGTACAAGTCGATGTTCTTAAAATGAAAATAGTTTATTATTGTTTTATACAGATGACGAAAGGAGTTGGAGGTAACCGTTCTTTATGCTCTTACGCAACACTATCACTATTCTCAGCATCACTCTCAGCGCAAGCCTCGCGTTTGGATTTGTGACACTTGCACGTGCACAAGAATCTACACCACCGTGCATGGAAGAAGTGTTGTTTGAATCTACTTCAGACGACGGCACACCTGCAGCCCCAACTATTTGCTCAGATGACTTTGGTCCAGAAGATGGTTGGCAACAAGGAGAATCAGGGACGGTTTGGTGGAATATTCCCGCTGGCGCGACAAAGGTTGCCTACGAACTCATGGACACACCAGACCAAGCGCCAAGCAGTTCTGCTAGTTCATTGGTGAATAAGGTGGCCCTTGATGCCACCGACCTCCATGAAGGAGTGCAGTACCTCGCGGTGCAATTTAAGAATGATGCGGGATGGGGCGCAGTTGGGTACTACCGTATCCAGATCGATGTTACCGCACCGAAGGTTACCTCGGTCGCTATTGAGGATACTGACGGATCACCAGTACTTATATTTAATACAACTGACGCAGGTTCTGGTGTAGCACGTTACGAACTTACCCTCGACGGTACGCCGCTTACAACAGTATCGGCAGCAGATGTTGTGAACGGGTACTTACTCGACGCCGTTACTCCGGGGAGCCATACGCTTATGGTTGTTGCGCACGATGGTGCGGGCAACACCAGTACGACGACGACAGCATTAAATGTTCCTGAAACACAGGTTGCACAGTACGGTGTCAGTATGTCGTTTTTCAAAATGCAGTCATTGCGAACGAGCGACCTCATCCTCTTACTCGGAATGATTATAATCGCTTGTCTCTTCTTTGTGATTCGTGCAGAACGACGCCGATATCAAAAACTCGTAGACGCGCACATTCGTGAAATGGCAGCAGCCTATAAACATGCAGAAGATAACTTCGCGACACTTCGCGCTGAGTTGTATCGAAATATTGAACAATTCCAAAAGAAAGCAAAAGCAGCAACCGTTAAAAAGGCTCCCGCAAAAAAGAAAGTAGCAAAGAAGAAAGCGACAAAGAAGGCGGTTCGGAAAGTGGCCAAGAAAACTCCTAAAAAAGCAGAACCCGAGGCAGAAGCCTAATATGGTATACTAAGATATATTCGCTATTATTGACTCTATATGTATCCAAAAAATATGATTGTAGGGGGGATTGCTTTTGTACTGATTGTCGTTGGACTTTTTGTGCTCGTGTACGTCAATAAGAACAATGCAAAAGAAGATGCGCCAGTGGAAGACCAGACACCGACAGAGAATCCATACGGTATTACGCGTATTGATGCAAAGCATTTCTACATAGACGGAACGCATACGGTTGCAGGGGAAATCGATATGCCAACACCGTGTGACCTTCTCGACGGGCAGGCAACGGTAGCAGAATCGATGCCGGAGCAAGTGACTATTGACTTCAATGTCATCAACACGTCAGAGACGTGTGTGCAGGCAATTACTCCGCAGCGATTCAAGGTCTCATTTGACGCAAGTGCTGAGGCGGTTATCAAAGCTCGGTTCATGGGACAAGAGGTTGAACTCAATCTCGTACCAGCGGGAGAAGGGGAAACTCCTGAAGACTTTGAACTCTACCTCAAAGGCTAACCATCTATTCTAGGTTAGTCAGACTAACCTAGAATGAAAAAAAGGGGGGAGAAAAAGCGTGGGCCTTTGGCCCGCGCTTTTTCTGTACACATTTGCCTGAGTATTTTTTGCGTGGTATTCTGTGTGAAGTACAGTTCTTTCGTTCGATCAGGGTGGCGTCCGCCGGAAAATATTCCAGCTATATCTTGTCAGATATAGCATTGCGTTCGCAATTTTAACACCTATGTTTCGAGCATTCGGGATGATACTCATTTTGTGGTATCTCTCACATTTATTTTCTCAAAGCTTCGTTGCATTGGACAAAGCACTTACTGCTACGTTCAATACACTTGGAACTGCTGCAGCGGTCTCCGAATCTCAGATTCAATCCGAATCTTTTAGAAAATAAACTTGAATTGAATACGTCCGGTCTGTCTTCTTTTGACTTTCCGGCGTTTCTTATTCTCTCAAATCAAAAAAGCCCCCGTATAGGAGGCTTTTTTGGTACCTGAAGAGAGATTACTTCTTTTCCTTGTACACCATGTGTGTCTGCGTGATCGGGTTGAACTTCTTGAATTCAAATTTCTTATCAGCGTGCTTGCGCTTGTTTTTGTGAGCCCAGTAGATATGACCTTTCCCAACGCCTTCTGCGTTGCCAACGGCTACAAGCTTTATGAGTTTATCCTGTGACATAGTTCGCCAAGAGTACCAGAAACGGCTACAGGAGTCAATTAGAGCCCCCAGAGCCTATCCTAACCGAGGAGCTCCTCAACCACCGCCTTTACATCCGCACCGTCAGCCTTTCCGCCAAGCTCTTTCATAGAGGCCCCAACGAGAATACCCATTTTGCTCTTGTCAGTGACTCCGAGTTCTGCAATTTTAGCCTGCACGATTGGCTTTATTTCCTCGCGACTCATCATTTGAGGGAGGTAACTTTCAAGGATGACAAGCTCTTCTTTTTCCGGTGCTGCGAGTTCAGGGCGACCAGCGGCTTCGTACTGCACGATCGATTCTTTTCGCTGTTTTGCAAGACGCTTGATAACGGAAAGGACGCCTGCGTCATCGAGCATTTCGTTTGGCTTTTTGCCTGTTGCAACGAGTTCGTTGGTGAAGGCGGTAAGCATGCTGCGTACGGTTTGGAGCTTTACCGCGTCTTTTGCTTTGAGCGACTCTTTCAGTTGATCTTTAATTTGTGTATGTAGTTCCATAATGTGGTGAAATATATCTGTACGTATTGTTATACTACAGGGAATAATGCATCACAAGCTATGGCGGCACTTGAATCACTAGAGAACAACACCAACAACACGGCAGAAGATCGCAATTGGCACGCAGAGTCGTACCAGAGTGTGCTCTCTATGCTTGGCAGTGACGTCGATGGTTTAACACCGAAGGAGGTTGAAGAACGTCGCAGTGCGTATGGTGCCAACGCGTTTTCAAAGAAGAAAGGGACCACGTTCTTGCAGCGACTCATTGCGCAGTGCATGAACCCGCTTACGCTCGTCCTGCTCGCCGCTGCGGTCATTACGTTTGTTATTGGCGATGTGGTGGATGGTTCCGTCATTACCTTTGCGCTCTGTATCGCAATCTTCCTCGGCCTGTTCCAAGAGGGTCGTGCCTCGCGAGCATTCCAAAAGCTTGAGGATTCACAGGTACATATGGCGTTTGTGCTCCGTGAAGGGAAGCGGCACGAAATCCTTGCAGGTGAATTGGTGCCCGGAGATATTGTTATTCTTCAAAGCGGTGTGCAGGTCCCTGCGGATATGCGCCTTGTTGATGCGAAGCACCTTATGATAAATGAGGCACCGCTCACCGGAGAATGGCTCGCGGTCACCAAAGCGCTTGACGCCCTCGATGTCGGAACGTCGCTTGCAGAGCAGAACAACTTGGCATGGAAAGGAACATTCGTCGTTGATGGATATGGAAGCGGCGTCGTGGTTGCAACAGGCGATAATACGGAAGTTGGGAAACTTTCTCATGAGCTACAGGACGTACTCAGTGTAGAAACACCACTACAGTTTGAAATGAAGCGAGTCTCTCGAGCGATGTTTATCGTCATTGCGGTGCTCGTCGTTGCTATTTTCGCCTTAGGAATCCTGCGCGGGGAGAGTGTGAGTACAATGCTCATCACCGCAATCGCGATTGCGGTGGCGTCTATTCCGGAAGGATTGCCAGCTGCGGTGACGATTGTGCTTGCGGTCGGTATGGAAGCGCTCCTTCGTCGCGGAGGGCTCGTCCGTAATCTCCTTGCAGCGGAAACACTCGGAAGTGCAACTTTTGTCCTTACCGATAAGACCGGCACTCTGACAGAAGGACGTATGGCAGTGACACACATTATTCATAGCGAACATGAAGGCGGGCTTTCGTCAGAAGAGTGGAAAGACGATGTTACGAGTCGAATGATATTTGATACTGCGCTGTGTGCGTCAGACGCATTCATGGATGAAATCAGTGAAACGCTCGATACGTACGTGGTACGCGGCGAACCGATGGAGCGGGCAATTCTTGAAGCAGCGCTCGATATCGGTATTGCGCCAACGGGCGAGAGTGCGCGGGCAAAACGTTCTGACTTCCTTTCATTTTCATCAGAGAATCGTTTTGCTGCGGGGGTCTTTAAAGATGAACAGGGCTTTCGTATGTGTATTAACGGCGCGCCAGAGTATATTCTCGAAGCAGCAACACATGTGGAGGGAGCGCGCGGCGCCGTGGTAATGACGCGGGAGCAGCGTGCGTTATTCGCCGCGCGCATTGAAAAACTCACCAAAGAAGGGAAGCGTGTGATCGGAGTGGGGACGAGGCAGGTTTCAAGCGGCACCATTACCGCCTCTGGCGAGGGGCTCATTGCAGGGAATACATTCATGGGACTTATCGTGTTTCATGATCCGGTTCGAAAGGGTGTGTCAGCTTCTATTGAGGCAGTGCAGAAAGCGGGCGCGCACGTGCGTCTTGTAACAGGTGACAATCCTGAAACGGCCCTCACGATTGCACGCGCGGTGGGCATCGCGCGCCCGCACGACATCGCGCTCACCGGCAAGGACATTGCAACACTGAGCGATAGTGAGTTGTATACCGTTATTAAGACGACGCCCGTCTTTGCGCGTATTTTGCCACGTCAAAAGATGCGCCTTGCACAAATTCTCCAAAAGCACGGAGAAATCGTTGCGATGACAGGTGATGGAATCAACGATGCTCCCGCACTTCAGAAAGCGCATATTGGTATCGCACTGGGTTCAGGAACTGAGGTTGCTAAGGAAGCCTCTGATCTCGTGCTCGTTAATGACAGTTTTGAAATCGTCCAAGCAGCTATCGAAGAAGGTCGCCGCATCATGCGCAACCTGCAGAAGATTGTGGGGTACCTCCTCTCAACCAGTCTCTCGGAAGTAGTGCTCATCGGTGCTGCACTCGTTGTGGGTGTGCCGATGCCACTCGTTCCTGCACAAATCCTTTGGGCAAACCTTATTGAAGAGGGGCTTATGAGCGTTGCGTTTGCGTTTGAGCCGGGGGACAAAAACGCCATGAAAGAAAAACCACGCGACATTCACACTGAAGGTATCTTGGATCGTCACATGCTCTCGTTTATCGCACTCATCGTTGTGGTATTGAGCGGACTCCTCCTTGGTCTCTACGCGTTCTTGCTTGCAGCAGGTCTACCAATTGATCAGCTCCGCAGTGTCATGTTCCTCGCAGTTTCTATCGACTCACTCTTTATGGCATTTTCATTCCGCGCACTTTCAGTACCGCTCTGGAGTATTCCATTCACCACAAACAAGTTCTTCCTCGGTTCCTTTGTGATTAGTATGGCGCTCCTTTTTGTGGCAATTTCAATACCATTTATGCAAACGCTCCTCTCATACACACCACTCCCACTCTCATGGGTATTGCTCACTATTCTCTATGGACTGGTTACTATGATCGTCATTGAGGTAGCAAAATGGTTCTTTTTTGAGAAGCGGAACGCCGCGTAAGGCAACAGGGTAAGGGTTTATGGGTTCGTGGTATTATGGTCCCTATGAATAATCTCGAGATACTCATTGTTATATTGCTCGGCGCGACGCTTGCGGTCGGGGTATACCATGCGTTCTTCCGCCGCGAGAAAGTGGTTGATGATAGCAAGAGCCTGCTTCTGCTCCAGCAACAGATGGAACAGCTCCGTCGCACGCTCGACGCACGTATGGGAGAGAGTACCGAAAAGATGTATGAATCGGTAAAGACGCAGTTTTCTGAGAGTCAGCGAGCAATCAAGGAAGTAAACGAACAAATGATTCGTCATCTCACCGATGTGACGAAAGGCGTCACCGAAGCAAATGAAGCGGGGAAGCAAATCTTCACCGTTGCAGAGAGTCTCAAAGATCTTGAGAAAGTATTGAAGCACCAAAAGCAACGAGGAAATCTCGGTGAGGCATCACTCCAGCTCATTTTGGAAAATATGTTGCCACCGACTGCATACAAACTCCAGTACCAGTTTGATGATAAAAAGATAGTGGACGCCGTCATCATCACTCCAGACGGAATGATCCCGCTCGACGCGAAGTTTTCCCTCGACAACTACCGAAGACTTGTGGATGAACAAGATGAAACGGTGCGACTCGAACTTGAAAAGGAATTCAAGAGTGATCTCAAAAAGCGTATCGATGAAACAGCGCAATACATCCGCCCGAAGGACGGCACACTTCCGTTTGCATTCATGTACATTCCTGCAGAGGCAATCTACTACGACCTCCTCGTCAATGAAGTGGGTTCTATAAAGGTGAACACACGCTCACTCATTGATTACGCATACAAAGACAAGAATGTGATCATTGTGTCACCGACGACCTTTGCAGCGTACCTCCAGACGGTCCTCTATGGCTTCAAGGCGTTCAAGATAGAAGAACAGGCCAAAGATATCCAGAAAAATGTGGAGATGCTCACACGCCACATGAACGCGTATGGGGAGTATTTCAATAAGGTGGGGAACTCACTCGCAACGACCGTCAATCACTACAATGCAGCCACCAAGGAGCTCGGTAAGGTAGATAAGGACGTTATGAGGATAACGGGGGATTCCCTCGATATTGACCAGTTGAGTATTGATAAACCGGTCCAGGAGGATTAGTTGCGCTTTTAGGTCTTTTCTTGTACAATCGGGCGCACTATGGCTAATAAAGCAGAAAACACAGAGTTTGCAGTTATTGAGACTGGCGGCAAGCAATATATGGTTTCAGTAGGCGACGTCGTTGACGTTGAGCTGCTTGCTGGCGACCTTAAGGAAGGCGATAAGGTAGAATTTGATAAAGTACTCCTTGTCGACAACGGCTCTGATGCAACTATTGGCACTCCATACATTAAGGGCGCGACAGTGAAGGCGACATACCAAGAGGAGAAGAAGGGTATCAAGCTTACAATCGTTCGCTACAAGGCAAAGAGCAACCGTGACCGACGCATTGGTCACCGTCAGCACTACGCTCGCGTAAAGATTGACGCACTCTAAAACCTCCAAAATTACTTCATCTGCGGCGTTGTGCTTCGGGAGTGGGCGACTCACTGAACGACAAGTTCACCTCGTCGCCCACTCCTCGCACGCCTTGCATCTAAAGTAATTTTGAACGTTTTAGCAAACAAGAAAAAGCACCCACTCGGGCGCTTTTTCAGTGGGGTAGAGCCATGTCTTGCTTTTATACTCATATTATGGTATAATAATAGAGAACGTACATTGAAACTTGGAGGGTACTACAGTGGCTAAAAAGAAGAAAGATCTTAACCGCAGGCTTCGTGCTTGGGGGATCGAAGGGGACCGGTCTATGGACGGCTCCTACATTTTTGCGGAGATGGAAGTGGAACGACTTCTTCGCCGGCTTCAGACTCTGGAAGAAGAAAACGCGGAGCTTCTTGAGCGGGCCGATCGTGACGTCCTCACAGGGCTTTGGAATCGAGGTGTCTTTGACGATGCCTTGGAAGAGTCGATGGGTACGCGTTTTTGTCTCATGTTGATCGACATCGACTATTTCAAGTCGGTGAACGACACTCATGGGCATGACGTCGGCGACGAGGTCATCAAGTACGTCGTTAGCAAGTTTCGGCCGGAGTTTTTCGGCCGCGACTCAATCGTAGCGCGGTGGGGAGGCGAAGAGTTTGCCATTCTGATGCGCGACGATCACCGCAAAAACTCATTCCGGAATGCTGCTGAGAAGGTTCGCGAAGCGGTCGCAGGGCGAGCGTTTGTTATCCACGGCACGACGGTCCGGGTTCCAGTTACTATTTCGATCGGGGTACGAATCGCATCAGCTTCTGAAAAGGATCCGCAGATGATCTTCAAGGATGCCGATGTCGCACTCCGCCGCTCAAAAGAAGGCGGTCGAAATCAAACCAACTTCCACATCAACGCGGAGAGCCTAAAGATCGTCTAACGATCAACGGCTCTTCGATTAGACAAGAGCGCAACGACTTCGGTCGGGGCGCTCTTTTTCTTTTTTCAATATTTTCTTAAAAACACCCGCTTTTGCTTTAGATACGCGAAGCGCAAGAAAAAGAAAATGAGGCGTACATCACTGTACGATGAGTTTTGTTTTTCGTCGCGCGACAAAGTAGATGAAGTAAAGGAGGATGTTTTTAGTGTCGGTTTTCGAGCGCGTTTTTAATAGTTTCGGGATCCGCATACTCAAGTTCAGAACCAGTCGAGAGTCCGCGACCGAGTTGCGAAAGTTTGATGGTCTTCTCTGCAAGAATGTCTTTCAGTATTGATTCGACAAAGCGTCCGGTATTTTCTCCATCGGGGTTCACCGAGAAGCCGAGAATAATTTCTTCCAGATCATCTTGGCGTTCTAGGACAATGCGTTTCAAAGCTCCACCTCGGAGCTTTTTACTATCTTCAGAATCGAGGAGAGGAACTGTCCCGCCGAGTACAAAGTAGAGCCCGTCATAGCTGCCAGAGCGTTCAATAGATTGAATATCAGAGTCACGCTCTACAACCGTGAGTTTACTTCGGTCGCGCATTGTATCACTGCAAATTCCACATACGCTTCCACCGCCATTTCGCGCAAAGAACCGGTAACACTCGCTACACTCAGTCATCGTCGACTTAATGCCTGCGATAAGTTCTGAAAGTTCTTGCACGTTTTCACTCGGTTCAGTGAGAAGGTGATGCGCAAAACGCCGCGCTTGGCGGCTCCCAATACCGGGGAATCGTTCAAAGTGTTTTATCAGTTTCTCAAGTGCGGTCATGGACGTATGTTAAAAATCATCATCAGCAGAAGCATTTGAATCCATACCTTGGTGATGGGTGTCGAGACTGAGGAAGCGAACGTGCTTGCTGTCGAAGTAGAGTTCCGCACTTCCAATTGGTCCGTTACGGTGTTTCTCAACAAGAATTTCGGCAATGTTTGGACGGTCTGATTCTTGGTCTTTGTTCATCTTGTCTTCTCGGTGGATGAACATCACCACGTCGGCATCCTGCTCAATAGAACCAGAGTCACGAAGGTCAGAGAGTCGTGGTTTTCCGCCACGTTGTTCCACCGCACGCGAGAGCTGTGAGAGGGCGAGTACCGGTACATCGAGTTCACGCGCGAGGATTTTGAGTGAACGAGAAATCTCAGTCACCTGCTGCACCATTGAATCACTCGCCTTGGTACTCGTTGGACTCATGAGCTGAAGGTAGTCGACAATGAGAAGGTCGAGTCCGCTCTCGTTCTTGAGACGTCGCGCTGAAGAACGCATCTTAAGAATATTGTTTCCCGGTTGGTCATCGATGTGAATCGGTGCTTCCGCGAGACGCGCCATAGCACTCTGCACCGCTTCGTATTCTTGGTCATTTGAAAGCTTTCCGGTGCGGAGTTTCCATGAATCCACCTGCGCTTCTGCAGCGAGCATACGATCGACGAGCTGCTGGTCACTCATTTCGAGAGAGAAAATACCCACTGACTTTCCATAACGAAGCGCGGCGTTGCGCGCAATGTCGAGCGCGAAGGTCGTCTTACCCATAGAGGGACGTGCAGCAAGAATGACGAGGTCAGAACGTTGGAGTCCTGAGAGGAAGTCATCGAGCGCTTTAAATCCGGTTGGAATACCACGGTGTACTTCTTTCCCAGAGTTCAACTCTTCAAAGCGCTGCCACGCTTCGGTGAGAGAAGAACCAATTGGAGTGAACTTCTGTGTCGTCGGTGCGTTGGTGACTTGGTAGACTTTTTTCTCCGCAGTATCCATCGCTTCCTCTACGTTCTCAGGGTCTGAGTAGCCGAGTTCTGCAATGTCGTTCGCTGCGTTGATGAGTCCGCGTAGAATTGATTTGTTTTGTACAAGCTCCGCGTAGTAGAGACCGTTACCCGCAGCAGGGACCGTTTCCACAAGTTCGGTGAGGTAACTGGCACCGCCGGTTCGTTCGAGGAGTTCACGGCTCTTGAGCTTGTTGGTGATTGAGAGAATATCAATTGGATCTCCCTTCATAAAGAGATCGAGAATCGCGCGGAAAATTTCGCGGTGTTTGTCTGCGTAAAAACTTTCCGGATATACCGTGACCGATACATCGTGCATCACTTCTGGTTTGAGAATGATGGCACCAATGAGTGCGCGTTCAGCGTCAGTGTTGTGCGGGGGAGTACGCAAGAGGCGGCTTCGAGTCCCTTCAGGACTCGAAGCTGAAGCTGTTTTTTGTATATTTTGTCTCGTGTCCGCCATAGGTAATCCCCATTGTATCACGCAGCATATTTTTCGGTTTTTACCCCAAAATGGGGACGCATGTGGAAAGAGTGGATAAGTGGCCTTCTTTTAAAATAGCCGCATTACGCGGCCATTTCTTTATTTCTTTTCAGTACATTTCGCACATTTACAGCCATATGGCTTGATGTGTTCATTCCAGTACTCTTTCCCGTAGTCATAGGTGAGTTCGTCGCCTGCCTTGATATTTTTCTTTGCGTAGACGCTAATGGTCCACTTATCTTCGTCAATTTCAACTTCGCTGTTGGGACGGCATGAATGGTTGATGTATCTCGCGATATTGGTGCGACCTTTTCCATCGATGACGTAGTCCTTACTGAGCGTGAAGAGGTACTTTCCGCCACGGCGGTCGCTCTCGTCGGTTGTAATTTTCTCGCCGATGTATTCAATAATGAATGCTTCTTTCTTAATATCTTCCATCGCGTAGAGTCCGAGCCCTGCTGACGACTTCTTAACCTTTACTGAAGGCGGTTTCTTTTTTGACATAACAGGAAAAAGTATAACAGACATTTATAAAAGAAAAGATCCGCGGAGAAATACCGTGTTTTTCGTTATGGTTACCAAACGTGCATTTCTTGAAATTTTAAGGTATAACACGTGCGGAAATGAACCCCCACCTGGCTCAAAAGAGTCGGGTGACAACCCTGAGGAGGGAACAGTGCAAATATCACGAGTAGGATCTTCGAAAGACGTCTTCTACAGCGATGTAAAGGGAATGGAATTCAACTTTTCGGACCGCGTCTCGGTCTTCGACCGAGGACCTATCCCGGTAACGTTTACTGGTCTCGGGGCAGTGCGGTGCAGCATTGCAGCGATTCTATTCGAGAAGCTTGATGCAGCCGATTTCAGGACACACTTCCGCGAACGCCTTGATGAACAGCGCATTGCAGTAACGCCATTCAACATCCCTGAGCTCGATGTCTACTATCCGCAGGCGTTCGGGCGACTGTTGCCACTGGAGTTTCTTTTTCGCTTCGTGGCGACAAAGAAGTTCTGTAGTCGTGTTGAAGGTGGCGCGGTCGACCGTGCTGCAATCGAGTGCCTACTGTCTTTGGACGAAGACCTCGTTCCGGGGATGCGTTTTCAGCACCCATTCGTCGAGTGCAGCACTAAGCACCAGGCGGCCGATACGTATGTCTCTGATGAGGAGGCAGCTCGTCTTGCTGGGCTCACTCTCGGTCAGCTGCAGGATATCTACAAGGTGGTGGCTCGCGCGGCCATCTACCTCAAGACGCTCTTCCGGAGCGTCGGGTTCGATCTTTGTGATGGGAAGATCGAGGGTGCTCTGACGGAGGAAGGCATGTTTGTTATCGCCGACTCTATTTCTCCTGATGAGCTCCGTCTCACCGATTCGGGGGGGCGGAGCTATGACAAGGACCCTGTTCGGAGGTGGTACGAAGAGTGCTGCGCTGACTGGGTTAAGGAGCTTGGTGAAGCGAAAGCAAAAGCTCCATACGATAAGTCGGGTTGGCCTCCGTATTCTGCAGAGCCGCCGCCTGAGGTCATCCAGGATCTCCTTTGGCGGTACGAGGCAGTCCGTGACGCTCTTTCGATCAAGAAGTAGGTTTGTTGGACGACGCGCACGTGCGCGTCGTCCAAAAGCCCACACCGCTCCCAATCCGGGAGTGTTTTTTGTATATAAAGGCAGAGCAAAAAAGAAACACAGCCATAACGCACGAGTCAAAAGAGGAGTATACTGAGGATGTTATGAAAACAACACATATAATACTTTTGATCTTTTTAGGCATTGCACTGTTTGCACTCGGGTTCTGGATGGGGCGTACGACCGCAACGTTCTATAGTGGATCATCGAGTACGGGTTCACAGCTTGAAACCGGGACAACAACAGATGATACAGGGAGTACCAGTGGTACAACCATCGATGCGTCCATGCTCACTGATGGGCAGCGAAAGCTCCTCACATCACTTGGTATTGATGCAGATTCAATAACGGTCACACAAGAAATGATGGTGTGTGCAGAAACCGCTGTTGGAAGTGCGCGTATACAAGAGATTACAGACGGTGCAACGCCATCCTTCACCGAGGGGGTGAAATTGGCCGGTTGCTACTCGAGTAATTAGTCGGTTGAAAGAGAATCAACAAACCCCTGCGGCCTTGGCCGCAGGGGTTTGTTGATTTATGATAAGATTTTGGTATATGAAAAAATATCTACATATTGTGGCCAAAGTTCTCTTTTCGCTCGTTATCCTCTTACCAGTTGTCGGCGCAACAGGATTACTTGGTGAAGCAACGCGTGACCTTTATAACACTGATGAAGCATTTGCATTTATCCAATTGATTGATGGCCTTGCTGTGTACATTAGCTATATGATGGCCGCGGTTCACATTATTGCTTTGATAGCGCTTTGGACGAAGCGAGAAGCTCTCGCTGCCTTACTCGAACTACCTATTGTGTTCAACATTGTCGCGTTCCACCTCGTGCTTGATGGGGGATTATTCACAGCAGGCGCCGTCCTCGCTGACCTCATGTTACTGCTCAACCTGTATCTGATCTGGAAGAATCGAGAAACATTGAAATTACTTATTGCACCTCAGACAATTACATAACAAGACACATGAAAAAACTCCCGTACGGGAGTTTTTTCATGTGTGTGAGTAGGTAGTAATTATCGCTTACTGCTTTTGAAACAATCAAGACATTTTAGATTGCTCGTATCACGTGGAGTGAAAGGTAGTGAGGTGATTGCTCCTCCGCATCCAGCGCAGGTCCAGTTACCTTCAAATTTAGGACGTTCATTCGTCGCCGGAACGGCCCCGTCAAAGTCATCTTCAGGAGCAGGTGCAGGTTCTCCTGCTAATTCAGCATGATCGGGTATGTCGAGTACTTCAGGTGCTCCGGGCGTTTCTGGTATCCCGGATGCTTCGGGAGCCGCTCCGCTCCCGCCGCCTTTTTGTTTGCTATAACACGCGCGACAGGTAAGTCCCGATTCACTGCGTGGCTGAAACGGGAGTTCTGTTATCGCTCCTCCGCATGAACTACATTTCCAATTTCCTTGATGCATATATATGGTATTTAGTTTTGCATTATATACTATTTGGAGTATCTCTCTACGTGTAGCGTTGAAAAGCAGGGTGTATTTATGAAAAAACTCCCTGACGGGAGCATTTTCATATGTGGAGATCTTTGTATCAAGTTAGAACCTCTTTGATTGAGATGGAGTGTTCTAACTTTTTAAAGGTGGTTGATTTGTGGTGACTCTAACTAATCTTTAATCAAACGATTTGTATAGCCTTGTTCAACTAGATACTCATATGCTCCCCACACTTCTTCAGGAATCTCTTGTTCAACTTGAAAACCCTTCGCAGGATATTCTTTTATTCGTTGCAGGTCTCCAACAAGAGCGTGAATCCAATGCTCACCAACACTGTTTGATTTGTTTGGATAATCCTCTATAGAGATGGGTGGCGATGTCACTATCAAGTCCACTTCTGGTAGCCAAACTTTTCCTGTCGCATATGTCCTGCGCTCCATGTACGGTTTTTGAACAGCAATCAGTTTTTTTGCTTCGATACCTTTCTTCTGGAGTAGCTCAATTGAGAATTCGTAATTTTGACCTGTGTTTTGTGATTTATTTTCTACAATAATATATTCCTCTGGAACACCCATTTCCATTGCTAGCTGTGCGAACACTTCGGCTTCAGTGGTTCCCTTAAACTTTTCTCTGCCCGGTTTATTATTATGGATATCACCAGAGCCAGCACAGATAAGGTAAGGCGCCCAGCCATCCAGCCAGAGTTTGGCAGCATATTCACCAACTCTTGTATCACGATTTCCCAACACCAAAATAGCGTCAGCTTTCTCAAGTCGGTGATTTAAGTGCATGTATTCCCAGATCAGATTTAGAGCAGTTTCCTTATTCATCAATTGAGTATACCAAAATAAAGAAGCTTACTCAGTCTGAGCAAACTTCCATATTGTTCTATATATTTCCATATTCTGTGGAGATGCCGTCGTGACCCGCTTTTTCTAAACTCGCATTCGCTCGTTAAGAACGCTGGTCGCGGCTCGCCGTTGCGTTGCAACATGTTCCGCCGTTCAACTCCCGACGAAAAGCACGCAGGTGCTTTTCTACGTCTCCACATATGAAAAAACTCCCTGACGGGAGCATTTTCATATGTGGAGATGCCGGGAGTTGAACCCGGGTCCGAGCTAGGTCGTTAGCATGACTCTACAGTGCGTAGAGTGTCCTTTGATTTAAGTGATGTATGTGTAAGACACACAAAATCATACATCCCCGAGTCTCCTTAGAATTTAAAACACATTATGGAAACGGGGTAACGTGTTCGAGTCCGATTTTTATTTCACCACCAAATCTGTATCGGATACCAGAAAGGGTGATGTCGCATGAGCGAGCAGTAATTACTTACGCTCGAGCAAATGCGAATCCAAACGCGTTCGCGTAAGGACTTGGTACGCTATTCTTAGCACGTACGAATGATCGCATTTTAACGAAGTTACGATCAGCTTCGACACTGCACATACTACCGGGACTAACCGTCGATGCCTGTCATCCCCTGAAAACTCGCGGGGCGAGTTTTCAGAACTCACCACGTAGGCTTTGAGCGGAGGGCAGACTACACTGCGCGCTTGATCTCGCGATCAATGTCGCGCTTCGTGTCACGAGCCTTTATGGATTCGCGCTTGTCGTACTTCTTCTTTCCACGCGCGATAGCGATTTCAAGCTTCAATTTGTTGTTTTTATTATACAACTTAATTGGCACTATTGTCAAGCCAGCCTTTTCGCCCTCGGTACCGAGGCGCGCAAGCTCTTTTTGAGAGAGGAGGAGTGTGCGGGTTCGTTCTGGATCGTAGGTTTTTGGAGCGTTTGCCTTCTGAAATGGGGGGATAGATGCACCTACGAGGAAGGCTTCACCGCCACGAATGACCACGTGCGCGCCTTCGAGTTTGCCTTGGCCATTCCGCACTGACTTCACCTCAGTACCCAATAGGGAAATACCCGCCTCGAAGGTGTCGAGGATATCAAAATCAAACGTGACGCGTTTGTGTGAAATGTATGGCTTCATGCGATCTACTATAGCAAATAACTCGCTTTTGTGGTGTCTTTTTGTATAATGAGTCGCATTATGGATACACAGGAAAAAGAAACACCGAAAAAAGAAGAAACGAAGAAGAATAAGCCAGAACGGGGGGTACATGGCAAGGATGTCATACGGAAAATGCCTGTTGGCCCTGGTCCGGGGAATTTTTGGAACAATATACTTTCAACGGTATTTCTCCTCATCCTCCTTACGTTTGTCTACTCATATCTTGTAGAGCGTCAGGCGAAACCAGATCAGCTTTCAATCTCTGAGATTGCAACGCAGGTGAAAGCAGGAGAGATTAAAGAGATTATTGTACGTGGTGATACGCTCGAGGTTTCATACACTGATGTGACACGCACAGCAGGTGAAGCGAAGAAAGAGACTGATGCATCTATCACAGAAACCCTTGCGAACCTTGGGGTAAGTACTGATCAAATAAGCGGCGTCACTATTGATGTTCAAAACCAAACTGGCTTTGCATACTGGCTTGGCAATCTTGCACCGTTTCTTTTCCCACTCCTCCTCCTCGGATTCATTGTGTATTTCTTCTCACGTTCAGTGAAGGGAGCAGGTATGCAGGCACTCAACTTCGGTTCATCGAAAGCTCGGGTGATTGATCCAAATGACGCTACGCAGAAAGTAACATTCAAAGATGTTGCAGGAGCAAAGGAAGCGAAGCAAGAACTCGAAGAAATTGTAGACTTCCTTCGCAATCCGAAGAAGTTTCTTGATATTGGCGCAGAGATTCCAAAAGGGGTGATGATGATGGGAGCACCGGGAACAGGAAAGACACTGCTCGCACGCGCGGTTGCAGGTGAAGCGGGTGTACCGTTTTTCTCAATCTCTGGTTCTGAATTCGTAGAAATGTTTGTCGGCGTTGGAGCAAGTCGTGTGCGTGATCTCTTCCAGATGGCGAAGAAGGCCGCGCCCGCGATTATCTTCGTGGACGAAATCGACGCTGTCGGGCGCGTGCGCGGCACCGGCGTCGGCGGTGGAAACGATGAGCGAGAACAAACACTCAACCAGATTCTCGTTGAGATGGACGGCTTTGAACCAACGCAGAAGGTGATTGTGATGGCAGCGACGAACCGACCTGACGTACTCGACCCAGCACTCCTTCGTCCCGGACGATTCGATCGTCGGGTGACGATTGATCTTCCCGATCGTGATGATCGTAAAGAGATTCTCGCTATTCATGCGCGTAAGAAGCCGCTTGCAGAAGATGTGAATCTTGAAGTCATTGCACAGCGAACTCCGGGATTCTCTGGAGCAGATCTCTACTCACTGATGAACGAGGCAGCTATCCTTGCAGCACGTGAAGCGCGGAAGAAAGTTGCGCAGTTCGATATGATCCGCTCTATTGAAAAGGTAATGCTCGGCCCAGAACGAAAGAGTCATGTACTCTCAAAGCGCGAGCGCGAGGTTACGGCGTACCATGAAGCAGGGCACGCACTCGTTGCGTCGGTCCTTCCATACGCGGATCCTGTACAGAAGATTTCGATCATTTCTCGCGGACGTGCAGCTGGCTATACGCTCAAACTTCCTGATGAAGATCGCCGCATGCACTCGAAGAAAGAATTTATCGATGACATTGCAATGACGCTTGGCGGATACGTCACCGAACAAATGATTTTTGACGATCTTACGACTGGCCCATCAAACGACCTTCAAGTGATTGCGAATCTTGCACGCGACATGGTGACAAAGTACGGCATGAGTGAGAAGCTTGGCCCGGTCGCTCTTGAAGGAAGCAGGGGAAGTCTTATTGGAGGTGGTCATGGAGATGACCGTGGATACTCGCCTGAAGTTGCACGAGCTATTGATGAAGAGGTTTCTCTCCTTATTGAAAACGGAAAACAAACAGCGCGAGATATTCTCACGAAGTACCGCAGTGCGCTCGATGCTATTGCAAAGAAGCTTGTGGAGGTAGAGACACTTGAACGCGAAGAGTACGAAGCAATCTTGAAACAAGAAGGTGTACCAATCAATGATGTGTACCGCGATATGCGTCTTGAGGAAGAGAGAATCGGCGACCCAACAAAAGCGATTGAGTTCGACGCAGATCACATGAAGGAAGGTGGGAAGTAGGAAATAAAATAGAAAAAGAAAAATCCCCGACACGTTTCCGTGCCGGGGGTTTTTGCATGTTGGTTACATGTCAAAGTTTAGTCGTACTTCATGCGCCACTTGAGCTCAGGATAATCCCAGTAGCGCACATAATCGGTGGGGCTGTCCCCATACTCGATGTGACCCAAAAAGTCCCATAGGGTTTTTTCGAGAGTGATGTATTCCTGTGGTGGTGTAAGCGTGTAGAACGCTGGGGCGTTTCTTGAAAGGAAACGTTCTAATGCCAACTTCTGCAATCCGATATTTTCTGCAGCTTGTGCGTAAAGCTCCACCATCGCCGGAGCGGAAAAGACGCCGCCCGAGCAGCATTCGCTCTCTTTGTTCTTCCAATCGTGTGGAGCAGAATCGCTTCCTGCCCACACGAAAGAATGATCGCCGTAAAGTAGCTCATGAAGCGCTTCGGTGTGCCGTACCCGCTTTACGACAGGGAGACAGAACGAGTGGGGGTGATATCCACCGCGGTACACATCCCGCCGGTCGATGAGAAGATGATGTGCGGTGACACTTACCCCAAAATATTCGCCACCATTCTTTCGAGCATAGGCTGCCGCTTCAGAGGTGGTGATATGTTCGCCTGAGAACTTCACCTGAGGATGGGCATCCTGGAGGCGGGGCATGATCTCTGTGTAGAAATACGTCTCCTTATCATAGGGGTCAAGCTCTTCACCTCCTTTGGTAAAGTTTGCTTCACCATGAAGTTGCACGACACCCCTTGTTGTTTTTGTCGCTTCGATAATGTCGAACTGCCGGGTGCCGCGAGTCCAGAGCAAACTGACATCCTCGATGCCGTTCTCGGAATTGGTCGTTGCTCCTCTCGGATAAAACTTCACTCCAAAAAAATCACCTTCGGTGAGTCCGTCGACGAACTCCTGTGGGTCGAGGGTGTCAGTGAAGTAGGCGAGCACGAACGGTACGAAATCAGGACCGGCCGCAGCGGTAATTCGATCAGCGTATGAACGTGCCTGCGCACGTGTGGTGATCGGTGGCTTGAGGTTCGGTTCTGCGATAGCGCCCCAACACTGCCGCGCCGTAAAAGGAACGACGGCTCGCAAGAGTTCACCATCACGTAGATGCACATGAGCATCGAATGGCTTCAGGATTTTCATCGTATCCATGAGAACTTTCCTTTCCAATCCCAGAATGGGTTGTTGTCGAATGACGTTCCGCCTGCACAGTAACAAAAAACCCCGTCCAAAGGAAGGGGTTGATGGAGGCGGGCGTGAGCCCGCCTCCATCGCTTGCTACGAATTGTGAAGTTCGGTCAGAAGATCTTGCACACCCCGCGTACCGAATTGGTAGAAGAGTGTAGCAACCTGGACTTCAGCAACAGCGGCGTTGTCGTAGTACTGACGAAGACCATCAGCCTTCATCACTCCACCGCAGCCGATGAGCTGCAGTCGGTCCCGAGCGTCACGATCATCGATGAACTGACGAAGCAGTTCTGCCTGCGTTACGGCGGACGGGAGAAGCGGGAGACCTGCATAACCGCCCATGTCGACGCTGAGACGCTGCTCGCCGTCGATGATCGAGCTACCGCGAAGCGTATTGCCGCTCACGATACCGCCAAGACCTGCCTTGAGACAGATGTCCACGATATCCTCGAGCGTTCGGTACGGTGTTTCCGGTGCGATCTTGAGGAACGTATATTTACGCACCGGCCCTTCAGGAATTTCTTTCACGAGTTGGTCTACGGCTTCAGCATCATACGCGAGCACGGGACTGAGTCCATTCTCGTTTCGATGATTGGGACAGGCGGCATTCACCTCGATGTGTGAGAGCCTATCGGTTCCTCGATAGGAGAGGATCCAGTCGAACATGATCGACAGGTGTCCAGCTGCAAGCGGAGCAAGGCTGACTCCAAGGAGAAGGTCTCCCCGATCCACGATATGCATGAGCATCCGCAAATCCCGCTCGAGAAAGTGTTGAAGACCCGGATTTGTGAGACCAATGGCATTGATGGAGCCGTTTGTTTCCTCATTGAACCAAAAAACAGGTTCCTTGTTGCCTTCTCGTGGTTCCAAGGTAAAGGAACCCAGCGTAATGGTGTTCATGAGACCGAGGAGGTTGTGGTTGTTTGCATCGAGGAGATGCGAAGCAGACTTGATCATGCCGGCCGCGAGGCTGATGGGTGATTCTATGGGCATTTCAATGTACTCCCTTGTGAACTGTTTCGGCGAGAGTGTAGCAGGAAATGGATGATGTGGAAAGAATACAAAAGGCCGGCGCTTTGCGCCGGCCTTTTGAATTCTGTCCGTGTCCTTACTTCTTCATCCGAAGGGCAAGACGGAGACTCATGTACGCAAGGTACGTGGTCACCGCAGTGCCGAGCCATGAGAGCCAGAGTGGGGCATCCCAACCTCCAATAATGAGGTCAGCTCCAACAAAAATACGGAAAAGGTGGGCAATCGCAACGATTGCAAACACAATACCTGCAATAAAGAGGTATGTACGCTCACGGAGCGCTGGGATTTTTCCGATATTCCATCCGTAGTGTACGAGGATCAAAAAGAGTGCCGCATCAAATACAAGTCCTGGGAGAAGTATGTCTACGGTAAACATACGACCGAGAAATTCGATTGGTAGAATTCCTGCATTTGCCATCCATACGAGTATGATGAAATCTGCAGCAACAAGACCTGCACAGAACTTTGCAATTTCGTGAAGGGTTTTATGACGCATAAATAAGAACGATAAAGTAAACTAATAACGAAGAAACCTTCGATGCGTTTAGTATAGCAGTGCACAATACTTGTGAAGAGTACGCAAGTGCATAATTCAATATCTAGGTTAGTCAGACTAACCTAGAATATACTTGTCCGGCCGCTTGGATTGACCTAATTTTTAAGACGCAGAGCGACTATAAAAATGGAAATACTCGTGTGGTGCGAACCAATGACCACAGAGGTATATCTTCGATACAGTTTCGCCTCGTTCGGAAATGCCCAGTGTCCGTGTGCTTGGATTCGAACCAAGGACCACAGAGGTATAAGCTCTGCGCTCTAACCAACTGAGCTACACACGGACACTACTCACTTCCCTCGGCTCATTGTAAGCCTTGCGCTCTAACCAACTGAGCTACGGATGGGATGAGAAGACTATAACGCAGAAGTGGTGGTCTCACAATCTGACTTGCGATAATGTCGATATAGGTCTATAACAAGGATAGATTGGCAGAAGGAGGCGACCATGTCGATAACTCCCGAACAGGAAGCAATACTGGCTAAGCATTTCTACGTTAGAGAGCGCCGGCCATGCGATGAGGCTGATATGCAAGGGTACCATTTCGAAGACAGTGACAGGTTCGTCATACGTGATGGCGGTGGCGCGTTTCAAGGGGCAACTTCAACACTGGAGTACGCAGAACGGGATGCTTCCCGTCACGGAGTAGTACTCCATCGATTGCAGTGAAACAAGGCCGGCGACGGATGTCGCCGGCCTCGCTTGCACCTACTCCATATGCAGATTTTCAGAAGTGTGCGCAATGCGTAGTTTAATGAGCGGATGTTTTTTAAGATCAACGTCTTTTGCCACGAGTGCGCGTGCTTCGTTTCGCGCAGCTTCTACGAGTTTCAAGTTTTTCAGTGCTTCCATACCGAGGTCGGTAAGACCAGACTGTTTACTTCCATACAATTCTCCTGATCCGCGGAAGGTGAGATCGTGTTCCGCAAGTTCGAACCCATTCTTTGCAGTCGAGAGCGCCTTGAGGCGTTCTTTTGTTTTATCTGATTTACTCTCTGTTACGGCAAAGCAGTACGCTTGGTGCGTTCCGCGAATGACGCGCCCGCGGAGTTGGTGAAGTTGCGCGAGACCAAAGCGTTCTGCACCTTCAATGATGATGTTTGTTGCGTTTGGTACGTTGACGCCAACCTCCACCACAGATGTTGCGACCAACACATCAATGTCATGGTTTGCGAACTGCAGCATGATTTTGTCTTTGTCCGCTGGTTTCATTTTTCCATGAAGAATCCCAATACGCGAAGTTTTAAATACATCTTTCTTAAGACGCGCAGCTTCCGCCTCGACGCTCTTGAGTTGGAGCGTCACTTCTTTATCGGGATCAGGTTCGTTGATGCGCGGACAGATGACGTATGCTTGCCGGCCGGTCGCAAGCTCTGCGCGCACATGCTCGTACATCTCGTCTTGCTTGTCGGGAGTTACGATCTTCGTGATCACCGGCTTGCGACCGGCCGGCATCTCATCGAGAAGGGTGATATCGAGGTCACCGTAGACGGTGAGGGCAAGTGTGCGGGGGATTGGCGTTGCGGTCATTGAGAGGAGGTGTGGCATACGCGCGTCTTTTTTTGCGAGTGCCTTACGCTGATTGGTGCCAAAGCGGTGCTGCTCATCGATGATGACGTGCGCAAGATGTTTAAATTCCACTGATTTATAAATGAGCGCGTGCGTACCAATGAGAATAGGAATCTCGCCGCTCTTTACCCATTTGAGAAGCTGCGCTCGGGAAATCTTTGTCGGTTTTGTTGCATCAACCTTTGACGGGAATTTCATACACCCACTTCCGGTAATGAGACCGATTTGAATCGGGAGGTGATGAAAGTATTCAATGAAGCTCTCGAAGTGTTGCTTGGCAAGGATTTCAGTTGGGGCCATATAAGCGACCTGCAGGTTCCCAAATTCGATTTTCTTCCCGAGCCCTTCCGGAGGTCGACTCGTCACTACTGCGTACGCGGTTGAGGCGGCAACTGCAGTCTTTCCACTCCCTACATCTCCTTCAAGAAGACGCGACATTGCATGTTTGCCATTGAAATCTTTGAGGATTGCATCGATCGCTTTCTGCTGCGCGCCGGTGAGCGGGAAGGGGAAGCGGTTGATGAATGCATCGATGTGTTCTTTCTCAGTCTTGAACTGGTACGTCGTTGCTGCAGACACGGCTTCGCGCTCAATCGCTTTCTGCACTTGAATATAAAATACTTCTTCAAAGGCAAAACGTTTGCGTGCACTCTCAGCATGCTCGGCTTTCTTTGGCGTATGAATCCATTGGAGTGCAGTCGGAAGTTTCGGAAGGTTGTATTCGTTTAAAATTGTTTCGGGAATTGGATCAACCATCTTCTCGAGGATGCCTTTCTCAAAACACTTCAGTACGGTGTGGTAAAACCACTTACTCGTCACACCTTTACTCTCGCGGTACACAGGATAAATTGTGTCGTCGAGGTTTTCAGTATTTTTAAAAATAGAATCATGGCGATCAACTGGAAGGGAGTCGAGCTTCTCAATCTCAGGATTAGCGATGTAGAGTTTGTCGCCGGTACCGGTGACTTTTCCTGCGAGCTTCACATACGTACCGTCGGTGAGCATCTTCGCAAGGTAGGGCTGGTTGAACCACATCACCTTGATGCGCGCAGAGCCGTCCTCAATCCAACCTTCCGCAATCGGTTTTCGACTCTTCCATGCTTTGCGTGCTTTCAGTCCTCCGATTTGTCCAAAGACAACAGCGTCTTGCCCTTTCGAGAGACCGCTAACCGATTGGATGTCAGAAATATCCTCGTATCGCTGCGGGAGGTGGAGAAGAAGGTCTCCTACCGTCTCAATACGAAGGCGCTTCAGGGCTTTCTTGTGAATTTCATCAATGCGGAAATGGGTACTGAGTGGATCCTGTGGATGCATCCCGCAATAATACCAGATTACTGGTATACCCCACGACTAATTTTTAGTCAGTTTTTTCTCCTAGAACTATATTTTATGCAGAAATATAGTGTCCGCGCAGCATGTATAGAGGTGAGGGAGAACGTCGGCATGTGCCGACAGACTAAAAATTAGTGTTGGGGTATACTAGGAGCATTCTAAAAAATATGGCAAAAAAAGTCACACAGAAGAAAGCGGTGAAAAAAGATTGGGGAAAGATCGCACTTGCTCGACATAAGAAGATGGGCGGCAAGCTCGAAGTGGTGAGTAAGGGCAAACTACTCACCAAAGAAGACTGGAGCACGATGTACACGCCAGGGGTTGGTGATGTCTCGTGCCATCTTGCAAAGCATCCGAAGGACGCACGACTCTATACGATAAAGCGCAACACGGTCGCGGTTATTTCTGACGGATCCGCAGTGCTTGGACTCGGCAATCTCGGCCCCATTGGTGCACTTCCGGTGATGGAGGGGAAGTGTGCAATTTTTAAAGAGATGGCGGGAGTGGACGCGTTTCCGATTGTGCTCGATACGCAGGATCCTGACGAAGTTGTGAATACGATTATGCATATTGCACCAGGGTTCGGGGGTATTAACCTTGAAGACTTTGCTGCACCGCACTGTTTTGAAATTGAAGCACGGCTGAAAGAAAAACTTTCTATCCCTGTGATGCACGACGACCAGCACGGTACGGCGATTGTGGTCCTCGCAGGTCTTATCAACGCTGCAAAAGTGGTGAAGAAAAAAACAGCAAACATGAAAGTGGTCATTGTGGGGGCAGGCGCTGCGGGACGCGCTATTGCACTCCTCCTTGTGCAGTACGGTATTAAGAATGTGGTCATCCTCGATCGAGCGGGAGTTATTCACGAGCGTCGGAAAGGGATTGCAGGATACAAGAGAGACCTTGCAAAGGTTACAAATCCGCATGGTGAAACAGGCGAGCTTGATGATGTGATTGTTGGTGCGGATGTCATCATCGGTGTATCAGGTCCGGGGCGCGTTGCTGCGGTGCATGTTGAAAAAATGGCACAGGACGCAATTGTGTTTGCACTCGCAAATCCAATACCAGAAATTATGCCTGACATTGCAAAGCGTGCAGGAGCCGTAGTTGTCGCGACCGGACGTTCTGATTTTCCAAATCAAGTCAATAACGCACTCGCGTTTCCAGGTATTTTTCGCGGTGCCCTCGACCGCAATGTGAAGACGATTACCGAAGGTATGAAACTTGCAGCCGCGAAGAAAATTGCATCACTGGTACAGAAGCCGACGGCAGACAACATCATTCCATCAGTGATGACTCCAGGACTCGCGAAAGCGGTCGCAAGTGTGATTAAGTAAAAAGAAGAAGACAAAGAAAAAAGGCGGGCCCGAGGGTCCGCCTTTTGCAGTGCTGTCCGCTTGGAGGTCGAAGTTACGCGAGGTCGCGCGCCTTTTTAAGGTCGTACACGAGGCCTCGCTTTTCCATCCATTCGATCATCCGCGCGCCGGGGTCGAACGTCCCGAAGCGGTAGCTGTCGGGCCACTTGTGGTGGCGAGCATGGTTGGGCTCACCGACGATGAGCCACGTGAACAGACGGGAATGGGAATTTGTTGCGCTCCGCACTCCTTCCATTTTCTCTCCCTTCATATGCATCAGGGAGTTGATGGTCCATGTCGTATGTAGCAGAATCAACAGCCGTGTGAATCCTCCGAAACCGAGGCCTCCAATCGGATCATTCCAGCCGATCCACGCGATGAGTGTCGGAAGGCCGAACGCAAGCATAAGCGCAAGCGGGAGGTAGTAGGGCTCAAACTTCATTGCGACCGTGTACTCAGGGCCGCCGAGGTTTTTGCTGTACCGTGCGGGCGCCGGCTTGATGAACTGCTTACGCATCCATACCAACATATGTGCATGCATGGCGCCGTGGACAACGGGACTCGTACGGTCCTTGTACGTGTCCACCTCATCGTGATGTTGACGATGCCAACCTCTCCATATACGAATAGGTGACTGGAGGGTTGAATAGAAGGCAAGAGTCGATACAACCTGGACCCAGGCGCTTTTCACCTTGAACTGTTCATGCACATAGTAGCGGTGCATGAAGGTGATGGCGTAGAGCCCTATACGCCAGTAGATCAACCCCAGAAGGATGGTGGCAATACTCGGCCACACATATCCTTCGGCAATACGTACGCCGACATACACGATGCCAGCAAGGCCGAGGAGGGTAATGAGCGCATGTGCGGTGACATGCTCCCATGCCCATTGGTAGGAAGGTCTAGTGACTTTTTCCATCTACTTTCTCCAAGCGAATTATTGACGAACAAGACAGCCTTTCCGCTAAGGACGCTGTCGATGAAAGTAACAGTATCGTTTTCTTCAGAATAATCAATAGTAATTGATTTAGGACACTTGTGCGGAGGATGTGGGATTCGAATCGTGGCCGGTCAAGCCCAGTAAGATTATTTCTAATAATTTAACTATATCAATCTAAGGTTCTAACAGCACCTTAGATTTTAGATTTTTTATATATGTAATCCATTATGTTCTTACTAAGCTTTTCAAGTGTTTCTACGGCATTAACTATATTTTCTTCGTCTGATACAGACGGTCTTAGTTTTGTTGTTTCTTTGTTCCTAAAATCATTTATATCGTATCTTATGTTATTTAAATCATGAATGGTTACGAGTTTTTTATCTTCGAACTCAACTTCATAAAATTTAAAGACAGCCTTATTCTTCAATTGAATATTTTTAATACCAAACAAATCCTTTGTGCTAGTACTTTTTATTTTATTCCACAACACATCCAATCGGTGTCCTACTTTTGCTTCTTCTATCAAATCAATCTCCGTGTTGCTTAATGACTCCATAAACATTAACGAGTTTAGAATCAGCTCGAAATTATAAGCAATTAGAATGTTGATTTGTCGCGAATAAGGCGGTGACACCGCTTCTGCGCGTAAGGTCCCGGGTGAATCTTCCTTCAGACACCTACCAACAAAACCAAAACCTGTTTGTGCTCTTGAAATAGCCCCAACAGCCATAACATCGTTAACCCGCCAGTCTTTAAAATAATTACTCATTTAGTTTTTTAACACCAACGCTAAGCAACCGGGAATATTCTTCACTAGAGATAGTTTCTTTATTTAAAAGATAGTCAAGAATATTCTTCTTAAATGTTACAACCTTTTGGTGGATTTCTTTCTGTTTATTATCATCTTCAGCAACATTTGCCCATATAAAATCTGTTCTCACATCGTACTCAATAAACAAAGTTAGGTTTTTAACAAATTCTGCAAATCGGCGATCAACGGATTTGTCTTCTCGGGAGGTTGGCAAGCAACCAACATGAAAGATATTCTGATTTACTTCTGGTTTATTCAGTAAATTATAAAATTCTAAATCAATATTTCTTGCTTCAGCAATGGCTTTTCCATTCACCGAGATTTGTAAGAGAAAATCTAACACATAAATTATGTCCCGCTCAGCTTTTTTGTTCAGAAAATTAATCATATTTTTACGTTAACGTAACCAGTTAATTTTTATAGTAAATCTGCCAACAAGCTTTCTCGCGCTAGCTGTTAGGTGCGGAGGATGTGGGATTCGAACCCACGGACAGTTTTACCCGTCGGCAGTTTAGTAAACTGCTGATTTCAACCACTCATCCAATCCTCCAGTTTGTATATTCTAACGCAAAATTCGTCGACGGCCTCTTTTTTGTGCGGAGACGCAGGGATTCGAACCCTGGAGGGCTTTCACCCTACCTCCTTAGCAAGGAGGCACAATCGACCACTCTGACACGTCTCCAAACGGTACTTCATAGAAGTGTCGCTAGAATACCAAAAATATGACGTATATACAAAGGCGAAGACAGTATTGAGCGAGAGGTACTTGACAAAATATCATGGTTATGATATACTATATACAGTCTTAAGAGTAGACGAGGGGGTTATGCAGTAGCGCCCTAAGTCTACTGTATCTCCAATTGTGGAGGGTTCCATGTATGTGGATTCGCATGGTTGCGTATATCGCAACCACGCAGCCTACTTGCAAGCCAAACGCGGCTACAAGTGAGCTTCATGGAGGGGTCGACTGCTGATCGATGACGTTGCCTGAGGGGGTAACTGAGATGGCAGTCGACCATGAGGAAAAGGTTCATGCAAATTTTTGTATGAGCCTTTTTTAATACCTCAAAATCAAAATGAGCACCGTCCGAAAATAGGAAGATGCTCATGTTCTGACGCTTCTTAGCGTGATAGGAAATGAAAATTTAATTTCAAAGACCTCGTCCGAGATGTCATCAATCGCAGCAATGAAATGATCGAAATCAATTGATCCGGGATATCCCAGATTACGGTAAATGTGTCGGGCGATGTGAATGAAGAAGAACTTGTTTGCACTCAGTACAATGAGCGGTATGGGTTTGCCCTCGAATGTGACGATGCGCCGCTCTTCGTCGCCGTGAGTCCAGATAACCTTGACTTGCGCCTTGATGGGGTATCGACTCATGATGCGCTCCATAGAGTGAGAACGAAAACATTAAGTGTATGCTCTGCTCAGAGAATGCTCCGTGGAGAAGTTCTCATCTGCATGCGGCTCGACAGTGAAGTCGAAACCCGTTAGAGAGACGCCTGTTCTCCAAGCGAGGGTAAAGATGAGAACAGTCTCTACGCCGCCGTCTGGTGCAGAGCGTAGATGTGCCAAGCAGGCTCTCAGTGGCTGATTTGGCCACAGTGCATCTTGGACATGTTCTAGTACTTCAGTGAGGCCGTGATGTAGAAACGTATCCACATTGATGGCCAGCGATGGGATGGCGTCAGTGTTGAAATCAGCAATGACGACACCATCATGAAGTAACCTCGTTCGCGCGATGACAGAGTATTTCATATTCCACCTCTCTTTCTGTCAGCATACTGTCAATATTTGAGAGCGATGTCAATGCGCGAGGGTGAGGCGGGTGATTGGGGTGGATGAGTGCGGCAAAAGCGCAGCTTTTGCCGCACTCATCGTCGCTCCGGTGGTGAGCACATCATCGATAAGAATAATATGCGTGTTCGGGAGGAGGGTACTGTCGCGGACGCCAAAGGCGTCCGCGACATTTGCTACCCGCAGCTCCTTTGGCAGGTCGGTCTGTGGTTTTGTATTTCGCTCTCGGATAAGCGTTGTTTCATTGAGTGTTAGGGTGCCGCTTATGAGCGGAAGCGCTGCACGAATAATCTCGGTGACCTGGTTATACCCGCGCTCACGGTATCGAGGAGCGGAAAGTGGGATAGGAATGAGTACGTATGGCTTTTGAGGAAGCGACGAGAGATACTCCGCAAGTACGGCTCCGAGCAGTTCAATTGCCTTTTTACTATGATGAAACTTCGCTTCATGAATACATGCACGTACGCGCGCATCCCGAAAAGAGAGGAGACTACCTACGCCCTCGTGCGTACGCGAGTGTGCTAATGCGCGGAATGTATCGGGGGTAAGACCTCGCACCAACAGCATGTCCTCGGTCGGAGGGAAGACGGTATCGAAAAATGTCTGGGCTATGTGCGCAAGCATGTGTGTAGAACGTATGGTACATGATAAAATAAATCAAACATATTCGTTATGGCTTTTGATATTGGAAAACTTGCGGCACTCTTTCAGTTTGGAAATTCTGCTGTACGTGGTCAAGTGATCGGAGTTGATATCGGTGCGTCTGCAATTAAAGTCGTTGCACTCCATAATGTAGACGGCGTCCCAACACTCGATACCTATGGTGAATTGCAACTCGGCCCCTATGCCCGAGGCACTATTGGTGAAGTGGTGGAGCTTCCTGCAGAACGGCAGAAGGAAGCGCTTGTCGATATCATGCGTGAGTCGTCTATGAATGGCACGCACGCTGCGTTCTCGGTACCGAATCGTTCAAGCTTCCTCACGACACTCACGCTCGATACAATGAGTGAAGCCGACATACAGTCGCGTATTCCTATCGAGGCACGTAAGTATGTACCTATCCCAACCAATGAGGTTACGCTCGATTGGTTTGTGCTCAACACCAATAAAGAAAAAACACAGACACACATTCTCCTCGCTGCAATTTTCAATGAAGCATTTCAAGAGTCCGAGCGTGTGCTTGAAGGAGCAGGTCTCTCAACATTGGTATCAGAACTCGAGCCATTCGGTGCGGTGCGCGGTACGATCGCGACAAAGGACGCAAGCGTCGCGCTTCTTGATCTCGGCGCCTCTTCTACGAAGGTGTACGTGGTGCAAGACGGCATGGTGCAGGATGTACACATACTTCGTCTGTCGGGAAGTGAATTAACGCGGGTCTTTGCGGAAACATCAGGAATTGAATTTGGAAAAGCCGAAGAACTGAAACGTTCAATTGGGATTACTCAGAATACGGATCATAAGAATGCTGTTACCCAAATGCGAGTACATCTCGAACGTGGGCTTCGTGAGGTAGGGAAGCGCATTACTGATTCTGAAAAAGAGAGTGGAAAGCAGGTGTCACATGTGTACGTACTCGGTGGCGGAGCATTTCTTCCGGGTTTGATACCGTTTGCACAAAATATTCTGCAACGACCGATGCAGTTCGCCGATCCGTTTTCAAAGGTAGCGTACCCTGCATTTCTCGAAGATACCCTCGCAACCGCCGGCCCATCATTCGCTGTTGCGCTCGGCGTTGCACTTCGCGGTCTGACGACACTGGAGTAGGACACTCCCTGTCCACAGGTGATTACGCGCGCACGCGGTGCGCGCGCGTATAATAATAAGTATTATGGAAAGTACGCCACGTTCTTCGTTTATACCGAAGCAAGCTATGGCGAGCGCAATACCGAAAAAGGTTCGGAGTCACCGCTCGTTCAATCTCGTCAGTGTTGCAGTGCGTGTGCTTTTTGTTGCCGCTATCGTGAGTGCTGTCGCTGCGTTTGGGTACAAGTACTACCTTGAGCGCGACTTAAGCGCCACACAACAGGCACTCTCAGACGCAAGTCAAAAATTCAATCAAGCACAACTCGATGGCGTCGTCGCCTTTGATGAAAAGCTCAACATCGCACAATCGCTCCTCGATGCACACCTTTCACCTTCAAAGATTTTCACCGCACTTGAAGAAAAGACAAAAGCGAGTATCCAGTACACATCGTTTGATTACATACGATCTTCAGAAGGAGTACCGTCAATCACTATTGATGGGGTCACTGACGACTTTGGGAAAGTGGCACTCCAGAAGCTTCAGTATGCAAGCTCGCCGCTCTTGGCGGGTGTTGTGGTCACGAAGGTATCTCTCGATGTATCAGGAGGTGCAGAAGACGCAGTGAAGAACATGCCGATACACTTCTCACTTACAGCAACGCTCAGTGGGGCTGATGTTGCATACGACGCTCCGTACGTCGCGCCGATTGTTATCGAGGAGTCTGCTGCCGCAACGACGACTGCAAGTACGACAGAAAGCACGATTCCGGCAAGTACGACGGCAACATCGTCTAATAACGGGACGCAATAGCATTTATATATGAATATGTTTCGTACAGCACAAGTCATCATCCTCGCAGTCATTGCGTTCTTCGTGTTTGCATTCTTGACGCGACCACTGTTCGTCGATATCCGTGCTGTACAGAAAGAACTCGATAGCTATAAAACAGCGGTTGCGCAAGCATCAGAATTTAATCAGCTGCTTTCACGTATTGTGTCAGAGCAATCAAACATTAGTCCATTGAACCGGGATCGCCTCAACGCACTATTGCCCACAACACTCGACCCCGTAACGTCTCTCGTTGATATTCAAGCACTTGCCAGTGTGCACGGCATGGTAGTTGCGTCCGCTGCGACCGCGAGCTCTGAAGGAAATGGCGCGTCGATAGAGAAAGTGGTTTCACCGATTGGTGTTGCCGGTGTAAACGCGGAGAAAGTATCACTCGAAATCCTCGGTACGTACGATCAATTTAAAGCATTCCTCATTGACCTTGAACAGAGTCTACCGCTCGTCGAGGTTGGAAGTGTGAACTTCAAAGTTGCTGACGGTGATCTCACCAAATACACAATGGAGCTCTATCTGCCAGAGTGGGACCCAAATACACTAAGTGGTACCGAAGTATTTGATCCGGGAACTGGAGGAGAGGCACTATAATCTATTTACACGCTATGTCACCAACACTTAAAAAAATTGCAATAGGAATCGCAGCACTCATCGTTATTTTCTATGCGTACTCATTTTTATTTGGGGGAGATGATGCAAGCTCGGGTGTACTCACCTCTGAAACAGTAAGCCCTGAAACACAACAATTCCTCATTCGTCTCAATAAACTGAAAGCAGTTGAGGAGGCGGATACATCACTCTTTCGAGACGATCGTTTTCTTTCACTTGAAGATAGGCGCCAAACGATTGAAGACGAAGCAACGGGGCGAACAAACCCGTTTGCACCAGTCCGATAGTAAAATCATCTCGTTTCGTGCCTGTGGATTTGATCGCTACAATCAGTGCGTGAGACGGTAATCTGCATATCGAATGAATCTACTTTCATTATTACAAGAGAAAAATATTGTAGACGCGAGTACGCTTGCAAAAGCGAAGGAACGTGTTGAGAAAGAGTCGCTTTCAGAAGAAGCGGCACTTTTAGCGTCTGGCGTCCCCGCAGATACGCTGCGGAACGCCATTGGTGAGTACTACGCGCTCCCGTCACGCGAACTCAGCGAAGAAGCGTCAATTGACGCTGATATTATTCGCTACATTCCAGAAGAGTCTGCAGAACACTACCGCATGCTCCCGCTCGCTGTTGAAGACGATGTGCTCATCGTCGGTGTTGTTGATCCCGATATATACGGACTTACGGACGCACTCGCGTTCTTGACGACGAAATATCACATGCCGTACCGATTGGCGATATTGCTTGAGCGTGATTTGCAGGTAGGACTGAAAGCATACGGCAACCTTACAGGGGAAGTAGACACGGTGCTCGATGCGCTCAATCTTGAATTTAGTGAAGACGACGATAACGATAAGGACGAGAAGGTCACCGAAGAAGATATTGAGAATATTAAAGAAGACGCACCAGTTACCAAAATTGTGGCGACAATTCTTCGGTACGCCGTCGATGGGGATGCGTCAGACATCCACATTGAACCATATGAAAGTAGGGTAAACGTTCGATTCCGAGTTGATGGTATTTTAGTTCGAAGTCTTGAACTCCCAAAGAAAGCACATTCATCAGTGGTTGCACGTATTAAAATTCTTTCGTCACTTCGTCTCGACGAACGTCGCCGTCCGCAAGATGGTCGCTTTTCAGCAACGATAGACAAGCGAAAAATTGATTTCCGTGTCTCCGTTTTTCCAACAAACCATGGTGAAAAGGTAGTACTTCGTATTCTTGATACACAAAAAGGCGTTCGTACGCTGGAAGAACTCGGCGTATCAGAACATAACCTCAAACTTATTCGCAATGCGATTGCGCAGCCATTCGGTATTATTCTCATCTCTGGTCCAACCGGATCTGGTAAATCAACTACGCTCTACGCGATGCTCTCTGAGATTGACCGTGAAGGGAAGAACGTACTCTCGCTCGAAGATCCGGTTGAGTATGACATCGAGGGAGTGAGTCAGTCGCAGGTGCGTCCTGAGATTGGGTACACGTTTGCAAAAGGACTTCGTACCGCACTCCGTCAAGACCCTGACGTGATCATGGTGGGAGAGATCCGCGATAAGGAGACGGCGCAGCTCGCCATTCAGGCGGCGCTTACCGGTCACCTCGTACTTTCAACCATTCACACCAACAACGCGCTCGGCGTTGTCCCGCGTCTTCTCGACATGGGTGTCGACCCGTACCTCATTGCGCCAACACTCCGCCTCGCGCTCGCCCAGCGCCTGCTTCGCCGCATCTGTGAGGGAACGGGCAAGAAAGTGCCAATTGAAAGCAGTATTGCTGCCATGGTTGAGCACGAGCTCAAAGATATTGATCCAAAGTATCGTTCAGCTATTCCAAAATCTGATTACCTCTTGCGTGCTGAGCCGAGTCCGAAGTGTGCCAGTGGTACGAAGGGGCGTGTTGCGGTTGTTGAGGCGGTACAGGTTGATCATGATATGGAACGACTCATTCTTAATGGCGCAGGGGAGGATGAACTCTATCCGGTGGCGCGTAAAAGTGGCTTTATTTCAATGAAGGAAGACGCCCTCATGAAGGCGCTTGAACACCGTATTCCATTTGAAGAAGTTGATACCCTCGGCGGAACATTTGTCGGTGAAGAGGTAGTTGATGAGGAGCTTGCTGCAGAAAATATCACCGAAGAAGAGGTAGGTGCTGCAGAGAAGTTTAGTGAAGAGCTCAATGAGAGCCTCGGTGAGGGAGCTGCTCCGAAAGAAGCTCCGGAAGCCGGCAACGCGAACGCGTCTGTCGATAACTAATTAAGCAGACTGCCGTAAGTAGGTATAATAAGAGAGTATGAAAATATTACTCGTCGATGATGACCTATTTCTGTGTGATATGTACGCTACCAAGTTTTCCGAAAAGGGGCACGAGGTTGAACAGGCACACAATGCAGAGAGTGCGCTTGCATACTTAGATTCCAATGAGGTTGATGTCGTATTACTCGACATGATTATGCCGGGAATGACAGGAGTACAACTCTTAACAAAGATGAAAGAGGCACAGGCGGTCGCACAAAAGACACCGCCAACATTCATTATTCTTTCAAATCAGAGTGAAGAGTCTGATAAACAAGCGGCAGCAGAGGCGGGAGCAGTAGGGTACATCGTGAAGGCAGAACTTATGCCAAGTGGGGTCGTTGAAGAAGTTGAAAAATTGGTTAAAAAATAAACGTTTATATGTCAGCAGTTAATTACGAACAAGAGCTTCTCGATTTGCTCGATATTGTGATCACCGAAAAAGGTTCCGACCTGCACCTTTCTGCTGGCCTTAATCCGATTATTCGTGTTACCGGTTCACTTATCCCGCTCGTAAAGAAACCAGCACTCACCGAAGAGGATACAAAAGGTTTCGCTGCGGCACTCCTCAATAAGGAACAAGAAGAAGTCTTTGCACGAAAGAATGAGATTGATTTTTCATATGCACTTAAAGACGGGTCACGATTTCGTGGAAACTGCTTTATCCAAAAGGGAACCGTAGCAATTGCGCTTCGATATATTCCAAACGTCATCCATACATTCGAAGAACTCAATCTCCCACCAGTCCTTCAAACGTTCGCAGAGCGTCCGCAAGGATTCTTTCTCTGTGTAGGACCGACCGGGCACGGTAAATCAACGACACTTGCATCCATGGTGCAATTCATCAACCGTACTCGCGCGGAGCATATCGTAACGGTAGAAGATCCAATTGAGTTTATTTACACCCCTGAGAAGGCACTCATTGAACAGCGAGAGGTACGTGTCGATACCGAAGATTTCCATATTGCACTCAATTCAGTCTTTCGTCAGGACGTTGATGTGATTCTCGTAGGTGAGATGCGTAACGCCGATACCATTGCAACGGCGGTAACCGCTGCTGAAACAGGTCACTTGGTATTCTCAACACTCCACACCAACAACGCTGCGCAGTCTATCGACCGTATTATCGATGCTTTCCCTGAAGGGCAGCAAGATCAGATTCGCTTACAGCTCTCTTCATCGCTTGCAGGGATCTTCTCACAACGATTGGTACCGCGCGTGTCGGGAGGGTTTATTCCTGCGTATGAGCTCCTCATCAACAATGCCGCAGTCTCAAACCTCATTCGTGAGCGTCGCACCCACGAAATCCAAACTGTTATCGAAACGGGCCTCGAGCAAGGTATGATTGATATGAACCGCTCGCTTGCAGAGTTGGTACAAAAGGGTGAGATCACTGTCGAAAACGCATTCGCGCACTCAATTAATCCAAAAGGTCTCGAACGACTGATGTAATACTGCCCGTATGTTATTTTCTTACAAAGCAACCGACGCAACAAAAATGACCCGCGAAGGTGTTGTTGACGCCCAGAATATGGACGCCGCAATTCGCGCGGTTGAACAGCGTGGTTACACGGTAATCTCAGTCGTACCGCTCAAAGAAAAGAAGTCTCTTCTCAATCTTGAAATTGATTGGTTCCAACGTGTCTCAAACAAAGAAGTGGTGATTCTCTCTCGTCAGATTGCAACACTCTTTGAAGCGCAGGTGTCTGCACTCCGTATCTTCCGATTACTTGCAACAGAAGCAGAGAATCCAAAGTTACAAAATATTCTCAACGGTATTTCAGATGAGCTGCAGGGGGGAAGTACTATCTCACGCGCGCTCGCGCGGTATCCAGAAGTGTTTACACCGTTTTACGTGAGTATGGTGAAGTCGGGAGAAGAGTCCGGAAAACTCAATGAAGTATTCATGTATCTCGCCGATTATCTCGATCGTATGTATGAGGTGGTATCGAAGGCAAAGAACGCGCTTATCTACCCAGCGTTCGTTATCAGTATCTTTATTGCGGTCATGGTGCTCATGCTTACGCTCGTGATCCCACGTATTGCTGAGATTTTGACCGAATCAGGACAGCAACTTCCAATCTATACACGTATTGTGATCGGGCTCTCAAACTTTATGACCCACTACATCGGGCTCATCGCCGTCTTCTTGGGTGTTGCAGGGACACTCCTGTGGCAGTTCAAGAAAACAGATGCTGGTGCGCGTACGATTGATAGTCTGAAGCTCGATATTCCATTTATCGGTGACTTGTATCAAAAGCTCTACCTCACCCGTATCTGTGACAACCTTGCGACAATGCTCGGGAGTGGTGTGTCTATGGTGCAGGCGCTCGAAGTAACGGCTGAAGTGGTAGACAACATCATTTACCGTGAAGTACTCGAGTCCACCGTCGTTGCAGTGAAGGGAGGACGCTCATTTGCTGATACCATTTCTGAATACCCAGAAATTCCTGGTGTGCTCGCGCAGATGAGTAAGGTGGGGGAGGAAACAGGAAGTCTTGGAAACATTCTCACGACACTCTCTAAGTTTTATAACCGTGAAGTAAACAACTCAGTGGATACACTCATTGGTCTCATTGAACCGGCCATGATTGTACTCCTCGGTCTCGGTGTAGGAACACTGCTCGCATCGGTATTGATGCCGATTTACAACCTTACGTCCGCGATCTAATCCGCGATACTATCCACAGCGGTAGCATTATTGGCAGTACTGAAGCGTATAATGAGATTAACTACGATTACAATGTAGTTAATAAATTAATTTATTTAACAATATATGAAGATGTCTATTCTCAAAAACCGTGGTTTCACCCTCATCGAGCTTCTCGTTGTAATCGCGATCATCGGTATTCTCGCTTCAGTTGTTCTTGCGTCACTCAACAGTGCACGTGATAAGGGCGCTGACGCTGCGATCAAGTCAAGTGTTAACAATGCACGTGCACAAGCAGAGTTGTACTACAGTAACAACAACAACTACACAGCAGTGTGTACCGGTACTGGCGGTGTCGCACCGATGGTAACCGGAGCTACGAATGCAGGTGGTACTAACGTTGAGTGTACAAACTCTGCAACAGCATGGGGATTAAATGCCCAGCTTAAGAGTACAGGTGCAGGATTCTACTGTGTAGACAGTACAGGTGCTGCAACAACTACTGCTACTGATACCATCAGTGGTTCAACCGACTACACTTGTTAATCAAGTGCTCTCCTAAACAAAAAACGACCCTTTGGGGCGTTTTTTGTTTGTATATAAAAAATGGTAGGCGCCGTCTTTGACGGCGCCCAGTGAACGTAGATCCTACGGTAGCTTCTGCTTGTAGCGTTCGAAGCGCCCCTCCACAGCAGTGAGGAGTTCCGAGTCGGACACGTTTGGTCCCGCGAGATCGCGAAGTTCTTGGAAGGCAGCGGAACCTGTACGTTTGTCCTGCGGTGTTTCATACACCGCATACGCACATTGGTGATGTTGATCGAAAAATCTATTGTCGAGCGCCAAGGCCTGTCCCCTCGTGTGTGTACTAACCGATACTTTTATACCATACATGTGGTCGAAGTTCGACTGGGTTTTGTGGGGTCAGGTTAATCACTTTGTGGTCACAAGTTGCTACGTACAATTTCGACGATGTTCAAATTGATACGAAGCACTCGTCGACCTCGGCTCGCGGTTTTGGCATTAGGAATAGCCAAAACATCGCTCCGCCTTCACAAAACGAGAAAAGCGCCGTAGGGGCGCTTTTCTTTCTCGTTTTGTGACCCTACGGAGAATCGAACTCCGATTTCCAGGATGAAAACCTGATGTCCTAACCGTTAGACGATAGGGCCGAATGTATGTGATTGTCCTCTGTCCGCACTGTCTATTATAGACTACAACGTGCGCCACATAGTAACAAAAATGGCAAAAAATACCAGTTACCACTCAAAAGAGCATTGAGTGGGTCATGGCAGAATCTTCTTTGTCTTCCCAGTGCGCGATGTCGAGTGGTATTTCAATCTTGCGACGGCCTTCTTTATAAAATACCTTACCGTTTGCACGCGCGTACTCGAACACTTTCTTTGTGACTTTTACATCTTGTTCGCAGTACTTTTTGATTTCTTTTATCTTTCCCTCACGCCACCATCGTACCGCTTGAATGCCTGAGGCGCTCTTCTTTGCGCCCACCGTCGCCTCAGCGACGGTATCGAGCTTGAGGCGGCGTCCAAGCGAGTTCTTGATGTCTTCAAGAAGGTCGATGCTCTTTATGTGGGTGAGATCGCCAGGGTAGTACTTGTTGAGAAGGGGAATATCGAAGTGATTACTGTTGTATCCAACGAGTGCATCAGCTTTCTCGATAATAGGCCAGAGCACTGAGAGTTCATCAACGGTGACCGTGGTGTATGAATCCGTTTCACTGTCGTAGAGTGAGGCGACAGAGATATCAAGATCAGCAGGGTTATTGCTCCCAGCGTCTTGAAATAAGTTTTGTGTTTCGAGATCGAAAACAATATAGCGCATGAGAGAAATTGTTTTTATTCAGAGAGATTAGCGACCAAGTCTTCAAGTGTACCAGACGTTTCTTCCTTCGTTTCAAGGTTCTTCAGTGCGTAGGTTTTATTTTTGACCTCGTCGTCTCCGAGAATGAGTACGTACGAAACGAATGTATCTGCAGCAAGAGAAATTTTCTTGCCGAGTTTTTTCTCACTCATATCAACAGCAGTTGAAACACCTGCGACACGGAAGGCGAGTGCGACTTTCTGGGCTTCAAGTGCGTGAACTCCATCTGTTGGGATAACCATGAGTTCGGGAGCAGTAATGTCTGAGGTGAGAAGATCGTGTGTCTTGAGGAAATCGCGCATGGTCACGTCGCCCATACCGAACCCAACACCCGAGATAGCGTCACCGCCAAAGTGGCTAGTGAGATTGTCGTAGCGACCGCCACCGAGTAGGGAACGGTTGTTTTCGCTCGATGTATCGAAGAATTCAAATACGGTGCCGGTGTAGTAGGTAAATCCGCGTACCGTTGATGGTGAGAAGGTGACGTTGGTGATATTAAGCTCACGAAGGCCTGCTATCACGCGCGCGAGCGTGCTTCCTCTAGGTACTTCCGTTGGGAGTATGAATGGCTTACCAGCAATTTTTGCTGCTTCTTCGTCAAAGTTGTTTATTTTCTCCTTTCGGTCGAGGAGGGCGAGCATTGCCGCTGATTGTTCTTCTGACAGACCTTGTGACGCAAAGACTTCATTGAGGAAAGAGCGGTCGTTGAGACGGATTTCAAACGTATCAGACTCAGCGCCTGTATTGAGGAGCATTTGATTTGCGAGTGCAATTATCTCTACGTCTGCGGTGTAGTCGTCTGCACCGAAGATATCGCAGTTGAGTTGCCAGTGTTCTCGGAGTCGTCCGCGTTGTGGCCGCTCGTAGCGAAAGAGATTTGGAATAGAGTACCAGCGAAGCGGGAAGGTAAGCTCACGACGCTTTCCTGCGACCATACGCGCCACTGTCGGCGTCATCTCCGGACGAAGCGTTACCTCGCGCTCACCGCGGTCAATGAAGGTGTAGGTCTGTTCGTTCACAATCTCTTCACTCGACTTACTGCGATAGAGTTCTGAGGGTTCAAGTACTGATGCATCGTAGCGCTCATAGCCGAATGATTCTGCAGTCATGCTCCACACATCGAAGATGTATCGCTGGATTGCCATATCCTCGGGATAGAAATCGCGTACGCCTTTGTATGCGTCGGTAGAGAGTTGCGGCTTTTTTCCAAACATATTCCATTGATTGTATGGGAAAAAGCCCAAAAATGAAAGGCGGGTTTTTATACTCAGGGCTTGTTTGCTATACTGCATGTCTATGTTTGGAAAAGTAAAACAGTGGGGAGCACGAAAGTTGCTCGAATCACAACTTAAAGATGTGCCGAAGGATCAGCAAGAAATGATCATGACGATGTTTGAGAAGGATCCAGAGTTGCTTGAAAAGATTGCAAAAGAAATTCAAGTAGAGCAGAAGAAGGGCTTGAGTCAAATGCAGGCAGCAATGAAGGTAATGCCAAAGTATCAAGGGCAACTGCAGGCGCTTATGGGAGGAAAGGGAGGAATGCAGGGTGGAGCAAAGGGGTTCCGACCTGACGGACGTATACAGAGATAGACGGAAATAATTACCATCCACACAAAGCGCGCGGCAAAGCCGCGCGCTTTGTGTACAATAGCCCTATGACAAAGACAAAAAAGATTTTGATTCTGCTTGGGAATCCAGACACTGCAACATACACCGGTGTGATTGCAGACACCTACGAGCGCAGTGCTCGAGAAGCGGGGAATGAGGTACAGCGTTTTAATATCGGTGAATTACAGTTTGATCCTATTTTGCATAAGGGATACAAAGAGATTCAAGCGCTTGAGCAAGATCTGGTAACCTTGCAAGAAGCGTGGAAGTGGGCTGACCACGTCGTTATTGTGTATCCAAACTGGTGGAATACGATGCCGGCCATTCTTAAAGGACTCTTCGACCGCATGTGGCTTCCAGGATTTGCCTTTAACTTTGATAAGGTAACGAAGAAACTCATTCAACGTCTGAAAGGGAAGACCGCGCGCGTCATTATTGTTGCGGGTACACACTCTCCATTTTCAACATGGTGGAAGTACGGTGACTACACCAATGAAATTCAGCACGGCATCCTCGAATTCTCAGGAATCAAAACAAAGGTAACTGCATTTGGTCCTACAGAACGTGTCGATGATGTGCAGCGAGCGAAGTGGTGTAAGGAGGTGGAGAAGCTTGGATCGAAGGGTGCATAGAAGCGGATGAGATTTATATTTCCGCGAGGTAATAAAGTATGCTACGCTAGCGCGGTATGTCATTAAGTGTTGGAATTGTTGGGCTCCCGAACGTTGGTAAATCAACGCTCTTTAATGCACTCACTCGAAGTAGTGTGCCTGCAGAAAACTATCCGTTCTGCACCATCGACCCATCTGTGGGTGTGGTTGCCGTACCTGACGCGCGCCTCGCAACACTTTCTGGAATCTCAGGTTCTGAGAAGCTTATTCCAGCCGCGGTGGAATTCGTAGATATTGCTGGCCTTGTGAAAGGAGCTTCTACCGGAGAAGGTCTTGGAAACAAGTTCCTCGCAAACATCCGAGAAGTCGATATGATCGCGGAAGTGGTCCGTATCTTTGAAGATGCTGACGTACACCATGTCGCAGGAGCAATCGATCCGCTCAGTGACATCGAGGTTATTAACCTCGAACTTGTCATGGCGGACACCGAGACGGTATCGAAGCGTTTGGGGAACGTCGAACGTGATGTACGAAGTGGAAATAAAACAGCTGTACTCGAAAAAGACGTACTCACTCGTCTCATGCAAGTACTCGAATCAGGAAAACTTGCCAACACACTTCCGCTCACGAAAGAAGAACGAAAAGTCGTTCAAGGCATCCACCTTCTGACGATGAAGACATTTCTCTATGTGTGTAACAAAAAGCAAGGAGCTTTTAACCTTGATGATCAAAATGAGGATCGGTGGCACGAGCTACTCGCATTCTTTGAAGAAACAGGAAGCGAGTACGTTGTCGTGGACGCAGGTATGGAGCATGAACTCAAAGATATGGAGGAAGATGAAAAGATTGAGTTTCGTCGTGAATACGGTGGGCAAGATTCCGGCGTGGAGTCACTTATCCGCGCGTGTTATCGAGGACTCGGGCTGATGTCATATTTCACCACCGGTGAAAAGGAGACTCGTGCGTGGACGGTGAAGATTGGCGCAACTGCTCCAGAAGCTGCCGGAGTTATTCATACTGATTTCGAGCAGAAATTTATTCGCGCGCAGGTGGTCGCGTTTGAAGATTTGGTACGTGCGGGGAGTCTCTCTGCAGCACGTGATTCAGGGAAGCTTCGCACGGAAGGGAAGGAGTATGTTGTGCAAGACGGTGATGTGATGGAGTTTTTACATAGCTAACGCTGGTATCTTTTTAAATATTGGTATAATCAGACACATATGAAACTTACATCAACCCACTACGTTATTATTCTCGTCGTTATTATTTTTGGATCCCTTATCGCGTTTCGTGTGTACGATGCGCAGAAGCCAGGTGTGTACGATGATTTTGCACAATGTGTTGCAGATACAGACACCATCTTCTACGGTGCGTTCTGGTGCCCACACTGCAAGGAGCAGAAAGAAAAGTTTGGTAATTCAGCCGCACTCCTCCCGTACACTGAATGTTCACTTGCAAGCGGGAACGGTCAGACGCAAGAATGTATTGATGCAGATATCAAAACGTATCCAACATGGGAGTTCCCAGGTGGCGAACGCGTTATTGGTACGCAAGAGCTCAGTGTAATTGCAGAGAAGACAGGTTGCGAACTGCCGACAGATACCCTCTAGTCTATGAGTCCACTCGTTGAACAACTCAATTTCTTTCTCGCTCTCGGTGGGGTAGGCCTCTTCCTTGGCGCAGCAATCCTTCTCTTTGATCTCTATACAAACCGTTCGCTCGCGTCGCTTGTCTCACGGTTTGGCATGACGATTGCTGCGTTCCTCACGATTGGTGGTGCAGGTATGACACTCCTCTACTCAGACGTATTTGGGTTTGTGCCGTGTGGGTTATGTTGGTTACAACGTATCTTCCTTTACCCGCAAGCACTCATTACGACAACGGCGGTCTTCATTAAAGACAAAACAGCTGCACTATACGGCATCGTATTGTCGGTTCCAGGAATTATCATTGCGCTCTACCAGCATTACTTGCAAATGGGCGGTACGGAAGTGGTTGGCTGCCCTTCAGCGGGTGGTGATTGCGCGCAGCGTATTCTATTTGAATTTGGATTCATGACATTCCCACTCCTCTCAGCGTCCATGTTTGTATTCCTCATTGCACTCTATTGGTACATGCGGAAGGTATAAGGTTTAAAAAACCACCGCCGCCAAGAGGCAGCGGCGGTTTTTTTAATTAACTATCTTTGCTTGGTGGATTGATCTGTTGGACAGGGCTTATGATGTTTGGGTCCCATGTTGCGGTGATTTCACCATGCTTTTGTTCAAACTCTGCGAGGTCGTGTGTGAGCTTTTGCACGAGGCGTTTCATATGTGCAGGACTAAATGAGTATATGTTGGCTTGATTCCCCGATGAGAGTCCCATCACGAAGTATTCTGGCGTGAATGCAGTCATCACATTTTCGCAAAACATCTTTGGAGCTTTTTGGAGGTCTTCTGGCTTCATGGTGTTATTTAGGTGAGGTATAATAGAGTTACTATATCAGAAATAATATTAGCCACCTAAATATGGAACATACAGCAAAAAATTTCGTTCTACAGCTCGGGTCACTCATTACACTCTATGTGTCACTCACGGCAGTCATTCTTGTCGCGTTCGGCATTATTAATATTTCGTTTCCTGACGCCGCAGAAGGGTATTGGGCATACGACAGTGCACAAAGCAGTATTCGCTACGGTATCGCAATGGTCCTCGTTTTCTTCCCAACGTATATCGTCTTGACGCGTATGGTAAATCAAACGCGCCGACAGTCTGAAGGGAAATATCTCGGGCTTACTCGATGGCTCGTGTATCTCTCACTCCTTGTAGGAGGAGGAATTCTCCTCGGAGACCTTGTTACCGTCATTCTCACGTTCCTTAATGGAGAAATTACGACTCGATTCATCCTTAAGGCACTCACACTCCTTGTCGTTATCGGTGCAGCACTTGAATACTACATACTCGATGTACGAGGGTACTGGAATACGCACGAGAGTGCTTCAAAGATGTTCGGTGCGGCATCAGTAGTTGTTGCGATTGCTGCTATCGTCCTTGGGTTTTATCAGATCGATGCTCCATCACAGGTGCGTGACTCGCGTATCGATGATCAGCAAGTACAGAACCTTTCTGAGATACAGTGGCGTATAGAGGATTATTACCGAGTGAACGCAGCTCTTCCAGTCTCACTTACTGAGGTGTATACCGAGGTGAGTGCGCCGGTAGCGCCTGAGGGACGTGCTGCGTACACCTATGAACGTATGAGTAATACAACGTTTGAGTTATGCGCAACGTTTGCCGCAGAATCTACGGATCAGTCTCGTTCAATTGCATCACCAATGATGGAAAAGGGCGGTATCGTCAATCCATACAACTGGGATCACGGTGTAGGAGAGACATGCTTTGAACGAACAGTAGCGCCGCTATAGTCTCTCCGCTTAGAAAACAGGCTTTTTAAAGCAGTGTATGTCAATACCCCCGCACTTCATGCGGGGGTATGATGTATATATGGATACACTCTCAGTACAAAAGGTGGTTATAAGCGTTGTTGGAGCACTTGTCGCAGCAGTCTTTTTTGGCAGTGTTCCCGTTCATGCGGCGGTAGAGACGCCGTACTACTATTACTACACGACGCCAGGGTATACATCGCCATACACTACGCCGGTACAAACGTACTACCAATATCAGTATGTACCGCAGAATCAGTATACGAATCAATCGCAGGTTGAGTATCTTCTCGCCGTATTGCGGCAGTTGCAGGCACAGCTTGCGTCACTCTGCAGTGCAGGGCTCTGCGGCCAAGTGGCAGGAGTTACGTACAGTGGGTATTCGGACATCGACGTTACCACACTCTCGGCAACGAATATTGATCGTGATGAGGCGAGACTTCGCGGGAGTATTGATTTCAATTCAGACCGATATGCATACGCGTGGTTTGAGTGGGGGACAAACCAAAATAATTTAAATCGAACCACGTCACATATTCGGTATAACGATAACGACGACACATACAGTGTTCGTATTACAAATCTTGATCGCAACGAGCGATACTACTTCCGCGCTATAGGTGAAGATGAGTCAGGACGACTCGATTACGGTGCTATACGAAACTTCCAAACCGACGGCAGTGGAAGTAGTCGGAACGATGATCCAGATGTAACGATTGAGTCTGCGCGTAATGTGACTGATCGACGAGCAGAATTGCGGGGACGTGTGGATATGAACGATTTTGATAACGGCATCGTCTTCTTCGTGTATGGACAAGATCAAAGTCAGGTTGAAGATATTGCGCAAGATTATGATACGTACAACGATCTAGACGAGGATGGAGATGATCTTCAGAAAGAGCGTGTCGACAGCAGTCTCGATGGAAGTCGAAGCTACACGATGACCCTTAATGGTCTCGACAACAATGAACGATACTACTTTACGCTCTGCGTTCAGTACGATGATGGTGACGATGTGCTCGAGTGTGCCCCGGTAGATGATTTCAGGACTGATCCGTAGGATGAGAAAAGAGCCGCGAGAATCTTTGATTCTCGCGGCTCTTTTCTTTATAATGAACCTTCACCTATACTCGTATGCATAAGAAATTTAATCACGCTGAAATAGAACAGAAATGGCAGGAAGCATGGCGCGACAGTGACTTGTATACGACAGACGACTCCTCTAATAAAGAAAAGGTCTACGTTCTCGATATGTTCCCGTACCCATCAGGGGAAGGGCTCCATGTTGGGCACCCGAAGGGCTACATCGCAACCGACGTCTACTCTCGCTTTAAGAAAATGTCGGGCTATGAGGTTTTGCATCCGATGGGTTGGGATGCGTTCGGACTTCCTGCAGAGAACTTTGCGATCAAAAACAAAATCCATCCACGCGATGCCGTAGAGAAAAACATTGCAAACTTCAAAGCGCAGCTTGCACACCTCGGCTTCAACTACGATTGGACACGTGAAATAAATACGACTGACCCTGCGTACTATAAGTGGACGCAGTGGATTTTTCTGAAGCTCCTTGAAAAAGGTCTTGCATATGAATCGCATGAACCAATCAACTGGTGCCCATCATGTCAGACAGGTCTTGCAAACGAAGACCTTGAGAGCGATGGTACGTGCGAGCGTTGTGGAAGTGCAGTAGAAAAGAAGCCGATGCGCCAGTGGGTACTTAAGATTACCGACTACGCAGACCGAATGCTTGCTGACCTAGACACACTTACACAGTGGCCAGAACATATCAAAGAAGCACAGCGCAATTGGATTGGACGGAGTGAAGGTGCTGAAATAACATTCAAACTCTCTACAGGAGAAGAGGTAAAAGTATTTACTACACGCCCCGACACGCTCTTTGGTGCTACATATCTTGTACTTGCTCCAGAACATGAACTTATTACAGAACTGAAGGATACAATCCAAAATTGGGACGAGGTAGTACGATATATCGTACTAAGTAAAGAAAAGAGTGAACAAGACCGTCTCAACGCGACGAAAGAAAAGACAGGTGTGAAGCTTGAGGGAATAACCGCAACGAATCCTGCAAACGGAGAAGAGATTCCCGTGTTCATCGCCGATTACGTTCTTGCTGGGTATGGTACGGGCGCGATTATGGCAGTCCCAGCGCATGACGAGCGCGACCATGAATTTGCAGAAAAATTTAATCTATCGATTAAGACAGTAGTGGATGAAGCAGGCACACTGGTTGAGTCTAGTGAATTCAATGGCATGAATTCTGAAGAAGCGAAGGCTGCAATCACCGCAAAGGTTGGTGGAAAGATGACGAGTACGTATCGTCTCAATGACTGGGTGTTTTCACGCCAGCGTTACTGGGGGGAACCAATTCCAGTGATTCACTGTGAGAAGTGCGGTGTGGTACCTGTGCCAGAAGATCAACTTCCGGTTACTCTTCCTGACGTAGAGCACTATGAGCCAACAGGAACAGGCGAATCACCACTCGCGAATATTGATGCGTGGGTGAACGTTGAGTGTCCGAAGTGTGGCGGCGCAGGGAAGCGAGAAACAAACACGATGCCGCAGTGGGCAGGTTCATCGTGGTACTACCTCCGTTTCATTGATCCGAAAAACGATGCAGCACTCATTGACCCAGAAAAAGAAAAGAAGTGGGCGCCCGTCGATGTGTACGTTGGAGGAGATCATGCGGTACGCCACCTTATCTACGCGCGATTTTGGCACAAGTTCCTTTACGACCTCGGCGTTGTGCATACGATTGAACCATTTCAGCGACTTGAATTCCTCGGATTCATTCTTGCAGAAGATGGAAAGAAGATGTCGAAGCGATGGGGGAACGTCATCAATCCAGACGATATCGTAAAACGAAATGGTGCCGATGCACTTCGTGTATACGAAATGTTCATGGGTCCTTTTGAGAATACGATCGCATGGAGCTCAGATGGTATTGTGGGTGCGCAACGATTCCTCGAGAGAGTGAATGGTCTTGGGGGTCATATTGTCGACTCTGATTCTGAAGAGGTAACCCGCACACTCCACAAGACAATCAAGAAAGTCCGTGACGATATCGAAGCCTTCAAATTCAATACCGCAATCAGCAGCATGATGATCTTCCTCAACGTTGCGGAGAAAGAAGGAGTTACAGAGACAACGTACAAAATATTCCTCACGCTCCTTGCGCCGTTTGCACCGCATCTCACCGAAGAGTTGTGGCACGAGGCAGGAGAGAGCGAATTGATTCACCGTCAGTCATTCCCAGAGTACGATGCGGCGCTTGCAAAAGATGATGTCGTCACCATTGGTGTGCAGATAAACGGAAAATCACGTGGTGATATCACGATTGCACCAGACGCAACCGAAGAAGAAGCGCTCGCTGCAGTTCGTGAAAGTAAATCACTCGTAGAGCGTCTTGAAAAAGAGGAGATTAAGAAAATCATTTATAAGCCGGGCAAAATCCTAAATCTAATTCTCTAAACGAGCGACCTGCTTTGTTGTCTTCCTCACGAAGTTTCTCGTCGTACGACAAAGTACGCCTCGAAGCTTCGTTCGTCGACGCCGCGCATCTCATCTCGTTTAGAGAATTAGAGGGAGTTGAGCAAATCTAAAAGTTGACTCACTCGCCATTCTGTTGCATCATGGAGTTATTAGCTTCTATTTGTAGTTATGCCAAATTTCAACAACTTCACATCCCGCGCGAAAGAGGCAATCCGAAAAGCCCATGAAATCGCTATTGAACGCGGTCAAAATCACGTCAGTCCAACCCACCTGTTGGCTGCTTTGGTGATGCAGGAAGAGAACACCGTTATTGCTATTTTGGACCGACTCGACATCGACGTCATCGCTCTCACCGACCTGCTCCTCGAAGCACTTGATGGTCCAGAGATGGGAGGTGCTATTTCACAATCATACCAACTCTATCTCACACCAGACCTTGCGAGCGCCATTGAGAAATCAGGCCGCATTGCGGAAGGATTCCATGATGCATACGTTGGGGTTGAACACCTCTTCCTCGCACTCCTCGAGTACCCAGGTCCCGCTATCGAAGCGCTCGAGCAATCGGGTGTAAATAAGAAGCAGGTTGAAAACGCACTCACTGAAATTCGTGAAGGTGGTATTGACGATGCAACACAACCGAAGAAATACCGTGCACTCGGCAAATACTCACGCAACCTCACAAAGCTTGCACAAGAAAATAAACTCGACCCCGTCATTGGGCGTGATGTTGAAATCCAACGCGTCGTACAGATTCTCTCTCGCCGAACGAAGAACAACCCCGTACTCATCGGTGAAGCGGGTGTCGGGAAGACTGCTATTGCAGAAGGTCTCGCACTTTCAATCGTACAGGGCAACGTTCCAGAATCAGTGAAGGATAAAGAAATTCTTTCACTCGATCTCGGACTCCTCGTTGCAGGAACAAAGTTCCGCGGAGAATTTGAAGAGCGCCTCAAGGCAGTGATGAAAGAAGTGGAACAGTCTGCTGGACATGTAATTCTCTTTATCGACGAGCTCCACACTATTGTCGGTGCAGGGCAGGCGGAAGGAACAATGGACGCATCAAACATGCTGAAGCCAGCGCTCGCGCGTGGTGAGCTTCGTGTTATTGGCGCGACAACACTGAAGGAATATCAAAAATATATTGAACGAGACCCAGCACTTACCCGTCGTTTCCAACCTGTCCATGTAAATGAACCATCTATCGAAGATGCAATCGCGATTATGCGAGGTGTTGCGGAGAAGTATGAGCTCTTCCACGGCGTCCGTATTACTGACGACGCTATTGTGGCAGCGGTAAATCTATCTGCACGCTATATCACCGACCGATTCCTTCCTGACAAGGCAGTTGACCTTATTGATGAAGCTGGATCAGCACTCCGTATCTCACTTGAGAATAAGCCAGAGGAACTTGTGGTCTCTGATCGTAAGGTTCGTCGTCTTGAAATTGAAAAGGAAGCACTTAAGAAAGAAGAAGAAATCACTGAAAAGAAAACACAACTCCGGAAGCGACTTCGAGAAATCGATAAGGAAATTGGTGAACTTCGTGAAATGACCAAAGCGCTTGAAACAAAGTGGAATAACGAACGCGACGTACTCAACGAGATTCGTGAAATGAAAAAGACACTTGAGGAACTTCGTGTTGAAGCAGAGCAGGCAGAAGCAATTGCCGATCTTACGCGTGCTGCAGAAATTCGATACGATCGCATTCCAAAACTTGAGAAAGAACTCGAAGATAAGATTGCGCGTATGAAGAAGCTCCATCGTACACGTCGTCTTCTTAAAGAAGAGGTGACTGAAGAAGACATCGCGCTCGTCGTATCACGTTGGACAGGTGTACCGGTAGCCCGCATGCTCGAAGAAGAAGCGAAGAAACTCTCTCGTATGGAAGAAGAACTCACGAAGCGTGTTGTGGGACAAGGTCACGCCGTAAAGCTTGTTGCAGACGCCGTGAAGCGCTCACGAGCAGGTATTGCAGACCCGAACCGTCCGATTGGTTCATTCCTTTTCCTTGGTCCAACAGGTGTGGGGAAGACAGAGCTTTCACGTGCACTTGCTGAGTTTATGTTTGATGATGAGAAAGCACTCATCCGGATCGACATGAGTGAGTACATGGAGAAGCACTCTGTGTCTAAAATCATTGGATCACCTCCAGGGTACGTTGGTCATGAGGAGGGCGGAGTGATAACAGAAATTGTACGACACCGACCGTACTCAGTCATTCTCTTTGACGAAATTGAAAAGGCGCACCCTGAAGTCTTTAACATTCTCTTGCAGGTACTTGATTCAGGACATTTAACTGACGCAAAGGGTCGCCGCGTAAACTTCAAAAACACAGTTGTCATCATGACTTCAAACATCGGCGCAGAGCACATTGACCGTATGTCGAAGTTTGGATTCTCAAACAGCGATGAGGGCGAACAATATGGACAGGCGAAAGGCAAGGTGCTTGAAAGTCTCAAGACCTACTTCCGACCAGAGTTCCTCAACCGTCTCGATGAGATCATTGTCTTTGATCTCCTCAGTCCAGAAACGATTCGCAGTATTGTTGAGATGCAGATTGAAATCATTCAGAAGCGTCTACACAACAAAGATATTAAACTTACCGTCACGCGCGATGTGCTCGATTACATCGCCAAGGAAGGATACGATCCAAAGTTTGGTGCGCGTCCACTCAAGCGTGTGATTCAGTCAAAGATCCTCACTCCTGTTGCTTCAATGATGGTTGGAGAAGGAATGCTCCAAGGGGGAAGTGTTTCAGTCTCAATGAAGAAGGGTGAAGTAGACTTCGATATAAAGAAGAAAGGAGATCGAAAGAGTCTAAAGAAAAAGGATTCAAAGAGTAAGGTGGCAGTGTAAATAAAAAACCGGCGAGAGCCGGTTTTTTGGTAATATTAGAATACTATGTGGAACAGAATTAAAAGATTATTTATTTCAAGTCCAGACCACATACTTTTGATGGCAGAGACTGAAAATAAAATATTAATGCAGACTGATGTTAGAAATACTGAGTTATATATCCATACTCAGGAAGTTTTTAATTTTATGAACTCTTCAATAGTTGACACTGGAAAGAATGCTCATATTTTCATCACCTTCTTTTCGTTCGCTCAGAAACACTTGATGTTGGCTGCGCTCTCGAGTATCCGTCGTCATCGATCTCAAACGGCGTTCAATATACGCCAAGCTTCAGAAGCTGGTGCGTGGGCTATTTTTGCCCTAGCTCACCCTGATGAGCATGGAAAATTTGCAAAAAAGAGTAAAAATGGGGTTTTTGAAGCGTCCGATAAATTAAGGACAAAAATGTTCAACTGGCTGAGTGCGCAGTATCCAGTTGGAAGCTCTTCTCTCAAGGGGTTTAAAGAAAGGGCGTCGCTTCAATCTGTTCATGCAAATATCATCGATGCGTGGAGAGGTGTGAAGGTAACTAATGAGGGTAAATTCAGCGTGTCATTTTTTGAGGTAGTAGATGAGAAATACTACAAAGCCGATCTTTGGATGACTGCAAATCTAGGAATTGGTATTTTGGGTTTAGTAAATCGTGCTGTAGAGGACTACCCTTTAGTTACATTATGTAGTGACTTTAAAGAAAAGTATTCTACTTTAGAGAGAAAAAACGAAGAGCTGAGAGAAAAAACGTTGAAAAATATTTAGAAGGATGGGTCACACGTTTTCTATATTGGGGTCAAGTTGCTAATTCGCTTACGCTCATAAGCACTTCCTCCCCGGCCTCGCGGTTTCGGCATTAGGAATAGCCGAAACATCGCTCCGGCTCACAAACGCTAAAGACCTCCCGCAGGGGAGGTCTTTTTAACGCGTTTGTGCGGCCAGGGAGAATCGAACTCCCGACTAATCCTTGGCAAGGACTCGTTATACCACTTAACCATGGCCGCAGGTTTTAGAGAAATACTCCGAAACAGTGCCTCCGATTATAGTATTTTGCGTAGGGTAATGCAATGCAACGTTTTCTTATTATTCTGCCCACAACATCGGCTTTATTTAATACTCTAAATCTGTTAGAATACGCGCGCAAAATATGGGATTTATAGCAGTAGCACACGCAGCAGAAAATACGGCATCAGAGGGAGCAGCGCTTCCTATCCATCTATCTCCAGAGATACTCGGACACTTTTTCGGGCTACCTATCACCAACACCCTCCTCACGGCGTGGCTTGCGATGGCAATCGTTATTATTCTCGTCATTATCCTTCGGTCAAAGCTTGCGCTCCGTCCGGGACGGTTCCAATTGATTGTTGAAGAACTTATCGGGTTCTCGTTCAATTACATTGCAGAAGTACTTGAAAGTAAGAAGCTTGCGCGACAGTACTTTCCGCTGATTATGACGATCTTTATCTTTATTCTCGCTATCAACTGGGTGGCGCAGGTCCCAGGACTTGAAGCAATCACATTTACGACCGTGGTAGAGCACGGCAGTGAGAGTGCAAAGGACACCATTACACTTTTCCACCCCGCAGCAGCTGACCTCAACATCACGCTCGCATTTGCGCTCATTGCGTTCTTCGCCATTGAGATTGCCGGCGTCGTAACGATTGGATTCTTTAAATACTTCCGAAAGTTCTTCAACTTCTCCTCACCGCTCGCGTTCGCTATTGGAATCATTGAGTTCATCAGTGAATTGGCCCGTCTTATCTCTTTTTCATTCCGTCTCTTCGGAAACATTTTTGCTGGAAAGACCCTCATTCTCGTGGTACTGTTTTTCTTACCGTACTTCCTACCTGTGCCGCTCATGGCCTTTGAGATCTTCGTTGGGTTCATTCAGGCCTTTATCTTTGCAATTTTGACGTTGTTCTTCATCAAACTTGCAGTAGAAGAGCCCCATTAGTAGTTGGTAAATGAGAGCGCGCACGGTGCGTTCTCATTTATTCGCTACGGTGAATAAAGTAATTTTGTCACGTTGTTAGTTTAATTAAACACATTATGGAAGCAGAGCTCGCATTACAATTAGCAAACATTAACGCAGAAGCAATGAAGGCTGTTGCAATGGCAATTGCCGCAGGTATCGGTGTACTCGGTCCAGGTATCGGTATCGGTATTCTCGTTGCACGTGCACTTGAAGCAATCGGACGTAATCCAGAAGCTGCAGGTAAAGTACAGGCAACGATGTTCATCGGTATCGCCTTTACAGAAGCACTTGCTATTTTCGCGATTGTTATCGCGTTCATCATCAAGTTCGCGTAAAGCCTTTTCAGGCTTACTTCGTCTGCGTTGTTGGACTGCGGTAAAATAATGTTCACCGTACGACAAGTACGTTTTACATCATTTTCCTTGTCCGCCTAGCATGCGAAGCAATCTGAAAAGCTTTAAACGCCATCTAACTCGTTTTATCCCACTCGAAGCCCAATCTCTTACTCATAAGCATCACACATCATGGAAGATCTCATTAATGCATTTGGACTTGATACGCGACTTGTCGCAATTCAGATCCTTAACTTCGCCGTGCTTGCAGGTGCGTTGTGGTACTTCCTTTACACACCAGTACTGAAGCTTCTCGATGATCGAAAGAAGACCATCGATGAAGGGCTGCAGGATGCTGAAGATGCGAAGGCACTGAAGGAGAACGCAGAAGCAGAACGAATCAGTCTCCTCACGAAAGCACAAAAGGAAGCTGAGGTCGTTGCCGAAAAGGCAAAGGCACACGCTGCAGAAAAGTCTGTTGAACTCGTAGGTGTCGCGGAAGCAAAGGCACAGGCGCTTATTGTGGATGCTGAGAAAAAGGGAGTAGAGATAAAAGCGAAAGCCGAGAAGGAGAGTGAGGCAGAAATCGCCAAGCTCGCAGTCCTTGCTGCAGAGCGAGTGCTCGCAGAAAAATAATACCTATGTTGTCAAAATCGTACGCAATAGCAACATACGACGCAATGCTTGATGGCCTTCAGCCGAAGGATGTTCTTGCGCGACTTGATACGGTTCTTGAAAAACGAGGACACCAGAAGCTTCGCACCTCAATCTACGCACAACTTCGTAAGTACGAGGCACTTCGTGAATCGTCAGAGACGCCAGTGGTGACTGTTGCGAAAGAGGGAGACTTCAAACGCCTCAAGACCGCCATCTCGGCAGCACTTGATACGACGGGAGCAGGGGAAGGACACACAAAGGATGTTGTTGATGAACGCCTCACCGGCGGATTTATCGTACGACACAAAAACACAGAAGTTGACGCGAGCTACCGAACAAAATTACTTTCACTTTATCAGAAGAGCATTAGTTATTAATTACACACTATGAGCACAGCAGTTATCGAACGAATAAAAAAAGAGATCGCATCTCTTGAAGTAGGGAATGAAGCAAAAGAAATTGGTACCGTCATCAGCGTGGCTGATGGTATTGCTGAAATCGAAGGTCTTCAATCAGCGCAGATGATGGAGATGGTGGCGTTCGATACTGCAGGTGGTCAAAGCCTGAAAGACGCAATCGAATCGGGTGAATCACCGCTCGGACTCATTCTCAATCTCGAGGAAGAGACGGTGAAGGTGGTAATTCTCGGAGGTGGTGATTCCGTGAAAGAGGGAATGACGGTGAAGCGTACCGGAAAGCTACTCTCTATTCCTGTAGGTGAAGACATCGTCGGACGTGTAGTGAATCCTCTCGGGGAACCACTCGATGACCGTGGTGCTATTAAAGCAGACGAGGATATGCCGATTGAGCGTGTCGCGTTTGGTGTTATGGAACGCAGTAGTGTGAATGAGCCGATACACACCGGTATCAAAGCAATTGATTCAATGATCCCAATCGGTCGCGGACAGCGAGAGCTCATCATTGGTGACCGTGGCACCGGAAAGACAACGATTGCAATCGACACGATCATCAATCAGAAATACGAGCCAAAGGAAAAGCGTCCAATTTGTATTTACGTTGCAATTGGTCAGAAGCAATCAAAGACCGCAAACATTGTGCGAACGCTTGAAGAAGCAGGTGCGATGGAGTACACCGTTGTCGTTTCAACATCAGCATCAGAAGCATCACCGATTCTCTTCCTTGCACCGTTTGCAGGAGTTGCGATTGCTGAGTACTTCATGTTGAAGGGGCGTGACGTCGTGGTGGTATTTGATGACCTTTCAAAGCATGCGGTTGCGTACCGCCAGATGTCACTCCTTCTTCGTCGACCACCAGGACGTGAAGCGTATCCTGGAGATATTTTCTACCTTCACTCACGTCTTCTTGAGCGTTCTGCAAAGCTTTCAAAAGAGCTTGGCGGCGGTTCTATTACCGCACTTCCAATTATTGAAACACAGGAAGGTGACGTATCTGCGTACATTCCAACAAACGTGATTTCAATTACTGACGGACAGATTTTCCTTGAAATGGATCTCTTCAACAAAGGTGTGCGTCCAGCACTCAACGTAGGTATTTCGGTATCACGTGTGGGATCTTCAGCGCAGACAAAGGCGATGAAGAAGGTGGCAGGAAAGATTCGTCTCGAGCTCGCACAGTTCCGAGAGCTTGAAGCATTCATGCAGTTTGCTGCAGACCTCGACGATGATACGAAGAAGCGTATTGAGAACGGCCGCAAGTTTACCGAACTTCTCAAACAGCGTCGTAATCAACCGATTGCGTTCCATAAGCAAGTACTCATGCTCTATGCAGCAAACAACGGCATCATGGACGGAGCACCAGTAGAGAATGTTTCTGCAATTGAAGAGAAGTATGTTGCCTTCGTTGAACGTGACCGAAAGAACCTCCTCGATACAATCGAAAAGGAACAGTCATTCACCGATGAAGACGCAGCGAAGATGGATGTAGCGATTGCAGATTTTAAGGACACACACAGCGACCTCTACACATCAAAGTAAGCACACACGCAGTACGTTATGGCACTCAAAAACATTAAAAACAAAATAGTTGCGACAAAGAAAACCGGCCAAGTGACCAAGGCTATGGAGGCTGTGTCTGCAGTGAAAATGCGCAAGAGTCAGGAACGTGCGCTTGCCAGTCGTTCGTACGCACATGCCGCTGCACGTATGCTTGAGCACCTATCGGTGACGGGTGATCGCGCGCTCCTTCCGTATATTGAGAGTCGTCCTGAAGGACGTATTCTTCTTGTGCTTGTCACCAGTGATAAAGGGCTCGCAGGAAGCGTCAACAGTGCGGTATTGAAACAAGCTGAGCAGTACATTGGTATGGATGCGTGCGACTCGATTTGTATTGGACGCAAAGCTGTTGAGTTTGCGCGGCGCCAACTAAAAGGAAAGGTCATCGCGGAGTATGTCGGTGTTGCCGACGACTTCACACTTGCTGATGTTGAAGATATCGCAACAAAAATTTCGGATGCGTTTGCAAGTGGTGTGTATAAAGAGGTACATGTGAATTATCAAACATTTGTCTCAACCTTTGAACAGCGGCCAACGTCACAGCAACTTCTTCCACTGAAGCCGTCAGTACTGCGCGATATCGTTGCCGGTATTCGTCCAAAGGAAGGAATGTTTGCGGGAGATGAAAGCGAGCTTATGCGGGGGAGTGATTACACGTATGAGCCGGACGCTGAGACGGTTCTTAAGAGTCTCATGCCGCAGCTCATCAACATTATGATTTTCCATATGTTGATCGAGAGTAAGGCCTGCGAACATTCTGCGCGTATGATCGCAATGAAGAACGCAACCGATAAGACAAAAGAAATGATTAAGTCGCTGACGCTGAAGTTCAATAAGGAACGTCAGGCGGTTATTACTGCTGAAGTATCAGAGATCAGTGGTGGTATGGAGGCGATGAAGGAAGTTTGAGTGCTGTAACGAGCGCGCCTCACGAGGTGCTTTGGTTACAGTTCTCAAGAGTATTAATAGAGAACAGAGTGAAGAGATAATATTATTAAACGTATGAATACAGGAACTATTACACAAATTATTGGCCCAGTGGTTGACGTGCACTTCAAGGACGGTGTGCCTGCACTGCAAAACGCGCTTCTCATCAAGCAAGAAAATGGAAACACCATTACGCTTGAGGTTGCGCAGCATGTGGGTCTTGATCGTGTGCGCACGATTGCGATGCAGGACACGCAAGGACTTACACGCGGTATGTCTGTGGAAGATACCGGAGCGCCAATCTCCGTTCCTGTAGGTGAACAATCACTCGGACGTCTCTTCAACGTACTCGGAGAAACTCTTGATGGAGGATCAGAACTCTCAAAAGAAAAGAATCGCTCGATTCACCAGAAGCCACCAGCATTTGCTGATCAGTCAACAAAGATGGAAGTGTTCGAGACAGGTATTAAGTCTGTAGACCTTCTCGCACCGTTCATTAAAGGTGGGAAGGTAGGACTCTTTGGAGGAGCGGGAGTAGGAAAGACAGTGCTCATCCAAGAGCTCATCCACAACGTGGCTTCAGAACACGGTGGGTACTCTGTATTCGCAGGAGTTGGTGAACGTGTGCGTGAAGGAAACGACCTTTATCACGAAATGAAAGATTCAGGCGTGCTTGATAAAACAGCGCTCGTGTTCGGACAGATGAATGAGGTTCCAGGTGCGCGCGCGCGTGTGGGACTCACGGGTCTTACCATGGCGGAAGCACTCCGTGATGAAGGAGGGAAGGACGTACTCTTCTTTATGGACAACGTGTTCCGCTTTACACAGGCAGGTCAGGAAGTGTCCTCACTCCTTGGACGTGTATCGTCTGCGGTGGGATACCAGCCAACTCTCGCAGAAGAAATGGGTAAGATGCAGGAACGTATTACCTCAACGAAGAGTGGTTCAATCACTTCTATTCAGGCGGTGTACGTACCAGCCGACGACATGACGGACCCTGCGCCAGCGACAACCTTCTCTCACCTCGACTCTACGGTTGCGCTCTCGCGTCAGCTCGCGTCACTTGGTATTTATCCTGCAATCGATCCACTTGAAAGTAACTCATCAGCGCTCGATCCTGCAATTGTCGGTGAAGAGCATTACCGTGTTGCACAAGGGGTGAAGCAGGTACTACAACGATACAAAGATCTTCAAGATATTATTGCGATTCTCGGTATTGAAGAACTCTCAGAAGAAGATAAGAAAATCGTGTACCGTGCACGTAAGATTCAGAAATTCCTCAGCCAGCCATTTAGTGTGGCGGAAGTATTTACCGGCGCTCCTGGAAAGTACGTACCACTTGAAGAGACCGTCCGTGCCTTCGGGGAAATTCTCGACGGAAAGCATGATGAGAAGGGTGAGCAGGACTTCTATATGAAGGGCGGTATTAATGAGGTGACGTCTTCAGAAAAGTAATTACATGAAAACATTTCCACTCACCATTGCAAAAGTAGATGAAGCGCTCTTTCGCGGAGATGCGGCGTCTATGATCGTACCTGGCGTTGAAGGGGAAATGACGATTCTTGCAGAGCATACACCCCTCATTTCACCACTGAAAAAGGGGGCTATTACGGTCCGCACTCCCGAGGGAACAGAGCTTTTCTTTGAAGCAAATGGCGGAATGCTCGAGGTAAGTAGGGGTTTAGTGACTGTGCTACTATAGTAACAGCGCACATACAATCGCGACCTATTTTGTCGCACTACGAAACATAAAAATCATCGTACCATCAAAGTACGTCTCGTTTTATTTTTCTTGTGCTCCTCGTATGTCACTGATTGTACGCGCGAGGTAGAAAATATTTATGATACAGATTGGGAAAAAAGCTCCAGCATTTAAACTTAAGGACCAGAATGGGACGGTCCATTCTTTGAAAGACTACGCAGGAAAAAAGGTTTTACTCTACTTCTATCCAAAGGACGACACATCGGGATGCACCACCGAAGCCTGCAATTTTCGTGATGGGTACAAAGACTTTAAAAAGAACGGACTCGTTATTTTTGGGGTGAGTGCTGACTCGGTTGCAAGTCACAAAAGATTTGCAGAGAAGTTTACACTCCCGTTCCCACTCCTTGCAGATGAAGATAAAAAGGTGGTACAAGCCTACGGTGTGTGGCAGAAGAAGAAAATGTACGGCCGGGAGTACGAAGGTATTGTACGCAGAAGTTTTTTAATTGATGAAGCAGGGAAGATTGCAAAGATATACGAAAAGGTAAAACCTGCAGTACACGCAGGTGAAGTACTCAGTGACGTAAGTTAGACAACGTATATGAATGACAATGTAACGAAAATCAAAGAGAGACTCTCCATTCTCGATGTGGTTTCGTCATATGTCGAGCTTCACAAAGCGGGGAAGAATTATAAAGGGAAGTCACCGTTTACGACTGAGAAGACACCCTCATTTTATGTTTCTCCGGACCGCGGGATGTACTATTGTTTTTCATCGAATCAAGGGGGAGATGTCTTTACGTTTATAGAAAAGATGGAGGGAGTCGATTTCAAAGGAGCGCTCGCTATTCTTGCAGAAAAGGCGGGAGTGGAACTCGTACAAGAAGATCCGCAAAAGCGTGATGCGCGTGATACGCAGTATGTACTCATTGAAGACGCAACGAAATTCTTCTTTCAGCAGGGAGTAAATACCAAAGGTGCACAGGATTACGTCTTGGATCGCGGTGTCTCTGGTAAGACGATACACACGTGGCGCATTGGCTTTGCGCCTGATGCATGGCGTTCACTCCGTGAGCACTTGCAAGAGAAGGGGTATACGGATGCGCAGATACAGAGTGCAGGCCTTATCAAAACAGCCGACGGAGGCAAAGAGCCCTATGATGTATTTCGAAACCGCATTATGTTTCCGATTGCCGACAACAGTGGGCGCATCGTTGCCTTCTCAGGACGAACGCTTTCGCAAGATAAAGAAACACCAAAGTACGTAAACTCTCCAGAGACAGAATTTTATCAAAAGTCAGATATTCTTTTTGGGTACGATAAGGCGAAGCAGAGCATTCGTAAGTTCGATTTTTCTATCCTTGTGGAGGGACAGTTTGATCTTGTGCTCGCGCACCAAGCAGGCTATAGCAATACGGTTGCGGTTTCAGGCACTGCGCTTACAGCGCATCATATTGAGCTACTACAGCGACTCTCAAATAGAGCGGTACTTGCGCTTGATTCAGATAGAGCAGGCATTGCAGCAGTGAAGCGTGCGTCGGGTATGATGCTTGCGCGCGGTATGGACGTGAAGGTAGTGAATATTGAAGATGGGAAAGATCCGGCAGATATTATTAAAGAAGATTCGCAGCGCTTTAAACACATGGTGGGGGAAGCACTCCATGTTGTTGAGTTCTTGCTTAGTGTACTGAAGCGAGATTTGAAGGATGATCGTACCTATAAACTACAGGTGCGAGAAGAAATTCTTCCGATCCTTGCACGAATGCCAAATCGCATTGACCGTGAACATTTTGAAAACGTTATTGCCAAAGCACTCGAGACAACAAAAGAGGGGATACATTTTGAAGTGGAGCGATTGAATGAGGAAGGAAAAGGAGAACCGGCAGATGAGTATCGCGCGATGGCGCAAGAGCCAGTCCAGACAAACACACGGTACGAGGATTTGGTCACCTATTTCCTTGTCATGCGCGACCTGCTCTTGTCCTCCGACCGAAAAACACTCGGGGAAGCACTTGAGAAACATTTACAAACACTCGGTATCACCGAAGAAATACATTCAGATATTGGACGACGTAATAAACTCGCCTTCACACTCGAAGAGGAGTTTAGTGCTTATAGTGATCGGCAATTGCGTGAAGAACTTTCAGATCGACTGACCGAGTGTGCGAGACTTATGGCACGAAGACGTGCTGCAGACATCCGCTCACGCATCCAAGAAGCGGAGCGACGAGGAGACTCGGACGATATCCCAGCCTTGATTGGTGAAATGACGGATTCGCAACATCAGTTACATATTACGATTACCCTTTAAGAGAATCCTCGGGGCTCTGGACTTTTCTCTGGTGTAAGGTATAGTGGGCTTCACTATGGCTGCCAAAAAGGCAACAAAAAAAGTAGTAAAAAAAGCGGTCAAAAAAACCGTAAAAAAGGCAACAAAAAAAGTGGCTTCAAAGAAAGCTAAAAACACAACTGCCAAAAAAACAACGAAGAAAACTACTAAAAAAGTAGCCAAAAAGAAGACTCAGAAGGTAGTGAAGAAAGCTACCAAGAAGCCAGTAAAGAAGACAGCACCTAAGAAAACTGCAAAGAAAGCGGCAAAGCGCGTCGTACCTGCGAAGCCGAAGAAACGCACAAAGCTCGAAAAAGAAAACGAAAGTAAAGCGCAGCAGCTCCTGCAAGCAGGGCGTGATCGTGGATATGTCACATACGACGAAATTCTCAAAGCGTTTCCACAGATTGAGCGCGACGTACCATTTCTTGAAGATCTCTACGAACGTCTCGCGACGGCAAGTGTTGATATTCTTGAAAGCGGAGGAATGCTTGGGGATGACGTGAGCGACATGTTGCACGATAAGCGCAACGTCTACAAACGTTCTGATAACGGACACGACTCTATTCAAATGTACCTCCGAGAAATTGGACAGTACCCACTCCTCTCAGCACAGGAAGAGCGAGATCTTGCGAAGCGTATTATTGAGGAGGATGAAGAGGCTCGCAACTTGCTTGCGCGCGCAAACCTCCGTCTCGTGGTTTCGATTGCAAAGAAGTATGTTGGTCGGTCTCCCGACTTAACACTCCTCGACCTTATTCAGGAAGGGAACCTCGGTCTCTTTAAGGCTGTTGATAAATTTGATCATGAAAAGGGATTCAAGTTCTCGACCTATGCAACATGGTGGATTCGTCAGGCAATTACCCGAGCGCTCGCTGACCAATCGCGTACGATTCGTATTCCGGTGCACATGGTGGAAACAATGGCGAAGTACAAGCAGGTGTCACGACGGTTAGCACAAGATCTTGGGCGTGATCCAATGCCAGAAGAGATCGCAACTGAAATGAACGTTGAAGTAGAAAAGATTTACCAAATTGAAAAGATTAGTCAGGATACCATCTCACTCGAGCTGCCGGTGGGAGCTGACGATGATGATCGTTCACGTCTCTCTGACTTTATCTCAGACGACAAAATCATCTCTCCAGACCAAGAAGTTGCACACCGTATTCTTGCGGATCAGATGCAGGAAATTCTCGACACATTGTCAGAGAAGGAGCGGAAGATTCTTGAAATGCGTCACGGACTCATTGATGGTACTTACCATACACTCGAAGAGGTAGGGAAAGAGTTCGGTGTAACGCGAGAGCGTATTCGTCAGATTGAGGCAAAAGCCCTCGAGAAGATTCGGCAACACGAGAAGGCCAGACGTCTCAAATCGTACTAAGGTACGATTTGCTTTTGAATTTTTGACAGGGAATTTGTCAAAAATTCAAAAGGTCTGGCACAGAGAAATTATAGTCAATGCCATTGGCATTTCCTTAATTTCTTTTGGCTCGACGACTGGAGAAACATAATCGCTATTATCATAGCTCATTGTTTCTCCAAGCTCGACGACGCTCAAATCGTACTAGAAAAAGCCCTGAAATTGCCTTGCAATTTCAGGGCTTTTTCATCATTTTTCGGTATGCTTTTTATGTATTATTTGCTATAATCTAAGGGTCTGAGCAGTTTGCTCATTTTTTATACTATGGCAAAAAAATCTGAAAAAGGAGGGTACAGTGCTTCATCAATCCAAATCCTAGAAGGTCTCGAACCAGTGCGAAAGCGACCGGGTATGTACATCGGTACTACAGGGCCCGATGGACTCCATCACCTTATTTGGGAGATCTTTGATAACTCACGCGATGAAGCGATGGGTGGTTTTGCTGACCGAGTAGAAGTTGCACTTCTCCCTGATAACTACATTCGTGTCGTCGACAACGGGCGCGGCATTCCTGTTGATATTCACAAGCAGACAAAAGTGTCTGCACTCGAGACGATTATGACAACGCTCCATGCCGGAGGTAAGTTCGGTGGGGAGGACACAGGATACAAAGTATCAGGAGGTCTTCACGGTGTGGGCTCTTCTGTAGTAAATGCACTCTCTACGCACATGCGCGTTGATGTGCACAAGGATGGTGGGCACCACATGCAGGAGTACAACATTGGTAAGGCGAAGGCTCGAGTGAAGAAACTATCTGCCACAAAATTCAATGGTTCGATTGTCATGTTCCAAGCTGACCCTGTTATCTTTACAGAGATTAAATATGAATGGAAGCGAATCGTTGCTCACTTGCGGCAGCAAGCATATCTCGTAAAAGGAATGCGCCTTTCTGTAATCGACGCACGCGAATCTGATGCAAAGCTTGACCCCGAGTCACTCGAAGATGTTATTTATCTTGCGGATGAAAAACACGAGGTGCCAAGTGAAACCTTCTATTTTGAAGGAGGACTGAAGTCACTCGTGGCATTCAATAACCACTATCAGAAACCGGTACACAAGAATATTTTTTATGTTGAAAAGGGAACAATTGATGAGCCGTATGATTCGGACGTACAGTCGGTAGAAATAGCGCTTCAGTACGTAGACGATATTTCTGCACGCATTTCTGCGTTTGCAAACAATATCTATAACAGTGAACACGGGACTCATATCACTGGATTCAAGACGGCACTCACGCGAACACTCAATACGTACGGAAAGAAGAACAATCTGATTAAAGATAAAGACGATGGATTTACCGGTGACGACGTGCTCGAAGGTCTCACGGTGGTGGTATCGGTAAAGATGCCCGAGATTCAGTTTGAAGGCCAAACGAAAGCGAAGCTTGGTTCTGTAGAAGCGCGCAGTGCGGTGGAGTCAGTCTTTGGTGAAGCATTTTCAATGTTCCTCGAAGAGAACCCTGATGACGCAAAGGCAGTCATCAACAAGGTGGTTATTGCGGTAAAGGCGCGTAAGGCAGCGAAGGCAGCGAAAGACTCGGTACTCCGTAAGGGAGTTCTCGAAGGAATGACGCTGCCAGGTAAGCTCGCAGACTGTCAGACAAAGAGTGCTGAAGAGTCAGAGCTCTTCATTGTAGAGGGAGACTCTGCGGGTGGTTCTGCAAAGATGGGACGTGATCGTCGTACACAGGCAATCCTTCCGCTCCGTGGAAAAATTCTCAACGTTGAACGTGCACGTATTGACCGCATGCTTGGCTCTGAACAGATTAAGAATCTCGTCGTTGCGCTCGGCACTGCTATTGGTGACGTATTCGATATTACAAAACTTCGATACCACAAAATCATCATTGCAACGGATGCGGACGTCGATGGAGCCCACATTCGTACGCTGCTCCTCACACTCTTTTTCCGATATTTCCGTCCGATTATTGATGGTGGGTATCTCTACATTGCGCAACCGCCACTCTATAAGATTCAAAAGGGTAAAGAAACCCACTACGCATATACCGATGAAGAGAAGGTTGCGATACTCAAGAGTCTCGGGGAAGAGGTTGTTGAAGTTGAGGTCGTGAGTGAAGATGGTGAGGAACCAGAACCGCTTCCAGAGGAAGATGAAGAAGTAGAGTCAACAAAGAAGGCGTCGCGTGTTCGTATCCAACGATATAAGGGACTGGGGGAAATGAACCCCGATGAGCTTTGGGAAACGACTATGAATCCAGGAAACCGCTTACTTAAGCAGGTTCACGTTGAAGATGCACAGGAAGCAGATAAGGTATTTGATATCTTGATGGGGACAGACGTATCAAACCGGAAGTCGTTTATCCAGTCCAATGCTCGTCTTGCGAACGTCGACGTTTAGAACTGTTTTTAAATAAGAAAAGCCCCGCGGCTCTGCCGCGGGGCTTTTCTTATTTAGTTTCGAAATTGTACGGTTCCGTAGAATGAGTTGCTTGAAACATTTACATCGTTCGATACAGAGACTCGTCCATCAAATGATCGGGTACCTGAGAGGCTTCGTGGATCAAACGAGAAGGTGATGATCACTTCTTCATTTGGCTGAATACCTGCCTGGTTATCAAGCGAGAAGTCATCGCCGGTTGGAAGTGTGATATCAACATCGAAACGGTCAGATGTTTTGGTACCCGTATTTTTCACTGATATCTGCACCGCGGCGGTATCATTCGTATCAACGTACGGACTTTCAACGAAGGTGTGATTACGCACGTACCCTGTTGCGTATACACGCGCGACGAGGTCGGTGTACCCGTTTGGATCTGACGTTGGAAGATATGTGTAATTGTATGTATAGGTTTCGGGTTGTGGCTGTGGCGTCACAGGAGGTTGCTGCGGTGTCGTCGGTGGTGTAACTGGCGGTCGTTGCTGCGGCGTGCTTGTTGCAGGAGTTACTGTTGGGGGCGTACTTGTCGCAGGATTCCGAATAATAGTAACGGTAGAGGGACCGTTAGTGGTGTCGGTAGTAGCTACTGTACTGTCGGATTCATCCTGTGTACCGACGGTTACGTTCGCAAGGGAAGAGAAGATGTTAGGAGTAAGTTGAACGAGCTTAACTGCAGCAAAAACACACAGTGCCAGCACCGCTATAAAGCCAAGTATGGTAAGCCCTGTGACAAGGCGCCCTTTTCCTTCTTCTGTCATATTGAATGCATTATAGCATATATAGGTACATTGTCAACTACCGCTACATACGGGGAGGGAGGTATCTGGATGCCTTGACTTATCTTGAAAGGCGTGATAAAAATAGATCTATCAATAGTTGATTTTCTCGGAAATCGATGTATTACAGGAGGAAATAATATTAATAAATATGGTTACATTTGCACCAAAACAGGTCACAAAGAAGCTGCTTGCAGTGCTTCCTGACCGTGCTCGTGATGTGCTTGAAAAGCGCTACGGACTCGGCAAGAACACAAAGGCGCAGACCCTTGAATCAATTGGGCAGACATACGGGATCACCCGTGAGCGTGTTCGTCAGATTGAGAACTACGCTATCCAGTCAATTCAGAAGTCACCAGCCTACGATGAGTTCCAGGTGGTGTTTGATGAAATGCGTGCTGCGATTGATGGCCTCGGTGCCGTTGTTTCTGAGGAAGACCTCCTCTCAGAACTTGCGAAAGACGAAGTAACCCGTAATCATCTCTATTTCCTTCTCGTACTCGGTAGTCCATTTTACCGAAATAAAGAAAACAACGAATTCCATCATCGGTGGTATATCGAACAGAAAGTTTCTAATACCGTAGAACGAGCACTTGAAAAAGTATTTTCTTCACTCTCTGAAGATGAACTTGTGCCAGAAGATGAAATTATCGCACGTCTCCAAAAAGAACTTGGTGATGTAGAAGAGCGATACCGAAAAGAAGAAGTGCTTCGTCGTTGGCTCCGTCTTTCAAAGAACATTGGATGCAATCCGCTCGGTGAATGGGGACCTGCCCAGAGTCCAAATGTGCGTGCAAAGGGAATTCGTGATTATGCATACCTCGCGGTAAAGCGACACGGTTCACCAATGCACTTTAAGGAAGTTGCAGGAGCAATTGGCGAACTCTTTGATAAGAAGGCGCATACTGCGACAACGCACAATGAACTTATTAAAGATGAGCGCTTCGTCCTTGTTGGACGCGGACTCTACGCGCTCACAGAATGGGGATACTCAGCAGGAGTGGTAAAGGATGTGCTTCAGGATATTCTTCAGAAACACGGTCCACTGACGCGTGAAGAAATCATCGATAAGGTTCGGAAAGAACGATATGTAAAGGACAATACGATTGTGGTCAATCTACAGGATCCAGCGCTGTTCAAGCGTCTCCCTGACGGGTCATACATTGTATTGGAGTAAGACATAAACAAAAAACCAGCAGTCACACTGCTGGTTTTTTGTTGTGCGCAAAGGTCAGGTGTCGTTATTCCCGACGTTTTTGCGCATCCACGGGGATTTTACGATACAATGTGTACACATGCTCAGTAAACTAGAGGATCTCGGAGCAAACGGCGGCATCATATTGGTGGTGCTGGGTATTATTGCGATCGGTGCAGCTTTTTTTACACTCGATGTATCTTCGAGTGCGACCGTAAAGATCATACTCATTACGTCACCAGTATGGCTTCCCGTCATTACATTCGGTCTTTTTTATGAGTACTGGCTTGAATTTGTGCGACGAGAGTTTGACCTGAAGCAGGGGAGAGTTACGCTCGAAATTCGTATTCCGCAGGAAGTATTTAAATCACCAGAAGTAATGGAGCTTATTCTCAATCAGCTCCACCAAACGGCTGCACCGGACAACCATATCCAGACGTATTGGGACGGAAAACATCCTCCGGTCACCAGTCTTGAAATTGTTTCACGAGGTGGCGATGTACGTTTCTATATTAATGTCCCACGGAAGAAATTTAAGAATATTGCAGAGGCAGGTTTCTATTCGCAGTATCCGGGTGTTGAAATGATTGAACTTGATGTGGATTACACGTCAGAAATTCCGTGGGACCCGAGTCGATTTAGCTACTTCTCACTCCACTTCAATCTTAAGAAAGATGATGCATTGCCGCTCAAAACATATATTGAATACGGCATGCACACTATGCCGAAGGAAGAAGAAAAAATTGATCCAATCACCACTATGCTCGAGCCGTTTGCTGCGATTGGTCCTGGCGAATATTTTTGGGCGCAGATTCTCATCGATGCAAACCGAGATGTCGGTTTCAAGGAAGGGTCGCTTACGAAGCAATCAGACTGGAAGCCTGCCGCGAATGCCTTTATTCAAAAGATGATTGCAGATGCTCAGAAGCGTGCAGGTGAAAATGCGGGAGGCAATGTGATGCAGCAGCTTACCGATACCGAAAAAGACACTATTAAGGCAGTGGAGCGAAGTCTTGGTAAGAACGCGTTTAACGTGGCTATTCGAGGTATGTACATTGCGACCAACGAAGCGTATACGCCAGGGGAGCGTATTGGTTCGCTCATTACTTCGTGGCGTGGATATGACGACATTAATCGCAACGCGCTTGGCGTGCGGTGGCGCACTGACTATGACTGGAACTGGTGGCAAGATCCGAGTGGTCGCAAGAAGCAGGCGTGGAAGAAGGATGAGCTTCGTGAGTATAAACTTCGGTCATACTCCCAGCGAGGAGCGAAGGATGGAAAGAAAATAATGACGACAGAGGAGCTTGCGACAATATTCCATATTCCAGGCAAGGTCGTTACCACACCGACTGTCGGTCGTATTCCGTCAACACGAAGCGAAGCACCACCGAATCTTCCAATTGCATCTTAGTATGGAACAAAAATCTATCACCCAATCTCTCCGTGCGCTCTGGGCCACGCTTACGATGCCTATTGAGGCACTGTGGAGGAGAAAATACACACGGCACCACATACTCTTTGGCGTAGCAGTATTTATTTTTGGCGTGTTTGCGCTCGTCGCTTTTTTGTCGCTCCCGCCTCAGAAATTTCCGCGGTACGTTATCGTGAATCTTGAAACAGGTATGTCGGTACCTGACGCGGTGCGTCATTTGGAAGAAGCACACGTTGTTCGTTCAAGTGGTCTTCTTAACTTTATACTCGCAATCTTTCATAAGGATGAATACATTCAGGCAGGAGAATACCGTTTCGATAAGGCACTCTCTGTCGGTGAAATTGCGTCTGCGATCACGTCAGGTACATATGTTGTTCCGCCGACGAGAGTTCTTATTCCAGAAGGACTTGTTGGTGCACAGATTGTGAAAATACTTCAAGACACGTTCTTGTATGACGAAGCCCCACGACTCTCAGCGGAACCCTTTGATGAACATATTGGATATCTCTTTCCTGATACGTACTACATTCCACGCGACTACACCGAAGAAGACTTTATTCAGTTGATGCTCAGAACCTACGAAAACAAAGTGGGGCCACTCCGTCCGGCTATGGCAGCCTCAGGACTTACCGAAGACGAAGTGATTATCATTGCGTCCATCATTGAGCGTGAGGGATCTACAGTGGAGTCGAAACGACGCATTGCCGGCATCATACTCAACCGTCTCAATATGGGCATGGCACTGCAGGTTGATGCATCGTTCTACTATCTCTTTGGGAAGGCGAGTTCAGAACTCACAAAAGCAGACCTTGCATTTGATTCTCCATACAACACCTATCTGTATAAAGGGTTGCCACCGACAGCAATTTCAAACCCGGGACTCGACTCCATTGAGGCGGTACTTGATCCAATTGAATCAAAGGACTTCTTCTATCTGACTGCACCCGACGGCGTCTTCTATTATGCGGAGACTTTCGCAGAGCATAAGCGAAACAAAGCGAGACACTTACCGTAACGACTTCTCTGTGGTATGGTCTTGACCATATGGCGAAAGTATTTGTCGGCCTTTCAGGGGGAGTAGATTCTTCAGTCGCAGCATTGCGACTCCTTCATGCTGGTCACGAGGTTGTGGGTGTATTTATTAAAACGTGGCAGCCGGATTTCATTTCGTGTAATTGGGAAGCAGAACGACTCGATGCAATGCGCGTTGCGGCACACCTTGGCATTCCATTCCTCACATTTGATGCAGAAGAAGCGTATAAGAAAGGAGTTGCCGACTATATGATTGCTGAGTATGAAGCGGGGAGAACCCCGAATCCTGATGTTATGTGTAACAAAGAGGTAAAGTTTGGTGCATTTCTCACTTTTGCAAAAGCTGAGGGTGCAAATTTTGTTGCAACGGGTCACTACGCGCAGAATAGTACCGATGAGCACGGGAGACATCTCCTCCGTGGAAACGATTCTGAAAAAGATCAGAGTTATTTTCTGTGGACGCTCACGAATGACCAGCTTAATCACATTCTGTTTCCGGTGGGTGACTCGCCAAAGTCAGTGATTCGAGATGAGGCGCTTCGTGCGCGACTGCCGACTGCCACAAAACATGACAGTCAGGGAATTTGTTTCCTTGGACAGGTAGATATGAAAGATTTTCTCTCACATTACATCACCACTGAAGCGGGAGATGTGTTAAATGAGAGCGGAGAATGTATCGGTACACACGATGGCGCGCTCTATTACACGCTCGGACAGCGACATGGATTTACGGTGACGGTGAGAGGGAGAGACGAGATGCCACATTATGTTATTGGAAAGGATTTGAAAAAGAACACGATCACGGTGGGAAATATGCCGCAGCGGGGACAGACCAAAACGCTTTCACTTACTGATATGAATATTCTTACCCCGCTCACGATCGGTGAAACGTACGAGGCACAGATACGTTATCGGCAAACACCATTCCCCGTACGTTTTATGGCAGGTGAGGGGTCCCATGGTACGCTAGAAGTGTTAGTAGATATTGAAACACCGTCGCCAGGACAGTCGTGCGTGCTCTACGTAGGCACAGAGTGTCTCGGGGGAGGTATCATTACAGAATGAAAAACGTAGTTATTACAAAAGCGGATGGGACGAGAGAGCTGTTTGATTCAAATAAATTACGCCGCTCACTCCGGCGCGCGGGAGCTGCGAAAGCGGAGGTAGAAAGTATTGTAGGACAGATAGAAGCTTCATTAAGTGAAGGGATGAAGACTGACGAAATCTATCGTGCTGCGTTTGCGCTCCTTCGTGAGAGTACGCGACCGGTTGCCGCAAAGTACTCGCTTCGCCGTGCGCTCTTTGGACTTGGTCCGACAGGGTTTCCCTTTGAAGACTTTCTTGCGCGTCTCTTTGAAGCAGAAGGATATAAAACAAAAACACGCCTCACACTCCGAGGAAAGTGCGCAACACATGAAATTGATGTTGCAGGATATCGCGCAGATCACAGCTTTGTAGCGGAAGCAAAGTTTCATGGTCATCCTGGTATTAAATCTGATCTACAGGTCGCAATGTACTCATACGCACGGTACCTCGATTTGAAATCAACGGCAGTGTGTCGGGATGATGTATGTGGTGTCGTGTCACTCTACGTGGTCACGAATACAAAATTCACCAAAGCAGCAATCGACTACGCACGCTGCAGTGGCATCGAACTTATTGGATGGAATGCGCCAAAAGGAAACTCACTACAAAATCGCATCGAACGAGCCGGCATGTATCCGATTACGGTACTTGCAAGCCTCTCAAGTAGCCAGAAAGAACGTTTGCTTGCGTCAGGTGTGATTCTGTGTCGTGATATCGTCGCGCGGCCAGAAATGCTTGAAGGAAAGGGGATTTCATCGTCTAAAATGGGTGAGGCACTCGAAGAAGCGAGGAAACTTTGTGCTCAAAAATGAAGATGGTACAATGCCTAGAGTAGGGTCAGATACTATATCTGCTCTGGAGGCATATTACATAATAATTCAGATATTCGTTGCGTATGAATACGACAGAAAAACAAGAAAGTCAGAAGACCGTAGTTGCGTTCGTTGCCGGTCTCCTTATCGGAGGTCTCCTTGTATGGGTATTTTCATCCCCAACAGATACAGATGATAGTGCAATGAAAGAATCATCAGATGATTCTGCAATGGCAGTTTCAAAAGATGATTCGAAAAAGAGTGACGTAAATTCACCAGCAGCGCCAAGTGCGCCAGCTATGGCAGACGTCACTGCGCCGGCGGATGCTTCACTGCAGGTTGGTAACCAAGTTGCAGGGGAAGTCGTTGTTCTTGATGGAGCAACCTACCCAATCTCAAGTGGATGGGTTGTTGTTCGAGAATCTGAAGGATCAATTCTCGGTGCAGCACGCTTTGATACAACAATCGGACTTATCCCACAATCTGTTGAGCTTCTCCGTTCAACAGAAGTAGGAACAAGTTATGATGTTGTATTCTTCACTGATAACGGCGATAAAGTATTTGATACATCAGTTGACCTCGAGGTCGCGGGTGTTTCAGGAACATTCGTTGCACAATAAGTCGGTTAAGAGAGCATGCTCATGCACAAAAAAGCCCCGCAGAGGGGCTTTTTTGTGCATGATATACTAGTCTCTATATGGCAGAGTATACGAAAAGATATAACCCGAACCGAAGTAGTGAATGGAATTATGGTGGTGAAAAATGGAAATTATCTCGTTCCAAGATAGATCTTTTCATTGAATGCCCACGCTGTTTTTATTTGGATAATAAACTCGGCACAAAGCGTCCAGGAATGCCATCGTTCAATCTCAATATCGCTGTTGATGCACTCTTCAAAAAAGAGTTTGATGTGCATCGCAAAGCTGGCACGAAGCACCCAATTATGGAGCAGTACCACGTCGATGCAGTGCCGTTTGTACACAAAGACATGGATCGTTGGCGTGATAACTTTGACGGTGTTCAGTTTCTCCATGAACCGACAGGGCTTATGGTGTCGGGTGCAGTAGACGACATTTGGATAACACCGAACGATGAACTCATCGTTGTTGACTATAAGGCAACATCAAAGATAGGGACGATTGAAACACTTTCAGATTCTTCATGGGAGGATCAGTACAAGCGACAGGTTGGTGTGTACCAATGGCTCCTTCGTCAGAAAGGATTTACGGTACTCGATACTGCGTACTTCGTGTATGCAAATGCCTCAAGTGAGGAGGATGCGTTCGATAATAAACTTATCTTTGAGACAACGCTCGTACCGTGCGTCGGAACTGCTGACTGGATTGAGCCGGTCCTTGGGGATATCAAGGAATGTCTCGAAAAGGAGCACATTCCGCCATCAGGTGAAAAGTGCGAGTACTGTCCGTACCGTGAAGCGTCTGGAAAGAAGTTGCAGGCGTTACACAAAAAGCTATCATAATTACGTATGAGTCATTTCCAAGAAAAGGTACGCGCAGTCGTGAGAGAGATCCCGAAAGGATCTGTGCGTACATACAAGGAGGTGGCAATAGCCGCAGGGAACCCGCAGGCAGCACGCGCTGTTGCCAAGGTTATGGCAGCAAATTATGATCCTGAAATCCCGTGCCACCGTGTGATTAGGAGTGATGGCTCTCTCGGTGGATATAACCGAGGAGGGGTGAGCCAAAAGCGTAAAATATTAGAAGCAGAAGGAGTAATATGCAAATAAATATATGGATTTAGAACAAGAATTCAAAGCCGCTGAAAAGAAACTTGATGATCTTGAGAACAGGCTCCGTGAAGCAAAGAGTCAAGACGCTCGAGCGCAACGAAAGGAAGAGAAAGAAAAAAAAGAGTTTGAGGATGCGGCAAAGGAAGCTGAAAAAATGTCAGACAAAGAACAAGACCTAGAAACTCAAATCAGAGAACATAAGGCAGCTCTTGAGCGAATGCAGCGACAAATTCAAGAACGAATTGAGCGAGATAAAAAAGATCATAAAGAGGATCATTGGAATGATAAGAAGGCAGCGTAACCATGGATATAAAAATTCATCCATCGTGGAAAGAGCAGCTTTCGGATGAATTTGAGAAGCCGTATTTCAAGGAGCTTACTGATTTTATAAAAGGGGCGTATCAGAACGAAGTTGTCTATCCAGCGCCGGCACATATCTTTCGTGCGTTTGAACTGTGTCCGTTTGAGAATGTGAAGGTGGTCATTCTTGGACAAGATCCCTATCATGGAGAAGGGCAGGCGAACGGACTCTGTTTTGCGGTCGGTGAGGATCAGAAACTTCCTCCGTCGCTGAAAAATATTTTTAAAGAAATTGAAAGTGATTTTGGGAAGCCACTTGCAAACCGAAGCGGCGATTTGGCGCGCTGGGCAGAACAGGGAGTCCTTCTGCTAAACGCTACGCTCACGGTCCGTGCACACCTTCCCGGATCACATCAGGGAAAAGGGTGGGAGCAATTTACCGACGCAGTCGTCAAGGTGCTCTCAGAAAAACGAGAGAATCTCGTTTTTCTGCTCTGGGGGAACTATGCAAAGGCAAAAGGAGCACATATTGATCGCGAAAAGCACCTTGTTCTTGAATCGGCACACCCATCACCCTTTTCTGCATATGGGGGCTTTTTTGGGAATACACACTTCAGTCAAACCAACGACTATTTGATAAAACAGGGGAAAGACCCTATAGACTGGCTATAGGGCTCCCAGTGCCTCCCCAAAGCCCTAAAATCGTGTAAAATAGCCTATGTACGGTATAACCAAGTACAGTACCGACGATCTCCATTTACATACTTTTCATGATTTATTCCTACCGTATAGAACAGGCAATTAGAGCTGCTGCCGTGCTCCATGAGGGGCAGGTTCGGAAGGGAAAAGTGCCGTTCCCGTACCTTACACACCTTGTGTCAGTAATGCTCATTGTGTCGGATTATACGAATGAAGAAGATGTGATTATTGCCGCGCTCCTCCACGACACACTTGAGGATACTGACTACACGGAAAGAGAATTACGTGCAGACTTTGGAAACACTGTTACGGAGTATGTACTCCATGTTTCTGAGCAGGATGGGAGTGAAGCAGTGGTGGCAGATTGGAAGGAACGCAAAGAACAATACGCAAAATTGCTTGATAAAGCACCGGAAGGATCACTTATTGTGTCTGCCGCGGATAAGATCCATAACATGCGGTCAATCATTGAGGAATACTACACCGAGCACGAACGATTTATGGAGGAGTTTGGCGGTTCTCTTGAAGATCGTGTGCGTATGTATCAGGAAATCAGCAACGTATTAAATCGTCGCCTTCAAAATGACATCATCCACGAGTTTAACCACGTCTTTGACGAATATAAAAAATTTATAACCTATGTCCAAAAAGAAGCACAGCACAGCTAAGAAAACATTTGCATACACACCAACACAGAAGTTGCCAACGCTCGGCAAAGTGCAAACATCGTGGAATCTCGCACACCACTACTATCGTTCTGAAAAGGATCCGAAGATTGAAAAAGACGTTGCGATGACAGAGAAGACGTATCACGCATTTGCAAAAAAGTATAAAGGAAAGGATTTTACCAGTACTGCGAAGAAGCTCCTTCCTGCACTCAAAGAGTACGAAACACTTGCGGCAATGCCTGAGGCAGCGCGCGCGAGTCGCTATTTTGCATTCCGTCATGAGGTTAATGCAAAAGATCATGTCGCAGAAAAGCGGGGTAACCTCCTCGATGACCGATTGACGAAAGTGGGAAATGAAATCATTTTCTTTACGCTTGTTCTTGGAAAGATCCCAACAGCGTTGCAGAAGAAATACCTCGCTGAACCAACCCTTGCAAAATATCGATACTTTCTCTCACGTGTATTTCTTGAAGCGAAGCATACGCTCACAGAAGCAGAGGAACGAATCATGAGTCTTCGTTCAAGTACGTCCTATGGTATGTGGGTGTCAGGGACATCAAAGATTTTGAGTAACCGCACCATCGTGTGGAAGAAGAATACTATTGCGATTCCTGAAGCGTTGGAAGAAATTGAAATGGTTGCTCCAGAAGAAAAGCAAAAACTCTGGGAGTTGATTCTGAATGAAATGGAACAAATTGGAGAAGTCGCAGAGAACGAATTTAACGCTATCGTGACACACAAGAAAGTGTCTGATGAATTGCGTGCATACAAAGAACCGTATTCAGCAACGATTGAAGGATATGAAAATAACGAGAAGTCAGTGATGGCACTGGTGAATGCAATCAGCACAAAAGGTTTTGATTTGAGTAAGAAGTTCTACAAACTCAAGGCGAAGTACCACAAAAAAGCAAAGATCCCGTACATCAATAAGTACGACAGTATCGGTGTAACGCCCGCAATACCCTTTGAGAAGGCGGTAGAGATTTGTCGGGATGTCTTCTATGGACTGAAGAAAGAGTACGGAGAAATCTTCGATCGTATGCTCACTGACGGAAGTATTGATGTGTATCCAAAATCTGGGAAGCGGGGTGGGGCATTTATGTCAGCAGCAGTAAACATGCCAACATTTGTGTTCCTCAATCACACCAATAACTTTAAATCGCTTGAAACGCTCGCTCATGAAATGGGACATGCGATTCATGCAGAACGAAGCAAGGGGCAACCGACCATTTACCAAGACTTCTCTACGGTGACGGCAGAAACAGCGAGTACACTCTTCGAGCAGCTTGTGGGTGACGCTATTCTTGCGCAAGCAACTGCGGAAGATGCACGTGTGTTTCTTCATGATCGCATCGGACGGGACATTGCAACGATTCAACGACAGATTGCATTCTTCAATTATGAACTCGATGTACATCGGACGATTCGTGAACACGGCGCAGTTACCAAAGAAGAATTGCAAAAGATGATGCAGAAGCACCTGCAGGCGTATCTCGGCCCCGCAGTTGATGTGACGTATCGTGATGGAGCGTCGTACGTCTACATCCCACACTTCCGTTATGGTTTCTACGTGTACTCGTACGCGTACGGCATTCTCATGAGTAGTATCATGGCGCGGCGTTTTAAGGCAGATTCTTCATACATTACAAACATTGATGCGTTTCTCTGCGCTGGCGGGAGCGACACGGTTGAGAATATTTTCGGGTCTATTGGGATTGACGCAACAAAAACAAAAACATTCCTCGAAAGTTTGGAGTCACTCGAACAAGACATTGTTGCATTCGGGAAACTGATAGGATAACTCCAGATCTCTTTAAAACCCTTTGATATACTGTTCCTATGTCAGAACAAGATGACCATACACTCCTACGTCAACTCATTGAGCGAAACAACCGAGTCCTTGAAGACAACAATAAGATACTCAAGCGTCTCTACCACTGGAGTATCTTTAACGGTATTCTCCGTGTACTGTGGTACGTTGTGCTCATTGGACTTCCGTTCGCACTCTACTTCTATGTGTTGGAACCATACTTCAACGCGTTCGGGTCTTCGTATGATACGTTTCAGGTTGGTCTTAACGAGATTCCTGGGGTGAGAGCCTTTCAGGAGTTCTTTGGTGGGGAAGTTGGAGAATAAGACTTTTTTTGGTATTCTAGTACTCACTTGCTTGGGTAAGCACAGCTTGCCCAAGCAGCGTTCGGAAACCAAATGCTTGGGTAGCTCAGTTGGTAGAGCATTTCCCTGAAGAGGAAGGGGTCGCCGGTTCGAGCCCGGCCCCAAGCACACATACACAAAAACCGCCTCAGGGCGGTTTTTGTGTATGTGTGCTTGGGGAGTAGGACGCAGGCGCGTCCTACGGTCGGGCTCGAAAAGCATTTGTATATTTTTGCTATTTCTAATGCAAGAATTCAAATGCTCGGGCAGGTAACTCTTGTGAACGTAGTGAACTAGAGTTAGACGCCGAGCCTCGGCTCGAAAGCCGGAGCGCCGCGTCCTGTGGACGAGGGAGGCGTGGTGAAAAGCAATATTGAATTGCTTTTCACGGGTCGAGAACACTAAGTATATTTTAGCGTAGCAAAAATATACTTAGTGATTCGTGACCGAGCCCGGCCCCAAGCACCGTATATTGACAAACTATCCAAATATGCTATAAAAACATTGGAAAAGAAGGAGATTATTCCATGCGAAAGCAACTTTTGATTGGTGCGGTGCTCAGCATTATTGCTGGTACGGTATACGCGGTGTTCTTCACAGGATCACCGTATTCCGAATTTGACCACTTCTGCGTACATGCAGGAATAAAAGGGCATGCGGTAGGTGTGACGGAAGAAGGGGATATTAGGTGCCAGTACGACGTCCTGGCCCCCATTGAATCCTAAAGGAGGAGAGGTGGCGAATTGGATCCAATAAGGTCCATTGACACAAATGGCTTGAGATGTCACTGTATATAGGAAATCGGACCATGGTGGTTTCGATTCGTGAAGAAAGGAAGGAGAATGAACACACAAGCGGGCTTTGGTAACCTCAAAGCGGTGATGACCGCCATGGCCCTTGTCGCCGTAGCAGTCTTTGTCGGTTGGTCAATGCAGCCGGAACACCGACCGAAACTTGGACATCAGGTCAAGAGCGAAGTTTGCTCTCGTCCTGGAGACTTCCTCCAGAGGAAGATCTGCAAAAAGCTGGAGAAGAAGAACAGTAAGTTCACCCAGCAAATACCCATCAGGGTGAGCGGCAATGAATAAAATCATATACCGCCCACCAAAATTCCCCGCCCAGCGCACCAGCGCTGCGGCGGGATATTTTTTTATATAAGAACAAAGGCCTCCCGAAGGGAGGCCTTTGTTCTACTTCACTGCTACTTTGAGTTTCGTACTTCTGTCCTTATCAACCTTCGGCAAGATGATTTCGAGGAGTCCATGTTTCTCGCGAGCTTCAGCTTCGTCGATAACCACTTCGTCGGGAAGGAGAATGGTTCGTGAGAATGATCCCCAGAAGAGTTCACGGTGGAAATAGTTTTCGTCTGGTGCTTCTTGAATCTCTTCACGACTGCCGCGAAGCGTTACCATATCTCGTGTGATAGCGATATCGAGATCGCTTGGGTTTACTCCGGCGACGAGCGCACGGATGATGATCGCGTCACCAGTCTGGTACATATCAATAGGGAGTTCCCCCTCTGGCTGGGGAATTGATTCTTCTTGCCACGTACTATGGGCGGCTCCTTCCTCTGTTACGTCATCCTCGAATGTTTCGACAGCATCAAAATCCTCGTCTTCGTACGGATCTGTGTGCGTTGAACCGGTGAGGCGTTCGAGGAATGATGGCTTTTTCATAATGAACAAATTAAATGATATGTTTGTACCGTTCGAGGAATTTTACTTTTTCAAAGAGGAAGAATAGAACAATAATTCCAATCCAGACAAAAAAGAAGACGCTGAGGATTGATCCTCCGCTTGCTCTCATTATAAAAAAGTTAAAAAGAGCATGCAATACGATGGCTATGCATAACCCTACTGTAGCATAGATGATTCTTGTGATGTCTCGCTTATAAAATGAGAGTGCCATCGCGACTCCTACAGTACCTGATGCAAGAATATGCAGGAGTGTTGCACCTAAGAAACGGAAGTTACTCGTGAGGAGAGAGTTGATTGTATCGCCGTGTGTGAGTGGTGCGAAGAGAAAGAGAGCGTTCTCCACTGCAGAGAAACCGAGTGCAATGGTGATCATGTAAATGATGCAATCAATGGGTTCATCCACTTCTTTGTTCCAAAGTACAACGAGGAGCGCCGCGCTGTACTTGAGGACTTCCTCAATAACCACCCAGACAAAGATGAGGTTGTCACCGACAAAGCGTTCGACAGCAAATTGTTGAAGCGGAAGTACAAGTGGTACCACGAGCATGCCGGCAACGAACGATGAAAAGATAAGGAGGCGCGGTTCTGGACGAGCTTTATCTTCTCGCAACCAGAACCACAGCCAGAAGAGAGCTGGAATGAGACCACCGAGAAATGCTATGAGAAAGACCGGCATAGAATAATATGCATATTGTAGCACTCACTTCTTGCTTCAGGATTACACTCCGTCGATAACGCTCGTTGGAACACGGTACTTGTCGAGCATGTCGTCTGATGCTTTTACAATGATTGATTTAAGGTTGCGAGGGTTTGGCATTCCCGTAATACGGAATTCATCATCATCGGCACCAGCGGTTTCTGCGTGGAGCTCTCCGAAATCAAGCATGGTTTCAATAAGACCATTGATTTCAACGTTCATATCTTGCAGGCGTTCGAGTCTGAAGCTCGAGAGACTTCGTCGAAAAAATCCTTTTTGATTTATGACGATAACGCGACGATTGGTGATGGTGACAAGGTCGAGGTAATAGTTGGTCCATGCGTTAAATGCACTGATCCAGAGTAGTAAGATCCATACCGCATAGAGAAAACTAAGTATCGGAGTGTACGTTGTAAGGAGGTTCCCAATAGGGAGCGTTGAAATGTTTATGACAAGAAGGAGAATCAGTGGAGTGACTGCCATGAGAACGAGACCGAAGAAGTCAACAAAAAGCACAAACCAATGTCTGCGGGTCGAAACGAGTATCTTTTCATCGGATTCAAATTGTATTTTGTCGAAAATCATGACGGAGAAATTAAAGGGCGCTGAGGCTTACCAACATGATGCTGAAACAGAGTACGGAACCGCCGAGATATATAAAGAGTGCCGTGAGACCTGACGCACGACTCGTTCCGTACGTAAACCAGTGATAGCTCAGAATGAGAAGATGGATCGCAAAGATAAGTAAGAGAATATAAAAAATTCCCTGCGCGCCGAGTTGTATGAGGGTCGTGAGGGAAGCATCTGTCTGCATATGACTATTTTGCCATACTAAAGGGAACTCGTGTACGTGAGTTTTGAATATCTTTTTACCCCGTACTGGTCGGGGTGTACTTCTACAGTAAAACCGAACGTGGCACCGAGGCGTTCAATGTCTTCTACGTGCTCAGGTTCATGTTCGATATAAAGGACACCGCCAACGGTGAGGTGTTGCGGACTCTCGGCGATAATTTGCTCAATGAGCACCAAACCACGCTCACCACCGTAGAGTGCAACCTGTGGCTCAAAATTACGTACAGATGACTCCGTGCGATCAAGTGCAGGATCTATGTAGGGCGGATTACTCACGATCAGATCGTATTGTTTCGTTGTGGGTATTTCCTCAAATAAGCTCCCTCCGTATATAGGTACGGTGGTGCTATCAATTCCATTTTCTTCCAGATTGCGTCTGATGGTTTTGTGATGCGTTTGTTCAATTTCTGCAAACTCAACGAGTGCGTGGTCGAAATGCTTCGCAAGTGCAATACCAATGCATCCCGAGCCTGCGCACAAATCGAGGATATGCGGGGCTTTTGTTTCGATATCTTGGATGACGGTATGTGTCCAGAATTCTGTTTCGGAACGTGGAATGAGTGGTTTTGAATCAAGGAATATCTTTGTATCAAGAAAGGGGACATACCCGATGATATACCCTAATGGCTCGCCTCCGTTGAGGCGTTTTACGTCGGCCAGAAATGCTTCGCATTTCTGGCCGTTATATTTATCTCGGAGTATCCACGTTTCTTCGTCTGTCATGCATCGCCATGCTATGCTATAGCCATGCAAAAGGCAACAGATGATATTTTGGTGATCGATCACCTTGTAAAGAAGTATGGCGATAAGACCGCGGTCGCAGACCTTTCACTCCGTATCCCACGGGGTGCATTTTTTGGTTTACTTGGTCCAAATGGTGCAGGGAAATCAAGTACGATTCACTGCATTACCGGAATTGCAAAGATAACAAGCGGTTCAATTATGATTGATGGTACTGATGTAGTGAAAGAGTACAAGACTGCCCGTAAAAAAGTCGGTCTCTCACCACAGGAGTTCAATGTAGATATCTTCTCAACACCTGATCAGCTCCTCGATTATGTTGGTGGCTACTACGGTATGCCGAAGCGTGAACGGCAATCTCGCATTGATGAACTCATTGCACGCTTTGATTTAGAAGCACACCGCAACAAAAAGTTTCAGCACCTCTCAGGAGGATTGAAGCGTCGTGTCATGCTTGCGCGCGGACTCGTGCATGCGCCAGATCTCCTTATCCTTGATGAACCAACGGCAGGAGTGGATGTAGAGCAGCGTCATGAACTCTGGGCGTATCTCCGTGAGCTCAATGAGCAGCGAGGCAAGACTATCATTTTGACGTCACACTATCTTGAAGAGATTGAGATGCTTTGTAATGACATTGCTATCATTAACAATGGAAAGATTATTGCAGAAGGGACAAAAAATGAGTTTATTGCAGGTGGAAAGTCGCTTGAACAACGGTATTTAGAAATTACTAAAGGAGAAACATTTTAGCGTATGGGAATTAACCCCGTTAGAAATTATCAAAAGCGTCAATGTACATAAGTATGAACAACACACAAAATATTGAAAACAAAAGAAACCGCTCAATAATTTCTAACGGGGTAAACTGGATAGGAGTCTATACGATGGTACGACGTGAAGTTGAACGAACGATGCGCGTTGTTGTACAGACGGTACTCGCACCGGTTATTTCGGCGACACTATACATATTCATCTTCGGGTTTGTGGTTGGTTCACGTATTGAAAATATTGTAGGGGTTCCGTACATCACGTTCGTGTTTCCGGGTATTTTGATGCTCAGTATTATCAATGCGTCATTCTCGAGTAGTTCTTCATCACTTTACTTCGCACGCTTTGTAAAAGGTATTGAAGAAATTCTTCTCGCACCGTTCTCGTATGTGGAAATGATTTTTGGATATATGTTCGGTGCAGTCCTTCGAGCACTTATTGTTGCGTTCCTTATTCTCGTTGTCGGACTCTTCTTCGGCGCAGTGACGCTCGTTAATCCTATTGGATTTGTACTGTACGTGATTGCCGTTTCTGGAATCTTTTCACTGCTTGGTATGTTGGTGGCATTGTGGGCAGACGGCTTTGAACAACTTACTATTCTCAATACCTTTATCATCACCCCGTTTACGTATCTCGGCGGTATCTTCTATTCAGTGACGATGCTTCCGCAATCTGCACAGCTTCTGACACACATCAATCCGTTCTTCTATTTTGTGGATGGTATCCGTAGTTCAATGATTGGTGTGAGTGAAGCAAATCCGGGGGTTGGACTACTCGTTATTGGGGGTCTGCTTGTAGGTCTCGCAGCACTCGTGACATACCTCTTTAAGATCGGGTGGAAAATCCGCGCGTAGCGAGTGCAGTAAGCATGATATTATTTTTGTATGAATCAAAACGATCTTTATAAAATTGTTGCACAGATGATGGAGAGCGGTAAGGGAATTCTTGCTGCAGATGAGAGTGATGGGACTGCAGGAAAGCGACTCGAAATGGTCCATCTTCCAAATGAAATTGAACATCGTCGTGCGTTTCGTGAACTCCTTTTTACTGCACCAGGCATTGAGGAGTATCTCTCGGGTGTTATTTTATACGACTCAACCATACGAGGAGAAACAAAAGGTGGAGTGCCGTTTGCTGACGTACTTGCCGCTCGCGGTATTATTCCAGGAATAAAGGTTGATACCGGCACGGTACCACTTGAAGGATTTGATGGAGAAGTGGTGACCGAAGGACTCGATGGTCTCGCCGACCGATTTAAGGAGTATTACACGCTCGGTGCACGGTTTGCCAAGTGGCGGGCGGTCATTACTATCGACGGAGACACACTCCCATCGGACGAGTGTTTGGAGATAAACGCAATCATGCTTGCACGCTATGCTGCGCTCGCGCAGGCTGCAGGTATTGTTCCAATGGTTGAGCCGGAAGTTATCTTTGCAGGCAACCATTCCCTACAACGTGCCGAAGAAGTAACAACACGTGCGCTACAAATATTGTTTACGAAACTTCGTATGTACCGTGTTGACTTCAAAGGTCTTATTCTCAAAACATCGATGGTACTTGCGGGAGATATGTACAAGACACCGTCTACACCAGAAGAGGTTGCTGATAGTACGCTCCGCACACTACGGCTCGGGGTTCCGCATGACGTCGGGGGTATCGTATTTCTGTCCGGTGGGCAGGCACCAAAACGTGCAACCGAAAATTTACATGCGATTGCAAAAATGGGGAAGCAGCCATGGCCAATCTCGTCATCGTTTTCTCGCGCACTTGAGGAACCGGTCTTGACCGCATGGCAGGGAAAAGATGGAAACATCGAGAAAGCACAACAAGCATTGCTCTATCGCACAAAAATGAACAGTCTCGCACAACAAGGAAAGTACAACGCATCAGAAGACAAAGGATAATATAGAAACGTATTATAAAAGGCCGAGAGCTTCGCTCTCGGCCTTTTATATACATATCGGTTACTTTCGTACCTTCCACGTATTTCCTGATCCGTGTGCGGCCATAAAGAGGAGACCTGCAAAGATCGCCATGTCTTTCATAAAGAATACTTTCTGGATTGGACTCTCTGTCCATGAGGTTGGGGTATGAAAGAGAAACGCTACCACCAATGTGAAGAGGGCGAGAAGCACAGCAGCTTCGCGGAAGTGATACCCAACGATAATTGCTGCTCCTGCAAGTACTTCAAAAATCCCTGAAAGCCATGCAAGGAGACCGGCAGCAGGAAGACCTGCGCCCGCAATCATGAGGGCGATGCCGTCGATGTTTTGTAGTTTATCGATACCTGCGAGCAAAAACATACCTCCCATGAGTACACGTGCAACGAGAAGTGCGTGTGTATCCCAAAGCATATGCTGAAAAAACTTGTTCATACTATAAATATAACTATGTATAAAAGGTGATAACCCACCCTTGTTTTTAGTATATCACGAGGCTTTTCTCTCTAGAGAACGCGCTGGAGACGCCGTACGATGCCACTGATAGGGACGCTTTCTTGTGATTGTGCGTGGAGATCTCGCAGTATAACACTGTCGTCAATAAATTCTTTCTGTCCGACAATGAGTGCAAAGCGTGTATTGCGTTCTGCAGCTTCAAGGAGTTGTCCTGAAAGTGAGTCGCTGGTGAGATTTTGGAATACTGGAATACCTGCTTCACGGAGTTCGTTGATGAGAAGGAGACTTTTTATTTTTGGTCCAAAGCCAAGCTGTACCACAAAGACTGATGGTGTAGGTATCTTCATCTTCGGAAGGTGGGTCGGAGCTTTCTTATCACGAAGGACTGCGACTGCAGATACTGCGGGTACCGTGAGTCCGCTCATTCGTTTTACAAAGGTGCCGTATCGGCCACCGCGGATGTAGAGTGGTTGTTCTTTGAGTTTGTTTGATTCTTCATCAAAGAGGTCAAATGCAAAGAGTGCATCTGAGTAACACTGGTGGTGTCCGATGAGTGATGAATCAATTTCGTATGGGGTTTGACTCATATCGAGGTATTCGATAATCTCGCGAAAATGTTTTCGACTTGGGTCACTGAGATACTCAAGAGAGTTTGGACTCTTGCGTGCGAGTTCGTCATCACGTTCGATAAGGTGCATGAGTGCTGAGAATGCATGTTCCTTCATGAGTTCACGCGCAGCAGGAGGCAATACGTCGGCACGCTTTCGAAGATAGTTTGTGAGTTCACGCGTGTAGCGCGCTACGGAGTCATCGTCTCCAAGGGAATTGATGCGGACACTGTGGTTCGGGAAACCGCTTTCATTTGCGAGTGCGCGCATTGTTTGAATAAGGAGCGCTTCAGCGATGCTCTTTTCTACACCAAATATGTGGAGAGAGAGGGCAGCGTCTCCGGTGCGCGGAACGGTTTCTGTTGTATAGAAAAGTACTGGTCCTTCAATTGCATTCAATCGACTGCCGAAGTATGTTGCAGCGCCGCCCGTGAGCATGCCATGAAGACCGTCTACACGTTTGTCGACAGCGGATGTTTTGTCATCAACTCTTTTTTTACATTCTCTGCAGAGCGGGTCGTTTTTGAGTTCATCGACTGATTTAAATCCAAAATGTCTAATCGTGTTTACGCCGTGCTTGAGAAAATCAACTGAAGAAATGAGTGACATAGATTTATTGATTAACTTCGCTATTGATATCGTATGTTCCGGGGAGGTATGCAGCGTTTGTGATCGGGAAGAGTCTGAGGTATGCGCGACCGACAATGCCCTCACGTGTGAGCACTCCCCATATGCGGGAGTCAGAACTCTTGTCGCGATTGTCACCCATAACGAAGTATTCGTCGGTACCGAGTGTGACTGATGAGGGTGCTGCGGGGGACATATGCTTGATGTATGGTTCATCGAGAACCACTCCTTCAGGGTGTTCGGTGTTCGTGATGGTTACCTGCGCATCGACTATAGATACGGTGTCGCCCGGAAGACCAATAACACGCTTGATGTAGAACTTTGAAGGATCTTTCGGGTAGTGAAATACAATGACGTCACCGCGACTTGGCTCAGAGAGCTTGTAGGTCACTTGATCAACGATGAGGTATTCGCCGGTTTCAAACGTGTTTTCCATTGATGCGCCAGAAACAATAAATGGTTGTGCAACAAAGAAACGGATGGGTACCACAATGATGATTGCAATAAGAGAGAAACGAAAGAATTCGCCGAGAAATGACGGTTCTTTCTTTTCTTTAGGTGATAGGGGACTGGATACAGGGGTAACAGCACTGTCTTTTGCTTCAACGGTACTGTGTAGTGGCTGTTCCATAGTTGAATGTAGACCATTATAGTCGCTTGCTCTGATAGGAGCAAGTTTATGCAAATCGTGTACAATACAAGTACACATATGTACACAATTGTTGGACTTCGAAACCCTACTCCTCCGTACGCAAACACACGACACAATGCTGGTGCGCTCGTCGTAGCCAGTTTTGTGGAAACTGTCGGTCTCCCAAACTTTGTGCCTTCGAGCGCGCTCGTCGCGGATATGTCCGAGGGGACTCTCTCAGGTACGAACGTTCGAGTACTTCTTCCGAATACTTTTATGAATGCGAGTGGCGCATCGGTAAAAAAGGCAGTATCTGACGCAGATAGTATTATTGTGGTACACGATGATCTCGATATTCCCATTGGCGCATTTAAGGTAAGTGTTGGGCGTGGAAGTGGGGGACATAATGGTGTTGAGTCAGTTGTTCGTTCACTGGGTTCACAGGAATTCATCAGACTGCGAGTTGGTATTTGCCCCGTTTCACTCTTTGGGAACGCGCATCGACCAAAAGGGGATCGTATTGCTGATTTTGTGTTAAAGGACTTCACGAAGCGAGAACGCTCGAGATTAGAGGCACGCATGCCAGACATGGTTGCGGCGCTCAAGATGATTGTGGAAGAGGGTGTTGCAAAAACGATGAATGCGTATAACGCGTAGGAATACAAAAAGCCCCGCGCCAAAGGCGCGGGGCTTTTTGTATTCTCCTGTACCTTACTTCTTCACTTCCTCCTCTTTCTTAAACGAAAGCGTCATACGCTGTTCCTTTGGTTCAAAGAGTGTAATGGTAAACGGATAGCTCTGTCCGAGTGAAAGCTTGTTCTTAAGATCTTCTTCACTCTCAAATTCTGAGATGTGTACGAGACCAGCAACACCTTCCTCGATAGATGCGAGCGCACCGTGCTTGTTGTACTTGATGATAACACCCTGTACTTCCTGTTCTTTCTTGTATTTGTTTCCTGCAGATACCCAAGGGTTCTCGCGGAGCTGTTTGATTGAGAGAGAAATCTTGTCATCCTTTACTTCAATCACTTTCACCTGTACGCGATCACCAACCTTGTACATACTGCGAGTATCTTCAACGAGTCCCCAGTCGAGTTCTGAGATGTGTACGAGACCTTCAAGTCCTTCCTCAAGCTTGACGAAGACACCGAAGTCTACAACACCAGTGATCTCTCCTGAGAGCGTATCACCAACTTCGTAGTTTCGTACTTTCTCTTCCTTCTCTTCTTTTTCTTGTGGCCCCTTTTCAGAGAAGATGAGCTTACCTTCTTTCTGATCCGCAGTAATGATAATTACTGAAAGGAATTGACCAACGAGATTTTGAAGTTCGTAAAGGATTTTATCCTTATCACCGTCTTCAACACGTGGGTAGTGTTCAGCTGCAAGCTGTGACGCTGGGAGGAATCCTTGGATACCTTGCCAATCAAGGATGAGACCACCCTTGTTTGCTTCTTTGACCTCAAGACTCATGACAGTCTGATTCTTTGCACCTGCTTCAGCATCACTCCAGATGAGTGCTTGTCGAGCTTCCTTGAGTGAAAGCTCAATGTAGCCATCTTCGTTTCCAGCATCAACAACTTTCGCTGCGATACTATCACCGATACCTACCTTACGGAGGATATCTCGAGCGTTCATGAATTCACGTCCGTACAAGAGACCAGTACCAAATGGTGGCAAGTCGATGTATACACGAGCGCGACCAATTGCTGATACGGTACCTTCAATAATGTCACCTTCCTTTGGAGGTGTCGGGCTGTCTACAAGCAATGTTTGCATGAGACTGAGCTTCTTGTCTGCTGCATCTTCGGGTTCTTCATCTTCAGATGCTTTTGGTGTAGCGGGTGCTACGTCTGCGTCACTCTCATTCTTTGAGGTTACTGCAGAAACAATGCGGTCGAGGACCGATGCTTTTTCTTCTGGCATATAAAACTATGTATTTGTATCCGGCGGTATGTTTCTGTCCAAGCGTTTCTCTGGCCGTGTTCGTGAGGACAGGGTTAGCACACCCCGCTAGAAATTAATAAACCTTTTCAGGTGGCGAGATAATACTATAAAACATCTGTTTTGACAACAAAAAACGCCGTATCGGAGATAGGCGTTTGTGGACGATGGAATGAGACTAATGTCTCAAATGTGGTGGAAGCCGAAGCTTCTAAAGAACGAATCTGCGCTTTGCAGAGATTGGTTTTTTTGAAGGAGCTGACCTTTGTGGAATCTGTGTGATTCCGCGATTGGATAACTCCCCGATGAAGACCAATACAAGTAGTCTACCCCTGTCTTTACCAAGCGTCAAGAATGCCTGTGGATAATAAAAAAGCCGAGTATGAAGCATACTCGGGCATGGGGCGTACTTAATTGCGTACAGATAAGGTCGGCGGCTGGCCGACCGGCACTCTCTCATCTTTTCTGTCAGGAGGGGGGTCCGACAGGCGGGAGATTCCGCAATGAAAGGTATGATTACCACCAAGGGAGGGGATGTGGTGAACCATAAAGCTCTAAAACGAACTTTGCCGATCGGCTTCGCTGCTGTTTGGCCTGTGCGCGCAAACCATCATTACTCTACTACAATGAATCATTTTGTCAATATTAAAAAAGCCGGACCGAAGGTCCAGCAGGATTGTGTTTCCGGAAGGAAACCAAGAACGTAGGTGCGGCGGCCAGCCGAAGGATTTCGTCTTCATCGCATAGTCTAGTTGGAGCTGGACTATGTTGGAAAACATGGTCGATCGACTGGCCGCCTGTCCTGCACCCCGTGAAGGACAAGGGACGTACAACGCTCCACAGGGACACGTAATATACGAATATTCTCTTGCTTTGTCAAACAGAGAAGGAGTCTGGTATACTTGCTGCACTATGGTAATCACACATCACGGCGGCGAGTGTTTTAAAGTGGCATTTGGAAACACCACGCTCGCCCTTAACCCTATTTCAAAGAAGTCAGATCTCACTCCGGTGAAGTTTGGTGCAGACGTTGCATTTATCTCAATGCACCACCCTGACTTTGATGGTGCTGATGAGGTTGCGTTTGGCGCAAAGCAACCATTCGTTGTTGATGGTCCCGGAGAGTATGAAGTAGGTGAAGTGACCGCTCGTGGATACGGCGTACAGACAACGTACGACAAACAAGAACGATTTAATACGATTTACCAAATCACGCTCGAAGGAATCAATATGGTGTTCCTCGGCGCGCTCTCTAGCTCTGACATTGATTCTAAGATTCTGAGTGAATTTGGTGATATTGATATCCTCTTTGTTCCTATTGGTGGCGGGGATGTGCTTGATGTTCCGGCCGCAGCGAAGCTCGGTGCGAAGCTTGAGGCACGCGTTATTATTCCAATGCACTACGATGCAAAATCGCTCGAAGCGTTTCTGAAAGAGGAAGGTTCAACAAATGGGAAGCCTGAAGAAAAACTCACGATAAAGAAGAAAGAACTTTTGACGATGGAAGGGGAAGTGATTGTCCTGAAAGGGTAGGGCGGGGGAGTGTATACAAAACGTGGCCGGAAGCTTCGCTTCCGGCCACGTTTTGTATGTGCGCGCCACGTAGTATACTTGAGACACTATGAGCTTCCTCGAAAAAATAAAATCACAGTCACCGACAATGAAAGCCCACATTTCATTTTGGTCGGCCTTTGCGATTGTCGGTATTATTGCGCTTATGTGGACTGCAACGCTCCCATCACAATTTACACAAAACGCACCGATTGCAGAGACGGCAAAAGAAACAGTCGGGCCGTTCAGTTCATTTTTTGGCAACGTTCGCACACAACTCGGTGCAGCATTCGGTGCCGCTTCGTCAACGGAGTCGGGTAAAAACACAGAGCAACCTACGCCGAGTGGTGCGACAAAAGACCAAGGACTGGTCCCCGTACTTAATTTTAATGCGGCAACAACAACTACTCCGAAAGCAGCTCCTGCCAACGTCGTTCTCATCGGCACGAGCTCCGCAAAAAGCACGATGGAGTAGTGGAATAAACTAGGTTTTACAGGCGATTTCTGGTATAATAGACCACACGAAATAACATAGTATGGCGGCAAAAAAGAACGATAATTCTGAAAACGAACCAAAGAAAAAAGGCAGTGATGCCGCATTAGAAATGGGTACCCGTACGGCTATCGGTGTGCAAGCACAGAGTATTACGGGAGAGATGCAAGCCGCATACCTTGACTACGCAATGAGCGTGATTACCTCGCGCGCACTTCCTGATGTGCGCGATGGACTTAAGCCAGTACATCGACGCATTCTCTATTCGATGCGTCTCAATGGACTCACGTCCACCGCCCGATTCAAAAAGTCTGCAACAGTAGTGGGAGACGTACTCGGTAGTTTCCACCCGCATGGTGATATTTCTGTGTATGAAGCGATGGTAAAACTTGCGCAGCAATTTAATACACGATACCCACTCGTCATCGGACAAGGAAACTTCGGCTCAATCGATGGAGATAGTGCTGCTGCGTATCGTTACACCGAAGCAAAGATGTCGAAGGTTGCAGAAGAAATGCTCCGTGATCTTGAAAAAGATACCGTTGCGTGGCGACCAAACTTTGACGGTACGAAGAAAGAGCCGTCGGTACTCCCTGCCGGACTTCCAAACCTCCTCCTCAATGGAACACTCGGTATTGCGGTAGGTATGGCGACGAATATCCCGCCACACAACCTGCGAGAAATTGCAGCTGCTATTGCCCATCTTATCGATACACCAGCAGCGACGACAAACGACCTCCTGCAATTTGTGAAAGGCCCAGACTTTCCGATGGGCGCAGTTGCATTCAATCAAAAAGATATCGCTCACGCCTACGCAAACGGGAAGGGTGGCGTCGTGGTTCGTGGTGAAGCAGAAATTACTGAAGACAAGAAAGGCAACTTTATTATTATCATTACCTCTATTCCATTCCGCGTAAACAAGGCGGACATGCTTGAAAAGATCGCAGGTTTGGTACGTGATAAAAAAATTGAAGGTATTAAAGAAATGCGTGATGAGTCGACGTCTGACATTCGTGTCGTTATCGAACTCAAGGCATCAGCACAACCACAGACAGTACTTAACAAACTCTACAAGCACACACAGCTTGAAGATACCTTCCACTACAACATGGTGGCGCTTGTTGACGGTATTCCGCAGACATTGTCACTGAAGAGTATTCTCGAAGAGTACGTGAAGCACCGTGTTGAGGTTGTCCGTCGTCGTACTGAGTACGATCTTGCAAAAGCAAAAGACCGAGAACACATTCTCCTTGGACTCAAGAAGGCGCTCGACCACATTGATGCAATCATCAAGCTGATTCGTGCAGCGAAAGATGTCCCTTCTGCGCACGCTGCGCTCATGAAGGAGTTCAAATTCTCTGAGCGACAAGCGCAGGCAATTCTTGATATGCGTCTGCAAAAGCTCGCAGGCCTTGAACGTAAGAAGATCGAGGATGAACTCAAAGAAGTGCAGGCACTCATTAAGGAACTTGAAGGAATTTTGAAGAGCAAGGCGAAGATGCAAAGTATTGTGAAAACAGAGCTTGCAGAAGCTGCAGAAAAATACGGAGATGATCGTCGTACAAAGATCATCAAAGGCGGCGTGAAGCAGCTCAGTCAAGAGGACTTGGTCCCTGATGATGAAAGTGTTCTCGTTCTCACACAAGGTGGATACGTAAAGCGTACAAACCCAAGTGAATACAAGGTACAAAAGCGCGGTGGCGTTGGTGTTGTTGATTTAAATACTAAAGAAGAAGACGTAGTAACGATGTTACTCACGACATCAGCACACAGTGATCTCCTCTTCTTTACTGATATGGGTAAGGTGTATCAGTCAAAGATGTATGAAATTCCAGAAGGGCGGCGCGCAACGAAAGGTAAGTCAATCATGAACTTCCTTCCGCTTACTCCCGAGGAGCATGTGACGTCAGTACTCGCGGTCAAAAAGGATGCGTGGGCAGGCGACTGGAGTCTTATGATGGTCACAAAGAATGGTGTTGCGAAGAAGTCAGATGCAGCATCGTTTAAGGATGTTCGTCGCAGCGGCCTTATTGCAATCAAGCTCAAAGACGACGACGCGCTCATCTCTGCACGCTTTGTTGGTAAGGGTGACGAAGTGTCACTCATCTCTACTGAAGGACAAGCAATTCGATTTAAGGAAAGTGATGTACGTGAAATGGGTCGTACAGCGGCAGGAGTAACGGCGATGAAGCTCAAGAAAGGAGATATCATTGTCTCTGCTGATGTACTGAAAAATGGTGAGAAGGATCGCGACATTCTCGTCGTCATGGAAAATGGATACGGAAAGATGACTCCAGCGAAAGAATACAAGGTACAAAAGCGTGGTGGCTCAGGTATTAAGACAGCAAAAATCACCACAAAGACCGGTAAGGTGGTGGGCGCTGCGGTACTCGGTGATGAAGACAAGAAAGAAGGTGAGCTCGTGGTCATGAGTAAGAAGGGGCAAGTTATCAAACTGCCACTCAAAGATGTGCCATCACTCGGCCGTCAGACACAGGGAGTACGCATTATGAAATTGCGCCCAGGGGATGCGATTGCGACGACCGTCATTAGTTAAGATTGTTGAAATGTGGGGTAGGAAAGGCCCGAGAGATGCGAAGCATCTCTCGGGCCTTTCCACGTCTTGGTGCCCGCTATTAACTATACGGAGTGCTATACTATGTGCATGAATTCAGAAGGCGGTTCTCGGTTTGTAAAACCCGATGTTGTAACTTCGCACTTTCATCTGCGGCCGGGAGACCGTGTGGCAGACTTTGGTGCGGGATCGGGATACTTTCTCCGTGCGCTCTCAACCGCGGCAGGTCTCGATGGTCGCGTGTATGCGTGTGAGATCCAGAAGAATCTTGTTGAAACACTCGCCCTAGTAGCGCAGACAGAACGACTCCCGAATGTTGAGCCACTGTGGTGCGATCTCGAAACTCCAAAAGGAGTTCGACTTGCCGATAATACGCTTGATATGGGGGTATTCATCAACACGCTCTTCCAAGTTGATGATAAAGGCGTTGCACTCACTGAAGCTGCACGTGTGATCCGCCCAGGCGGAAAGCTCGCTATCATCGAGTGGACAGAAAGCTTTGGAGGACTTGGCCCACGACCGGATCATGTCGTTGATCAAAAAGCAGTAACGAGTATGGCAGAAGCACATGGATTTCGTCTTGAACACGACTTTCCTGCAGGGGAGCATCATTATGGATTAATGTTTAGACGCGTATGACATCAATACGACCATTTCAAATCATTCTTTTAGGAGGGTTCGGTTTTCTCGCGATTGTTGCGCTCATCTTTTTTATTACGTTTCGAGGATCGAGCTCAAGCACGAGCCAACTGTACGGGGAATCGGTAGAGGTGTGGGGAACATTCTCAGCTTCTGCGTTCAGTGTTGTACTCGACGAAATCAGTCGTGGTGACAGTGCGTTTCAAGCAGTGCACTACATACAAAAAAACAAAGACACTTTTGATTATGAATTACTCAACGCCATCGCGGCAGGGCGTTCTCCAGACCTCGTCGTCCTCTCAAGTGAAGATTTACTTACCTACCAAAACCGACTTAGTAAAATATCGTTTACCACAATCCCTGAGAGAACCTTCAGAGACTCTTATATTGATGGTGCGGACATCTTCTTGCTTAATGATGGCGTCTACGGAATTCCGTTTGCGGTGGATCCGCTCGTCATGTACTGGAACCGCGACCTCCTTGCGAAGAATGGGATAGCACAGCCACCGGCGACATGGGAAGAGCTTGTAAATGTTACGACACCTGCGGTTACCAAGGTTGCTGCAAATCGTGAGATTATCCAGAGCGCTGTTGGTCTCGGTGAATACAGTAATATCAGAAACGCAAAAAGCATTCTCTCGATGCTCTTTATGCAAGCGGGGACAGACATCGTCTCAACGGGCGCACAAGGGATTGAGATTACGCTTGGGAAATCAGCAAACAATAATATTCCCCCAGGACAGGCGGCACTCTCTTTCTATACGCAGTTTTCACAAAGTTCGGGGACGACATACTCATGGAACCGTTCGCTTAGGGAAGATCGGCAAGCATTCCTCTCAGAAGATCTTGCACTCTACTTTGGAAAGGGAAGTGAATACAAAGAACTCCAAAGTGCGAATCCAAACTTAAACTTCGATATTGCGCAGGTGCCACAAGGAGCGGGAGCAAATGTGGTGCGTGACTTTGGTACGTTCTATGCGTTTGCGATTCCAAGTGCGGCTGCAAATCCGCAGGGCGGATTTGCAGCCGCACAAGTCCTTGCAAGTCAGCCAAACGCATTGATGCTCACCGAAGCACTCAACCTCGCACCAGTTGTCCGTGCTGAAATTGCTTTAGGAACAGGGAGTGCGTACAGACAAGTGTTGTACCGCGCCGCACTCACTGCACATGCGTGGCTTGACCCAAGTGCGCTCGGCAGTGAGAATGTCTTTAAGACGATGATCGAAGATGTAACGAGTGGCCGCAAGCGAGTGAGCGAATCGATAACAGACGCAGTTGGAAGATTGCAACAATTATTTTAATGAGACTATGAAAAACTTTTTTATCGGAGCGGTAGTAACTACAATGATGATAGTGCCTGTACAGGGGGTGGTATTTGCAGCGGACACTGTTCCATCTGGTTCCAACTCGGGTAACTCAGTTCCTTCAGGTTCAAATCCAACTGATAATGTACCTTCGGGTGCAAACCCTGGGTCTGGTTCAGGAGGTACAGTAAAACTTACCAATCCACTCAGTTCAAGCGAAAACTACAATCTCACTGATTTCCTCAAGTCGGTCATTGCGATTATTCTCGTCTTTGCAATACCTATTATCGTGCTCTTTATCATGTACGCAGGATTCCTCTTTGTAACAGCACGTGGTGAACCAGCACAAATCCAGAAAGCGCGTGCAGCCCTTACGTGGGCGGTTATTGGCGGCGTCATTGTACTCGGCGCATGGGCAATCCTTGAAGTTATACAAGGTACTATTACGGCAATTACAAAATGAAATACTTCCTCTCACTTCTCATAGTAATGACACCGATGCTGACGTCTGCAGCTGTTGCAACACCAAAGAGTTTCGGTTCACTTGTGGATCTCTTCCTCAGTATCATAAATTTGTTGATTACGTTCATTTTCGCTCTCACTTTCATCGTACTCGTATGGGCAATCATTCGAACATGGGTAATTGGTGGGGCAGAGGAAGCGCAAGTTGAAAAAGGAAAGAAAATCATCACAACAGGAGTACTCGTACTCGTGGTCATGGTTGGTATTTGGGGGATCATCGCGCTTCTTCGCGGCGGAATATTTGGTATATAAAAAGAAAAAGGACCCACACACTGCCGAAGCAGCGGGGGTCCAGTTTGTATTCAAGAGGTACAAAGGCTCTGATCAACACGTGCCGTAAGGCTTCATGGTGACCGTCGCCTGGATCTTTTCACCACTCTGACTACGCATGCGTGTCAGAGTTTGGTTTGGGAACTCAAATTCAATGAGACTCCCAGGGCTCGTGAGCGTGCAGGTGCCCGAAGGAATTGGCATATTGCGCCAATGGCCGTCGAGCCAGACTGTCGTTATCTCGCCCTTGAGCTTGATGGTGCCAGTTGTCGACCCTTCACCACTCGTAAGCCCGCCGAGTTTTTCGCCGACGCCATCACTTGCGTCAATGACAGTCTTGCCGAGGTTGTCGGCGAAACGGTCACCAGCGGATGGTCCGGATAGCGCGGCGATGATTATCGGCAATACAAGAATGCCTCCAATCACTCGCACGATCCATGAGTTGGATTTCCAAGCCATGAACCCACCGAGTAAGGCGAGTAGGCCAAGACCTCCCCAGCGAGTTATTCCACCCCATGAATCGAAGGATATACCAACGAGGGGTAAAGATAGCCAGAGAAGAGGAATGCAGAGGAGGAAGCCGAATAGTGTTCTGGCCCTTGCTCCAAGGCTGATGAGCCAAATACCTGCCGCAAACAATACCGCAGCAAGAAGCAGTGGCCACCCCTTTCCATCGTCCGTACTTGTTGGGGCCGCCTGCGGTGTCACCTTGTGTTCTTTTTGCACCGTAGGTGCTTTCGGTTCACTTGGTGACACTGCTGGAGGACTCGTGGTTTCTTCTGCGACGACGTTGGAAGCGGTTGTTGTTTCCTTGTCGGAACTGCCGAAGAGACTGGTTACTCCCCATATTGTCAGAAGGATGAAGAGCAGCACAATCGGGAAAAAGATCAGATACTTTCGAGGAACCCTCAATTTCTCCCATCTGCTGCCAGCCTTCTTCTTGTTGACGGGTTCGCTGACTTCTTTTGTAGACTCGGTTGCCGAATCCTTCTCTTTCTGAGGTTTCTCCACAGCCTTTCTCCCTTGACGTGCTCCCCATGAGAGGAAGAAGATTATGGCAGCAGCAATGAGCGCTGCTACCACCCCTATCGTCCACAAGAAGATAGGGACAGATATACTAGGTATTTCCATCACTGGTCCCCTTGGTATTGTCGTTGATTTGCTTGATCTCCTTGAATGTGGCAGCTGCAAAAGGATCTGCCCCACCACCTATGACCACGATGGCCTTATCTCCCGCAACATCTGCGGTTTTTATATTCCGCTCTGAGAGGAGTACCGCCATGCCGGCAGCCCCACCTTCGGTGACCGCCTTTGCTTGTAAGGCGATACCTTGGGCAGTGCCCTCGGAACGTATCACTTGGGCGTCACGGTCAACTCGGGCAAATGCAACATCGCCCAGTCGTCTGGCATCAGCTTTGTTTGCCAGAGATATGTCAGGTATCAGAACCTGGCGAACCTCGAAGCCGAAAGCGACGATGTTGTTTGGTGTCTGAGTCTCTTCTGGGATTGTTCGATTACCGATTTGGGATATTTCCTCTCCCATCTTGCGAACGTCACCAGTGCTTTCGGCTGAAAGGACGACGTCAAGTTTGCGTGGCCGCGTATAGTGAGTCACCGCATCTCCTATTGAAGTAGTAGATCGTGACGACCAGTCATCTGTTGCATATGCGGCAAGGTACGGATTGAAACACCGCATAACAGTATCCACGATCATTCTGACCGGGATCTTGTCTTGGGTGTCAGCATCCGGAATGATGACCGGAAACTGAAAATCGGCAACACGGAAATGGTCTGTATAGTCGGCAATGTACACGATTTCTTCAGAACCATCAGCATGCTTGATTTTTTTGTATCGGTCGATCGTTTCCACGCGGACCTGTTGGAACGGATAGAAGCCAGTGAATACGTACCCAGTGAGTTCGTATACCCAACGTTTCCATTTCCACCAAATCCATTTGACTGGGTAAAGCAAGACCCCAATCACACCGTCTTTTTTGGCTTTTTCCCAGCTCGGCTTGGGAATGGGGTGGGTGTCTTCTCCGTCCCCATTTGTTTTCGTAACCTCCCAATACCCATGAGTGTTTCGAGCAAGTTTTTTGTCTTGCTCTCCAGCGAAGCTGTGACCTTCGAACCGCATAATGCCGCCGATGAATCGCTTGCCGCGCTCGATGAGCTTCACTTGGCCAGGTGCCAGAGTGGTGAAGAACCCGAATGTGCTCGGTTCGTAATTACGCACACTAGGGTTTTTCTCCGGTTGGAACCTGTTGGGGTTGTTTGCCAACGATGCAACCGCACCCGGAATGAGTGGGAAGAGAAACAGGGGTATAAATACCCCGATCGGTATTGCGACGAGTATCGTCAGCAAAGTGACGATAAACGAGAGAACATCTGTGAACGTGTCCATGATCTTTGTACCTCTTGTCAAAGGACGGGGAACCGCGCAGAGCGCGGTTATTACCGCGTCCGAATGGTTGATGATGTAGGAGAAGTGGGGAATTTTTGTGGATTCACCCACCCCCGACTCTGTATATATTATAGCATTTATATGTCAAAAAGTCAATATACGGCGTATATCCGAAAGAGGAAGGCCGTAATCCACAGATGCTATACTGTAAAGGCCTAATTTAGCTATAATTAGAGGAAGTTAATTAATAATTGTAACGATATATGAAATTTTTAGCTCGAGCCCTTCCATTCGCCAGTTTTTTCCCAGCGGTAGCTGCGTTTGCGCAGACAAGCCCAGGAAACTTTAATGGAGTAACGGTGTTTTTTACAAACATTGTAACCTTCATTAACTTCACGCTTGTACCGCTCATCTTCGCAATTGCATTCCTTCTCTTCATTTGGGGAGTTGCAACATACTTTATCTTTTCACGTGATTCTGAAACAGCAAAAGAAAAAGGACGCGATTACATGATTTGGGGTATTGCAGGTTTCGTGATCATGGTATCAGTATGGGGAATTGTAAACCTTCTCTCATCTGGTCTCGGTCTTAACCAACAAGACATCCAAGGTATTCCAAACGTAAACCTCACGAACAACTAAACGCCTATGATCGCGTATGCTGACAGTGCATCGGCAACAGCCGCTGCACAGTCGATCCTTGCAAAAATAAACGACGTTATATTGTTTCCGCTCATGACACTCATGCTCGCGGTCGCACTACTCGTTTTTCTGTGGGGCGCATTTGAATTCATTGCCAATGCTGGTAATGACGGCGCGCAGAGTAAAGGGCGGCAGCATATGCTCTACGGTGTTATCGGTCTACTCATCATGGTTTCGGCATATACCATTCTCATGATTGCAGCTGGAACCTTCGGTATACCGATTAGTGGTTCACAACAATCACTCTAAAGAGCTAGAACACAAAACGGCCCGCAAGGGCCGTTTTGTGTTGCACAAGTACCGCTGTGCGGTATGATGGCTGTCACAGAAGAATGGATATAAAAATAGATCATAACCCACAACGGTTTCTTTCTCGGAAAGAACGAAAAGAGCGAGCCATTCGTGAAGCTATTTCTCGTACCACACTCTCGTTTTACCGGTATGTACACATTGCAGACCCTGTAGCGTTTCGAGACGAGCTTTATGAGCGGTTCGAGGCACTTGGCTGCTTGGGGCGTATTTATGTGGCGCACGAAGGCATTAACGCCCAAATGAACGTACCAACTGAGCACTGGGATCAGTTTGATGCGTTTGTACAATCCCGCCCAGAACTCCGCGGCATGCCCTATAAGATTGCAGTGGAAGAGGCGGATATTATTTCGTTCTATAAACTCACTATCAAAGTCCGAAATAAGATCGTGGCTGATGGACTCGACGACCGTTCGTTTGATGTGACAAACACGGGCGACTATCTCACCGCTCGTGAGATGAATGCGTATATTGAAGATCCTGATGCAGTCGTTGTCGATATGCGTAATGCGTACGAAAGCGAGATCGGACATTTTGAGAATGCGATTACTCCTGATGTGGACACTTTCCGTGAGGAACTCAGTATTGCTCCAGAGTTACTCAGGATTCATAAAAATAAAAAGATTGCACTGTATTGTACTGGCGGGATACGATGCGAGAAGGCAAGTGCGTGGCTGAAGCATAATGGATTTGAAAACGTACGGCACCTCCGCGGCGGAATCATCGACTACGCGCACCAAGTACAGCGGGAAGGATTGTCAAATAAGTTTCTCGGGAAAAACTTTGTTTTCGATGAGCGACTTGGGGAACGGATAGGGAATGACATTATTGCAACGTGCCATCTTTGCAAGAAGGAGAAGTGTGATACGCATCACCACTGCAAAAATCAGGCGTGCCACGTCTTGTTTATCGGATGTTCCGCATGTATCGAAAAGAAGAAAGGGTATTGTTCATACACATGTATGACGTTTGATGCACTTCCACAGGTTGTAAAAAAGCGTTTGATTAAGAACAATCATAAGAAGAAATTAGAGCAATTCAAAAAGAATCGGCTTTCAATAAAAAGATAACAAAAAACTGCCAGTATACTGGCAGTTTTTCGTTTGAGGCCAGGACGGGGTTCGTCCCGCTTTTTCTAATTCACTACGTTCATAAGAATGCTGGACGCGGCTCGCGGTTTTGGCATTAGAAATAGCCAAAACATCGCTCCGCCGTTCGAACCTCAACAAAAGCGACTGTTGTCGCTTTTGTCCTGACCTCTGCACTTCACTCCGTTTCGTTTGAGGCCAGGACGGGGTTCGAACCCGTGCATGTCGGTTTTGCAAACCGAAGCGTTACCACTTCGCCACCTGGCCGTTTGTGACAAGGATTACTTTATCATCCATTGGAGTCATAACCAAGTGAAATATGATATGATGCTCGGCATGTCTGGGTGGCGTAATTGGTAGCCGCGCGAGACTTAAAATTTCGTGGTCGCAAGACCGTGCGGGTTCGATCCCCGCCCCAGACACACTATATAGCTTGTTTTCGGTGGTGTAATTTAGTACACTCTGACCTACATCCGCCCATAGCGGAGGTGGTGGAGGTAGATGAGTCTACTAGACTCATCTACCGCTCTTAACATTAAGAGCACTCCTCAGACTGCACAGTGCAGTCACAATGGTACAGTCCCGCCCATAGCTCAGTTGGTAGAGCAGCTCGCTCTTAACGAGACGGTCCTAGGTTCGAGTCCTAGTGGGCGGACAAGCGTTTAAAATCCTGACCTGCGTCAGGATTTTAGCTTGTCCGAGCCGGAGTCATGCGGCTTTGCCACAGACGAGGCGGGATCGCCAGCACTTATGAGCGTAGCGACTTAGTGACTCGTGATGACATACACAAAACCCGTGACGATACTCGCATATCATGATATTCTGCACCGGTCACAAATATGCGCGGGTGGCGTAATTGGTAGCCGCGCCAGTCTTAGGAACTGGTGGAGTAATCCGTGGAGGTTCAAGTCCTCTCCCGCGCACAAAGTAAAGAAACACCAGAGTCTCTCTGGTGTTTCTTTGTATGGAGAGGACTTGAAAAGGTTGTCGATATTTTGAGGTATGAAAAATATCATACGACCAGATTTTCTTAACGCTTGCGTTTTAGAAAATCAAAGTACTCTTGTGGTGCAGCCTGAACAGATTCTGTAAGAATCAAGTCCTCTCCCGCGCACAAAAATAATAATACAATCCTACGCCTGTGGCGTAGGATTGTATTATTATTTTTTACCCTCTTCAATATCTCTCACCACATCGTCTATGTGTTGGCGGTGGCGTTCTCCGTAATCAATCGCAAATTCAATGTGGGGGATAAACTTCAGGTGAGCGTGTTTTTTAATATAATTTCTGAACTCAGATGCATTTCGCTTTAGAAAAATCAGGGCGTCGTCCTGTTTATCTTCAGGAATGGTCGTGAAGCCAATAGTGGTGCGGCGATAGTCAGGAGAAATAGTTACGTGGGTTACCGTAATGAGAGGATTACTGTTTGCCTCAACTCGAATAAACTCAGCAGCAAGCGTTGCGAGAATTGAATTGATACGATCATGTCGGTCAAAATCGGGCATGAAAATGTTTAGGTTACAACCGTCGTATAGGCCTCGATATAATCACCGGCAGCAACTTCAGTTCGTGAATCAAGCTGCATACCAAACTCTCCTGTCTCCACCTTAGGGACGTCAGACTTCTGCTGCTGGAGGTTCTTGAGGACACCTCGACCAATTTCTAGATCACGACGGAGTATACGTACATGTTGTCCACGTGAGAGACTTCCTTCTTCAGCACGACCACCGAGTACGTGAGCATTCTTTTGACTACTGAAGTGCTTGAGGATTTTTGCGCGTCCGGTCACTTGCTCCTCTTCTTGCTTTGGAGTTCGATTCTTGAGTGCGGTGTTGAGCCACTCAGAAAGTTCGTAAATAATATCAAATGTATCAATCTCAACACCGAGTCGTTCTGCAAGATCTTGCGCAGCGCGTTCAATCTTTACGTTGAATCCAACAATAATGGCATCCTTCGTCGCGCTTACGTTTTGTACGTCGCTCGCTGTGACGTCACCGACACCGGAATCAATAATACGTACCGCGATTCGGTCCGATGTAAATTTATCGAGTTCGTGTTCAATAGCGTCGAGTGTACCGAGCACGTCTGCCTTGATGAGGAGTGGGATAGTAGGAAGGCTTGATCGTGTTGGTGTAGGGATCGTTTCTTTAAGCAACGCTTCCGCAATAACGACTTCAGCTTCCTTCTTTGATCCTACAGTATAAAAAGATGCACCCACTTCAGGGACTTCGTTCCATCCTACGATTCCGATTGGTTCTGAGAGGCTTGCTTCTTTGATGGTCTTTCCGAGGAAATTCTCCATGATGCGCACTGGTGCAAATGTTTTTCCAGAAACTGCAAACGAACCAGACTTCAATGTTCCGTTTTTAATGATGAGTGTTGCAGTTGTTCCGCGCTTGGTATCGAGGTGCCCTTCAATGACGGTACCTTCTGCAGGTGCATTGGTATCGCCCTTCAGCTCTGCGAGTTCTGCAGAGAGGAGCACAAGATCGAGAAGCTCGTCTACGCCTTCACCGCTCTTTGCAGAGAGGGCAACCCATGGGATATCACCACCCATACCTTCAATATAGATTTCGTTTTCGATGAGTGATGATTGGGTACGGACGAGGTTTGCATTCGGGAGGTCGATTTTATTTATTGCAACGACATATGGAATCTCTGCTTGCTTGATACTCTCGAGGGCTTCGAGTGTTTGCGGCTTTACGCCATCTTCTGCAGATACAATGAGAATTGCGATATCGGCGACGTCGGCACCACGAAGACGCATCTTTTGGAATGCTTCATGTCCTGGGGTATCGAGGAATGTGATGGTTTCAGGCTCACCTTCCTTTGGGGTGTGCTCTACAACGTAGGCTGAGAGGTGTTGGGTAATACCGCCTGCTTCGCCTGCTACGACGTTTGATTTACGGATGTAGTCAAGGAGCGTCGATTTGCCGTGATCGATGTGTCCCATGATAACTACTACGGGTGGGCGCTTCGTAATATGCGGTTGTGGGGTTGCTTTCTTTGCCATAGGTCAAAAGTGGAAAACGCCCTGTGTGGGCGGTTGGTGTAGTGCGATGAATATACCACACATTTACCTATTCGGCCATTTATGCCACTATGGGCGCATAATGTTTTCAGGTTTATTTAAAAAGAAATCCAAACGGATATATCTCGACTTTGCCGCGGCAACACCGGTTCATCCTGACGTATTTCGTGCCATGGAACCATACTTCACTGAAGAATATGGAAACCCGAGCGCGATACATCAAGAGGGTGTTCGTGCACGGAATGTTGTAGAGGGAGCACGGGCTGATACTGCCCGGACGCTTCGCGTCCGGGCAGGAGACGTCACCTTCACCTCGGGAGGGACAGAAGCAAACAATCTCGCAATACTTGGGACCGTTGATGCACTTCACAGCGGGGGTCTTGCGCATGATCATATGGAAGTGGTCAGTACGCGCATTGAGCACCCATCTATTATTGAGACAATGCGCGTACTGGCTGATCGTGGCGTTCGTGTGGTGTATGTACCTGTTGATGAAGATGGTCGCATCCTACAAAAAGATTTTGAAGAAGTGCTTTCAAAAAAGACAGTACTCGTGGTTGTTTCGTATGTGAACAGTGAAATTGGAGTAGTACAGGATATAAAAAAGATTTCGCGTACGGTGCGAAAATTTAATGAAGAGCATGAGGTACACATACGAACACTCGTTGATGCTGCGCAGGCGCCGCTTTGGCTTCCATGCCAAGTAGATGCGCTCGGCGTTGATCTCCTTACGCTTGATAGTGGCAAGTGTTATGGACCGAAGGGAGTAGGAGTATTGGTACACCGCGGAGAGGGTTCACTTTCCCCACAAACTTTTGGTGGGTCACAAGAAAGCGGACTTCGTGCAGGAACAGAAAATGTCTCGCTCATTGTCGGATGTGCAGCGGCGCTCAAGCGAGCACAAGAAGGTGTGGAAGTGCGAGTAGAAAATGTACAGAAGGTTCGGGATGCAATGCTTGCGTACATTGAGCGTGAAATTCCAGACGCAGTCGTAAATGGATCGCAGGAACATCGAGTCGCAAATAATCTAAACATTTCACTTCCTGGTTTGGACAGTGAGTTTGCCGTTATTGTGCTTGATACGCATGGTGTCGCTACATCAACCAGAAGTGCTTGCAGTGGCGCAGATGGAAGTGGTTCGTATGTTGTACGGGAGATTGCCGATGAAGCGCGGGCTACGTCGACGGTTCGATTCACGCTCGGAGAAGAGACGACGCAGGCTGACGTGAGACACGCAGTCGATATTCTGAAGGAGCATGTGCAGGCTATGAAGAAGTTTCAGGCGAAGTAAAGGGTGACCTTGATGACGAGACGTTTTATAATAGAGATATGGCAACTCCTCCACAAAAAACAAAAAACCGCGCGAAGGAACTCGCGCGGTTAATTGCCTACCACGGAGGGAAGTATCATACCGACGATGCGCCTGAAATTAGTGACGAAGCCTACGATTCACTCGTTGCTGAACTTAAAGAGCTTGAAACAACCTATCCAGAATTGAAGCAGAAAGTTACGCCCACTGAAACGGTGGGGGGTGATGTGAGTGACGCGTTTACAAAAGTGACGCACGGCGTGCGTCAGTGGTCATTTGATAATATTTTTTCGGAAGAGGAACTACGTGAGTGGGATGCGCGGTTGTATCGATTCCTTGAGAAAGAAGGGGTGAAAGATACTAAGCTTACGTATGTGGTGGAGCATAAAATTGATGGGCTCAAGGTTATTCTTGAGTATCGAAAGGGTGTACTCGTCCGAGCGGCAACGCGAGGGAATGGGACGATCGGAGAAGACATTACCCACACAGCGCGCATGGTGGAAGATATTCCAGAGAACCTTACGCAACCTGTCGACATTACTGTGGTGGGGGAAGCGTGGCTTTCAGAGAAAGAATTTTCGCGTATCAATGCGGCTCGAGAAAAAGCAGAGGAACCGCTGTTTGCAAATCCGCGCAATGCTGCAGCAGGTTCACTCCGTCAACTTGATCCGGAAGTAACGAAAGATCGAAAACTTTCTTTCTTTGCATACGACATTGACCTTTTTGACGCAGGTAGTGCGTCACTCGCTATACCAGAAACACAGATTGATGAACTCAAACTTCTCAAGAAGCTTGGCTTTGTGGTGAATGCACACTACGCGCTCTGCACGACATTTGCTGACGTAATGAAATATTACAATGCATGGTCTCCGAAGAAATACACCGAGCAGTACGGCATGGACGGGATTGTTCTTAAGGTGAACGATATTGCGTTGCAACGTGCACTTGGGTACACGGCGAAGTCTCCACGTTTTGGTATTGCGTATAAATTTCCCTCAGAGCAGGCGACGACAGTGGTGGAAGATATTCAACTGCAAGTCGGACGTACTGGCGTACTCACTCCGGTGGCGCATCTTCGGGCGGTGCGTATTGCGGGGTCGACAGTGTCTCGCGCAACACTCCACAATGAAGACCAAATTAAGCGGCTCGATATTCGTGTTGGTGACACGGTGATTTTGCAGAAGGCAGGAGATGTGATTCCTGAGATTCTTTCGGTGATGCTTCCGCTACGACCAAAAAATGCGAAGGCATATCGATTCCCAAAAAAGGTTGCGGAGTGCGGCGGCGATGGGAGTATTGAGCGTGTTCCCGGCGAAGCTGCGTATCGGTGTGTTGCAAAAGACTCTGCCACACTTCATCGCCGCCGCCTCTACTACTTCGTTTCAAAAGCTGCATTCAATATTGACGGCGTCGGTCCGCGCATCATTGATCTTCTCCTTGATCATAATTTAATAAATACCTACGTCGATATCTTCACACTTGAAGTCGGTGATTTGATCGACCTTCCAAGCTTTAAAGAAAAAGCAGCACAGAATGTGATTGAGGCAATTAACGCATCGCGCGAAGTACCACTCCACCGGCTACTCGTGGCGCTCTCTGTTGATCATGTTGGTGAAGAGACTGCGCGACTCATCGCTGAACATTTTGGTAGTCTCGAAGCAGTACGAACGGCATCAGTTGAAGAACTTGCGGCGGTCCATGGGGTTGGTGAGATCGTTGCGCAGTCGCTGCATCACTGGCTTTGTGAACCACTCCACAGAGAAACACTTGATGCACTGTTGCCACACATTACGATTGCGGCCCCAGAGCGTGCGGCGCACAAAGGACCACTCGCAGGGAAGACGATTGTCTTTACCGGAACCATGCCGACACTTTCGCGGAGCGAGGGTCAGAATATTGCCCGAAAGGCCGGTGCACACGTCACCAACTCGGTTTCGAAAGCGACTGACTACGTTGTGGTTGGGGAAGAGGCGGGATCGAAAGAGAAAAAAGCACGAGAACTTGGCGTCACCATTTTGGATGAAGCAGCCTTCCGAAAACTGGTGCGATAGCCTGTGTATGCTAGTATAGCCATCATATGAAACGAGAAGATATCGCACATCTCGCGACCCTCGCGCGCATCAAACTTACGGAGTCTGAGCAGGACCATCTTGCAGAAAATATTACTGATATTCTTGGATACGTGAGTGCCATTGGTGACATCACGGCAACCGAAAAGCCAAAGGAAATTGGTGCGTTGTATAACGTGATGCGAGAGGATGTGCCAAATCATGAGCCGGGGGAATACACTGAACGTATCCTTGCAGCTGCGCCGGTCCGGAAGGGGCAGTATGTAGAGGTAAAGAAAATTTTGGGAGAGCGAAAATAATAGTATGACGATTTCAGAATTACGAAAGAAATTTGTTGAGGGGAGCTACACACCAGTAGACGCTCTTACTGATATACAAAAAGTTATTGATGAACGTGACGGAACGATCAACGCATTCGTCGATGTGTTTGACGATGCAATGGCGTCTGCGGAAGAAGCGACTGCGCGCTACAAGACAGAAGGTGAAAATGCGCCAGCCCTCCTTGGTATGCCGATTGCGATTAAGACAAATATTTTAATTGAAGGGAAGCGAGCAACTGCGTCATCAAAGATGCTTGAACATTATGTCGCGACATACGATGCAACTGTTATTACGAAACTAAAGGAAGCAGGCGCACTCTTTGTAGGAGCTACCAATATGGATGAGTTCGCCATGGGTTCTTCAACAGAGAGTTCTGCGTTTGGTATTACCCGAAATCCTGTCGATGAATCTCGAGTACCCGGCGGATCATCAGGAGGATCGGCAGCTGCTGTTGCGATGGGTGCTGCGGTCGCTGCGCTCGGTACTGACACAGGTGGTTCGGTGCGACAGCCGGCAAGCTTCTGCGGTGTTGTGGGGTATAAGCCGACGTACGGAAGTGTCTCGCGTTCGGGCCTTATCGCGATGGGCTCATCACTCGATCAAGCAGGTCCGCTCACAAACACAGTCGCTGATGCTGAAATAATTCACAACATCATTTCCGGGAAAGATCCTCTCGATGCAACGACAATTAACGCTGACACATACCCACTTGTACCGCTTAAGGATACGTACCGTATTGGAGTACCCCGAGACTTTCTCGGTACAGGTATTGATGCGGATGTCTCTGCGGTATTTGAATCAACGCTCACAAAACTAAAAGAAGCTGGTCATGAAATTGTTGATGTAACACTTCCACTTATGGAAAAAGGGCTTGCTGCGTATTACATCGTGATGCCAGCAGAAGTATCTTCGAACCTCGGACGATTTGACGGCGTGCGGTATGGCCTCCATGTTGACGGCGCTGATTTACTCGATGACTACATGCTAACGCGTGCGCAAGGGTTTGGTGAAGAAGTGAAGCGTCGCATCTTGCTCGGTACGTACGTGCTCTCCGCGGGATACTACGATTCATACTATGGCAAAGCAGAACAAGTGCGTGAGATGATGCGTGATGAACTCGATGCGGTATTTAAAGATGTCGATATTCTTCTCACACCAACGTCTCCGGTACCTGCATTTAAAATTGGCGAGAAGAGTGACCCACTCTCGATGTACCTTGCAGACATCTTCACGGTACCCGCAAACCTGACTGGTGTTCCTGCGCTCTCTATCCCCGCAGGCACAGTAGATCGTGACGGTGTTCTCCTACCGGTTGGGGTACAATGTATTGGACCGCACGCGGGCGACGCGCGTCTCTTCGATTTTGGTAAAAAGATGAATGGAGAGCTGTAGGTCCTCAACTTATCCAGTATGGTTCCTGATGACAACGACATCATCTATCAAACCCGCGGACTCGATATCGTGGGTATTGTAGAGCGCGTCACTGCGTTTTTCCGAGGCGATACGCTTTCAAGCGCCGGCGGATTTTCGTCATTTTTGACTTTCCTTGGTCACTTTTGGCAAGTCTATTCGATTATTGCTATTGCACTCGCGCTCCTCTTTTTCGCAGGATTTATTTATGCAAAGATTCGATACGGCCAACTTGGTGAAATTTTGGATGCGCAAATTGAGGAAGGAGAAAAACGATGGGATGAACTTCATGGAGGTGGTTCGAAGACAGGTACGAATGTGCGATGGCAAGAAGTGATGACGCATGTTGCATCACAGAATCCAAACGATTGGCGACTTGCAATTATTGAAGCGGACATTCTTCTTGAGGATACACTTGAAGGCGCTGGGTTCCCTGGCGCAACAATTGGCGAAAAGTTGAAGTCAGCAAACCCGACCTCTTTCACAACGCTCCAAGATGCATGGGATGCACATAAAATTCGTAATCAGATCGCACACTCAGGAAGTGATTTTGTTCTCACTCAGCGTATTGCGCAGGAAGCAATCATAAAATACGAACGGGTCTTCAAAGAATTTGGAATATTATAATTTGCGTCATTGCACGAAATGGCGTATATTCTACACACTCAAAGAGGTAGACAGCGGGGTAGAGGAGAGGTACCTCGGGAGGCTCATAACCTCCAGACCCCGGTTCGATTCCGGGCCCCGCAACATGTTAACAAAACCGCCGAAGAGGCGGTTTTGTGTTACGTTCGGTGGTCAGAGAGCAAACCCCCTTGTTCTCGTCGGAATCGAAAAAAACATCATTGTGATACTATAACGCTGATACGGTGTGTTGAGCCCGCTCCGAAGCGTTCAGAAGTATACATATGGAAAGTAACGTACCATCAAAAGAGAGAAATAAAGTCGCGGTCTATGTCTATATTGGGATGCGTGTATTGGTAGTACTTTCGATTGCCGCTTTCGTACTTTTTAGAGATTGGCTTGATGCGGTAAACGCAACACTCATTTTAGGACTTATGCTTTTGCCGTCGCTATTGAAGCATCGTTATAAATTATATTTACCCTTTGAACTTGATTTAGCAATTGTCAGCTTTATTTTTTTGTCATTGTTCTTAGGTAGTTTACGTAATTTCTACGAACGATTTTCTTTATGGGATAGCATCCTTCATTTTCAGTCAGGAATTCTTTTGGGAATTGTCGGATTCGTTATGGTGTATATCCTCAATGAGAAGAGTCCGACGAAGCTCGTGATGAGTCCGATATTCATCTCACTATTTTCAGTATGTTTTTCACTTGCGCTCGCAGTTGTGTGGGAAGTATATGAATATGCGGCCGATTCTTGGTTTGGATATACTATGCAAGAAAGCGGTCTCCCTGACACCATGGGAGATCTGATTGTGAATGGAGTCGGCGCACTCATTGTTGCGGTCGTTGCATTTGTATGGATGAAACGGCGGCAGCGGTTACCCTTTGCACCTAAAAAATTTAAGAAGTATATATTGAGTGAATAACGTTTTTTAGGAGGTTGTAGCACTCGGAGGAATCCGATATTTCAATTGGGCATCTCGCAGATACCTTGAAAGTCGGAGGGGTAAAAATAAGCTGGAATAATGGCTGTAATTCTGGTATTGTGATGCTCGCTTGCCTTGCAAGCAGATCCATGTCGGTGTAATCCCTTACGGGCTTGCGCCGACTGCATTCGGAGCCCGAATGAAAGTACACTTTCATTCGCCTCTTCATTTGTCGGCGTAGCTCAGACGGTTAGAGCGTGGGACTCATAAACCCAAGGTCGGAGGTTCGATTCCTCCCGTCGACACAATCATAGAAAGAGCCGGTCTTGTGCCGGTTTTTGTATGATTGAGTGGGAGGAATCGAAGCTGTTGAGAGCCATCTTTTCGACTGAAAGGAAGAAAAGTGGCCTCAACGGGTACTGAAACTGTAGGTTTCGATTCCTCCCGTCGACACCAGTCTTGAAAAAGACGACTGTATAGAGTACTGTAGTACGGCACTGCAGATTACTTTGTATCTGCGGGCGTAGCTCAGCTGGTTAGAGCGTCCGCCTGTCACGCGGAAGGTCGAGGGTTCGAGTCCCTTCGCTCGCGCAAAACGCCAAGCCCAACACATTCGTGTTGGGCTTGTTGCATTTTTCAGCGAGTGAAGGGACTCGAACGACGGAGGCTGCAAAGCCGCTCGACCGAAGGGAGAGCGTAGCCGAGTCGTGTCCCGCGGCACTTAGCGAATGGAATGAGCTTAGTGACCGTCAGGACAAGTCCCTTGAACGACTGGTATTGTTATGAGCGTAAGCGAATTACAAGCGGACGCCGAGTCCCTCCATGCTAAGATATTTGAATGAAAGAACAGACAGAAACGCACGTGATAAAGAAATTTCCAGCAGGATTTTATTGGGGAGCCGCAACAGCATCGTACCAAGTTGAAGGAAATATTTTTAATACTGATTGGGCGAAGGCTGCAGAAGAAGGACGTGTGCCGGTAGCGGGGAAGGCGTGCGATCATTACAATCGTTTTCGAGAGGATTTTGATATTGCAAAATCTCTTGGTCACAATGCTCATCGATTCTCAATTGAATGGGCGCGTATTGAACCAGAAGAAGGGAAGTTTGATGAGAAAGAAATTGAGCATTATCGAGAGGTTCTGTTGGCACTGAAGGAACGAAACATTACTCCGTTCATTACACTCTGGCACTTTACGCTTCCATTCTGGTTTTCAGAGCGCGGAGGATTTGAACAGAAGGACTCACCAGAAATTTTTGCACGGTACTGCGCGTACGTGGCAGAGAAGCTCGGGGATCTGTGTTGCGATTTTGCAACAATGAATGAACCGAATGTATACGGCTCAAACGGGTGGCTCCGCGGATCGTGGCCACCGTTTAAACGGTTTACGCTGACTGATCTCGTCTCAATTACAAACTCTGGAAGAACATACGAATCGAAAGCATCAAAAGGCCTCCGCCCGTTCTTTCTCTATCGGCGCGTTATGAAGAATCTTGCACGTGCACATAACAGGGCGTACGAAGAGATTAAAAAGAAACATGATGCTTGTAGTGTGAGTGTGGTAAAGCACGTCATTCTCTTTCATGCGAATTGGAATCCGATAAATAAAATTATTGCGTATATTGCGAATCATTTCTGGACGCACACCTTTATGCGACGAGTGTACAAAAATTGTGACTCGATTGGTCTAAACTACTACTTCCATAAGAAGTTTGGTGATCGAGCTGTATACGAAAAGACTGATATGGACTGGGACATTTATCCTGAAGGTATGCATGCTGCGCTTATGATGTTGTGGAAATATAAGAAGCCACTCTTTGTTTCGGAGGCGGGGCTCGCTGATGCTGCGGACAAATACCGCGCTGATTACATCACTCGTCAGGTCCGTGCTACCTATAAAGCGATTACAGATGGAGCAGATGTACGGGGTCATATGTATTGGTCGCTCCTCGATAACTACGAGTGGGCACTTGGGTACGAGAAGCGATTTGGCCTTGTGGAAATAAATTATGAGACACTGGAACGTACCGTTCGTCCGTCTGCCCACATCTATCAAAAAATATGTGAGAACAATGGGATAGAATAGAGAAGTAATGAGTTGGTTAGTCCTCGCAGCGATCGCACAATTTCTCAATGCTATTGTTGCGATTCTTGATAAATATATTGTTACGGATGAGAAACTGCTCCCGAAGCCGTTTGTCTATGCTTTTTACTCGTGTCTCTTTGCGGGAGTATGGCTCCTCGTTTATCTCATTGGGTTGATTCCGTTCAATATTTCGGGAATACCATCCTACGCACATATTGAGCGGCCAACGCTTGCGGTGGTGGCGCTTTCATTTCTCGCGGCGTACACGTTCTTCATTGGTCTCGTATCACTCTACTCGGCACTCAAGAAGGCGGATGCTTCGGACGTGATGCCGGTAGTGGGAGCGGTTGCGGCGGTTGCATCATTCGGACTTGCGTACGAGCTTCTCAACCAACGACTCTCTCCGAATTTCATGTACGGGATTGCACTCCTTGCAATCGGTACATTTCTTGTTTCTCGATACCGATTCTCAAAATCTATTGCACTCAGTGCGGTACACGCAGGTATTTTCTTTGCACTTAACTTTATTGCAATGAAGGGACTCTTCAATATCACCAGTTTCGATAATGGATTTTTTTGGTCTCGAATTGCACTTGTCATCTTCGCGCTCACTCTACTTCTTGTTCCTGGGTATTATGAACTTATTCACAGCGGTACGAAGGCAGCTACAAAAAAGGCTGGCGTGCTCATTATGGGGAACAAGGTCATTGCAGGAGTTGCGGGAATCATGCTCCTGAAGGCAGCATCGCTGGGTGAAGTAACGGTCGTGCAGTCGCTCGACGGTCTCAAGTTTGTATTTATTCTCCTCATCGCGATCGTGATTGGGCAAAAGATGCCGTCGGCATGTCGTGAAGTAAGTTGTCGTCGCCGGGAGGTTATTCAGAAAGCACTCTTTGTCGGCGTCATTTCGTTGGGATTTGTGATCCTCTTTATATAGTATGAGTACTACTAAAAAAATAATTGTAGGAATCCTCATTCTTGTGGGGATACTTTTGATTGCAACGTATCTGCTTGCGCGTAAACCGGTTCCTGAGCAGATTACCTACGGCATCTCTTTTAATACGGTATACGCACGTGAACTCGGGCTTAATTGGAAAGAAACGTATGACGCGCTATTAGATGATTTAGGTGTACGGCATTTGCGACTCGCCGCACATTGGAACATGGTTGAACCACAAGAAGGGGTCTATAATTTTTCTGAACTTGATTATCAAATAGCGCGCGCGGAGGAGGTTGATGCGGACGTGGTGTTTGCAGTGGGACGGCGGTTGCCACGGTGGCCGGAGTGTCATATCCCTGATTGGGCACAGGATATGTCATGGGATGATCAAAAGAAAGATATCCTTGCGTACATTACAGAGACCGTGAATCGGTACAAAGATAGTTCAGCGATTACCTATTGGCAAGTTGAGAATGAGCCGTACCTTACCGTATTTGCGTCTGAGCATTGTGGTGACCTCGACGAATCATTTCTTGAGGAAGAAATAGCGCTCGTGCATCAGCTCGATCCAACACGTAAGGTATTCGTGACTGATAGCGGAAATCTCGGAACGTGGGCAGGAGCATACAGTCATGGTGATGCGTTCGGTACGAGCGTGTACGTATATCTTTGGAATCCTGATCTTGGTCCTATCCGCACAGTCTTACCCCCATGGACATATCGACTGAAAGAGGGAGTTATGAAACTCGTCTACGGGGCAAAACCAACATTCCTCATTGAGCTCTCTGCAGAACCGTGGCTCTTGAGCCCGGTCACCGATGTACCGCTTACAACGCAGTTTGAGCGTATGAATCCTCAGAAATTTGATGAGATCATCGCGTACGCTCGCTCAACGCGCTACGATACCCAGTATCTCTGGGGCGGGGAGTGGTGGTATTGGTTGAAGTTACAGGGAGAAAACGACATGTGGGATCATGCAAAAGAGCTTTTTGACACATCTTCTGGATCTGCCAAATAGCTTTTTGCCTATAAATAACGGTTTCGTTTATGGGCTGTTTATGAAATAATAGGGTTGTAGTCTTTTAATATACATTTATGAATAGTCTTCTCGCTCGGTTCCAAGCTATTAGTGACAACGATAAATCTGCACTCGTGCGAAAGTTAATGGAGAACGGTACGCCGAACTTCGATTTCTTTTATTTAACTGGTTTGTCTGTCATCATGGCGACACTCGGCCTTCTTCTTGATAGTGCGTCTATCATTATCGGGAGTATGCTCATTGCGCCACTCATGTACCCGATTCTCGGTGTGGCACTCGGACTTGTAATGAGTAATGGCAAGATTCTGAAACGATCATTCTCAACATTACTCAAAGCACTTGGTATCGGTCTGATACTTTCATGTGCAGCGGCATTCTTCTTTGGACAAGAGGGGATGTATCATAGTTTTGAGATCTTGAATCGCACTGAGCCTACCTATCTGCATCTCCTTGTCGCTGTTGCCGCAGGAGCAGCGGTAGCCTTTGCGCTTGCGCAGCCTGAGTGGAGTGAAGCGATTCCGGGTATCGCTATTTCAGTTGCACTTATTCCGCCACTTGCAACTATCGGTATTGGTATTGCAGCACTCGATTTTGCAATCATCAAAGGATCATCAGTCATTCTCCTCCTCAACCTCCTTGGTATTATTGGAAGTGCTGCAGCAAGTTTCATGATGATGAACCTCTACCAGAAGCAGCATGTTGCACAGGGAGCGATGGAAAAAGCAGATAAAAAAATGGAACAAGAAACGAAGGCTGTTGAAACAATGGTGGAAAAGCAGGAGGAACGAGCGTCATCTAACACATAATATTATTCTATGAAATCATTTTTCTCTCGCGTGGCTGCAATTGGAATGCTCGTCGCACTTCCGGTTGTTGTACTCGCAGGGCCAGTTATTCGGACAGGAGAGTCAGTAACGATTACAAATGCACAAGAGGTTTCCGATGACCTTTATGGAGCAGGGGGTACGGTTTCAATTTCTGGATCCGTGATGGGGGACGCATACCTTGCAGGTGGAACGGTCGTTATTAATGCACCGATTTCCTCTGACCTCGTTGTTGCCGGCGGTACTGTCCAAGTACACGCACCTGTTTCTGATGACGTACGTGTTGGGGGTGGTGAAGTGGTTATCGCTGACACGGTTGGAGGTGACGTATTTGTGATCGGCGGAGTACTCCGCATTCTTTCAACGGCAAAGATTACCGGCGACATTATCTTTTTTGGTGGTGAGCTGATTGTAGAGGGTCCTGTCGCAGGGTCGATTTTTGGATCGGCTGATAGTGCACGTATTGATACGTCGATTGGAGGAAGCATTGATATAAAGACTGCACGTGCCCTCACTCTCGGTGACCGCGCTGAAGTCCTCGGAGACATTGCGTACACTGGTGGCGCTGAAATGGTGCGTGCACAGAACGCGGTAGTGGTAGGAAATATTCAACACCGAGAACAGGAAACGCCGGCCTTCTCAGGAGCAGGATTCGTTGTACCAATTCTCATCGCTATGTTTGCTGCGCTCACTGCATTCTTAGTATTCCGAAAGCAAGTTACGACGGTGGTACGAACACGCGGTAAATACGGAGTACACGGTCTCATTGGGCTCGCTGCCCTCATTGTGGTGCCGTTTGTATCTCTCATACTCTCCCTCAGTATTCTGGGTATATATGTCGGTATCTTTATTCTGTTGTGTTACGTCGCGCTTCTCATTGCTGCATGGGTTATGTCGGGAATCTTCCTCGGTACGCTCTGTATGGAATACATACTAAAGAAAGAGAATGAAGTATCTCTCCGCTCTGTCCTTGTGGGCACATTAGCATTCCAAGTACTCATACTGATTCCGTTCATTGGACCACTCCTCGCGATTGCTACGTTCTTGGTCGTTCTTGGAAGTATGAGTCACATGCTCTACAACCGAGTGCATACTCGATAACAAATCCACAATACGCACCCCCTCTCCCCGATAGGCATTCAAAAAGGCGTATACTACAAAGAAGGGTCGTATATTAGACATATAAACGATATATATTCTATGCATAACAAGACACTACACATGATCGCCTTCATCCTTCTTGTCATCGGAGGCCTCAATTGGCTTTTGATCGGACTCGGTGTATGGGAACTCGCATCACTGACGGATGCAATTTCTCCAACACTCACAAAGGTGATTTACATACTTGTTGGTATTTCCGCTATCTATGAAGTGGTGATCCATAAGTCAACATGTAAGATGTGCGCGAGTGGTCAGACGGGAGGAGGAATGTAAGGACGGGAGAGACGTGCAAAAACCGCCCCCTTCGGGCGGTTTTTGCACGTCGGGAACACCCCTGTTACAATCGGGAAGCTTAGTATGACTCCACAAAAAAAGAAAGAACGAAAAGAACGTATACAAAAAATGAATCGCATATTGCGAACGCTCTATCCTGAAGTTGCGATTGCGCTCAATTACACTACCGAATGGGAGTGTATGGTTGCGGTCCAACTTTCTGCGCAGTGTACGGACGCTATGGTAAATAAAGTTACCGAGAAACTGTTTAAAAAGTATCGAACACTCGATGACTATGCAGATGCAAAGCAGTTAGAATTTGAAAAGGATATCTTTCAGACTGGGTTTTATAGAAACAAATCAAAAAATATTATTGCAGCAGCACGTATGGTGCGCGATGAGTTTGACGGAAAGTTGCCGCACACGATGAAAGAAATGCTCAAGATTCCTGGTGTGGCGAGAAAGACTGCCAACGTGGTGTTGACGACGCTCTTTGGTGTATGTGAAGGAATTGCCGTTGATACGCACGTGCGGCGGTTCGCCATTCGCTTTGACCTCTCTGATTATAAAGACCCTATTCGTATTGAGCGTGACCTTATGGATATTATGCCGAAAAAAGATTGGTGGGGATTTAATCACCGGTTGGTGCACTACGGGCGAGACTATTGCAAGGCAGGGAAGCATGAGTGCGCAGATCACCCCTTAACTCCCATTTTCCCGAAAGCCCTTACCCTGTGGCCTCGAGCGCATTAGGAGCGGGGTATTGTCAATGGAAGCAGGAAAAATCAGAGATGATACAATAGGTATATACCTTTACCGATAGCCTGTTTTCTACCATGAACACTCTTCTTGCAGTCGCGCGGGACCTTTACCTCTTCCTTCGATATCTTGCTCACGACATTGCCGCACTCTTTCGTGATCGCGAGCAATCCACCACAGAAACATTTTTGCTCACCTCAGCAGAACATGTTGTTGATGATTATGGAGAAGGAATCGAAGAAACCGTTGTCACTATTTTTGAAGAAGAGTTGCAAGACGATGAACCTATTACCTTTCGCTCTACTGCAGAAATTTTTTCTGCAAGTACCCATCCGGAAAAGAACACGGTGATGTATACGGGTCGCGAGAATACTCCGGTGTTCACTGAACCGACCGCGTCTTTTGATGGCGTCATTGCACGACTCCCATACGGAGCATTTGTGATGACGCTCGAGCAGCGGGGACGATGGTCTCGGATTGTCTATCGAGAAACGGCTGGATGGGTTCTCCGTGATGAATTGATTGATCGAGCTGCATACGTGTATCCGGACTTTATCATCGGCGCAACCAATTTTACTGACGATCCAAATACATTACGCCTGCGAGCAGTCATTAGTGATGAATTCTCAGGAGGCCTTATTGAATTGCCGCTGCAGTCATCTGAGTACGTACTGTATCGTCTGTATCGGAAGAACCTCTCCGTCGCGTGGCCAGATGTGCGACCGCGAACAGAAGGAACATGGCACACGATACTCGGCGGGGTGAGCGGCGTCTATGGGAGCGTGTCACCATCGCAAGGTGCGGTTATGGAATATGTGCGTGAAGACAGTGTCGGACATCTTGCGTACGTCGATGCAGTTTTCCCCGACGAGACAATTAGTATCTCGGAAGCAAACTACCCCGATAACGGTGCGTACAACGAGCGCGTACTTACCAGAGAAGAGTGGAGAGAATTACGGCCAGTGTTTATAAGCGTCACATAAGTGATACACTACGAATGTTATGCAGAAGGTCGCCTTTTTTGATATTGATGGAACCGTATTTCGTTCGAGTCTCCTTATTGAACTTATTGAAGCGTTGGTAGATGCTGAAATATTTCCTGAGACTGCACGCACTGCGTACCAAAAAGAATTTCATGCATGGAGAAATCGAGAAGGAAGTTATGAAGCATATGCGCACGCGGTCGTAGCATCATTCCTCCAGCATATCAAAGGAGTATTTTACGGTGACTTTGCTGACATTGGTCGCAAGGTGGTAGCTGCACAAGGGAAGCGTGTATACCGCTATACGCGAGATCTGATTGCATCGCTTCAGCGTGATGGGTACTACGTGGTAGCTATTTCGCAATCACCAAAAACGGTGTTGGATGAATTTTGCATGGCACATGGATTTGATAAAGTGTACGGTCGTATTTATGAACTTGGCCCGCAGGATCGATTTACCGGCGTGGTAAGTGACGAACATCTCATTGAAAACAAAGCAAATATCATAAAGCGAGTAGGGGAGCAGGATGGTATTACGCTCCAAGGATCAATCGGTGTCGGTGATACGGATGGCGACATACCCCTCCTTGAATCGGTCGAGAACCCTATTTGTTTCAATCCAAATAAAAAGTTACACGACTACGCCACACAGATGGGATGGAAGATTGTTGTTGAGCGAAAGGATGTTATTTATGAATAGCACGCTCAGTATTTGAGTATTTTAGGTAAACAATTACAATAGATATATGAAACGATTGTATAAGAGTGAAACAAACAAGATTGGCGCAGGTGTACTTGGTGGTATTAGTGAGTATTACGAAGTTGATCCAATACTCATACGATTACTTGGCCTCTTCATTGCCATCATTACGGGCATTATACCGTTTGCGCTCATGTACCTTCTCGCCGCCATTGTTATTCCACAACGTCCAAGAACGAGGCAGGAGTAGGAGTGAGTATGAATAAACGAGAAGCACAGTTTGTAGAAATAGTACGGACGTTTTATACGCGCCACGGAAGACGAAGTCTTCCGTGGCGCGTATCGCGTGATCCCTACCACATTCTTGTGTCAGAGATTATGTTGCAACAGACACAAGTTGAACGAGTTATACCAAAATATACAGAATTTCTCGATACGTTTCCGACGCTCGAGACGCTCGCAAAGGCGTCACTCGGCAATGTGCTGCGCGCATGGCAGGGTCTTGGTTATAACCGCCGTGCAAAAATGTTGCATGCTGCAGCCCGTGACATTGTCGATAATCAAAACGGAGTATTCCCCCGTACGTACGAGGAACTCAAGAGTCTTCCCGGTGTGGGCCCGTATACTGCTGGAGCAATCATGGCATTTGCATACAACAAAGCACTTCCTATTATTGAAACTAATATTCGTACGGTCTACTTGCACCATTTCTTTAAAAATAAAGAGTATGTATCTGATGCAGAAATCTTACCGATAATCACCCGTACCCTCCCTGAAGGTAGTGCGCGGCTGTGGTACGCAGCACTCATGGACTACGGTACCTATTTGAAAAAAGAGTATGGTAATCAAAACACTCGAAGTAAACATTACACAAAGCAATCTGCGTTCGCCGGATCTGACCGACAAACACGAGGAGCAATACTCCGATTGCTCGGCGCAAGTCCTCTTTCAAAACCTAGGCTTTTTCGTGAGCTAGAAGGCCAAAAAGAGCAGATGGAGAAACAGCTCATAAAGTTACTTGAAGAGGGTCTGGTGGTCAAAAATGGGCCTCTATATGGCCTTCCAGAGTAAAGTGGGGTAGGATGACGGTGATGGAAACGGTAATGAATTGTGTGCGAGAGCACCGTACAAATAAAGGAATAACGCAAGAGGAACTTGCGGAGGCTGTCGGTGTTTCAAGACAGACAATTATTGCTATTGAGAAAGGGAGTTACGTTCCGTCAGTACTCCTTGCCCTCAAACTTGCCACGTACTTTACATTACCCGTTGAGAAACTCTTTAAGATATAATTCACGTATGCGATCGTTCATCATAGAAGTCCTCCTACTCATTGTCCTTGGCGTACTGACGTTCTCCGCTTTCAATCCATATTGGATGCCGATGGGAATGCAGCTCACGGTCATCTCAGTACTCATTGTGCTCTTTGCTGCGTTTGCGGTATTCGTGGTGCGTGAAGTAGGGGGTGATGAGCGTGAAGTAGCAATCCTCCACCGTTCGGATAGACTTGCCTTTTTAACCGGAGCAACGGTACTGCTTGTTGCGGTCGTCTACAACAGCCTCATATTAAACGTTGTTGAACCGTGGACGTGTACTGCGCTTGCAATCATGATCTTTACCAAAATTGTTGCCTACATGTACTACCAACATCGGTAGGGTTACTTTGTGTCTTTCAGTAGGAGTGCGTTTACAAACCCGACAATCATAAGGAGCGCAAGGAGAATAAATACGCCGCCAAGTGGGGCATAAAGGAGCGTAAAGCTTCCAAGCAGTGCACCGACGAGGTACGAAAGCGGACGGGTAATGCGGAAGAATCCGATGAGGTGTGTATCGTCACTGCGGGTGTGTTTAAAGAAATAACTTTCTGTTGTTGTTTCGACAAAGCTTGCACCAAAACGAGAACAGAAAGCTGCGAATATCCATACACCGAGAGACGCTGTCCCTAAGTATGCAAAGCTGGCGGTAGCCATTCCCATAATTAAAAAACCAAAGAGCATCATTTCTTTTTCACCGAGGTAACGGTCGGCAATGAGACCGATGGGGTACTCAAAGAAAACATATGCCATAAGTCCTGCGAAGAGGACGATGCCGATTTGTGGCCACGTAAAGCCAACGACGGTTGCAAGATAGATTGGTACGTAAATAACCATCCATGCGAAGAAGAGTTGGAGCGTAAAGTGTGCAAAGAAGACGCGGCGGAGATCTTTAATTTGCCAGAATGAGCGTATGGCTTCAAAGATTTTAATTTCAGAGTACGAAGAGTCTTCAAATCTTCGGAATGACCGTATCATGACTATGAGAAAGAGAACGAGGAAGATGCTACTGGCCACATATGCGAGCGTGAACGAAGATCCGTCGTCTGCCACAAGAAATCCTGCTGCAAGTGGCGCGATAGCGCCAGCAAAACTCATGAGCCCAAGAAAGAGCCCCCGACGTCCTCCGGTTGTTCCTTCTTCGGTTCCGATAAAGCGTTCCATGTAGATATCAAGATTGAAGAGAATGAGCGGCACCAGTGTTTGGTGAAGCATGAAGAATGGTATTGAAGTACGAAGACTGTTACTACTCGCCATTCCAATAAGCGCAACGAGCTCAAGGAGAGTGAAGGTAATAGAAAGATTGAAATTACCAACTTTCCGCAACACCCGCGAAATAAACAGAAAGGAGAAAATCGTGAACGCGGCGCACACCGTGTATATAGTACCGATTGCAGCATCCGTAAGAAACTGTGCGATGTACGAAGAGTTTATATAGAGAACGAGTGCCCAGTGAAAGCTAAATAAGGTGACCGCTATGTAGAGAGATCCAAAATTGCGTCTCCTGAAGAAGCGTGCGCACTCGGCGGTGATTGGTGCTTGCATACGACGTATTGTATCAGCTCCAGAGCCCGTGTTCCGTGGATAAGAAATGCCCTCGGGGATGAGCCGAGGGCGAAGTACGGGTTGCGTTCATTCTGCAACAATCGATCCAAAAATAGGAAGAAAGGTGAGAGCGACCAATATGTGTGCAGGCTGGCCAACAAGCGTGAAGCCAATACCGCTTGCGATGCCAAGGCATGGCGAGACGGTGAGCATCAGTGGTAGCCAGAACGCATGAAAGTATTTTCTGTGCAGTTTCTTATTCCATGAAGTCAGCACTGCACCGACAATAAGGAATAGAAAGACTCCAGCGAAAAGAAGTATGACCATAATCCACATGGCATACTCACGGTATGCGAATACAATTTTTCGACCCTGCATGATCGAAAGTATAACCATGCAGGTGATCAGGATATAGATCGTGATCGATTTACCCATGTGAACCCCCTTACAATGTCCTTTTGGAGAATACCATAAAACCCGACACGCTTCACGTGTCGGGTTTTATGTGTGTACGTTGTACGTTATATTCCGATCAGTACCGGAATCACCATCGGTGTCTTGTTGGTTTTTTGCATCAAGAATGCTGAAACGGTATCAGTGAGTTGATCTTTCACGATATCGAGGTCAATAGGATGTGCATTTTCGGTATTTTTTTCAACCGTCTTTTTAATGAGCACGCGTGCTTCAGAAAGAAGTTGTTGGTTCTCTCTGAGATACACAAATCCTCGAGAAATAATGTCGGGTGATTTGCGGAGCTTTCCGTTTTTGAGGTTCACGGTCGCAATGATGACAAACATGCCGTCTTCCGCGAGTGACTGACGGTCACGAAGGACAACTTCCTGTTTGGTTCCAACGGTAAATCCATCAACCATCATAATTTCTGACGGTGCCTTCTCTTTGTGTATGAAGAGTTCAGTACCATTCTTGATTTCGATAACAGAACCGTTGTCAGCAAGAATGATATTTTCACGTGGGAATCCAGCTTCGATGTGTGCGTACGCTTGTGAACGGATCATTGAGTGGTATCCGTACGCTGGCATGACGAATGTTGGCTTCACTTGCTCACGAATCCATACAAGCTCACCTGAGTTACCGTGTCCTGTTGAGTGGACATCAGATGAACGATAGTGGATGAGGCGAACGCCTTTTCGGTAGAGGTTGTCTTTGAGCTTCTGTACAGAGAGCTCGTTCCCTGGAATCACGGATGATGAGAGCATGATCGTGTCTCGTTCGGTAAGGGTAATGAAATTGTGCTTACCGGTTGCTACACGCATGAGTGCCGCAAATTCCTCACCTTGCGCACCTGTTGCGAGAATAACAATGCGGTCAGATGGGTAATTACTGATTTCTTGTACAGGAATGAGTGTACCTTTTTCAACTTTCATGAGACCTGAAATCTCTGCTATCTCGAGGTTGGTTTTCATACTGCGTCCTTCGATCGCAACTTTTTTCCCAAGTTTCTGACAGATCATGATGATGTGAATCATACGATCAAACTGTGATGCGAATGTACCAATGATGAGTCGTCCTTTTACGTTGCGGACAATTTCTTCAATGTTGGTGTAGACGCGAGATTCAGGAATTGAAAATCCATCACGTTCAGAGTTAGTTGAGTCACCGATGAAGAGAATATTCTTCTCTTTTCCGACGGCGCCCCAGACTTCCTTTTCGTGATCAGCTGGTTCGGTACCATTGTGTTCGAGTTTAAGGTCTCCGGAAATAACGATATTTCCGTGCTTTGTTTCAACAGCGATTCCCATTGAATCAGGAATTGAGTGCGTTACGGGGAAGGGCTTAATAAACGTACTTCCAACTTGGATACGTTGATGCGGTTCTACAACGCGCATGTCGACAGGGTCAAGATGAGGGAACTCTTCCTGACGCTTAAGAATCATGAGTGAGGTAAGGTACCGTGTGTAGATTGGCGGGTTGCCAATACGTTCAAGGATAAAAGGAATACCACCAATGTGGTCGAGGTGGCCGTGCGTAATGACGATTCCGCGAATTTTATCCTTGCGTTCTTCAAGATACTGCGTGTTTGGAAGGATGTAGTTTACTCCCGGTGCGCCCGCTTCCATAGAAACGAACTGGAATCCTGCATCAAAGATAAGGATGTCGTCTTTTGTTTCGACGGCGATCATGTTCTTTCCTACTTCCTCGAGTCCTCCGAGCGGTACGATACGAACCGTATCTTCGTCAGTCAGTGGGGGGATACTCGACGGAGTGTGTGATTCAGGTCCTGCCATACGGTGACGGAGAACAGGTGCTGTCGTGCTTCGACGACGCTTGTCGTTACTTCGGTTTCGGCTTCCGCGCCCACCTCCGTTTCGGTTGTTTCCACCGCTTCGTCCGCCTGCAGTTTTCTTTGCTGCGCTATGTGCGCTTGTGCGAGGTCCACGATGACCGCGTCCGCCCTGTGGCTTACCCGGTGTTTTGTGTTCTGGTGTTTTATGTGTTGTGTCGTTCATAATATTTTGATTACTAAATTATTGTTAGTGGTTTGTCATTACTGTGTAAAAAGAGGCCATACCGTGTCTGCGTCAATGTACCAATTTTCAATGTTTGCAAAGCGTTCCTGAAGTTCTGCGAGTCCGGTGAAGTTTGTGCCCGTAATATGTGACGGCAATACGTACGTGAAGACAGGACTGTAAAGGAAGACTGCTGGCGTTTCCTTCTCTATCTCCGCCATGAACCGTATGAGTGCGTCTTTGCGTGCGTCTAGGTCTGTATCGGTTCGTGCCTTCGTCAGAATTGAATCGGTGGTGATGTTGGCATAGAGCGCAACATTGAGACCGGGATCACTTCGTTGTGACGAATGCCAGAATGAATAAAAATCAAGCGGTCGTCCAAGCGCTGTCCCGAAGAGCAGTGCTTCATAATTTCGAGGACGGATAACTGCTTGCGTGAGATCTGATTGTTCGAATTGTTTGACCGTTACGTCTACGCCGAGCGCTCGCCACTTTTGTTCGATGTAGCCTGCGGTCGCGGTGAAGACGGGAGTATTTGCTGTCGCAATACTAATACTGAGCGGCACTACTCCACCATCAACTTTCTTTTCGAGAATACCCGTACTTTGATTAATGTTCCACCCTCCGGCACGGAGCATTTCACGAGCATCTTCGAGAGAGTCGGTTTTTGGTGCGTTTTCTTCTTCGAGATCAATACCAAATCCTGGAGGAATCGGTGTGGTAATCGGTGTACCGTAACCAGCAAGAATAGTAGATACCAGCTCATCGCGATCGATAGCTGCGTCGAGCGCCTTGCGAGCAGTGCTGTCGCGGAGTGCTGTTGATTTATTTTGGTTAAAGAAAACGGCAAATGTGCGAGGAAGCGTGGCAGTGATAACAGTGTGTTCACCGTCATTGAGTGCGAGCGCCCCGATTGCTTCTGGTGAGAGACCGGCGACACTATCGATAGTCTTCTCGTTAAAGGCAGTTACAATCTTGGATTCATTAGTGAAAAAGAGAACGTTCAAGGTATCGATCTTCGGATCTGTTCCGTAGAAATCTTTATATGCAGTGAGCACGTATGATTCAGGAATTCCTGATTGATCACGAAGAACTTTTGTTATCGCGTATGGACCACTTCCTGTTGGTTCGCTATTGAATTGGCTAAATGGGAATTCCTCAGTGGATGCTTCCTTCCAAATATAGTGGGGGAGAATACCGACGGTGAGGTTTTCGATAAACGGAGCGTATGCTGCAGAAAGGACGAAGTTGAGTTCATGTTCATTGATGACTTCAACCGATACTCCATCCCAACTTGCGCGGAGTGGACTATTGAGGGATGGGTTCTGAATTTGACTGATGGTGTAAGCAACATCGTCTGACGTGAGCGCTGCACCATCGTGAAAGGTGACATCGTCACGGAAAATGACGTTGTACACAAGGCCGTCATCAGAAACGGTGAGGGATTTTGCGATGTCAGGCACAAGAGTGCCGTCGGGACCAAGTTGCATGAGCCCTGAGTAAATGAGTGCTGACATATCTTTGTCCGCGCGGGTGACTGCAAGTACTGGGTTGATAAACCGTGGTGTACCGAGAACACCTTCAGTAAGGACACCACCTTGACCGGATGTTTCGACGAGATACCGCTCACTGAGCGATATGCCAAACCATACGATACATGCAGCGAATGCGGCAAAGGCGATTCCCATAAGGAATCGATCACTTGTCTTCAGGCTATAGAAGTAGCTAAAAAACCGGTCAATAAGTGTACGACGTGCCGTACCTCGTAGAGAGAGCTTCATGGAAGAGGAAAATCAGAAAATACTAAAAATGATAAGTACAATGGGTACACTACACAATACCGTCGTTAAATAACGAGATTCAGAAATGCAGAAAGCGCGAAGAGAATACCGAGAACAATAGATAGTCGAAAGAGAAAGAGTTCTGCGCCTCGTCGCTTGTGGTATGTTGCGCTAAAATTATCACCTCCAAAAGCGCCACCAAGGCTCGAACCGCGTTGTTGCAATAGGATTGCGGCAACGAGTAAGATGGAGAGGATAATCTGCACGTACGGAAGAATAGTACGTATAATGTCCATGTCGTAGACGATAGTAGCATGATGCCGGCGATTTGGAAAGAGTGTGATTTGGAGTATAATGGCCCAGCAATTATAAGGTAATTTGGAATAATCCACAGGACGTATGTCTGAAAAAACAACAATTACACCGCTCTACGATCGTGTTGTGGTCCGACCACTTTCGCCTGAAGAAGCGGGAACTGTATCGGCGTCGGGAATCATTATCCCGGATACGGTGAGTAAAGAGAAACCAGAACAAGGAATCGTAGTAGCGGCGGGCCCTGGAAAGTATGATGACGGTACGCTCGTACCACTGACCGTGAAAGAAGGAGACCGCGTACTCTTTTCAAAATATGGATTTGATGAAGTAAAAGTGGGTGGTGAAACGTATTGTATCGTAGCGGAATCAAATATTCTCGGAATTATTACGTAAGACTTGATACACAGTATGGCAAAGCAAGTGATTTTTGGAGAAGAGGTTAAGAAAAAGTTGAAGAAGGGAGTTGATACAGTCGCTGACGCGGTAAAGGTGACGCTCGGCCCCCGCGGTCGCAACGTGGTTATTGATAAAGGATACGGAAGTCCGACCATTACAAACGATGGAGTTACTATTGCGCGTGACATTGTGCTCAAAGACAAGTTTGAGAATATGGGCGCAGAGATTGTAAAAGAAGTTGCAACAAAGACGAACGAAATCGCCGGAGACGGAACAACGACTGCGACCGTACTCATGCAAGCGCTCGTGAGTGAAGGTCTCAAGCAGACGACGATGGGATTGAATGCAATGGCGGTTCGCAATGGTATGGAGCATGCATCGAAGGATGTCGTGGAAGCGCTGCGCGCAATGGCTATACAGATTTCGACTACTGCTGAAATTAAGCAGGTGGCAACCATTTCTGCAGAGAGTGAAGAAATCGGGACACGTATCGCGGACGCTATTGAAAAGGTAGGGAAAGACGGTGTGGTAACGGTCGAAGAGTCACAGACCTTTGGTATTGAGACTGAACTCACTGAAGGAATGCAGTTCGACAAAGGATACATCTCACACTACATGGTGAACAATAATGAGCGTATGGAGGCGGAGTATAAAGATGCTCACATCCTCATTACTGACGCAAAGATTTCAAGCGCGAAAGATATTGTTCCGATTCTTGAGAAGGTTGCACAGACGGGCAAGAAAGAATTGGTTATCATCGCGGATGATGTTGATGGTGAAGCACTTGCGACACTGGTACTCAACAAGCTCCGCGGAGGATTTTCTGTCCTCGCTATTAAAGCACCGGGGTACGGAGATCGAAAGAAGGAAATGTTGCAAGACATTGCGATCACAACTGGCGGGCAGGTGGTAACGGAAGAAATAGGTCTCACACTTGAGAATGTTGAGCTTACACACCTCGGGAGCGCTGAGCGTGTCGTTGCGTCGAAGGATTCAACGGTCATTGTTGGCGGGAAGGGAGAAAAGACAGCAATTGACGCACGTGTAGAACAGCTTCGCGCGCAACGTGAAGGTGCCGAATCAAAGTTTGATACCGAGAAGCTCGAGGAACGCATTGCAAAACTTGCAGGTGGTGTTGCGGTCATTCGTGTTGGCGCTGCAACAGAAACAGAGATGAAGTACCTCAAGCTCAAGATTGAGGACGCGGTAAACGCAACGAGGGCGGCTATTGAGGAAGGTATTGTGCCAGGCGGCGGAACGTCTCTTGCAAAAGCAGCAGCGGTTGTGGAGAAGCGAATTATTGAAAAGAAACTCGATCGTGAGGAACTCATTGGATATAGTATTGTCTTGCGTGCGCTCGAGATGCCACTCAAGCAGATTGTAAACAATGCTGGGAAGGAAGACGGTGCAGTCATCGTCGAAAAGGTAAAACAAGCAGGTGGTAACGCAGGATATGATGCTGCAACAGGAAGTATGGTAGAGGACATGATTGTTGCAGGAATCATTGACCCAGTGAAGGTAGAACGAGTCGGCGTACAGAACGCTGTTTCAGCTGCGGGCATCTTGCTCACCAGTGAAGCCGCGATTGCAGACGAACCGGAAGAAGAAAAGCCAACAGGCGGAATGTCTGATATGGGCGGCATGGGAGGAGGGATGTACTAACGCATCAAAAACTCCTGACCTGCGTCAGGAGTTTAGCGTTCGTAAGGCGGAGCGATGTTGCGGTATTTCTAATGCCACAACCGCGAGCCCGGGTAGGAGGCCGTTACGAACCTGACGCTTAAAAAGAAAACGGCTCGCTTGCGCGGGCCGTTTTTGCAACCATCCGTTACTTCAAGAGGCGGTTTAGACCATCCGTGTCAACGATTTCACCAATTGCTCGGTGATTTTTTCCAGATCATGACGGGCAATGTTCGAAAGTTTGTGTACTGCCGTTGAGAGATAAAGCAGATACTCGTAAACACTAATTCCTTCTGATTGTGCGTTACTGAAATGCTGTTTCCCGCCAAAATAAAAGTAGGTATCAGGATCTCCCATGGCTTCCAGAGCTTTATGGAAATCAATGGCATTCATAGTAATTCTGAATTCTTTCAGCATCAGGTCTCGAATCTCGGAGAGCCCAACTGCATACTTACCATTGATAGTTGCAGAACCGAGTTCTTTCACGCCAGTCTCAACTGCCCATTCGAGCAGTTGAGCCGTGAACTTGTAGCCATGTTTGTTCAAGGTCTTGAGGGCCTCTTCTTGTGTCAGAATGATCATCCTATCCTCCCAATGAACATGTCTTTAATTTGATGGTACAACACTGGGCTAGGGTGTCAAATTATGGTATAATCTTATTACTTTTATATATAGTAATTTAGTACCTATGAGCACTCTTTATATTATTATCGCTATCGTTGTTGTTATCGCACTGTGGGTTATGTATGCCTACAATAATTTCGTTCGTCTTATCCAGCGTACGAAAGAAGCGCTTGCAGACATTGATGTTCAAATGAAGCGTCGTTTTGACCTTATTCCAAACCTCGTAGAAACAGTGAAGGGATACGCGGCACATGAACAAGAAACGTTTGCCAAAGTAACAGAAATGCGCACCCGCGCTATGAACGCAGAAGGTCCACAAGCAAAGGCTGATGCAGACAATATGCTAACCGGCGCCCTCAAGACGCTTTTTGCAGTATCAGAAAACTATCCAGACCTTAAAGCAAACCAGAACTTCCTTGAGCTCCAACGTGAACTTGCTGATACTGAAAACAAAATTCAGGCAGCGCGACGTTTCTACAATACAAACGTACGAGACCTCACGATTGGCTTGCAATCATTCCCTGGAAACATGGTTGGGAAAGCATTTGGCTTCCAAGCGAACGAATACTTCGAGCTTGCAGAAGATGAACAAGCAGCTCGTGAACCAGTTGCAGTAAGCTTCTAGCACTATGAAAAAATTGGTACGTGACCGCATTCCCGAGATTATTGAAGGAAACGGAGAACGACCAATTGTACGAGAGTTAACCGATGATGAGTTTCGTCGCGCCCTCAAAGATAAGCTAGTCGAAGAAGCGACTGAAGTAACGACGGCGCAAGAGAAGGATGAGCTTGTTGCTGAATTAGCTGATGTTCACGAAGTACTTCACGCACTCTATAATGCGTACGAGATTACTGAACGTGACGTTATAGAGTCTGCAGAGCAGAAGCGCGAAGCGCGAGGAGGATTTACCAAAAAGATTTTTTTAGAAGGAGTTGAATAAGTATGGCAACACTCTATACACAACAAGGTGCAAATATTCGGAAGACATGGCTTCTCATGACGGTCTTTCTTATTATCGTTATTGCGATTGGGTACTTTATCGCGTGGTATATCGGAAATCCGTTCATTCTCTATATCGCAGTTGCGTTTGCGATTATCATGAACGTCACAAGCTACTGGTTTTCGGACACGATTGTGGTGAAGATGACCGGTGCAAAGCCGATTGATCGTGATACGCATCGTGAGCTTTGGAATGTTGTTGAGAATCTCGCGATTACCGCCGGCCTTCCGATGCCGAAGGTATATATCGTAGAAGACCCTGCACCAAACGCTTTTGCAACAGGACGAGACCCAGAACATGCTGTTGTTGCGGTGACGAGTGGTATTCTCCAGATTCTTGACCGGAGTGAGCTTGAAGGAGTGATTGCTCACGAACTCTCACACGTGGGAAACCGAGATATGCTTGTTTCAACAGTTGCGGTCGTACTCGCAGGGTTTGTCGCGATTGTCGCCGATATCTTTTTACGTATGACCATGTTCGGCGGTGGCGACAATCGCGACCGTAACCCCGTTTTTCTTATTATTGGTATCGTCGGTATTGTACTCGCACCGATTGCGGCGCAGCTCATCAAACTCGCAATTTCACGAAAGCGCGAGTACCTTGCGGATGCGTCAGGTGCACTCTTAACGCGATACCCAGAAGGGCTTGCTTCAGCACTTGAAAAGATTTCTGCATATGCACGTCCCATGAAGCGTGCCAACAACGCAACCGCGCACCTCTTCATCGCAGACCCATTTGGAAAAGATAAAAAGGGAATTGGGCAGAAGATTTCCGGCCTTTTCCAAACGCACCCACCCGCACAAGACCGCATCCGCATCCTGCGAGGGATGGAGTAATCTGCATGAGTAGATATAATTGTGCATACAATGATTAGTGTAGAAGAAAAAAAGAAACTCGGATTTAAATATCATGTGACACTCATGTGTTCAGGTAATGATACTGAGAACGAGAAATACTTAAGAGATGCAACATCGATCGCAAAAGGAATCGCACAAAGAGACTTTGTGCTTGTAAACGGAGCTTCTAAGGCAGGTCTAATGGGTGTGACAGGAAGGGTCGCCTATGAGGCTGGGGGAGAAGTCTATGGGGTTGGACTGAAGGACTATGAAGCAGAGATATATCCTTGGTTTTCAAACTGGGAAGGCTTCAGTTCATACAATCTGCGCATTCGCCGCTTAACTGATTTGGCGGATGTTTTTATTGCTTTGGCAGGGGGCCTTGGGACACTACATGAAGTCCTCGATGTACATATCAATCAATTTTTGGGTAAAGAAAATCGACCGGTCATTATTGTTTCGCCTATGGCGGAGCTGTATAAAGATCTATGCAATCGAGTGAAAGAAGAAGGATTGTACTGGGACAAACTCCCTGAGCATATCTACTATGCAAAAGACGCAGAAGAAGCACTGAGTATGCTCGATAAGATAACCGCTGAGTACGACGAGGTTGGATATATCAATAAAAGCTATTACCCGGCACTTAGCTCGGAGGGTATTTATGAAAATATGAAGCAGTACGATGAAAAGTTTAATATTCTCTATGCAGATCGTGAATGGGTTGTGTACCCCGACGTGTACCCGCCCAATCGCTTCAGAAGCTCCCTGACGTTTGCAAAACATATTACAAAAGATCTTTGTAAAGATAAGGTCATTTTTGATATCGGCTGCGGTCCGGGGAATCTTGGAATTCTAGGTGCTTTGAATGGAGCAAAGAAAGTCATTAGCGTAGATATCAACCCTGCCGCAGTTGCAAACACTAAAGAAAATGTTGCACGATTTAAACTCAAAAATGTTGATGTGCGAGAAGGATCGGTATTCACAGCGGTAGGTCAGGAAAAAGCCAATGTAATATTTTTTCACCCGCCATTCCACCAAGAAAAAATTAAAGATAACCATACACGGCTCATGAACAGTGTTTCGACTGATGGGTTCAATGTACTAGATCGTTTCTTTGAAAATGTTGAAGAATACTTAAAACCGCAGGGAAGGATATATCTCGGGTTCTCAAATAAAGACAAAAACTCATTAACACATTTGGACAAACTCACGAAAAAATATGATGTGTCCATAGTTGCACATGAGTTTGTTGGCAGTTCAGCGGATTACAGACTATACGATATTCAGCCAAGAAAAGAGAAGAGTTCAAAGTTACTTTCTCTATTTAGTTTAAAAAAGGAGGCAACAAAGGAAGTTTAAAAAGACGCATCCACCTGCTCAAGACCGCATCCGCATCCTGCGTGACATGGATGTGTAGTGGTGGTACTCTAGGGGCTGTTGAACAGCCGTGGAAAGGAGAAAAACCATGGACCCGCTCATTATCGGCGCGATCATTGCGGCTGTGGTGGTTGTCGCCATTGCAGCCAAGATCGTGATAGGGAAGTCCCCCAAGTCGTCGGCCGACGACAACCCCTTCAAAGGCTCCGGTTGGGGTCCGCCAGAATAACAGTTCTTGCCGCCGCGCATTTAGGAGAAGCCCCGTCACACCAGACGGGGTTTTCTTAATTATATTTTTGCGGAGGGTGAGGGATTTGAACCCTCGAAGGGATTGCTCCCTTACCGCCTTTCCAAGGCGGCGCACTAGACCACTATGCGAACCCTCCCTAATCGCTTCACGAAGTGGTGACATCATACCGTAGAACAGGAGTATGTTAAAATATATTTATATGCACGGATACATCACAAATATTGAGAAGGATACTCTTGAAAATGAAAATTTTCGGAAGGTTCTCTATACTTCAAAGAACACACAGCTTGTCCTCATGAGTATTGCACCAAATGACGACATTGGAGCAGAAGTACACGAAGGGCACGCTCAGTTTATTCGTATTGAAGCAGGGGAAGGACTTGCGGTATTAAATGGTGAAGAAACAAAAATTGGTGACGGCTGCGCGATTGTTGTTCCTGCTGGGACACGACACAATTTTATAAACACGAGCAGCACAGAACCTCTGAAACTCTACTCACTCTACTCACCCCCAGAACATAAAGACGGTACGATTCACAAAACAAAAGCAGATGCATTGAAAGGGGAGGAACACTTTGATGGGGAGACAACGGAGTAAATAAGATCTTCTAAAAATAGCGACCTACTTTGTCGCTCCTTCAAAAAAGACCCTCATCGTACGACAGAGTACGTCTCGGGTTTTTTTTCTTGTGCTCCGCGTATCTCATCAATTTTTAGAAGATCTTGAAAAATAGCCGCCTCGATTTCTTGGGGTTACTGTGTAAACGCAGAGTAGTTCATTTCTTTCTTACCTTCGGGGATGATGCGGAGGATTTCGAAGGTGTCGGAGTCGGTTAGGTGCGCGCTCGTTATTTTGACGCGGATGCGGTTGCCGTCTTTTTCAGTGAAAAAGTATGTGCCCGGGCCTTCGGCGTAGGCGCGGTATTTATTCCAGTTTTTTTTATCGGGTGCAGAAAGATCAAGTTTTCCTTCTTCTTTTTTAATCTTCCCAAAGTGTGTTGCGGCAGTGTGGTCTTGCGCTACGGGTACAATTTCGCCAGAGAGAAATGCAGGAAGTGTTTCTACAAGAAGCTGCGCGCCGAGTGTAACGAGGCGCGGGCGGAGTTCTTTGGTGGTTTCTGTTGGAAGAATGTCGGTTTCTTTTGTGGCGACAATATCTCCCGCATCAAGCTCGTGTACCATCTTTTGAATCGTTACTCCGGTAGTTGTTTCACCACAGAGAAGTGCACTTTCAACGGGAGAGGCACCGCGATACTTTGGCAGCAATGAGTAGTGCACATTGAGTACGCCTTTTGGAAATATATTAATAAGTGCTTCAGGAAGAATCTTGCCGTAGGCCACGACGAGTGCGTAGTCGCAACCGAGGCTCTTGATCTTGTCGATAACCTCGGGGGTGATTTTTGCCGGAGTGAGTACCGGAAGTCCCTTCTCTTGTGCGAATACCTTCGTCTCACACGGAGTGAGCTCGTGCCCACGCCCGCGTGGTGCGTCGGGATTGGTGATGACTACTTTGGGTACAAGATCATTTTGTAAAAGAATCGCGAGTGTATCTCGCGCAACGTACGGCGTACCAAAAAAAGCAAATTTCATAGATAGTGTTATTCTACCGCAGCCTCACGTTCTTCGTGGTCTTCCATGTCGTCTTTACTCCAAATCTTCTCTGCTCGATCGATGAAGAGTGTTCCGTCGAGGTGGTCACATTCGTGTTGAAAAATCTGTGCGAGAAGACCGCCTGCGCCGCGCTCGAATTCGTTACCGTGTTCGTCGTACGCACGGAGGGTTGCGTTTGCTGCACGTTCGACTGCGCCGTAGTGATTTGGAACAGAGAGGCAACCTTCACCGAGCAGAGACTTCTTTTTTGAGAGCTTCACGATAGATGGATTGATGGCCACAATATCAGGAATGGTGTGTTCGGCATCACGATCCTTGCTCGTGTCATGCACGATAAAGATACGGAGCGGAATGCCGATTTGGGGGGCTGCTATGGCAACGCCAACAAACCCCTGCGCATTATACGAGAGGAGCGCATCGCGCATGTCTTTAATCACCTTTTTGATTTTTGGTGATTCGATATCTTCAAGGGGGACTTCCTCAGCAATCTGGTGAAGCGCCACGTGATCTTGGTCTACGAGTTTCGCCATAAGTTGTATAAAAACACTGTAGCAGAAAATGGGCTGAAAATCACGGAGTGATTTTCAGCTGTCTATACAATCCGGTCAGGATCAATAAATACACGGACCGTTGGGGGAAGCGCGCGAAGTGCGTCTGCCATCTTTTTGTTCGGCCACGAGCTTTGTCCGACACGAATAAGAGCGTAGCGAATGAGGGCGCCTTTGGGTGATGGTGGAGCGCTATAAAGCATTGGTTTGTATGATTCGAGCAGTGTACTTACGAGTTGCTCGGTTTTCTCAACTGCGTCACGGGTTCCTTGCCACGTGAGGTGGATGAAGTGCGCATAGGGAGGATATTGCAGTCCTTCACGAAGCGCGATTTCATCGTCATAGAATTTTTCAACAGAACCGGTCCGCGCTTGTTCGAGGAGTTCGTCTGTATCGGTTCGTGTTTGGATGTAGACGGTTTCGGTCGTGTGTTCTCGAATATGGAGAAGGGTACCGAGCGTCTCTTCTTGCTGACGCCATGTAGGTGTCGCGCGGAGTGCGTCCATATTTACAATCACGCTCGTGGTAATTCCTTTGATGAGGTAGGGGAGCACCATTGGGGTACCGATTAAGATAGCTCCTTTTGTTTTATAAAATTTCTCTGCAAGAAACGATGCCTTCTTGAATGTGTTTGCTGTTGTGTGATCAAACATCACAATAGGATGACCGGGAAGCAAACTGCTAAGCTCGTCATAGACATGTTGGATACCGATGCCGCGCTCACGGAGTCTCCAACCACCACATTCTGGGCAGACGTCTGCAGCGCGTTCACGTTTTCCTGATACACCGCACACGAAGAATCGTTTTTCTTCGCCACCTATCGTGAGTCGTACAAGTGAGTATGGTGCACCGGATTCAGGACAGCGGAAAATGTGCCCGCAATCAATACAGGCGACAACGGGCGAAAGGCCGCGCCGCGCCGCAAAGAGAAAGACCTTTCCTTTCTCTGCACAGGTCGCTTCGATGGCAGAGAGGACCTTCGGCGAAAACAGTTTAAAAGGCGTCGCACCGTCTGGCTTGTCGTTCATTTTTACAATAGAAACTTTCCCAGGGAGAATGATGCGCTTCGGAGTTTCACCTATTGTTCCGTACACGTCTTCTCGTCGTTTGATTTCTTCTTCGGTGCGGGGAAGAAGGTCAGCAAAAATAAGTCTACGCCCACTCTTTTTCGCGTGTAGTGTGAGTACAGTGCGAGTATCGAGGTACGGTCGTACACGTTCGCGGTAGTTTCCGGAACGTGCGCTATCGATAATGACGGTTGTAATATCGTGTCGCTCGATAACGCTGTGCGCGGGAGTGGCGATAATGAGCTTTGGTTTACTAAAGTCATCAAGAAGCGTGTATGCTGCGCGTGCTGACTTTGTGGTCATGGTGCTGGTGAGCAAGACAACGCGGTCTTCAATACCGGCAGAAAGTTCCTCGTAGGCAGCAGCCGCTTCGACCGATGATGGGGTGACGAGGAGTACTGAACCTGCGTGCGCGAATGTTTCTCGTACCAATGCTCGGTAGGCAAGGAATCGTTCTGGGGACGTACCTTGGAGTACTTCAGGAGCAACCGCAGTGTGTGCGTTTGTGTGATGCGTATGGGGAAGGGGGATATTGCCGTCTCGTATTTCTGGCGGAAGGAGTTGGTAAATGATTGAACCAATGTGGCATGCGTAGTATTCCGCAAGTTCAGCCGCGGTTTCTATGTAGATAGGTGAAAGCGTGTCGGTATTTTCTTGTGCAGGAAGTTTGCGGAGTGAAAATGTGGCAGCACGCAGCGCAGTCTTTGCTCCTGAGACAGGCTTTGTTTCGACGACAACGCCGCGGATCTGTTGGTTGCGTACGGGAATGGTGATGATGGTGCCTCGTGTGTAGGCAACGCTCGAAAAATACGAAAGCGATTCAATTTGAACAGAACGCTTTAGGGGAATAACCTCAATAACAAACATATGTAGACCCATTGTAGCAAATTGAGCCTATCCACAGAAAAAGAGTCCTAATCCTTCAGGTATGCGACATCGGCGCCGAGGGCAGTGAGTCGTTCAACGAGGCCCTCGTAGCCGCGGTTGATTGAGTAGATATTGCGGAGTACTGAGTGACCCTCGGCGCCGAGCATAGCAATGAGGAGAATCGTTGCAGGGCGAAGTGCGGGAGGACACACAAGTTCGTTTGGACGGAGTTTGGTTGGGCCATTTATATAAATACGGTGTGGGTCGGCAAGAACAGTGTCTGCACCAAGTTTGTCGAGTTCGGTAAAGTAGATTGCACGCTTCTCATACATCCAATCATGAATGAGTGTTTGTCCTTCGGCTTGCGTCGCGATGACTGCAAAAAATGGAAGATTGTCTGCATTGAGTCCTGGGTATGGACGAGAGTGAACTTTATCTTCAGGTGCAGTGAGTGAGGATGCTTTTGTTTTGATATCGACAAGTTTTGTCACTCCATTCTCAGCGAGGTACGGTTTTGATGCGGTGTATACAAAGCCCATCTTCGTGAGCGTTAAAAGTTCGAGTTCAAGAAATTCAATCGGACACCGAGTGATAGTAATTGCAGACTTCGTAATCACTGCAGCAGCAAGGAAGAACATGCTGTCGGTAGGATCTTCTGAGAGAGTGTACGTAATATCAGCATCAATACTCTTTACGCCTGTTACGGTGAGCGTTGTTGTGCCAACACCTTCAATGTGGACGCCGCAGAGGGTAAGGAAGGCACACATCTCTTGCACCATGTAGTTTGCCGACGCGTACTTGATGACTGTCGTACCCTCGCTGAGTGCTGCAGCCATGAGCACGTTCTCGGTTACGGTGTCGCCTGATTCATAGAGAATGATTTCGGTTGGTGTTTGTGGTGCAACTTTAATTTTGAATGCGTCGTCTGTCGTATCGATTGCCACACCAAAATGTTCGAGTCCATAAAAGTGAGGACGTACCGTACGACTGCCGAGTTTGCAGCCTCCAGATTGTGGAAGTGAGAATTTCTTCATCTGGTGGATGAGTGGTCCGATAAACATGATGATGCTCCGTGTCTTTCGTGCAGCATCGACGTTAATCTTTGTCAGGTCAATCTTTTTTGGAACCGTTATCGTAACGTCACTACCATTCCATACAACATGCACACCGATACTCTCGAGTACTTCGATAATACGGTATACCTCTTCGATGCGAGGCATGCTTTTCAGCGTTGTTGTTCCTTTATTCAGGAGTGAGGCGCAGAGAAGTCCGACCGCACCATTCTTCGATGTATTGGTAACAACGGTACCTTTGAGCTTTTTCCCGCCAGTTATAGAAAGATTGACTGTCTTCATAAAAAGCATCATACCATGGGTATATGGGGCCCGAAAAATCCTGCCGCGGTGCGGCTGATTTTTCGGGCATTGCACTTTTGCTTGAACCCTATACCATAGAGTCACTATGATGGAACGCTTTTCTCCAAAGGTAGGTATTGATCTTGGTACCACAAGTGTACTGGTGTATGTTCCTGGCCGCGGCATTGTGCTCAATGAGCCATCGGTGGTTGCTGTCTCAGATGACAACCAAATTCTCGCTGTTGGAGAAGAAGCAAAACAAATGATTGGTCGCACTCCCGACAATATTCGCGCGTACCGTCCAATGAAGGATGGTGTGATTGCAGACTACCGTGTGACCGAAGCGATGCTCAGATACTTTCTTAAGAAGGCGCTCGGTTCGTGGAATATTTTTCGTCCTGAAGTAATGATCTCAGTACCGGCGGGTGTCACCTCGACAGAGAAGCGTGCGGTGGTGGAAGCAGCGATCAAGGCCGGCGCCAAAAGTGCGTACGTAGTGAAGGAGCCGATTCTCGCAGCGATTGGCGCCGGCCTTCCTATCTATGAACCGCAAGGACACATGATTGTTGACTGCGGCGGGGGAACGATTGACGTTGCGGTGATTTCGCTCGGCGGTATTGTGGCTGCCAACTCAGTGAAGTGCGCAGGGAACCGCATTGACGCGGCGATTATCGATTTTGTAAAAAAGAATCACAACCTTTCAATCGGAGAAAAGACTGCAGAAGATGTAAAAATTACCATTGGCTCGGCGCTTCCACTAGAAGAAGAGTTAGTTATGGCAATTAAGGGGCGAGATATTGTAACGGGTCTACCACGTACGGCAGAAATACGAACCAACGAAATCGTTCGCGCAATCGCAAAAGAACTTCGCGACATGGTGAAGGCAATTAAGGATGTCTTTCAGGAAACGCCGCCAGAAATTGCATCTGACATCATTGATCACGGCATTATTATGACCGGTGGTACGTCACAGCTTCGCAACTTTACCGAACTCATCCGTAGACGAACGGGCGTGAAAGCAAAACTCGCGGATCAAGCACTCTTTTGTGTGGTGAAGGGGACAGGTGTCGCACTCGAACACCTCGATACCTACAAACGTACGATTACTTCGAAACGTTAGACGCTTATCAACGTTTGAAAACACCGTCTACAAAAGTGATGGTGGTACAATGATTACATTATGACGGAGGCGAATGCTCGTAACAGAGAACGTCATGTTCTTTCAGGCACCCGAGGGTCGGGTAACTTTGACGTACGTAGTTGGCAAGGCCTTACGTCTGTTTTGAAAGCGGGTCGTGATGCAGGAATGGACGCTGATACCTACTCTGCATTTCGAGATACGGTGTTGCAGTACGCGCAAAGCCGCGGTACCGATAAAGATCTTCGGACTCAGATTGAAGCAACACTCGCTACGTTTGGAAAAACTATTCCAAAAGCAGACGAACCGCCTGTAGAAGCAAATGTAGAAGCAAAATCCGCTGCAGTGGAAGTTCCTCAAAAAGAAACGGTCGTTCCGCAGAGGACTTCGTTTGGTTCGGGCCGCCCTTCACCACAATTTTCAGCACCTGAGTCTGCTCCGAAAGAAACGCAGTCGCAAGAACCTCCAGAACCACCGCAACCTCCAAAAGTACAACACGAAGCTCCAGTAAATTTACCTATTCATACGGAGGTTCCTATTCGCAAGGTGGTACCGGCTCCAGAGCCGGAAGCGGTTGCACCACCACGTGCACAAGACGAGACGAAAACAATTAGTGACTACAAGGAACGCATTGATCAAATCAAGCACACGATAAACGCAGAAATTGGAAATCCAACTGCGCTCTTAAGTGAAACCAACGAGGTGGGACGTCAGTACATGCAGGCACTGGTCGCTGCTATGAAGGCAGTCGCAGGTGCCGCGCCAGGAACACTCTCATCTTCAATGCAACGTTTGGAAGAATTATTTCCGAAAGTTCTTGATGCTGCCAAAAATCATCGAACGGAAAAAACATCTCCACCTCCACCGAAGCCAGAACCAGTTGTAGAGAAAGAAATTCCGGTAGAGAAGCCTGTGGAGGTAGGAGAACCTGTGCCTGAACCGATTCCCGAAGAGCCTCCACATATTGAAAGTATCCCTGAACCTGCGCCGCAGGTAGACGTTGTTGAGCGTGTTGAAGAAGAACCGAAAGAAGAAATAGTTGTACCTGAAGTACCGATAGAAGTATCGAAACCACCAGAACCAGAAGTACGTGATGAAAAGCCGGTAGAGCCAGAGGTACCGGAAGTCGTCGCAGAAGAAATCCCGCTTCCGCCACCTTCGCCAAAGAAGGATCCGGAGCCTGTTGCGGTAGTTATTCCACCTCGTGTAGAAGTGAAAGATGTACCGCCCGAACCTAAAAAGATTTCCGTACTCCCATCTCTCCATGAACAGTTGGCAACGCAGCAGATTCAGGTAAAGCAGGAAGTACCGACTGTCGTTGAAAAGGAAGAATTACCAAAACCTATTCCAAAACCGTTACCGGCACCAGTTGTGGTCCCTCCAGAAAATCTTCCTATTCTTAAAAAAGAAATAAATGCAGAAGAGAAGAGTAATATAAAAGAAGTAGAGTCGGAGCCAATTCCAGAACGTACTCCTGCGGTACAGGTGGAAGCAGAAACAGCAGTAGCACAGAGTGTGGTGACGCGACGTGGACCAAAGCGCCCAACCTTAGAAGTACATGCACTATCTGTAGAGAAGGAGCTCAATTCTCCCGAAATTGATGCAGGGCTCAGTGAAATATTAAATACATGGAAACTCTTTCGAGGAGGAGGAATCTTTGGTATCAAAAAAGCCGGTCTCGAAAATTCCCTCTATCAAAAATTGAAAGATGAACCGATGTCCGTGGTTGCAACAGGACGATGGGATGGTGCCGATCAAGAGGCGATTCTTTCTATGCGTGATTACATTAGTGGGTGGCGACAGGAGCAGGGGATGTGGTATGTGCCGAGTGAGACATTTGAAAACTACTTACGACGCGTCATTCGGCGTGTATTGAAGCGTCAGGAGAACGGTTAGTGGCCAGAGGCTCCGCAGTGCGGTATATTTTCTCTATGCGACAAGCGTTTTTATGTATCGGGACTCTTACGGATGTACTTCCGTTTTTTCCTGAAGATGACCGTGTTCCGGGAACAGATGTGCAACACATGTCGGTTGACCGACTGGGTATAGATGAGGCACGCACCCTTCGTCGCGAATCGTCGCTCAGACCATTCAATCGTTCGTACCGAACGTTTGTTATTGCGTTTACGTCTGCTACCGGTGAAGCACAAAACGCACTTCTTAAAACATTGGAGGAACCAGCAGAGGGAACACAGTTGTATGTCGTGGTACCGCGCGAGGATGTCTTACTCGCGACCGTGCGGTCCAGACTCGTACTCCTTGACGGCGCTGCCGTTGATACACTCGTGCCGCGCGAAGCGGCAACATTTCTTGCACGTACACCTGCAGAGCGACTTGCAGATATTGCAGAAAAAATTAAAGAAAAAGATTTTGCATGGATGGAATCAGTCCTTACTGGTCTTGAAATACATGCTCATACGGAACGTAATCATGAACTTATGCGAGAGGTACTTTTTGTCCGAGAGTATTTTGCGGCACCTGGTTCTTCGAAGAAAATGCTCCTTGAACAACTCTCACTTTCAATCTAAAAGTTGCCAGTACGGCATTTACTCGCTACTATAGGGCTATATGGCATACGATTTTTCATCATTCGACGTTCGTTCTACAGAAGTTGTGGCGTGGCTACAGAAAGAATTTGCAACAATCCGAACCGGACGGGCGACCCCTACCATTCTTGATGGTGTACAAGTTGACTCATATGGAGCACGTGTCCCTGTGGCACAGCTCGGTACTGTTGGTACAGAAGATCCTCGAACACTCCGTGTTTCAATATGGGATGCAAGCCAAGTAAAGGCTGTCGAAAAAGCAATTATTGATGCGAACCTTGGACTCTCAGTGATGAGTGACGAGAAAGGTGTGCGTGTTATTTTCCCAGAACTGACCGGTGAACGTCGTGAACAACTTATGAAGCAAGCAAAAGGGAAGCTTGAAGAAGCGCGGGTGTCACTCCGCTCTGCTCGAGACGACGCAATGAAAAAGCTTGAAGCGGCAGACCTCAGTGACGATGAAACATTTACCGTTAAAGAAGATCTTCAAAAGAAAGTAGATGCAAAGAATGCAGAGCTTGCAGATCTACTCATGCGAAAGGAATCTGAAATCACACAATGAGCATTCTTCTCTTTCTCGCAGTATTGTTTGTTCTTATTCTGGTACACGAATTCGGGCACTTTATTGCAGCTAAAAAATCGGGGATGCGCGTTGATGAATTTGCGATTGGATTTCCTCCGCGGTTATTTAGTCGAACAAAGGGAGAGACGACGTACTCAATCAACCTTCTTCCTATCGGTGGCTACGTAAAGATATTTGGTGAAGACGCTGTTGGAACAGAACACAGCCCTGATGAACCGCGAGCCTTCACCGCAAAACCACGATGGATACAGGCAGTCGTACTTCTTGCAGGGGTAACGATGAACGTACTTCTCGCGTGGGTGCTTTTCATTATCATCTTTACTGTTGGGGTGCAGACGGCAGTCACACCTGAAACAGCAACTGACGAGGCGCGTCTCATGGTTACGAACGTACTTCCGGAAAGTCCTGCGGCAGACGCTGGTGTTGCGGTCGGAACTGAAATCGTAGGAGTTTCATCAGGCGAGGATACGCTTACAGAACTTTCTCCAGAATCATTTACTGAGTTTACGGCAGAGCATAGTGATGCAGCGATTACGGTTACGTATCGTACAGGGGATGAGGAGCAGACGGCCCTTCTCACGAGTGAACGTGGTCTCCTTCCTGAAGATGAAGATCGGAAAATCCTCGGAGTCGGCCTTGCGCTCATTGATACTATTCCGCTCCCATTCTTGACTGCAGTGAAAGAGGGAACGGTACTGACTTATACAACGCTTCGCGACATTACAGTAGGTCTCACAAGACTCATTGTTGACGCGGTACAACTGAAGGCTGACCTCTCACAAGTTGCAGGTCCTATCGGTATCGTTGGACTTGTAGGGGAAGCGTCAGCATTCGGTTTCACCTCCTTACTTATGTTTACTGCGTTTATTTCTCTCAACCTCGCAGTCATTAATATTCTCCCATTCCCCGCACTCGATGGTGGCCGGTTACTCTTTGTGATTATTGAATCGGTAAAAGGTTCCGCAATTAAACCGCAGGCAGTGGCAATTATGAATATGGTTGGATTCGCGATTCTCATTCTCCTCATGATCGCGGTTACGGTGCACGATGTACTAAAAGTGGTGTAAGTAGGGCAGGCGGCTCTGGTATACTATTTCTATGGAATGGTTTTGGTACCTTATGGTATTTGTATTCGGTGCGATTATCGGGTCGTTTCTTAACGTTGTCATCTACCGATTCAACACAGGGAAATCCCTTGAAGGAAGATCACACTGTCTTTCCTGCGGTCACACGCTTTCGTGGTACGAGCTTATCCCGGTTGTGTCGTACCTTGGCCTCCGTGGGCACTGTAGACATTGTCATGCCTCCGTCCCAGCTCGATATATATTTGTGGAAGTGGGGATGGGAATCTTGTTTGTATTATTTTGGATGTCGTTTTCACACGTACTCCCGCTCTTTGCGCTCTATGCAATAAGTAGCGCGATCCTCGTGGTGATCTTTGTGCACGACCTTCGACACATGATTATTCCCGATTCACTCGTCGTTGCGCTCGGAATCGTTGCACTCGTTATCCTTAGCTACATAACGTGGAGTACAGGTGGGGGATACATGGTTGCGCTTGAGCACATCGGTGCAGGACTTGGCGCGGGAATATTTTTCTTCGCGTTTTGGTTCTTCTCCAAAGGTCGCGCTATGGGGCTCGGGGATGCAAAACTCGCAATCCCACTCGGCATTATCGTAGGCCCACTCGGCGCTCCAGCTATGATCATTGGTGCGTTTTGGGTCGGTGCGATTGTCAGTCTTGTGATACTGGCATTTCAGAAAGTGGCCGGAACGGGGAAAACACAGTTACCTTTTTTGCGAACTCCGCTTAAAATGAAGAGTGAGATTCCGTTTGCGCCATTTCTCATTCTGGCGTTTTGGTATGTTGTCTTATTTCATGCAGATATTTACACACTCATCAACCTCTTTGTCTTCTAAGAGAACACTGCGCACTGTCGCAGACTCTTCGCGGGGATTTTCTCTTGTCGAGCTTTTAGTCTCGATCGCCATTATGGTACTCATTCTCGGTACGGTGGTTGTACGCTTCACCTCTTTTGATAGCTTGATCCTTCTTCGAACACTTGGGCATGATGTAGCGCTCACTGTTCGAAAAGCGCAGACGTATTCACTCAGTGTGCTTGGGAACTCTGGTGATTTCCAAACACCGTATGGGGTTTCATTTACTCCGGACGCAACATCGTATCCACTCTTTGCATACGGAGGGAGTAGCGCACGCCCAAAATACGACGGAACTGCAACAGCGCTTGAAACCTTCGCACTCGGTCGCAACTACATCATTTCTGATGTGTGCGTTATTGCGAACAGTGTTGAAGACTGCAATGTGAGTCGTTTGGATATTTCATTTGTACGACCAGAATTCTCCGCACTCTTTTATGTGCCAACATATACGGAAGTGCAGAACGCAGCGATTTCAACGGGGGTGATTAAGTTACAATCACAACGTGACACAACGGTGACCGGCCGAATTGAGATTGGGTACACCGGTCAAATTTCAGTCGTACTGCAATAGCTATGCAATTATTTCAGCAACAACAAAAAAGCGGATTCTCTCTCGTCGAAATGATGGTTGCTGTCAGTCTGTTTATGATTGTGATGGTGATTTCTGTCGGTGGCCTGATGACTCTCGTGTACAGTGGCGCAGCAACAGAGTCATCACTTTCGGTATCGACCAACCTTTCTCTTGCGCTCGATAGTATGTCGCGCAATATCCGTACCGGATATTCGTACTATTGTGCAGCGTCACTCCCAGATTCAGGAGCGCTTCCGAGTACAACTGCCGATTGCTCAAGTGGCGGCGCAGCGTTTGTCTTTACCAACTCACGAACGGGGGACCGTACGGGGTTTCGGTACAACAGCACCGCAAAATCAATTGAGCAAAAACTCAACTCAGGCTCCTGGGTCCGCATTACTTCAAGCGAGATCACTGTGCAGGCACTCTCATTTTATGTAACCGGTTCCAGTGCTGCAGATACACTGCAGCCGACGGCTCGTATTCTTGTAAATGCACTGTCAACGCAAGGAAATGAGATTGCTCCGTTCTATGTTCAGACACTCGTTACCAGTCGCTTACTTGATGTGTAGTATGAAAACACGTATATCACAACAGCATAGTCTCGGGTTCTCACTTGTTGAAACACTGGTGGCAATCAGCATTCTCTTACTCGTGATTATCGTGCCGCTTCGTATTGCATCACAAAGTATTTTGAGTTCCGCTTTCTCTCGACAAGAGATGACCGCGGTATTTCTTGCTGAAGAAAGTACCGAAGCGATCGTTCGCCTCCGAGACAACGATGCGCTTGATGGCGGCTCGACGACATCGTGGTATAGCAGTCTTCCTGCGACGTGTAAGACGAGCACGGGCTGTAGCTACAATGTCTCAACAGGTAGTTTTGTATCCTGTTCACCAACGACGAGTTGTGATCTTTATGCGAGTACGAGCGGATCTTCGTACTATACGCATACGAGTAATGGGACGACTGCCGTCTATAACCGAAAAACAGTTGTCACGGAGTCGCCGACTGGTGAGTACAATGTTACGTCAACGGTGTCATGGACTGCAGGAGTCGTGTCTGGCGTCGTCAGTGTAGCGGTAACCACACGTATCTATAATCAGTATGAATAATGTACACACACAACCGCAGAGAGGATTTACACTTTTTATCGCAGTGATTGTTTCGTCGCTTACGGTAATCATTGCACTCGCTATTTTAGGAGTATCAACGACTCAGCTTGAGCTCGCAGGATTCTCTCGGCAATCTGAGGTTTCTTTCGAAGCAGCGTCTGCTGCTGCAGAGTGTATTCGTTTTTATGATGTATCAACCGCCCACGGCGGAACATTCGATGTACCAGGTGATGGGAGTACACAAGGATCTACAGCGCAGGTAACGTGTTTTGGAAGTACAGCAACCAATAGTAATGGCGCAGCACGGAGTGGTACAGAACAGCGATTTCAGTGGACATGGAATACCAATACCACATGCTCTATTGCGAGCGTGTACAAGTTTTACAGCACGTCAGGGGCGGTTGATATGGATTCGGTCGGTGTAACAGCGTACGACTGTCCCTCGAATGTTGAATGTACCGTGGTACAGGCGCGGGGATACAACGCTGCGTGTAATGCGCTCTCAGGCAGTAGTGTGATCGAACGCGCACTCTTTCTGGTGTATTAGGGTTCACGTACAAAGAATCCCCTTCAGGGGATTTTTTGTACGTGAGCCATTGCCCAGGATTGAACTGGGGACCTCGTCCTTACCATGGACGCGCTCTACCGACTGAGCTACAATGGCGACTTTTTCAGTGGTGGTACAAGAGTAGCAAAAAAATGATTGAAAACAAAGCCTAGCTATATTACTATGACGGTGCTTCCCCAAGCCATCTTAGCTCAGTTGGCAGAGCATTGCATTCGTAACGCAAAGGTCCGCAGTTCGATCCTGCGAGATGGCTCCAGTTGATTTTTTAATAGATAAGCGTATATTTCGGTAGCTCGGTATTCCTTTCAGGTCTGTCGGGTGGCCGCCAGGAGGAGAATCTTGTATTCGTTCAAGTTTCTCGCGAAGCCTCCTGGCGGCTTTTTCTTTTGCTATACTGAAACAAAATGAAGGATACAGAACATACCCAGATGCGTATTGAAGAGATTGAAGCGGCAATGAATTTGCCGGATTTTTGGAATAATCCTACAGAGGCGCAAACGCTCATTAAAGAATTGCAGGAACTAAAAGATGAAGCTGATGGGAAAGAAAAGTACGACCGCAATAATGCAGTGATTACTATTGTTGCTGGAGCAGGGGGTGACGACGCGGAGGACTTTGCACGCATGCTCTCAGAGATGTATCAGAAGTATGCTGAGAAGCACGGATGGAGTGCACTCATTCTCGATGAGAATCCCAACGACCATAACGGCTACCGCAATGTTGTATTTGAAATTGTAGGGAAAGAAGCGTACGGCGAACTAAAAAACGAATCAGGGATTCATCGGCTCGTACGTATTTCACCCTTTAATGCAAACGGAAAACGACAGACTTCCTTTGTCCTTGTTGAAGTTTCACCAAAATTTGATAACCTTACCGAAGCGCCACTGAATGAAGATGATCTTGAGATATCCTTTGCACGCTCGGGAGGTGCAGGTGGGCAGAATGTAAACAAGCGTGAGACTGCCGTTCGCATTACACATACACCGACGCACATTTCTGTGCACGTATCGTCTGAACGCAGTCAGCAGCAAAATCGCGATAAAGCGATGGCGCTCCTTGCAGGAAAAGTATTTGCATTCACCGAGGCGCAGCGGAAGCGTGAACTCGCAGGACTTGCGGTAGAGAAGACCGTAAAGATTGAATGGGGTAGTCAGATCCGGTCATACGTCCTCCACCCGTATCAGATGGTGAAGGATCATCGGACAAATACAGAGGTTCGGAACATTGATACCGTACTCGATGGGGATATCCAGGTGTTTATAGACGCCGAAAAGTAGGAATATGAGGGGCCAACAGGCCTGAAATCACTTTGGGATTTCAGGCCTGTTGTGTAATAAACCTCTATGCAGTGCCGATGCTAGCTCTTAGAAAAAATATGCAGTACAATGGTCGTATTATCGTATGATTTATTTCGACAACGTTTCCAAGATATACAACGGTGGCGATTCCATAGCACTCCAAAATGTGACCTTCCAGGTCGCACCGCAAGAATTCGTATCGATTGTTGGACACTCGGGTGCAGGGAAAACAACGCTCCTTAAAATGCTCATTGCAGAAGATTTTCCAACAGACGGGACGGTCTTTTTTGAGTCACTCAACGTTCACAGTATTCCACGCGGACAACTTCCAAACTTTCGTCGCAAGATAGGAACGGTCTTTCAAGACTTTAAATTACTTCCCCATAAAACAGCGTGGGAGAATGTCGCGTTTGCGATGGAGGCAAACGGTCGCACCGATGAAGAAATTGCAGAGAACGTACCACAAGCACTCGCACTCGTTGATCTCTCTGCAAAAATACTACAGTTTCCACACGAACTTTCAGGAGGGGAGAAACAGCGTGTCGCAATTGCTCGTGCGATTGTAAATCAGCCTGACATTATTATTGCCGACGAACCGACGGGCAACCTTGATCCAATTGCAACGTACGAAGTCGTGCAAATTCTAAAGAAGATTAATGATCTCGGTACGACCGTCATCATGACAACGCACAACAAGGGCGTGATTGATGCATTGGGACGACGGGTGATTACGATGGACGAAGGGAAAATTATCCGCGATGACTCCGAAGGGAAGTACGTCTTATAATAAGTTGTAATTAGGAAATACTATGTCAATGTGGACTGGATTCAAACGTATGGTGCATGCCGGATTTATCGGTTTTTGGCGTAACGCGTACGTCTCTCTTGCTGCAGTCTTCGTAATGACTGTCACACTCTTTGTGGTGGGGTCCGTCCTCCTTGTAGGGCAGCTGCTCAATGCATCACTCGTAGAAATCCGCGATAAGGTGGACATCAATGTCTACATGGTGCCAAGCGCTCAGGAAGAAGACATTGTGAAGCTTCAAACCTCACTCGAAGCGCTTCCGGATGTCCGTGAAGTAACCTATACCTCTCGTGAAGAAGCACTTACTGCCTTCCAAGAGCGTCACAAGGATGACGAGTTGACGATCCAAGCTCTCGATGAACTTGGCGACAATCCGCTCGGAGCATCACTCGCAATCCGTGCTGCTGAAACATCACAGTACGAAGGTATTGCAAACTTCATTTCTGACCAGCAAATCAATGAAGATCCTGCAAACCCACTCATCGATCGAGTGAACTATTTCCAAAATAAAGAAGCGATTGAGAAACTCACTGCTATTATCGGCGCGGTTGAGCGGGGAAGTTACATTGCAATGATTATTCTCGTTATTGCGACTGTCCTTATTACGCTCAATACTGTACGCCTTGCTATCTTCACCAGTCGTGAAGAAATCTCTGTTATGCGACTCGTTGGAGCGAGTAACATGTTTATCCGCGGACCGTTTATTCTCCAAGGCATCGTGTACGGAATCATTGCGGGAGTACTCACGCTCCTTGTCTTGTATCCGATTGTACTGTGGCTTGGTCCTGCAACGGAAGGATTCTTCCAGTTCAACATCTTTAGTTATTACATTGGTCACTTCGGCTATCTCTTCTTTGTGATCGTCGGTTCAGGAATTGTTCTCGGCGCACTGGCGAGTATCTTAGCAATTACACGGTACCTCCGGGTCTAGCAGTTATGGCTACAAAAGGCACAACAAAGAGCGCATCAAAAACAAGATCAAAAAAGCGCTCATACATCTTCGTTGTAGGTGGAGTCATGAGTGGCGTTGGGAAAGGCGTCGCCTCATCATCTATTGCAAAGATCCTCCAAGCACGCGGACTCACGGTAACGGCACTGAAGATTGATCCGTACATCAATGTAGACGCAGGTACCATGAATCCAACTGAGCATGGAGAAGTCTTTGTACTGCAAGGTGGACTCGAGACAGATCAAGATATGGGCAACTACGAGCGGTTCATTGGTGTTGATATCCCTGATATCAACTACATGACCACAGGGAGTGTGTACCAGACCGTAATCCAGAAGGAGCGGAATCTTGAGTATAAAGGGAAAAATGTACAGGTTGTTCCGGATGTCCCACTGGAAGTAATTCGTCGTATTAAACACGCTGCAGAAGTTGCAGACGCAGACGTTACTATCACTGAAATTGGCGGTACGATTGGAGAGTACGAAAATATCCTCTTCCTTGAAGCCGTCCGTATGATGAAGGGTGAAATGCCAGGGAGTGTTGCTGTGGTCATGGTTTCATACCTTCCAGTCCCAGGTTCCCTTGGTGAAATGAAAACCAAACCAACGCAACATGCCTCGCGAACACTCAATAGTGCAGGGGTATTCGCTGATTTCATTCTCGCCCGCGCGCCAATTGCTGTTGATAAAAAACGTAAAGAAAAGATTGCACGATTTTGTAACGTGCAGCCAGATCATGTCATCTCTGCACCTGATGTGAAAAGTATCTACGACGTGCCGCTTAATTTTGAACGGGATAAACTTTCAGAACGTATCTGCAGCGTGTTGAACTTGCCATGCAAGAAATCAAACCTCTCTACGTGGAAGCGTTTCGTTGACCGTTCAAAGGATACTCATGATACGGTACAGATCGCCGTGGTGGGGAAATACTTCAGTTCAGGAGACTTTGTGCTTTCGGATGTGTATATTTCAATACTCGAAGCGATTAAGTACTCTGCATATAAACTTGGTCTGAAGCCAGAGATTACCTACCTCTCCTCTCAAGACTTTGAAAATAAAAAGAACCTTCAGAAACTCAAGAAATTTGACGGGGTCCTTATTCCGGGAGGATTCGGTACAACAGGTATCCAGGGGAAGCTCAACGTCATCCAATACGTTCGTGAGAATAAGATCCCATACTTCGGTATTTGCTACGGTATGCAACTTGCGGTTGTTGAGTTTGCCCAGAATGTATTAAAACTCAAGCAGGTAAGTACTGCAGAAATTGATCCAACGGCAAAACATGTCGTTGTCGATATCATGCCAGAGCAGAAAGAAAAACTCGCAAAGAAGGATATGGGAGGTACGATGCGACTTGGTGAGTATCCTGCGGTTCTTGCGAAGGGAAGTATCGCTGCGAAGGCGTATGGAGCGACGACTATCTCTGAACGTCATCGCCACCGATACGAAGTGAGTCCAGACTACATCACAGAGATTAGTAGTGGAGGGCTCATCTTCTCAGGAACCTCACCTGACGGACGTTTGATGGAGATTGCAGAATTACCACCATCGAAACACCCATTTTTTCTTGGAGTGCAATTTCATCCAGAATTTCATGCAAGGCCGTTGGATCCGCACCCACTCTTCACTGCCTTTATTAAAGCGTCGTACGAGAGTAAGTAGCACGTAATAAAAGGCGCGAGGACGAAGTCCTCGCGCCTTTTATTATGCAATCTCACTCTTACCCAAAGGTAAACGCATAGAGTCGAACGGTACCACTCTTCACCCGTAGCTCGAGTGTATGACCCTCAGCGCGAGCATTGTGAATGAGTTTATAGAGCTGGCTTCCTTTGACAGTAACTGACCCGCTGACGACGTCGTCGCCACCTGCGGCATCAACACGTTTGCCGTCTTGCCAGACCTCTATTTCTGCACCACTGTCTGACTCTGCAACGATGTACACATCCTTCGCTGCGTATTTGTAAAGCACCGAAGAACCTGCTCCTCCCGATGCGTATTCTCTTTGGATATTCCACGTTCCGCCAAGATAGAGAGTATTAAGACCAGGAGTTTGTGGTTGTGTGAATTGTTGTTCACCAGAGAGGCCGGCTTTCCCATTTCCAAGGTATTCATTTCGGAGGCTTCCGAAATATGTTTCGGGACTATTTGACTGTGTCTTTACCTCAGTAATATTTGTTGCAGCGAGACTCCTATCAGACATGCTGTCCATGCCGAGCACGCTCGCTCGCTCCTTCAATAATTCTTGAATTTTCATTTCAGTTTCAGCGTAGTCGCCCTCACCGATGTGGTCGTACACAATAGTGCCGTTAATATCAATGAGATATTTGCGTGGCCAGTACTGGTTTCCGTATGCGCCCCATGTCGCATAGTCGTTATCAAGGACGACAGGGTAGGTGATGCCGAATTTTTCCATTGCCGCGCGAACATTATCAATGTTCTTTTCAAACGCAAATTCCGGCGTGTGGATGCCAACAATAATGAGACCTTCATCTTTGTACTTTTCATACCACGCAGCCATGTATGGGAACGTACGCTGACAGTTAATACATGAGTAGGTCATGAAATCGACGAGGATGACCTTTTTGCCAACGTAGTCAGACAGTGCGATCGGCGCGCCGTCGGTGTTTACAAATCCAGATGGATTTACAATCTCAACGTAGGGTTGTGTCTGATAGGAGTTACCATTCGTTCCTTGTGATTCTGATACGTTCGGATCATTCTGTTGGAGGAGTCTTTGTTCTATCTTTGTGATATCAAAGAATCCACTGTCGAGAATTGCGGTTTCAATTTTCTTTTCAATACCAAAAACAATCAAGAGTCCGAGAATGATGAAGAGTGCCCCCAAGACCTTTTTAAAGCTGCTGTGAGGGTCTGAGAGTACCCCAAGCTTGCTCGCAAAGCGTTCTCCAAGCATTGCGATGAGGAGAAGGACAATTGATAGCCCGAGTACATATGCAAGGAGGTAGATTGTTCCAAGGAGGAAACTTGCAGGAAGTACAGAAGCCAAAATCACAAAGTATGTTGGTGAACAGGTTGAGAAGATTGGTCCGAGCGATGCTCCGATGATCACATCGCCCCAAAAACTTTTCTTCTGATATCCTGCTCCCAATACTTTGTTTGAGTTACTTGAGAGTTTTGCGATACCGGGAATGTTTCCCCACAGGGCAGGAAAGAGCAGTGTAAGACCAAAGATGGTGAGTATACCGCCAGAGAGGTACATCCATGTCTGTGGTGGGATCATGATGAACGCAGTCGATACCTTCAGTATGTAGGTGAAGGCGATAATTGAGAGAGCAAGCGAGCCGACAACGATATACGGAGTATTTCTACTTCGTCCAGAGGCTGCAGAACCTACCACTACTGGAAGGAGTGGTAGGACGCACGGCGCGAGTACCGTGAGCAATCCCGCGATAAATGAAATAATAAGAAATGTCATACTAGATTACGTTGGTGAGGAGGGAAGTAAGTGTTGGTGAACTACTCCACTTTGTAATCATATTACCTTGTGCGTCTACCTGTACGAGCGTGTGTTGGTACGTAACGCCGTACTTTTGTTTGAGTGCGGTGGAATTATCGTAATCAACATCGAGGATCGTTACGCCTGCTGGGATGTCACTCCGGTGAGATTTAATATCAGCATCTAGCGCTCGACATGTTGGACACCACGATGCGCGGAAAAAGAGAATCACATCACCGTTATCAGCTTTTGCGAGCTTTTCCGGACTGTATGCTTCGTATGAACCATGATCACTCATTATAGCGTCTCCCTCCATCACCGTGTCATCTTTCATGCTGGTATCTTCCATCGTACTGTCGTCTTGCATCATCGTACCGTCATCCATCATTGCATCGTTACTGTCATTTTTAAGAAATGCATAACTGCTAATACCGATAACAATGAGAACGATAATAAGGATCACTGTCTGTGTTGTATTCATATTAAATTAAATTAACCTCCTTTCAATACATACAGTATAGGAAGGAGGTCGATAAATGTAAAGCTGGCTTTACACAGGTATATTACTCTTTCAGGTAGCTATCGAAATAGATTGAGTGACAGGTGTATCCATCAGGATTCTTTTGTAAATAATCCTGATGGTAGTCTTCTGCGGGCCAGAAGCGAGTAAATGGCTCCAAGGTTGTCACAACAGGGTCCTGCCACCGGCCAGACTCATTTACAATCTCAATCATTTCTTCAGCAATCTTTTTCTCTGCCTCATCTTGGAAAAAGATTGCTGATCGATACGAAGTACCAACATCATTCCCTTGCTGGTTGAGTGTGGTGGGATTATGAATTTGAAAGAAGAAATCAAGAATCTGTTTGTACGATGTCTTTTCAGAATCGTATGCAACCTCGAGCGCTTCTGCGTGCCCAGGATGGTTCTCGTACGTCGGGTTCTCATTTGTTCCACCGGTGTACCCAGCTTCGGTTGCGGTGACTCCGGGGAGGTCACGGATGAGGTCTTCCAACCCCCAGAAACATCCTCCCGCTATATATGCCTTTTTTATCATAGTGAAAATATTATTATCCCTTACTCCCTACAGGAGCTGTACACCTTGTCGATATTTTAGTTCGGCTTCCGCCTTCTAAAATATCAGGCAAGGTCTTGCGAAGCTCCAAGTGTTCGCTTCTCACCCCAGAAACATCCCCCTGCTATGTATGCCTTTTTTGTCATAGTTACACTTTTGGTTTTAGTTCGAGCGAGACGCTGTTAATACAGAAACGATCGCACGTCTTACCATCTTTCTCAGGTCCATCAGAAAAGACGTGACCTAGGTGCGCACCGCAGTTTTTGCAGCGTACTTCTACACGACTCATGCCACCGCTTGTATCTTCGTGAAGTGTGACCGCTTCGCGATTTGCAGGATCAGTAAATGATGGCCAGCCAGAGTTGCTTTCAAACTTAGTATCAGAAGAAAAGAGGGAAGCGTTGCACACGGCGCAGTGGTACATGCCGTCAGCTTTCTCGTCTACGTATTTACCTTTAAATGGCGCTTCGGTGCCGCTTTCACGCGCGACACGGTAGAGCTCAGGATTTTCATTCTTTAATTCGTCGTCGCTCTTCATAGAATATGAGATGTTAAGTCTACTATACATAGAAGTATAACACTTCTATGACTGAAACTATGGACTTTTACCCAATTCCATGGTTATATTCGGGTTGGAACGTAATCCTATATAAGGAGAGTTAGATGCACATTGTTCCTGCGCCCGAACAAGACAATCAGCCCCTTCCTGCCAATCAGCATTTGTGGGAGATTACGTGCAAATACACGCACACCCACAACGAGAAGATGGGCACGGAAGAAACCGTCACTGTCGTTGCCAGCAACCGAACTTCAGCAGAACAGGAGGCCAAGAGGCTTGCTGCCACTGAGGTCTTTGGCAACGACCTTCACAGGAGGTACTTCATGGTCACCAAGTCTGTCAAAAAAGGGTGACCGAGGGATGCAACAATTCTACTGTGTATGGGAGTTTGGCGGCGGTAACCACGGTGGTAACTTTGGCCGAAAAGGTACCATTGTGGTAACTGCCAAAACCCAAGCGGATGCCATTAGAGAGGCAAAAGAAACTGTTTGTGAAGAGACTCTTAATCTCGACGCAAGGAAATATGGTAAGTGCCTCTCTGTTATAGTTACAAAACTCGTTACGGAGGACAAATGACCTTCGCCCTTTCAACCAACGGAGCCGCGATCACCTCGATCGACGGCTCTCTTTGTTTATTCGGTTTCGATGCCGGTGAGGTCAGCAGAATTAAAGAGGACTCCAAACGTCTTGCACCACGTAAGTACATAGTGATACTCATCAAGGTTCACACCCTCAGGAATCTCGTAATTGATATTTCCCTCGGTAGCTTTTACTTTACCAATATTGATAAATTCTTTTGCATCAAGATCTTTTGCAAGGTATACGTAAATATCGGGTCCATTGATTGTTTTAAAATTTTCGTATCGTAGGTATGACGCTCCCTCAGCCTCAATAATCCTCACGGTGCCTGATGCAGGGTGTCCTGCAGTTCCGGTAACGGTGGCTGTCGGGGAAGATTCCGATTCTTGACCGATATTGGTTGGAGGTAATGCGTCATCCACTTTTATATTTCTAAAGAGGGGAGAGATTGCGTAGTAACCGAGTGCAATAATAAGAAGTATGATGACACCCACAGCGATATACCATTTTTTCATACGTATATTTTAGCATGTGGGATTTTTGTCTTTCTGTCTCTATTTATTTGAATGGTTGTTCAGGTACCTTTAAAGAAATGTGTATCTAATTCTCCTTCAAAAATCTTTTCCATGATCTGACCGAATTCCCCTCCATCAATAAGACGAAGTGAGGGTTGTGTGTCAGCATACATTCTTCCGCCCATTGTGTAATCGCTCGTGGTGATACACCACCCTTCACTTGCTTGATGGTGGTATGCCCCGACGAGTTGTTGAAGTGCAGGCCGACCGACATTATTACCTCTCTTATACCGCTTTACTTGGATAAGAATTTTTTTATCTTTGTCATATGCCTCGATATCGATACCACCATCATTACTAGGATTCGTCACCTTTATCCGAGTCAACCCCTCACTTTTTTCGAGGATATAAGCAACAAATTTTTCAAATTCAAAAGGATTCATGTTTTGAACTTGCGCAACAGTTTTAAATCCCTCGAAGCGTTTTTTATCGTGGGTACGTTTCTGTTCTTTTTTTATAAAGCGGAACACACGCATAATAGTGCGCCATGAAATAGAGAATAGTAGGAGCGCAATGAGGGCGACAAGAAGGTAATAACCAATATCAAGATGTAGGTTAGGGAGTTTAATGGATTCAGCACTTGCTACAATTGCCATAAGCGTGAGGATCGCAAGAAAAATTCCACTGATTGAAGCATTGGAATGTTTACGTCGTTTGAGCCTGCGGTGGTATTTTCGTCTCATGGGTCTTCTAAGACTTATATAATGAATATTTCATTAAGTAAAGTTCTTTTGTCGGTTTTTATAAGGACTCGATTCTCACAGCTTCAGTACAGGTTGTCGGTCAGGGACTCGGTCACGAATCACTAAGTAATTATATCGCTTGCTCATAATCTACTAAGTGTTCTCGACCCCGGCTCAGAAAACAGTCCACTGGACTGTTTTCTTCCGCCTTTCTCGTCCCTGACCGGCAGCTATAACAACAAAAATGCACAGCAGAAGCTGTGCATTTTTGTTGTAGCTGCCGGTCAGGGACTCGAACCCCAATAGCTGGTACCAGAAACCAGAGTCCTACCATTAGACGAACCGGCAATGTAATCCCTATATATTTTCTCTATGCTTGTTCGTCTAATGGGAGGGCGAGGAGTCCTACTGTCGAGCAAGCGAGCGTCGCGGGAGAGTTGGACTCTCCCATGACCGAGCGAGCGATGACAGGAAGCTTTGCTTACCATTAGACGAACCGGCAATATAGGAAGCGCCGTGGCGCGATTAGTACAGTAGCATATTTATTTCTATTTTTCAGCACTCGATTTGGGGGTCTGTTAGAATATCTCTATCGTATGAAACGGAAGAAGAAATTCACTATTACTTCAAAGGTGTGGCTGTGGCCGGGGGATATGGCCGCGTGGCATTTTGCGGGGATTGATAAGAAGCTGGCAAGTGAAATCACCGAGCTGTATGGAAAGAATCGTCGAGGATTTGGATCACTGCCCGTTATGGTGAAACTCGGGAAGACATCGTGGAAGACTTCAATATTTCCGGACTCACGTTCAGGCACGTATCTGCTCCCACTCAAAGTAAAAGTGCGCAAAGCAGAAGATATTTATGAAGATGATGAGGTGACCTTCACTATTGATATCCTTATATAAAATTTTGGCATAGAAAAAGCCCGAAGTGTCTGGTATGACACTCGGGCTAGTTCGTCGTGAACTGGGAACTCATCTTAATCTTTTCTTTTGCCGGTAGGCGGGTTTCTTAGTAGAGACGCGTCACCGCTTCTCTGTATTTCTTGCCGAAGGTGAGGAACAGTCCGGCATTCCACTTGAACGGATTGCCGTCGTATTCCTTGGTATCTAGGTCGGCGCGTTCGATTTCGTCGAGCTCGAGAGACCATTGCACGGCAGTTTCCTTGCCCTCGATATTGCCTCTCATTCCGGGATTCCAAAAGTTTTTCCAATCCGGATCGGGATCCGGATTGAAGTGTTTGCCAGCGACGGCGCGTGGCCGGTAGGCGTAGGCGTCTTCGCTGGCGGTCTCGGCGACCGCCTCCGAAATGGTGGTGTCGAGGACACCGTACGCGAGCCGAAGCTCGGTGAGGCGCTTGACCTCGTCTGGATCTGATCCACCACGGACCAAGATCCACTCGATGATTGGTTTGTGGTTGTCTGTGGCGGCTGCCTCGCTGTGTGCGAGGAAAAGGGAAGAAGTGTTGAGGCTGGTTGCCTCAGCGGAGGTTGTAGTGTCGAGAGACGCTACAACCAATTCTTGTGCCTGCGCCGCTGTGGTGAAGGTGTGGAAAGAAAGATAGGTGATGAGAAGAACGATGTAGCGGCGCATGAAAGCCCCCTATGTGTTGTTGTTGAACCTGCGGATATTATCGCATATATTAAAATATTGTCAAGTCAAGAGTAGGGAGGTGTGGATAACTATGAAAATATGGCTTAAAAACAACTGGGCCGCAAGCATTCGCTTGCGGCCCGTGAAAACCTTCAAATTTAGGAACTTATTCGTCGGTGGATCCCTTCCGGAAATCCTTCGGCTTCTTCTGCGGCTCGCGTTGCCACTTCTGCGTGCGGTCGTACGCCGGCCGAGTTTGAATATTGTTGTCGGTCGGATGTTGTTCGGCCCAGTCTTGGCCGAACCTTTCTGCCATACGCATTGATTTCTGCGCCATACTGAGGACCCTCCTTCTGTCCGTTTTGGAGCATATCGCATATAGACGATTTTGTCACTTTCGAGCACGCTGTCCGAGTTGGTCCAATATTGCTATACTAGGTGTATATGAAAAAAATAGTCTTTTTTAGTCTCCTCTTACTCATTATTATCTTCGCAGGTTGGTGGTATTACATGGTGTCACAGGGTGTTGATGATTCACAGGATGCAACAACTGTTCCGACTGGTGTAAACATTGCATACGCATGTAACGAAGGTGCAACAATTGCAGCAACGCTCTACCAAGGTGACGCGCCCGCAACCTCAACTCCGGGTGAGCCGCCAGTTCCTACAGGATCTGTACATGTAGTGTTGAGTGATGGACGGACATTTGATTTAGATCAAACTATTTCTGCAGATGGCGTACGGTACGCAAATGAAAATGAATCATTTGTATTCTGGTCAAAAGGCAACGGTGCCATCGTACTTGAAAACAACGAACAGAACACATACCTCGGATGTGTGCGTATTGCGGATGTATCAGAAGGATCTGATCTCGATGCGGTGTACCACAGTGGTGGTCTCGGTGTAACACTCCGATTCCCTGGTCTTGTCGCGTCAACATCTGAAGGATTGTCTGCGGATTACCGCGTTGATGAATCGTACGTATACCAAATGAACCCTGATACGAGCATTTACGGAGTGAAGTTTGCAATTCCAACGCAAATGGCGACGGGAACCAACCTTTCTGCAGACAGTTACTTCAGTATTGAAACGATTCCGGACGCTACAACGTGTGACGCGGGCATGTTCCTCGATGGTGAGTATACGGCAGTCTCTCTTAATGACGGTGATACAACGTATTCCGTAGCAACATCAAGTGGTGCAGGCGCAGGGAATCGATATGAGGAAACAGTCTTTGCGCTCCCTGGTATCAATCCGTGTATGGCTGTTCGATACTTTGTACACTATGGCGTTCTCCAGAACTACCCAGAAGGGACCGTAACTGAGTTTGATGCAGCAGCTTTGACTGCAGCTTTCGACACTATCCGCCGTACGATCGTTGTGAGTCGATAACCGGTTACGTTATGGAACTTACTCAACAAAAATGTGAAGCGTGTGAAGGTGGCGTACTTCCGCTTAATAAGGTGGAAGCAGATATTCTCCTTACTCAAATTCCAGACTGGAGTGTCTCTGAAGACACAAAGACTATTAGTCGTTCGTATACCTTTGCAGATTTTAAGGAAGCATTAGCATTTGTGAATAGGGTAGGCGAAATCGCTGAATCAGAAGGACATCATCCTGACATTCACCTTACGGACTACAAGAACGTGCGGATTGATCTCTCAACGCACGCTATTCTAGGACTTTCAAACAACGATTTCATTCTCGCTGCAAAGATTGATGCGTAAAGAGTAGAGAAGCACCTGTTTTGGTATATATATGAAATTTGCGTACGTTGCCGCGAGCTAATTTTCATCATTTCTTCATGGAGTGTCCGTATAATATAAAGCGAAGATCGACATTATCATTATATTAAAATTTGGTTGGTGACGATATGCAGGGTGCATACGTCGCTCATCAATAATCAATTATATTACTATGGGAATTCTAGCATGGGTCATTCTTGGAGGTATTGCAGGTTGGATCGCGTCGCTCGTTATGCACACAGATGGAAATCAAGGTATATTCCTCAACATTGTTGTAGGAATAATCGGCGCATTTATCGGTGGACTCGTCTTCAACTTCTTTGGAGGCGCAGGTATCACAGGGTTCAACCTCTATAGTCTGGTAGTCTCAGTACTCGGTGCTGTCATTCTATTGTGGCTTACAAAAATGGTTACCTCTTCGTAAGGTATTACCGTGGGAGGCCAGGAGATGTCTAATGCAACATACGTATGCACAAAGATACTATTCACAACACATCGTTCTCTGAACGAAAACGAGCGTTTGAAATCGCTCAAAATAATGGTCTAACAATTTCTGACCCGGTTGTTCGGCAGGGATTAGTACAGATGTCTCTTCAGGAGACTATCCAATAGGCTTCTCCGTGGAGACCGCCGCAGAGGATTTTGCATTTAGCAAGGTCCTCTGTTTTGGTATATACGTTCAGCACATACAGAGCGGTATGGTATCGTTGTGGATATGGACGCAATTGTGCACGTCGTACTATTCCTCACTTCGCTTGCTGTTATTTGGTATTTCAGCGGTAGTCTCATTGAGACCGTGAATCAAATCGCTCGCCATATTAATAAAAGTGGCTTTGTGGTCGCCTTTTTTATTCTCGGGTTCTTTACCTCCATTAGTGAAATTTCAGTTGCCGTTAATGCTTCACTCGAAGGAGTACCGCAAGTTTCGGTAGGGAATCTTGTTGGCGCATCGTTTGTTATTTTGCTTCTCATTGTGCCGCTTCTTGCGGTTGCTTCAGGTAAGATTGAGCTTAAGAATACGCTCACTGACCGAAATTTGATACTCGCATTGCTCGTATCGGTCCTTCCGGTACTTTTTGTTATCGATGGTAGTGTCACGAGGCAAGAAGGTTTCCTGCTCCTCGCTGCGTACGTCACGCTTCTCTTTGCAATCCGTAATCAGCCGCAGATACAGGATGTGGAAATAGAGATACCAGAACCAGAGACAACATCGCGGTTATGGTTTTATATAACAAAAACAGTCATCGGTGCCGTCGTCATATTCTTTGCGGGTCATATCCTAGTGACTGAGTCTGTATATTTTGCAACCGCACTCTCTGTCCCGCAATCTATTATCGGGCTCGTACTCCTTTCCATTGGGACCAACGTGCCTGAGATTATGGTGGCAGTGCAGGCGCTTCGGAAAAAACAGAAGGCGATTGCGTTTGGGAACTATCTTGGTTCAGCGGTGACTAACACTCCAATCTTTGCATTTCTTGTGCTCGCAAACGGCACGTTTACCATTGCTTCGGAACAATTCCTCGTTACCGCGATACTGATGTGCTTCGGGTTTGTACTCCTTGCTATCTTCGTTCGTTCAAAATGCACACTTTCAAGGCGGGAAGGTATCGTTCTCTTTAGCTTCTATGTTCTCTTTATTCTGGCACAAACAATCAGTATCGCTGCAATCGTCGGGCAGTAATCCCACAGGAGTACCCAAGACGGCATTGTATTTTTGTACGTACACGCTACGCTAATGGGTATATGCAAACAATGTTTCCAATCATCATCGACGTTTTATTTAGTCTCGGGCTGACGTGGGCAGTGGGCTCTTCTACATTTGCGATTACTTTTTATATGGTCGCACTTTCAGATGGCACCATTGATCCTTCTGAAAAACGCCTTATGCACACGGTATACCACGTTCTGCGCATTGGGCAGGCGCTTCTTATTTTGGCGCTCATCGGCTTTGCACTGCAGCCAGGGTTTGTGGTGACGAATGTCTATATCGCACAATGGTTTTTGATCGGTGTTGTAGTTCTTAACGGATTACTCATGACAAAACACGTTATGCCGATGCGGTTCGGTCCCATTCTTGCAGGAGGGTCTTGGTACGCACTATTCTTTGTTTCGACTCTCCCATTTAACGAAACACCACTCTGGATAATTGCAACAATATATATAGGATTTCTTGCTTTCTTTTACGTTTGTTTTAACGGCTTTAAGAAGAAGTTTGTAAAAACACAGGCATAATCCCAGACGGTCTCGGTGCGGGGTATACTATAGATAGACAGTTTGAGCGTAGTAATGAAGCAAGTTACTAATCTAATTCTAAGTATTCTATGGACATTTCAATTTTTTTGGCGCAAGTATTTGGGCTCTATTTCGTGATAACAGGGATAGCAATGATTGTTCGACCACGAGCGGTTGAGACACTGATTGCGACACTCGCAAAACGAGATTTTATTTTTGTAACCGGGTTTGTCGCACTCTTTATAGGTGTACCGTTGGTGCTTATGCACAATATCTGGGACGGAACATGGCGTGTCGTTGTTACGGTTATCGTCTGGGCAGCACTTCTTAAGGGGGTGATGCGACTCTTTATGCCCGACATGACGGCAGAGTGGGGGAAACGACTTGCAGGCAATCGCAACATGATACGACTTCTCGTGTGGGCAATCACACTTGTTGGTTTCTATCTTCTGTACGTAAGTTTCTAACGAGTTACATTTTCGTACACAAAAATTTTTCATGAACGTTTAACCGTTTCTAACGGAGGGATACATTTATCTCCATAGTGGCCAGTACTTTCTCATATACAGAACATATGCCGGGGATTACAATGTGTATGAAAGTCACTTTTATATACATGGATGCATATAGTTATCGTCGCGGGTTCACGCTTATCGAGCTTCTCGTCGTTATTGCCAATAAAGGCGTATTAAGTAAAAGGAATCGCGTGGTATACTTTTTTGTATGAAAAAAGGAATTATTGCAATTGTCATCGTTGCGCTTATTGCGGTAGCAGGATTCGGCTATTATAAAGGCTGGTTTTCTGGATCTCCAGAATCTTTTAAGGGGGCAACGCTCACTGTCCCTGGGACGAAAGATATTACCGTTGTCCTTGATACGACATCACCAAGTTCAACCAATAATTACCCAATGGGGGAATACAATGACGGCGACGCTGAACGCGGTACCGTTGTGGTGCTTGAGGATAAAGCAGAAAAAATGAGTGATGGACGCACCGTTGCGCCATTTGCACATAATTCCGGCGGCTCAGGAGAATTTTTATACCTTGGACTCTTTGATGCAAAACTAAAACATCTCAGTTCATTCCCGATTGGTGACCGCATCGATATTACCAGTATCGACGTTTCTGGAATTACCATTACGATCAATTATATGATTCATGGAGAAGGGCAGGCAATGTATGAGGATCCAAATACACCAGCCACACTCACACTTGATGTTGTGGGAGAGAAGTTGGTAAAGCGTATCGTCAATTAAGGTTACGAACCGACGAGTGGCACAAAGGCGAATCCTTTGAAGCGCTCAGTCGTGTGGTTCTGTGCTGAAGTGCGTGTTATACGACAAATGTACGGGCCGATGGGAATTATCATTATTCCACCGACAGTGAGCTGTTCGACGAGTTCTTGTGGTAGCACATCGGTGCTTGCAGACACGACAACTCGGTCGTAAGGAGAATGTTCAGGAAGTCCGAGTGTATTTCCTGTGGGAAGTACTTCTACATGCGGGAGATTATACTTTGCAAGATTTTCCTTTCCAAATGCGGTGAGTTCAGGAATACGCTCGACTGCATAGACATGACCTGTGTTTCCAACGATGTATCCCATGAGCGCTGCCATCCAGCATGAGCCGGCTCCTACTTCGAGCACTGTTTGACCTTTTGTCAAACAAAGGTGTTCAAGCATGAAGGCAGCCGTGTACGGACGGACTGTTGATTGCCCATACCCAATAGGGAGGGGGAAATCACCGTATGCATCTTTTTTAAATTTTTCGGGGACAAAATCAATACGATCAATACGTCGAAACGCATCAACCACCACAGGAGTTTTGAGAACCTCCTCATCTCGGTAGAGTTTTGTGATGAGACCTGAAAGAAAGCCAGTCATAAAAATTATGTACCTACGGCCCCTTGTCAGCCACCAGTGCTAACACTGTAATTGTGTCCTCATTCTCGGGAATGTCAATAAAAAGAAAAAGGCCGTACCCGAGGGTCGTGCCTTACTCATTCAGAGTATTAAAGTTTGATACGGACTGGCCGTGGGATTGGTCTTCGGGGATATTTTTTCCCGATAGCCAAATAGAGATACTTTCCAAATCCGAGAGAAAGCTGTACCAGTTCGACGGCCCCTGCATAGTATGCGTCAAGTGCCTTCTCTTGGGTGTGACGGGCATTTATCCGTCTGTACTCGATGTCTCCTGCCAGAAATCCGTCGTAGTAACATTGGATAACTCCTGGCTCGATCGTGCTCAACCTCTCCACTGTCTCGGCAGTTGGGAGGAGTATTTTTGCCTTGTTGATTTTTTGAACCTTCATTTTTCTTCTCCCAAAATGAAATATCGACCTCCATCATTACATTAATAAAACTGACCTGTCAATTTATTTATTTGAGTCTATACTCAAGAGGTGCTCTGGAATTTCTACTTACTACGATACAACGAGTTTATATGCAAAGATTAAAAAAGACGTCCTCTAATCATTAGTAGTCTTCGTATGGGTCGACGGAGTGATACGGACCTTTTATTTTTTCTATTTGACAATATTCTGCAGATTTTGCCCAACCGTCACAGGGATCAAATCGGCTTATATCTAAAATTATTCCAGCTAACAGAGCAGAAAATACAGCTGTTGCAGCAAGTAGACTTACTGTTTTTGTAAGTTTTTCCGCTTGGGTGTCAGCTTTTTGAACCAGAAAATTCTCTTCTACCGAGGTGTAGAGATAGTAAAAAACAAAAATAAAGGTTGACCAGCGTATAAACTGTGAGTAGTTTTCAGGATCATTCCAAAATGAGACAATACCTGAAATGAGAATTGCTGTTAATAAGATTGCAAAAAACTCCCTTACTTTATTGAATTTCATAGATATGTTTTTAGTCCGTTTACAGTTTCCCACTCAAATGGTGGGTGTGGAGAGAATCGAACTCTCAAGGTCTTGCGGCCAATGGGATTTGAATCTCATTAATTTGTCATGAATACATTTGGTGGGCGAGGAGAGACTTGAACTCTCACGACCTTTCGGCCAATGGGATTTGAATCCATCGCGTCTACCATTCCGCCACTCGCCCATCAAATACATTCATGACGGGTAATCAGCCTACCGGGCTGATTACTACCATTTTTACCCCGCACCAAAATCAGCGAGAGATAAAACAGGCACCAAAGAGAGATTGTGAGATTTTGGTGCCGGGGCCGCCACTTCTTGTGGCGACATTACTGTAGCAGAAAATAGTGAACTTATAAACACAACCCTTCAGATTGAGCATGCTAGAATGAAGAAAATCCCATCAGTGGGGTAGGCGTATTATTGGAGGTAATCACACGGGCTTTTATGGCATACGAGAGTAATTCAATTTTTTGGGTAGAACTAGAAAAAATCGTCCCCAATCCGTACCAGCCGCGGCGTGAATTTGATGAGTCAAAGCTTAAGGAGCTTGCAGAGTCAATCCGGATGTACGGGTTATTGCAGCCAGTCACGGTTATTCGGAAAGAAATTTCTTTAGAAGACGGCGCATTCAAGACTGAGTATGAACTTATCGCGGGTGAGCGCCGTCTTCGTGCATCAAAGATTGCAGGACTCACACAAATCCCCGTCATCATTCGAACAGGGGAAGAGAGTGACCTCATGAAGCTTGAGCTCGCTATTATTGAAAACTTGCAACGAGAAGACCTCAATGCGGTTGATCGTGCGAAGGCGTTCAAGCAGCTTGCAGAGCAGTTTAAAATCTCACATGCGGATGTTGCAAAGAAAGTGGGACGAAGTCGTGAGTATGTCTCAAACTCAATTCGCCTCCTCCTCTTGCCAGACACTATCATCAACGGACTTTCAAATGGTGATATTTCTGATGGTCACGCGCGTACACTCTTAATGCTCAATGATCGTCCTGAAGAACAAGACGTTGTCTTTCGCGAAATTCTCCTCAAGAAACTATCAGTACGTGAAGTTGAGCGCATCAGTCGAAAAATTGCGACAGATAAGGTTCGCAAGCAAACATGGAAAGATACTGATCCGGAACTTATTGCAATCGAGAAGCAATTTACCGAATCACTCGGTACCCGCGTACAGATTGCAAAGACTGATTATGGAGGGAAGGTGACCATCGATTATTTCTCAGCTGAAGATTTGCAGAAGCTGCTGGCAACACTTGCGAAAAAGCATCCCGAAGCAGTTGCAGCCAGTGTTGCAGATATTGCCGCAGCAACCCCACTCATGGCATCTGAGGCAGAACCAGTCATCCAAAGTCCCGAAGACGCACCGATTGAATCGCGTGAATGGCGCGAGGAGCCTGAAGATAAGGGGATGTATCAGACGCCTGAAGCACGAGAGGAAGAGCTTGCGAAAGAGGAAGAATCGGAGGACGAGGAGCTGTATTCGATCAAAAACTTTAGTTTGTAGGGAAACCACGGTTTAATTTTGACCGTCCCTACAGGAAGCGGTAGAATGAGAGAAAGAGGCGTAGTACGCTACCGCCGGTAGTTCGGTACGCTCATTTTGGAGGTTTATTCTGCGGTAGCACATACGTTATGCGTCAATCACAACTATTCACAAAAACACGAAAAGAAGCACCGTCAGATGAGGTGTCCAAGAATGCACAACTTCTTATTCGTGCAGGATACGTACATAAAGAAATGGCAGGCGTGTATGATCTCCTCCCGCTTGGACTCCGTGTGATTGAAAAAATCAAAGGCATTGTCCGTGAGGAAATGAATCGTGTGGGCGGGCAGGAACTCCTCATGAGTAGTTTGCAGCGGAAAGAATTATGGGAGCAAACCGATCGATGGAGTGATGAGACTGTTGACGTATGGTTTAAGTCAGAACTCGCTGTTGGCGGTGAAGTGGGATTTGGCTGGAGTCATGAAGAACCAATTATGGATATGATGCAACAGTACGTTGCAAGTTATAAAGATTTGCCTGCGAGTGTCTATCAATTTCAAACAAAACTTCGTAATGAGCTCCGCGCAAAGAGCGGCATTATGCGCGGTCGGGAATTTATCATGAAAGACATGTACTCGCTCCATGCCACAGAAGAAGACCTCAACGAATACTATGAGAAGGTAAAACAGGCATACCTCGTTATTTTCAAGCGTCTTGGACTCGGTGCTGATACGTACGTTACGTTTGCCAGCGGTGGCGCATTTACAAAATTCAGTCATGAATTTCAAACAGTATGTGACGCCGGTGAAGATGTTTTGTATGTACATCGCGGAAAGAACATCGCAGTGAATGAAGAAGTGCTCGATGAAGCAGTGAAGGAACTCGGCCTTGAGAAAGATCAATTGGAAAAAGTGAAGAGTGCTGAGATTGGAAATATCTTTAACTTTGGTACCGATAAAGCTGCACAAATGGGAATTACGTTTGCGAGCAAAGAAGGTTCAAAAGATCCTGTTTTCCTCGCGTCGTATGGTATCGGTATCACACGTGCGCTCGGAGTGATTGTTGAGAAATTTGCAGATGAGAAGGGGATTGTCTGGCCGGAGAGCGTTGCGCCGTTTACGGTGCATCTCGTAGGCCTCAATAGTGACGATGACGCCGTTCGCGATTACACAGACGGTCTGTATACAACGCTCACCGAAGAAGGAGTTGAGGTACTCTACGATGATCGTGATGCACGTACGGGAGAAAAATTTGCAGACAGTGATCTGATTGGTATCCCGTACCGTGTAGTCGTTTCTAAGAAAACTCAAGAAGAGGGAAGGTTCGAGGTCGTCACTCGGAAAACGGGTGAGGTACGATTCCTCACCGAAGAAGAATTATTGAATGATTTTATGCCGACTGGTACGGAAGAAGATAATGATTAAGCAGATTAAAGACAGCATAAATAAAATACTAGAATCAGTGTCGACAGACATTGGTATTGATCTTGGTACCGCAAATACGCTTGTGTATGTAAAAGGGAAAGGTGTCGTGCTCAACGAGCCAACGATTGTTGCTATCAACAAGAAAACGGGTCAACTCGTCGCCGTGGGGAATGAAGCAAAGACTATGCAGGGACGCACGCCGTCTCACATTGAAGTAGTGCGGCCGCTCGTTGATGGGGTTATCTCTGACTTCGAGGTGACTGAAGAAATGATTGCGTATCTCATCGCAAAGGTCCGCGGAAGCTCACGATCACTCATAGCGCCACGAGTACTCATCGGAGTACCGTCTGGAATTACAAACGTTGAAATGCGTGCAGCACGTGACGTTGCGAAGAATGCAGGCGCGCGTGACGTCTTTCTCATTGAAGAACCTGTCGCAGCGGCGATCGGCGCAAAGCTTCCAATTCACAAAGCGGAAGGGAACATGATTATCGATATCGGTGGCGGTACGACGGACATCGCAGTTCTCTCACTGTCAGGTATTGTAACGTCGCGTAATCTTAAGGTCGCGGGAGACAAACTCAATCAAGATATCGTGAGTTACATTCGCGACCAGTTTAAGGTGCTCGTTGGAGAACGTACTGCAGAAGATACAAAAATCTTCCTTGCGTCGGTCGAGCAGAATGCTGAATCGAAAGAAATGATTGTTCGTGGTCGTGATGTGGTTACCGGACTTCCGCGAGAGGTTGTAATTACTGACGTTGATATTAAGGAAGCGATTGCATCCTCAATCCACGCAATCGTGGAGTCGGTGCGTGATGTGGTTGAAGAGACACCGCCCGAGGTGCTTGCTGACGTGATGCAGAGAGGCATCTATCTCTCGGGCGGCGGGGCACTCATTCCGGGGGTTGCAGCACTTCTTGAAGATGTGCTCAAAGTGCCGGTTATTGTCGTACCAGACCCGCTGCGTGCCGTTATTCGTGGAAGTGGTATGGTATTAGAGAATCTTGAAGCATATGCGGGATTACTCATTGAAAAAGAAGGAGAACTTTCGCCGCGGATATAAGCATCCGCTTGCGCGCGCTGCGATTATTGTCGTTGTTGCGTTACTGCTCGTGTATGTGTTCGGCGGTCTCATTGGTGGCGCCACCGCAGTTTTGGTAAAGCCGTGGTACGCGGCTACTTCGTGGATGCATGATGGAACGGGTATTATCCCAACCTATCTTCGAAGTGCACAGTCGTATCGTGATGAGGTGACGCGACTTAGTGACGAACTTGCACAAGCACATCTCAATGACGAAGAGCGTCAATTCTTAGAATCTGAAAATACAGAGCTCAGAGCACTCCTCGGTGATACAGAAGGTGCGACGCATGAGCGTATTGCTGCAGGCGTCATCGGACGACCACCGTTTATTCCATACGACACACTGATGCTTGATCGAGGAACAGACGACGGAATTCTCCTCGACGCGCCGGTGTACCATTTTAATAATCAGCTCATTGGATTTGTGAGTAGCGTGTCAGGGCACAGCGCGGTTGTGACACTTCTCTCTGCACCAAATTTTGAGACGACGGTGTACGTGTTCGGTCCAAATATTTATACAACAGCGCGTGGTGTTGGAAACGGTGTGGTGCGCGTGAGTGTGCCACAAAACATCGCTATTGCAGAAGGAGATAGTGTTGTCGCTCCGACGCTCGAACAGGGATTCATTGGAAGGTTTGGCGTGATACGTTCTGAATCGTCAGAACCAGAACAATACGGGTTTGTACTTCCGGATAATTCAATTCAGTCATTTCGTCTTGTGAGCGTTGGAGTACGTCCGGTCACTGAAGTATCGTTTGACGCCGCAAAAAACAATCTAGAGAGTGCAAAGAGCAGCTTATTCACCATTCCTGTTCCTGCAGATGTTCTGGTCGATGAACATGCAACATCAACTGATCCTGTTGATACTACAGGCGAGGAGGCATCAACAACTGCCGAGTAATATGCGCGTACTTGCATACATGGTGGTACTCGCGCTCGCGTTTACTATGCCACTCTGGGTCTTTGTTATTGCGGCAGCCCTGTACTTTGCGCGGTGGAGTGGAGGTGAATTGCTTGTCATCGCGGTGTGCGTCGATGCACTCTTTGGATCGCACGGAACGTTTAGCGGGCTGTTGTACACCGCAATAACGGGAGGACTCTATCTATTTGCCGCGGCGATCAAACCGCAGCTTCGTATCTATCAAGATCTCATATGATTTTTTCTTTCTTTGGATTTCGCAAACGACGTATTAAAAAGAGTGATATCTCACTCGATGAAATTTTACTCGATTCATCAAACCTTCCTGCATTCAATACCGGACGCATGGAAGGAAAACTTGAACAACCGATTGGGAAGCGAAACATCGTCGCTGTCGGCCTACTCTTTCTTATTGTGGTATCGGTATTTGGATGGAAGCTCTTTACTCTGCAAATTGTAAACGGAGCAGCCTTCGCTGAGCGAAGTAAACAGAATGGTCTCCTCGATACGCTCATTGTTGCGGAGCGTGGTGTGGTGCGCGATCGAAACGGAGAGTTGCTCGCATGGAATGAAGTCGATCAAACGGGAGAGTATAACTTTCCGGTGCGCGCGTACTCTGATCGGCAAGGCTTAGGGCAGGTGATTGGCTACGTGAGTTATCCGCAAAAGGATACGTCGGGATTTTATTTTCGTGAGGAATATCTTGGACGTACCGGCATCGAAGAATCATTCGATACGCTCCTCGCTGGCAAAAACGGACATCAACTTGTTGAAAGTACCGTGCATGGTGAAGTGATTTCTGAACATGTGATTGATGTCCCACAGAAAGGGAAAGACATTGAACTCTCTCTTGATGCAGGCCTTACCGAGTTTATGTATCAAACCATTTCCTCATCAACAAAGGAGACAGGTTTCCGAAGTGGTGCGGGAGCAATTATGGATGTGCAGACGGGAGAAATTCTTGCGATGACGAGCTTCCCCTCATATGACCCAGAAATTCTCTCCGATGGGGATGATGTCGCTGCGATCGCTGCGCTCAACAAGGATACACGCTTCCCATTTCTCAATAAAATTACCGGTGGCGTGTACATCCCTGGTTCGATTGTAAAGCCGTTTGTGGCATACGCTGCACTTGCGGAGAATGTCATCAGTCCGGATAAAATCATTGTGTCAAACGGTTCTATTAGTATTCCGAATCCATACAATCCTTCGAACCCGTCTATCTTCAATGACTGGCGTGCCCACGGTCCTATGAATATGGTCAAAGCGCTCGCATTCTCATCTGACGTGTATTTCTATGAAATTGGTGGGGGATTTAAGGATCAGCCAGGGTTGGGAATCTTAAAGATTGATGAATATATGAAACTCTTTGGTATTGGAGAAAAAACAGGCATCCCACTCTTCGGTGAAGTGTCCGGCACGATTCCAACACCCGAGTGGAAAAGGAAAACATTTGATGACGATTGGCGTCTCGGGGACACCTACTTCACTTCAATTGGTCAGTATGGATTTTCAGTCACACCGCTGCAGATGCTTCGTGCGTACGCGGCGCTCGCAAACAATGGTACACTGCTCCAGCCGCAAGTAATAAAAGATTCATCACTCGTCGGCACTGATCTCGGTTTGAACCAAGATGACCTCGCTGTTGTTCACCAAGGTATTCGTGAGACAGTTATTGGTGAAGGTGGTACGGTCGGGGTGCTCCGTCGAAATGATGTCACCATTGCAGCAAAATCAGGTACTGCTGAGCTCGACTCATCAGACACCTACCTCAATACGTGGGTAGCGGGATACTTCCCGTATGAAAAACCACGATACGCGTTCATTTTGTTTATGGAAAAAGGTCCATATACAAATACGGTGAGTGCGGGACGAGTGATGAACAAAGTGTTCGACTGGATGACCATACATCGACCAGACTATCTGTTGGAGGAAGAGTAGGACGCAAAATATGCGTTTCATCCACAGATTTGACCAAGCCTTATTAGTGCGTATAATTGGAGTCACACATTTGAATACATATCTATGAATGATCAACACGACGCGTTTCTAACGCCTGAAAAGTTTGAAGAATTAAAGAAAGAACTTGAAAACCTCAAGACTGTCCGCCGCAAGGAGGTCGCTGAATCACTTGAGTACGCTCGTTCACTCGGAGATCTCTCAGAAAACGCTGAGTACCAAGAAGCTCGCGATATGCAGGCAGCTATCGAAGAACGCATTCTTCACCTCGAACAAGTCATCAAAGAAGCAAAGATTGTCGCAGGGACAAACAAGGGTGATGTTGTCGGGCTTGGAACTGAAGTGACCATTCAAAAAGACAAAGACAAAGAGAGTCGCACGTACACCATCGTTGGTTCAGAAGAGGCCAATATTCAAGACCACAAGCTCTCATACCTCTCACCGCTCGGTGAAGCGCTCATGGGAAAGACAAAAGGTGAAGCATTTACCTTCGAAACTCCGACAGGAAAGCAGAACTATAAAATCCTCAAAATCTCATAGAAAGAAAAGCCCCGCTCACGCGGGGCTTTTCTTTTCCCATTTTAAACGGTACGATAGCCTTACTATTCTATATGTTTTGGGCAGAAAAAATTGCAAATGATGTCGTGCGCAAATATGACGCACGTATTAAGAAGGGGGAGTCAATCATTGTTCGCGATGAAAAAACAGCGTCAGGACGGGTACATGTCGGCTCTCTTCGAAGTGCCTCACTCCATGCAATTGTTGCTGACGTCCTCGCGTCGGAAGGTGTCCCTGTTACGTTTCATTTTGAAATTAATGACTTCGATCCGATGGACGGGATCCCGTCGTATCTTGATGAAGCAGAGTATACAAAGTACATGGGAATGCAGCTGTATAAGATTCCATCGCCAGAACCAGGGTTTGATAATTTTGCAGAACTCTATGGACAAGAATATGTACGAGTACTTGAACAGTTAGGATTTGGTGCGCAGGTATATCGCGCAAGTGAGTTGTACCTGTCAGGGAAGATGAATGACTTGATACGCACTACACTGGAAAAGCGAAATGATATTCGACGTATTTATGCAGAGGTGTCTAAAAGTGAGCGGCCAGAAGATTGGCATCCACTGAACGTAGTGTGCGAAAACTGCGGGAAGCTTAGTTCTACAAAAGTAACTGATTTTGATGGTGAGACAGTTGCGTACACTTGTTCGTCAGATACGATTTCGTGGGCGGAGGGGTGTGGGCATAGTGGACGGATATCGCCATTTGATGGGAACGGAAAACTTCCGTGGAAAGTAGAGTGGGCAGCAAAGTTCGTTGTGCTCGGTGTTCACTTTGAAGGTGGCGGTAAAGATCATTACTCAAAAGGTGGTGCACGGCAGGTTGCAGAAGCGATTTCACGTGAAGTTTTTATGTTTGAACCACCGTACGGAGTGTTCAATGAGTTCTTCCTTATTGGCGGTAAGAAGATGTCTTCATCAAAAGGAAATGCCGCAACGGCAGTAGAGCTTGCAGAGCTTCTTCCAACACACATACTGCGGTTACTGCTCCTCAAGACCCCAATCAATCGTCAGATAGACTTTGATCCAGATGGGGATGCTATCCCTGTTCTCTTCGATACGTATGATCGTCTTGCAGAAAAGACGTGGAGTGGAGTGGAGGATGATGATTCGGTACTCTTTCAATTCGTACACACTCCAGCAGAACGATCGCATATTCATAAACGCTTCCTCCCACGATTTTCACAAATCGCGTTCTTTGTACAAATGCCGCACATGGATGTTTTTGAGGAGGTGGAGAAAATGAAAGGTTCACCACTGACTGATGAGGATCGTACAGAAGTTGACCTCCGTGTTACTTATGCAAAGCGTTGGCTTGAGACGTATGCTGATGAGAAATTCATTTTCGTGCTGCAGGAAACATTGCCACCACATGCAGCAACTCTCACTAATGAACAAAAACAAGCACTCGCACAATTTGCGACAAGAATAGAATTAGCAGATGAGTTCACTGGAGAATCGCTTCATAAACTTTCACATGAAATAAAAGAAGGACTATCGGGACTTTCAGCAGGGGATTTTTATGCCGCCATTTATGCAGTATTTCTTGGAAAGGAAAGTGGTCCGAAAATAGGATGGTTCCTCAGTACTCTCGATAAAGACTTTGTTATCAAACGTCTGACCTTAAAAGCTTAATCTAGGTTAGTCTGACTAACCTAGAGATAGGGAGAGAACAGCGGGCGAATGCCCGCTGTTCTTTTTTATGCTCATGCATGGGTTTTTGGCGGGGGATTGTCCACAGGTAAAGGGGAGAATAGTGGCGCGTGGTGGGACAAAGTGGTGTATACTAGCAATTAAGTGGGAAGGAGTGGTAAACTGTTCAAACGAACGTTTATCGGACTTAACTATGGAGACAGCCTATGCTCATCGGCGAATACACACACAGCATTGATGCAAAGAAACGTCTTTCACTTCCAAGTAAGTGGAGAACGGAGCTTGGTAAAAAGTTGATTGTGACGCGAGGGCTCGACAACTGTCTCTTTGTCTATCCGCAGAAAGAATGGAATCGCATTTCCGATAAAATCGGCCAGCTCCCATTCGGACAAGCGGACACTCGAGGATTCAACCGATTCTTTCTCTCTGGAGCGGTTGAGGTGGAGGTTGATAGTGTGGGACGCATTCTCGTTCCAGATTTCTTAAAGGAATTTGCATCACTGACATCAAAAGTGGTGTTTGCAGGTATCCATGACCGTGTAGAAATTTGGGATGAAAAGAAGTGGACTGACTACAAACGCAAGATTGAAAAGCAAGCTGATGCGCTCGCTGAAAAACTTGGAGAAATAGGAGTCCTCTAAAAGCCACAAACAAATTCCGTATGACAACAACGCATGTAACCGTCCTGAAGAAGGAGGCAGTCGAAGGACTGTCGCTTCGACCTGAGGCAATCATCGTTGATGCAACACTCGGAGCAGGTGGCCACGCGCGCGACATACTCTCACAACTCAATTCAGACGGCATGCTTATTGCACTCGACGCTGACGAGTCTGCAATCGAAGCGCTTGAAGGAGAGCTTAAGGGAGATGCAACAGTGCATCTCATTACCGCAAACTTCAGAACGCTCGATTCAGTACTTACCAAGCTCGACGTACCACACGTTGATGGCGTCCTCGCAGACCTTGGATGGCGTATGGAGCAGTTCGCAGGTGGAGGGAAAGGATTTTCTTTCCAACACGACGAACCGCTCACTATGACCTTCGGGAATCCAACAGATGAGGATTCCTACCCGTTCACTGCAAAAGACATCATCAATGAGTGGAGCGAAGAATCAATCGCAAATGTGCTCAAAGGATACGGTGAGGAGCGATTCGCGAAGCGAATCGCTCGCAAGATTGTCGAAGAACGAGAATCAGCACCTATCGAGACCTCAGGACAGCTTGTGGAAATTATTTCATCAGCGGTTCCTGGGTTCTACCGAACAGGGAAGACACACCCTGCGACTCGCAGTTTCCAAGCACTTCGCATCGCCGTCAATGACGAACTCGCAAGCCTTGAAGAGTTCATTCAAGTAGCGGTACAGCACCTCTCTCCGAACGGAAGACTTGCGATCATCACTTTTCACAGTATCGAAGATCGCATCGTCAAGCACACGTTTCGAACACTCGCCGCAGAACACGGCATGACCATCATTACTAAAAAACCAGTTACCGCATCGAAAGAGGAATTAGCAGAGAATCCTCGAGCACGAAGCGCCAAACTACGCATCATTCAAAAAAATTAGGCTTATGACACGAACACACAGCAAAGTAGCGCTCTACAAAGACCAGCAAGTATGGTTCTTTACACTCCTTTCAATACTCGTTGCGCTCTTTGCTCTGTATGTATATTTTCTTGCAAATTCTGTGTTCGAAGTGGTGATGCGGAAAGAAGTTGAACGAGATATTGTTTCAACCAGCTCATATGTGGGGCAGCTCGAATCAGAGTACGCGCGTTTGCAACACGGAGTAAATCCAGCGTTGGCACAAGAAGGGGGGTATGTGGTGGCGACGAATAAGATTTTTATTGATCGTACTGATGCGTCACTGGCGTATTCACGTGGTCAATAACCCTTTATAAAAAGAATGCTATAGTTTTTGGTAATGAAGAAGACCGCTATTTTCCGCATCCGAATCATTACAGGCGTCGTTGTCTTTTTGGCAGTACTGCTTATTGTGCGTCTCTACTACGTGCAAGTTATTCATTCTGAAAACTATAAATCGCAAGCTGAACGTCAGTATGTTCATACTGCGCAAGATCTTTATAGTCGCGGTGATATCTATTTTACTTCAAAGGATGGTGAGCTCTCGTGGGCGGCGGCTATCCAGCCAGGGTACGTGCTCGCGCTCGATCCAACGCGTATCACTGACCCCGAAGGTACTTATACTGCTCTGGTAGATATTTTGCCAAGCATTGATCATGATTCTTTTGTAAAGAAAGCGAGCGATCAGAAGCGTACATATCAAGAAATTAATACACAAGTATCAGACACCGACGCGGACGCTATCGATGTACTCGATCTCCCTGGGGTATTGCTATACCGCAGTCAATGGCGAAGCTATCCGCAAGATAACCTTGCTGCGCGCACCGTTGGCTTTGTTGGATATAAAGGAAACGATGTTGTCGGTCTCTATGGACTTGAGCGACAATACGAAGATGTTCTCTCGCGCGGAAGTGATAAGCTCTCAGTAAATTTCTTTGCAGAACTCTTTAGTGATTTTGATAATCTCGTTTTTGACTCCTCACATAGTGATGAGGGAGATATTATCACTACACTCGAACCAAACGTTTCCAAAATGCTCGATGAAGTTTTGAAGAAGACAGAAGATAAGTGGAAGAGTAAGGTAACGGGCGGCATCATTATGAATCCGCGGACAGGAGAAATCTACGCGATGAACGTCGTTCCTACCTTTAACCTCAACGACCGTTCAGGAGTCTCTCTTGAAATGTTTGATAATCCATTGGTGGAAGCCCGCTACGAAATGGGTTCTATCATTAAGCCGCTCACGATGGCGGCGGGTATTGATACAAACACGGTAACGCCATCAACAACGTACTACGACCCCGGATGTATTGAACTCAATACGTATCGTATTTGTAACTTTGATAAACGAGGTCGCGGTACGGTACCAATGCAGGAGGTTCTCAGTCAATCACTCAATACGGGAGTGGCGCATATTGTGAATTTGATGGGAAAGGAAAAACTAAAGAAATATTTTCTTGGCCTCAAGCTCGGAAGTGAGACCGGCATTGATTTACCGGGAGAAATTCATGGGGATCTCGAAAACCTCAACTCTCCCCGTGACGTCGAGTATGCAACTGCTTCCTTTGGACAAGGAATTGCAATGACACCAATTGAGACCGTCCGCGCGCTTGCAACGCTTGCGAACGACGGAAGACTGGTAACGCCGCATATTGTGAAAGAAATTCGATATGAGTCAGGGAAGACATACAATGTTCAATTCCCCCTCGGCGAGCAAGTGTTCTCAACATCAACAACCGATCAGGTGACATCGATGCTTATCACTGTTGCCGACAAGGCACTCGCGCACGGTGCTCTCTCGATGGAACACTACAGCTTTGCCTCAAAGACGGGGACTGCACAGATTGCTAATCCAAATGGCGGTGGTTACTACGCTGACCGCTATTTACACTCGTTTTTTGGCTATTTTCCGGCCTATGACCCACAATTCCTCATTTTCTTGTATACTGTAGAACCACAGGGGGTACAGTACTCATCAGAGACCCTAACGGAACCGTATGGCGAACTGATGCGCTTTTTGCTTAATTACTACGACGTCCCTCCAGACCGATAAATTGAATCCACGCATGAAAACTATTTTGAAAAAAGTTGTCGTCACCATCCTCACCTTTGAAGCAAAAATTCTCCTCCGTCGCACAAAACCAAAAATTGTTGCGGTCATTGGGAGTGTTGGAAAGACGTCAGTGAAAGACGCGATATATGCAGTGCTGAAGAATCATGAATTCGCACGCAAGAGTGAAAAGAGTTATAACTCTGAAATTGGTGTTCCACTTTCAGTTCTCGGACTTCAGAACGCATGGAGTAATCCATTTCAGTGGCTGAAGAATATTATTGACGGACTTATCATCGCGCTCTTTCCGGGAAAGTATCCGCACGTACTCGTACTCGAAATGGGTGTTGATCGGCCGGGCGACATGGCAGCGCTCGCTGCATGGATTCAGCCTGACGTTGTTGTGCTCACACGACTCCCTGAGATTCCAGTTCATGTAGAATATTTTGATTCTCCTGAAGCGGTCATTGCTGAGAAGCTCACGATGGTGGATGCACTCAAAGTTGATGGTGTGCTTATTTATAATCAAGACGACCAGAAGGTCGTAGAGGTAGCTGAAGGTTTGCGTCAAAATAGTATTGGATACAGTCGTTACTCGCTCTCACCGTTTACCGGTTCGGCGGACAAGATTGTGTACGAGAACGGCCGCGCCATTGGGTTTGAATTTATTTTGACGCATGGAAATGAGACGGCGCTTATGCGCGTCGCAGGGTCTCTCGGTGTACAGCACGTCTACAATTACTCAGCGGCCGCTGCCGTCGGGTCTGTCTTTGGCATCAGTATTGATGAAGCGGCAGTTGCACTCCGCGACCACATGCCTCCTGCAGGCCGCATGCGCCTCATTGCAGGTATTAAAGACTCAATCATCATTGATGATACGTATAACTCCTCACCGGTTGCAGTAGAGCGTTCACTGCAGACACTCAAGGAGCTGAAGGGGATTGGCCGCCGAATTGCCGTTTTGGGAGATATGCTCGAACTCGGACAGTATTCAATTGCAGAACATGAACGTATTGGCGCGCTCGCAGCCAAGTCGACTGACCTCCTCCTCACTATTGGTGTGCGAGCGCGCGGTATCGCGAAAGGTGCACTCGAAAACGGTATGAGTGAAATTGGGATCTTGCAGTACGACGATGCAGGACAAGCGGGTGAAGAATTGCAAAATATGATTAAAGCAGGAGATGTGATTCTCGTGAAAGGTTCGCAAAGTATCCGTGCAGAACGCGTAGTGGAAGAAATTATGCTTGAGCCAGAGCAGGCAAAAGAACTCTTGGTGCGACAAAGTCCGATGTGGAGATCACTATAAAATGAAAGGAGCCGCATGCTATCGCATGCGGCTCTCCTCCTCGTGGATACGTGTCCATATTTTTGAGCCACAGAAGATCCAAGCGCACCCCTTCAACTTAACGGTATCTTTATCCAGAAGATACAGTTTTCCGTTATATGTGCCACCACCTTCTGGATCGTGGATCAGGCCCTTTTTCCAAGAACGGTCGCCGGAGTAAATGAACTCTTCGAGAAGCACGTGACCATTCCGCTTCAGGCTTGCCGCGTCGGTGTCTGCGTCGTGGATGATCCCACAGAGGGTGCCGACGTTATTCGCGCAGGGACGTATTTCAATTCGCCCGTTATCTTCTGTAGCCCAGAAGCCGTATATTTCACTCGGGTCATCTGAAGCCTGAACAGAATTGCTTAACAGGCAAAGCGTGAGTAGTATCGCGATACGTTTCATCGCCATCTCCCTTGGGTGGTGTCTGAGCGCATTTTGCTACAAATACACCATGAAGGCAAGAGGAAACTTTCATTTCAAAAAATATGTTGTAGTATGTGGACTGATCAGATTTCAAGTGAAAACGGGAGAAGGAGATGGGCGACCTCAAGATCATCGGCGATGAGACCCTCGAAGTAGGGGTAAAGAATGGGCTTCAAATTCTTCACGCATGGGGAGTCCAATTCTTCAGCTTTTATCTTCAAAAGGGTAAGAAGAACATCAAGGTTGTCGTCTATAAGGACGATACATTCGAATCTGCACTCGCTCGCAACCAGCCCAATTTCCAGTAATTCATTTTCGCGCGCATGCGCAGCCTCGGTATCCCACGCCGAGGCCTTTCTTTTTATCGTGCCTTTATAGATTCAGATAAATTTGGTATAACTATCGGCACTTGGCCCTATCGTCTAACGGTTAGGACGGAAGCTTCTCAAGCTTTAAATCGGAGTTCGATTCTCCGTAGGGTCACAAAACGAGAAAGAAAAGCGCCCCTACGGCGCTTTTCTCGTTTTGTGAAGGCGGAGCGATGTTTTGGCTATTCCTAATGCCAAAACCGCGAGCCGAGGTCGACGAGTGCTTAGTAAAATTCTTGGAACAAAGAATTTTAGTTAGCAACTTGTGACCACGAGATTACCCCGATTCTCCGTAGCAGCTTACGAACCTGACCCCACAAAAATACATAAAGAAATCCCCTCCGAGCCGAAGCTGGGAGGGGTGCCGAAATCGGCAAAAGGGTAGTTTTAGTTCTGAGCGAGTTGCGTGTTTGACGAAGTATCGGCAAACCATGAGATTCGGTAGGTGACCAAGAATCCCGAATGATCTGACAAGACTTTGCCGTCTTCTGAATCGAAGACCTCGTCCGTGGCAATAGGCTCCACATTGACCACGGGACTTCCGTTGAAGACCTGTTGATCTTGTGAATGCCACGGATCGACACCTTTGACCTTGCTGCGGCATACGCTGGGGTCAACGTGACACCATGCACGCACAAACGGGAACGTGACTTTTTCCCGCACGTACTTGAGCCTGTTCGGGCTCTCACGAAGGTTGAAGTCTCCGCCAAGTATGAGCGGATGGGTCGGATCCCGATGCTCGTTGATGAACGTAGTGAGTTCATCAACTTGTAATTGATACGCGTAGAATGAACGCGTGTCAGGCACACCTGAGGATTTCTTCGAGTTCAGGTGTGTCGTGACGATATCAATTGGAACCGGTACGCCGGGGATCTGTATCGAAACGAGCAGAAGCCCCTTATTTGCGAAGCAGTCGTACCCCGCGCATGCGTGGCGCTTGAACGGCTGGGCGATGCGTTTGACGATGCGGAATTCGCTGAATGCAGCAAGTCCGCTCGACATCACCTTTCCCAAACGCTCGCCCTTCATGAACGAACGTTCTGTGACGAATTCGTTATTCGTCGAGGGGAGTTTCTCGGCGTCGTCACCCTTTTTGGGACCGCGAGCCCAGTCGGGATACCCGACTTTTTTGCCCATTTTGCGAGGCCTGTCCCGAAACGCCTCTTGAAAGAGGACGACGTCAGGAGCAGTTCCAGCTTGCTGCCATGAGGCGAGCGTTGCTTGGATTTTCTTCAGGTCGCCGGAGCGTCCCCATAAGAATGGCCATGGGATCGCCTTGACGTTGTATATCAGGACGCTGATCCGCGTGGAATGCTCGCCAGTTGCTGGATCAACCTGTATCACCGGCTGACGTTCAGGAAGCAGACTCCCTGCAGTAGTGGGGGATGACACGCCAAAAACGAGGAGCGCCACCATGAGTATCAGATATTTTTTAGAATGTTGCACGATGGCACCTCTCTCGTCAGAATTTCAATGAACACCTGATTGAACAATACAATATTAAAGGTATTTGTCAATCTCAAAAAGCCAGTGCGCACGCGCACTGGCTTTTTGCAGTGTATAAAATAAATATGAAAAAACATGAAAACTTCATGTTTTGGTGAGAAGTGGTTCTTTATATAAAGTCAAAGATGATAGGATGACTATGCTTAGTATTGATTTTGACTGTTGTATGAATAGAAAATTATTTGGAGGTGCATTCTGTCTCGTGTTTATAGGTGTCTTTTTGATTCCATCAGTAACGCGTGCATATGTTTTTACACAGGACCTTGATTTTGGCGATTCTGGAGCAGAAGTATCTACATTGCAGCAGACGCTCGATACACTTGGATTTTTTTCATACCCGACTATCACCGGTTACTTTGGATCAGTAACGCAAACTGCGGTACAGGCATTCCAAACTGCAAAAAATATTGTGACCGCAGGAACGCCAGCAACAACAGGGTTTGGTCGCGTAGGTCCGTCGACACGTGCAGCACTCAATACGGTTGATACAAACAATGCACCATGGGCTCCTCCTGAGGAGGTTACCTCTACAGTCTTTACTCGTGATCTGACGTTCGGTATGAGCGGTGAAGACGTACGGAATCTCCAGCAGTTTCTTAATGCACAAGGTTTCCTTGTTGCAGAGAACGGCGCAGGTTCAAAAGGGAACGAGACGACTCTCTTCTATGGAGCAACGCAAAATGCGCTCGCACGATTCCAAGCAGCGCACGGCGTGCTCCCATCAGTTGGGTTCTTTGGTCCGCTTACTCGCACAAAGGTGTTGGAGATTCAAAATGCAGCGTCTGGTGACACTACTGAAGCTTCCCGTGAGACAAATAACGATTCCAGTACGGAGAAAGAATTAGACGAGGCACTCGATATTATCTTTGGTTTACGAGCGTCTTCGTACGGTTCTCGTATCTTACTCTCATGGGGAAATGTCTCAGGGGCGACGTCATACACAGTTCGCAGAAGTGAAGACGGGGGTTCGTTTGTGTTACTCGAGAGTGTCACGAGCCCTGCTTATACGGATACCACTCCCATCGAAGGTCGGCGATACACGTATGCAGTGACAGCACTGAATGAGAAAGGGGACAAAGTATCGAAACGTACAGAGATTGTCGTTCCTGTTACGCGAGCGAGCGTCGGCAGTCCTTCGTATGACGCAGATGCAACTGCGCTCTTTGCCCGCATGTCTACTGCTCCGAACAGCACCCGAAAAAGTACCATCAACACGCTCGTTACCAGTCTGAAGACTGAAGGTATTTGGGACAAACTCGATACGCTTTACATTATTGCTGCGCACGATGCGCAAGCTGCACGTTTGAACTGGATGGGAAATGATTCCTACAACCTTACGACGTCGGGCTCCCCAGTATTCGTGGCTGACCGAGGATACTACATCCCTGGAACGCCGAGTTATTTGAATTGGAATTGGGCTCCTACGAATGGTGTGAACTACACCCAAAATGACGCCACGTTTGGTATTTGGACTCGTCGCGATATCATCACCACGTCAAGTGCTGCGGGGTCAGGTAATAGTGGTTCACAATCCCTTATCGTAGCTCGCTCGACAAGTGATGTCCTCCGCTACCGTATTAACCAAAACACAACGAGTAACGCTGGGACGGTATCCGATGGGTTTGGTCTCATTTCTATAAGTCGAACTGCTGCAAATACGACACAGGCATATAAGAATGGTGCAGCATCAGGAAGTGCAGGTGCCATTTCAAGTACTGCACTGTCGTCAGATCCAATGAATTTTGGACGTGTGGCAGGTTCGTATACACAGAATCAATTTCAAGCAGGGTTCACTGGCGCAAGTCTTTCGAGTACCGAACAGACAGCACTGTATAACGCTCTTAATACTTATATGACGACTGTTGGCGTCGCACCGATTGTGACTGTTGCGGCGAGTAGCGCAACATACGCAACATCATCAGTGGCGGTATTTCCTGACGGTGCATCAAATGCAACGTCAGGAAAAGGATGGACCAGTACTGGACTTGCGTACGATTCAACAGATGGAACGTGGTGGGTAGGTAACCACGGAAAGCAATTACCTGCTTCTCCTACGTACGCGTCTTCTGTTGTGCATCTCTCAGCAGATTTCACTACTATTATTAGTGAAATTACAATTTCGTCGCTCGGAGAGACTCCGGCAAGTGTGCAAGGTGTTGCGTATGACACAAGCGATAATACGCTTTGGGTTGTGAATAAAGATCCGGGAGTAGGGTCCGAGGTATATCACATAAGCAAAGCCGGTTCTCTTCTCGGAACCTTCAGTGTGCCAGAAGGAACGAACGCTATTGCGTACGATTCAACACGCGACCAACTTATCATAAGTAACGATAGTACGAACACGATCACGTGGCGTAGTAAGGGCGATCTCAGCGCCGCAAGCCTTTCACTTTCAGCACCAGCAGATCAACTTGGATACGATGAAGATACTGACATGATTCTTGCGACAGTCGGTAGTGGCAGCGACGGTCTTGTCCGATTTTACGATGTAGCAACCGCCGATTACAGTGGAGAACCGCGTATTGCAGAAACAGCGACACTCACTGGTGCAGATGCGATTGAAGGAGTGGTACTCCTCAATGATGTGCTCTATGTCACGAACGACGCGTACTACCACAGTGGCAGCCCTACACTCAACCGTATGCTCGTATACCCACACTAGAATGGTATGAGATGCAGTAAAGGCCGATGCGCACGCGCACCGGCCTTTATGATTTGTTGGTCAAGAACATGTCAGTGGATGCGGATGATGTTGTCAGGCGTGAACGCACGCAGTTCTGCTGGCTTGATGATCCCAACACTGGCTACACGCACTGCGTGCAGTGGTCCGTCGAGGTTGTCTTCCCAGAAATGCAGGAAGTCTCGCAGAACAGGGAAGTCAGGGGCGATGTCCAAGTCTTGCCAGACGTACATTTGCAACAAATCCAGATTGTCCGGCATCCGATACAGAATTTCGGCTGTCGTCAGCCGATGCCCGCGAAGCATCTTTTCCAGATCGCTCTGGGTTGGCTCTTTTGGAAGTTGATGAAACCCAACCATCTTAATTCTCCCTCAATTAACTAAACCTTTCATAGAATACCTCAAAATCTATTTTTAACGCAAGAAAGCTTTTTATGTATGGAATAAAAAAGGCCGCTGTTTAAGGCGGCCTCAGGTAGAGGTTGCGGCAGGGTACTACCGCTGGGTTTTGTATCTTTGTTTCGCTTCATCAAGACCGTAGGTATTCACGAGCTCGATGAAATAGATGAATCCGACTTCCCGCAAGAGAGTGGGATTGTCCCGGATTTTTGCGGGGGTGACGTCGTCACATCCGCAGTCGAATTTCATCAGAACAGCATTGATGGAAGCGTCAGACAGAGGACTTCCAGCAATTTCTCCAAAGGTGCGCGTCACTTCCGCAACTTCAGATTGCAGCGAGGGCGTCATGAGGACGCGCTCATGTTGTTTGAGGATGTTGACGTCAGGACGACAGTGAAGCGGCGAAGCTACAAGAGCAAGACCGACTGCACCTGTCCCGAGCATTGCGAGAGGATGCTTCGCGATCAAATGAATGAACGTGGAGCAACTACCACCGGCTAGGTACATATCAGCCTCCGCTCTTTGGATTCCAGCCGAACCAGAATCGAACGAAGAACATGACGCCGTCCCTCGAAGAACCCTGAAACCGCTTTTCGTATGCATAGGCAACGCCGATGTCGCATGAGCACACAGTTACAGCTGCCTTGACGCCTGCTGCACCGCGCACGTAGTTGTTCCAATCGTAATCTTTGGTGTCTGTCGACACCGTCGCTTCGATGAATGGAACGAGTGCGATATCAGGGTTGCGGTAGGCAACATAGCCTTGCTGCACGTATGCAGCGGCAACCAGGTTGCCTTTTTCGAGTGGACTCAAGAATCCAACGACACCCCAGGAACTTCCTGGGAATCTCCGTTCATCATCCAGACTCCACCCAAACCAGTACTCCAGACGGCCGACGAGACCATCGCGATCAATACCGCTCTTGAAGCGATATTCGTAGGCGTAGCCTACACGAAGCGCGATGATACCGTTTGCAAAATCCTGCTGAAGTTTCAGGCCGCCTGTCCCTACCAGTTTGTTGTTCCAGTCGTAACCTTTGGTATCAGCGGTTACGCTGCCGGACACGTAGGGAATGAGTGAGAGTGAGTCTGTGAGAGACCACACCTTCACACCTTGTTCTGCATAGGTCTGACTGATCACGTTCCCTCGTTCGAAGGGGGAGAGATTGCCAGTAGAATTCCACGCACTTCCCGGAAAAGAGAACGATCGATCGTCTCCTTCCGCGTGCGCGGGAGTGATACCGACATAGATGCCAAGTACCACGAGTAATGCCAGGAATGTCCTGACCATTATCTTCCTCCTGCCGTTTGTGTGTAACGTCGCACCGAATTCCAGTCGGAGCTGGTGCGCCGCATTACGATGATGTTCCAGAAACCCTTGATGAAGACATAGCTGTCGACGAAACGAAGTAGTGGGTACAACGGAGTGTACGCAATGACGTCGATGCGTTTGTTTGCTATGCCAGCCATGAGAGCAATGGAAAGGATGATCCCGAAGTCGAAGACAATTGCAAAAATCATCTTCGGCATCAAGAGAAGCCAGATTGGTAACAGTAGATTATTGATAGTTGGCGCGTGGTAGAATGGGAGGCAATGACTCAATCTGAAGCTTTGGATATTTTGAAGACGGGAGGAAATGTATTTTTAACCGGAGAACCAGGGGCAGGAAAGACGTATGTGCTCAATCAATACATTGAGTGGCTTGAAGACTGTGGCGTGGGCGTAGCGGTGACTGCATCAACGGGTATTGCGGCAACGCACATCGGTGGAATGACCATTCATGCGTGGAGTGGTATCGGCGCGCGCGATGAACTCTCTGCGTATGATCTCGATCGCATCGCGACGAAGGAAAAGATTGTAAAGCGTGTGAAGGCTGCAAAGGTGTTGGTGATCGATGAGATTTCAATGCTCGATGGACGCATGCTCGATATGGTGGAGCGGGTATGTCGAACAATCCGCCAAAGGCCAGAGGCTTTTGGCGGACTTCAGATTATTCTCGTTGGTGACTTCTTTCAGTTGCCGCCGATTGCGGCGCGTGGTGATATGCCACGTTTTGCTTTTGAATCAAACGGATGGCAAAACGCACGCTTTCTTACCTGTTACCTCACTGAACAATTTCGTCAGGAAGACGATCTCCTCCTCTCACTTCTCGGATCTATTCGTAAGGGAGAAATTGAAGAAGAACACTACACGCTCCTTGGCGAACAGACAGAAATTGAACTTGAAAACATTGAACCGACAAAACTGTTCACTCACAACAAAGATGTGGATGCCGTGAATGAATCGAGACTCACCGAGCTCGGAGGCTCAGTTGCAACGTTTACCATGGAATCGCGGGGAGCAAAGCCCGTACTTGAAGGCTTGATGAAAAACTGTCTCTCACCGCAATCGCTTCGGCTGAAGCGTGAAGCAATGGTGATGTGTACCAAGAACAATTTTGAAGTAGGGTATGTAAACGGAACACTCGGCCGCGTTGTTGATTTTGATGGTGTTGATGGATGGCCGATTATTGAGACCAGTGATGGACGGAAGATCAAAATGACACCAGCGCCATGGAGTGTGGAAGAAGACGGCAAAGTAACTGCAGAAATCACGCAGGTCCCCCTTCGTCTCGCATGGGCGATTACGATCCATAAGAGTCAGGGAATGTCGCTCGACGCAGCTGAGATCGATCTTCGTAATGCGTTTACGTATGGACAAGGATACGTCGCACTCTCACGTGTGCGTACGCTCGCAGGTATGAAAATATTGGGACTCAATGCGAACTCGCTCATGGTTGATCCAAAGATTATTGCGATGGATCAAAAATTCCATGTTGAATCCGATGACGTTGAAGATACATTTTCTGAGATGGATGAAAAGGAAATTACAGATATGCACACTGCGTTCATCGCGGCGTCAGGCGGAAAGATTCCTGCGCCAGGAGAAGCAAAAGCATCGAAAGATGATCGTGCAGCACTTCGCCTCAAGAAGGAGAGTACATTTGAGACAACGAAGGACTTTGTCCTCAAGGGTCTCTCGGTCCCACAGATTGCGAAAGAGCGAGAAATGGCGCTTTCAACTATCTGGACGCATGTTGAAAAGCTCACGGAGGAAGGAGCTATCACTAGAGACCAGCTGCATACTCTTGCCGCAAGAACTGATAATTGGCAGCGTGTATATGACGATCTGAGTGCTGCAATGGAGGAGTATGGTACCGAGAAGCTGAAGCCTATTTATGAAGCATGTGGAGAAAAATATGACTATGATCTCGTGCGTCTGGGTAGAATATTATATACTTTACAGAAGTAACTATGCCGTATAACACGTTAGATCAAATGGGATGGTACGCGTCGCTTGTGCGACCATCTTTTGCGCCGCCTGCAGAAATTTTTGGGCCAGTGTGGTCGGTGCTTTATATTATCATCGCGCTTTCGTTTGGATATGTTTTCTATAAGGTAATTAAAAAACAGATCCCTACCGGCGTGGCACTTCCGTTTGTGGTGAACCTCTTCCTCAACCTCGCGTTTACGCCCGTCCAGTTTGGACTTCACAATTTGTTCCTCGCCTCAATTATTATTATCGGGACATGGCTCAGTCTTATTTGGATGATGGTTGCAGTGTGGCCACATTCACGAAAGGTGGCATACGCACAAATCCCGTACTTCCTATGGGTTTCATTTGCTACAGTATTACAACTTACTATTACATTCCTTAACTAATTATTTATGAAAGCTTTTCTTTACATTATCCTCATGATTGCGCTCATTAGTGCGATGTACGTTGCATACGAACAACTGAATAAAAAAGATTCTGCTGTAGATGGAGACGCTGTTATGTGTACTGCAGACGCCATGATTTGTCCTGATGGTACCGCAGTAGGACGAACGGGACCACAGTGTGAATTTGTCTGTCCTGATGTTGAGGTGGTAACAACGACCGATGATGAACATGCGGATCTAATTCACCTGACAAAACCAAATCCAGAAGCGGTTATTAGTAGTCCGCTTGACATCGTTGGTGAAGCACGAGGAACATGGTTCTTTGAAGCATCGTTTCCGGTCATACTCACTGACTGGGACGGCAAGATTATTGCTGAAGGCTTTGCAAAGGCAGGAGGGGATTGGATGACCGAAGATTTTGTGCCGTTTGTGGCAACCCTCACGTTCACAAAACCTGCCTACGGCGACCGTGGGACACTTATCTTGAAGAAAGATAATCCATCAGGACTTCCTGAGCATGATGACGCACTTGAAATTACCGTCTGGTTTAATCAACCTGATGTTGAGGTGCAATAGGTATGTGGTTTGTGCGTGGAAAGAAGAAAGTGGCGCGGCGGCAAAGCCGCCGCGCACCCGCACGTGACGCACACTACGCAGAGTATAAAGAGCATGCGCGTGAAATTATTACCGCACGCGTCGCATACTGGAATCAAACGTATCAATTTTCATACGGACGTATTGCAATCAAAAACCAACGAAGGTGTTGGGGGAGTTGTTCTGAAAAACAGAATCTCAATTTTAATTACAAAATCATCTTCCTCCCTGAAGCACTCATGGACTATGTTGTGGTCCATGAACTCTGTCACCTTGCAGAGCTCAATCATTCCAAACACTTCTGGGCAGAAGTCGCAAAATCATTTCCGGAATATAAAGAGCACGCACGACACCTTGAGCGTATTACCCATGTTCCAGCGCGTGGCTTCCCAAGTAGTGTAGTGGCAACACAGGAAATCCTCGCCTAGCTTGCGAAAGTACAGCAGGCGTGGTTCCCTTAGAGGTAATGAAACCAGAAACTGTTCCAGAACTTCTCCTTATCGATAAACCGCAAGGAATTACGTCATTTGATGTGATTCGGCGACTTCGACGTGAACTGGGTATTAAAAAGATGGGTCACGCAGGAACGCTTGACCCTCTTGCTTCAGGACTCATGCTTATAGGCGTTGGGCCCGGTACAAAAAAACTGACACAGTATGTAAAACTCCCGAAAGAATACATGGCGGAGATTCTTGTTGGAGAACGACGACTCACGGGTGATATGGAGGGAAAGATTCTTGAAGAAAAGGAAGTGACCGATATACCGCAAGAGACAATCCTTGAAACGCTTGCAGGAATGGTCGGTGCGCTCACGCTCCCTGTCTCATCATACTCAGCAATTAAAAAGGACGGGGTGCCGATGTACAAACGTGCGCGACAAGCAGAGAAAGTGGGGAAGCAAGTACTCGATGTGCCGCTTCGCGACATGGTGGTGACGGAAGCAAAATACTTTGGACATCGGTATGAAGATGGTCGGTGTATCGTGATTGTACGATTTGCGGTATCGAGCGGTACATACATTCGTTCACTTGCAGAAGAATTTGGAAAACGTCTTGGGTATCCTGCAACATTAAAAAATCTCCGCCGCACAAAAGTGGGGGAGTTTGATGTAGAAAACGCTCGTCAAATATAAAAAGAAAAGGCGGGCCAAAGTTGACACCGCCGTCTCAGTTTACAGAAAATAAATCTCTTTGATTATTTTTTGAAACAATATGTAGCCTTTTTTGCTTCTTCAGAAATTTTGGTGACCGATCTTTAATTTCAGACAGTATTTCCCATTTGCGAGAAGGGGAGCATACCGGCTGCAGAGAAAGGAATGTTGAAACCAAATCTTCGATGGAAATCTTTTCTTGAAGAGGGCCGTAATGCCACTCTAAAATTTTCTTTGCGTAGAAACTGTTACGAGACGGTTTCATACCGTTCATTTCCCGCGCAACTCCCATGGCTTTCTGAGCCAAGTTTTTTCCAGCAAAGAATGCCCCTTTGTCGGAAATCCAATTGCCTGAATCCTTTTCAATGATATTGAGGTATCCAATAAAATTGATCTCAACTCCATTAATAAGGACGGTGACGTGGTAGGAAGAAAACTTGATGATTTCGATGTGCATCGCAGCCCTCTTTCGTCTAAAAGTGGGTGAATATCTAAATATATTATACCCCAGAAATGGTCTCTTTGTCAACTTAGAAAAATCTTTGTACGGTGGATAGCGTACGCAAGACCTGTGGTACCCAGCTTTTGCGCGATTATTTCAGAGAGGGAACGCATGTACATGCCGGAAGATGCTTTGCAGGTAAATGTTGCAATTGTGTAGATTTCACTCCCGTGCGTTTCTTCAAATTGTTTCCAGTCTTTCCGTACGTCGTCTCTACGAAAATCTCTTCCAAGTGCTTTTGATGCTTCGGTGACGGGTGGAATGGTTTCAATCTTCGTGAGCGCTTCCTTGGAAATATCTACGCCGGATTTTTGTATAACAGTATTAAGCGTCAGTGTGTAAATGGTACTGGTGTATGTTGGGATATCGATTTCATCGAGGCGGTTTTCGAGTGTCCATACGTGGAGTGGTTTTCCTCGGACCGTTTTTGAAGAGAAGTGTGGGTACGGAAGGGTAATCGGACCTACGAGGGTGGGGAGGACGCGCCGGATGTTAGCTTCGCTAACATCCGGCGCGTCCATCGCCGTAATCCGCCCAAGGACGTCACCTGTATCAGAGGAAGCACCAAAGAGCACAGAGAATTCGTACTCTTTGTCGAGTGCGTGATACTTTTCCTGCTGTTTGCATTCGTCGCCAATGAGTATAAGGAGCGTCCCGCTCGCCATAGGATCAAGACGGCCGGCGTATGCCATAGGAACACCAGTGAGCGCAGGATGCTCTGCGCGATATTTTTCAAGCGCAACAAGGGGAGTCTCGCCCACAGCTTTTTCTAGAAAAACGTACGGCACTTCCCTACGCGTAAAAAAGTTTTTATAGCGTTGAAACCAGTGCATTGAGGAGGAGTAGTCCTATAAAGAGTAGTACCGCGATTCCAATAGTTTTCATATTCGAATAGTATACATGATAAATACGGTTGAATTTAAGGGCTTTCTAGTGTATTCTGGCACTTCATCTTACTACAATGGAAATTAGAAATATCGCTATTATCGCGCACGTAGACCACGGGAAAACGACCCTGACTGACGGCATCATGCGTCAGACGGGTATGTTTGACGAAGGAATGAGTATGGATACCAACGATCTTGAAAAAGAGCGTGGTATTACTATTTATGCTAAAAATACGGCTGTATACTACCGTGATACCAAGATCAACATTGTAGATACTCCAGGACACGCGGACTTCGGTAGTGAAGTAGAGCGCGTACTCCGTTCTATTGACTCGGTGCTTCTCATCGTAGACGCACAGGAAGGGCCGATGCCACAGACACGTTTCGTACTCAAGAAGTCACTTGAGCTCGGACTGAAGCCTATTGTGGTTATTAATAAAATTGACAAGCCTGCGGCAAATCCAGAGCTTGCAGAAGAACAGGTTCTCGAACTCTTTATGGAACTTGGTGCAAACGATGAGCAACTCGACTTTACGGTTGTGTACGCAATCGGCCGCGATGGTATTGCGAAGAAGAAGCTTGAGGATGAATCAACAGACCTCACACCACTCCTCGATACTATTCTTGCAGAGGTACCAGCAGCATCAGGTGATAAAAATGCTGAACTACGCGCGCAGGTATTCAACCTCGGATACGACAACTTCCTCGGACGTCTTGCGGTTGCTCGTATTTATGACGGTACGATCAAGATGGGGAGTACGATTTTTGTAAAGAAGCCAACAGGGGAAGTACGAAGTGGGAAAGTAACGAAGATCTTTACCTTCCGTGGTATTGCACGAGAAGAAGCAGAACTCGCTGAAGCGGGAGACATTGTGCTCGTTGCGGGATTCCCTGATATCTTCATCGGAGAAACACTCTGTGGAAATGATGCTGTTGATCCCTTCCCCGCTATCACAATTGATGAACCGACCATCACCCTCGACTTTTTGGTAAACGACTCCCCTTTTGCTGGTCGCGAAGGAAAGTATGTAACGGGACGACAGATTGGTGAACGTCTCGATAAAGAACTTGAAATTAACGTTGGACTCCATGTAGACACCAGTACCGGTGCGCCGTTTAGTGTGGCAGGACGTGGTGAACTCCATATCGCCGTGCTTCTTGAGAACATGCGACGTGAAGGCTATGAACTCCAAGTATCGCAGCCACGCATCATCATCAAAGAAGAGGATGGTAAGAAGCTTGAGCCGTATGAAGAAGTAACGATTGATGTCCCGACAGAATTCCAAGGTTCGGTTATTGAACGTCTTGGAAACCGCAAAGGCATCATGCTCAACATGACGCAGCACGAGAACACATCACGTCTCATCTTTGAAATTCCTACTCGAGGACTTCTCGGATATCGCGGACAATTTATTATTGATACGAAGGGTGAAGGCATCCTCTCGAGTCGTGTGACGGGCTTTAAGCCGTTTGCAGGAGAGATCGTGAAGCGAGCAACAGGATCAATGGTTTCTATGGCAATGGGGAAGGCACTCGGCTTTTCTCTTGCGAACCTTCAGGATCGCGGACAGCTCTATATTCCAGTGAATACCGAAGTGTATGAAGGAATGGTTATTGGAAACACCTCAAAGGGTGAGGATATGTCGGTAAACCCAATTAAAGGGAAGCAACTTACCAACATGCGTGCATCGGGAACTGACGAAAACATTCAGCTCGTGCCACCGCGAGAACTCACGATTGAGCTTGGTCTCGAAATTATGTCTGAAGATGAGTACCTCGAGATTACTCCAGAAAGTACACGTCTCCGAAAGAAGTACCTCAAAGAGGCTGAACGAGCAAAGTTGAAGCGGAAATAGTATCTTTTCTGCGTTTGCCATCTTGGCAAACGCAGAAAAGATGGGGCAGTAGCATAGGATGAAAGAAAGAGATTTTTAGTCCGTCATCACAAGTATGAAATCATATATTGGAGTTTTTGTTGTTTCCCTACTCACGGTAAGCAGTTTTGGTGTAGGTACCGTAAACGCAGCCACTACGACTGGTGATCTTGAGGTTGCAGGGTGGGTGCCATATTGGCAGGAAACACTCGGCACCAAATCTGCACGACTCCATATGAGCAGTCTCGATATGATATTTCCTTTTGGATTTACTATTAAAAGCGACGGCACCCTCAAAGACCTCGCGGGGTTAGATGAAAGTAAATGGAAGCGTCTTATTCGCCAAGCGGACAGGGATAATACTGATGTCATCCCGAGCATCATGTCGAGCGATGGGCAGGTGCTCAATCGTATTTTAAGTAACACTAGATCTCGCACCGCACATATTGCAGAGATCAAGAAAATGGTAGAAGACGGACGCTACGCCGGAGTTGATATTGATTATGAAGGAAAGCTTGCTGAGACAAATCCGTACTTCTCACTTTTTCTTAAAGAACTAAAGGCTGCGATCGGCAGTAAGACACTTGTGTGTACCATTGAACCACGTACACCACCAGAATCGCTGTATAAGGTTGTTCCTGCGACTATCAATTACTCAAATGACTATAAAGCAATCGCGACACACTGCGACCGTGTGGTGATCATGGCCTACGATCAGCAACGTGCCGATCTCTCACTCAATAATGCCAGAAAAGGTGCACCGTATTTCCCTGTGTCTGATATTGATTGGGTGCGTAAAGTGGTAGCGTTTGCACTGAAGGATATCCCTGCAGATAAAATTATGCTCGGTATTCCAACGTACGGGTATCATTACCGTGTGACGGTTTCTCCTGATTGGTATCAAAGCTATGAACGTCTTGGGGCATTGAATAAGCCTGACTTAGAGCAAATTGCAAAAGACTACAAGGTGACACCGGGGCGCAATCTCGGCGGCGAACTCAATTTCACCTATTTCCCAAAGGAATCACCGTATCGGGTATTGAGCGCACTCCCTGTGCCGAAAGGTACACAAAAGGGGAATGAAGCTGCAGCACAAGCACTCATGTATGCAAATGCAACAGGGCAGACACTCACCTTCAACCTTGCATCATATGGAGACGCAACGTCAGCTCAAACAAAGATTGATCTTGCAAAAGAATTTGGGCTTCGAGGAGTTGCACTCTTTAAGATTGATGGGGAAGAGGATCCGGATATCTGGAAAAATTTATAATTACAAAAAACAAAACCGCCGAGTGGGATACGTACCCACTGGCGGTTTTCTGAAGGGAAGGCTGTTCATGCTAAATGACGAGAACTCTGCCTCGTTGGTTTTCGATAATGGCACCTCCATCGCCATCGAAGACAGCATTTGCCACATCCTGGACCCAGGTATCGAAATCGGAGTATGTCACATTTTCCGATCCGAACCCAGCGAGAACGGGAATTTCGTTCCGTAAGACGTCCCGGATTCTCGTACGCCGATATTGGATCGTTGCTCGCCGGTCTTCTTCCGGCAGGAGATTGCTCAGAATCTCGATGTCTTGCGGAAGCACATCGAGCTTATGTGCGGGAATTCCTTTCTCCTGCAGTTGGTCGGCGAGCGCGAGGCTGATGATGGTCCCGATAAGGACCCATTGGGGTACATGCATTCTTTCCACGTGAGGGTCCTTTCGTATGTGGGAGAAATCTGGCAAATTTATATCATAAAAATATGAGATTGTCACTATATAGGTAACAGAAAAGCCGCCCAGAGGAAGCCTTTCCTTGGGCGGCGTATGTTAGCTCGTGAGCCGCTTCAGCTCTGCTCGGATACTTGTCGACACACTCTCGTCCGAATGATAGACAATCAAAACAGCGACTGCCGCGAGGACGACAAAAAATGTAAACCTTAGAGTGAAGACGAAGATATTGTCTGACAGAAAGGCGAGACAACCCAGAAAAAAGGCTGCGCCGAGTATGATTATCACGACGCAGGCAATGAGGGGTACCTGCGATTGGAGAAATTCCATTTTGAGCTCCCATGCCAATGAATCTAGTTCCTATACTGTCCTTATTTCCAAAAAGAGTCAATATGGGGCATAAAATAATAAAAAGCCCTCGGCGAGTGCCGAGGGCTTTTTATTACGCTACGAACGTAAGTGCTTTTCCAAGCTTCTCACCGCGGCCGGTACGGCCAATACGGTGTACGTAATCTTCGTAACAGTTCGGGAGATCGTAGTTGATCACGTGAGTCACGTTGTCAACGTGGATACCGCGAGCGGCGACGTCTGTTGCAACGAGTACGCGTGACTGCCCACTTTTAAAGTTTTTCAGTGCGCGCTGTCGCTGTGGGTGTGACTTATTACCGTGAATTGATTCTGCGGTAATACCTGCAGCATTGAGTGCTTGTCCGAGTTTTTCAACACTGTGCTTCATAGCACCGAAGATAATCACTCGTTTGAATGTCTCAGTATCCTTGAGAAGTGTTACCAATGTTTGGAACTTATCATGATTACCGTGACGGACAACGTCTTGTTCAATACTGCCAGTAATATCCTTCTTCTTTACCGATACGGTAATAGGGTTTCGAAGGAAGTCGCTGACGAGTCGTTCGATGTCGGCAGACATAGTCGCTGAGAAAAAGAGTGTTTCTTTATCTTTTGGAATGTCTTGCAGAATCTTACGCATATCATGGATGAATCCCATGTCGAGCATACGATCCGCTTCGTCGAGAACGACGGTACGGATGTGCTGCGGCTTGAGGTATCCCTGATTAATAAGATCGAGCACACGTCCGGGAGTTCCGATGATAAAATGATTCTTTCGTCGGAGACCTTGGATCTGTGGTCGAATACTCGTTCCACCAACACAGATGGTTGAGTAGATTTTAGACTGTCCACTGAGCTTTCGAAGCTCTTCTTGAATCTGAATTGCAAGTTCTCGAGTTGGCGCAAGAATCAGTGTCTGACGATTGTATTCGCGCAGGGTCTTATCAATAAGTGGAATGAGGAAGGCTGCGGTCTTTCCGGTACCTGTGTTTGCAAGACCAATGACGTCACGTCCTTCAAGGATGTGCGGAATAATCTGATCTTGAATTGGTGTCGGAGACACAAGTCCTGAAGACGTTACCGTAAATGCGAGCTTCTTATCGAGGCCGAATTCAGTAAATTTATGTTCAGGTACGTATACCTCTGCAGTTTCCTGAATAACAGGGTTCTTGTTGATGTATTGTGATACGTCAAAAGACTTTTGCATGCGGCCACCGCGACCACGTGATGAGCCACTGCCACCACCACTTCGTGATGAACCACCACGTGGTGAACGATTGCTACTAAATGATGATCCTCCTCCGTTTCCACCGCGACCGCGACGGTCACTGAAAGATGATCGTTTGTTTGCTCCTCCGTAGCTTGGGCGACTGCCACTACGAGAAGAAGAGTTCCGACTAGGTCGGCTTGTTGTATGATCCATGACTGGAATGTATGTTCTTAGGGGTGCAGGTAATAATCCGAAAATAGCTTTTCGCTCCTGAAGAGCCCCACACGAGTATCTTAAGGTGGGGAGATAGTAATATAAAAACCCTTAAAAGTCAATGTCTCTCGCCCACTGATACCGTGCGAACAATGATTACAATAATCCTTGGTAACTTGAGAGGTACGAATTAATAAAGCTTGGGATAACGAACGCGAGTGCGAGAAGCGGGAGTACAAAGGCAATAATCGTGCCCCACATAGTAAAGAGGAACATCTTGCGCGTTTTTTCTGCAGAACGCCAAATAGCATCAAGCTTCTCGTCTTGTTCGGATAGTTTTTTGAGTATATCTGATTCCATGGGTCTTATTGTATTCCATCATCTTTGAGTGGACTCCCGGTTATGCACTCCTAGAGCACAGGGTCACGCCCGTTTCGTTTGAAAAAGAATCCTTCGAGCGAGTATTTGTCGTATCCATAAAAAATAAATGCAATAGGAATACCGATGAGAACAATGTGTGGCCACACCACTTCGCCGAAGTACCAGAGTGAAAGTGAGAGCCAGAAGAGGAGGAAGAGTGAGGTAAACCGAATTTCGATACCGAGAATAAAGAATGTACCGATGACAATCTCCACAATCGCTGCACCGAGAACAAGAAACTCTGGTGAGAACCCAAAGACAGAAGCGAGGCTGGTCGCATGTCCTGCGAGCGGTGTTGCAGCAACTGCGAGCGCAAGTTCGTTGTGAATTATTTTTGCATATATTGAAGCGTAGAGTAGGGAAGCACCAAAGGCAACGCGGAGAATGAGGAAGGTATAAGGCGTAAGGATTTCCTTCAAACGAAGGAGGGCTCGGGGCGCACGGCGCACGTCGTGTCCTTTGTGGTGATAGGCAAATTTATGCGCGCCGAGAATGATGAGGAGGATAAGCTCACCAGCGTAGTTGGCATAGGTGAACATATATTCACCAGAGATGGATACTTGCCACAGAAAAATAAGACCGGCAATAATGGCAGCAACGCGGGTATAGAACCCCACAATAATCATTAAACCGAGGACAATCAATAAAGCAGTGATAATGGGCGTATATGCCCCAAAAGATGCACCTAGAGGCAATTCTGGCCCAAAGAGAGCCCCGTAGTAGGCTGCCGCGAGAAAGGCGAGGCCAATCGTGATACGGCTGATCACGGGGGCAAAGGGAGGAAGCTTTGCAAGGAAAGGGTCGAGCCGTTCTTCGAGGGTGTGTGAAATTGAAGTAAAGAAGATAATGAAGACCAACAGTATTGCCATAAATCCCCAGAGTAAAAACTGATTGAGGTTCTCGAGGAGTATCTGCATGAGCGGCATTCCGGGGGTATGAATTGCGGTATCGATAACGTCTTGTGGAAGCACGTACACTTCATGCGCAGATGCGAAAGAGGAAGGGAGAAATGCAATAAAACTCAGAATGAGAATGCGCATACTTTTTAAAATCATACAGACCTATTGTATCGTACGTCGATAGGTAAATAGGCGGTGTTGTGTAAAAGAAAAAGCCCGCGCCGCATGCTGCGACCGGGCTTCCTTCAGGGTGTGGATGTTCACGCTTTTTTCTTTGTCTCACGTGTAAGATGTTTAATCAATATCGCGGATATCGTTATGACGAAGCAGAGAACAATGAAGAGCAGGATTGATTTGCCTCCGAAAAGATCGAAGAAAATCATGAACTGGGCGTTGACCTCAAAGATCCTTTCCACCCAGTCGACGGCGGCACCGACCCAGCGTTGGATGGTGCGTAGGATTTCCGCGTGTGTCGTCGCCAAATAAATGAGCAGCAACAGTGCGGAAATCTTTACGACAGTCAACTTAACGAGAAACGGCATCAGTAGAACCCTCCTTGCGAACCATCTTCCCATCTTTACAGACGAGTGTCGTCTGTGTGATTTGTACTCCCGTAGTGACCTCCTTGCCGTTTTCTATGACGACGCTGACGGAAAAAATGGTGGCCCCGTCGCTCATTGGCGGCATTCGGTAGTTTAGCGTAATGTCGCAGTCACCGGCAGTCGTTGCATTGTGGAAATCGATATCTATGAATACGGGGAAGTTAAATATTCTTCCCTCACATGCATCGATGTCGTTTGATGCAATCGTTGGCGACAGAGCGGCCATTAACGCTATGGCACTTAACGCATTGAGCATAAGCATGTGTCAGGCCCTTTTATGGTGCATCTAAGCGGCAGTATGCGACTGAGGGTATAAAAAGTCAATAACTGCTTAATAGAAAGAAGGTTTTTTTGGCGATAAATAAAAATCCCCGCATGTGCGGGGATTTTTATGTTCGTAGGGTCAATGATTACATTGATGACACCATAGTGTCCTTCTTGAAACCAACGTAGAGCGCAACTGCAGCTACAACGAGGTGAAGAACATTGTCAGCAAGGTTTACGCCGATGAGACCGAGAACAGTATCACCTTGAACAAACCCGACAACCGTTACGATGAGGTATACGATACCAAATACTTTGAAAAACATCTTCGCCGCACTTCCTGCAAAAACGAGTGCAAGAATACCCGTGAGGATGTGAATAACGTTGTGAAGGATATCAACTTCAAAGATACCAAGGAGATGACCTGTTGTGGTGATTCCAGGAACGAATCCAAGAATACCGATGAGTAGAAAGACCACTCCAAACACTTGTGCTAATTTTTTTGTGTTCATGATGTTTTCTAGAAGACCTAGAAATTTATATTATTAATACTTCTATTCTCGCAAATCTGGGCGTAAGCACAATGGGTACGGTGAATAACTAGATGGGTTTGTCTAAACCGAAACCATGTTTACGTGGAACTCTTTCTTAATGAGTGAGACGAAACGCGAGCCAGATGCCGAAGATGGCGCCGACCGCGTTGCCGATGATTGAAGAGAAGGAGAAATAGCTCGCTCCCCAGAGTATCGGCACGTATCCGCCGATAGCTCCGCCGACAATCATGAGTAGCCAAGTCAATCGTTTTGATTCCATATGCACCACTATATACCACACAGGTATCGGTACATCGTTTCTATCCACTCTGGTATCATAGAACCATGGAAAAAAAGAACGAAGAGAAGCTCTATGAGATTCTTTCCTCAGTTGATGAGCAGTTGAAGATTCAGAACTCTCCGAAGAGAGTATTTTTGAAAGGGTTGGTACGCGGCCTTGGTACTGCGCTCGGCGCAACGGTCTTAGTTGCGGTCGTCACTTCTATCGCTTTTAACCTTGCGGGGACGATCGATATTGGAGCAGCAATCCAGCAATTCTTCAATAGTGCCTTTTCAGGATAGCCATCTTTAGAAGGATGTGTTGAAACTCTGTGATTTTTCTGTACAATGCTGTAACTCTTCTACGGAGGAGATGTACCTTGAAACAATGATTTTTAGGCTCCGCGGTAGCTCAGCGGTAGAGCAGTTGACTGTTAATCAATTGGTCGCAGGTTCGAATCCTGCCCGCGGAGCCTAGAAATCATTACAAAATCAAAGACAGTCCAGTGGACTGTTTTGTGAGGATTCGAAAACCTTGCCAGCTCTTTTATGACGTAAGGAAATAAAAGAGCGACAAGGTGTACTGAGGCTGTAAGCTTCGAATCCTGCCCGCGGAGCTTAGGAATCATTACAAACCGAAGGAGGTTATTGTGCCGCTTTTTAAAAAGGGGACACAGGTGGAATGGGACCACGGGCACTGTGCTGATGTGCTCATGGATGACTACAGGATTTCGAAAGAACACCGAGTCGTTGTCTGCGAAGAAATCAACAAGATCTATACGCAACGCAGTCTCATTCACTGCGTCATCATTGCGAGTGTGCGGGGGTTCTTGCCACTTCTCGAGACAGATGAGCTGAAGAGTTTTCTCGAGACACTTCAAACACGTTCGCCAAAAAACCAAAAAGGGAATGTACGATAATGAAGACGTGCAAGAGGTGTCGTGGAAGCGGAAGTCTTCTGCGCGCAAAGCGCAGCGTACCAATCAAACTCTGGTTCAAGAAGTGCACCAATTGTGGTGAGAAAGGAGTAAAAAATGGTTCCCGGTATAGAATTACCCAGCAGTCTTACTCGAATCCTCAATGGCACTGACCCTGGTGAGTGCCGTTTAGTCCAGGAGAGTTTGGTATCAGGTCTACGATATTCAGGCCCCTGGCTTGGCTTGGCGCATGAAGAAATTCTGCGCCAAGAAGCAATTATTGGTAACAGGACTCGCCTTACTACATGGTTCTGGTATCGAGTGGAGTACCGATGAGACCGCCCTACGCGAGAAGAAAGCCAAACTTTCGTCTCAACGAGAGGGCGGCTTTTTTATACAGTCATTTATACGAATACCCCGCCTCAAAGAGGCAGGGTATCGTGCTAAAAAGCAGTGTCATAACAATAAGCGGCACACAAAGGCACCGCCTAAAGTGGGTTGTACAACAAAACATTAAAGAACAAAATAAAACGGTATGAGTAGCTACTACAAATGGTTCAGAACACACTTGCTTCACTACCTAATCATTTAAGAAATCATATCGTACTGCAGTCATTATACTAAAGTGTCATGAACATGCCGTGAAGAGGCTTCTTCGACAAGATGAGACATATGGTATAATGCATACATTATGCGACGAGCATACGGTTTACTCGGTATTCTCTTTCTCGTTATCATTGGCGGTGCATTTTTCGCACTTGAACATGCCGATGCTCCAACAAAAGAGGGAGAGACTCCTCAAGAAGCCGATTATTCATCTACTGATGAAACAACTATGCTAAAACTGACTTCACCGGTGTTTGTTGATGGGGGGACAATTCCCGCAGAATATACCTGTGATGGAAAACGATATCTTAATCCGCCACTCTTAATCAGTGGAGTTCCTGAAGGAACAGAATCACTCATTCTCGTAATGGATGATCCTGATATTCCAGAGAGCATAAAACAGCAGCGGGGAATAGAAAAGTTTGATCATTGGGTTCTCTACAATATCGTCCCGAGCACACGAGAAATTAACGAAGAAGATCGCCTCGGTACAACCGGTCTTAATTCTGCAGGGAATGCAGAATATACAGGTCCGTGTCCGCCAACAGATATAGAGCCGACTGAACACCGATACATCTTTCGACTGTACGCGGTGACCGGTACGCTCAACTTCATTAAAGCGCCAACGCTCGATGAAGTGGAGATTGCAGCAAAAGGTATGATGATTGAGAGTGCGACGCTTACTGCACGATATAAGCGGCCATAGGTGGGTGTAGTATACTTACACAACATTACGATATAACGATTTTTGATTTCATGATTACGCTTTATGTAAAGACAGGGTGCCCATTTTGCGCAATGGTACTTAAAAAAGTTGAAGACTTAAACCTTACGATTGACGAGAAAAATATTGCCGATGAAGGTGTTATGGACGAACTCGTTGAAAAGGGCGGGAAAGGGCAGACTCCCTTTATGATTGACCCTGAAACAGGTACATTCATGTACGAATCAGGTCCTATTTCTGAGTATCTTGAAAAGAACTATGGTTCTGGAATGGCTTCACAAAAAGGTGATACGACAGAACCAAATGTATGTATGTTAGAGTAAGAGTAGTTGCGGGAGCGCGTAAGGAATTGGTAAAAAAAGTAAGTGATACTGAGTTTGCCCTATCAGTACGTGAGCCAGCAGAGCGGAATCTTGCAAACCGACGGGTGCAAGCAGTGCTTGCTGAAATATACGAAGTACCGGTACGGGATGTACGTATCACTGCCGGACATCGGTCCCCAACCAAGATTTTTGATATTATAAAGAAATAATATTGTACCTATGACATTTTCAATTACGCACATCCAAGGATCGAACATCGAAGTGACCGACACACTTCGGACACTCGTTGAACAAAAATTTGCAAAACTGGGTAAATTCATCGGCGACCGACCAGACGTGACCTGTGATATTGAGCTTGAGAAGATGACAGGGAGTCACAGTGGAAATATCTTCCGCGCCGAAGTAAATATTCGAGTTGGCGGCAAGTTATATCGAGCAGAAGCAACGACTGACCAGATTGAAAAATCTATTGACCAAATGCGAAATGAGGTCGAGCGCGAGATTCGGAAGGCGCAGAGTAAGGAGCAGACGTTAGTAAAGCGGGGCGGTGCAATGATCAAACGAATGATGCGATTCGGACGAGACTAATATAAAAACAGCGAGCCGGTACGGCTCGCTGTTTTTATATTCCTTGTGTTAGTCGGCTTCTTTGAGTTCGTCACTGAGGGCGATCTGAAGGTTCGCAGTGATGAGTTGTGTGCTGCGGAGTTCACTGAGTGTCTGTGAGGCTGTCTTATAGACACCGCGTACTGCAAGCGACTGAGAGAGTGCAGCGATTGTCTCAGGGTGTTCCTCTGCAATCTTGAGCATTTTTGCTTTTGATTGTTCTTTATACGATTCGTAGATTCGGATGATTTCACTAAACGCTTGCTCAGAGAAGATGCTGATGGCGTCGCTGTCGTCATGACGATTAAGCTCCTTGAGTACCTTTCGGGAAATAATAGACTGCGCGCGGTAGTAGAGGTAATTCTCTTCCGCGATAGTGCCAACTGACTTCGGGAAGAGCGCGCCATGGATGCGTGCTGCCATCTTTTCAAAGACGTCCTTTCCGTCGGTATGCATCACAGAGTCAGCAGAAAGATTGCCGTGTTCAATAGCTTCAAATTGGGCTGAGAGCTTACCAAAAATACGACGGTAGACAAACTCGTTCACTTCATTGTATTGATAGAGTTCTTTGAGATAAAGAAATTCAATACCGATGGCGTACATACGAATCACACTCTGTGCACGTTCTTCATTACGCTCTCCGCATGAAGTAACCGCCGCACACGCTTTCGTAAATGCATCGACATGTTCCTTCAACAGAGTTTCAAACACACCGTCGGCAATATAGCCGCGCTTGTGGTGTTGCCGTAGACGTTCGGTAATACGTTCATGGATGATTGCCTGCGCTTCGTAGAGTTGAAGTTCCTCAAGATCAGTATGCGCGTCGAGCTTAAGCTTTCGCATAAACGGACGAATGGTCGTTGCTTTAAGGAAGAGTGTTGCGAATATACAACCTGCGGTGAGAGAAAGGAGGAAGGCTTGTGGAGAAATACTGAATGTCCATCCAGGGATTTCAAGATCAGCAGGCACAAGGAGTACCATCGTAATGGCGAGTGCACCACGGAGACTGCCCCACGAAAGGAGGTGTACCCACGCAGTTGGTAGGTCGCGACTTGATTTTGCAAAGAGATTATAGATAAAGGCGACAGGGTAAATAGAGAGTGCGCGCGCAATAGCGACCACAATAATCGTGACAAGAATAGGCACAATCATTCCGTTGGTGAATACACCACTTCGCACAAAAAGAAGTCCGATGAGGACAAAAATCGTTGAGTTTGCCATGAAGGCAAGCTGGCTCCAGAGCTTCGATACGAATTCATCCGCAGATGGGTGAATCTTTGCTCGTCCGTAATTACCCATGATGAGCGAAGCCACAGTAGTTGCGACGATCGAAGAGATTGCAAACTGCGTGTTGAAGAATACGAGGTGTTCAGAAATAACTTCAGAGAGAATAAACGTAATATGCGCAAGAGCGATAGTGAGTGTAATACTCGCCACTTCGTTTTCACGAGCTTTTCCAACGAGCCATGAGAAGAGATTCCCAATAAGTGCACCGAAGAGAATTCCGCCAATCATCATGAATGTGAAATTCACCACTGCAATACTCACTGTGCTTGAACCGTGAAATCCTTCGGTAATCACACCGAGTACAATGAAGAAAAGTGCTACCGCCGTTGCATCGTTGAAAAGACTCTCTCCTTCAAAAATGAGGGAGAGACGTTCCGGAGCGCCATACTCTTTGAAGAGGGCGAGAACCGCAACTGGATCTGTTGCTGAAATGATTGCGCCAAAGAGGAAAAGAAATGAGAAAGGAACAGAAAGACCGATGAGTCCGAAACCGAATGAGAGACCTGCGGCGATCGCGAGTGCTGATATAAGAAGTCCAACAACCGCAAGCAGGAAGATGATTGGAATATCGGCAAGAATACGTCGGATTTGCATAGCAAACGCAGACTCAAAAATGAGCGTTGGGAGAAGAAGGTAAAAAAGGAGTCCTGGCGTAAATTCAAACTGACTAATGAACGTAAATGGGGGCAGGAATGAGAGGAAACCAAGTATCGCACCAACGACAACAAGGAATACAGTGTGGGGCAGGCGAACCTTTCGTGCGACAAAGACCGCGAGACTTGAAAGCGCGAGAATAACAAAGAATGAGAGAAATACTTGGGGTGATAGCATAGAAAACTTCTTTAAAACGTGGGAAAACAAAATGCCCCACAGGGCACAGGCACTATACTATGCCTATTTTTATATCTTGCAAGCACAGACTGTGTTCTACGGATTTCTTGGTATACTGCTTGTATTATGGAGAAATCTACAGCGACGGACGCCTTTTCAACAGCGTACGCACGGCTCAACAAAGAACAGAAAAAAGCAGTGGATACGATCGAAGGTCCGGTCATGGTTATTGCAGGTCCAGGAACGGGTAAGACCCAGATTCTCACCCTTCGTATTGCAAATATTCTACGGAGGACGGATACCGCGCCAGAAAATATTCTTGCGCTTACCTTTACTGATGCGGGTGCAAAGGCGATGCGTGAACGTCTTCGTGGGTACATTGGGAGTGAAGGGTATCGAGTACCGATTCAAACCTTCCATGGATTTGCAAAAGAATGTATTGGGAAGTATCCCGATGCATACGATAGAGTTGTTGGCGGACGTCCTGCGTCTGACCTCGATAAGATCTCAATCTTGGAATCAATCATTGAATCTGGTGAAATTCGCCTCCTACGACCCCACGGAGATCCGTCGTACTACATACGACCGATACTGAGTGCGATTGAATCTATGAAAAAGGAGTACATCACTCCCGATACATTCGCGACCATTATTGCGTCACAAGAAATCGATCTCGCAAATATTCAAAAAGTACATGAAAAGGGTGCGCACAAAGGAAAGGTTCGCGGTGAATATGCGACGAAGGAAAAAGCAGTTGGGAAAAATAAAGAGCTTCTCTTTGTGTACCGGAGATACCAGGCACTCCTTACTGACAAACGATTGTACGACTTTGATGACATGATTCTGGAGACGATTGACGCACTTGAAAAGAACGAAGACATGCTCCGAGACCTGCAGGAAACGTATCAATATATACACGCCGACGAGCACCAAGATGTGAATGGCAGCCAAAACCGTATTTTAGAATTACTTGCGTCGTATCACGAGCGACCAAATATTTTTGCAGTGGGAGATGAGAAGCAGGCAATCTTTCGCTTTCAAGGCGCATCACTTGAAAACTTTCTTTATTTTGAAGATGTCTTTTCAGAGACAGCAACTATTGCACTCACACAAAACTACCGGTCTGGTCAGAAGATTCTCGATGCAGCGCACAGTTTGATTGCGGTCGAAGACGGCCCACTCAAAGATCTTCGTGTACCGCTTACGGCACTTCCGGATGCTGTAGCGCAGGTTGAGCGTCGTGATTTCTCGCATCAGGCCATTGAGGATGCCTTTGTGGTGAAGGATATTAAACATCGTATTACGGAAGGTGTTCCCGCTTCAGAGATTGCGGTCATTGTACGTACGAACCGTGAAGTTGAGGAGTACGCTGAAGCACTTCGCCGAGCGGGTATTGCCGCGCACGCATCAGCTGAAGGTGATATTTTGCTCCACCCTATTACTCAGGCGGTACAGGCACTCATTGATGCTGCGATTGATACCGAGAACGAGTCAGCGTTGTTTACCGTTCTGCACGGAGCGTATTGGGGACTGACGCCAGAAGATTTAGTCCGCATTGCCAGTGCACGAAGTTACTCACGTTCGCTCACAAAGATACTGAGTGATACAGACACACTTGCAGAGATTGGCGTATCCGATGTTGCGGCTGCAGAAAATATCATGAAGGTATTAACGATGGCGCGGCAGCGTGAGGTGACCGAAGCGCCACATCGAGTGCTCGAATGTCTGCTTACCGAAAGTGGTTTCATTGAACACGTCATGAACGAGAGCCCATTTGAAGGGGTCCGCACGGTGCGCAGGCTGTACGACGAAGTGGAGGAAATGGTACGTCGTGATGGCGCAGGAACGCTTCGTGAAGTACAAGCGGTTCTTACGAAGCGACGTGCGTACCTCCTCCCACTCAATGCGCCGTATATTGCCAATGACGCACACGCAGTCGAGGTGATGACTGCACATAAGTCGAAAGGTCTTGAATTTAGCGTCGTGTACATACCGCACCTCTCAGACAATCTGTGGGGCGGTCGTACGCATCGAACACTCTTTGATATTCCACTTACCAAACACATCACAACGCCTCTCGATGGACTGGATGATGAACGGAGACTTCTCTATGTTGCAATGACCCGCGCAAAGTCATATCTATTTCTCTCACAAGCAGAAACAAATGCAGACGGAAGGGAGCTGACACCATCGCGGTTGTTTGAGGGTATCGGTCAAGAATATGTTGCGCTCGTTGATACCGACGCTGAAGAAAAATCTTTTGAACCACTCGCTCATATGAGCGCGACGATGCATGGCGCGCAGGTTGATGCTGCGCTCCTTCGCAAGCTCCTGCTTGAGCGAGGACTCTCAGCGACGCACCTCAATAACTATTTGGAAAGCCCATGGAATTACTTTTTCCGTAACATGCTCCGCATACCGGAGGTGCAGGCAGTCCCAATGCAGTACGGTACTGCAGTACATAGTGTGCTTGAACGGGCGACAAAACTGCGCACAAGCACCGGTGTGCTTCCGACGGATACCGAGATCAAGAAATTTCTAGAACAAGCACTCGGCCGTTTACCACTTACGAAAGAAGAATACGTACGACAACTCGAACGCGGCCTTGCAGCCCTCTATGCGTACAGTACGCATCTTAAGAACTCATTGACGGAGTCAGCAAAAGAAGAGTTCTCACTGCGGGTAGTACTTCCGACGGGAGACCCTGATCTGCCAGAAATTCCGCTGACAGGGAAGCTCGATCGACTTGATTTTGATGCAGGAGGGAAGCTGCTTCGGGTTATTGATTACAAAACAGGGAAGCCGAAAACGCGTGGCGACATAGCGGGAGAAACAAAGAGTTCAGATGGAAAGTACAAACGCCAGCTCGTATTTTATGCGTTACTCCTCTCGCTCTATGGCGACGAACGGTATCTCTGTCGTGAGATGACGGTTTCGTTTGTGGAGCCTGATAGTAAGGGAGTCATTCACGAGGAAACGTTCTCTATCACTGACGAAGAAGTTGATGCGCTCAAAGGAGACATTATTCGGGTCGCAAAGGAGATTGCATCAGGCGCATTTCTTAAAGAATCGTGTGATCCAAAAACGAGCAACTACTGCCAGCTTGCTGCACGCTTTATGGGGGAGGGAGAATAAGAGGGTAATAAAAAAGACCGATCGCAGAGCGATCGGTCTTTTTTATTAGTTACCTGAGTTATCGAGTTGTGCGATAAGGGTATCAATCATTTGTTTTACTACTGAGTATGGCTGTGCTCCTTGGATCGTGCCTTTCTGATCCCCGACAACGACGATTGGGTATGGAGTACCACGTCCGCCAGCCGCAACAGCGTCATTGAACTGCTGTTCTACGAGAGATTTGTAGCGACCACTATCGAGACATTCTTGGAATGCTGTAGTGTCGACGCCGGCTGCTGCAACAAACTCAGGTACGCGTGTCATATCGGTCTGTTCGTTGGTATCTCGTTCACTAAAGACGAGATCACTGAATTTCCAGAACGCATCGTTTCCTCCGAGTTCCGCGACACATTCGGCAGAGACTGCAAGCTCAGGCGCATTCGGGTGAAGTTGTTGGAGTGGGAAATAGCGATAGACCCATGCAACCTTGCCGCCTGCTCCATAGTCATCCATGATTTTTTTCATTGTCTCATGGAAATTTTTACAGAACGGACAATCATAATCCGAATACTCAACAATCATGATTGGAGCATTTGGATTTCCTAAGATGTGATCCGCTTCAGTCACTGGAGGGATGGTAATTTCTTCACTCGGTGAAGAATCACCGTCATTGGCAGTATTCGCAGAATTTTGTTTTCCACTGAAGTAGATTGCTCCCGCAAGAAGGCCGGCAGCGATGATTATTGCGATAGGGACGGCAAAAGGATTTTTCTCCATACGTGATGACTATTCTAAAGTAGTATGAGAAAAGTATACCATATGTAGTATACTGGTATCTATCCTACAGAACCGCGCTGTATAGCCGTTCTTTCGGTACTATTATCAAGCCTCAGTTATATCTATGGATCTCTTTTCAGTTATTATTCTCGGACTCGTACAAGGACTTACTGAGTTTTTGCCCGTTTCGTCTACGGGACACTTGATTCTCTTTGGGAATCTTCTTGGGAGTGAAGATGCGAACGCACTCGCGTTCGATGCAATCCTCCACCTCGCGACTGTTGCAGCGATTATTGTGTATTTTTATAGTGAGATTTGGGTGCTGTTCCAAACATTTCTCCGCGTACTCGGAAGACAGCCGGTTGATCAAAAGAATGTAACGCTCCTCAAGGCGTTAATTATCGGAACAATTCCTGCGGTTATCTTCGGACTTCTCCTTGAAAAAATGATGGAGACCGTGTTTCGAAATCCGCTCCTCGTCGCCGGAGTTCTTGTAGTGGGATCAGGACTCTTTATGTTTGCGGAATATCGATATCTAAAAAAACCACCCGTACCATCTACTGTCATGACAGTGTCTATGGCGATTAAGATTGGATTCTTCCAAACGCTCGCCCTCATTCCAGGTATGTCACGTTCAGGATCAGCAATTTCTGGAGGTATGATTCTCGGACTTACGCGTAGTGAATCAACTCGTTTTGCATTCTTGCTTGGTATACCAGTACTTCTTGGTGCAGGAGCAAAGAAACTCCTTGATCTCCTTGCTCTCAATGCGGATATCTCGTGGCCACTTGTCGCGGTAGGAGCTGCAACAGCCTTTATTGTCGGACTCTTCGCTATTCACTTTATGATTGGCTTTGTACGAAAACACACGCTGTGGCCGTTTGTGTGGTACCGCATTATTCTTGCGGGAGTTGTTGTGGCAGCAATCTTTTTTGGGAGTCTGTAGAAAGACTACTTGGCGTGTAGGTTGATGTAGATATCTTCGAGTGCACGAACCGCATCTCCTGCAGAGATATTGTTTTGGTGGTATTTAATATTTGTACAATCACCAGCAGCCCAAATACCAGGAACAGATGTTTGTTGTGTCCATGGGTCAATTTCAATTCGTTTGTAGTCGTCGAGCTTAAGAGTATTTGCGACGAAGTCTGTGTTTGGAATCATTCCAATTTCGACGAATACGCCATTGACGGCAAGTGTGTGTTCAGTACCTTCTGCATCGGTGTATGTGAGACCATTTACAAATTTATCGCCAGTGACTTCAGTTGGAGTAGCGTTTAATACGGCGGTCATATTTTTGTGGGCGAGGACTTTTTCTACGGTTACAGGGTCAGCTTTAAATTGATCGCCACGGTGGAGAAGGGTCACGCTCTTTGTATACGCAAGAAGTTGGGCGGCGGTTTCGAATCCAGCATTACCACCCCCGACAACCACAACATCTTGTCCTGAGAAGAGGGGACCATCGCATGATGCGCAGTAGGTAAGTCCTTTGTTATCAAATTCTTCGGCACCTGGAACATCGAGTTTTCGACGATTTGAACCTGCGGCAATCAGTACTGCCTTTGCTTCTGACGTAGATCCGTCTTCAAGTGTTACGGAGAAGCCGGCGTCGGTCTTTGTAACTGCCGTCGCGAGTGATCCACTTTTGATCTCAACTATATCAGCTGCATATTCGCGAAGGTGAGCCTCAAGGTTTTTTGCGAGATCGTCACCAGAAATATGTGGTGTTCCAATCCAGTTTTGAATATCGGGAGAGACAATACTTTGTCCGCCCCATTCTTTCGTAACAAATTGTGTCTTGAGTTGCTTGCGAGATGCGTAGACGCCGGCAGCAATACCTGCAGGGCCTCCACCGATGATAATTAAGTCGTGCATCATAAATTCTTTAGTCGATAATAGAAGTACATTCTAACGTAGATTAGAGAAAGAAAAAACCCGCGAGCTCTGCTCGCGGGTTTTTTCTTAGAGGGCAGCTATAATTATTTAAGCTTAGATTTGTGGGAAAAAGGTGGAACGGCTCACAAGTTACTAACTATTTTTATAGCGCTACGCTCTAAAAATAGTAAGTACTCGCGAGCCCGCCTCGCGGTTCGTCGCTCTGGGACGAGCGACTCACGACGCTCCGGCCCGCAGTGCCGGCTATTTTAGCTTACTTCGTCGCAAAAATGCCGGCACCGCGCCCCAGTCTTCATCTTCATCCTCATCAATAGGTTCGACAGGCTTTGATTCTTTTGGTTTCATTTCAACTGCAGCGACCGGTTCTTTTGGTTGCTTTTGTTCAGTCCGTTCAGGAGTACGCGGTGTACCGAGTGAATTAAAGATTCGTCCTCGTCCAGATTCGTCACTGTCATCAGTTCCACCAAAATCACGGACTTCTTCTTGGATACGACGGGTAGGGAATCCAGCATCAGGGAACCCTGTCGCAATAACCGTCACCTTAAGCTCGTTCTTCTTTAGCTTGTCGTCACGGATGGCACCGAAGATTACCTTCGCATGTGGGTCAATTGATTCCGTAATTACACGAGCTGCATCTTGAATTTCAAGCATTCCGAGATCGTCACCACCAGCAATTGCAAAGAGTACGCCCTTTGCACCAGTAATAGAGACTTCGAGGAGTGGGGAATTGATTGATCCGCGAGCAGCTTCTTCAGCACGCTTCTCACCAGTTGCAAGTCCAACACCCATGAGTGCTGATCCTGCGTTTTCCATCACGCTTCGGATATCGGCGAAGTCGACGTTAATGATACCTGGCATGGTAATAAGGTCAGAGATACCTTCTACCGCTTGCTTGAGGACGTTATCGCACATCTCGAACGCGTTCTTTACTGTTGTTTCTTTATCAACAATAGCGAGGAGTCGGTCATTTGGAATCGTAATGAGGGCATCAACCTCTTTCTGAAGTTCAGCAATACCTTGGAGGGCAAGACGCATACGTTCTTGTCCTTCAAAGAGGAATGGTTTGGTGACAACACCAACAGTGAGTGCTCCTGTCTCTCGTGCAATCTTTGCAACAACAGGTGCAGATCCTGTTCCGGTACCACCTCCCATACCTCCTGTGATGAAGACCATGTCGGATCCTTTGATTGCGTTTGCAATCTCTTCACGCGTTTCTTCTGCTGCACGTCGTCCCATATCAGGATCACCGCCGGCACCAAGTCCTCGCGTCAGATTTTTTCCGATGTGGATCTTCTTCTTTGCAAGTGAGTTGTGCAAATCTTGCGCATCACTGTTGATCGCGATGAACTCAACCCCTTTCACCTTCGAGTTCACCATGTGGTTCACTGCATTCTTGCCTGAACCACCAACACCAACGACGCGAATTCGTGCGAATGATTCAACGTCTGTTTTTATTTGTTCCATAACTGAATATTGAATTAATGATTCCAAAATACGTTCGGGATCCCAACCCCAAGAACGAAGTACCCACATCATACCGTGCCTGTTTTCCCCTGTCACTCCGTTGACATTCTTCTGTTTCGTGCGATTGATTTTATAGAAAAATATATTGAAATAACATTGAAAATAAAAGACATCCAGGGTAAGTGGATGCCGGACTAGTCAAAAACTATATTATGGAAGAAATTGTTTCAACCAGTTGAGGAGGGTGCCCCCAGCTTTCTTGGCAGTTATGATCCCGGTGTCTTCTTCTGCACTTGAGCTTCCCCAAATACAAAGTCCGTACGCAACTGCCCATGATGCATCCTTTACTTTTCCGTTTTGTGCAGGATCGAGTGTTGCGATTTTAGAGGGAAGTCGGAGAGATGCTTTTGCAAGATCTTGGATGGTTGCAATACCAGATCCGCCGCCGGTAATAATAATTCCTGCCGGAAGGAGTCCGTCTCGTTTAATCTTTTTAAGGTGTGAATCAATGAGTTCAAAAATATCAGTGAGGCGCGCTGCTACGATCTCATCAAGTTTTCGTTTTGAAATTGCTGCACTGGTCATACCTCCGCGCTTCACCTTCTCTGCTTCTTCCAGAGGAATCTTGAGACCAAGCGCAATATCGTTGGTGATGTCACTTGAACCAATAGGAAAGACTTTAAGTGAGACAGGAGTGCTGTTTTCAAAGACCACAATCGAAACAGTTTCAGCGCCGATATTGGCAAGTACGCATCCGGCTCGTTTCTGAGCTTTTGTGAGCATCACGAGACTTCCTGCAACAGGTGATGCCATAACATCGTCCACAGCGATACCAATGCCCTCAATGGCCCCTACAAGGTCGCTGAGGTGCTGTTCGAAGGCAGTGATGAAGAGTGTCTCAACTTCGAGCTTCGTACCCTTGAGACCGTGTGGGCGGCCAAAGACAGGGTCACCGTCAACAACGTATGAAAGGGGAATTGCGTGGAGTATTCGACGGTTCGGGATTTGATCAATAATGCGTTCTTCGCTATCTTGCATCGCTTTGTCCAAGTCTGTCTGCGTAATTTCTGAGTCAGCACGTGAGGTAATCACTTCACCACGTGAGCGAATTTCATCGAGACCAATACCACCCATTGAGATATAGGCGTGCTTCACAGAGACACCAGCGGCTTTCTCGGCTTGCGCGACAGCGTTACGAACACTTCGCACTACGTCGCTCTCGTTGATGATGTAGCCGTTGCGGAGACCTCGTGATTCAGCAAATCCTGTACCAATAATCTGGGGAAGTGTACGACTCGCATCTTTCTTTGGGCAGCTCGTAATAACCACCTTTACTTGAAAGGTTCCTACGTCTATTCCGGTTACGATTTTATCTGCCATATATTATGTGTACACTCCCACCATTACTTCAGTCGATACTTTGAAATGAAGCGTTTTTCTGCTTTCTCCATTGTATCGCCGTGAGCGAGTCCTTTCAAATGCAATAAACCGTGGATAAACAAAAATCCGATATATCCTGAGTAGGAGAGGTCGTGTTTCTTTGCTTCACGCTGCGCAACTTCCGGTGTAATAAAAATTTCTCCTACACTCTTTTCGATTGGAAACGAAAGTACATTCGGTACATACGATTTCTTTCGGTACGTTTTGTTGAGTGATTGTGCGCGTGTCTTCCCAATAAAAACGAGAGACAGATTGTAAGAACTTCCCAAGATATCATTCTTTATCTTTTCGTACGGGAGTTTCGGGTACTCAGCCACTGTTGCTGAAACGTCAAATGCTTTCATGTTCTTGCTAGTATACGCTACTTAGGCTGGCTTACAGACGGGTTATAAACTAAAAACGACCGCACGGAGTCCCGTGCGGTCGTTTTTGTATGATTATCGTCGGCGTCCGCGAGTTTCTTGAATCTTACCGAGCTTGAGAAGGGTTTCGTACTTTACCTTCTTTTCGAGCTTGAGGAGTTTGGCAGTCTTACCAATGTTCCGTGACTTTGCGCGTTTGTAGTAACGCTCACGACGGATACGATTAATAATCCCTGATCCTTGTACGCGCTTCGTAAAACGACGAATAAGGTTCGCAGTGCTTTCGTTGTTGTTTTTTTCTACCTGAACGTTTACTGACATATGTGGTTGCAAGCGTACCATATTTGTATATGGTACGCAATTCCTCTAAATCTTGCCTGGGTTACGGTGGTAAATCACAGGAATCAGGACAAGGGTAATGACCACTGAGAAGGTGAGTCCGAACATAATTGCCCACGCAAGCGGTGACCAAAGGTCTGACGCATACGTAAGCGGGATCATACCGATCACGGTGGTGAGGGTGGTAAGGAGAATCGGGCGGAGTCGTGAAGATGCGGCATTCATGATGTTTTCAAGGAGGTCACGGTCTGGGTATTTGCGACGATTCTCGTTCATCATATCGATGAGGAGGATTGAGTTATTTACCACAATACCTGAGAGCGCGATGAATCCCATGATAGATGGGAAGGAAAGAGGGAGTTGGGTAATCGCGAGTCCTGCCATGATACCAATGAGTGAGAATGGAAGAATTGAAAGTACGTAGAATGTGTGACGGAATGAATTGAACTGCAATACCAATACAGCGAGCATGAGAATGACTCCTACAATAAGTGCAAGGAACATTTCCATGAATGCTTTGTTGGACTCCTCTGTTTGTCCACCAATCTCAATCGTGACATCACTTGGAATGTTTATTTCTTCACGCAAGCGCTTCTCGAATTCAGCATTGATGGTCGCAATATTGCCATCAGCAGTAATACCACCAGAAAGTGAGACGACGCGGCGTTGTTCGTCGTGTGAAATAACGTTACTTGATTCACGGAGCGATACGTCCGCAAAGGAAGAGAGAAGAACGGTTTCGCCAGATGGTGTAATGAATTGAATGTTCTTGAGTGTCTCAAGGTTTGCAATATTCGTTGCATCAGAGGTGAGTGCGCCACTTTGTGTGAGGTCGAGTTTTACAATAACGTCGATATCAGAATCGAGTGTCGTGAGTGATGTTGCGGTCATACCGTACACTGCGGCACGAAGTGTCTGAGAAATAAGTTGCGGTGAAAGACCGAGTGCGGACGCTTTCTGTTTATTGAGTGTGAGTACAAATTCGGTACTGTTGTTGTTAGTACTCGTGACGACGTTGGTGGTGCCAGAAATATCCTTCAGAATAATCGCACCTTTATTTGCAAGCTCAGTGAGTTCAGCAAGGTCGTCTCCGAGGAAACGGTACCCGAGTTCGGATCCTGTTGGTGGCCCATCGCTTGGCTGGTCTACGGTAACGGTTACATCACGAATTTCAGAAAAGGTACCTCGAAGTCGCTCCACGACATCGGTACTGGTATCTTTGCGGTCAGGTTTAAGAGTGATGAACATGTTGCCGAACTTTTCATCGGTGGTACCACCGTTCCCACCATACACAGCAGCTTGACCAACTGTCGTTACAAAGGATGCAACGTCAGGCTCTTGGTAGAGATACTCCTCAACACGTCGTACGGCGACATCAGTCTCAGCGCGTGTGCTCCCTTGTGGGAGTTCTACTTCTGCATAAATCCAATCAATATCGGACTGTTCGAAGAAGATCACCTTTACGACACCGGTGATTGGAAGCGCGAGCGCAACAATGAGTGCGATACCAATGATCCAAAGAAACTTCCGTTCGTTCTTTTTATTTCCGATGATGAGCGAAAGCTTTGAGCGGTACCACGTTTCAAGTTTGTGAGAATAAGCAATTTGTCTTTTCTCAAAGTTTGTCTCACTTCGTCGTCTGAGCACTGTCGATGCGATGAGCGGTACAAATCCAAGTGCAACAAGAAGTGAGGCAAAAAGGATAAAGTTAATCGTAAACGGAATCGCTCCAATGAATTGGCCGGTGACTCCAGAGATGAGGAAGAGTCCAGAGAACATAGCAACCGTCGTGAGTGTTCCAGAAATGAGCGGAGTACTAAACTCACGAATAGTCTCGAGTGCAGCTTTTGATTTATCAATATGGGGGTCTTCCTTCATACGGCGGTTGATTCCTTCAACCATCACAATTGCCGAATCGACAAGAATACCGATGGCAAGAATGAGCGCAAAAAGGCTTACGAAGTTTATGGTATTACCTGAGAGATAAAGGCCGATGAATCCAATGAGGAACGAAAGAGGGATTGCGCTTCCTGCAACAAATCCTTCTCGCCAACCAATGGCAAGAACCAGCACAATAATAACGAGGATAACCGTTTGTACACCTGATCGAGAGAGCCTTGTGAGGTCTGTTTTGATATCCTTTCCGCTATCGAGGACAGTGACGACGGTAATACCATCAAGAAGTTCACCGGGCTTTTGAAGCTCACTCAGACGGTCGTTCACTGCGCCGGTGATGCGGGTGATATCGCCACCACGCTGTTTGTACACACTAAAGGATGCAGCGTGTACTGACGGCTTTCCGTCGACAGAGAGGCGAGAGAGGGTAACGGTCGGACCGAGTCCATCATCAATCTTGGCAACATCGCGGACGTAGACTGGTTGACCACCACGAATACCGATTACGATGCCGGCTATTTCGGTGCTATCAGCAATATCACCTTCAAACGCAATGTTGTAGTTCACACCGTCGTTCTCAATTTGTCCGACAGGGAAGGTGCTGTTTGCAGAGCGGATACCATTTAAAATATCAATCACGCTCATGTCATAACGTTGGAGAGACGCTTGGTCGGCCACAACGGTTACTTCTCGATCACGCACTCCGCTTTTTTCCATACGAGAAACGCCCGATACGTTCTCAACTTCAACTTCGAGTGTATCGGTAAGTGCAGTGAGCTCAGCGTCAGTAAGATTGGCAGAAAGCGCAACCGTCATGACTGGTTGATCGACAAAATTTACTTCCGACACTACAGGATCTTCAGCATCCGTTGGAAGATTGGGTTTGATGGTGTCGATTTTATCTTTAAGATCTTGAATCGCAACATCAATATCTGCACTGTCTTCAAACTCAACGGTCACCACAGACACACTCTCTCGTGAGGTGGAGGTAATTGATTTTACGTTCTCAAGTGAGCCGGCGATACCTCGCTCAATCTCATTTGTGACGAGGGATTCGATGTCTGCTGCAGGTGCTCCAGGAAGGAGGACACTCACCACGCCGATTGGAATTTGTACCTCGGGAGCTGATTCTTTCGGAATAAGAAAGAGGGAGAGAATACCAAAACCAGTTAACGCAACCATCATGAGGTAGCTGAAACGGTTGTTGAGGATAAAAAATTGCCAGAGTTTATACATACAGAATATGGCTAGGGGAGTATTGCTTCTACACGTTCTCCAGCATTAAGACCACGAGCATCGAGTACGATCGTATCATCGAAGGTAATACCATCAAGAATCTCAACAAAGGCGCCGCGAACATCCCCAATCACCACCGGATGAGAAACGAGTTGACCTTCGACAACAGAGAAGACGTCACCGTTTTCAGCATTAAACTTCACTGCAGTAATAGGTACGAGAATCGGACCGACGGTGACGGCTGTTTCGTTGGTTGTTGTAATACTAATGTCGACAGTATCGCCGTTTGAGATATCGGCTGTCTCTGCTTGGATTTTTACTTCAACTTTTTTCGTTACAGGATCAACGGCCGGTGCAACCTGCGTTACCACGCCAGTATATTTCTTTGCAATAATAACTTTCTGTCCAACCGCGATACGGTCACGATCTGATGCACCAACGTAGGTGGTGATTTCAAGCGCATTATTATTTGCCACGATAGCGACCGGTGCGAATGTTGATACGTAGTCACCAGTTTTTACTGAGAGGGAGTTCACCGTACCTGCAATTGAAGTCCGAATGACTGTTTTTGCATAGTTTGCTTCAGCGGCCTTGAGACTTCCGAGTGCTTGCTTCACTTGGGCGTCAGCTGCAGACACAACGCCTCCAGAGCTACTGAGTTCTGCGCGTGAAAGTGTATCCTCGGCGCTATTAATTGAATTGAGGAGAGAAGTAATAACGGTATCTGACGATGCGAAGTTTGAGCGGATGGTACTGAGTTGTGTTTCGGTAAATGTTCCCGCGTCTTCTGATGCGAGATACGGAATAAAGATATCGATCATCTTCTGTACGCGAGTGACGTTTGCACGTGCTTCACGAAGCGCTGCATGGAGATCACTGCTTGTCGTGAGAGTAACACTCTGCTTCTGCCACTCAGAGAGCATGGTATTGAAAGCGTAACGTTCGCTGTTGAGGATATCGACATTACTACCAGTCTGAATACGGACACCTGGCGTTATTGCTTTTGGATTTGAAAAGAGGCTATCGATTGTATTAAGAATGACGTCGTTTGTTTTTGAGTAGCTACTTCGGTAGGTGTTGATTGCATCGCTTTGTGCGTTGATCAGACTTACACTTGTAGAACGTGAAGAAGCAACTGCTGCTTCGTAGGATCCTTGCGCTTGGAGAAGTGCAGCGTATTCGCTCGCGTTCTCAATTTGCGCAATGATTTGTCCGGCAGCTACTGAATCGCCAAGTCCAACACCAACGCTGGTAATGCGGCCTGATGCCTCTGTCTCAAGACGTACTTCGTCGACAGCTTCGACAGAACCAATCAAATTGATAGTATTTTTACCTGAAATATCACGAACACTTGAAACCACCACTGTTGGCGGTACATTTGTAGCAATTGATGCGGTATTTTCGCTACTCTTAATAGCGACCACAATAATAATGATGATAACGAGTGCAGCTCCAGCAACGCTCCAAATAAAGCGTTTCCCATAACGTCGATGTAGGCGTCCTATAATTTTCATATGTAAACAGTTCTAAAACACTAAGTTAGTGCCCTCAGAGTACCACGTTTTTACAAAATGTCGATGATTTGGCTATGTGCGCGGCCACTTCGCTACCATGAGAAGTTCGGCGTCTTTCATATCTTTTGGAAGTTCTTGCCAAACAGCTTCAGTCACAAACGGCATGAACGGATGCAGGAGCTTAAGTGAGGTGGTGAGGATGTGTTGGAGCTTGCGAGATGTACGAATACGAGCAGATACGTCGTCACCCTTGAGCGCATCTTTACTTCGTTCAATCACCTCATCGGCAAACGTATGCCATACATAGTGATAGACAGCGTCAACTGCAAGGTCGATACGATGCGATTCCATATGTCCGTTCACATCAGTAATTGTTGCATCGAGTTCGGCGAGGTCGCGTTTGTCGGCGTCATCCCACTGTGTTTCCTTGGCAGTATCAACCGTTCGGTTCTCCAGAACAAACCGAGAGATATTCCAAATTTTGTTTGCGAAGTGCTTGTAGCCACGGATCTTGTCTTCAGAGATTCGACTATCGCTTCCGGGGACCATATTGGTCACGAGTGAAAGACGAACGGCGTCAGTCCCGTACTTCTCGATCATATCGATAGGATCGATATTGTTGCCAAGTGATTTTGAAATCTTTCGTCCCTGACCATCACGTACCAATCCGTGAAGGTAGACGGTCTTAAATGGTACCTGCCCAAGGAAAAAGCCGCTCATGAGCACCATACGTGCAATCCAAAAGAAAAGAATATCGTACCCGCTCTCAATGAGTGTCGTTGGATGGTATGTTTTTAGGTCGTCAGTCTCGTTTGGCCAGCCGAGTGTACTAAACGTCCAAAGTCCAGAAGAGAACCACGTATCGAGCACATCGGGGTCTTGTTCCCAGCTTTCGCCTGGAGATTCAACTTGTACTTTCATTTCTTCGTCTTTGTGCCAAACAGGAATACGGTGACCAAACCAGATTTGTCGTGAGATACACCACGGCCGGAGGTTGTCGATCCAGTTCATATATACACGTTCATGACGCTCTGAGACAAACTGAATAGTGCCGCTTTTTACCGCGCTCCGCATGATTTCTTTAAGTGTTGTCTCTGAACCGCTTTCAATACCTGGAATCTCAGAATGGGGAAGTGTGAACGTTTTATCTACGTCAATCCACCATTGGAGCTTTGGGAGTGGTTCAACGATACCTCCTGTGCGTTCTGCAGTAGAAACGTTTTGGGTGATTTCTTCTTCTTTCTCAAGAAGATCTTCAGCACGGAGCCACTCTGCTACCGCTTCCCGCGCTTCGTTCACCTTCATCCCTTCAAGATGTCCTGCGACGGTCATCTTTGCGTATTCATTAATAACGGCAGGGCGATTTGTGATGCCGTGCCGGTCGGCAATCTCCCAGTCAACATGACTATGTGCTGGAGTGACACCGAGCGCGCCAGTTCCAAATTCTGGATCAACTTCAGTATCAGCAACAATAGTTATATGAAGCGGTACATCACAAAACATCACGTCATACTCCTTTCCAACAAATTCCTTGTAGCGTGCGTCATCTGGATGTACTGCGACGGCGACGTCCCCAACTTTTGTTTCAAGACGGGTTGTTGAAACTGGAATAGGGAAGTCCTTTGAATATTTAAATGTATAGAGCGTGGCTTTTCGCTCTTCATAGACAATTTCATCGTCAGAAATTGTCGTCTGGCCTTTTGGATCCCAGTTTACAATGCGGTTCCCGCGGTAAATGAGCCCTGCGGCATGCATTTGGATAAACGCTTCCATCACCGCGTCGTATCGCGCGTCATCCATCGTATACGCATAGCGACTCCAGTCGAGCGATGCCCCCATTGCGCGCATCTGACCGATCATGTGACTTTTATTTTTCTCGACGAATGCATCAATACGCTTAAGAAGTTCTTCACGTCCAAGATCGTGACGCGTTTTCTTTTCTTCTTTTTGAATATCTTTTTCTACGCGAGCCTGCGTTGCGATTGCCGCTGAGTCTGTCCCCGGAATCCAAAGTGTTCGTTTTCCTTGCATGCGCGCATGACGAACCATCATGTCTTCAATGGCAAGCATAAGCGCACTTCCCATGTGGAGGTGACCGGTGACGTTTGGCGGCGGAAGCACCATTGAAAATGTTTCCGCATCTTTCTGCGTTATACCTTTTTCAACACTCACGTCAGGATTAAAGAGGCCTGAGGATTCCCACATTTCATAACATTTCTTTTCATGCGCCTGTGCGTCATACGGCTTCAAAAAGATTTCCGGTAGTTGTGATGATTTCTCCTCCATATATAAAGCCGATAGTAGCACGGAAAATGACGCTCTAAAAGGCGTTATCCCTGCGAAAGTGAGAGATTTCCATCGGCCTTTAGGCTCGTCTGAGTGCCTTCTGCGGAATGACTCTCATCGAGACGTGCGTGGCCGGCAAGAGCAATCATGATGCTGTTATCAGTCGAGAGATTCCGTTCGGGGAAATGGAGCGCAAGATCTGGATATTTTTTATTAAAATAGAGTTTGAATTGTTCTCGAATGTATGAGTTCGCTGTTACACCGCCACCAAGAATAAGTGCATGCGCGTTCGATTCTTCAACAGCGAGAATAGATTTTTTCAGAAGCACTTCAGTGACCACGTCTTCAAAGTCACGCGAGAGCGCCTCGCGCTCCTCTTCGGTCATTTCTTTTTCACCAGTGATATCTCGAATTGCGTATCGTACTGCAGTCTTCAGTCCAGAAAATGAAAAATCGCAATCACCCGAGTCAATCATCGGTTTTGGAAGTTTTGTGTACGGCGGAAGATTCTTTTCGCGTGCACGAGCAGCTCGCACACTAATCTCAGGGCCTCCAGGATATTGAAGTCCCATCATACGCGCTGCTTTATCAAAGGCTTCACCGACTGCGTCATCGCGTGTTTGCCCGAGCATTTCGTATTCTGTCCAGCTTTTCATTTTAAGGAGTTCTGTGTGACCTCCAGAAATAAGAAGACTTACCGCAGGGAAGGAAAGTGGCGCAAGCTTTGTTCCATCAAAAACAGACGCAAGGACGTGGCCTTCCATATGGTTCGTTCCTACTACAGGAATGCCCCACAGCATCGCAAGTGCTTTTGCAAAATTGACGCCAACCCAGAGTGCAGGCTCAAGTCCAGGACCGTGAGTGACTGCGATTACATCAATATCGGGCTTTGCATAAGTTTCTACAAACGGAATAAGGGCGTCTGCAAGTTCTTCCTCGCGGTAAAAAAGTGTACGGAGTGATTCATCGGTATCACTTTCTAGCTTTTCCGCGTGCTCTGAAAGAAGCTCCGCTTCTTTCAGAGCACGCTCCGTCATTGGTACGAGAGTCTTTGCGTGCTCACGTTTTGCAACCATTGGGAATACGCCGCCGTACTCACGGTGGATATCAATTTGTGAAAAAAGCGCATTTCCGAGGAGTGTATACGTCGCATCAGGAAAATCACCGTCAGCACGGACGATACTGACCGCTGTTTCATCACACGATGTTTCAATTGAGAGGATATTCATAGGTAATCACATATTAACCTTATTTTGAGACAAGCGTAAAGGAGAGTATTGACATATTAAATAAAAATTGTATTTTATACATTGAATCAAGAACATAAAGGGGATGAGCATGTGTTCGTTACGGAAGACTGAGAAAATATTTTTGCAAAAGGTCCGGACAGACTTTGTGTCGTATGCGACTGAGCTCGATTTCATGGACAGAAATATATTTATTGCTTTGGTGCGACTTGCAAATATTACCTGCGGTCTGCCAAACAAAGAGATATCTTATATCTGTGGAGTGAATCAGGGTATGTATTCGCAGTGGAAGCAGGGCGTTCAAATACCCAAATGTCCCAAAAGAAGAGCGGGTATGTTGGCGGCACTTGTTGAAAAAATACGCACACTCTCGACAGAGTAAGCGTATGGGCATCCATATAAAAAATTCCCCGTTCTAAACAAACGGGGTTCTTTTTATCTAATGTGCGATACAGGGCTTGCGCCACAAGGACATTTCCATTTTTATAGTCGCTTCGCTTCTTAAAAATTAGGTCAATTTGTGACTGTCTTAAATATATTGTGAGCGATACAGGACTTGAACCTGTGACCTCTACAATGTCAATGTAGCGCTCTACCAGCTGAGCTAATCGCTCACAATATATTCAATGTCAATCGTAAAATAGTATCCCATACTATTTTGTCTCTGCCCTGAGCTAACCGCGCAAGTGTGGTCAGTATACTGAAAAAATGAAAAGTTGCATCATTGGTAATTAAGTGGCGCTGTGTATTTCTCGGGTAGCTATATCCTCGATCTTTGATACCATGCACCTCTACTAGTTAACAATGCATTGTTATGATGGAAGAAACTACAACAGACCCAACAATGACTCCTGCAGGAGATACTCCAGCAGAAGCAACACCAGAAGCAGCTCCGGAAACTCCAGCGGAGGAAACCCCAGAAGAAACTCCAGCTGCATAGCTCGAACAACACTGGAAAAGCCCGGCGCGTACGCGCCGGGCTTTTGCTATATAAAAGTCTATTCATGCACCCTATATAAGAATATGCTATAGTCTCCGTACATTTAACGGTAATTATGATGATATTAGGATGAAAGTAATCTTATTACAGGACGTAGCGCGTATTGGACGCCGATTCGAAATGAAGGTTGTACCCGATGGACATGCACTCAACATGCTAATTCCAAAGCGTCTTGCTGAACCCGCAACACCAGAAAACATGCGTCGTTTGAAAGAACGTATGAAGAAGGTAGATGAGGTACGAGCAGGAGCCGCTTCAACATTTGAAGACACGCTTAAAAAGCTCGAGGGCACGACCGTAACGCTCCCTGTATCAGCCAATGAACAAGGTCACCTCTTTAAGAGTGTGAAGGCAACAGATATTGCGGCACAGGTCACAAAAGAAGTTGGTCCTCTTGATGCTGATCATATTGCACTCCATAGCCCACTCAAAGAAGTTGGTGAACACGAGATTGCCATTTCTTCAGGTGATCTAAAAGGCACCTTTACACTCTCAATCACAAAAGAGTAACTATGGGGGACTACAAACAAATCATCATTATCCTACTCGTGTCGGCACTCCTGCTCGGAGCACTCGCAGCACTTGTTGTCATGCGTGATGGCGGTACGCCAGAGACACTTCTCAGTGAAGATAAAGCACTCAATGGGCCACTTTCACCAAAAGAATTAGCCGTCGCTAACCCAGATGTAACAAACGATATGAATAGAACTGCAGTATTCAATACAAATAAAGGAGTATTTAAGATGGAGCTTTTCGAAGACCAAATGCCTATTACGACCGCAAACTTCGTTAAACTTGCGGAATCAGGATATTACGATGGCACAAAGTTCCATCGGGTAATTCCAAACTTTATGATCCAGGCCGGAGATCCAAATTCAAAGACTGAAAATGTTGCAACCTACGGCACAGGCGGTCCGGGATACACGATTCAAGATGAATTTGTAAGCGGTGCACTTCTCACAAATGCGCGAGGTACGATTGCAATGGCAAACACCGGACAGCCAAACTCTGGCGGTAGTCAGTTCTTCATTAACGTTGTGGATAACACAGGTCTCGACTTCGATAAAGAACCGCTTACATCGAAGCACCCAGTGTTCGGACGTGTTATTGAAGGAATGGACGTTGTTGACGCAATTTCAAGTGTTCAGACAGGTCAGCGAGATCTTCCCGTAGACGCAGTGATTATTGAATCTATTAAGATTGAGTAGAGAAGGGAATATACAAAAACCCCGCGGCAATGCCGCGGGGTTTTTGTATATAAGGAGATTATTTTGCAACTGCTGCAAGGACATCCACCATTTTCTTTCCAACGGTACGTCCGTCAAATCGTGTCTTTCGTGTATTGCGGAATGAGACAACACCAGGCTGCATTGCGAAAAGAGTGTGGTCTTTTCCAACCTGTACGTTCTTTCCAGCCTCAATCTTTGTACCGCGCTGACGTACAATAATCTCACCAGTTTTCACTGTTTGACCATCTGCACGCTTCACACCAAGGTATTTTGGCTGTGAGTCTCTGAGGTTTTTTGCCGATCCACCGGCTTTCTTATGTGCCATAGGTAACTATGCTGTAAAATTAACGTTGTGAGTATACAAGAAAGTATAGGAAAACTCAAGAGCAGGGCCGTAGGACTCCTTTTGGATGATGAGGCGTTTACCATTACCCTGATCCTTCTCGTGGGGATCGTCGCGTTTGGGCTTGGAAGAGGGTCGGTAGAACAGGCTTCAGGCGTGCTTCCCGCAGCCGCAGTCACAGGGACTGTGGAGCAATTACCAGCTGAAAGTCCTCCAAGTGCAAGCAGTAGCATACTCTACATCGCTTCAAAAAGTGGCGCCAAGTATCACCTGCCATGGTGTGGCGGCGCAAAGCAAATAAAAGAAGAGAATAAGATATATTTCAATAGTAAAGCAGAGGCAGAAGCGGCAGGATATACTCCCGCAGCAAACTGCAAAGGGATTTAATGGTGGCTATGATAAAATACTGACATGTTAATTTTAGATGTTGAAGCTTCCGGAACAGAGTACGGAAAGCATTCAATCGTATCGATTGGTGCACTTGATTTTGATAATCCAGAAAATCAATTTTATGGAGAGTGCCGCATTTGGGACGGTGCTCACATTATGGAGGGAGCACTTGCCGTGAATGGATTTACTGAAGCAGAGATTACTGATCCAAGTAAAAAGACTGAAGCGGAGCTTGTGACAGAATTCCTTGAATGGTCTATGAGTCTCGCTGACCGTACGCTTACGGGGCAAAACGTTTCCTTTGATCGTGATTTTATAAGAGCTGCCGCAGAACGAGCGGGACTTCCGTGGGATTTAGCGTATCGAACGATTGATACGCATACGCTGTGCTGGATGCATATTGTGAAATCTGGAAAGAATCCTCCTATTGATGCACAACATAAACGATCGGCGCTTAATCTTGATGCAGTATTACAGTACTGTGGTATTCCTGATGAACCGCAGCCACACAATGCGCTCACCGGCGCAATCTCTCATGCGGAAGTAACGTCTCGACTGTTGTACGGCAAGAAACTTCTTCCTGAATTTACACAGTATGAAATTCCGTGGAGTGTCTAGCGTGATATCATTAAGCCGTGTTTAAGAAGAATAAAAAACTTAACGTACAGGTTGTAGACATGCATTGTCGTGTCATGACCGATCTCCTCGCAGATCCATCCTCACAAACAGGTGATGATGCGATTCAATCGTGGCGAATTTTCCGCATCATGTCGGAATTCGTAAGTGGCTTCGAGCTTCTCCGTAAGTACCAAACAGCAGCAACCTTCTTTGGAAGTGCACGCTGTGGTGTGGGAGATGAAGTATTCGAGGCGTCATCTCAATTGGCAGGACTCCTCGCGAAGTCTGGTTTTACCATTATTACCGGTGGTGGTGGAGGTGTTATGGAAGCAGCCAATATTGGCGCGCATGAAGTAGGAGGGAAATCAGTGGGTATCAATATCACCCTCCCGCACGAACAGACAATAAATAAATACCTCACTGAATCTACAGAATTTCATTTCTTCTTCTCTCGAAAGGTAATGCTCGCGTTTGCTTCAGAAGTATATGTGTACTTCCCAGGAGGATTCGGTACGCTCGATGAACTCTTTGAAATCCTCACACTCGTACAGACAAAGAAAATTTCTAAAATCCCTATCGTGCTTTACGGGAAAGATTTTTGGGAACCACTTATTGCCTTCATTAATGACAGAATGCTCACGAAGTATAAAACAGTCAGTCAAGAAGACATCGATCTGTTCGTTCTTGTAGACTCCGTTGAAGAAGCTTATAGCTACATCACAAAGCATGTGAACCCGTGTACTCCGCGGCAGGTTTAATACGATTCCACTATGAATCCACTCCAGACACTCCAGACCTTCGATGCACAGTCACTTCCAAATCTCGATACGGTCGTTCTGGGGGCACTCGAATTTCTTGAGACAGCCTCTATTCCAAAAGTCACTATTCCATTTAAGAAGCCAATTATCGTTGGGAGCGCTAATGCGCATTCAGTGAGTAAACTCCTCTTTGCAGATACTGCAGCGGTCTTTGCAAACGAAAGTACCTTTGCTGCGGTCTGTAGTACACATACAGATGCGGACGGCGTTGTTGTGCTCTCTGCATCGGGAAGTAAACATGCAGTCACGGTCACTGAGTACGCTCTTGCGCACGGTATGTCGGTTGTACTCCTCACGAACACAGAGAAATCACCGGCCGTTGCACTGCTAACGCCAGACCACGTACACCTCTTTCCAAAGATTCGTGAACCATATACCTACAATGTATCAACGTATCTGAGTATGATTCTTGGACACAGCGGTGAAGATCCTGCTGCAATACGAACATGGATTGAAGAAAAAGTTGCACCGATCTGTACACCAGAGCTTGCCGCATACGATGCGTTCTGTTTCTTAATCCCACCCCAGTGTGCAGCAACTGCGCCGATGATTGTAACGAAATTCGATGAACTCTTTGGACCAATGCTTCTCGGGCGTGTCTTTACGAGCGAAGGTGCAAAGCATGCCAAGACGGTTGTTGATTCGCCGCGTGAATGTTTTATCAGCTTTGGAGAAGAGAACAACCTCTTTGGTGGTGTGGATACACGGATTACCATACCCCTTCCGAAGGATGCGGGTCCCGCTGCAATGCTCGCGATTGCATACTACGTGGTAGGAACGATTCAGGGAGTGAAGCCCCCATTCTTTAAAGAGAACATTGCCGACTACATGGAAAAGACAGAAGAACTCTTTGGAAAGAAACTTAGTATTATCGTTGAGTAGCTATGCAGACATACATCCTTTTTGATATTGGCGGAACAAAGACTCGTGTTGCGGTCAGTACGGACCTACAATCCTTTAAAGTAGAAAAATTTGATACACCTGCTTCATATGCTGAAGGTATCGCAGCGATTACAGAAGCAGTCCGTACGCTTAATCCAGCGACACCAATTACCCTGGTCGCAGGGGGGATACGAGGAGAATTGAACGCCACAAAGACTGAACTCGTCAGTGAGAAGATTTTAACAGATTGGGTAGACAAGCCTCTGGCAAAAGATTTAGAAGCTGCTTTTGTAGCACCTATCTTGCTTCGAAATGACGCAGAAGTTGCAGCGCTCGGCGAAGCCTCCTTTGGAGCAGGTCGAGGGTACTCACGCATTTCCTACCACACAGTCAGCACGGGAGTGGGTGGAGCGCTCGTAAGTGAAGGAAAGGTTATTGCGACGCATAATGATCTTGTTGGCGGACCACATACTATTGAAGATCAGATTTCAGGTACCGCACTTGAGCAACAGCGGGGAATGAAGCCGTACGAGATTCCGCAAAGTGATCCTGTATGGAATGTTCTTGCTGAAAAGCTGGCACATGCCCTCGTGAATGTTGTGACCGCATGGTCTCCTGACGCTATTGTGCTCGGCGGATCCATGATCGTGGGGGACCCGCGCATACTTTTGGCAGATATTACAAGACATACGACGGAATTACTTCCTGAAGGAGTCGCTTGCCCTGCAATAGTAGACGCATCACTCAAAGATGAGGCTGGACTCTACGGCGCTATGGCGGTTTTGGCTACTTTGGAGCAAAGCACAAACCAGATGAAGGGAACATGGACAAATGGCCTTTTTCGTTATATTGCCGGTTTCTTTAAATAAAGGCTTAAAATAAGGGTCTAAAGACCATTGACGAGCGGAATATTTATTGTATAACTTGACATTTAGACTAGGCATGCTATAATGGACGCCTAAGCGGCTTTGGCCGTTTTTTGTTAATTAAGACCTTTGGCTTATTTTATCCAGTGTCTTTGCAGCAATTCTTGCTGTATCAAACATTACTGCGGCTGTACCAGTAGCAGAAGCATCGTATGGTGCTATTGAAACTGTTCAGCCAACCATTACTGACTCAACCGATGTAGAACGTATTGTGCGTCACTACTTCAGCGATGTTCCGGTAATGATCCAGGTTGCTCGTTGTGAATCGCAATATCGACAAACACTCGCAGATGGATCTGTTCTTCGCGGAAAAGTTGACTCAGCTGACATGGGGGTAATGCAAATTAACGAGCGTTATCACGGTGCCAAAGCTAAGGAACTTGGACTCGATTTGACAAACATCTACGACAACATGGCATATGCCCGGTATCTCTATGAGAAACAGGGTACACAACCATGGTCTGCGTCTTCAGCGTGTTGGAGTCCAACTCTCGCGATGAAGTAACCGCTCTCCATACAAAAAAGCCGCCTCCGGGCGGCTTTTTTGTATTCTCCTGTACACATCTACGCTGCCGGTAAGAACGACATCTTCTCTCCGGCATCTGATATAATGAAGCTAATGATTTCGGGACGTATTATTGAATATGTATTTTTCTTTGGTCTACTCGGATTTGCCGGCTTCCTCTTATGGGAAATGTTCATGCCGTTTGGTACTGCAGTCGCACTCGCGGCAATAATTGCCACCATCTGCTATCCAATATATGAACGAGTGCGAATAATGACTCCGCGGCACAATTCTTCAGTTGCTGCACTCATCACCACATTTCTCGTGGTTTGTATTCTTCTTATCCCGCTCAGCATTCTCGGGATGTTCATCTTTAGAGAGGCCGCGGAAATTTACTCTCTCGTCAACAAACCAGACAGCTCGATTGCACTGCAGCAAGGCATCGTCAATGTTGAACATATTGTCCAACGCGTTATTCCATCGTTCAAACTCGATCTTGCTGGGTATATTCAACAAGGAGCTCGTCTCATTACCTCAAACATCGCTGCCATCTTTACGGGAACCGCGTCAACTATCTTCCTTTTCTTCCTTACTCTTATTTCAACATTCTACTTTTTCCGTGATGGAAAAGAGTTCACGAAGTACCTCATTCGTGTCAGCCCACTTCCTGACGAACAAGACAGTGCTATCCTCAAACGACTCGCACGCTCAATCCGATCGGTTGCACTCGGTACGGTCCTTGTAGCGCTTATCCAAGGAACACTCACTGCTATTGGCTTTGCTATCTTTGGATTCGATCGATTCGTTCTCTGGGGAACGATAGCGGCGTTCGGAGCGCTCATTCCAGGTATCGGCACATCTGTTGTATTCATTCCTGCGATTATCTATCTTCTTGCGACTGGCTCATACCTCTCTGCCGTCGGTCTCTCTATCTGGGCAGCCCTTGCAGTGGGACTCATTGATAATCTCCTCGGTCCGTACATCATCAGTCGCGGAGGGACACTCCATCCGTTTTTCATACTTCTCTCCGTTCTTGGGGGACTCGCATTCTTCGGTCCAATTGGTTTCGTGGTCGGCCCCGTCATATTGAGTTTGTTCAAAGTGCTCATTGAACTGTATATGGCACACAATCCAAACCCCAGTCAATAATACTTACCTATGATTCAAAAAGCGCATATCGAAAACTTCCTCCGCATCAACGGTATACCGCCCGATTCACCCGACGAAGAAATTCGAACTGCGCTTATATCGGCTCGTTGGCAAGATGATGATGTAGAAGTGGCGCTCTTGGTCCTTCGTGGTCAGACGGAAACAGAAGACGTGCATGTGGTGGCAGCACGCAAGCTCTTTCATTCAGATTCTCGCGTTTCACCGAAAGTACTCTCAACGCTCCTCGGTATCAATATTCATTCAAAAGATGAAAATGTTACTGCCTACTATAGTAAGCGCGTCGTCGAGAAAGAAGAGTCTCACACGTTCGCAATTCTCGTGAGCGCACTCATTCTTGCTGCAGTTGCGGTGACTGCCGCAATGTATCTCTTCGGTGCGGGCTTCTTCTACGTTTCAGAACTGCCGGTGTAGGCACTATTGAATATTCTCTTAAATAGCGTAGGTTGTGCGTATGCGATTAGCAGCACTCATTACAGGTATCGTTGCCGTTTCAGTAGCAATTTTCTTTCTTCCGATTAAAGAGGTTTATTTTGCTTTAGCTCCACACTCGGTAACGACTTCTGACAACCCTCCGCTCCGTCTTCTCTTTACGGGAGATATTATGATGGGGAGAGCAGTTGAAATTAGAATGGAAGGTCGGGGGAGTAACTACCCATTTCTGGGTACCCAAGCACTCCTTACCAAGCCCGATCTCACCATCGGCAACTTCGAAGCAGCATCGCCAAATGTACATGTGCGGACACCTTCGATGGGAATGCAGCTCTCTGCGAAGCAGTCATCGTTTATTGTATTAGCGGACAACGGTTTCGATATCCTCGGACTTGCCAATAATCATACGTTTGATTTTGGTGCTGACGGATTTTTAAATACAAAAGATTCCTGCAGAGATGCAGAGCTCGTCTGCGTCGGTCATCCGAATGTACCTCAAGAACGTGTGGTCACGCAGAAAGGAGTACGTATAGGATTATTGGCACTCAATGACATAAGTGTGCCACTCGACGTAACTGCGGCGAAAGCGGCACTGGTTCGACTCGAGCATGAGAGTGATATACAAATCGCATATATGCACTGGGGAGAAGAGTACGAACCAATTCACACACCGCGGCAAGAATCGATCGCACATTCCCTCATAGAGAGTGGTGCCGACGTTATCGTTGGTATGCATCCGCATATAGTGCAAGATATTGAAATATATAACGGTCGTGCTATTTTCTATTCACTCGGGAATTTTGTCTTCGATCAGGACTTCAGTAGAGAAACCCAGGAAGGACTTCTCCTAGAGCTTACGGTGAGTGAGAAGGATATAACGTTCACCCTCATACCAATCACGAGCGTCGCTTCACCGAGTCAGCCAAATATCATGAATCAAAATGAGGCAAAAGCTCTCCTACAGAGTGTATTCGCTCGAAATCCATCGACGAAAAGCTTCTCCAAGGACTTCTTTACACTTCCGCGGTAAGGTTGCGTAATGGTGTATTTACAGTATAGTGTCAGGTACGTAACGATATAGAATATGGTAAATAAACATGAAGCAATAGGAATCTTTTTAAGTATCGCGTTTATGGCGCTTGTACTCGCTATATTTCAATTTCAGAATATTGGAGATGCGGTTGCACAGCTTGGCGGCGGTTCACAATCAAGTGCAGTTGTTGTTGCAACAGGCGACGACGTTAGTATTGCTGACGCAGTTTCAGAAGCGGCAACGACAAAAGGTGATCTCAAGAAACTCATCATTGATGATGTTCGCGCAGGAACAGGTCCTGAGGTTAAGAAGGGGGACACGGTCACCGTACAGTACGTTGGTACTACGAAGGAGGGTGTGAAATTCGACAGCTCATACGAACGTGGCGAACCATTCACATTCACCGTTGGTACAGGAAAGGTTATCGAAGGTTGGGATGAAGGAATCCTCGGTATGAAAATTGGTGGTCAACGCATTCTCGTTGTTCCAGCAGAAATGGCATACGGAAATGCACAGGTAGGTCCTATTGCACCGAATTCTGTCCTTGTGTTCTCCATTGAACTCCTCGAGGTTAAATAATGAGTGATCGACCCATTACATTTAAAATTGTTAAGAAACAGCCCGGCACACTAGGCCGGGCTGGTGTTATTTCTACGCCCCATGGTGATATTGAAACACCAGCTTTTATCACGGTTGGTACAAAGGGTACGGTCAAATCAATCAAGCCCGAAGACATGAAGGAGTACATAAGTAATCAGGCGGCACTCGCCAACACGTACCATCTCTATCTTCAGCCAGGGCACAAAATCGTAGAAGAAGCTGGCGGACTTCACAAATTTGCAAACTGGAACATGCCGACATTTACTGACTCAGGTGGATTCCAAGTATTTTCACTTGGTGCAGCTTTTGGAAAAGGTGTGACGAAATTCGCAAGTGGGGACGTACCGGAAGAAAAACAAGGGGAGAAGACCGAGCTCAATGTCTACTCAAAGGATCTTGCAAAGAGTCATGGGAAGCTCTGTGTTATTGATGAAGAAGGGGTAACCTTTACCTCACATCACGATGGATCGCTCCATCGTTTTACTGCTGAACGATCTATTGAAATACAACATGCAATTGGTGCAGATATTATGTTTGCATTTGATGAATGTACGTCGCCTACAGCGGACTATGAGTACCAAAAGGAAGCAATGGATCGTACACACCGTTGGGCAAAGCGATCTATTCTTGCGCACAAGCAAAACTATGAAGCGCTGAAGAAGCAGGGTCTCTACGGCGTCGTACAAGGAGGGCGTCATCTTGATCTTCGTGCAGAAAGTGCTCGAGTGCTTAGTGATATGGATTTTGATGGTTATGGAATTGGCGGCTCGTTCTCAAAAGATGATCTCGGCGACGCAATCCGCGTGGTAAACGAAATTCTTCCAGAAGATAAACCCCGTCATCTTCTTGGTATTGGTGAACCAAACGATATTAGAGAGGCCGTTGCACTCGGCTGCGATACGTTCGACTGTGTTGCACCAACACGTCTTGCACGTACAGGGACAATCTATGAGCACAAAGAGGGTGAAATCATAAAGACCAATCTTTTCAATACAAAGTACCAGCGTGATTTTAGTAGCGTTGATGAGGGTTGCGATTGTTACGTGTGTACGAACTACACCAAAGCGTATCTCGCGCACCTCTTCCGCGCGCAGGAAATGCTTGGTGCACATCTCGCATCACTCCACAACCTCTACGTCATCGTAAATTTCACAAAGAGGCTCCGAGAAGAAATTCTAAATGCATAAAAAAGCAGCGCACCCCCACTGGGCACGCTGCAACACCGTCAGACATTCGTACTTTACGAGAGACTGCCGGCTTTTTCTATCCTTTCATCATACAAGGCGCTGATGATTTTTCGGGCATCATCAGGCAATACTCCAATGTAAACGAGCTTTGCCATGAGCTGCCTATTAATATCCCTGACGAGAGGGAGTGTACGGGCAAGAGCTCGCGTTTTTTTCTCTGTCTCTGAAAGAAAGTGAATTTTTGAAATTTCTGATTCAATGCTATCGTACTTTTCTTGATATTCGTTCAGAAGCTTTCTCCCTTCATTTACAATTTCATTGAGAAGGGGGAGTGCATCGTTTTCAATGAAACTACCGCCGGTCTCCACTGTCTGTAGATAGACAATCACTTCTTCGATATCGCTGTCTGAAATGAACATGGTCTTTTGAAAAGACTTGAGAATCTCTCTTCGTTCTTCAGGACTCGTTTTACGCTGCTTCATTGCTGAAACTTCGCGCTCCATTTTCGCCGCAACAGATACAAGTAGCTGGGGCAACGTTATTTGCATGACGACCTCCTTTTTCTATACAGACCATAGAACACCAGAGAATGATTGTCAATTTATGCTATACTCGCGTAATGAAATTTGAGCTTGCGACAGACAAAACGCCGGCGGGGGATCAACCGAAGGCTATTGAGAAGCTCGTAAAGGGCATTAAATCTGGGATGACACACCAGACACTCCTTGGTGTTACCGGTTCAGGAAAGACCTTTACCGCTGCAAACGTGATCGCGCAGATTCAAAAGCCAACCTTGGTGATTGCGCACAACAAGACGCTTGCCGCCCAGCTTGCACAGGAATACCGCGACTTCTTCCCAAACAACGAAGTGCACTATTTCGTATCCTATTACGACTACTACCAGCCGGAAGCATATATGCCGGTGTCTGACACTTATATTGAGAAAGAAGCGCAGATCAATGAAGAAATTGATCGGCTTCGTCACGCCTCAACACAAGCACTCCTGACGCGTAAGGATGTAATCATCGTTGCGTCCGTTTCATGTATTTACGGTCTCGGTTCACCAGAGGAATATGAGAAAGTACACCAAAAGATTGAACGTGGGTTTAAGACAACACGCGCGGAAATGCTCCGTACGCTCGTGAATATGTACTTTGAGCGTACCAACGCCGACTTAACGCCGGGGCATTTCCGCGCGGTGGGAAATACGATTGAAATCATGCCGACGAACGAACGAGTAATTTATCGTCTCAGTTTTTCTAAGGACAGTATCTCTGATATTACAAAGATTGATGCCGTATCGCGCGCCATTATTGAAGAGGCAGACGTATTCTATCTCTTTCCTGCAAAGCACTTTGTGACGCCCGAAACGGAGCGAAAGCGAGCGATCATTGATATCAAAGCAGAGCTCGATGCGCAGCTAAAGAAATTTAAGAAAGAAGGGAAGCTCTTGGAAGCAGAGCGCATTAAGCGTCGTACTGACCACGACCTCGCACTCATTCGTGAAGTTGGATACTGCAACGGTATTGAAAACTATTCACGCCACTTTGATGGCCGAAAGCCAGGAGACGCACCGCACACGCTTCTCTCATACTTCCCTCACACAAAAGATGGTAAGCCTGACTTCCTCACCATTGTTGATGAATCGCACGTAACGATGCCGCAGCTCGGCGCCATGTACGCAGGTGACCAGTCACGAAAGAAGACGCTTGTAGAATTTGGATTCAGACTTCCGAGTGCAGTCGACAACCGTCCACTTAATTTTGAAGAATTTGAAGCGCGTGTAGGACAAATGATTTTTACCTCTGCAACACCAGGGAAGTACGAACTCGAGCGAGCAATTCCGCCACACGGACAAATCGCCAATCAGATCATTCGTCCGACAGGCCTTGTTGATCCTGAGATTGATATTCGTCCGGTGACGGGCACAGGGAGTTATCCAGGCCAAGTAAAAGACTTCATTGAAGAAGCAACAAAGATTATTGCTGGTGGAGCACGTGTCCTTACCACAACGCTTACGAAAAAGATGGCAGAAGACCTCACTGACTTCCTTACCGAAAAAGGTATTAATACAAAGTACATTCACTCAGACATTAAGACGATTGAACGTATTGAGATTTTGACTTCGTTCCGTCGTGGAGAATTTGACTGTCTCGTGGGAGTCAACCTACTCCGAGAAGGGCTCGATCTTCCTGAGGTGGAGCTCGTCGCGATTCTTGACGCAGACAAGGAGGGCTTCCTCCGTAGTGAGACCTCACTTATTCAAACGATTGGACGCGCTGCACGTAACGTGAACGGACGAGTAGTACTCTATGCCGACCACATGACCAATTCTCTTGAGAAAGCGGTTGGTGAGACGAACCGTCGTCGTAAAATTCAAGTTGCATACAACAAAGAGCACGGGATCACGCCGATTACGATTGCAAAAGAAATCAAAGATATTACTGGCCAGCTTCGTACCGAGCACCAAGCTGCAGTGCATACGCTCCTTACCATTGACGCAGACCTCTACAAACAGAACCCGAAGAAACTCCTGAAAGAAAAGCGTAGGCAAATGGAAGAAGCGGTACAGATTCTCGACTTTGAAACAGCTGCCCTTATTCGAGACGAAATCGCCGCCCTTGAAGAAATAGACTCAAAGAAAAAGAAGAAATAAAGTTGCGTATTTCTGTAAATAGGGTACGTTTACCGCACAGGAGGCTGCCGTGAGGAGTCGGCAATCCGCACAGCGCGGACATCTCGGCTTTACGACGCAAAGGCATGAGAGAATACGGCCCTGTCTTAGATCCCTTTAGCGATCGCCGTAGCACTTCGCGGGAAGGGGTGCGCTGCTGGGAACATAAGGATCGAGCCCCCAGCTTGTACTCGAGATCTTGCCACTGAGAACATTGGACGGTTGTGTCTCAATGGTAAAAACCGTCGTCGACCCCGGATCAGACTGATCCGGGGTCTCTTTAATTTTATTTGAGAAGTTTGAGGATGTGCGTATAATAGAACTACTACTGAACCGGTGCCAACATGCACCGGGGATTGCGTATATGGAGGGTAATGGCTCATAAAATGGCTGAAAAAAAGAAAACTACAAAAACAAACGTTGGAAATAAAGAGGATAAGATCATTGTTAAGGGTGCTCGCACGCACAACCTTAAGAATGTAGATGTCGAAATGCCACGCAATAAAATGGTGGTATTTACTGGTCTCTCAGGGTCAGGGAAGTCATCACTCGCGTTTGATACTATTTTTGCCGAAGGACAGCGCCGCTACGTTGAGTCTCTTTCTGCGTATGCGAGGCAATTCCTCAAGCAAATGCAAAAGCCTGATGTTGATGAAATCTCGGGTCTCTCTCCAGCCATTTCAATTGATCAAAAATCTGCATCACGAAATCCACGCTCAACCGTCGCGACCATTACTGAAATATACGATTACCTTCGTATCCTCTACGCACGTATCGGGCAACCATATTGTCTTGATGTCGATATAAAAATCGAAAAGCTCTCTCAGGATGAAATCCTCGGGATCGTTCTCAAGTCAATCGAAGGGAAGGAGATTAAAAACGCAAAGGGAAGTAAGGACGTGCTCGGAGTCCCTATCTCATCTGCACGAGTCGCGATCTTCTCACCACTCGTCGTTGGGCGAAAGGGAGAGTACTACCAGATGCTCTACGACCTTCTTGGAAAAGGGTATGAGACCGTCAAAATCGATGGTGAGATAAAGAGTCTTCGAGAAAAAATAGCACTCACGAAAACAAAGCGACATGATATCGATCTCCTCGTCGATGAAATCTATGTGAGCGAATTCAGAGACGACCCAAAGGGTTCCCGCGAGCGACTTTCAGAAGCAGTCGAACTTGCGCTCAAGGAATCAAACGGTTTGATTAAAATCGAAAATCCCGATGGCAGCGAACGTACGCTTTCTGCAAAGTTCATCTGTCCAGCAGACGGATCATCATTCCCTGAAGTTGAACCACGCCTTTTCTCATTCAACTCTCCATACGGCGCCTGTCCTGAATGTAATGGTCTCGGTGTTACGGGTATCTTCCAAAGTGACGAATGTCCTGAATGTCATGGCGCTCGCCTCCGTAAAGAAGCACTCCGCGTGTATCTCGGTGGAAGTGGAAACGACCTTGGGAAAAACATCGTCGACCTCACCTCAATGACCGTGAAGGACGCTGCTGATTTTATTGTAAACCTCAAGCTCTCTAAGAAAGATCAGGAAATCGCGTGGCCAGCACTTCGCGAAATTATTGAACGTCTGCAGTTCATGATTGATGTGGGTATTGAGTACCTTACACTCGATCGACGTGCCAACACACTCTCAGGAGGAGAAGCACAGCGTATTCGCCTCGCCTCACAGCTTGGGTCAGGTCTTGTAGGAGCGCTCTACGTTCTCGATGAGCCGACCATCGGTCTTCACCAACGAGACAACGACCGGCTCATCAAAACACTCACTGGCCTTCGTGACCTTGGAAATACGATTATTGTGGTCGAACATGATGAGGATACTATTTTTGCTGCAGACTATATTGTTGATATTGGCCCAGGTGCAGGGACGCACGGCGGGGAAGTTGTCGTTGCAGGAGAACTCGAACCGCTCCTCTCTGCAAAAACAAATCCATCGAAATCAATTACGCTCGATTATCTCCGAGGAGACAAACGTATTGAAATACCTGAAAAACGACGTGAGGGAGAAAAAGGTTCCATCAAAGTTCGTGGTGGGAAGGCATTCAATATTAAAAACATGAATGTTGATATACCGCTCGGACGCTTAATTGCGGTCACCGGAGTATCTGGTTCTGGGAAATCTACCTTTATGTATGAAATACTTCACCGCAACCTCAAATCACGGCTGGAGCGAAAGTATCGTACGCCACATACGTACAACGCAACAGAATTCACGGGTACGGAGTATCTTGGACGCACAATCCTCATTGATCAGTCTCCAATCGGTCGTACGCCACGCAGTAACCCTGCGACGTACACAGGAGCATTTACGCACATCCGTGATCTCTTTGCAGCCAGTAGCGAAGCTCGCGCTCGTGGGTGGAAGCCGGGACGATTTTCATTCAACGTAAAGGGCGGTCGCTGTGAGACATGCCAAGGGAACGGAATGATTGCAGTAGAAATGCACTTCCTCCCAACGGTGTATGTAACCTGTGATGTCTGCGATGGAAAGCGATTTACCAAGGAAACACTTGAGGTTACCTATAAGAAAAAGAACATCGACGAGATCCTTCATATGACCATTGAGGAGGCTGCTGATTTCTTCATTGATGTGCCGGCAATTTACGATCGTCTCTATTCGCTCCTCAACGTGGGACTTGGGTATCTTCAACTCGGCCAGAGCGCAACAACGCTCTCAGGAGGAGAAGCACAACGTGTAAAGATTGCTTCAGAACTCTATCGTCCACATACACAAAAGACCATGTACCTTCTCGATGAGCCGACCATCGGTCTTCACTATGAGGATGTAAAGAAGCTTATTGAAATTCTGCAAGAACTCGTAAACCGCGGTAATACCGTAATGGTAATTGAACATAACCTCGATCTTATTAAATGTGCCGACTACATTATCGATGTTGGTCCTGAGGGCGGAGCTGGTGGAGGGAACATTGTAGCAAAGGGAACTCCTGAAGAAGTTGCGAATACTGAAAAATCATACACCGGGCAGTACCTGAAGAAGATGCTCAGGAAGAAATAGGAAACGGCGCCGTGAGGCGCCGTTGGGCTAGAGGATTAGATGCCGAGTGCTTCCATGTGACGGAGAGCGGGAAATCCAACTTGGAAAAGATGATCCCACCTTGTATCAGTGTCTCCTACTGGAGTATCGTTGAAATGGGAGATGAAGACGTTACGCCAATATTCTGGACAACTCTTCATCCCAAAGTCGCACGGTTTCCCGTCACACTGAAGACGTGCGTAATGGAGTGCATGAACGATAGGTTTCGTGCCCATGTGGGGTTCCCTCCGAACCAAATTGCTATAAGGACTTCTCTAAAGTTTTAGTATACTCTATAGAACCTATGAAAAAAGAGGATATCCCCCAGAAAAAGCTTCTAGACGCCCCTGGTGTCTATTTCTTCCTTGGAAAACGCAAGGAAATTTTATATATCGGGAAAGCAACCTCGTTAAAAAACCGCGTTCGAAGCTACTTTACCCATGATATTCGGGAGAAGCGGAGTGAGATTATTGAAAAAATGGTTGAGGAAGCAAAGACGGTTGATGCCACTGTGACGGACTCAGTACTTGAAGCACTTATTCTCGAAACCAACCTCATTCGTACACATAAGCCAAAATACAATACCATTTCAAAAGACGATAAGAGTTTCAACCATCTTGTCATCACTGATGAAGAGTTTCCACGTGTACTCGTCGTACGAGGAAAGGATCTCACGCAAGAATTCGCGAAAAAAGAAATTAAATACCACTTCGGCCCATTCCCAAGTGGAATGCTCTTTCGTGAAGCGCTAAAAATCGTCAGAAAGATATTTCAATTCTACGACACGGACAAGCCGATAGGGACAGAGAAGGGCAAGATGGCTCGAGGAAAAGTGGATTTTAACCGCCAAATTGGACTCTATCCAAGCGTTCAATCCAAGAAGGAATACCAGAAAACGATACGGCACATCAAGCTTTTCTTTGAAGGAAAGAAGAAACAAATCATTACTGAACTTGAGAAAGAGATGAAGACGCTTGCAAAGGCTGAGAAATTTGAAGATGCTAACCTTGTAAAGAGGAAAATATTTGCTCTGCAACATATTCAGGATGTTGCGCTCATTAAGGATGACGTCCGCGTGTATCGTGATGAGAAGACTGCACGTATCGAAGGGTATGACGTCGCGCACTTAAGTGGCAAGAATATGGTGGGCGTTATGACAGTGAGTGAGGGCTTGCAACCGCAGAAATCAGAATATCGGAAGTTTAAAATAAATACCGTACATGGTTCCAATGATCCTGCTGCACTCCGCGAGGTACTTGAACGGAGACTCGCGCATCCCGAATGGCAGTATCCAAGTATTATTGTAGTTGATGGGAGCACTGCACAAAAAAACGCTGCGGAGCACGTTCTTCGTAAATACGATGTACTCATTCCTGTCGTCGGCGTCGTAAAAGATGAAAAACATAATCCAAAGCGTATTATCGGCCCGCGTTCTATTATCGACACCTACCACGATGCTATTTTGCTCGTAAACGCCGAGGCACACCGCTTCGCCATCGGTTACCACCGCTCAAAACGCAAACTCCCGTAATCTAGGTTAGTCTAATCTAGGTTAGTCTGACTAACCTAGAGTGGTGTTTTATACATGATGGGGGAGGTAAAGAATAAGGGCGTGTTAGAATGTCGCTATGAGTAAGATACGCGTTGCGGTACTCCGCGGAGGCCCCAGTGAAGAATACGAAGTTTCAATGAAAACTGGTGATGCAGTACTGGCCTCGCTTAGCCGAGATCTCTTTGAACCACTTGATATAACCATCACCAAGACAGGTGAGTGGTTGCATCGTGGTGTCTCACGATATCCTGAGCAAATCCTCCAAAGTGTCGACGCCGTCTTTATCGCTCTCCACGGCGCATTCGGTGAAGACGGCAAGCTACAACGTATTCTCGAGCGCGCGGGCGTCCCGTTCACTGGAAGTCGTTCCTACGCATCAAGCATTGCAATGAATAAAGTACTTACCAAGGATCACTTACGTGATTTTGGACTCAAGATGCCTCCACACATGGTAGTAACGCGAGACTCGAAACGAAATTTGCATGGACTGAGCGAAAGTATTGCCGACATGTTTGGTCCTGAGTACGTTATTAAACCAATTTCATCAGGATCATCCGTTGGAACCATGATGGTAAAAAATCCAACACTCCTTGCAAGTGCACTCAGCGATGCTCTTAATATTTATGATCAAGTTCTCGTAGAAAAAAGAATTGTTGGAAAAGAAGCGACATGCGGAGTACTCAATCGTTTTCGCGGTGAAGAGTTGTACGCACTTCCTGCAATTGAAATTATTCCACCACAAAAATCAGATTTCTTTTCTGCAGATGTGAAATACACAGGGGAGACAGAAGAAGTGTGTCCGGGACGATTTACTCATACCGAAAAGAAAGAGATGGAACGTATTGCACGACTCGTCCACGAAACACTTGATCTCGCGCAATACTCTCGATCAGATTTTATGATTGCCGATGATGGAATTTATTTTCTCGAAGTAAATACACTGCCAGGACTCACTGAAGAATCACTTTTCCCGAAGGCAATGACCGCTGTCGGAGCCTCACACAGAGAGCTTGTTCATCATCTCATCATGGATCTTTTGCGATAATTCCGCAGGATTGTCTAGATTTTCAATAACAATATACTATTTATAGGCTTATATTAAGCTGTATTTTAAGAGTGCTCACAGAAAGAAAAGAGAGACAAATACTTGACATATACAATAGTTTGGTGTAGAATTACCCTAATCAAATTGTTCTCTGTGGTGGGGAAAATGTACATGTAGGTAGCTCTTTTTTTAGAATAGAGCGTGTGTTTTGTATTGTGTTATACAAAATTATTCTAAACAAAGAGCTCCACGCATGATTTTTTGTGCGACGGGAGGTGAACTTTAACAATGCCGTGCAAGACACGGCTTCAACAGGAAAAAGGAGCCTAAGTAATGAAGCGACTATTTGCGTTCTGCGTCGTCGCTTTCATTGCGATGGCGAGTGTAGCCCAACCCGCAAAGGCTGAGCTTGATCGAGGAGAAATATACCTCATCGATCGTGGTATGTGGTTGTTTGCTTGCGTCCTCGGTGGATGCAGCAACCAATCTCGAGGCCGAGGTCATCCAGATGGCGGAAGAGCAATGGTGTGGCAGTGCGTTGACGAAAGAACGCAGGGCGCACACCATGCTCATCCAGCGTTTGATGACATCTTGTACGATTGTAAGATGCGAATTGGCCGACAAATATCCCAAGGTCGCCACCATGGCGGCCAACAGGGTTATGGTCAACGTCGTTACGGCGGTGGTCAGTACGGTTACGGTCAACAAGGTTATGGTGGCGGTCAATACGGGAATGGTCAACGCTACGGCGGAGGCCAACAGTATCGGCAGCAACAATACTATCGTATCCAACCGCCACCGCCTCAATATCGGCGGCAGCAACAGCGACGGCCTCAGCCGCGCCCGCAACAGCAACATCAGCCGCGCCCGCGGCGCTGATCAACTTCAAGGAGAAGATCCATGTTAAAAGTAACGATTCTGGCCGTGGGCGCACTGTTGCTCACGGCGTGTGCTGGTACTCAGGTGAGTTCCGAGTACGAACCTATTCGTTCCGGAGGAGGTATGCATCGCGAGATGCGTGCTGAATCCGGCGGCTACCACCGTGAAGGTGACTCGATACAGATCACTCCCCAGATGGCGCGAGCCATCGAGGACTGTGAGTATCGCGCTCGACGTGACCGCTCGCGGGGTAATCCCCGTGAATGGTGTCGTCAGGCTGTTCTCAGCCAAAACGGCATCGTGACCGAACGACGCTATGACCGTGGCCAAAACTACGGTCGTCAGCAGCGGTCCGGCTACTACGGTGCCGGTAGCGGCGTTCAGGTTGAACGCCGCACAGTCGCCGTTAGACGGTCGGGTTCGGACATTCGTCCGGCCTCCTACCGTGATGACTACGAAAGCGACGATCGTCAGGATTTCGTACCATCCGGTGCAAACTCCGACCGCAACTCACTCGAAGGGTCGGCTTTTGTAGGGGCATTTTTGCCTCGGCAGACACCGACCGTCGACCGCATTGTCGGCGACCGTAATGCTGACGAATACGGCCCTGATCTGCGCGACGGCACCAACACTGGTGACGTTCGCGTAGTGAATGCACCTGTCACCCTCTTCCTCACCCGAAACGGCGAGGATAAGGACGTAATCTACAAGGGTAACAACCAGGGGCACGAGGTGATCGAGATCGACGCTTCGCGCATCGATTCCGAAACCTTGCTCTGCGTGCAAGTCCCTTGGGACATCATCGCGCACCAGAAGAAGGCTGCCGAGGCACGTGTTATGTGCACGGATAGCATCTACAACTACGTGAAGAACGGCGGCGGCCGAAACCAGAGAGATCCGGTTTTGGTTGTTGCCATCGTTCCCGGTAACGCAGGAAAGGAAAGGTGATGCAACCAACTCGACGTCAGCTTCTCGCTGGCATCGCGGCAGTTGCATTCCTCCCAAGGTTTGCGTTTGCCGCAGATGACCATGCGGGGGTAGGTACCCTCGACAAGGGCACCTTCCTCTGGACAAATGGTGGAGGGAACCCTTTCAAGGGAACCCTCGACCAAGCCATGGAATTGGCGGGTATCCCTGCAGATATGCGTCCGCGCATATCTGCAGCAGTCGCCCACCATCCCAAGGGTCACGACACGTATGAACTACGTGACGGTGACCCAGTAGGCACCATGGTCTTCACTCGCAAAAAGCATTGGGTCGCCAAGGAAACGGTAGCAATGCCGTCGAAATGGAAGTCCAAGGCTTCCCGCATCGCTGCCGTCTGGTACGTCAACGATGAGACGGGTGTTCAATACCGGATCATAAAGCCACTCGTGTGTGGCAATTGGTCCTTTGCGCGCTACGGCGCTCCTCTCCCATGTCGGTGTGAACCGAGCAAGGGAGATGCCTGTTGAAGGTAACTGGTGGCGCGTTGCGAAAGCATCGCGCCACCAGAAACCTATTTTCTTACATCATTATTGATGTTGGCGGTGAACTCGATTCACCTTCATCATCTGGCATGATAGTCGTCATCCAGTGTAGTACTAATCGTTATATTAATTATTCTATGAACACTATTATTAAAATCTCAATCCTTACGGGAGTCTTCGCGACTGCTGTTTTTGCGTTTGGTCTTGTCTCAGTATCACAGATCACTGATGATCTTACGCTCGTCCCTGCAACAGCAGAGGCTCAATACTACGATGACTATTCCTATGACTATGGGGGTGGCTACGTCGGTGGCGACAGCTGTTACAGCTGTGGAGGATACTATGACTACTCATACGACTACGGGTACAACGACTATTCGTATGATTACGGGTATAACGACTACTCGTATAATTATGGAAATGGCGGGTACGTCGGTGGCGACAGCTGTTATGGCTGTGGTGGCTACGATGATTATTCCTACGATTACGGGTATAACGATTACTCGTATGATTACGGGTACAACGACTATTCATACGACTACGGTTACACCGACTACTACTACACCGACTACCAATACTACAACTACGACTATTACGATTACTACGACTACTACACATACAACGACTACACCTATTACGACTACACGTACTACAACGACTACCACTACACTCCACAGCCCGCATACTGTGACTTCTTTACTGCAAGTAACACAACAGTTCCCGCTGGCGGCGCAAACGTAACACTTACATGGGGAACTTCATACGCAACTTCAGTATCTATTAATCCAGGACTCGGACTTGTTCCAAAGAACGGTTCAAGTAGCGTATACGTTGATCACTCACAGTCATACACCCTTACTGCATACGGACAAGGAGGCAGTGATACGTGTACGGTACAGATCAATGTAAACCAACAGCCACCACAGCAAACACCACTTTCATGTGACTTCTTCCAAGCAAGTCCAAGTATCGTGAAGAAAGGTGAAGCATTTCAACTTACATGGGGCACAACAGGTGCTACCACAGTATCAATCAATAACGGCGTAGGCCTCGTTCCAAAGAATGGTTCGGCAGCGCTTTCTGTAAATCAAGATACGTCCTTTATCCTTACCGCATCGAATAGCACGGGAACGGTTTCGTGTGCCACAAATGTGAAGGTGCAGGATATTCCTGTAGAAACTCCACTTTCATGTGACTTCTTCCAAGCAAACCCAAGCACTGTAGGCAAAGGTGAGGCATTCCAACTTACGTGGGCAACAACCGGAGCGACGCAGGTAAACATCAATAACGGTGTTGGTCTTGTACCGAAAAACGGATCGGTGGCACTTTCAGTGCAAGCTGATAAGTCATTTATCCTTACGGCATCAAATGCTTCAAGTATTGTGTCGTGTACGACAACGGTACATGTAGAAGATATTCCAGAGGAAAATCCACTCTCATGTGATTTCTTCCAAGCGAATCCTTCAACAGTAGGAAAGGGTGAAGCATTCCAACTTACGTGGGCAACGACCGGAGCGACACAGGTAAACATCAACAACGGTGTTGGTCTTGTACCAGCAGATGGATCGGTTGCACTTACCGTGCAAGCTGACAAAACGTACGTGCTTACCGCATCTAATGCTTCGAGTATCGTATCGTGTACATCGACCGTGCACGTACAAGACATTCCTGTCGAGAACCCACTCTCGTGTGACTTCTTCCAAGCAAACCCGAGTATTGTAAAGAAAGGTGAGGCATTCCAACTTACGTGGGGTACAACTGGTGGTACACAGGTAACCATTAATAATGGTATCGGTCTTGTACCACAGGACGGATCGGTTGCACTTACCGTCAATCAAGACACTTCATTTGTACTCACTGCGTCAAACAGCTCAAGCATCGTGTCATGTACGACAAATGTGAAAGTTGAAACGGTAGTTGTAGACGAACCGATTTCTTGTGATTTCTTTCAGGCGAATCCAAATATCGTAAAGAAAGGCGAAGCCTTCCAACTTACGTGGGGGACGACTGGTGCAACACAAGTAAACATCAATAATGGTGTCGGACTTGTGCCACAAGATGGATCAATCGCTCTTACCGTGACGAACGATACATCGTTCGTACTCACCGCTTCAAACAGTTCGAGTATTGTGTCATGTGTGACGAATATAAAAGTACAGGACATCCCAGAGGAAAATCCGATTTCATGTGACTTCTTCCAAGCGAATCCTGGTACTGTTGGTTCTGGCGAAGCCTTCCAACTTACGTGGGGTACAACTGGGGCAACACAGGTGACTGTTAACAACGGTGTTGGACTTGTTCCTAAGGACGGTTCTATCGCGCTTACCGTAACCAAGAACACCTCGTTTGTACTTACTGCCTCAAATGCGTCAAGCATTGTTTCATGTACAACAAGCGTAAAGGTGCAAGATATTCCAGTTGAAAATCCACTCTCATGTGATTTCTTCCAAGCAAGTCCAAGCTTCGTTGAAGCAGGTGAGGCATTCCAACTTTCATGGAATACAACCGGCGCAACGCAAGTTTCAATCAACCAAGGAACAGGACTCGTCCCACAGGACGGATCAGTATCTCTTGCAGTAAATCACGATACGACCTACACCCTTACTGCAACCAATAGTACGGGAACGGTATCATGTTCAACATCAGTAAAGATTAAGAATACGCCACCACAAAGTTCACTCAGTTGTGACCAGTTCTACACATCACCATCGACTGTACAACAGGGTAATCAATTCCAACTTATCTGGAACACAACTGATGCAAACTCTGTATCAATCAACAATGGTATTGGACTCGTTGCAGCTGACGGTTCAGTTACCCTTACCGGTACTGCCAGTAAGACATACGTACTCACTGCATCAAATAATACGAATACCGTAACGTGTTCAACATCGGTAAACGTGCAGGATACCCCACCGCAAAGTAATCTCTCATGTGATTACTTTACAGCAACACCTTCAAGTGTTGATGAGGGAGATTCCTTTGAACTCCGATGGAACACAACTGATGCAACGCGCGTTTCTATTGACAACGGTCTTGGACTCGTTGCTCAAGATGGATCCGTAACACTCTACGCGTACGACAATAAGACATACCGCCTTACCGCTTCAAACAATACTGATAGCGTGACTTGTTCAACATCAGTTAATGTAAAGGATTCTGGTAACGTACGATGTGATCTCGAAGTCTCTGATGATCGTATTAACGACGGCGATCGTATTACGCTCAGTTGGGACAATGACGACACTGAGGACATCCGTCTTCGTGACGATCATGGAAAGACTCTCGTTGATACCGACAATGGAGACAACGAAGATCCTGAACGTGACAGTATTTCTGTCCGACCAGACGAAGATACTGAATATACGCTTACTGCGTACGGAAAGAAAGGTGACACTGACACCTGTCGTGTAGAGGTACGTGTTGATGATGATAACAATGTTGTTGTTACAACCGTTCGAACACAGGATCCACTCGTGGCCGGCGTACAGCTCGTACGTGTGCCATACACAGGATTCGATGCAGGACCATTCCTTACCTCAGTATTCTATGCACTCCTCGCTCTATGGGGAGTCGGTATCGCATACTTCTTCGTAGTGAAGAAAGGACGTTTTGCAACAGCAGGGAAAGGAGTATCTGCAGCGCAGCATATTCCAACCCCTGTCGCCACATCAACGGTTGCTTCTGAAGTGACGGCCGACTCAAGTATTCCGTTTAATCTTCCGATTGCAGCAGTAGAACCGATTACCGGAGCACCGGTAATGGTGCAAGAAGAAGTAGCGGATGCTGCATCGACAATTGAAAATCGAGCACATGCATCACGTGTACTTCTTTCAGCCGACGCACTCAGTTACGTCGCTGATCAGGATGCACCACTTGAACAACGTCTTACCATGCTTGATCATGTGATCACGAAGGCAAAGGCAATGTTCCCAACTGAAAACGGTTGGATGGTAATCAACAAAGAGCGCCTCGCAGCACTTCTCACAGCGTAAGCTGTCTGGACCCGAAAGTCTCCAGTAATAATTGTGAGTCCCGCCGCAACGCTCAAATGAGCACGAAAAAAGCCAGACATCCGTCTGGCTTTTTTCGTGCCCGCCAACCCTTACTTCGGCAATGCCTTCATTTCAATTTCAGTAAGCAAATGGTTACCGAGTTCTGACGTTGTCATTTCTTTTGATTCACCATTTCGTGATTCAAGAGTCACTGTTTTATTTTCAACTTCCTTATCTCCAATAACTGCAAAGTAGGGGAGTTTACCTTTCTTTGCATTCCGTATCTTCTTACCCATTGATTCTTTAGAATCATCGAATGATACACGGATACCAACAGCCTTGAGGCCATCGTATACCTGCTGTGCGTACTCATTATGAGCATCAGAAACAGGGATAATAGTGATTTGTTCCGGTGAAAGCCAGAGTGGGAAGTTGCCTGCAAAATGTTCAATCATGACCCCCATAAAGCGCTCGAGTGAACCTGAGATTGCACGGTGGATAACCACTGGCTGCTCTTTTTCACCTTTCTCATTAATAAAAGAAAGGTTGAATCGTTCAGGAAGATTGAAGTCACACTGAATGGTTGCAAGTTGCCACTCTCGTCCGATTGCATCAGTGAACATGAAGTCAAGCTTTGGTCCATAGAATGCCGCCTCGCCCTCAACACGCGTATAGTTAAGATTATTTGCCTTTGCAGCATCATCAAGTGCCTTTTCAGCACGTTCCCATACTGCGTCACTTCCTAAATACTTATCTTCTCCATCACGTACCGAAAGCTGTACATGGTAACCCTCAAGCATACCCATCGTCGCGTAAAACTCACGAATGATACCAACGATCGTTGAAACTTCCTCGGTAATTTGTTCTACACGACAGAAGAGGTGTCCATCATCTTGTGTAATAGCGCGTACGCGAGTAAGACCTCCCAACTGGCCGCTCTTTTCATCGCGGTATACGGTGGCAGGTTCAAAATATCGTATCGGCATATCACGATATGAGAATTGATTGTCTGCAAAAATCTGCATGTGATGCGGACAGTTCATTGGCTTGAGGATAAACTCATCTTCTTTGCCTTTCACACGGAAAAGCTCGTCACCAAATTTAGCTGCGTGACCACTTGTCTCATAGAGCGCCTCTCGGGCAATATGTGGTGTCCATACGCGGTCGTATTCTTTATCTTTATGTAGATCCCATAGATACTCTTCAATCTCACGACGGATGAGTGCACCCTTTGGTTGAAGGAGTGGGAGGCCGGCGCCAATAAGCGGCGAAATAGTAAAGAGTCCAAGTTCACCTCCAAGCTTCTTATGATCACGCTTCTTCGCTTCTTCAAGCTGTGTTTCGTACGCAGCAAGTTCTTCCTTTGTATCAAATGCGACGCCGTAGATACGGGTAAGCATTGGATTCTTTTCGCTCCCACGCCAGTATGCACCCGCAATTGAGGTGAGTTTAAATGCATCGGCATCAATATCAGTTGCCGGAGTTTCCGAATGTCCTCCTCGGCAAAGGTCAGTAAAGTCGCCTACCGTATAAAGTGTGATTGTTTCTCCTTTTTCCTCAAGCTCATTGATGAGTTCAATCTTGAAGTCATTTCCTGCAAATACTTCACGCGCATCAGCAGCAGATACTTCCTTGTGTGTAAATTCCTTCCATGAAGAGAGCAGCTTCTTCATGTTTTTTTGGATACTTTTTAGATCGTCGTCTCCGGGCGCTGCGCCCGCAGAAAAATCAATATCGTAATAGAAACCATTCTCGATAGCAGGACCGATCGTGAGAAGTGCGTGCGGATAGTCTTTCAAAACCGCTGCCGCCAAAAGGTGGGCGAGTGTATGACGCTTTTTCTCAATGTTAGAAATCTGTTCACTCATATAATTCCTGCTAACCTCCGTATAATAGCTAAAAATAACATATTTCCGAGAAAAAGATATAATGGACGTATGAAATATTGGCTACTGAAAAGCGAACCAAAAAGCTATTCCATTGATGATTTAAAGCGCGACAAGCAAACACTGTGGGATGGTGTCCGCAACTACCAGGCACGAAATCTGATACGAGACACGATTGAGAAAGGGGATTTGGTGCTTTTCTATCACTCAAATACCGAACCAATCGGCGTCTTTGGCATCGCTGAAGTGGTAAGCGACGCATATCCAGACCCAACTCAATTTGACCCAAAAGATCATCACTTTGATAAAACAGCGAAGAGAGATAATCCGCGTTGGTACGTGGTCGACGTGAAGTTTAAGGAAAAATTTAAACACCCGATTACACTCGCAGAAATTAAAAACGATCCTGCGTTTACCGGTATGCCACTCATACAAAAAGGACAACGACTCTCCGTACAACCAGTCTCTAAGAAACATTTCGACCATATCCTAAATATTGCAAAATAGTATTTTTGTTGTATAATCATCGTAGTAAAAACAGTTCAACAGGGGAGCCCCATGCTCGAATTACAACATCTCACGGAACGGGTCATTCTTTCTGCGGACCTTCCACTTGGTGCAGTGCCTGCACACCGAACTAAAATCGAAGTCTTCCAGTTTCTTGGGGGACTGTGCGATGCAATAGAGGGGCTGAACGTCCTTCTGAAGGTCGAGGTGGTTGCGCGCGTCTGTGGTGTCCCCGAAGTATTGCAGTATCTGAAGGGTCGCAATGTGCGCGTCATGCTTGATTTGAAATCTTCAGGTACCGACAATACACTCCTCAACGAATATTTGGTCTATGCGCGATACGAACCGGCGATCGTTACAATCGATAGCAGGGTAACAAGACACGCGTTTGATGGCATCAAGAACATGCTGCCTTCAGCACTCGTCCTGCCGTTCGGTCTTCCAACCGACAAGGGCGACGCGGACTTTGTTGCGGAAGGCTATCACGATCGTCGAAGTGCGGCGAAAGATTACTTTGTTCGCGCAGAATATCTGGAAGCAGAAGGGCTACTCTGCGCTCCACGAGATATTCGGTGGATTCCTTCATACCAACGAGATCAAGTGAGTATTGTGTGCCCAGGCGTAAAGCCTTCTGACGCAATGGCAGACAGCAACTCGCTGAATGCGCTCGCGCCAACTGAGGCACAGCGAGCAGGCACTGACTTCTTTGTCTTCGGACGCGGAGTCAACGACCATCCCGATGTACGCGGTCGTGTTGAACAAATGCTCGATCTCCTGCAGCTTCGATAAAAGAAGCTGGGGAATTATAAAGGCCGGTGCGCATGCGCACCGGCCGTTTTCTTTATTTGGCTCGAGAACTACTTCCTTGGTGGAATAATCCACTCGTCACTGACCCAGCTCTCGTCGTACGGATCTGCGATCCACTTCCGTAAGAGTGTTGCATACTCAGCGTCGATGATGTGATTCGACTCTGCGAAGTCCACGATCATGCTTCCCGAGCAGAGGGCGACCACATCGTGATCCCCAACATTTTCATGAAATTCCGGGAATCCCCACGTGTTGATGAGCAGCGAGCAAGAAACGCCCACCCCTTTTTCAGCAAATGCACGCATCGCTGCGAGACTGCTCTTGAAGGTCGACGACATGTCCTCGATCAGGAGCACGCGTGCTCCTTCAAGAACTCTCGTATCGCCGTCAATCAAACCACTGAGGCCATGTGTCTTTTCTTCAGCCTTGACGATGACATGAGGAAATCCAGTTTCCCACGCCAATACTCCACCATGAACGATTGCGCCCGTTGCAATCGAAGCAATGACGGAATACTCGTGCTTGGTATGAAGAATATCAGCAACGCGCTGCAGCTCCCGAATCACTACCGCCCATTCTTTCCGATGGGACGGCAATGCACGGTTATTGATATACGCGCCTGGGGAAAGGATTTTTTGTTTGAAACGAATTGCCTTCCCCCTTTTGAATCCCACTGCCCTCGCTTCAAATAAAGCGGCGAGAACCGCTTCTGGTGACGGAGTGACAACTCGAAATCCCATCTTAAATCTCCTGTTTTGAAGCCACCTTGGCTTCTTCTGCTAGGAGACTATCAGATACCCGTACAAACAGCAATAGTGTGGTATAGTCCCTCCAATGAGTGACAAAAACAAGCCAAAAATAGTAGTGATTGTGGGGCCAACTGCCTCGGGCAAGACGTCGCTTTCTATCGAAGTGGCGAAGCAGTTTAACGGTGAGGTTATCTCTGCAGATTCTCGCCAAGTATATAGAGGACTCGATATTGGCAGTGGCAAAGTGACTGAGGAAGAAATGGACGGCGTCCCGCACCACCTTCTTGATGTTGCAGATCCGAAGGACGTATACAACGTCACTGACTTTGTGCGCGACGGTCGCACTGCGATTGCAGACATTCTTGCGCGAGGAAAGCTGCCGATTGTCGCAGGCGGTAGTTTCTTCTATGTTGATGCGCTTCTTGGACGCGTAAGTACTCCAGAAGTACCGCCAAACCAAGAACTTCGAAAGACTTTGGAAGAAAAAAGTACTGAAGAACTTTTTGCACTTCTTGAAGAGCAGGACCCGCGACGTGCGGCGGACATTGATAAAGACAATCCCGTACGACTCATCCGTGCACTTGAGATTGTAGAGGCAATCGGTAGCGTACCTGAATCTACACAAGAAGAACTGTACAAAGCGTTTATTATTGGTATTGATATAGAGAAAGAGAAACTACACGAAAATATCCATACGCGTCTCTATACCCGACTTGAAGAGGGAATGATTGAAGAAGTGGAGCATCTCCACGAAAACGGACTTTCATACGAACGGTTGGAATCCCTCGGACTTGAATACCGTTACATTGCACAATTTTTACAAAAGAAAATAGGTAAGGAAGAGATGTGTGAAAAGATTGAAAGCGAAAGTCGTAAATTTGCGAAGCGGCAGATGACGTGGCTCAAACGCGATAAGAGTATTCGCTGGTTTAAGAAGGGGGAGGGAAATGAGGTATTAACGGAGATCGAAAAGTTTTTATAAGCAGTACTGAAAGCAACAGGTGTGTGAGTAGGCTTTTTTGTATGGAGTATACTTAGTATTGTGTATTCTTCCTTTAAAAAATGGTCGACGACCCGGCTCCTCCTTATTGGGTTCTCCCTCGCACTTTTTTCAGTATATATTTTGATGTTTGTCTATTTATCGGTAAATCAGTTTCCGCCATATTCTGATCGCTATCGAGATTCATCACTTCCTACGGCAGAACGTGTGGAAGATCTTCTTGCGCAGATGACGCTGCAAGAAAAAATAGGCCAAATGGCCCTTATTGAAAAAAATAGTATTTCGGAGACGGATGATATTCGCGCCTACGGCCTTGGGGCGTTACTGAGCGGTGGCGGAGGTAATCCCGAGAATAATACCGTCGCTGGCTGGCAGACAATGGTCAATGGATTTACTGACATATCTCGCACATCACGACTCGGTATTCCTATCCTCTATGGTGTTGATGCAAACCATGGACACGGAAACATCCCTGGCGCAACAATATTCCCGCACTTCATTGGCCTCGGTGCCACGGGAGATGTAGATCTTGTTGAGCGTGTCGCAAGAGCGACGGCAGAAGAACTGGTAGCAACCAATATCTCATGGAGCTTCTCACCGACGCTCGACATGCCGCAAGATATTCGCTGGGGAAGAGTCTACGAGACATTTTCTGATGACCCAGCCCTCGTTGGCCGACTCGGAGCGGCATATGTACGTGGGCTTCAAAATAATGCCCCAAAAAATACTGGCACCCCTTCCGTACTTGCTACGCTCAAGCACTATGTAGGTGCAGGAGGAATGCAGTGGGGCACTTCAAGTAATGAAGACTTTTCAATAGACCAAGGGGCCACTCCAGCGGATATCGCGCTCCTCCACGACCTATACCTCCCACCGTTTCAAGAAAGCATACAGAGCGGGGCACTCAGCGTCATGGTCGGTCTCAATAGCTGGGGAGATACCAAAATAGCGGCCTCGTCGTACTTAATTCAAGATGTGCTCAAAGGTGAACTTGGATTTAAAGGATTTGTGGTATCAGACTGGTACGGAGTATATGAAATATCAGGAAATACCTATGCCGACACCGTGACCGCAGTAAACGCAGGAGTAGATATGGTTATGCTTCCCTATAATTATAAAACCTTTGTGCGTAATGTTGCCACAGCAGTGCAGACGGGAGCAATTTCAGAATCACGGATTGATGACGCAGTGCGTCGAATCCTCTCTGCCAAATTTAAGCTCGGCCTTTTTGACGAAATACAAAATCAAGTACCGACTGAAACAGTCGGTAGTGATGAACATCATCAACTTGCACGTGAAGCAGTTGCGAAAAGCTTTGTCCTTCTTAAGAATGATGAAAATCTGCTTCCTCTCTCACCAACGACACAAAGTATTTTTGTAGCAGGGAGTGCTGCAGACAATGTTGGACGGCAAGCAGGTGCATGGACAGTGGAATGGCAAGGTGTCGATGGGAATGTAATTCCTAATGGCGTCTCAATTCTTGCAGGTATTCAAAATGCGGCGGGAGGTAACGCCGACATTACCTTTAATGAGAATGGCGTGTTTTCACCAGAGTTGGGAATGGCAGATGTTGGCATCGCGGTAGTAGGAGAGAAACCATATGCAGAAGGGTGGGGAGACACCGCAGAACCTACGCTCTCTCAAGAAGACCGCGAGACAATACAGAATCTCAGTAAGGTAAGTAAGAAAGTTGTAGTCATTCTTGTCACCGGAAGACCGCTTGTCATCACAGATGATATACAAAATTGGGATGCACTCGGTGTCGCCTGGCTCCCCGGAAGTGCGGGAGAAGGAATTGCCGATGTACTTTTTGGAACAGCGAAAATTACCGGCGCGCTCCCACTCCCGTGGCCAGCGTCTATTCAACAACTTCCCATCGCTACTGATGGTTCTACGCGAGACGGAAGTCCGGTACTCTTTGAACGATATTTTGGATTGAAGCGGTAGGTAAAAAGAAAACCGCCTCATCAAGATGACTGATGAGACAGTCTTCTTGATGAAGCGGTAGGATCAACCAGTTCGCCTGTAATAGTCCTGAGTCGCTCGATATCGAACGCGAAGCTTCAGCAGTTCCTCAAACGAACGGATGATGAGTTCGTCGCCGACGTCTCGTCGCAGTTCGGCAACGATCTTCTCGACTTCGGCATCTGCTGCTGCGCAGTTACCGATCATTCCACCATCAGTAGTAATGATAGGGACGGCGCGCATAAGCACTTCCCCGAGCACATCTTCGGGAGTGGTGATATCTGACATGGAACCCTCGTTTTGATGTAAAATAACTATATACATTATACACCTAAATATAGGATTGTCAAGTATTTACGAAATATCATTCTTTTACAACTATAAAAACAAACACGCCCTTGGGAGGACGTGTTTTTTGTTTTAAGTTGGAAGTGCCGCCCGTGTTTCGTTAATCAAATCCGATATCTTCTTGTATGCCTCATCGTTCGGATTAATGCGAAAGGGAAGCGCGTTCGTTGCAGCGAGTGTATCCCGAATCACACGATCATAGAAAGCCCTCATCAGTAACGGATCAGTGCATTCCGTTATCAGAGTTTCTACACCCGCTACGTAGCCATAGTAGAGGACTACATCGAAATGTTTACACGCTTGAAACGATACAGAGAGCTTTTCTAACTCCAGTAAAATTTCATCAAGCGCACCCACTCTCCACTTTTTGTCGGGTGTCCTCAGAGATTTTATCCTCTGTGCAGCGACCATTACGGCCTCTAACGGAAATGGTATCTTATCCACATAAGCCTCCTTATTCTGTTCTGTCAGGAGAATACACCTAATTGAGTAGAAATCAAAACCAGTGGTTTTAAATACTTTTACGTTAGAATTTGGTCACGGATAATTTTTTGGCTTTAGATTTGTATTATGTGGTCACGAATCACTAAGTCATACGCAGGGAGGATTCGGTAACGGATAATTTTTTGGGGTCAAGTTTCTAAGTTCACTGCGTTCACTAAGAACTTTCTCCCCGGCCTCGCGGTTTCGGCATTAGGAATAGCCGAAACATCGCTCCGGCTCACAAACGCTAAAGACCTCCCGCAGGGGAGGTCTTTTTCGCGCGTTTGTGCGCCGGGGAGGATTCGAACCTCCGTAGGCCGAAGCCGACAGATTTACAGTCTGTTGCAATTGACCGCTCTGCCACCGACGCATTTGATCTGTCGCCGTTTGCGACAGACACTACCGTATCATAACTCACAGATTCGTGAAAGTATCCCCCACGACTGGTGGTAGAATAAGCACATATGCGATTTACAATCTTCTCTGTCCTTTTATTTATTTTTGCGCTTCCTATAAACCTCGCCTTTGCTGCTGAATCTGTAAATCAAACGACGTCAGCACCAACTTCACAAAGTCCGGTACCAGCAACCAATACCGAGACTAGTCAGAGTGCATCACAAAGCACCTCTGGAGATTCCTCTTCCTTCATAAAGAAACTTGTACCATGTGAAGGGCCCGAGTGTCAGGCGTGTGATGTGGTAAAGCTCGCCGACAACATCATTGGTTTCTTGATTCAAATCGGCATACTCATTGGTGTTGTTATTTTTGCAATTGCAGGATTCACCATGGCAACCTCGGCAGGGAACGCGAGCCAAGTCTCAAAAGCAAAAGGAATGTTCACAAATGTCATCGTTGGATTCATCATTCTTCTTGCTGCATGGCTCATTGTAGATACCGTCATGAAAACTTTTGCAAAGGGCAATCAATCATTTGGTACATGGAATGAAATTCAGTGTACACAGCAGCCAGTCGGCACGACACCAACAGCTCCTACCGGGACCGGTGGTGTCGGCGTTGGAGGAAGTACAAACACGAGCGGGAAGTATTCTGACGCAGAAGCTCGAGCCGCTCTCGCAAACGCAAATATTAGCGTATGGGAGTCTCGCCCAGGAGCAACATCGCTTGAAGGAATAAATCAAAATGTACTTAACGAAGTTGTACGAATTAAAAATGAGTGCAACTGCGATGTAGTTGTTACTGGGGGAACGGAATCTGGTGTTCATGCAGATGGTACATACAGTCATGGAAATGGATACAAAATTGATATTGATGATACTGCGCAAGTAAACTCTTTTATTACAAGCAACAACACTCCGAACGGTACTCGGAGTGACGGAGCTCAAATGTGGAAGAGTAGTAATGGATGCAGTGTGTATGCAAAAGAATCAAACCACTGGGATATCCTTACAACATGCTAATTTGCTCTCTCGTAGGCTCTAGGGTATTCTAGAGCCCACTCGGGCCTATAGTTCAATGGTAGAATTACGGTCTCCAAAACCGTCGATCAAGGTTCGAATCCTTGTGGGCCCGCTCGAGTATCAAAAACACCAGAAGCAAAAGCTTCTGGTGTTTTTGATAGCACATGACCTGCGTCATGTGCGTACTCGAGCGGGAGCCGGAAGCATATCGCACGGAACGAAGTGAGTACGATAGCTGAGGCGGGGTCGCGAGCACTTAGCATTTTGCGAAAGGACAGAGCAAAAGGGTTAGTGACTCGTGACCGCATGCGGGAGCCTAAGACAGGTTGCCATAGCAACGGTCGAGGCGGGGTCGCGGAAATTTCTGTAAGAAATTATCTGTGACCGCACGACAGAATATTGCAATGAATAGGCCTTGCAAATATATATAAATGTTGTATAATCTTAATTGAAATTCTTGTTCCAAACCAACCAAGGGGGCCAACATGGACACCGTACACGACATACTGGGCATACCGGAGCGCACCATGCTCCTAAACCGCCTTCGGCCGCTCGTCGAGAGTCTTGCATGGGACCTTGTCCAAAATGCAGAACTCTCCACGAACGAAATCCTCCTTGTCATCATTCGACTGGAGGATGAGTACTTGATAAATTTTTCCCAGAAACACCTTCGGGAAACTGACGTAACGCAAGTACTCGTGATTGAAGGCAAACCTCACATACTGGGGTACGTCGCCTACGATTTCTGGAAGGAAATCGCGATCGACATTACGGGGAACCTCGATGGTATCCCTGAATTTCCGCCAGATGGATTCGTCCGAGCAGTTGTTGCTGGGTTCGGAGACTGCACGGTGTTCGATAATATCGTTCCACAACAGCGACTGGTCTAATCGACCGTTCGCACCATAAATTGGCCGCCGACCGAAAGGGAGGCGGCTTTTTATATACTTGCAATTTTTATACAAAAATTGATATAGTGCACACAAGATCAGTTCTTGCAGGAGGAAGAGATGGAAAGTTCTCTACCGATTTGTACTTCACAAGAAGAATTCATTAACCTCTGTCTCGCTAATATTGAAGAGCGGGCGTTTACACTACTTTACGAAAGAGAAGTGGTATCGAATACGCCCTTCCTCTTCGTTGCACTGCAATATGATGACGTCAGATGGAAACCACTTCTCGATGCGATGCTCCCTGAACATGTTCTTGAGCCAAACGAGAAGTCCATTGTCATTGGCGCTCTCGCTTACCAGCCTGCCTGTCAATGGTTTGCTCGAAAGTTTTCAGATATAGCAGACGAACTCACCACACCTCCTCCCGAGGGAAAAGTGCGTGCACTGTTGATTCGAGAGGGCGTGTTATTGGCCTATAATGTTAGGCCGCACAAAGACACCAACCGACTCAATTAGTGAGTGCGGTGGATCAAAAAAACGCCCGTACGTTTACGTACGGGCGTTTCTTTATTTTTTCTTTCCGGCGTGACCGTGATTGTGATTGTGCTGTTCAGCATCCAGAGTGAGTGCGGCGCGGATACGTCGCTTTGCGAGAGATGTTTTTGCAATATCAAGCCACTTACGATTCGGAAGTTGTTTTTTATTTGTTTCAATTTCTACAATGTCACCGTTTTTGAGTGGTGTATCAAGTCCGACAAGTTTGTTGTTTACTTTCGCGCCGGAGGTACGATCGCCAACTTCAGAGTGAATCGCGTATGCAAAATCGATTGGGCTTGCGCCAATTGGAAGATCCACCACATCGCCTTCAGGAGTAAATACGAAAATACGGTTGGTGAAGAAATCTTTCTTCAAATCATCGACGAATGCTTCTGCTTCACCACCACCTTGGTGTGATCGTGCAATCTCCTGCACCCACTTTGGAATACGATCTTTATGCGAAGGTACCAACTCCTGTCGACCCTCAATGGTTGCTTTACTTTCACGCCACGCAAACGGACGAAAGAGGGAAGGGATGAGTGATGAAAACCACGACGCGCCGCCACTCGCTTTCTCTCCAACCTGATGATCCTTATAGCTAATGTGTGACGCAACACCGAATTCGGCTTCTCGATGCATTTCTTCGGTACGAATCTGAAGCTCAAGAATAATACGTCCCGGTGTAATAACCGTTGTATGGAGTGAGCGGTAGCCGTTTGGTTTTGGAAAGGCAATGTAATCCTTCACGCGGCCGGGCATCGGCCGCCAACTTTCATGCACAATACCGAGCACTCGGTAACACTCCTCCACAGAGCCTACAACGACTCTGATGGCGAGATAGTCATGAATGTTATCCATATCCCAATCTCGTCGTTTGAGCTTCTGAAAGAGGCTATAGAGGCCCTTGACGCGACTGTGGGTACGGAAGTTGATAATACCTACTTCTGCTAAACGTTTCTGGAGAGATTTGCGCGCTTTCTCGAGCTCTTCAGTGCTCCGTTTTGCGAGCGGCTTGGTGAGATCGATAACATGTTTGTATTCTTCTGGGTAAACGTATGGAAAGGCAAGGTCTTCGAGTTCCTTACGAATACGTCCCATGCCGAGACGGTGCGCAACGGGTACATAAATTTCAAGCGTCTCTCGCGCGATGCGAAGTTGCTTTTCCTTCGGTACATACTCAAGCGTCTGCATGTTGTGCAAACGATCGACGAGTTTGATGATGAGTACACGAATGTCCTGCGATACCGCAACAAAGAGTTTACGGAGACTTTCATTGTGACGATCCGATCCGTAGTAACGTACTGAACCAAGCTTGGTTACGCCTTCTACAAGAAAGAGCACTTCAGCACCAAACTCTTTCTGAATTTCTTCTGCGGTTACGCTGGTGTCCTCGAGTGAATCATGGAGTAATCCTGCAGCAATCGTGCGCGGGCCCATGCCCATATCAGCAAGCATGATCCCAATTGATTCTGGGTGTGCCATATACGGCTCACCTGATTTACGTGTCTGCCCTTCGTGGGCTACTTCTGCCATTTTATAAGCACGCGTAATGAGCGCTTTATCATCCTCGGTCGGTGAGGCCATTTTTTTGATAATCTCCTCTGCAGCCATATCTAGTTATTGTACGGTGGAAGCAGGAAAGGGCAAGAGAATGTATGCCGATAGACTATTGTTTGTAGAGTTCGAGGGCATCCTCAACTGAGAAGGCTTCCACGTCAACATCATCAGGAAGAAAGATTCGTTTGAATCCACGCTTCAGATATTTACCCGACTTCGATTCAAAAATCTTAATCATGTTCTTAGTCTTTGGATTGAGGCCAACTTCTTTCACCATCGTCTCACCTGCGCGACCTTTCTTTGGTTCTTTCAAAATTTCCATCGCTCGATCAAAGGTAATGTCGTATGGATTATCTTCGCCTTTGAGTGAACGGAAGTCACCTGCGTGTACGATGTACGGGCCGAAGCGACCAACGTTTGCGTTTATTGGTTCGCCTGTCTCTGGATGCACGCCAAGCTCTCGAGGGAGAAGAAGGTATCGCACTGCATCCTCAAGCGTTACCTCTGACGGCTTCTTTTCTTTCGGTACACTCGCGCGACGTGGCATTTCTTGCTTCTTACCTTTTATCTTTTCAGGAACTTCCCCGAGCTGCACGTACGGGCCGAAGCGGCCAGTGAGAATATAAATATTTTCTCCAGTATCAGGATGCGTACCAAGTGGCTCGTCTCCCTTGATCTCACTTCCGTCAATCATGCGCGCACCATCACATTCAGGGAATGTTGCGCATGAGAGAAACTTTCCGCCGCGACCAAGCTTAATCACCATCGGCTTACTACAGATTGGGCAAGGAAATTCTTTTGGTGCGTCGCCGAGGTTGGTGATTTTTTCAATATCTTCTTTCGAGGCAACCGCTTTTGTAAACGGGCCGTAGAAATCTTTGAGTGTTTTCACGTACTCGCGCTTGCCTTCAGCAATATCATCGAGCTCATCTTCCATATCGCTCGTAAAGGTGTCAGAAATATATTCAGCGAAATGCTTTTCAAGGAATGACGATACGACGTCGCCGGTATCAGTTGGGCGCAGCGTGCGACCGTCTTTCTCTACATACCCGCGGTCAATAATCGTTTTCATGATAGACGCGTATGTAGACGGGCGACCAATACCTCGCTTTTCAAGCTCTTTAATGAGACCGGCTTCGGTATAACGATTCGGTGGTTGTGTCTGCTTTGCGAGCACTTCAAGCTCTTTGAGCGCAAGAGCGTCACCTTCAGCGAGTTTTGGTACCTCAACATCTTCACCGCGTGCTGCGGTATCAGCGCGGAGCCAACCGTCAAACATCACTCGTGAACCATTAACCGCAAAGTCAGGAATTTCTTCTGAGGCGTCTTTCACATTCGCAACAATCTTCGTACGCTTAATCTTTGCGTCAGCCATTTGTGAAGAAACGGCACGCGCCCAAATGAGTTCGTAGAGTTTTCGTTGGTCGTCGGTTAAGCCCACACTGTGCTTTCTAAAATCTGTGGGACGGACTGCTTCATGGGCTTCTTGGGCTGACTTACTCTTGGTCTTGTAGCTTCGGGGTGACGCGTACTCTTTTCCGTACTCATCATGAATAAGTGCAATAATCTGCTTTGATGCAATCTCACTCATGTTCGTTGAGTCGGTACGCATGTACGTGATGTGACCGGCTTCGTAGAGCTTCTGTGCCGCGCCCATCGTGCGGCTTGGCGCGAACCCGAGACGCGTAGAAGCTGCCTGCTGGAGTGTAGAGGTAGTAAACGGTGGGCGCGGCGAACGCTTTGCCTCCGTCTCTTTAATATCAGTGATGTGCCATTCATTACCCTCACCAACACGCACGATACGATCGACTTCTGCTTTCTCACGCGGTTCAACGCCACAGAAGAATGGAATCTGTGTTTTGTCTTTGGTTTGTGTGTGTGCAGTAAGTGTCCAAAAATCTTCTGGAATGAATGCACGAATCTCTCGCTCGCGTTCCATAAGAATACGGAGAGCAGGGGATTGTACGCGTCCAGCAGAAAGTCCGTACCGAAGCTTCTTCCAAATAAGTCCTGAGAGATCGTAGCCTACCAATCGGTCGAGTACGCGGCGCGCTTCCTGCGCTTCTTTGAGATTGATATCGATAGCACGCGGATGCTTGATAGCCTCCTGTACGGCAGGTTCGGTGATTTCATGGAAGACAATACGCTTGAGGTTTTTGTTCTTATCCTTAATGAGTTCTGCCACATGCCATGCAATAGCCTCTCCTTCGCGGTCGGGGTCGGATGCAAGAAGGACTTCATCAGCCTTTGCAGCGGCGGCACGGAGATCAGCAATAACCTTCTCCTTTCCGGGAGAATTGATGTATCGCGGCACAAAACCGCCTTCGATATCGATGGCGTCTTTACTGCTTTTTGGCAAATCGCGAACATGACCCACTGAGGACTTTACGCTGTATCCCTTACCGAGATACTTCTCAATAGTCTTGGCTTTTGCTGGTGACTCTACGATGACGAGTGTACTCATATATATGTATGCTTGTGACACCACAAATACTAGGGATAGTACTTTCTGTCAAATAATAGTCTCTACTTGTGTCGAAAGAGGACGCCATTCTCATCACGAATAATTCCATCTATTTCCATCTGCATGAGGAGAATATTTGCAGTTGAGGCGTCGAGTCCGAGTGCGCGGATGACAGAATCGCGATCGGCAGGGGACGCGAGGAGAGAGAAGACCTTTTCTTCATCAGTACTCATGGTGCGCGGCGGCTTCGCCGCCGCGCTACCTACCTCCAAGTGCAACGCCTCCAAGATATCTTCCGCACACGTCACGGGCGTTGCGCCGAGACGAATGAGCATATGTGGCCCTCTACTATTTTCAGAAAAAATACTTCCGGGAATTGTGAGTACATCACGGTTGTAGTCGGTCGCAAGGCGCGAGGTAATCAGCGTACCGCTCTTCTCACTTGCTTCCACCACGAGCGTTGCGTGGGTGAGCCCTGCCATAACGCGGTTACGCCGTGGGAATGACCACACCGTCGCGCGGAAGTCTGGTTCATACTCAGAGAGAAGCCCGCCGCCACTTTCAAGAATGCGTTTTGCAAGCAACTTGTGACGTCGTGGATAGATAACTTCATCATTCAATCCCGAACCTGGAACGGCAAGTGTGTAGAGACCAGCGTCGAGTGCCGCTTCGTGCGCAATACCATCAATACCAAGCGCCAGTCCTGAGACAATGCCCACGTTGTACCCGCGGAGTCCTGCAATGAGCGTCTCGATAGAGCGCCGGCCGTAGTCGGTATAGTTACGCGAGCCGACCACCGCGAGGAGCTTCGCTCCTCGCGGTGGTAATTCACCCCGCACATACACACATTTCGGCACTTCAGGGATTTCCCGAAGGAGAGGAGGGAAGTCAACATCCTCCGGAGCAAGCTTAGAAATAGGGAAATCCATATAAAAAGGGCTTAATGAACACTTTCAATAACTCTACCATAGCCCCAAATTACGCCACATTTTAGGGTGTTGACAAATATTTATATTGGTCTATAATATTCCCCGTTCAACTTCAACTGTAAAAGCCTCGAGAGGGGCGGAAAGGCAGACTATGAAGACGATGAGCATGTTCCCCAGAACGAGCCTCGCGCTCGCGATGGGCTTGATGGCAAACGCCGCACCGAGGCCGGCCGCGTTCATCCTCGTCGATCCGCCGCCCGATCCGGGCGTCGATCTCGACGAGAGTGGCAGCGCCGACAACGGCATCATCCAGATCGATCAGCTCGACACCATCGGCAACATCATCGGCGAACCGCCGCGGACGGAAGAATCCGACCGCGTCGGCATCGGGATGACTGCCGGCAATACGATCGTTTGCAATTTTTCGCGCGACATCGACATGCTGGCCGCCGACATCGGCCCGCCGTCCAACGACAACCTGGACGACACCGATAACGGCTGGATTACCGCCGCAGCCTGACCGGCCGGCGCCGATGCCCGCATTAGGGCATCAACAAAGTCTTAGGCATTCCGCCTAGGCACCTCCTCAAAAGGGAGACAACAGCACCTCAACAACAGGAGTCCGCTTGGTTCGGCTCCGGCGCCCGGAACCTAATGCATGCAAGTGCAAAAGGTTCCGGGCGTTTTATTTTTTATAAACAAACCACTTTCTTTTTTATTTTGTACGGTGTAGATTAAAAGAGTCCATTCACGCATGAAAGGAGACTCGCATGAAACGGGACACAGATAACGGCTTCATTGAAGTCGGGTTCAAGCCGGAGAATGTCACATCGAAACCGTCGGCCATCAAACCGGCAAACGGCGACCGCGACATCGACGGCGGGTCGGCTGGGGCAACGTGCGGCAAGCGCGTCGTCTGACCCATCATCCAGGGTAATGGCCCGTTCATAAACTGCCCGCCACAAAGCGGCGGGCACGACACCGCACCGTACGTGTGGTACCACAAAAGGCGGGATCGGCAGGTTCTCGGCGAGGGGCGAACACCCTTCAAGGAGGCTCCGGTCCACCCTGTCCGTACCAGTGACGGACCCGAGGGGAGCGCGACGCGTTCCCCTCTTTATATTTTTATATAGCCATATTCATGTATAATCTCTCTAACACTACGCGTTAGGGATTTTTATTTTTTCTATGTTAGACATCAAATTCATTCGGGAGAATCTGGATATTGTGAAAGCCGGTGCTTTGAAGAAGCACCATGAAGTTGACCTTGATCGGCTTATTGAGGTGGACGATGCGCGAAGAGCCCTCCTCGCATCTCTTGAAGAGAAGAAAGCAGAACAAAACCGCGTGTCTGTGGAAGTCCCGGGAGCACAGGGCGAGGCGCGCGAGCAACTCATTGCAGAGATGAAGCTCCTTAAGGAAGAAATTCAGAAGGAGGAAGAAGACATGAAGCCAATCATGGAGGAGTGGCAGAAGCTCATGCTCCAAGTACCGCAAATTCCTGATATGTCTGTACCAGACGGTGCGAGCGATGAAGAGAATGTAGAAATCCGTGCGTGGGGAGAAAAGCCTCAGTTCACCTTTGAACCAAAAGATCATGTCGAGATTATGACAGCGCTCGATATTGCTGATTTTGAACGCGGTACCAAAGTGCACGGCTTCCGTGGCTACTACCTCAAAGGAGACGGGGCGCTTCTCGAATGGGCGATGTGGAATTACGCAAACCAATTTTTTGGCGAGAAAGGCCTCTTGCCAATTATCCCGCCAACCATCGTACGTAAAGCAAATCTCTACGGTACCGGCCACCTCCCAAATGATGCAGAGGATGTGTACAACACGCAAGATGAAGATTATCTCACCGGTACGTCTGAAGTATCAGTGATGGGATATTACGCAGACGAAGTGCTTGATAAGGAGCAGCTGCCAAAGAAGTTTCTTGCCTTTTCACCATGTTACCGTCGCGAAGCAGGAAGTCATGGAAAAGATGTGAAAGGCCTCATCCGCGTACACGAATTTTATAAACACGAACAAATTATTATTTGCGAAGCGTCACACGAAGAGAGCGTACAGCAACATGAGTGGCTCACTGCAAACGCAGAGGAATTTATGCAATCACTCGGCATTCCATACCGTGTGGTACTCAACTGTGGTGGCGACCTCGGACAAGGGCAAGTAAAGAAATACGACATCGAGGCATGGGTACCGAAAGAAGGAAAGTACCGCGAGACACACTCTGCGTCATACTTCCATGACTTCCAGACACGCCGATTTAATATTCGATACAAAGACGCTGACGGGAAACTTCGATACGCCCACTCACTCAACAACACTGCCGTAGCATCTCCACGTATTTTGGTCTCTCTCATTGAGAATTTCCAGCAAGAAGACGGTTCGATCAAAGTGCCGGAGCCACTCCAGAAGTATCTCGGGAAAGCTGTTATAGGGAAGGGTGATTCTGCGCTACAATAGGGAGGATGGCACTCTTTTCACGCAAAAAACATCGACGTATTGCTGCATCATCGCCGCAAGCAGGAATTGGTAAACAATTGCTCTATGGTTTTATAACGCTCTTTACGGTTGGAGTACTCGGCTACGGTACATGGTATCTCACTCGTCTCTCAGCGGTAACGATTGATCAAATTACCGTCTCTGGTGGAGAGACGGTGTCCCATGCGCTCATGGAACAAAAAATTGCCGACTCACTTGAAGGAAATTATTTTTTCTTTATTCCAAAACGATTTACCTTCACCTATCCTGAATCAGCAATCCAAGCCGCCGCAGCAAGCGTTCCTCGTGCAAAAGATGTCGCCGTGACTCGTGAAGGCACCAAGCTCCACGTTACCTTTGGAGAATACACGCCGTATGCACTTTGGTGTGCTGATAAAATATCAAATACAGACTGCATGTTCCTTTCTGAAGATGGCTACGCATTTGCAAAGGCGCCGCCGCTTCGCGGCGGCGCGCTCATGCGCTTCACTACAGAAACGCAAACTCCTGAACGTGATACGCAGCCATTTACCGCAGAGCAACTGCGGAATATGTATGGCTTTATTGATGGACTTGAGAAACAATTCGGCTTTCGAGTACTTGCGGTAACGCGATCAATCGATGAAGACCTTTTCTACCACCTTGGTGAAGGGGGTACGATTTATACAACCGAAAATGCGGACAACGAAACAACCTTTGAGAATCTCGCAACCGTTCTGAAGTCAGATAAATTCTCACACCTTACCAAAGATAACTTTTCATATATTGATCTCCGTTTTGGTAACCGTGTATTTGTAAATGAAACAGAGACAGAAAAGCCAACTCCTATCGCACAGGAACATGCGTCTACGACAACTACAAGTACTACCGCCGTCATGAAGGCCCTCGTTCCAGAATCAACCGCAACAACATCATCCGAGACGCTACCGGATGAAAACTAATCGTGGTACTCTGCTCGCTATGCATTTTTGGGAAAAACTCAAAAAACCAATCTTTGTACTCGCACCGATGGCCGACGTCACCGATGCGCCTTTTCGGCGTATGATTGCCAAATATTCTGCCCACGAACGTGCTGATGGTACTATCGGCGGCCCTGATGTGATGTGGACTGAATTTGTCTCTGCAGACGGCCTCATGCGCGCCACAGACGAAGGGAAACAGAAGCTCCTTGCGGACCTCATGTACAGCGAAGAAGAGCGGCCGATTGTCGCGCAGCTTTTTTCTTCCAATCCTGAATATATGGAAAAAGCTGCGCGCCTCTGCGCCCAGCTCGGCTTTGACGGTATTGATATCAATATGGGTTGCCCCGACCGTTCTATTGAGAAACAAGGTTGCGGTGCGGCAATGATAAAAGACCCAGAGAGTGCCGCCGAAGTTATTCGCGCCGCAAAGCGCGGTGCAGGCGATCTTCCAGTAAGCGTGAAAACCCGTATTGGGTACAACAAAGATGAGCTTGAAACATGGCTCCCTGCACTTCTCGCTGAAGAGCCTGCGGTCATCACCGTGCATGCACGCACCCGTAAAGAAATGTCAAAAGTCCCCGCACGATGGGAGCGCATCAAGCGTGCAGTAGAAATCCGCGACGAACTTGGAAGTAATACTCTCATTTTTGGAAACGGCGACGTACTGTCTCTTGAAGATGCACAAGAGAAGGTTCGTGAGAGCGGGGCAGACGGAGTTATGCTTGGCCGTGCTATTTTCGGAAACCCGTGGTTATTCCATCCAACAAAAGATCTTTCCAATGTTTCTCTCGCTGAACGATTTGCGGTACTCATCGAACACACAAAGCTTTTCGAAGAACTCCTCCCGCACAAAAACTTTGCAATCATGAAAAAGCACTACAAAGCCTATGTAAACGGTTTTAATGGAGCGAAGGAACTCCGCGTCGCACTTATGGAGGCGCCCGATTCAAAAACCATCGAACGGATTATCCGCACTTTTGAAAAGAAGCAGTCTTCACTCTTTCGACGTTTGATATACTGGATCCATGGAAAAGATAACCGGCGAGCTTGAACGTCACTTCAGTGATGTCACGAGAAATACAACAAAGATTGTAAACGACTCTTCAAAACTCTTTGAGGCAGAGCTGAAACGTAACAAGCGCCGCCTCGGCCGTTACCGACTCCTCGTCGGACTCTTGGGAACCTTCGGTATTGTGGCAGTCATCAATGGATTTGAAATGCTTATCACGAACGTCGCCATCCTCCACACCCACCCGTTGTTCTTATTTTTCATCGGGCTCGGCATTCTTTTTGTCACCGGCTCTCTCTACAATCGGCTCCTTAAATAATCTTCCACAGCAAACCCAAAACCCGCTCATTATTAACGGTATACTGTATATATGAATGAAGTCCTACAAACGAACGTATTCTTTGTTATTACGAGTATTGCGGTTGTGGTATTCACCGTTCTCCTCTGCGTTGCCCTCTATCAAGTTATAAAAATCCTCATGTCAGCGCGACGTGTCATGGATCGTATTGAGTCAGGCACTGAAGCAATTGCGGCCGAGGCAGGGAAGATTCATGCCCACATCACAAACGGCGGTTTCCTCAAGAACATCATTAAAAGCATCTTTGGCATGCGAGGCGGTGCTTCTAAAGCACGTCGATCGCGTAAAGGCCATGTTGCAGAAACGGAAGATGAGGTATAATTTTCAGACGTTTTAATAGTTGAATTCAGAATTACTATGGCAACCAAAAAGAAAGCACAGACGAAAGGACTCTCTGGTGGAGAAAAAGTTGGTATCGGCGTTGGCCTTACTGCAGCTGCAGTTGGTGCTGCTGGTGCGTACTTCCTCTACGGCAGTAAAAATGCTGCGAAGAACCGAACAAAGGTAAAGAGTTGGGCACTCAAGGCGAAGGCTGAGGTACTCGAAGCACTTGAAGACGCTGAACACATGACGAAGCAAGAGTACGATGCACTCGTTGACGCTGTTGGCGGTGCGTACACTATGTTCAAAGGAGCATCAAAAGGTGAAATCGCTGACTTCAAAAAAGAAATGAAGTCACATTGGTCAAATATTGAAAAAAGTGGCGTTGTAAAGCGGGCGCAAAAAGTTGCAAACAAAGTGATGAAGAAGACAGCGACAAAGCCAAAGAAAGTAGCGAAAAAGGCGGCAAAGAAAGCTACAAAGAAGACTGCGGCAAAGTAGTAATCTCTCTTACTCAAAGACTGCTATACCGCGATGCTCTGCATCGCGGTATATTAGTAAGTACGCATGCGCAATCTACACAAACATATTACCGATGCACGAACCGTCATGGGTCTCCTCATTGTCGGCGGCATTGTCACCTTCGTTTCAATTGGCACCACAGCGACCTATAACGGTGCTTCTCTTTTTCTTGCCACAAAAAGTGAGTTCGAGGTAGTGACCGCGAAGAGTGTGCTCGTACTCGACTCAGATTCAAATGCTGTTATTTACGAACGCAACGCAGACGAACAGCGACCTATCGCATCCATTACAAAATTATTTACTGCCTATACTGCACTCCGCTCCAAGGACATTGATACGCCGGTACTCATCGAGTGGCAAGACTACTCAACAGAAGGAAGTGCGGGCTCGCTCAAACTTGGAGAAACCTACACACTTCGCGATCTCTTATTTCCACTCCTCCTCTCATCATCAAATGATGCTGGCACCGCTATCGAGCGTAAGCTCGGGTATTCCACATTCCAAAGTTCTCTGAAAGAAACCTACGCTGACGCAGGACTCTCATACACCGCACTTCATGATGGAACAGGCCTTAGCAGTAACGATGTGTCCACCGCTCGTGACCTCGCGACATTCCTTACGTACCTCCGTACCAAGGAACCCCACATTCTTGATATCACAACACTTCGATCATACGGAGGAAATTACCGAGGGTGGATTAATAACGACCCAGGGAGATCCTTTGAATCATTCAGAGGAGGAAAGCACGGATACACCACTGAAGCTGGCCGTACATTTGCCGGATTCTTCACCACTGAGCACGGTGAATACACTGTAGTACTTCTTGGAAGTACTGATCTTTTGGGTGATTTAGACACTATTCTCAATCTGCTATAATAGTCACTATTATGACCAAGTCCGGTAAGCACGAAAAGACTGATGGGCACGTTGCGCTCTATCGTAAGTATCGTCCACAAAAATTTAGTGACGTTCGCAACCAAGAGCACATTGTCTCCGTACTTGAAGGTGCAATCACCAAAAAGGCTATCCCGCACGCACTTCTCTTTACTGGAACACGAGGGACAGGGAAGACGACTGTGGCACGCATCTTCGCACACGAAATCGGTGCAAGTGACGTTGATATTTATGAAATAGATGCTGCCTCAAACCGCGGTATTGATGACATCCGTGCACTTCGCGATGCGGTACATACACTGCCATATGAATCAGACTACAAGGTGTACATCATCGACGAGGTACACATGCTCAGTAAGGACGCATTCAATGCACTTCTGAAGACACTCGAAGAACCTCCTGCACATGTAATCTTTATTCTGGCGACAACGGAAGTCGACAAGATTCTTGATACTATTATTTCTCGTTGTCAGGTATTTCAATTTCGAAGTCCCAACCGTCTCGAGCTTCGAGAAGCGATCCTTGATGTCGCAAAGGGCGAAAAGTTTAAGTTAGAAAAGGACGCTGCCGATATGATTGCAATTGCTGCAGACGGTTCATTCCGTGATGCGCTCGGTATCACGCAAAAGGTGATTATGGCTTCACCTGACGAGAAAGCAAACGGCGACGAAGTTGCAAGTATTATCGGCGCTCCAAAATCAGCGCTTCTCGTTGATATTGTCACCGCACTCCAAGAAGGCACCGTAGAGCAGGGTCTTGCTGCTGTTGCTGCTGCAAGCGCAGCGAATGTGGACATGAAACTGTTCATAACACTGCTCCTCGAGCGCATTCGCGCAATCATTCTCTACCGTCATAGTAAGAACGCTGAATTGCTTACGCAATTCAGCGAAGACGAAGGGAAGCTTATCCAAGAATACGCGGCCGCAGCATCGTCTCCTATAAACTCACATCTCCTCCTGCGACTCCTCGACGCTGCAGAACACACTGGCCGCACCCACCTCGCAGAACTCCCCCTCGAACTCGCTATTGTTGATCTTACTTCCCATACATAATGTACATTCACTTCATTCGTCACGGGGAGACCGAATATAACCGAAAGCATCTGCATCAAGGTCTGGACGTACCGCTGTCTTTAAAAGGTCGCCAGCAGATTCAAAAGACTGCAGAAAAATTGGCAGGCTTCCAACCTCCAATCACGAAACTCATCACCAGTGACTTGGCGCGTACGGTAGAAAGCGCTGAAATAATTGGACGAGCTCTAGAGCTTACTCTAGAGCCAAATGTCCTCTTCCGTGAAGTACAAAGGCCGACATTTCTCTATAATAAACACCATTTCGGCTTGGGTTCCATTCAGGCAAGTATCCCAATGCTCACACATCTCCACAACCCACACTGGCACTATTCCGACGAAGAAAACCTTTCTGACCTGCAAGATCGCGTCATTGAAGCAGTCGCGTACTTAAAAGAAGTAGGGAAGGAGCACGAGCACGTGGCCGTTGTCTCACACGCATTTATTCTCAATATATTTATCAAATATATGTGTTCGTCTCCTGAACACCGTGTTGTGCGCATACCGGACTATATCGCAACTCTCCTTGGAGCAAAGAAGCTCCATAATGCGAGTATTACCACACTTATGTTCAATGAAGATGAGAATCCCAACACCTGCGACTGGATCCTTACTGCGTACAATGATCACGATCACTTAGCATAAATAGAAAAAAGCCGCGCGGACGCAGCTTTTCTAGTTGATGGAAATCATTTTATGCTTGCCACCTTTGTTCTGCGATTCGAAAGAGCAGACTGCAGACTTTGTGGCTTCCGCTCACTTCATAGCCGAGTGCTAGGTACGCCATCTCGGTATGACCCTTTGTACGCATAATCGTAACATTGGGCATGTCCGGACACCGTTCGAGCGGGATACTTTCGAAGCCCGTTTCCTCCACATGATCCTCGGAAGTATGAAACTGCCGAATGTCCCGTTCCATCATAAGCTGGTCTTCACGATGACACATCCTCAACGCTACGACAACAATGATGAGAATGCTCAAGAGAATAACTATACGCTTACTCATTGTCACCCCCAATATTTGGAACCCTGCCTCCCAGAGCCCTCTAAAATGACTTTATACCTAAGAACCTAGCTGGTCAACACTGCGTTCCCTAACTACCATCATCACTCGTGGTTGAAATATTTGTAGTAGCCTCAAGACCTGCTGTCTCTGCTGTATCAGTAACAATGCCACCAACGTTCACAATAATATGTCTTCGTGGGCTATAGATGATTGCTTTTCCTTGCGTACTATAAATAAGTAGCTTGTCACCTTTTTCAGCACCGGTGAAAAATGGTTGCTGCCGCATGAGGAGTACGGGGTCATCAATATCATAGATAACAGGAATTTCGGATGTTGGGAGAAGAATGAGTGTTCCCACTTCTGCGATTGTACGTTCTGCCTCCTTATCTGCGCGACGTGCGGTTGATTCTGGAGAAGAATAGACGAACTGATACCACAGAGCCGCTGCAAATAAAATAACCAGGAAAATCAAAAAACCATGTATAAAACGACGATTCCGTGTACGCGGTTTATTCGTCTCTACCGGTGGAACGGTTGCTGTCGGACTCGGTTCTACTGGTTCTGGTTGTCGAGAAAGAGGAGTCGCTTCAGGTGGTAGAACTTTGTGAATTGAAACAGACGACGCAACCTCCGATGTTTTCACCGGCTTCGATGCACGTTTTCGAGGGGCTCTTTTTTTAGGCTTCTCTGCTTGTTCTTTTGATTGAGGCATATCTCTTTATTAACTATACACGTCTATGTGCATTTCTTTTAAAGAAGATGAGGACTAGAAACGCAACCAGTGCGAGCACCCATACAGGAGGTTTCCATGGGGTGTTTGGAGCCGACACAATGATTTCATCAGTGAGGACATTTGAAGAAAGTAGTGCGAACTCTGTGAGGTGGTCGACGGTAAATCGTGCCGATTGATATCCAAACTGCACATTTTTGATCCGAGTCCATGCACCTTTGTCATTATCAAAATAGTAAAGACCGATGTCTGTTCTGTTTGAAAGCACCTCGGGAATGAAGAGGGTAATAGTGAGTGGCTTTGCAAATGAATGTACGAGCACACCATCATGATCCCGAGCATGAATAGAGAACACACTCCCAAGCGTCGTTACGGTATATGCCTTAAAAGATTGTGATTCATAAAACGGCCGCGTTGAGGCAAAAAATGTAAGATCATTTTCTGAAATGTTTTGTGGAACTTCCAGTATCACTGCGGTATAGCCATCAACCTCCGCCGTGGATGCACCGGTAAAATCCCAAACGAGCAGACCGCTCTGGTAGGGTAGAAGGGTAAGTGGAGCATTGTAACTCTCAATATGGTTGGGATCATTACGGAATGAAGGAATAGGATATCCGACTCGTGTAAAAAATTGTGAGATATTATCTCTCGTAAATGTCGGTATTACCGCAGCAGGATCTGAACGTATATTTTCGTATTCAGTATTAGTAGTTGGAGGAGTGGCAGGTGATTGAGATTGAGATTGCGACACACTTCCAGATGATGCCGGTGCAGCTGCACTCACTCTACTGCCCGACGGTCGCCAGTCAGTTTTTACGCATGTATTTGAAGAAGAACAATCAAATTTCATCCAACCACCGTACGCTCCTGAAACCCACGCCCAGCCAGTAAACTCCCCGCTACTATTTATTGAAACACCAACATCTGTACCACCGGACACATCCGTCGGATTAAAGTTGATCCAACTGCCAGTATTTGCGTAGGCGTAGCCACTAAGCGCTCCTGTTGCGCTATTGATTGTTACTCCTGATCCTGTAGGTGCAAGATTGACCCAGCCAATTTCATCTCCCCACACATACCCTGTAAGACCACTGCCAGTAATAGAAACTGCAGTGCTACCGGTTGGCTTCCAATTTACCCTTCCGTAACTCGAACATGCTTCATCCTTACAGATTCGCGATGACGCGCTACCTGTCTCAATACTCCCAACACTCTCTGAGGCAAAAACAAACCCTGTAAAACTAAAGAAAAGAAGGGAAGAGAGTATCGTACTTATACTGTAAAGTCGGACATACTGCATAATACTTATTCAGTAGATGTTGGGTTTGGAGCAGGTTCTGGCTCGGGAGCGCTTTCTTCTGGAGTAGATTCTGATGGCGCTTCTTCAGGAGCTGGTTCTGAAACCTCTTCGACCACGACCTCCTCTTCGGGGGTACTCTCTTCTGGAGCCGGCTCTACCGGAACATCCTCTTCAGGAACTATTGTCTCTTCTTGAGGTTCTTCTACAACCTCGGTATTCTCTACACCCTGATCTTCACTCGATTCATCACCTCCTGTCGACTGGATCGTACCTCCGATAGCTGCCTGCAATTCGTCTCCGGTAAGACAAACCTCAGTACCGTCTGCCTTTGCAACACAAATCTTCTCAGTGTGCACTTCGCGCGCAAAGAGGGAACCGATACCGTTTGCAGTGTCAGCAAACCAAGCAACAATACGATCAAAGATACTTGCGAAGAATGTATCGAGGAACGTGTTTGTGTCGAGCGAACTCGTCGAACTTGAGAGACCAAGACCAATAAGTGTATCCACCGCAATACGATCGTTGCTTGCAACATAGCGTTGATTTTGTACAAACATTTCAATAACACCGTCTTCCGCAGCACCTTCAAGTGCAATACCAACAGACTGTGATGTTGAGGTTGCCTTCATACCAATACCCGCCGTCGACGAGAGAGTAATAGCGTCACCAGCTACAATTTCGCCACCTTCCATATTTACCTTTACCGGGATACGTCCCTTGAGGGCGACTGGCTTTCCATCTTTGATGTCTTGTCCAAGAAGAAGACCTGGATTTGTTGAGATAACACCAATGATAGTTTCTCCTTGTTCAGCTCGTTTAATAGTACTTATTTCTGAAATATCAAGAGAGACGATTTCTCCTGCTACAATCGTCTCATCAGTCACACGATAATTTTCCGCAAGGTCGATATCACTGATACTTGCGGTTGTTGCATAAATCGTTCCGGCAGTTGAACCGCACGTTCCTGTGTCGCGCACACAGAGCGACCCTTGCACGGTGAGGGTTGAATCAATGCTGACACCTTTACCAATACCTACCTTACCTGTCGGGTCAAAGACAATATCTGGCTGTGCACCATCGTATCCTCCTGGCCAAAAAATGAGACCACGTTCATCGGCACCGAGGTCTGCTCGGCCTACGTACGATCCGGTGCGTTCAAGTCGAAATTGTACCGAACTTTGGTACCCAGCGAATGAAAGAGGGAACGCGGGTGAGGAAGTACCAACACCAACATACCCGTTATCTTGAACGGAGAAGAGCGCATCGCCAATTGAGTTGGTTACCAGAAAGGCATGGTCGGTACCCGTACCTGAACCTTTCACTTCAAGCCGTGCTGTAGGATCCGATTTTCCGATACCTACTTTCCCACCTTGGAGCGCATAGAGTGATGATGCCGCGGAGAAACCTCCGGCGAAGGTTGAGGTTGCGGTGGTTGACGTAGCGTTGAAGTTTTGACCGACTACGCTTCCTGCCACGGAGAACTTTGCGTATGGTGATGTGGTGCCGATACCTACTTTGCCAGTCGTATCAATAACCATAGCGGTAGCGCTTCCACCTCGGTCAAATCGATACGCACCGCCGCCGCTATTGAAGACCATTGTATTCGCGATAATCCCTAGTCCGTACGAATCAGCGACAGAGCCCCCTTCATACAAAACAATTTGATACTCATTATAATTATCTAAATAGTCGGTAGCGATATTAGTCCCTAACGAGAGTCTCGCCTGCGGAGTTGCATCACCGAGTCCAAAGTATCCTGTTGTACCTTGTACAAAGAAACTATTTGCGGGGGCACTGTTTTCAATCGTAAAGACTCCTTGAGTGGTGATAGTGCTTCCTGCATCATTGAGGACGTCGAGTCTGAATTGATTATTTTTATTCCCGAAGCGAATATTTCGTTGTCCTGATGTATTTGCTCGCGTCAAAAGATTGTACCAAGTTTCCTCATATCCATTTGTACTGAAGTATGCACCACCTGTTGAACCACCTCCTTCTTCACCATGAACAACCATAGATGCGCGCCCTTCATTATCTACTGTTACATTGGCGTACGAACTGTTTGTTCCATCAACTTGAAAGATGGGGCCATTTGACGACGTGTTTGCAACCTGGAGCTTGTAGCTTGGGTTGGTTGTACCGATGCCAACATTACCGCCGTTTTCGATGGTCATTGTACGCGTCGTAGCGTTATCAGAGAAGAAATAAATGGCATTATCCAAATCGTCCCCACGAGTATTACCTCCGAGTCTGATAGTTGCTCCGTCTGAACCTGCACGAAGATCGAGCTGTCCTCCATCAAATGTGTGGGCAATACTGTAGTTACTTATCTCAAGTCCACTCGTTCCATTACTTACCTCGAGGAGTGCGCCCGGGTTTGTGGTGCCAACTCCTACTCTTCCACTCGTCGCGAGGAAGAGGGAAGAAGTGGCAGTAAGTGTCGTACCATTTGCAGCGTAGTAGGGGAATTGTCCGGCGGTACCAGAACCAACCGTTCCTGAACCACCACCCGCTGAAAGGCACGTACCATTTACGGCGTAGCATCCGCTGGCAATATCAAGACCTCCGCCAAAGGTTGAGGTTGCGGTGGTGGTACCGGTGAAATATGCACCTACTACTTGTCCTGCCACTGAGAGTTTTGCGTATGGTGATGTCGTGCCGATACCTACTTTGCCAGTCGTATCAATAACCATAGCGGTAGCGCTTCCACCTCGGTCAAATCGATACGCACCGCCGCCGCTATTGAAGACCATTGTATTCGCGATAATCCCTAGTCCGTACGAATCAGCGACAGAGCCCCCTTCATACAAAACAATTTGATACTCATTATAATTATCTAAATAGTCGGTAGCGATATTAGTCCCTAACGAGAGTCTCGCCTGCGGAGTTGCATCACCGAGTCCAAAGTATCCTGTTGTACCTTGTACAAAGAAACTATTTGCGGGGGCACTGTTTTCAATCGTAAAGACTCCTTGAGTGGTGATAGTGCTTCCTGCATCATTGAGGACGTCGAGTCTGAATTGATTATTTTTATTCCCGAAGCGAATATTTCGTTGTCCTGATGTATTTGCTCGCGTCAAAAGATTGTACCAAGTTTCCTCATATCCATTTGTACTGAAGTATGCACCACCTGTTGAACCACCTCCTTCTTCACCATGAACAACCATAGATGCGCGCCCTTCATTATCTACTGTTACATTGGCGTACGAACTGTTTGTTCCATCAACTTGAAAGATGGGGCCATTTGACGACGTGTTTGCAACCTGGAGCTTGTAGCTTGGGTTGGTTGTACCGATGCCAACATTACCGCCGTTTTCGATGGTCATTGTACGCGTCGTAGCGTTATCAGAGAAGAAATAAATGGCATTATCCAAATCGTCCCCACGAGTATTACCTCCGAGTCTGATAGTTGCTCCGTCTGAACCTGCACGAAGATCGAGCTGTCCTCCATCAAATGTGTGGGCAATACTGTAGTTACTTATCTCAAGTCCACTCGTTCCATTACTTACCTCGAGGAGTGCGCCCGGGTTTGTGGTGCCAACTCCTACTCTTCCACTCGTCGCGAGGAAGAGGGAAGAAGTGGCAGTAAGTGTCGTACCATTTGCAGCGTAGTAGGGGAATTGTCCGGCGGTACCAGAACCAACCGTTCCTGAACCACCACCCGCTGAAAGGCACGTACCATTTACGGCGTAGCATCCGCTGGCAATATCAAGACCTCCGCCAAAGGTTGAGGTTGCGGTGGTGGTACCGGTGAAATATGCACCTACTACTTGTCCTGCCACTGAGAGTTTTGCGTATGGTGATGTCGTGCCGATACCGAAATTACCTGCTGCGGTTAAAACGGCCTGCTCCACGTTTGCATGACTAAAATAGATCGGTCCACTCTCTGCATTGAGGTGCGTGTCGGTGGCACTGTACCGCAGTGCGAAGTTCGTGTTGTAATTTGCTCCCTTGTATCCAATAGACCCGTATCCTGTATTACCGTACCATCCGCCGAGCGCAGTACGTCCGATGACTGCTTGTATGGTTGATCCCGGTTTCACTTCAAACCAGTAGTCTGCATTTGTACCTGGAGTTTCTGTCCCAATGCCTACCTTTCCATTCTGAAGGACATAAAGGGATGATGCTGCGGAGAAGCCGCCAGCGAAGGTTGAGGTTGCGGTGGTAGACGTGGCGTTGAAGTTGTCTCCCACAACAGTACCCGCCACTGAGAGCTTCGCGTATGGAGAAGTGGTGCCGATGCCGACATTGCCGCCGTTAGTTGCTAGATAGGTACTGCCCGTTGTGGTGAGTTGTGTTGTTGATGCACCTGCATTGAACTGCTGAAGTGCAGACCATGTGTTAGCAGTTGTTGTCCCAAAAGCCAAGGAGATAATCGATCCTGACACTTGCACAGGGTACGTGCCGGTGTATGTGGTTCCACCACTTCCTACACATGAACCATTTACCGCAAAACATCCTCCCGAGAGATTAATTCCTCCCGTACCGTAGAAGGTTGAAGTTGCAGTAGTGAAATTAGTGATGCCACTTACCGAAAAAAGTGAGCCTGGGGTAGTGGTACCAATACCAACCCTCCCAGTACTTGCAACAAAGAGTGTTGAGGTTGCCGTTGGTGTATCTGCCGCAGAAAAATAAAGTGTCTGGCCCGCTGTTCCCGTGAGGGACGACCCTCCAGCAATCGTCACCGTCGTTGTCGCGCCTGAATGTGTCGCCGTGACACCAGTTCCCACAAAGTTGAGGTGAAGTACGTTTGAAGAAAGGTTCGACCCTTCATCTGCCGTAGAAAGAATGGAGGGGAAACAGTTTGAATCAGTTGGACCACATGGTTCACCGTCAGCCCCCGGATCGAGCGTTTCTCCAATACCAAACGGTGTAGAGCGGGCTGCAGCGAACGAAAGGAGTGGAGAGAAAAGTATTAAAAAAACCAGAACGTAGACACGCACATAAACACCCTTTTTTGATTTAGGAGAACCGCTAGACATAATGAAGCGCGTTGTAATTAAAAACCTTTAATTACAACGTATATTATACAAAATTTTTTGCCTTATTTATCGACGTCATGTTGATAAAAAGGCTCTAAATATTAGTTCTTGAGCTTTACTGCAGTGCCGTACACCATCAGCTCCGCAGCCCCTGCCATCACCTGTGACGTGGTAAACCGAATATTAATAACCGCATCAGCACCGAGTCCTTCGGCTTCTGTAATCATACGCTGCATTGCTTCTTCACGTGCGTCATTAATTGCCTCAACATACTCTTTGATTTCTCCGCCAATAATCGAACGGAGGCCTGCAAGGATATCTTTTCCAATATGTTTTGCACGAATCGTACTTCCGCGCACCACGCCAAGCATTTCAGTAACGTCTTTTCCGGTAATGTGTTCAGTTGTTGTTAAAATCATATGTTGATAGTTAGAATGAAATAGAACTTCAGTATACCAAGTGGCGCGTTGGCCTGCTAGAATACTCGTATGAGTCAAACATTTCTTTTCTTTTTTACGACACTCGCCAGCACTGAGTCATTTGCCATACTCGCGATTCTCATCACGCTCTATCTTCTACTCAAATACGGACGGTATAGTGCAGGCATATTTTTTGGCAGCTACCTTGGACTCGCACTCTCCGTGGTGATTCTTAAAAATCTTTTTGCGGTTGCGCGACCAGCCGACGCGCTCATCACGCTTACGAGCTACGCGTTCCCCAGCGGACACGCAGCGGGAGTTATGTTTCTTGGAGTTACAGGAGCATATCTTTCACGGACGTACTCAAAGCCTGTTCGCTACACACTCTACATCGTCCTTGCTGCACTTGTTCTTGCGATTGGTTGGAGTCGCTTATACCTTCATGTCCATACACCACTGCAGGTACTTGGCGGCTATGCAGTTGGGGCACTGTGGGCACTGGTATGGGTGAGATATATAGCAAAACACACCGTACCCATGAAGTGACTTGATTTAGTACTGTTTTTTCGGCACTATAGGTGCACTCCGCTTGAAAGAGCGTCGAGTAGATGATCTTGCCCGATCGATTTTGGTTACACTCAAAAACATGGGCAAGAACACAAAAGAATATTGCCCGATCGTCTAATGGTAGGACGCTTGGTTTTGGTCCAAGTAATTGGGGTTCGAGTCCCTGTCGGGCAGCTACACGTAAAAAGACTTGCTTCTGCAAGTCTTTTTACGTGTCGTAGCGCCGAGACAGGAACGAGAAAGACGGAAGAAAACAGTCCGGTGGACTGTTTTACCCGTCGGGGTCGAGAGTACTTATGAACGGAGTGAGTTAGTAACTCGTGACCGAGTCCCTGTCGGGCAGCAAGTTTGAGATAGGTTCGGAGTACGAGGTGTTAGAATTATTTCATGGAAAAAATTAAAGAAATTATAAATAATATTACTCCAACAGATTACATATTTGTATTTTTGACAATTATTGGTTTTATCTTAACTTTTGTTTTTTATAGAAAAAGTATAAAAAACAGAAAGCCACTTTATGCTGTTAGAAGCACTAACTTAATTAAGAATGCTGTAGGTGGAATAAATGATTTAGATATAAGCTACCTGGGCTCAAAAGTTGAAAATCTCTCTATTGCTAGGGTGGCACTTTGGAATTCCGGAAGTGAAACAATAAATTACGATGATGTTGCAAAGAGCAATCCTATGAAAGTTAAGTGCGTTAATGGTTCTAATTTTCTTGCTTTTGAGATAATCCATAAAAGTAATGAATCTAATGGTTTTAATATTGTTCCTGTTGTTAATCCTGATGACCCAGGTAAACATTTACAAAATGAATTAGAAATAAAATTTGATTATTTTGACAAGAATGAAGGTATAATAATTCAATTTTCTCATACTGGTGATTCTGGTGATAATATTAAAATTACGGGTGACATAAAAGGTTTCGGTTCTGTGAGAAAAATAGGTGATCCAATTGCAAACAGAATTCCTTCTATTTCAGATTATTTTAAAAAGATAAAAAGGAGGAGTAGAATAAAAATCTTAGGAATTTTTCTGATAATCACACCTTTTTTTGTTTTAGTTACAGAATTTATACCTAAAAGTGGCTTGGAAACTCCTGTTTTTATAAAATATATTTTATTTTTAATTATGACTTTGATGTATTGGACGTTGGCAGCCTCTATTTTAAAAAGAAGATTGCCTTCTGGATTTGATATTTTTGATGATGAAATAAAGCCTTATTCCGAAGAGGGTTAAAATGATAAAATAGATATCAGTAAAAAAGCCTTCTGGGGCTTGATGGAAAAAATTACGAGACCGACGAGGCCAGCTTGTTAGTGAAAATCCGCGGTGAGCGGATTTTTGCGTTACAAGCTGGCCGAGGAAATAGTCCAGTGGACTGTTTTCTAAGGGCTCGAAAAGGTTGCCTGATATTGTTGCCTGATATTTTAGGAGGCGACAACCGAACAAAAATATCGACAACCTGTACTGAAGCTGTAAGCTTCGAGTCCCTGTCGGGCAGCTGGGGGGTTGACAGTATTTTTATATATGTTATCTTACCAAGTGCGAGTCTAAGTTTGCACAAGTAAGGCTTTCGGTCTTTCCGAGCTTGTGTATGGGCTTATGCATCATTAAGACCAAACCTGTCAGCTATATTAGGTTGGGTACGCTGACTTGAATTCTCAACCTTAGCAGGGAATCTGTGTGCGGGAGCATACCCTGTGAAGACCTTCCGCGACAAACCCCTGGCGTGCGCAAGCATGTCCAGGGGTTATTTTATTTACACACGAGTTCCAACATCGCAACAGACAACTAGCTGGCTTATTCGAATGACAGGTAGAGTGCTTTGAGACTTTGATATACTTTTTATATGAAAAAAACCAAAGTAATTTATATTTACGGAGCTCCTGCGACAGGAAAGCTCACCACAGCAAAAGCCTTGAGTTTGGCTACCGGTTTTAAATTAGCTCATAATCACCTCACTACTGATTTGGTACGTTCAATATTTGAACGTGGAAATCCAAAAGGTGATATGTACATTGTTAAGTTACGATTTGAAATTCTAGAAATGGCTCTTCAGGAAAATGTAAGTGGTATCATTATGACAGGTGCACATGCTCATAATTACCTGTATCCCAATGGCGAAAGTGACGAGTGGTATGCAACACGGCTTGAAGAGATAACTCAGAAAAATGGTGGAGAATTTTACGGTGTGAACCTCACCACCTCAAATGAAACACTACTCCAACGGGTTACTGAAAGTAATCGTAAGGAATGGGGGAAGATATCAACTATAGAAATACTGAAAGATTCGCTAGCAAAATATGATTATTTTAAGACAGCGCCTCTACAGAATAATCTGATTATTGATAATACTGACGTATCACCCGAAGAAGTCGCCAAGAAAATTATCGATTTTGCTGAGATACATTAAGCATCACTCTGATAGTTTCTTCCTCTAAAAAAGTTCCAACATCGTCCCTGTCGGGCAGCTAATACAATTTGTTATACTTCATATATGAAAGATGACAAAACAAAAAAAGAAATTGGCTCAAAGGAGCCTAGGGGAATAGCTCTTGGGGTTGTGTTCGGTATAGTCTTTGGAATTATTTTTGGCCCAATAGTATTTGGTGACAACGGCTCGAGCACCGGCATTGGTCTCGGCATCGCTTTGGGAATTGCAATTGGCGCAGCATACGATTACCGACATAAGTAATTGGTGCTTAAAGTAAAAGCGGCTCTGCTATACTAAGGATATGAAAATATTTTTTGGAGTGTTGATACTTTTGGTCGTATTAGTTGGATCTTTTTACGTTCTCAATTCGTATATCTATAATGAAAAACAAGCGGAAGTAATCTCCGATTACAAAGACGCGACGTACGTACTCAATGGTGAGCCCGTTCAGTTGGTGAACGGGTTTGCAGAAACCGAAGCAGCTCCAGGTTCTACAACAAAAATCGTCACCCGCTATTTTGGGAATGAACTTCCAATTGATCTCAATGGCGACGGTGTAGAGGACGTTGCGTTTATCCTTACACAAGAAACGGGAGGGTCAGGAGTATTCTATTACGCAGTTGGCGCCGTTATGACTGACGGAGGATATGTTGGAACAGACGGATATTTACTCGGTGATAGAATCGCACCTCAGTCTACGGACGTAAGTCCGAACCCACGCCATAAGAATGTGGTTGTCTTTAATTATGTCGACCGTGCACCTAACGAGCCAATGACCGCCCAGCCATCAATCGGGAAGAGTGCGTACCTCAAATTGGTCCCTGAAGATATGATGTGGGCCATCGTAGAGCCTGATTTTGAAGGGGAATCAATGTAAGGATTACTATTTGATATACTTTGCTCTATGGATCACGAATTACTCGACACCAAAGAAGAATTTTCTTTTATCAAACGTGCAAAAAGTTTTAGTCATGCAGGGCGAGGGATTTTGGTTTTTATTAAAACAACCCACAATGCTTGGATCCACCTCGTTATTTTTCTTGCCGCTATCGTCCTTGGTATATATTTTAAAATTACCGTCGTTGAGTGGATGATGCTTGTTTTGGCTGGTGGGCTCGTGCTCGTTGCAGAGGCGTTCAACACCGCTATCGAAATAGACATCAATCTTACGTCTCCAGATTTCCACCCCTACGCGAAGGATACAAAAGATGTTGCGGCAGGTGCCGTACTCATCGCTGCCCTTATTGCGGTCGTTATTGGAGTATTTATCTTTGGACACTACCTCATTTGAGGTTCTAAATCGCTCATAAACCAGTTTATCCTCACTTTAAACACCTCTAAATTTTCATAGAGAGGAAATTGTGTTATTACTAAGTTTAGTACCTGTTCACACACAAATTAGGAAGGGGAACGACTGATGTACAACATTCGATGTTGGTTTATATGTATCGCCGTTGCCCTTGGTCTTAGCGGCGCACCGGCATGGGCGGATAACTCGAGTCAGTTCGAGCGTTTCAAGGCCGCGCCCAAGAAGAAGCCGCTCTTCGGAGAAGAGCTTAGTCTTGGTATTACTGCTAAGCTCAACTCGCAAAACCAAAATATTATGGTGGACGCGAAGTGGGCATTAGATTCCCAACAAATCGTCCGAGGCGCGGTTTCCTTTAGCGCTGACGGGGGTGGTTCCTACGGCTGTTCTCTCTATTATGAGTACAAGCCGTGGCAGACTCTCTCTATCCATGTTCAGCTCGATTACCGACAATACATCGAGCACAGCAGGGTGGTTGCCCTCGTAGGTACTCAACTTTGGAGTGACGGCCCATCGCCACGAAGCTCCATCACCTTGGACTACCAATTCGCAGTCTACGGGAGCGAGGGCGACAAATTGCTCCTGCGCTTCCGAAATAAGTTTTGAAGACCCTGTCTTCACCTGACCCTCTGTCCTTGGCAGAGGGTTCACTTTTTTAGAGAGAGTCCCTCGCTTTTTAGGTCGCATGCCGATACAATAAACCCGATATGAGTGAATATTTCCAGAAGCTCCGCACACGCACAAAAGCGTTTTTCTCTTTCAATACGAAACAAGTAGGAACTGTCGCGCTCTACGGAAGCGGATTTTTGCTTATTGGTGCCGCGTTTGTGGGTATTTCCACTGATTTCAATCCAGTAATCTATGAACAGATTGTCGCAGATGTAACTCCGGAAATATTAAAGAAAGACCCTGTATGGCCATTACCACTTGATATTGATGCGTACAACCAGAAAATGCTGTCACTTGCGCACTACATGCCGCCACAACCACAGGTTGCAAGCACGACTGCAAGCACTACACCGCAAGTAGCACTGCCGGTATCTACCGAAACCATGAGCGTATCAGTGCCAAAGAGTTTATGGCCAGCCCCAGCAGCCTATCCAAACGGCGGTGCTATTCTTCCATTCTCTCGCATCATTGCGTACTACGGTAATTTCTATTCAACCCGCATGGGTGTCCTTGGCGAATATTCAAAAGAAGTGGTCGTGCAAAAACTTAAAGACGAGGTAGCAGCATGGACAAAAGCAGATCCAGAGACACCTGCGATTCCTGCAATTCACTATATCGCCGCCGTCGCGCAAGCTGATGCAGGGAAACTCGGATACTACCGCGCACAGATGCCAGACGCAGAGATGGAAAAGGCACTCACCATGGCAAATGAAATTGACGGTCTCTTATTCCTCGATCTGCAAATCGGAAAGAGTACGATTGAAAACGAACTTCCTGCTATTTCTGAATTCTTGAAAAAACCAAACGTACACCTTGGACTTGATCCAGAGTTTTCTATGAAATATGGCGATGCTCCTGGTCACGTAATCGGTACCTTCGATGCGACTGACATCAATTACGCGATTGAATACCTTGCGCAGATTGTTCGCGACAACAAACTCCCACCAAAGATTCTTGTCATCCACCGCTTCACTCAAGATATGGTGACCAATTACCAAAACATCAAACCACTTCCTGAAGTACAGGTTGTCATGGACATGGACGGCTGGGGTGAACCTGCAAAAAAGAAAGGGACGTACAATCGTGTCATCTACCCTGAGCCAGTGCAATTTACAGGGGTTAAACTCTTCTACGGAAACGATCTCAAAGCACCATCAACTCGCCTCCTCACAATGGATGAAGTGCTCAATCTGACACCTTCACCAATCTACATTCAGTATCAGTAGAAGAATCTTAAGTGGGGGTATATACTAAAAAATAATTATTCCTGTAATACAACATATTTATGCAAAAATTCATTGCAATCTATCTTGCACCAGCCGCCATCCTCGACGAATGGATGAAAACTGATCCAGAGATCCGTAAATCAGAGGAAAAGAAAATGGAACAGGAGTGGAATGAGTGGATGGACGCGCATCGAAGTGCGCTCACCGGTATAACTGCAGGATTGGGTAAGACAAAACGCATTACCACAGACGGCGTTACCGATACAAAGAACGACATCATGATGTACTCCATCGTCGAAGCGGCGTCACCTGACGCGGCGGCAGAACTTTTTGTAGGCCACCCACACTTTGGTATCCCCGGAGCATCGATTGAAATCATGCCAATCAATCCACTACCAGGAATGGAGGGACTCTAGCAGATATTTTATCTATGGGGCATCCTTTCGCAAAAATGTTTGAAACAGCGCTCAGCAAGAGCACGCCCACAGACAATGCTGTCCTTACGGAAGCGATGCGATTACTGGGGAAGGGGTATTCACCAGAAGAAATTTTCTCTGTGCTTGAACGCATGAGTCATGGGCGACTTGATGATGACGAAACAGAGATTTTGGTAGAAGCAGTTGAAGAGTTTGAGACATATCGACCATAATATTTCATACGAGAAACTGGTAGAATATCTATATGCAAAAGAAGTCTGGCAATATTTCTCCTAAAAAAATTTCTTCTGGTGTTGTTCATACCGTTCCTGCTGATTTACGAAAGGCAATTACATCTTCACCTGCAATGCACACGGCGTGGGAAGATATCACGCCACTCGCACGAAATGAGTGGATTTGTTGGGTTATATCGGTAAAAAAGGCCGAGACGCGAAAACATCATATTGAACGGGCGCGTGCAGAACTTATAAAAGGGAAGCGGCGGCCGTGCTGCTGGCCCGGCTGTCCGCATCGCTAGACTAGAATAAGTTGCAGACTCTATAGAAAAAGCCGCGGCACCAAAGGTGCCGCGGCTTTTTCAAACGCTAACATTCTAACCTTCTGTAGAACCTCCAATATTGATTTCAAGTCCATCATTCTGCTCTTCGTCTGCTCCCTTAAAGTATCCCTGTGAGTACGCAAGCCATCCGATAATGACAATTACCAAAATGACGAGAACGGTAACGAGTGTATTATTCATATTCTTTTTATACTTATTATTCTATACTTAAATGGTAGCATGTCTTTAGAAGGTCGTTACAACTGTCCATAGAATATCTTACAGTATGCAAAAAATAGTTCCGTGTTTATGGTTCGATACACAAGCCGAAAAAGCGGTTGATTTATACCTTTCACTTTTTCCTGATTCAGAAATCCTTAACACCCTGCATTACGACAAAGCGAGTGCTGAAGTATCAGGACAACCTGAAGGTTCAATCCTTACAATTGAATACTATCTTGCAGGATACACCTTTCTTGCAATGAACGGCGGACCGAATTTTACGTTCACTCCCGCAATCTCATTATCCGTACAGTGTGAGACAGAAGAAGAAATCGATAAGCTATACGCAGCACTCTCTGAAGGAGGAGGGGTTCTTATGCCGCTTCAAAAATATGATTTCAGCCCAAGATTTGCATGGGTTGCTGATAAATATGGCGTCTCGTGGCAACTCAATCTGGCTCCAGATTATAGTACGGTGAAACAAAAGATTGAGCCGTTTATCATGTTTACTGGAGAAAACTTTAGAAAAGCAAAAGAAGCGATGGGATTTTATACTTCACTATTTGAGAACAGTAGAATTACTTCCCTTTACCCAAGTGAAGAAAACGGGAAGGAAATCGTGATGCATGCAACGTTTGAACTTAATGGCGAAGAGCTTATGGCGTCCGACAGTGGCATAGATCATAAATTTACGATCACGCCAGCTATTTCACTTATAGTGAACTGTACGACACAAGAAGAAATAGACACGCTTTGGAATGCACTCTCGGCAGTACCGGAAGCAGAGCAGTGTGGATGGTTGCAAGATACATATGGCGTCTCGTGGCAAATTGTTCCAACCGTACTGAACACCTTACTACAAGATACTGATCCTCAAAAACGTGAACGCGTTATGAAAGCAATGCTCGCCATGAAAAAACTTAATATCGCTGAACTTGAAACGGCTCATCGTGCTTAAAATAGGCTGTGGTACACTACCTTCATAATTAAATGATAATCAAGATTTTGTATGAAAGTTGGCATTGCAGCAGGAGTTATACTACTACTCATAATCGCAGGATTTATATTCTGGAATCCCTCACCAATAGAATCTCCTGACAGCGAACAGCGAAACTCAGAGGTTGATGGGGAGGCAGCACTTGTAGAAGACGGGACATACACCGTCGTTGCAGAGGAAAGTAAAGTAAACTGGTCTGGTAAAAAACCCCTTATTGAAGGATACGTCAATTCTGGAAGCATTAATGTACAGAGTGGAACTATTTCTGTTGCAGAAGGAAGTGGGGATGGTGAGTTTATTATTGATATGAACACGCTTACTGTTTCAGAAACGAAAGCAAAGCCAGGGAAAGAGTCAGCGCTCCAAGGACATTTGAAAGGAGAGCAATGGTTCAATATCGAAACCTATCCAACGGCAGCATTTGCAATCAGTGATATCTCAGCACATTCAGACGCTGTAACCACCTTCATGTACGATGTTCGTGGAGATCTCACACTCAAAGGTGAAACTCACGAAATAATGTTTCCTGCAATAATCTACAAAAAGAAAGACGGCACTCTTTACGCATACGCAAATCTTGAAATTGACCGTACAAAATGGGGCCTCACGTTTGGTTCAGGTACATTTTTCGACAATCTCGCAGACAACGCAATTAGTGACATGGTTGCTCTCTCATTCTCTCTTGTTGCAACAAAAGCTGAATGAGCCGAAACTTGTAAAAAACTTTGAGATGGTTATAAGATTTTATCTATGGCACAGATGTTTAAAAAAGATTTTTTTAAACGAGAGGCAGATGTGGTGGCGCGGGAATTACTCGGTTGTACGCTCTGCGTACAACCGATAGGTTCCAAAGATGTCCACCGTCTCATCATTACCGAAACCGAAGCCTACCTTGGGCCACACGACCTCGCGTGCCACTCATCAAAGGGGCGGACGAAGAGAACTGAGACTCTCTTTCATGATGCAGGGACAATTTACGTATACCTTATCTACGGCATGTACTCGATGCTGAACGTGGTTACTGGAGTAAAAGACTATCCTGCTGCAGTACTCATTCGCGGTGCAGGAAAGTACGATGGCCCCGGCAAGCTTACCAAAGCACTCAAGGTCACAAGAGATTTTGATAACCTTCCGCTTGGGAAGAAAAGTGGTATATGGATTGAAGGGGGAGAACCTATACCCGAGTCTCGTGTCAGCATGACGCCGCGTATCGGTGTCTCTTATGCGGGAGCGTGGGCAGATAAAAAGCTTCGGTTTGTTCTCACGAAGTAGCATTGTGCACAACTCCTCAATCCCTAAGAAGGCGTACCTTAGGTATACTAAGAGTACTTATTCATAGGATGAATCTACCAATGAAAATGTAACCGTTTTTGAAACAGCATTATTTATCTAATCACTCATCGTATGTCAAAAGGAATGGATCGGAAAAAAGAAAAGAAGAAGCCAAAGAAAGTAGGGAAGTAACGAAAGAAATAAAAAACCCGCGGCCGAAGGCCGCGGGTTTTTTATTTAAAAATTCTTGCCATCAACCTTGGTAATGGTGAGCGTGTCGGGGACAACATCATCAAGACACCGTGCGTTAATCATGATCGTCTCAGCTCCTTCTTTATCGGTACCGCGCGCAAACGATTCAACCCCACACGTTGTACAAAAGAGATGAGCAATGTGCTTTTTATTAAAACGATATTCGCTCAATGCATCTTCGCCGCGAAGCAGGCGAAACTGCGTTGCAGGCACAAAGCTCAGCAGGAATCCTTTCTTCGCGCAATGTGAGCAATTACACTCCATGACATTTTCAAGATTCATGTCTACTTCGTACTGCACCTTGCCGCAATGACAACCGCCTACATATGTCTGTGTTTCCATATTCTTATACTACCGAGAAGTGATATACTAAACAAGTTATGTCACTCTGGAACACATACATCACCTACTTAAAAGACAACCCAAACCACTACTGGTTTAAACGGAAGCTTTTCGGGTGGGGCTGGACGCCTGCAACATGGGAAGGATGGCTCGTCTTTATCGTATATATCGCACTTGTGATTGGGCTTGCACTCACTCTTGATGAGCAATCGCCCACTCGAGAAATTATGTTCACCTTCGTAATTCCTGTAGCAATTCTAACCGCCACGTTCATTCGCATCACCTGCAAGAAAGGTGAGAAGCCGAAGTGGACATGGGGACTCCCAAAAGACAAAAATCTTGACCATGAGTAACGCCCTTCTTATCGGAATCGGTATCGTCGTTGTTGTTCTTATTTACTCAAGCGTTTCTTTTTACCAACAGATACGTACGTCACGAACACTCGTGGCGCATGCACAACCGTATTCGCTTGAAAGTACGGACTACACCACGACACTCCTCGTACTCGGTGACAGCACCGGAGTTGGTGTTGGTGCAACTCGTCCTCTTGATTCAGTTGCAGGGCAATTCGCACAACACGTCGGTGCGACCTACGTTGAAAATTATTCAGTCTCAGGAGCAACAGTCGCTGATCTTGCTTCTCAAATGCAACACATTACGCGGCAAGACTACACGTACGTTTTGATACAGATTGGCGGAAACGATATTATTGCATTTCATAATGCTCGCGCTGCAGGAGACGAACTCGCACGCATGTTGTCGCAGTTACCTACGTGGGAAAATTTGTACCTTCTCTCTGCAGGCAATGTCGGCGCTGCCACGCTCTTCCCGCGTGTCATACGTCCATTCCATACCCGTCTCAATCTTCGATACCACGATGTCTTCGAGACTGTGGTGACAGACATTGGCGGCATATACGTCAATTTATACCTTCCACCTGCAGAGGATCCGTTTACCAAAGAGCCGGAGGTGTACCTTGCGGAGGATGGATTACATCCTTCTTCAGCAGGATACAAACTGTGGTTCCAGACAATTCCTTTACCGTAATTATGAACGAGACCAACACATCTCTCTATTTCGTGTACATCCTCAAGTGCGCTGACGGGACCTACTACACGGGAACTACCAACAATCTTACCGCTCGGGTAGAGGCACACAACACGAAAGATACTGCCGCAAAGTACACGAAAGCTCGACGACCAGTGCATCTTGTCTACCAAGAAGAGGCGTCGACGAAAGGTGCGGCACTTTCGCGGGAATACGAAATCAAGCAACTCACGCGCGCAGAAAAAGAAACCTTAATTGCAACGCTTTCGATATAGCGCTAAAAATGATAGGCTAGTCACTCATGTCTCGAAACGACGGTATTATCACATTCCGCGATGTCTCCTTTGGATACACGCACAACAAACCGATTTTGGTCGGAGCTAATTTTGCGTTACGCCGTGGTTCGAAAATGGCGCTCATGGGGCAGAACGGGGCAGGGAAGAGTACGCTCTTCGGCCTTATTACCGGCAGCTATACACCGGAGTCAGGGGAAATTAACGTCATGCCACGCACGACCGTTGCAACCTCGCGACAGGTCATCCCTCGTGATGAACTCGATCTCACCGTCCGAGCGTTTTTTGAAAAGTGCTTTTCTGAGAAGATTTATGATATTGACCCACGCATTGATACCGTTCTTGGGATTGTGCACCTTAACGCGCCGAAAGACCGTATCATTCGATCATTTTCCGGCGGACAGCAAGCTCGTCTCTTGCTTGCGTCGGCGCTCATTCAAGATCCTGACGTACTCCTTCTTGATGAGCCGACGAACAATCTTGATGTAGAGGGCATCGCACACCTCACCGAATTTTTGCGTGAGTACCGAAAGACCGTCGTCGTTATTTCTCACGATGCCGAGTTTCTCAACGCGTTTACCCAAGGCGTTCTCTATCTTGATGTCCACACACACATCATTGAACAGTACGACGGAAACTATCACGACGTACTCCGCGAAATTACTATTCGTGTAGAAAAAGAGCAACGAAAGAACGCACAGCTCGCAAAGGAAATTCAAGCAAACAAAGATAAAGCAAACTTCTTCGCCAACAAAGGAGGGCAGATGCGACTCGTTGCAAAGCGTATGCGTGAGAAGGTTGAAGAATATGAGGAAAATAAAGTAGATGTCCGAAAAGAAGATCGTACGATTCGACCCTTTACCATTCCTGCACAAAAAGATTTGCCTGTGCAGATTCTGCACATTACCTCATACAGCGTTATCAAAGATCACACCCCGAAGGAGCAAAAAGCAGACCTCGTGCTCAAGCGTGGAGAACATCTCCAGATTGTGGGACCAAACGGTATCGGAAAAAGTACCCTTCTTGAGGCTCTTGCGAGTGGTCACGCAAAGGGTGAACATGTTGCTCCTGAAGTAAAGATTGGTTACTACCGACAGGATTTCTCAACACTCAACTTCGACGAAACGGTATTCGACTGTCTGATGAACGCCATGGACAAGAAAATTGAAGAAGATATGCGAAGTGTCGCATCAGGCTTCTTGCTGACAAAAGACGTTATTCATACAAAAATCGGTTCGCTCTCAGAAGGGCAGAAGGGTCTCGTGGCGTTTGCGCAGCTCACGCTCCAGAAGCCCGGACTTTTGATTCTCGACGAGCCAACCAACCACATCAACTTCCGTCACATTCCCGTTATCGCAGAAGCGCTCAATACCTACGAAGGTACGATGATACTGGTATCCCACGTGCCAGACTTTGTTGAAAAGATTCGCATCGACCAAACGCTCGATTTGGCGAAGAAGAAGTAACACGAGGTTCCTAAAGCATTGCACGATATTCTATGTCTTATCTAATTGCGAATTTTTCGCAATTATGATATCCTCTCCATATGACAGACCATACAGACGGAGGGAGATGCGATACCGATGCTCACTCAACACAATTACTGCAACATGCAGGACTGAAAGCAACAGGGTCACGCATTGCGATTCTTGAAGTTTTTTTAGGATCATCAAAGCCGATTAGTATAGACACACTCGAACAAACGATTCGCACTGATGCACACCTTGCAACACTCTATCGAACAGTTGAGCGCTTGCTTGCTGCAGGCATTCTTATGCGTGTTAACCTTGGAGATGAAACACCCTACTACGAACTTCGTGATGAGGAACATCATCACCATCATGTTGTATGTACTGATTGTGGACGCATTGAAGATATTGAACTTTGTCATGACGATTCTCTCGAAAAAGAGGCGCTCCACGCATCAAAGTTTTTCCATAGGTTAGACACCCATGCACTCGAGTTCTTTGGAACCTGTACATCATGCGTACCTCACCTGCATCATATTAAAAATTAAATTATCCTACTATGTTACTTATTGGTATTAGCGCCGCGGCCTTCATCTCCACATTTCTTGGAGGACTTTTTGCACTCAAACTCCGCGATCAACTCCACCTCGTCCTTGGTTTTAGTGCAGGCGCTATTCTTGCCGTTGCATTCTTCGACCTCCTTCCAGAATCAATTGAAATCGTAGGGGAAATGTATGAAGTACATTTTGTAACCACACTTATCGCCATCGGTTTTGTTATCTTTCTGCTTCTTGACCGATTCGTATGGAAACACAGTCACAATGACGACACCCACGACCATAGTCCACGTGGGGCATTTAGTGCGGGGAGCATTGTATTCCACAGCTTTATTGATGGTATTGGTATCGGACTCGCGTTTGCGGTATCACCAACACTTGGACTTACGGTTGCTGCAGCGGTACTGTTTCATAATTTTTCTGACGGAATCAATACCGTGAGTATGATTCTTCGCAGCGGTGGCGAAAAAAGTCGTGCGTATATATGGCTCGCTCTTGATGCACTTGCACCAGTTGCGGGTATTATCGTGGCGCAATTCTTTTTCCTTCCGGAAGAAATGATTGGGCTTATGCTCGCGCTCTTTGCTGGATTCTTTATCTATATTGGCGCGAGTGATCTTCTTCCGGAAAGTCATCACCGTCATCCGGTTATTTGGACGACACTTGCTACGCTTGCTGGAATGCTTCTTATCTTCGTAGCAATTCAATTTGGACCAGCCCACTAAACGCACATATACTTTGCTATACTGTCATTTATGACTGCGTATAGTTTGCTTTTCAAAGGAGTGATGGGCCTCTGTCTCATGCTCTTTGTGTTCACCGTATGTCCACCGCTCTCGAACGCTCAAGAAGTATCACTCGATGAAACCGCCACCATGAAGGCTCGTGTGGTGGAGGTACTAGAGGAGGGAATACAGACAATTCCTGGTACAGACACAGAAAGTGCCTTCCAAACCATTCGTGTCAAAATTCTTGACGGCACGCAGGAAGGTGACATTGTCATTGTAGAAAATGACTACCTTAACTTACAGGAAGGAGACACGTTCTACCTGCGGCACACGGTAAGTATCTACGACGGGCGCGATTATTATTCTGTTTCTGAACCATACCGCCTTCCTGCACTCTTTGTCTTTCTATTACTCTTTCTTGTAGTGGTATTCGTTTTTGGCGGTATACAGGGATTGCGCGGACTCGCCTCCCTCGCAGGAAGTTTAATTCTTATTTTCTACGTACTTTTGCCTGCGATTCTTGCAGGATATTCGCCAATCATAATCAGCGTCATCGTCGCATCCCTAATCGTCACCGTCGGTTCATACATCACACATGGTTTTACCAAAACAACCTCAACCGCAGTACTCGGTATGGTACTTACGGTTATCGTAACCGGTATTCTTGCATACATATCAGTCCACACATCTCACCTTACTGGATTCAGTGCAGAAGAAACGGTTGCACTAAACTTCAATACACGCGGTAGCATTGATTTTGTCGGTCTTCTTATGGGGAGTATTCTTATTGGACTTCTCGGTGTCATGTATGATGCCGCTATCGGACAAGCTGTGTCTGTTGAAGAGCTTCACAGACTTGCCCCACACGTATCACGTCGAACTATTTATACGCGGGCACTCCGTATCGGTCGCGAACACATCGGCGCCCTCATTAACACTCTTGCAATTGCATATGTAGGTGCCTCATTACCACTCCTTCTTTTGTTTGCAACCACTGACGCAGATATATTGATGATTTTCAATCAAGAAGTAATCGCCGCTGAGATTATACGAACAATCGTAGGTAGTGTTGGTGTGATTCTTGTGGTTCCTGTGACCACATTTGTGGCAACATATTTCCTTGTCCGCCCCACAGCAGTACCTGTTTCAGAGACTATTCTTGCTGCCGAAAAAGCTCACCTTGCTGATCATAGCCACCACCACTAGCGTGATATACTGTACGTATTACTCATCATAGTTCTCTGCTATGGAAATACACTATATTGCAATACTTGCGTGCGGCGTTCTCGCGATGGTACTCGGGGCACTTTGGTATGGACCAATCTTCGGAAAAATGTGGATGAAGGTTATTGGTGCCACTGAAATGGATGTCGAAAAACGAAAGGAGATGCAACGCAAAGCACTCCCACTCTACGGCGTACAATTTCTGTTAGTCCTGTTTCAAGTTTATATTCTTGCGCACTTTGTGAAGGGGTGGGTGAATGCAACTGGCGTTGAGACATCTCTTTGGATTTTCTTTGGTTTCATTATGCCAACCCTCGCTGCAGCATCAATGTGGAATAACGATTCCGCAAAAATCTCATGGGCTCGTTTCCTTATTCAAGGAGGCTACCAGCTCGTGCTCTTTATCTGTTTTGGTCTCATTCTTGGACTCTGGGGTTAGAACTAATTTTCCGTACTATGTTTGGATTACCTCAGACAATCATCATCGCAATCCTTGCTGTTGTTCTTATTGGCGGAGGTGTATACGTCGTAAAGCATAAAAGTACTCCCACTGAACAAGTAAACACTGATACGGATGCTTCCGATACTGACCCTGAAACACCATTCTCAGGAAGCGGCAGCTTCAGAGATCTTCTCAATCTTGGACACACTGCAGTATGTGACGTTACCTATAGCGATGAAAACTCTGTCGTTACCGGTACCAGTTATATTGCACAAAATCGAGTACGTGGGGACTTTACCATCGAGACAAAAGACAACACGTTCGAATCTCACTTCATCCACCAAGATGAAATGCTCTATAGTTGGACACTCACCCCAGGAGGTATCACTGCGCTCAAAATGAGCACAGCAACAGAAGGAGAAACAGGGGATACAAATGCTTCACAGGGCGTTGATCTCAATCAACATATTGAGTATGACTGCCGTCCGTGGACCGTTGATGAATCTGAATTTACGCCACCGGCAGCTATTGAGTTCAAAACACAAGCAGAGCTCATGCAGGGAATGATGATGGGTACGAACGGAAATACTGAGAACCAATGTGGCGCATGTGCACAAATTTCTGATACCGGCGCGCGGACACAGTGTCTCACGGCACTCAGATGCAACTAAGGAGGACTTACTCGAACTTCCACGGTTGACTTGTTCCCAATATGCCGTATCATAGCTCTCACTTGAGGAAATACGTGCATAGAATTCCCTCAACCCAATGATTTCCTTGATCTCACTTGGGCCCGTAGCTCAGTTTGGCTAGAGCACCTGTTTTGCACTCAGGAGGTCGCTGGTTCGAGCCCAGTCGGGTCCACACACAATATTTTAAGGTTTTGTCGAGACTGGAGATTTTGCCAAATTGGTAACATCTCACGTCTACACAAAAGCGACCGCTCAAAGCGGTCGTTTTTGATGACACAACACGCGTGTCCTTGACTACCGTCGCATATCCGTTTCCTAGTAGTACAGTTCCATTTACATCTTCATGAAATAAACTACTCTTTATTTATGGAAACACTTACTTATATACTGACCACTCAAGCGGCGACATTTGCGACCATTCTTACTGCAGTAGTTGCTTATATCATTTATCGAGCAAGCAAGGCAGATGAACTTCAAAATGGAGTTCGCATTATTATTTTAGAAATTAAAGAATCTGAGAGGGTGATTCGGTCACTCTTAGAGATTAAAAATGCCGGCGGGAATTACTCTACTGACCTCATCCGACTCACACCGTACAAAGGTTGGGCGCGATATTCACATTTGTTTATAAAGAAACTTACAAACGACGAGTACGATCAGCTTAACGAGTATTTTAAGAAATGTGAGTCACTCGAGAGATACATTGAAAAGAATCATAACTTTTTTTGGATCACGACAGAGGAAAGGGCTAGGCAAAACGAACAGTTAGCTGCCCAATATGCGTTTAAGAATCCTACGATCGAGGACGATGATTACAAAGAACAGATTGAGCAGAGTCTTTCCTTGTATTTTGAGAACACAAGTTCCTACTCGCCTGCTGGAATAAAGACCCAGATGGATAGACATCTCAGTTCAACTAACCTAATTACCACAACTCCATTGTGGAATAAACTCAAAGAATTAGCAGGATATAAGGATTTACTAGGGTAAATATAGACAAGAGCGTGTCCGCAATTGCACGCTGTGCACTTTGGCAAACCCCACCGTCTTGCGCGTAGAAGTGAGGGGAGTAGAGTCGGGGTATATGCAGGAAGAGAAACAGTCGATCCCTACATTCATACAAGAAGCACTGCCTGATGCCTCGTATGAGGAGCATCTTGATGCGCTTGAGAATGTGAAAGGTCTTACGCGGATTCTGTGGAGGATGGCTGAACGGATTGTGCGTGAGCGTGAAGAGAATAAAAAAGAGTAAAGGCCCACCAGAGAGTTGGCAGGCCTTATATAGAAGGGAGGATGGCGACAAATGTCTTTGCTGAAGAGATTGCTCTCAACAGAATCATACAGGACCGTTTCCGGCTCACTTTCCTTGTAAAGACCCAAGCGTATCCCGTACCATCCTCATGAACTGTACTGATAGTAGTATAGGACGTTGCTGTAATTCTGCAACCGGAGTACGGAGATAAGAAAAACCCTCCCCAAGCCGAAGCTGGGGAGGGCGTTGATGCGGTCGCGGTAGCGTTATCTCGTGAACACGGCAGCGGGCTCTTGGGCGATCCACCGTTCTGACAGCTTTCTGAAGGATCCTCTCCAGATATCACCCTGCCACTCCATGTAGGGGACCCATCCCCGGAAACCATCCGTGAATATCGATCCCCAAAAGAAGATCTTGCAGTTCCTCCACGCCCCAGGAATGAACGCCTGGTTCTCGAGAAGGAATTGCTGGACAGCGCTATTGAGGCAATTCCACCCCAAGCTTTGGATGATGCTATCGATGTCCTGACCTGTGAGAACGCCTGGAGATTGACCTGGCACCAGTTTGAGTTCAACTTCGCACTCATCCCAAACCCACTCGCGTGGAATTACTTGATGCTTAAAAAGCATAAGTTTATCAGGAATATCCTTCGGCATCGAACTGAGCTCGATGATATTGTTGTTACATTCTATCCGGGCACGCGAATGCATTACTTCCCGGATCCGGAGCATCAGACCCTCGTCATGGGCAAGCTTTGCCCACTCAGAGGAAGTCCAGCCGGCTTTGCGGCCGGTAATCACAGCTTCATGGATGAGACCATGATCCTGGCCAAAGTTCGACGCACCGCTCATGGCGACACACCTTTCTATTGTGCCGGCTGCTCGGGCCATTCCCAGCAGTCACAGCCACCGGCTGCCGAAAGGATCGGCATCTCGTGGCTGTGACTGACTAAGAAGGGGACTATCTAGGTGAGATAGTACGATCATATGAATAATAGTCAATCGAGAGAAGGTATTGTCACACCGGCAATATTACGTGTCTCTGTTTTTTAATGGTGGTTTATATGATGTATCGAGTGCTGTCTTGATGACAGCGTTTTGCAGGTGCTTGACAACTTCCAAAGTTCGAGGTCTGCCCCGCTTCGGTCCACACACGTTAAGAAAAACTCCCCTGCGGGAGTTTTTTAGTGTGTGGAAAGCGGAGCCATGTTTTCGCTATATCTAATGCGAAAACAGGTGAGCTCGGGGAGGGAGTCGTTATGAACGTAGTGAATTACGAACTTGACCCCACGAACGAACTGGCAACTCGTGACCACAAAAGTTTTATAAAAAGAGTAAAGGCCTCCCGTAACAGTGGGAGGCCTTACCGTAGTCGAGCTGCGTGGTATGAAAAGAACTTCTTCAAATTTCGGCAAGGAACGCTTCCCCGCGCGGAAGAACATCGACGAAGACCGAGCGGCCGTCGTTCAGGTCTTTCCGCCGCCTAACAAACTTGCAATCTTCAAGCGTGTCGAGGGCACGGGAGACGACCGACTTCGTCATGTTGAGAGCAGCGGCAATCGCGCGGACTGTCCGATTCTCCTCACATGTGTTCTGCAACTTTAGAAATAAAATGATTTCAAGCTGCCGAAGCGTAAGCGTCCCAATCTCTTCAGGACATGCGGCAATGACTCGTCGCACTCCTTCAAGTGACAACGATGGGGGTCCGCGGACGACCGCGACTTCCTTATTCATCAAGGTCTCCTTTGAGTACAGCTACCAAGCCACTCTTGGTAGTTCTGAGCACTATACAATATATATAAAAAATGTATAGTGCTCTCCAAAGTTAGTACCAATTCCTTCTTTTATAAAAAGTTGAGAGGCGTATAGTAAAAATGGGTTTGTCATACACGTGAGGGAGATGTGTCATGAGTATAAAATGGGAACACGATTCAGTGCGTGGTTATCATAAAAACCACACACCGCTCTTGGTTATACAATTCCCGATTGTATCGAGAATCCTGAAGGCTATACGAGCACTCGATGCAAACCCTGAGTTGGCGGATATGCCCTTCGAGGTAGGCGACAACGGTAATGACGTCGTCGTACCGAGAAGCGCCCTCGGAGCGCTGTGGCATATGATACAACGAGGGGAATTCCCGCGTTTCAAGATTGTCGGCCATATCTATCCCGTTCATTAACGAAGACAGGGCCTTGCAGATTCTATACCTGCAAGGCCCTTTCGTTATTCCGCCACATATCGAAAATAATAAATAACGAGGCCGACCCTGAGAAGGGTCGGCCTTTTTCGTCACTACTTCGACTCAAGCAATTTCGCATGAGCTTTCTTTTCATACAACGCTCCTGCAATAAACCAACAGGCGGTATTGAGCAATTCTCTTTGACGCCATGTGAGAGAAACTGAAATTTCTCTCAAGAACCGAGCAAGCCCACCGGGGCTTGTATCGCAGATCCGCGAGTTGATGTACTGCCTCCGGCAGTCACATCTCCGATCTTGAAAAAAAATGAAAAAGATTTCCCTCGCTCGTACTTCTGCGTCCTGAGTGTCTTCCGTTGCCCGTAACAGGGCATAGATACCCGTCAACATCGCAATTCCCCTCATTTACTTGTGTGGACCCAATCAAAATACTCTCCCAACAGGCCACTTTTGTCAAACAACGTCATAAACAGGAGACCTCATATCAATTTCATAATTACGCTATACTTATCTCAATGGAACTTTGGATTATATATGCACTCCTCTCTGCAGCGTTTGCTGCACTTGTGGCCATTTTCGGAAAAATTGGTATCCAAAATATCGACTCAACACTGGCAACAACCGTCCGCGCAATTGTGATGGCGTTTTTCTTGGTCAGTGTGTCACTCATGCTCGGGAAGGCGAAGCTCCTCAGTACAATCGACAATAAAACGTTCATGTTTATTGTGCTCTCAGGTATTGCAGGAGCACTGTCATGGCTCTTCTACTTTGTCGCACTCCGTAGTGGACCTGCAGGAGCAGTTGCCTCACTCGATCGACTCAGTGTGGTTTTTGTGGTTCTCCTTGCTGCACTCTTCCTCGGTGAGTCACTCACGTGGAAAACCGGCATCGGCGTTACACTTATTACCGCAGGCGCACTCTTCATGACTCTGAAATAAATTATGCTTAAACACTTCTTTCTTCTCCTCGTTGCAACTTTCAGTATGGGAGTTATGTCTGGAGTGTTTGTGTACTTTACGACACAAGACAGCACCCCGTCTATCCTTAATTTTGGCGGCAATAACGTTGCACGCGGCTTTGAAATTATTGCCGACTCATACGGCGGATGTTTGAAACTCGGCTGTATCTCGTATCACATCGCTGACGATGGCACATACACCGTTATCCGTTCACACCGCGGAAGTACCGACGAACGTGGAGAGGGGACAATCTCTGCAACTGACTTTGCTAAGCTCAAGAGTATTCTCAAGAAAGAAGACTTCAGCGCAGTGACCAATTCAACAAGTGCAGAAACCTGCACCGCGGACAGCGATGGAATTGCATATCAATATGAAATTCGTATTGGTGAAACGATGTACCGATTCAACAGTTGCAAACAGAACCTCGCACGTAATGAACTCTTTACACTCCTCGAAGGATACTTTGGTACCTTTGCGCAAAAATTATAATTCATGAAACGAACGGGACTTCTTATACTCTCTGGCATCATTCTCATCGTTCTTCTCGCGATACTCTTCATCGGTCGTGCTGCAGAAGCACCCCAATCTGAAAACTCACCGTTTCTTACGCTTCAGGTAGGAGACGCGTCACTGTCAGTTGAAGTAGTCACGAGTGCCTCAGACTTACAAAAAGGTCTCGGGGGGCGTACCAGCATCGGTGACGCAGACGGTATGCTCTTTGTATTTCCAAAAGAGAACTACTACGGATTTTGGATGGAGGACATGCAGTTTGCAATTGATATTATTTGGATTACAGGGGAGGGAAGCGTGGTATATATCGCAGACAATGTAACACCCGAAAGTTACCCTCACGTATACAAACCCGCATCTCCCGCACTCTATGTGCTTGAGGTACCAGCAGGTGATGCGGCAAGATTTAATATTGCAACGGCTACAGACATCACTATTCCACACATTTCGAGGTAATTGCTCTCAATAACTTTTTATTGTATAATACCGATGTCTGATAGTCGCTAACTACTTCGGTAGTTAGAGGAAAGTCCGGACATGCCCACGGTTTACCGTGGAGGAGGGTAGCGGGTAACACCCGTCGACCGCGAGAGCGGTAGAGGTGCGAGCAGAGACGCCCCGATCGAAAGAAACGGGATTCCGCAATTGTGGAATAGCTCTCATGGCAACATGAGAGGTGAAACGGCTAAATCCTTACCTGCATGCAAGGCCGTACTCCTACGTTCGCGTAGGTTTGAGCCGCTCGAGTGTACTGGCAACAGTACACCTAGGTAAATGACTATCACTCACTCACGTGAGAACAGAATCCGGCTTATAGACAAATATACATGAAAAAGGTGCCCGAAAGGGTGCCTTTTTCTGTATATCAACACACTAAAAACCGAAGCTACGGATATGACCGTGGTATGCTATAAGGACAAATTAGTAATTATTTGGGAAGTAATATTATGGAGGAACAAACATCAGTTGTTCGTAATTCGTCGGACAGACTCGCTCACGTTTTTAACAGAATTTCGCAAGGAATATTAGCAGTTGTTTTTGGTTTTCTACCAATACTCTTCATTCCGCTCGCAAGCGCACCGCTTGAGTACACCAAAATCTTTATCGTTATCTGTGGATTGGCACTCGCTGCTATTTTCTACAGTTTTTCAGTACTTCGGTCAGGGACAATCTCGTGGCCAACACCATACGTCTTGATCGTCTTTTGGCTTCTTGTTGTTGCGTCAGCAATTTCAGGATTTCTTTCAGGAGATATTCGTGACGCACTGATTGGTAACGTTATGGGAATCCATACCGTCATCTTCATGGCAATTCTCGCTGCAACCATGACTGCGTGGATGTTCTTCGATATTACCAAAGAAACAGTGGTACGACTCTATACATTCTTCATGATAAGTACCGTTATTTTGGTGCTCTACCATGTACTCCGTATCATCTTTGGTGTTGATTTCCTTTCATTTGGTATCTTCACAAACACCGTTAGTACGCCAATTGGCGGCTGGAATGACCTCGCCCTCTTCCTCGCTGTTACCGTACTTATCGCACTCGTGACCCTCGAGCAACTTCCACTCACTCGTATTGGTCACATCGTTCTCGGTGTTGTGGTTGCCTCTGCAGTCCTCATGCTCTCTATCATCAACTTCTCATTTGTATGGATCGTACTCGGACTCGTGAGTCTCGTGATGATCGTCTACACACTTGGAAAGGACCGATTCACACAAGGAGAGACCTCACCACTCGGATCACTTCGCGTTGAAGGACCGAAAGGACGATCACTCTTCATTACACTTCCTGTATTTGCTATCTCTGTCCTCTTTATGCTCAGTGGATCTGCTATTAGCGGATTCCTCAGCACACACATCAACGTCTCATACATTGAAGTTCGCCCATCAACAACCGCAACGATGGATATCGTTCGTTCGGTATACCGCGATCAAGCATTCTTCGGAAATGGTGCAAACCACTTCGCAGATGCATGGCGTCTCCACAAAGACCCTTCAATTAATACAACTCTTTTCTGGAACACTGACTTCCAAGCGGGAAGTGGCTACATTCCAACATTCTTTGTCACCACCGGTGTTATCGGCGGTATACTCTGGATTGTATTTCTCGCCCTCTTCTTTATCAGCAGTATTCGAACCCTGCTTCGTACAGAAAATCAGGATCGTCTCTGGTATTTCGTCGCAACATCGTCATTTGTTGGCGCTGCGTTTATCTGGGGAATGTCTATTTTCTACGTACCGGGAATCACTTTGCTCATTATTGCAGCCCTCTGTACAGGTATCACGCTCGTAGCACAGCGCACACTCGATACACGAAAGCCACGCACAATCACTCTCGCTATTGGACGACGTACCGGATTCATCCTTACACTTCTCGTTATTGCGGTGATTGTAGGATCAGTTTCTAGTATGTACGGTGCAGGACGTTATTTTGCGGCACTCTATCACTTCACCAACAGTAGTGTTATCGCTGCAGAAGGCGGCGACATCAATACCGTTGAGCAAGAGGCAGCGAAAGCATACTCACTTGCAAAGAATGATATCTTCGCTCGCCGTGTTGCTGAAATTCAGATTGCCCGCATGAGCAACCTTCTTGCAGTGCAAGACCCATCTGCAACAGAACAACAACAATTCCAAGCAGCAATGACAAATGGTGTACAGGCAGCTCGTCTTGCAACGCAAGACGATTCTACTGATCCAGAAAACTGGTCAGTACTTGGTCGCGTGTATTACCTCCTTACCGCAGCAGGTGTTGAAGGTGCAGGAAGTCTTGCGAAAGAAGCGTTTGAAAAAGCGCGTGCACTCGATCCACAAAATCCACTTCGTGTTCTTGAGGAAGCGCAGCTTGCAAGCACACAAGGAGATACCGACACCGCTCGCTCGCTCGCAGAAAAGGCAGTCTCTCTCAAATCAAACTACACCGATGCGCTCTTCTTCCTTGCACAGCTTGATATTGCAGCAGGAGACGCGACACGCGCAACACAGATCGTACAGTCGATCGTAGCGCTCGAACCACAAAACCCAGCTCGATACTACCAACTCGGCGTACTTCAAATGGCACAGCGCCAGTACCAGCCTGCTGCGTCAGCATTCGAAGGCGCGGTGCAACTTGATCCAAGTTATGCGAACGCTCGATACTACCTCGCGCTCGCGTACAACCAACTTGGACGGATAGCAGATGCCCGAACACAGCTTGAAAAAGTACTCGAACTCAATCCAGGTAACACACTCATCCTTAGTCTCCTTGAAGAGATTGATGCCAACGGAAAGATCTCAGGAATTGATGCTGGTAGTGGCGGAACTGTTTCAGAAGCAGACGTGGTAGGGAAGAATGACGACGACGTTACCACCACAGAAGATCCAGACAGTCCGCTTCTTACTCCAGTAAACGGCGTCGGCGGTTCATCTACCGAAAAAACTGGTCAATAGTTAGAGTAGTAGCATAATGATTCGAAGAGTACTTAATGTCATGTACAAGGAGGTACGAGGTCTTCATCAGGCCGCGTACGTACTTGCAATATTTACCTTTGGTTCACAAATTCTTGCATTGGTGCGCGACAGATTACTCGCGCACCAATTTGGTGCAGGGACAACCCTCGACCTCTACTACGCAGCATTCCGTATTCCGGATTTACTCTATGTACTCTTTGCGTCAACGCTCTCCGTGTACGTGCTCATTCCATTCGTTGCTGAACGTATTGACGGAAGAAATAGTGAGCGTGCGCAAAACTTGCTCTCTCAGATTTTTTCGTTTTTCCTGATCATCTATATCATTCTCGCGCTCGGTATTGGAATCTTCATGCCGTACCTCGTACCGCTTATTTTCCCCGGCTTTGTTGAACATACTTCCGAGCTTGTACTTCTCGTTCGCATTCTCTTGCTCCAACCGCTCCTTCTTGGTCTCTCGAGTCTCCTCGGTGTCATCACACAGCTCGGGCACCGTTTCGTACTCTATGCAATAAGCCCGCTTCTTTATAACGCGGGTATTATTTGTGGTGTACTCTTTTTATATCCGATATTCGGCCTCGAGGGTCTCGCGTACGGTGTAATTATCGGCGCATTCCTTCACCTCGCCATTCAAATGCCGTTTGTTGTCAGTAGCGAACTCATGCCAAAGCCATGGGTACGTCCGCGCTTCGCTGAAATTCGCGGCGTGCTTACCATCTCACTTCCACGAGCACTCACGCTCTCTCTTCACCAAATAGTACTTCTTGGATTGGTAAGTTTTGCGAGTTTAATGAGTATTGGTTCGGTATCAGTATTCCAGTTTGCCTTTAACCTACAATCGGTTCCGCTCGCAATTATCGGCGTGAGTTACTCGGTTGCGGCGTTTCCAATGCTCGCCCAGCTCTTTGCAGAACAAAAAATGAACGAGTTCCGGCTCCACATTACGTCGGCACTTCGACACATTATGTTTTGGTCACTGCCGCTCCTTGCGCTCATTATTGTGATCCGCGCACAGTTTGTGCGCGTGGTACTCGGGAGCGGTGCCTTCAACTGGAATGACACCCGTCTCACTGCTGCGGTACTCGCACTCTTTGCATTCTCACTTCTCGCGCAGGGTATCAACCTCCTCCTCGTTCGTGCGCTTTACGCGGCTCAGAACACACGTATTCCGTTCTACATCACACTTGTCTCAGCGTTTGGTATATTGGCATGTTCATTCTTCTCATACGCATTCTTTGTGAGCCACGAAGGATTCCGTACCTTCATCGAAACCATCATGCGTGTACAGGGCGTACCGGGCACTGAAGTACTCATGCTCGCACTCGGCTATTCCGTCGCGCTCCTTGTGCACAGTATTGTTCTCCTCGTCCTTACCGCACGAAAACTCGGCTTCAAACTTTCAGACCTTACCGCGCACTTCCTCCGTGCGCTCCTTGCTGCGATTCTCTCAGGTACCGTTGCGTACTCTATTCTTAATCTCTTTGTAAGCGTCCTTGAAACACAGACCCTCCTCACCATCTTCCTCCAAGGTATGCTCGCGGGAGTACTTGGTATCATCACTGCAGGCCTCACCTATTTCTTTACCGGAAGTCCTGAAGTTGTTGAGATTTACAATGCTCTCCGGAAGCGTCTCTTTAAGACCGACATCGTACCCGTACAAGACGAAGACTCATTGTCGGTATAGCGACCGCAACCGTTTACTTTTTAGAGCCATACTGTAGAGTAACCCCCACATGAAACAAATTCGTAATTTTTCTATTATCGCCCACATCGACCACGGAAAATCGACACTTGCCGACCGCATGCTCGAAGTAACCGGTACCGTGGAAGCCCGAAAGATGAAGGCGCAGGTGCTCGATTCAATGGAACTTGAGCGCGAGCGCGGCATCACTATCAAGATGCAGCCTGTTCGTATGCGCTATATGCGCGGCGCGGAAGAATACGAACTCAACCTCATCGATACGCCCGGTCACATCGACTTTTCATACGAAGTATCACGTGCGCTCAAAGCTGTTGAGGGGGTTCTCCTCCTTGTCGATAGTACACAAGGTGTACAGGCACAGACACTCACAACACTCCAAATGGCACGCGAACAAAAACTCACCATCATTCCAATCCTCACTAAGATTGATGCTCCACACGCGCGCATCGCTGATGTCACCAGCGAAATCGTAACCTTACTTGGATGCAATGCCGAAGAGATCCTCGCAGTCTCTGGAAAAACAGGAGAGGGAGTGCCGGAACTACTTGAAGAAATCTGCGCGCGCATTCCCGCGCCAGCACAGTTTGAAAAACCTGAATTTCGCGGACTCATTTTTGACTTCCACTACTCGAATCACCGCGGCATCACTGTCTACTTCCGTGTATTTGAAGGCAGTGTAAAGAAGGGAGACACACTTAAATTTCTCGTCGCAAACAAATCCTTCACCGCACTTGAGATTGGAATACTTTCACCTGAAGAACAAGCGGTGCCTGAACTTCGAGAAGGAGAAATCGGGTACATCGTCACCGGTATTAAAGAACCAGGCATCGCTCGCGTCGGAGACACCCTCGCTCACGAACGTGGCGCCAAGGAACCGCTCGATGGATACCGTGACTCGCACCCCGTGGTATGGGCATCGGTCTTTCCTGAGAGTCAGGACGACTTCACTATGCTCAAGCAAGCGCTCGATCGCCTCAAACTCTCTGACTCATCGCTTTCATACGAGGAAGAATCATCTGGTATTCTCGGTCGTGGTTTTCGATGTGGATTCCTCGGCATGCTTCACCTCGAAATCATTACCGAACGACTACGGCGCGAGTTTGATCTCGAACTGATTGTAACGGCACCTTCTATTTCATATGAAATAACGTGGGAAGATGGAAAAATTGAAGAAATCTACGCCGCTTCACGGTTTCCTGATTATGGAAAGAAGGTAACCGTGCGTGAACCATGGATTCTTGCACAGATTATTCTTCCTCCAGAATATATGGGGAACGCCATGACACTCCTCTACGACCACGAAGCGCAGGTGATTGATACTGAAGTATTTGGTGATGGCCGCAATCTCTTGGTTGTCGAAATGCCACTTCGTGAACTCATGCGCGGCTTCTTTGATAAACTAAAAAACGCCACCAGTGGCTTCGCGTCACTCTCATACGAAATTGCAGAAATGCGTGCCGCTGATATTGCACGACTCGACGTACTGATTGCTGATGAACTTGTTCCTGCATTTTCACGTGTTGTTGGCGCTCGTCGTATTGAGTCTGACGCCAAGGCAGTCGTAGAGCGTCTGTATAAAATTCTTCCACGGCAAATGTTTGTGACCAAGATTCAAACAAAGGCACTCGGACGTATCATTGCATCTCGCTCACTTTCAGCGATGAAGAAGGACGTTACCGCAAAGCTCTACGGAGGAGATATTACTCGAAAGATGAAACTGCGAGAAAAGCAAAAGAAAGGGAAGAAGAGAATGCTCGAACGCGGAAAAGTAAACATCCCGCAGGATGTCTTTATGAAAATGGTGAAGGATTCTGACGAATAGTCAGACTAAAAGAGACCTGCGCCCCCTGAGTACACCATAATCATACTAACGATTATGAGCGTAGCAACAACTATCCAAATCCACTTGAGGGCTGATTTCGTCTTCTTATGAAAAAGTAATGACATAGTGTTAAAATATTACCACATGTTCGACTTTTACGAAAAACGAAAGATTCGCGGGTTACTCTACTCAAAGGTAACAATCGCTATTCTTGTTATTTTGATTTTCCTCCTCGGAAAAAGTGTATTTGAACGATTTACCGTTGCACAAGAGATTGATCAGAAACGTGAAGAAAAAACTGCCGAACTCGCAAGCCTCTCTGAGCGAGCGGCAACACTTGAAGGAAAGGTGGAATATCTAAAAAAGGATCGCGGAAAGGAGGAAGAGCTTCGAAATCGTTTTGATGCAGCAAAAGAAGGGGAGCAGGTGGTAATTATCGTCGATAACGCTGAAAAGAAGAATGTAGACGCATCCCAATCAAACAATTCCGACACACTCACGGCTCCGCATTGGTATAACGTATTCCTCTTTTGGAGATAATGGTATACTGGGCGAACTTATAAAGTATAACGAGTACCATCATGGAAACAGTAACAATTTACAGCACACCCACTTGCCACTTTTGTCACGCAGCAAAGGAATTCTTTAAAGAAAACAATGTTGCATTCGAAGATATCAATGTTGCAGAAGACGCTGCAAAGAGACAGGAGATGGTTGAGCTGACGGGACAACTCGGTGTACCAGTTATCCGCATCGGTGACGATGTTATCGTCGGATTTGACGAAGCAAAACTCCGTGAACTTCTAAAGGTCTAGATAGACTAACGTAAAACACAAACGGCCGGCATGGAATGCCGGCCGTTTGTGTTTTACGTTAGACTGTCCGTTCAAGTGTCCCCAGCAGGAATCGAACCCACATCGTTTTCTCCATGTTCTTTAAAAAGGTCTCCCCAGTAGGAATCGAACCTACATCTTCTCCTTAGGACGGAGTTGCTCTATCCATTGAGCTACAGGGAGGCCTTTTTAAAGAACATTTATATTATAGGACGCAACTGGTAAAACGATATACCATATCGTTTTACTCCATTGAGCTACGGGGACAAGTGTAATTCAGAGTTTATCATAAACCCTAGAGAAATGGTGATATTGTGGTAGAATCACGGAAATGTCAGGGAACGAAATACGAGCAAAATATCTAGCGTTTATGCAAGAGCAGGGACATGCAATTATCCCGTCCTCTGCACTCGTACCTGAAAATGACCCCACCACACTCTTCACCGGAAGCGGTATGCAGCCGCTCGTGCCATACCTCATGGGCGAAACACACCCGAAGGGCACCCGCCTCGCAAACTCACAAAAGTGCTTCCGTGCAGAAGATATTGATGAAGTTGGTGACAATCGTCACACAACCTTCTTTGAGATGCTCGGCAACTGGTCACTCGGAGATTATTTTAAAAAAGAACAGCTTCCTTTTTTCTATACATTCCTTACGGATAAAGTAGGTCTCGACCCTGAAAAAATCTACGTTACGGTCTTTGCAGGCGATGAAGGTGCTGGTGTACCAAAAGATGATGAGGCTGTTTCTATTTGGCAAGAACTCTTTGCGACAAAGAATGTCTCTTCAGAAGCTGCGTTCATGGGCACTGAAGAAGAAGGTGCTTCCCGCGGGATGAAAGATGGGGAACGTATTTTCTACTACGGTGATAAAAACTGGTGGAGTCGCGCAGGAAAACCGGCGAACATGCCTGTAGGAGAAATCGGGGGGCCTGACAGTGAAGTGTTCTACGACTTTGGAACAGCACACAATCCTGCATTCGGTGAGCACTGTCATCCAAACTGTGATTGCGGTCGCTTTCTTGAAATTGGAAACTCGGTATTCATGGAATACATCAAAACTGAAAAAGGGTTTGAAAAACTTCCAAAACAAAATGTAGACTTCGGTGGTGGACTTGAACGTATTGCTGCTGCAGGGAACGGGAGTTCCGATGTATTTACCGTTGACCTTCTTAAGAATGTTATTGACCAAATTGAGACACTCTCTGGACGACGCTATGAAGAAGGCAAGGGTGCGTTCCGTGTTATTGCCGACCACATACGTGGTGCAGTATTTATGATCGGCGACAACGTATTCCCAAGCAACAGTGAACAGGGATACTTTGTACGTCGCCTCCTTCGCCGCAGCGTGCGATACGCAGATTTGCTTGGTGTACCAGAAGGAGAGCTCAAAAACCTCGCACAGAGTGTGATTGCAACCTATAAAGACTACTACACCAACCTCGCAGAAAAAGAGCAGAGCATTATGGATGCTATTCATACTGAAGAGACGAAATTCCGTACAACACTCGAGAACGGTCTCAAACGCTTTAATAAAATTTCTGTAAGTCTTACGGTTCCCGTCATACAAAAAGATGGAAAGACGACCGTTGATCCAAGCAAGAAACCGACCGCAACGAAGCGCATCGGCGCGCAAAACGCATTTGAACTTTTCACCACATACGGATTCCCGATTGAACTCACACAAGAAATTGCAAAAGAAAAGGGAATGAACGTCGACATGGAAGGTTTTGAAAAACTCATGGATGAACATCGTGAAAAATCTCGTGCAGGAGCTGAACACAAATTCAAAGGTGGTCTTGCCGACCATTCAGAAAAAGTAGTTGAGTACCATACTGCAACGCACTTACTCCTTGCAGGACTCCGCAAGGAACTTGGTGAAGGTGTACACCAAGCCGGTTCAAACATCACCGGAGAACGTCTTCGTTTTGACTTCACCTACCCAGAGAAGGTTGATAAGGAAGTACTTACACGCGTTGAAGAGTACGTAAACAGCGCCATCAAAGCAGGCGCGAGTGTGTCTATCGATACTATGCCGAAAGCTGAGGCTGAAACTGATCCAACGATTGAAGGAAGTTTCTGGGAAAAGTATCCAGACGTAGTAACCGTATACACGGTAAAGGATAATGAGGGGAACATTTACTCACGCGAACTCTGCGGAGGTCCACACGTACCAGATACCGGCGCTATTCACGGCACTTTCAAGATTACAAAAGAGGAATCTTCATCTGCAGGTGTCAGGCGCATCAAAGCGGTACTCGAGTAACAAAACGTACATATGTAGATAGCCCGCCTCGGCTTGCGCCGAGGCGGGCTATACTATATACACAACTATGTTTGGTATTGGAAAGAAAAGTGGTGACACAACGTATGCAGCCTGTCTTGATATTGGCTCAGGGAGCGTTGGTATTGCGATCATTGCATCGAATCCTGCTGCCTCTGCGCCTGAGATTGTTTTCAGTGACCGCGTCCCGATGCGTCTTACACAAAACCGCGACGGAAAAACATTACTCCACGCACTCAAGGAAGCACTGATGACTGTCGTATCACGTATTGATACTGCCGGCCTCTCCGCTCTGCACAAAACTCATCCCCACGCACGCATCACGACCCTGCAGGTAACCTCCTCAGCGCCGTGGGCGTACACCGTCAAACGAACTGTCAGACTCGAGCACGACGAACCGACCAAGATAACGAAAGAGCTTTTTACCGAACTACAGGAAAAAGCCAACAAAGAGTCCGAGAAATCAGTAAACGAGAACGACGTCGCTCGTATGTATGAACTGCGTGTTGTTGAACACGCAACCGTGTATACAAAAATAAATGACTACATCGTCGTGAATCCCGTAGGGAAAATGGGTACCTCATTTGAGCTCGTCCAAATGATCCAGCTCATTCCAGAACCAGTCATTGATCTGGTTGAACATATACAATCACGTATTTTTCCGCACGCTCGTATAAAGATTCATACATATGTATGTTCACTCTATAGCGTGGTTCGCGACCTCGCGCCCAACGTCCACAACGCTACCTTTATCGACGTTTCTGCCGAAGCAACCGAGATCGGGGTTATGGAAGATGGAATACTAGGAACCGTCATGCACATTCCAACCGGATACAATTCACTCATCAGAAACCAAAGCGCCAAAAAACACGTCCCTGCTGCGCATGCCACAAGCTCACTTCGTGCATTTACCGACGGCACACTCGAGGAGTCTGACCGTGGTGCAGTGACCGCGTGTATTTCCGAATACCAAAAGACCTTGATTGCGGCGCTTAAAGTTCTTGCTCAAAGTGGACATATACCGCCACACATTGTATTAACCAGTTCTACTGGCATTGATACGCTCCTTCAGGAGAGCGTTGTGGCCGCTGTAGGGGCCATCACACCGATTCCAGCCACACTCATCGACCTTACCGCGCTTTATGGAGAACAAGCTCACACAGGCCCTCATATGGACACATTTCTGCAGGTTACGACACGTTTTTTCCACAAAGTACATCACACAGTCTAAGTTTGTTCATCATTCAGATTAGGTATACTATATATACATATGTCACAAAAATGGAATCTTCAAGATATAAGGACGTCCGATGGTCCTTCACCACGAAAGAGTATGCAAGGGGTGCAGCAAGCTCGTCCCCAGGAAGAACAAGCACCTCGTAGAACTGCACCAGATTCCTCACCAAAGTACACTCCAACTCGTTCAAGCCGAAAATCATCTATTGGCGGAAAACGAAATACTATTATTTTTATTGTTGTCGCCGTCATTGTTGCGCTCGGTCTCATTCTTGGGTATCTCCTCGGTGGAGCAAGTATTATTGTTCACCCAAAGTATAAGAGCGTGAACGTACAAGGAACCTTTACTGCCAAGACCGAACCTGCGGCAGGGGAGCTCGGGTACGAAGTACTCACACTCGAAGCAGATGCGGAACGACAAGTAACCGCGACCGGCAAAGAGGAGGTTACTGAACAAGCACAGGGTACGATCACTATTTATAACGAATACAGTACGAACTCTGTACGTCTCGTGAAAAATACCCGCTTTGAATCAAGCGATGGACACATTTTCCGCATCACAGAATCTGCGGTTGTTCCGGGCTATACAGGCGATGGCAGTAATAAAACTCCGGGCACAATAGTTGCAAAGGTCTTCGCCGACGAAGCAGGTCCTGAATACAACGTTGCTGCTGGGAAGTTCACTATCCCAGGGTTCAAGGGTGATCCTGAATTCGACGCCGTCTACGGAAAGTCTTCTGATGCATTTACGGGTGGCTTTGCAGGACAAAAGTACATTGTCGACGATGCTGATCTTCAGAAGACAAAGGACGTACTCCATGAGGAATTGCAGGCGGCACTTCGTTCACGACTTGAATCAGAACGACCAGCAGGCTTTGTACTCTACGAGAGTGCGATTACCTTCTCATACAGTTCACTTCCCGCAACTGAATCAACCGATGGAATGGCAACAATCAAAGAACATGGCGTACTTCAAATACCAATATTTGAAAACAGTGAGTTCGCTGGATACCTCGCACAAAACACAATTGCCGGATATGAAAATTCGCCGATAAGCATCACCGACCCGAGCACCCTGACCTTTACCTACAGCACAACCGGTTCTTCAACGACCGCAATGAAGCTCAGTGATCAGAATGAAATCACATTCGATATTCGTGGTGACGCAGAGCTCGTATGGACCTTCGATCACGACAAATTGGTAAGCGACTTAGCGGGCAAATCAAAGACTGCACTCCCTGCAATTCTGTCAGGATACCCAGCAATTGAGCGTGCTGAAGCAACAATTCGACCATTCTGGAAGAGTTCATTCCCTGATAAAAAAGACGATATTAAGCTCGATATAATGATAGGAGATAATGGATAATTTCTTCAAAATTGCCTCAAAAGTCCCTATTGCTTGGATTCATAAAAAGGCTCATCGCTTGACCATTTTTACTGGTTCTGTTAGACTAGCCCTCGTTTGATGTCAGATCAGGCAAAAGATAAAGAAACAGACCTCGTCTTCGGTACAGTCGAAGAAGCGCTTCCAAATGCGCTTTTTCGCGTCGTACTTGATGGAGAGAATGAGTCACAAATTGCATACCTTGCAGGCAAAATGCGCAAGTTTAGAATTCGTGTACTTGTTGGTGATCGCGTCGCGATCCTGCCTGAACCATACGGAGGGAAGGGGAGAATAACAAAACGTTTATAACCACACTTTTATGAAAGTACGATCATCTGTAAAGAAAATGAGTCCTGATGATAAAATCGTTCGTCGACGTGGTGTTGTATTCGTTATCAACAAGCGAAAGCCGCGACACAAACAACGTCAAGGCTAATCTCGGTCCTATCTAACATATATAGCTTCAATTATTTCATATGCGTATCGCAGGTATCAACATCCCAGACGGAAAACATCTCGCATTCGGCCTTACCTCCGTCTATGGTATTGGTCGTCCACGTGCAGAAGCTATTCTCGCCGAGCTCAAGATTGATGCGTTCATCAAGCCAACTGATCTGACTACTGATCAAGAGAACGCAATTCGTGAGAAAGTTGAGTCATTCCGTATTGAGGGAGAACTCAAGCGTGATGTTTCTGGAAACATCAAGCGTCTCAAGGATATTCAATCATACCGTGGGAGTCGTCATGTAAAACGTCTTCCTGCGCGCGGTCAACGTACAAAAACGAACTCTCGTACACTCAAAGGAGCTAAAAAGACGATGGGAAGTGGTCGCCGTAAGCTTGAAAAGACTTAAAAACTTTTCAGTCTTTTAAATTTTCAATTCTAGTGAACTATGGGTAAGAAAAGAATTATCAAAAAAAGAGGGGGTTCTGACGTAAATAGCGCATCGCGTGCACTTTCGCGTGTACCAAAGAAGAAAGTAAGTAGCGGTACGCTCACTATTGTTGCAACGTTCAACAATACGATCCTTACACTTGCAGACAGCAAGGGTAATACACTCATCGCCGCATCAAGTGGTGCGCTCGGTTTCCGAGGATCTCGAAAGAGTACTCCGTTTGCCGCTGCAAAGGTTGGTGAAATCATCGGAGAAAAGGCACAGCAAATGAGCATGAAGGATGCTGCAGTGGTTGTGAAAGGCGTTGGAGCAGGACGTGAGTCAGCACTCCGCGCATTCTCTGGAAAAGGCGTCTCTATTATCAGCATCATCGATCGTACTCCGGTGCCACACAACGGCCCACGTGCGAAGAAGGCTCGTCGTGTTTAATCCATAGTATTGCGTATGAAAATTGGTCCAAAATTTAAAATTGCAAAACGACTCGGAGCTCCTGTCTTCGAGAAGACTCAAACACAAAAGTTTGCGCTTTCTGAAGCGCGAGCTGGCAAGCGTCGTACAAAACGACCTCGTCAGGTGAGTGACTACAGTAAGCAGCTTACTGAGAAGCAGAAGATGCGATACACATACGGTATTACGGAGAAGCAACTTCGACGATACGTTGATGAGGCAGTTTCAAAGAGTAACCAGCCAATCAACCTTCTTATGGAGCGTCTTGAATCACGTCTCGATAACGTTGTGTACCGACTCGGACTTGCAAAGACTCGTCAGGCATCACGACAGATGGTTGCGCATGGACACATTTTCGTAAACGGACGCCGTCTCGGCATTCCATCACACCGTACTCGTGTTGGCGACGTTATTACCGTACGTGAAGGCAGCAAAGGCTCTGGGCTCTTTCAAACTATTGTTGAAGACCACAGCGCAGCAGGAGTACCAAGCTGGCTCACATTTGATCTTAAGAAACTATCTGGAGAGAAGAAATCAGAACCGACCTACGTGCCATCTGAAACACTGTTTGACCCTGAACTCATCCTCGAGTATTACAGTCGATAGTTGAACCGTAGTTATTCAATACTAATTACTTCACCATGTTAGACACAAATGTATCACTACCATCAAAGCCACGAGTCGTATCCGAAGAAGAATTTCGGGGGATTTATGAAATTGACGGTCTTTACCCAGGGTATGGCCACACACTTGGTAACTCACTTCGTCGTATTATTCTCTCATCACTTCCAGGTGCTGCGATTACACAAGTGAAAATTGATGGTGTCGGACATGAGTTCGAAGCTGTTGATCACATCAAGGAAGATGTTATTACCATCCTCCTTAACCTCAAGCGTATCCGTATTGCGTCACACTCAGCAGAGCCGCTCACGATGACACTGAAAGCCTCAGGTGAAGGTATTATCACTGCAGGAGACATCACGGTGCCAAGTCAGATTGAAATCCTCAATCCTGAACAGCCAATTGCAGAAATTACTGCAAAGAGCGGTTCACTTGAAATCGAAATGACGGTTGAACACGGACTCGGCTACGTACCCCGAGAAATCCACCAGCGCGATAAGGTGGACATTGGTACCATCGCACTCGATGCGGTATTCACTCCAATCCGCCGTGTAAACTACGAAGTAGAGAACATGCGTGTCGGTGATCGTACTGATTACAACCGACTTCGCATCGTCCTTGAAACTGACGGGACAGTGTCTCCACGTGAAGCACTTGAACAGTCTATTGAAATCATGATTCACCAACTCAAGTCAGTGATCGGATTCCAAGAAGAACGAGAGGAAGAAGTGGCAGAAACAACTGACGCACCGAGTGAAGACGAGGACGAATCTGTAGACACTGATGCGCTCAAGACACGTATTGAAACTCTTGATCTCAGCACTCGTACAGCAAACGCACTCGAGGAAGCGAGTATCCGAACGGTCGGTGGCCTTGTGCGAAAGAAAAAAGATGATATTCTAGCGCTCGATGGTATTGGCGACAAAGGACTCGATGAAATCGAAGTCGTCCTTAAAACTCTCGGCCTCAGCCTTAAAGATTAAGTAAGAACCATGCAACACCACGTAAAAAACCGAACATTAGGACGAACGCGCCGAGGGCGCACGGCTCTTATTCGTGGCCTTGCTATTTCTCTTATTGAAAAAGGCAAAATCCAAACAACAGAAGCACGTGCAAAGGAACTCCGCCCATTCATTGAGAAACTCATCACAACAGGGAAGAAGGCAACCGTTGCAGCACGCCGCCAAGCTGCATCAGTGCTTGGAGAACCACAAGACGCAATCATCAAGAAGCTTTTTGATGAAATCGGACCCTCATACAAAGAGCGCGCTGGTGGGTACACTCGTATTATCAAACTCGGCCTTACAAGTGCTGGCCGTACCGAAGCCGTAATTGAACTTGTATAACGCGTATGACAGAAAAAACAACGACAACACGAGAATACACTATCGACGCAACAGGGAAGCGTCTCGGACGTGTGGCAACTGAAGCTGCGTCTATTCTTCTTGGTAAGGATCAGACAAACTTCGCAAAGCACGTTACGGTAGCAGTGAAAGTACTCATCACAAACGCGAGTAAGCTCGATATCTCTGAGAAGCGAGCAACAGAAGAATTTCAAACATACTCAGGACACCCAAGTGGACGGAAGGTAGAAACACTTGGACACCTTGCAAACCGACGTGGATACGGAGAGGTACTTACCCGAGTAATCGGTGGTATGCTTCCAAAGAACAAGCTCCACAAGCCACGCATGAAGAATCTAATCGTAACCGAGTAATTATTTATATGGCAGACAAATACGTAGAAGGAATCGGACGACGAAAAACCGCAACAGCACGCGTGCGTCTTACTCCTGCCAAGGAGACAAAGATTGTTGTAAACGAGAAGTCACTCGATGAATATTTCCGTCAGGGAGCATTGCAGGCAGATGTACGTTCAGTACTTGAAGCTGAAGATGCAGGTATCGAGCACTACTCAATTACCGCAAAGGTGTACGGTGGCGGTCTCTCATCACAGGCAGAAGCAATCCGACTCGGTATTGCTCGCGCACTCGTCGAAGAGAAGGCGTCACGACGATCTATCCTCAAACCACTCGGATTCCTCAAGCGTGACCCACGTTCAGTAGAACGAAAGAAGTTCGGTCTCCGAAAAGCTCGCAAGCGACCAGCTTGGAGTAAACGATAATTTCTTATCGTTTACTCTGTCCCCGATAGGGGCGGCCAATCTGAGGCGAATGCCGAAGCAGGCCGAGGAGGACAAAGCGTTAACAAAAATGCCGCCTTCGCGGCATTTTTTGCGCTTGGACGGCCGGAGTCATGTTTTTACTATTCCTAATGTAGTGAAATAGTCTGGGGGACTATTTCACAAACGAGGCGTGCTCAAGAGTGCTTAATATAAATACGAACGTAGTGAAGTATTTTATTTAGCAACTCGGGAGGGAAGCGATGACCAACTTGTGACTAAAACGTTAATAAAAATTTCTTTTTCGCATTTTTGACACGCACCTTTTTTTCATTTATAATGCGTATATTATGGAGGAACGAAAAGATAAAAAATCCCTCCGGATGGAGGACGATATTGCATTTGAAGATATCGGCGAGGCTCCTGAAGATATGGAGCTCGAAGAAGAAGAATCATTAGCAGGAGGGAAAATGAAGCAACTACGCGCGAAGCTTGCCGATGCAGAAGAAGCAAAGCGTGCAGCTCTTGAGGAACTCCAGCGAACAAAAGCGGACTTCCTCAATAGCAAACGGCGGCTTGAGGACCAACTCGCACGAGACAGAGAGCGTATTACCGAGCGCCACATCGAAGAACTACTTCCACTCGCAGACAGCTTCGATATGGCCATGGGGAGCCCCTCGTGGCAGAGCGCCGACGAGAAATGGCGGAAGGGAGTTGAGGGGATTCACGCCCAACTCATGAACATTCTGAAAGCAAACGGCGTGAGCAAACTTGAAGCGGTGGGAGCCCACTTCAATCCACACGAACATGAAGCAGTATCCAATGTGCCCGTCACCGACGAGCAGCAAGTAGACACTGTCATCGCAGTCTTACAGGAAGGATACAAACGAGGTGACACCATCATCCGTCACGCACGCGTCACCGTGGGAGCACAGGAGTAACACTATCGGAAATATAATTTGAAATACTTATGGCAAAAATTCTAGGAATCGATCTCGGTACAACAAACTCTGCAATGGCAATCATCGAAGGTGGTGAACCAACAATCATTGAGAATGCTGAAGGTACCCGCACGACACCATCGGTCGTCGCTATTTCAAAAACAAAAGAACGACTCGCAGGACAGATTGCAAAGCGTCAGGCTGTTACAAACCCGCACAATACTATTTACGGTATTAAGCGTTTCATGGGTCATAATTTCGACGAGAAGGCAGTGCAGGGTGACAAAGAAATGGTACCGTACGAAGTTAAGAAAGGTCCTGACGGCGGCGCTGTGGTGGTTATGGGTGAGAAGGATTACCGTCCTGAGGAAGTGTCTGCGATGATCCTTTCAAAGCTCAAAGCTGATGCAGAGGCAAAAATTGGCGAAAAAATTACCGAAGCGGTTATTACCGTACCGGCCTACTTCAATGACGCGCAGCGTAAGGCAACACAAGACGCAGGAAAGATTGCAGGTCTTGAGGTGCGTCGCATCATCAACGAGCCAACTGCAGCTGCGCTCGCGTATGGATTTAATAAAAAGAAAGACGAGAAGATTGTGGTGTACGACTTCGGAGGCGGTACGTTCGACGTAACCGTACTTGAAGTGGGTGATGACGTCGTTGAAGTACAGTCAACAGATGGGGACGCACACATGGGAGGACGTGATATCGATCAAAAAATCGTACGGTACCTTATCGATGAATTTAAAAAGAGTGAAGGTATTGATCTCGGAAAGGACAAACTCGCACTTCAGCGACTCGACGAAGCAGCCGAGAAGGCAAAGCTCGAACTCTCAACGACGGGCGATACCGAAATCAACATTCCATTCATCACCTCTGACGCAGAAGGTCCAAAGCACCTTCTCCTCACACTCACACGTTCAAAGCTTGAGGATCTTGCCGCAGAGTACATTGATCGCTCAATGGAAATCACCAAGCGCGCACTCGAAGCGTCTCCATTCAAGAAAGAAGATATCGATGAAATCATTCTCGTCGGCGGACAGACACGTATGCCAGCGATCGTGAACGCGGTAAAGGAACTCTTTGGAAAAGAACCAAACAAGACAATCAACCCTGATGAGGTAGTGGCGCTCGGCGCAGCTATTCAGGCAGGTATCTTCCAAGGTGATGTGCAGGACATCACGCTCGTTGACGTGATTCCTCTCTCACTCGGTATTGAAACAATGGGTGGTGTTGCGACGAAGCTTATCGAAAAGAATACACACATTCCAACGCAGAAGTCGCAAGTATTCTCAACAGCGGCAGACAACCAGACATCAACTGAAATTCACATTACCCAAGGTGAGCGTCCAATGGCGTCGGACAATAAGTCACTCGGACGATTTGTACTCGACGGCATTCCACCAGCGCCACGAGGTATGCCACAGGTTGAGGTGAGTTTCGATGTCGACAGTAACGGTGTACTCAATGTAACCGCAAAAGACAAAACGACCGGCAAGGAACAATCAATTCGTATCGAAGCAAACTCAGGACTTTCAGAAGAAGACATCGAGCGAATGCAGAAAGATGCAGTAGCACATGCGGACGAAGATACAAAAAAGAAAGAACTCGTTGAAGCACGCAACCTTGCTGAACAAATGATCTACACTGCAGAAAAAGCCGTGAAGGATCATGGAGATAAGGTAGACGCAGCAGTGAAAACAAGTATCGAAGAGAAAATTACTGCACTTCGCGAAGCAGCAGGAAAAGATGACAAAGACACGATTGTATCTGCAACGGAAGCGCTCTCGACTGAAATGCAAAAGATTGGTGAAGCGATGGCAGCAGCTGGACAAAGTGCAGAGGCAGCACCAAACGCAGACGAAGCAAACACGCGTGACGCTGAGGTAACGGATGAAGGAGGGGAGGCTGAAAAAAAGGACGACGAAGCAAAATAGTGTGCGAGCGGCGCAAAACCCAGAGGGTTTTGCGCCGCTATGCGCTTTATGCCATAATGCCACTCACGTAACACTCCATAACTATGAAAGACTACTATAAGATTCTCGAGGTTGAAAAAGGCTCATCAAAAGATGAGGTAAAAAAGGCATTCCGCAGACTTGCCGCGAAGTACCACCCTGACAAAAAAGGGGGTGATGAAGCGAAGTTCAAAGAACTCAGTGAAGCGTACTCTGTCCTCTCTGATGACAAGAAGCGTGCTGAATACGATACCTACGGCCGATCATACGCAGGCGGCGCACAAGGTGCCGGCGGTTTCAACTGGGGTGGTGCGCAGGGCGCAGAGTTCGACATCAACGACATTTTTGAAAACTTCGGCGACATGTTCGGCGGAGGTTTTGGTGGCGGACGTGCGCAACAAGCTCGCGGAAACGACATTTCAATTGATATTCAACTTTCGTTCAAGGAAGCAGTCTTCGGGACCAAGCGCACGGTAACACTCACAAAGAACAATGTCTGTGAGACGTGTGACGGTACTGGCGCAAAGAAGGGAAGTGAAATGACGACGTGTAGTACCTGTAATGGAAACGGGAAGATTCGTGAGACTCGCCAATCTATTCTCGGTGCATTTACCACGGTACGTGAGTGTTCAACCTGTAATGGAAAAGGGAAGGTGCCAAAAGAACCATGTTCCGAATGTAATGGTCACGGCATCAAGCGCAGTAGCGAACAAATCGAAATTTCAATTCCTGCCGGCATTGAAAACGGAGAAATGATCCGTATGACTGGTCGCGGGGAAGCGATCTCAAACGGTACTCCCGGGGACCTCTACATCAAGATCCACGTTGAGCGTCATGCAACGATTGCACGCGAAGGAACGCAGCTTATGAGTATTCTCAATATCAAGCTCTCTGATGCGCTTCTTGGCGGTTCCTACCAAGTTGAAACGCTCGATGGCAACGTCACACTGAAGATTCCTGAAGGAATTAAACACGGCGAAATGCTTCGTATTAAAAACAAAGGTGTCCCTGGCGCAGGGAGTAAGCGTGGAGATTTCATTGTAAAGATTGCAATCGATATTCCACAAAAACTTTCCAAGCAAGCAAAGAAGCTTATCGAGCAACTGAAAGAAGAGGGCATCTAGCGTTAAGAAAAACTATCCCTGCGGATAGTTTTTTAGCTAGATGAGGCGGAGCCATGTTTTCGCTTATATTTAAAACCAAAAACTGCGAGGTGGGCTCGCGAGTACTTAATACAATTTTAAGGAACTTAAAATTTTATTTAGTAACTTGTGAGTCTAGCGTTAAGAAAAACTATACACAAAAGCCTCCACACGGAGGCTTTTGTAGACGTATAATATAATCCATGGATACACAAAGCATCGTCGCACTGCTGCAAGATTTACTTTATCTCATTATCGTATTTGCCGCCGCACTTTTATATGCAATGGTGCGCGGTCGGGCAGCAGTCGTAAACCTTATTCTCGGTCTTTACTTTGCACTCCTCATCTCACTCAAATTTCCATACTACGACGCACTCTTCGGAAACTTTGAGAGCCGAACGATACCAATGATCGCTCTCTTTGCTTTCTTTACGATAGCGGCTACATTTATGTTTGGTCGCCTGATGCCGACCGATTCCTACGAGAGCGCCTTTGAGGGATTCTGGAAGAAAATTCTCTTTGCGCTCATGGCATCCATTCTCATAATGGCGTACAGCTACCACGTTCTCCCTGTAACCGACCTTATCACTCCCGGTTCACATATCCAAGAAATCTTCGCCCCACAAGACCGCTTCTTCTGGTGGCTCATCATCCCCCTCATCGGCCTTTTCTTTCTGTAATAACGTACCCATCTTGCTCTTTGAACAAGAGATGGTACCCTCATAAATACAAGAAAAGATAATTATTGATACGTATGGATATTTTTGTTTCAGGCAAAACTGGAGAAGGTTTAACAGAACTTGCGGCATTTGATAATGCGCTTTGGAACCTAGGTGTTGGTGACCACAATCTAATCCACCTCTCATCTGTTGTCCCTCTTAATACAACCGTAAAAAAAGAAGCCGTTAATTACAACGGCCAGTTTCAAGGTGATCGAATTTATTGTGTCTATGCAGAGCAACGTACTAGTATTCCTGACACTACTATCGCTGCTGGTTTGGGTTGGGTAATGACCACAGAAGAACCGTCATGGGGGCTATTTGTTGAACACACAGGAGGGTCAAAAGAAGATGTTATCTCACAAATCAAACATTCACTCCAATCCATGATGGAGTACCGCACAGACTATACGTGGGGCGAGGTAGAATATGAAGTTGCGTCTGCAACATGTATTGATAAACCGGTGTGTGCAATGACACTTGCAGTCTACCAGCGCGAGGCGTGGTAATTAACTAATTGAATATATGAATAAAAAAGATATCGCGGAAAGAAGAAAATTACTGAGTAAAAAGGTAAAGCATATTGATATTACAAAGCATGATACTCGTGCGCTCATCAAAGATATGCGCGAAATGTCATTTTCTGCCCGCGATCTTGCGCGTGCAAGTGAAATCTATGACATGATGCTCAAAGACAAAAACTGCGGAATATTTCTTACGCTTGCTGGAAGCACCAGTGCTGCAGGATGTATGCAGATATACGTCGACCTCGTAAAAAACAATATGGTAGACGTTATCGTTTCAACCGGTGCGAGCATCATTGACATGGACCTTCTTGAAGCACTTGGCTTCAACCATTATCACGGGAGCCCTTTCGAAGATGATGGGAAGCTGCGCAAGCTTTACATTGACCGTATTTACGATACCTACATCGACGAAGAAGAACTCCAGGTCACCGATATGGTAATACGTGAAATTGCCGACACTCTTGAGCCAAGACCGTACTCTTCTCAAGAATTTATTTGGGAAATTGGTAAATGGCTTTCTCAAAATCCAAAACGTGCAAAAAAGAAAGATTCTCTTATCCAACGTGCATACGAAAATAATGTGCCTATTTTTTGTCCAGCATTCTCTGATTCAAGTGCAGGCTTTGGTTTAGTAAAACACCAAGTCGAACGCCCTGATGCACATGTCACCATTGATTCAGTCCGAGACTTCCATGATGTAACACGCATTAAAATGAAATCCGGTACATCTGGTGTACTTATGATCGGGGGAGGGGTACCAAAAAACTTTACTGCTGATACTATCATCTGCGCTGAAATTCTCGGTCAAGAAGTACCAATGCACAAATACACGGTGCAACTTACGGTTGCTGATGCTCGTGATGGAGCTCTCTCAGGGTCAACGCTGAAAGAAGCTCATTCATGGGGGAAAGTGGATCGAGTGTACGAGCAAATGGTCTTCACAGAAGCTACCGCGTCTCTGCCACTACTTGCTGGTTATGCATACCATACCGGATCTTGGAAAAAACGAAAAAAACATAATTTTGCAAAGATTCTTAAAAAAGACTAGTTGCTCGGGTACATGATTACCAGAAGGTAGTACCGCGCGCCCCTTCAAACAACGATTACTATGATACTCGCAATTCTCAGTGGACTCTGTCTAGCGCTCATGGTGATTGCTGACAAACTAATGGTTAACGACTGTTACCAAGGTGACGCCAAACAAGCTCTCTTTATCAGCTCATTCGCAGGCGCAGCGCTCGGATTAGTCGTCACTAGTGCGTACTGGTTCTTCGGGGGGACTGACACCACTATTCTCTGGGAAATACTTACCACATGGTGGAGTTCGTACGGGTTACTCATCTTTGTAGCAGGAGCTCTTAGTGCACAGGTGCTCTATCACTACTTTCATTGTCTAAGCGAGGATACTGACAGTACAATCATTGCAAGCTGGCTTGCTGCAACACCTATATTTGTATTCGTTTTCTCACTCATTCTACTTCCTTTTGGGCTCCTCTTTGACGAGATCAAGATTTCACCATGGGCTGTATGCGGTATCATTCTGACCTCCTGTGGGCTCGCGCTTCTTGAACGATACTCATACGACAGTACTCGGTCGGAGGGGAAGTATTGGCACCATTTAGCAGCGATGGTGCTTTTGAGTGTCCTGTATATCGTCCTTATCGATCAAACACTTGGAAAGGGTATTGAACATACCAATATCGGATCACACGATTTTATCCTCGCGCTCTTGCCAGCTTACTGGTTAGGTTTTGCAATCGGAATGCGCGTAATGATTAAAAAAGAAAACCGAATATCATTCGGTGAGAATATCCCATTACTCCGTCAATATTTTATACCTATCCTAATAATGGAATTGCTGGGAATGGGAGTTTTCTTTTTTGAATTTCTCAGCCTCGAAGAACTTGATTCAGTAACATCATCTATCATCATCGGCTTACATGTAATTCCCGTATGGATAGTTTCTGTAATACTCACACACTACAATGATTCATTAAAACGCAAGGGGCGACATTCAGGCGCCATTTTTAGATTTCAGTTGAATACAGAAATGCTCGATGCATTTCGGGTCCGGAAAGGCTCTCGTCTCTTCCAGCTTATCTGTATCATAGCCATAATTCTCGGCCTCACCATATTTGTGCTTGCATAGTGATCTCATTCTATATTTTATAGATTTGTAGATAACTTACAGATTTCTACTACCTAAGTGCGTTATGCTAGGTGTATGGCACAAAATAGAATGGCACCCGGTTCAAAGACGCTTGTCATATTATTTTTTATTCTACTCGCGCTCTCAGTTGCGATAGCGTATTACGAATATTTTATAGCAAGAAATTTTGAGCTCTTTTACGATGATTATGGAGAGGCTGCGCAAGCAGAAAGTTATAACGTCGATCTCCAGATCTATAAAAACTAACCCGTCAGAATGAAAATATCCTGGACACATGAAGCGCTCATATCAAACAAGTCACACATTAACAAAAATGGTGTATTTGCAAAACGGGCAATAAAAAAGGGGGTACGCGTTGCGGTTTTCGGTGGTTATGTTGTATCTATAAACGATCTCAGCAAGATTCAGAAATCGAACAAGAGCGCGTATCAAACAATTCTTGATATTGGATACCAGGTTGATGACGATCTAATTTTTAGCCCTGTTGCAAAGACTCAATTTTCAGTCATCGAATACCTCAATCATAGCTGTGAGGCAAATTGCGGTTTTGTTGGAGAAATCAATCTTGTCACCCTTCGCAATATTGCGAAGGGTGAAGAAATTACTATGGACTACGCAACCTGCATTACCTCAAAGCTCTTTAACATGAAATGTGAATGTGCTGCGGCAAACTGCAGGAAAAAAGTGACGGCGGACGACTGGAAACGGAGTGACCTCCAAAAAAAATACCGCGGTCACTTCCAACCTTTTATTGAGCGGAAAATAAAAGCCTTAACTAAGTAACTATGAATGAGCAACTTTGTCCTTGGGACGCCGCAACCTATTTAATCTTTTCGGACAACGTCCCATCCCTTTTATTTTATTCCCATTTTACTGCAGTCATCGTATCTTTGTTTCTCGCAGTCTTTCTCCTAGTGAAAAAACGTAATGTACTAGAAGCAAACATTCTTTCGCTGCTTCTCATTATCTTTTCCGCGTGGGCAATTATTGATGTGATCGTATGGGCGACAAATCGACCTGATGTCGTCATGTTCGGATGGGGGACCATAGTACTCATTGAACCAATCATCTACGCATTGGCATTCTATCTTTTGTATGTATTTGTGCATCAAAAATTCCCGCGATTTCGGGTCAATCTTGGTATTTTTATTATTCTATTTCCGCTATTAGCACTTACGCCAACCTACTTGAACTTAACAGGAATCAACCTGTACGACTGTACCGCGGCAGAAGGTCCTTTAGCGTTGTACTACACCTATGTTCTTGAGTTCATCTTTATTATTGGAATCCTGTTCATTGCTATACGACGAATCTTCGCGAAAGTCTCCAGAGATGAAAAACAAAAAGCAATCTACCTCGCGCTCGGTGTCATAGCATTTTTGGCTGCTTTTGCTTCCGGAAACATTATTGGTAGTACTACTGGCAACTGGGATCTTGCCCAGTACGGACTTTTCGGAATGCCTATCTTCATTGGTGTGCTAACGTATCTTGTTGTACAGTATCGACTCTTTAATCTAAAGGTATTTGGATCGCAGGCTCTCGTACTTACACTTTGGGTTCTTATTGGCTCTTTACTCTTTGTTGTACGGTCAGATCAATCGCGTATTATTGCGGCACTTACACTTTTATTCACAATCCTTTTCGGTATTCGCTTAATCCGAAGTGTGAAGCGTGAAATCGCAGCGCGGGAGCAACTCGCACTCGCAAACCAGCGACAGAAGAATTTGATCCACTCGATGAACCATCAAATTAAAGGGCGCTTCCTCAACAACCGAATTGTATTTGATGAACTTCTCAACAATGCAAAGTACGATGCGTTCCCTGACGCGGTAAAGACTATGCTCAGCCAAGGCTATGACGACTCGACGCGTGCACTCGAGTACGTGCAGGGCATCTTGAAGGGAGCAAGCGCAGAAAGCGGTCAGCTACCGTACGATATGAAGCCTATGAACTTTAAGGAAGTGGTAGAGAAGACCATTGCGGATCAAAAAGAAAAAATTGAAAAGAAAGGCCTCACGCTCACGACACATATTGAAGACAGCGGGTGTGACGTGGTGGGAGACGCAGTACAGCTCGGAGAAGTAGTTCGTAATCTTATAGAAAACGCATGGCACTACAACTCCCCGAAGGGAAGCGTGACAATAAACCTTGTGTGTGAAAACCGTGCTGCACACCTCTCCGTACAAGACACTGGTATTGGTATCGCAGAAGAAGATAAAGCACGTATCTTCACCAGTGGTGGACGCGGTAAAGAATCTACAAAATACAATACCGACAGCTCTGGATACGGCCTCGCGTTTGCAAAAGCGGTGACCGAAGCCCACGGCGGAAAGATCTGGTTTACCGCAAACAAACCTGAGCAAGGTACGACCTTCCACATCGAAATTCCGCTCAAACAAGGGTAATAGCGTAGCCAGAGCGCACGCTTCCTAACAAGCCTTATATTTGGTACTATTTGCCTATATTTCACTATGTCTAAGAAACGACTTCTAACCGGCCTTCAAGCTTCTGGAACACTCCACATTGGAAACTATTTTGGCGCCCTCAAGCCCTTTGTTGAAATGTACGAAGAGTACGATAGTCATCTGATGGTTGCCGACTACCACGCCGTGACTTCAGTACGCGACCCAAAGGTACTTCGCCAAAACACGATCGATGTAGTGAAAGACTACATCGCTGTCGGCGTTGATCCTGAGAAGGTGATTATGTTTAAGCAGTCAGATATTCTTGAGCATACCGAGCTCGGTTGGATTCTTGATTGTCTTGTGACCGTACCGTTCCTCCAGCAGGCGCATGCATACAAAGATAAAGTGGCGAAAGGCCTCGAAGCGAACGCCGGACTCTTTACCTACCCAATGCTTATGGCGGCAGACATTCTTCTCTATGACACTGAGGTAGTACCGGTAGGAGAGGACCAGCGTCAGCACATCGAGTACGCACGCGAAGCGGTTACCAAATTCAACAACGCATACGGCGAGACGTTTATCGAACCAAAAGAACACATTCTTAAAGGAACCGGCGTCGTTCCAGGAATTGATGGTCAGAAGATGAGTAAGAGCTACAAGAACACCATTCCGCTCTTTGGCACACCAGAAGAAATTCAAAAGGCGGTCATGAGCATCGTGACGGGCACAGGTGGAGAAATTCCAGAAGTTCTTCATAACATTCACGAGATCGTTCGTGGTGCGGTAACTAATAATTTTACAGAGACAAATTCACCGCAAAAATTTTACGATCTCTATACTGAAAACAAATCAAATTACAAAGCTCTTAAGGAAGCTCTCATTGAAGATATTGAGAAGCTGATTGCGCCTATGCGCGAGAAGCGCGCGTCAATTAGCGACGACGATGTCCGCGCAGTACTAAAGGCAGGTGCAGAGAAAGCTCGCGAACGTGCAGCGAAGAAAATGGAAGACGTCCGAACAAAAGTTGGGGTAACAATTTAAATATTATTCTATGGAACGAACACTCATCGCGGCACTCGGAGAACATATCGGAAAGGAAGTCAGCATCAGCGGATGGGTGGACGTTGCGCGTGATCAGGGCAAGATGGCCTTTTTTGATTTTCGTGATCGCTCAGGCAAAGTGCAGGGTGTTGTGTTTGGAAAGCCAGAGGTACTTGAAGTTGCAAAAACACTGAAGCAAGAATACGTCGTGAAGGTAACAGGTATCGTCAACGAACGGCCTGAGAAGATGCGTAAGGAAGGTGTCATAAACGGCGACATCGAACTCGAAATCACCGGCATTGAAATACTCTCAGAAGCCGCTGCAATGCCGTTTGATATGGATGCCGACCTCACCCTTGAAACACTCCTTGATAACCGTCCGCTCACACTCCGTCGTGAGCACGAGCGTGCAGTTTTCAAAATCCAACACACCATCCTTACTACCTACCGTACCTTTCTTGCTGGCGAAGGCTTTACTGAATTCCAAGCACCAAAGCTTGTAGGAGGCGATGCAGAAGGAGGCGCTGAGGTATTTAAAGTTGAGTACTTCGATGGTCATGACGCATACCTCGCAACCAGCCCGCAGCTCTATAAGCAGATTCTTGTCGGTGCGTTTGAGCGTGTATTCGCAACGGGCGCAACCTTCCGCGCAGAGAAGAGTGCGACGACTCGCCACATGAGCGAAATTGCCATGCTCGACCTCGAGATGGGATTCATCGAAAGCTATGAAGATGTCATGGCACTCGTCACAAAGCTCATGGGTGCAATCAGTAGCGCAGTCGCGAATGATTGTGCGGCAGAACTTGCGCTCCTTGGTGTACCAGCACCGCTTGCGCCAGATGCATTTCCAACATTCACACTTCGCGAAGCGCAAGAACTTATTAAAAAAGAAACAGGAGAAGATAAAACCAACGAACCAGACCTTGAACCAGAAGACGAACGATTCCTCTGTGAATACGCCGCGCAAAATCTTGGCAGTGACTTTGTCTTTATTACCCAATTCCCAACAAGTAAACGTCCGTTCTACACAGCAAAGAATAAAGAGAACCCTGAATTCACCGATAGCTTCGACCTTCTCTTCCGCGGTCTCGAAATGTGTTCGGGTAGCCAGCGCGTCCACAACTACGACGAGCTCGTAGGACGCATCACTGAAAAGGGCCTCGACCCCACAAAGTTTGAATTCTATCTTCAAGCATTCAAGTACGGACTTCCACCACACGGCGGAATCGGTATGGGACTTGAACGTCTCACTATGAAAATGGCAGGTTTGGTAAACGTGAAAGAAGCATCACTCTTCCCGCGTGACATGAACCGTATCGACACACTACTCTCTAAGACTGAAAATAATGAAACTCAAAACGACGACTAATCCAATCGCAAAGGCTCCCAAAGGATACGTACGCCTCACGCTCCTTGAAAAAGGCGTCGAGCGATACACTGAAAAGAACGGCGTAGGGGAACTGCAGATTATTGCAGGTAAATTTGCTGATGTCACACCGCGCAATTTCCGCACCATCGTGCGCAGTATTGTGAGCGCAATGAAAAAGTACAAAATTGAGAAAATCGCGCTCGAACTTCGTAATCCTTCATTTTCCAAACTCGCTGTATACGACGAAGCATGGATCATGAGCACGCTCGCAGAAAACCTCATTCTCGCCGACTACGAATACACCGTGTACAAATCAAAGCCTGAGCGCATTTCGCGCGAAATTCTCGTATGCGGAGAGATGAGCGCCGCAGGTAAAAAAGGTTTCGAACGCGGCACCATCCTCGCAAACCAAATCAACATTTCACGCGACCTCGCCAACACTCCCGGTGGCGACATGACACCTGCACTCCTCGCAGATAAGGTAAAACAAATAACGAAAGGTACGAAAGTGAAGGTAAAAGCACTTGGCTTAGCCGAAATCAAAAAGCTCAAAATGGGTGCGCTTCTTGGTGTTGGGCAGGGAGCAAAGGACAAACCGCGGTTCATCATCATGGAGTACTGGGGAGCGAAGAAGTCTGAAAAGCCAATTGTCTTTGCAGGTAAAGGCATCACCTTCGATACGGGCGGTCTTCAAATCAAACCGGGCATGAGTATGTTTGAAATGCACATGGATATGTCCGGCGGCGCCATGGTTATTGCAGCAGTGACTGCAGCAGCAAAGCTTGGCCTGAAGAAAAACATCATCGGCCTCATTCCTGCAGCAGAGAACGCCGTTTCTGGCGAAAGTATGCGTCCTGGCGATGTACTCGTTTCAATGTCTGGGAAGACGATTGATGTCATTCATACCGATGCCGAAGGCAGGCTTGTGCTTGCAGACGCGCTCACGTACGCAAAGAAGTACAACCCAAAGCTCGTTGTAGACGTGGCAACCCTTACGGGAGCAGCACTTGTTGCCGTTGGACCACACGCAAACGTGATTATGACCAAGGACCGAAAGCTCGAGGATACCCTCCGCGACCTCGGCGAAGAAAGCGGCGACTACACGCATCCACTTCCACTCTGGGACGAATACAAGCAGTACACCCGCGGCGTCCACGGCGACATTGCCAACATTCCTGCAAACGACACCAAGTATGGTGGTAGTATCAACGGCGGCATGTTCCTCTCACACTTTACCGAAGGCATGAAGTGGGTCCACATCGACATGGCGCCACGTATGACCGAAGCTCCCGGCGACCACCTCGCAAAAGGAAGTACCGGCGAACCAGCCCGCCTCCTCCTCAAAATTGCTGAGAAGTTGTAAAGTCAACATGAGATCCATGAAGAATCCTACTCATGAAGAAAAAGAGTCTGAGTTCTTTTCATGGCTTGATATTTTAGAAAATATTAATAATGAACACTTTGAAACTATTGAACAAATAATGCCTTTTACTGATGAGGTTATTAGAAAAACTGAACATAAGAAAATATTTTTTATCTTGTTTGCTTTTCATACACATTTAACAACTCTCAAAAATGACATTATCGATCTTTCTAGTTCACATAGTATCTACGGTGCAAAAGTCCTCTATCGTGTCTTCCTAGAACATTGGTTAAAAGCGACCTATATTTTTTTGAGATACGTAAAGGAAGACAACGAAGAGGTAGCCGAAGAATATTACAGTCTGGGGAGAATAGGAGAAGAATTAAAATATGGAAATTCTCTCAAAGAAGTATCTATTATTTTAGACGCAGAAACAAAGAACTTGGATGTTTGGGATCATCTTTGTAAACATTTACCAAATCTACGAAAATTAAAAAAGGAGATCATTACCCAAAATATTAAAAAGTTTGAATATAAAAGTATTGCTAAGTATTTACTAGACCATGACGCGCCAGGCAGTCAATGGATCCCTGCGGTTATTACCGAGTATTCGGAACTCTCATCATTTGTACATGCGGGTCCTAACGCTACCGATGAGTATGCGCATACTCTCTATAAAAAACAATTTGCAGAATATAGAGGAATGATAAAATTTGCATTTTATATGAGCAGATCAAACTCTTTTGCACTTTTTAGTTTAATATACAAAGATCTTGAAGAGGACTCAAAGAAGAAAATTCTTCCTCTCTTAGAAAAATTAAGAAAAGTGCCAGATCTAGACCTTATGAAAGGTGCTATCATCGAAAACAGTTTGAAGGACACGGGTATTCTGAAAGATCTTCAGATTGTTAAATCGTGGAAAGCGGGTGACTGGAAACTCCATGATGTGCTTGTCTCGCGAGAGGAAGCGGAACAGCTTGGACAATATCTCGATGACGGTCCGTGGTATATCCATTTTTGGGAAGACGCCAGCGACGACATCCTCGTCGTATACAAAGATAAAAACTTCACCATCAGCAAGACAGACAAAACCACATGGAAAGACGCAATCGAGTACGGCCTCTCAATCAATATTCCACTCAAACAACTCACTTTCGTAATTACTGAATGATATGCAAAAAGAATTTCTAGGGAAGACAGGAAACGGAATGAGTGTGTACGTTGACATGGAATCATCACATGCTTCAACTCATTTTGATGATACTCCTGGACTCATGGAGATTATAAAAGAAATCATTCCTACACTTACACCCACTGAAGATTGGGTCCGTACAGACGTCGACACAGGAAGAGAAATTGGTCTCAGTGACCTCGTTAAAACCGATGCGGAAGATGAGACTCTATACGCAAAGAGACCTCATCGAGAACAATATGCTCGCTTTGTAAAAAATAGAAAACCTGTATCAACTTCCTTTGTAACTGTTGATTTAAGAAAAGAAAGCGACGGTACTTATAATCTTTATACGGCATTCGTTGGGGAACTCACCCCGTCATTTCCAGGAGGAAACTATCTACCTGAACGAAGTAAAGAATTTTGGTCAAACCACGCTCTTGTTTGGGGGAGACAAGAAATAATCCCTGGAACAGAGACAAAAGAGTGTCCTTGGTAGAATAAAACAACTCTTGAATTAACTCTAGAGTTAATTCAAGAGTTACGGAGCACCAACATCAATATGTCTAAAAAAGAAATTGCGATTATATTTATACAAGACAGTGACGGGAAGTTTTTTGTGCATCAGCGGCTTGCGAGTAAGAAGGTATTTCCAAACCGCTACGGTATCGGCGCTGGCGGACATGTCGATGAGGGGGAGACGCCCGAGGAAGCAGCAGTGCGGGAATTGGAAGAAGAGACAGGTCTTACACTTCCAGTCACATATCTTTTTACACAAGATTTTGATACTCCAGAAATAAATCAAATCTCACATCTCTTTATCACCACAACAGACGAGGATATTGCTATAGATGAAAGCGAATGGCAGTGGTCTGGCTGGCTCAGGAAGGGAGAACTGGATGCTCTCTGCGACGAAGGTAAACTCTGTACCGACACCGAATTTTTCTACCGCAAACTTCGAGAAGGGAATTAAGATTCTTTATTCAAAAAGCGGTAGGCCATGAGCGGGGCCCAGAGGAGGAAGTTTGCAAAGCCGATGATGAAGCAGGTTGCGCCGGCCTTAAAGAGCGCTTCTGGGGCGTTATGTTCGCCAAGCCAAATACCCGTAATGAAGATGCCTGCCGTAAGCAGCATAAACGTCCAAAATAGTCGTAGTGTTATCTTTTCCATACTCTTTAAAACAGGACTCACAAGAAGAAGGTTGCGAAATGGTAGAATATTCCTGTGAATCCAAGTGAAGAAACAACCGTGGTACCAGCGTCAAAATTTTCGGTAAAAACCGATGTGTTTGAAGGACCACTCGAACTCCTCATTGAACTTATTGAAAAGCGGAAGCTTTTGGTAAACGACATCTCCATTGCGGCAGTAACGGACGAATACATGCAACGCGTTGCAGCGATGGAGCAAAATCCGCTCCACGAGACAACGCAGTTTGTGGTACTCGCCTCAACGCTCCTCCTTATCAAATCGAAATCCCTTCTCCCAATCCTCGAACTTACCGACGAAGAGGAGGAGAGTATCGAGGAGCTGCAAGAACGTCTCCGCATCTACCAAATCTATCGCAATGCAGGGAAAATGCTTGAGAGTGTGTTCGGGAAGCAGATGCTCTTCGAGCGATCATTCTCAGAAAGTACTGAACCTATTTTTATAACTGACGCGTATACCGAGAAGAGTGTGCTTGCAGAATCATTGAAGGATGTACTCACACGTCTTCCGCGCAAAGTAGCAAAGCCAAAGGTGCAGGTACGAAAGACTGTCTCACTTGAAGACATGATGGAAAGTCTCCGGAGCCGTATTGAACGTCAGATGAAATTCCGCTTCCGAGATATTGCAGGACAGGGTGCAGAAAAGGGGACGGTGATTATTGGATTCCTCGCCGTACTCGAGATGGTGAAGCAAGGGCTCGTCATTGTGCAGCAGACGAAACATTTTGATGATATTGATATTGAACGAGAAAGCGGCGGCACCCCACGGTATATGTAGATAAAAAGAAAACCGCCGCGCTGAAGATTGGGGAGCGCGGAGGCTTCCTTTTCTTCAGCACGGCGGTGTGTTATTCCAGCACGTGAATTTCCGGAGGGTAGTACTTCTTCTCATACAGATGAGGATCGACGTCTGTAGGAAGAAGTTCGATGCGATCCTTACGACGGCCACCATCTTCTTCGAACTTCTTTTTTACATGGGTACACCATGGTTTCCCTTCGTCAAACCCTTTCTTTGTGTCGATAACACAGAAGTCTGTGCCGTCCGGTGTGGTGGTGTACGTCACCGGAAAATTAAAACGCCCCATGCGAATCTCGGCATGCTTCTCGTCCCGCATGTAGATCAGGTAGAGGTACGGCTGACGCCACACCTGCTTGTTCAGATCATACACGAGACCGTCCCGGCGTGCGGAGTCAGTGATATGGACATAGTTGTCCTTGTCACCGAAGTAAGCCGTCGCGCCCAGAGCCCCGAAGAGGGCGCCGAACACTGCCAGAAGTACCCCAGCGACAATGTCCCGCCAATCGATCTTCTGATTGGCAGATTCAACATTCGTAGTATCCATCTTTCAACTCCCGTTGTTATAGAGCGATCCCGTCTTTGGGATTCTTTTTTATTATACACTATTTGTTGGGATTGTCAATAATATCTTGGGAGGATTATCCTCGGGGAAAGGACTGAAATAGTTGGCGAAGACTGGTATACTGCACGCAAATGCCATTAGACGCTCAAATTGAAGCCGTATTGTTCTATCGGGCAGAGCCTATGAAAATCGCTGTTTTAGCGAAGTTTTTTGAAGTTTCTGAGGATGAGGTACGCACCGCTCTTGAGGCGCTCGGAGAGCGCCTCAAGAGCGGTGCTATTCGGCTTATTTTGACCGATTCTGAGGCTGTACTAGCCACATCGCCCCAACTATCAGAAACGATAGAAAAGCTCCGTAAAGACGATTTAAAGAAGGATATTGGGAAGGCTGGGGCAGAAACCCTTGCAATCGTACTCTACCGTGGCCCGCTGTCTCGAGTTGAGATAGATCGTATTCGCGGGGTCAACTCAACCTTCATTCTCCGCAACCTCCTTATCCGAGGTTTGGTGGAGCGTCGCGCAAATCCAAACGACTCGCGGTCATTCCATTACGCGATCACTCCCGAACTCTTTGCACACCTCGGTGTTGAAAGACGCGAGCAATTACCCGAGTTTGAAGATATTATGAATACATTAGATACTTTTGAATCCGAGCAACAGTCGGTGGAGGAAGGGGAGTCTGATAACGTATTCGCAACAACCTAGCGTATGGAAGAGCAACACATTCCCGAACAACCACAGCAACCAGAAGAAACCCCGAAACGTTTTTCATTTCAACGTCGTTTTCCTGCATTCCGAGAACTCACCGTCGCACTTTCTATTCTCGTTCTCATCTTTGGTGTTACCTACATCCCTGACATTCTCGAGAAAGCACGTGATGCCCGTACACGTAGTGCATCTGATATTGACAGCGCGATGCAACAACCTGCGTCGACCGAAGGTCGTGTGACATTCGACGACATCAATCTCGAAGCACGGTCGGTGTATGTGTACGATGTTCGTGATGACAAAGTATTGTTTAGCAAAAATGCTGATGCAACAGTTCCGCTCGCATCAGTGACAAAGCTCATGACCGCGCTCGTCGCGCATGAACTACTCGATATGAATGGTTCGGTATACGTTGGTATGGACGCTATTCTGCAAGACGGTGACAGCGGCTTTAGCAAAGACGAAGCATTCACTACACAGAACCTTCTCGATCTCACCCTCATCAATTCATCCAACGACGGTGCGTATGCACTCGCTGCTGCTGCAGGAGGCTCGGTATTTGCTTCAGGGGACAAAGCGCTCACCTTTGTGGATGCAATGAATATCCGCGCGCGCGAAATTGGCCTTACGAGTACTACCTTCCGTAATCCAACAGGCCTCGACCTCTCTACAACAACGAGTGGCGCAGACGGTTCCGCAAAGGATATGGCGACGCTCATGACGTACCTCATCAGTACCTATCCATCAGTACTCGAAGAAACAAAAGTTGCGCACACCCTTGTGGCCAACACCGCGGGCGCAACGCACATCGCTGAGAACACAAATAAGGCAGTGACCAATATTCCCGGACTCATCGCATCGAAGACGGGGTACACCGAACTCGCAGGAGGAAACCTCGTCGTCGCGTTTGATGCGGGGCTCGATCATCCCGTTGTCATTGCGATTCTTGGATCGTCGGTGAACGGTCGTTTTAATGATGTGAAGCAGCTTGCGGCAGCGGCGGTAACGGCAGTCCTTCAAAACGAACAATAATTCTATGGAAGCAACAATCATAAAAATATTTATTCCTACTGCAATCGCATTCGTGAGCGGTATTTTGATTACACCCCTCGTTGCACACTATCTCTATAAATATAAAGTGTGGAAGAAAGAAGGAGGGAAGGCAGCGCTTGATGGGACCGTCGCTGCAGTCTTTAATCAACTCCACAAAGAAAAAGAAACAAAGACACCACGCATGGGCGGAATCGTCATTTGGGGAAGCGTACTTATCACCGTCGCACTTCTCTTTCTTGCGAAAGTATTTTTCCCTGACTCAACCATAGGCTCACTCGCATTCTTCAGTCGCTCACAGACATGGATCCCACTCGCCACACTCGTCATCGGTGCGCTCGTTGGATTCATCAATGATTACTACGACGTAACGCAGAGCGGGAAGGGGATTCGTCTGCGTACACGTATTCTCTTTGTCTCGATTCTTTCTGGACTCATTGCATGGTGGTTTTATACAAAGCTCGGTGTCGACTCTATCAGTATTCCGTTTGACGGAACGCTCTTCCTCGGACCATTCATTATTCTCTTTTTCATTTTGATGACGAACGCTATCTACGCGAGCGGTGTTATTGACGGAATCGACGGTCTCTCAGGAGGCATCTTTGCATCTATCTTTTCTGCGTACGCGGGCGTTGCATTCTTTCAACAACAGTACGACCTTGCGGCACTCTCTGCGACCATTGCAGGATCAACACTCGCGTTTCTTTGGTTCAATATTCCGCCCGCGCGTTTCTGGATGACAGAGACAGGGACCATGGCGCTCACGCTTGCGCTCTCGGTTATTATCTTTATGACCGATACGCTCGGCGATGGAAATGGTATTTCACTCTTCTTTATCATCGGCCTTCCACTCATTGCAACCGTACTTTCCAACATTCTCCAAGTTGCATCGAAGCGATTCTTCGGCAAGAAATTCTTCCGCATCGCACCACTGCATCACCACTTTGAAGCAATTGGTTGGCCGTCATACAAGGTGACAATGCGATACTGGATTATCAGTCTCATGTGCGCTGTTGTCGGTCTTGCGATCGCTGCGGTTGCATAAGTAACTGCCATGGCAACAAAACATACTCTCGACCGTATTCTCCTCGGAACAGTGGCGCTCCTTGTGGTGGGCGGGTTTATGATTTTTTCTTCTGCTTCACTCGGGCTCCTCGCTCGAAGTGGTGCAAGTTTTTCGTCAGTGGCGCTCAGTCAATTCTTCTTCGGTATCCTCGGTGGGGGTGCCGCTCTTTTTCTTATGAGTAGCATTCACTATCGCTTCTGGCGACAATATGCGTTTTATATTTTCCTCTTCACGCTCGCGCTCACGCTTCTTGTGTTTATTCCTGGGTTTGGATTTGCGCACGGCGGCGCGGTACGTTGGCTTCAGTTTGGATCCTTCACCTTCCAACCAGCTGAATTTTTAAAGATTGGATTTGTCATCTATATGGCAACGTGGCTCTCGGGCATGTACCGACACGCACATACCTTTAAACTCGGAACACTTCCGTTTATTGGTTTTGTTGGTGCAGTGGGAATCATCATGCTTCTGCAGCCAGACACTGATACATTCCTTGTGATGGCGGCTGCAGGCGTTGCGATGTTTCTGACTGCTGGCGGTCGCTTCCGCGACGTACTCCTCATGGGGCTTGCGGGGATTGCGCTCATTGCCGCTCTTGCGTTCTCACGTCCGTACGTGATGGACCGCATCACGACGTTTGTGAATCCTGACAGTGACCCGCTCGGTGCGAGTTATCAGGTACACCAATCACTCATTGCTGTTGGATCGGGTGGGGGATTTGGACGAGGATTTGGACAAAGTATCCAAAAGTTTGAGTACCTTCCTGAACCGATTGGTGACTCTATCTTCGCGGTGTACGCAGAAGAGTTTGGTTTCTTGGGAACATTCCTTCTGGTAATTTTATTTTGCGGATTCGCTTTCCGCGGGTACCGCATTGCCACGCACGCGCCTGATTTATTCGGTACGCTGTTGGTGATCGGATTTATCACGCTCATTGTGGTGCAGGCATTTTTAAATATTGCCGCCATGCTTGCACTCGCGCCACTCGGCGGACTCCCGCTTCCATTCATCAGTCACGGGGGAACAGCGCTCCTTGTGACACTTGGCTCAGTGGGAATTGTGCTCAATGTATCCAAGTACCAGAAGCGAAGCGCGAAGTGAACATGCTAAACTAAAAGCGTATGAGTACTCGTATTGCACTTGTTGGTGGGGGAACGGGCGGACACTTCTATCCGCTTATGGCTATTGCTGAGGCAGTGAGGGAGAAAACTCCTGACGCAGAACTCTACTATTTTGGACCAGAGAAATACGACGCTGACGCGCTCACTGCGCTCAACATTCGATACCGCTATTGTCCCGCAGGGAAGGTGCCGCGGTATATTTCTTTCTTGAAATTTGTAGGTCCCGTCATTGCGCTGTGGGGGACATTCGTTGCGATCGTGAAGCTTTTTATTGTGTATCCCGATGTGGTCATGAGTAAAGGGGGGTACACGAGTGTGCCCGTGGTACTTGCGGCTGCATTTCTCCGTATCCCAATCGTGATTCACGAATCAGATGCAGTTGTCGGTCGCGCAAACAAACTTGCAAAGCGTTTTGCGCGATACATTGCGATTTCGTATGCAGAAGCCGCGCAGTTTTTCCCAGAAGGAAAAACTGCGCTCACTGGTATCCCCATCCGTAAACAACTCCTCGCGCCAAGTTCGCCAGAAGATATCGCTGCACTCGGTGTCGATGGAAGTGTTCCGCTCATACTCGTCATCGGCGGTTCACAAGGTGCTGAGCGGATAAATACACTCGTCCTTGAATCACTCGCAGAACTCCTTCCACACTATGTTGTCGTGCATCAAACAGGAAAACAAAACCACGCAAGTGTGGTCACCACTGCAGAGACACTAATCACCGATCAAAATCTTCTTCAGCACTACCATCCAATTGCATTCCTAACCCCTGAAACACTTGGCACGGCGTACAATGCAGCTGCTATTGTGATTTCACGTGCAGGAAGCACCGTTATCTTTGAAATCGCACTCCACGGAAAGCCATCGATTATTATTCCGATTCCTGAAGAGATTAGTCACGATCAGCGATCAAATGCGTACGCATACGCAAGCTCTGGGGCAGCATCGGTCCTTGAGGAAGGCAACTTGCACGCTGGGTTGCTCACGGCTGAAATTGGACGTATTATGGGCGACCAGACCCTCTACACAGATATGAGTACTGCAGCACGAGGATTCGCGCCAGCAGATGCTGCGGCGAAGATTGCAGATATTCTTGCAAACATTGGCGCAGAACACGGAAGCTAATCAGTATCACTGTATGAATCTATTCAACGAAAACAAAAAAATAGTTGTCCGCATGGCACCGAGCCCAACGGGAAATTTACATATTGGTACCGCTCGCACTGCACTCTATAACTACATCTTCGCTCAGAAGTACGGAGGTACGTTTATCATGCGTATTGAAGACACTGACAAAGAACGAAGTACATCGGCTTTTGAAGAAGAAATTATTGAAGGTCTCACATGGCTTGGACTGAAATGGGATGATTTTTATCGTCAGTCTGAACGAGGTGACATATATAAAAAATATCTTGAGACACTGATTGCAGAGGAGAAGGCATACGTGTCAAAAGAAGAGAGTAGGCGTGAACCAGGGACAGAAATTGAAGTCATCCGTTTAAAGAACGCGGGGAAGAGTATTACATTTGAAGACGAGGTACGCGGTGAAGTAACGTTTGATACCACTGAACTTGGTGACTTTGTGATTGCACGATCTATTGATGACGCGCTCTACCACTTTACTGTTGTTGTTGATGACCATGAGATGGGTGTCACGCACGTCATTCGTGGGGAAGATCATATTTCAAATACTCCGCGGCAAATTCTTATCCAAGAAGCAATCGGTGCAGTGCGTCCGGTATACGCGCACCTTCCGCTTCTTCTTGCACCCGACCGTTCAAAACTTTCAAAACGACACGGTGCTGTTGCACTGAAAGATTACCAAGATGCCGGATACCTTCCGAGTGCACTCGGCAATTACCTTTCGCTTCTTGGTTGGAATCCAGGGACCGATCAAGAACTTTTTTCACTCGAAGAACTCACTGCAGAATTTGACCTCGGTGGTGTACAAAAAGGTGGCGCAATTTTCGATATCGAAAAATTAAAATGGTTCAATAAGGAACACCTCCGCGGCTTCGACGCTGCTGCATTTTATGAATATGCGGCTCCATGGTTATTACCCATCGTTTCTGAGAAATCACAATTTTCTGAAGACCGTTTGCAAAAGCTTCTCCCAACTATTCATGAACGTATTACGCACGGTTCAGAAATTGTAGAGAACGCAGAAGCGGGCGAGTATGACTTTGCATTTGAAACACCTGCGGTGACCGCGGAGATGCTTGCGTGGAAAAATGATGACTCTGCAAAAGATGCCTTGCCGCGGCTTCGAAAAGTGGCTGAAATCCTCTCTACATTACCCGAAGATGGTGATTTTGAGACACTGAAAGCGCCAATCTTTGCCTTTGCAGAACAAGTGGGAAAAGGGGAAGTCTTGTGGCCACTTCGTGTTGCGCTCACCGGAAAAGAGCGCTCACCAGACCCGTTTACCGTTATTCACATTATTGGTACTGCAGAGTCATACAAACGTGTCCAGCACGCGTGTGATACAATTTTGAGTGCATGATAGCGCATAGAAATTGGATACAAGCTTTCTTTATTGGTTTTGCCCTCGTGGTACTTCCGTACTTCATACTCCAGAGTACGGATGTTTTTGCGCAAAGCGAAGCAGAACGACTCCAGGCACAAATTTCTGAAAGCAATAGTCGTCTCGCTGAAATTCAAAAACAGATTTCAAAACTTGAAGGCCAACTGCAAGAAGTGGGGGCTGAGAAAAGCACTCTCCAAAGCGCAATCAATAAGCTTGAGCTTGAACGGAAAAATATTGAAGCTAATATTTCATACACACAAAATAAGATCGGTGCTACGGATCTCCAAATTTCAAAACTAACTATTGAGATTGGTGACACACAATCGACCATTCAAAAAGACGAGGCCGCCATCGCAGAAATGGTGCGACGACTCAATGAAAGCGATCAGGATCCGCTCATGGTCACACTCCTCCAACATAAAAAGCTTTCTGACTTTTGGGACAGCATCGAAACACTCATGCAAGTACGTAGCGCAATGAGTGCCAACATTGCCCAACTTTCTGATTCAAAAAATCTACTCGAGTCGCAACGCGGTGAGAACACGACAAAACGTGGGGAGCTGGTGCAACTTAAAGATCAGTACTCAAGTCAAAATGAAATTTTAAAGAGTACGAAGGCGTCAAAGGCCACACTTCTTGCAAAAACAAAAGGCCAAGAAGCTGCGTACCAAGCACAACTCGCTGAACAAAAAGCAGCAGCTGAAAAAATCGCAGCACAACTTCGTGACTATGAATCGCAGCTCAGTTACATACTCGACCCGAGTTCAATTCCAAAAGCAGGTGCGGCTGTCTTCAATTGGCCGTTAACCAACATCATTATCACCCAATACTTCGGCAATACCGCGTTTGCAAAAAGTGGCGCCTACAGTGGTAATGGTCACAACGGTATGGACTTTGGGGTTCCTGTTGGAACAAAGATATACGCGCCACTTTCAGGTACGGTGCGCGCAACGGGGAATACCGACTCTGTAGCAGGATGCTACTCCTATGGAAAATGGACACTCATTGACCATGCAAACGGCCTCTCAACGCTCTACGCCCACCAGAGTACTATCTCAGTATCTCCAGGACAACGCGTGAACACTGGTGACGTCATTGGCTACAGTGGCAATACGGGGTACAGTACGGGTCCTCACCTCCACTTTACGGTACTTGTCTCAGATGCGGTTAAAGTCCTCAAATTCAGCGATTTTAAGAGCGTGACGAGCTGTGGTGCGGCAACGACACCAGTCTCCGCGCTTAATGCTTACCTCAACCCCTTGGATTATCTTCCAAAGATCTAGAATTGAGGTGTGGATACCCCTAACCAAAAAGCCTCTAAATTGCTACACTATATATGCGAGCAACCGCTCGTAGGAACTTACCCGAATCGAAAGCCCAGCTCTTCGCTGGGCTTTCGGGGCAAACCTTTTAACATACAAAAAATTATAATTATGAATAGCGGACAAAACATCGTAGAGCGAATTATCGGAAAGATACGACGCGCATTCTCAGGAACAGGAACGGGGAACGACCCACAGAATGGCATGTACACCGCACCTCGAAGTGGTGGCCGATTACGGAAGGTACTCCTCGCGATACTTGTCGTTATCATTGTACTTATTGTCATTGGCTTTCTTGGAGTACGGAGTATTCCAGGAAGTATCTTTTACGGCATCAAAGTCAATGTGGTAGAGCCAGCAATGCAAGGTTTGCAAGTCTCAACACACGAAAAGGCTGCCTACCAAATCAAGCTCATGCAACGACGTCTTGATGAACTCACACGCCTCAACCCTGACAAGCCTATGAGTGATAAAACGCGGGAAGTTATCCAGAATCAACTTGCACGAAATACGGATGATCTTCGTTCTATCATCGAAACAAATGAGAACATCACACAGGGAGAAGCGATGACGACACTCCATGACGCAGCCGTGATTCTCGAACTTCAAGAAAACGAGATTGCAGAAAATCCAAACCTCGAATCGCTTGATGATGCAGCAATAGAACGACTCCGAAGCATCAACGAAACGTACAAAGGATTCGTACTCGTCTTCGTTGCCGGTACTGACGCAGAAACACTTCAGGCGTACGTAAACGACCAACTTGATGTGCTCCTTAAGGCAATCAAGCGAGAGAACCCGGACGAAAATACTGCAGCGAAGGTAAATAAGCGCCTCCAAAATATTAAGGAAGCCCTTATTGATAATGATGCCGCTGAAGCAATTTACCAAGTACACGAAGCGCTTCAGATACTCGATAGCGCGAAGTACTATCAGTAAGAGGTAGCCAATAAAAACCGCTCCATTTTGGAGCGGTTTTTTATTTCCTGCACGGATTACAGGTATGTGAGATCTACTTAACGAAGACCACACCACTGTGAGGATCTCGATTTGTTGCGAGCGTAATCGCAAGAGACGCATTCGCTGCTTCAATAGATCGGAGGTTTCCATTCACATCGATGTATTGATACGTGAAAAGGGTACCTGTTGGATACGTAGTATTTTCTACTGATCCACCCATTCCGCGTACGAGCATAACGCCACTATTTGAAGCTCGATTGTACGCAGAGAGCGAGAGTGCCATATCTGCACTTGAAGCACTGACAGAACTAAGCGTTCCATTCGTGTTCACATATTGATAGACATACGGGCCACTTCCAATATCGGTACTTGTGCCGAGGGCGACACTGAGTACAACATCTCCTTCGTTAATAACGCCTCGATCAATCGCAACGCCACTGTGTACCGCTCGGTCGTGGGCAGAGAGGGTAAGCGCCTCTGTTGAATCTGAAGCTTCAACAGTTTGCACTTCACCACTCGTGTCAACATAAAAGTACGTTGCTGCAAGTGAGGTGAGTGGCAAACTAAGTGTTACCATCCCTACACCAATCATATATAGTTTGTTCATAGGTATGTATTGAATTAGACATCTAGGATGCCGCTAGTAATACTCTCCTAGTAGAACATAATGTCGATGAACTCTTCATGAAGTAAATATTTTTCTTCATGTCGGATGCAAAAAGGGGAGATTGCGACGCCGAAGCGCCCGCAATCTCCCCTTACTATGCTTGTATACACTTTTTATGAACAGATTCTACCGGTGCGTTCATACACGGTTGTGTCATACGTAATGGCTGTATTTACGCTAACAAAAACGGATGTTCGACCATCTCATCTGCCCGCGCGCAGCAGACTACTCACTCAGTATACTGATACGCGATGAGAGTTACGTGAACCTCTCTTTGATTTATCTAATCGTGAAATAGTGACTTCGAGTAATCGACAGAAACTTTCTTTATTTCTGGGTGATCAATCTCATGTTGTGTTTTTTCCGGTGGAACATCTTTCACTGCGCAGGGAAGGGAGACCGTGACCGTAGTACCAACGTTGAGTGCACTCTGCACAGAAATTTTTCCGCGGTGTGCTCGAACAATGTCACTGACGATAGCAAGTCCGAGACCGCTTCCGGGGTGACGCGGAGTCTTTTGTGCTCGATAGAACGGTTCAAATATATAATACAGATCATCTGGGGCAATTCCGCTTCCTGTATCAGTAATACTCACGTCAACATGTCCCCATGGTGTAGCAGCTATAGTGACGACGACTGTGCTGCCAGGGTCACTGTGGTTTGCAGCATTCTTAACCAAGTTAAATACAACCTGTTCAAGTGCAATCGTATTACCAATAACGAATTCAGTATCTCCTTGTATCTCCACCGTAACATTTCGTTTCTTAAGTGAATGTTCGAGTGTCTCGAGAGCATTCTCAACCACGGTATGGAGATCAATATCGCTAAATTTCATTTCAGTCAAACGCATCATACTACTGAGTGTAAGGAGGTTATCCATAATTCCCGAGATACGACCAAGTTCCTCGACCGTATCTTTTAAAACTCCCTCTATATGTTGTGGAATATTCTCTTCAAGAAGTGCAACTTCAGTATTGGTACGAATAACCGCAAGGGGAGTGCGCAATTCATGAGCCACGTTATTGATAAACCGCCTTTTTCTTTCAAGTGACCGCCTCGTCGGGGTGAGTGCAATGTATGTAGTAATAAATGCAAAGCAGAGTGCGATCGCGATGAGGATTGTTGCTGCTGGATAAAACTGCGTATTTGCAACATCCTCAATTGTTGCAGAGAATTCTGCCTGCGTCGTGTGAGAACCAAGCAACATCATTTGTATTTGATCGAGCGACTTTGAAGCAACGTTCTGTCCTAAATACTGCAGAGAATACCAGAATACCGCAGCAAGAATACCTGCTAAAAATACCTGAAGGGCAATAATATGACACGTCGTACGGAAGAATAAATCGTTCTGGTATCTACGCCATAAATTGATATCCCACCCCGCGAACTGTTTTAATGATTTCATTTCCATCGTTGCCAATTTTTTTACGTAGATTTTTAACGTGCACATCAACAATATTACTCAATGACGAAAAGTCAAACTCCCACGCATGGTCGAGTACATCGTCTCTCTTAATTACTTGATTTGGGTGTCGCATGAAGTACTCAAGTAGCATGAACTCTTTGAGTGTCAAAATAAGCTCAGTACCATCACGAAATACGCGATGTGTCGTTTTGTTGAGCGTAAATTCTCCAACGGTAAGCTCGTCAGGGACAATTTCTTCTGGACGACGCATGATTGCCTGAATACGAGCAAGAAGCTCTTGGAAGGCAAACGGCTTCACCATGTAATCGTCCGCACCCGCTCGAAGGAGAGATACTTTGTCGTCTACACTTGAGCGAGCAGTTAACACGAGAATAGGGAGGGTAACACCCATATCTCGCACGTTTTTACACACGGCAAATCCGTCCGTGTCCGGAAGAGTAAGGTCGAGTATCGCAAGATCGTACTCATTCCGGTACAAAGAGAGTCTTTCTGTAGCAGGTTTACCCTCGGTGAGATGGTCTACCGCGTATCCGCGCTTGCTCAGACCACGCATGAGTGACTGTGCCAATTTTTCCTCATCTTCAATAAGTAGAATTCTCATAAGAACATTTCAAAATTTAATGGTGCTGAAAAAGTCTTTTTACGACAGTTACCTTAGTATAGTCTCATGCTGGCCATGAAGAAATCATGAAGAAAAGTACGGCTCATACTAAGGATTTTCTATTAATTAGATCTCTCACACCAGGGAAAGAGGTCTTCATAAAGACTTCATGGATTATATGGAATACTGGTACGTAGAGTACAACGAGTACGCGATACTCGTCCACTCACCGTCGAACATTGTTAGACTATTCATTCATCACAGAATCTATGAACACACTACCTAATGCGCAAGAGAAGGCTCTGTATCAAATGACTCGCGTCGTATGGTACATATTCAGTGTCGTAGAGGCACTCTTGATCCTTCGTCTTATTTTGCGTCTTTTTGGCGCAAATGCTGGCGCTCAGTTCACGCAAATTGTATACTCGATTTCCGGTGTTCTTGTGGCCCCATTTCAGTTTGTATTCAGCACACCAACACTCGAAGGGAGTGCGCTCGAACTTAATACCATACTTGCTATATTGGTATATTGGTTCGTCGCGTGGGGAATCATACGACTCATTCTTATGACTCGACCGGTAACCAAATATGAGGCTCATTCAGAACTTTCACGACAAGACGAAGTCTAATCGCGACAAGCTCATCATTATTTATCGACTTAGCAACATTAACGTACATTCAGGATTATGAACACAACATATAAGAATCACAACCAAGGACTCGGCCTTATCGTCATTATTGTCATTATCGCAGTCCTCGGTATTGGTGGCGTTGCTGCAGTCAAAGTATACGAGAAACAAAAACCGTCTGCTGACACTGAAGCGACAGCTGAGATGCAAGCAGAAAGCGAAGCTCGTATCGCTGACGCAAAGGTAAAGGCACGACAAAGTCTCGTTGATCTCCGTACAAATCTCCAAGCAGGAGCCGACGCAAATGTTACGCTCGCACTTAGCACGCTTGAGAGTATCCGTACTGACCTTACTACAGCATATGTAGATGCTGATGCGAAAGCACAAGCAGAATTCTCTAACTTCCAGAGTTCAATTGATACTCTTGAAGCCGAGATTCGTACAAATGCTGAAAGTACAGAAACAACGCTTGCTCACATAATTACTTCTATTGATGCATCATTGAATACCAACATGCAAAATGATAGCTCAGCAGAAATGAATCAGAGTGGGGGAGACACCAGCGGATCTATAGACAGCGATACAAGTGTCACTGGTAGCACACAAGCAACCGGTACAGGAGCTGGAGCATCCGTAGATCTCGATACATCAGTGGGCGGTTCTTTGAATTACTAAATTCAAACCAAGAAAGAAAATAACAAAAAGCTGCACAAATGTGCAGCTTTTTGTTATTTTACGATTTAAGGATTACGTTGATAAAAGATAGTAGTACACACAGGACTCTTACTATGGCTCAACCAATCAAGGAACCTCACAGAGGCGTACAGAGCTTTGTTTAGATGTATATATAGGTCGTAAAAGATATATTGTGCGACGCTTATACATTATACAATGAGGGGGTTCCCTGCAGTTAAGGCGCTGGGCTTTGTACCGAGTTGATCCTCGTCTCCATAATTATTCTCTCTTTAATATCTACGAACTCTCTCCGATCTCTATTTCGATACATTTCCGGAGACTGTCGGTCAAAAGAATTTCATACTTGATAGGCAAGTATGCCCTTCCCTGTCTAAAATGCTTTAGCTCTAGGGAAGTCGACGCTTATTTCATAATTGTGCATTCTCTTGTAGCCCATGCATCAGAACAGTGTGGGATTCATCGAAGTGAAAGCTACCGGTGAAATGTTTCCCCTCTAAGAACAGCGGTAGCCAGATTGTGTCCGACTTCCACATCTCAGTAAATGGAATTTCACTAACCTTAAACCACTGTGGACGCATTTCCTCACTCTCTGTTATTTCCCCTTCAAAATCTTTTGTATTAAAAACGTGTGCCTCTATGTGATCGTCATTGTGTTCAAATGTAAAATTGAGGATACCTCTCTTATCTAGAGTTCCAACATGTATTCCTGCTTCTTCAAATATTTCCCTTCGTGCAGTATCTTCAATTGACTCTCCTTCCTCTACCTTGCCGCCAAACCCATTCCACCTCCCTGCCCCAAATCCGCGCTTCTTCATGCCAAGTAAAATATTTGGTGATTGATACAAAAAAGTAATGGTCATTACTTTTTTACTCATACAATATCTTGAATGAGTGTAAATCGCTCTACCGGTTCCCCTTCAACCTCTACATCTTCAATAAACATCTCGTACGGACGAGCCCAAATTGGGTGAACACCAAACTTAGGGTCTTCGTATTCCCCTTGGTAGATAACCAACTTTTCGACCGTCTCAGTATGATGCCCGATACCAAGAATAATATACGTATTTTGTGTACGAAAGTGTCTGTATCGCTGCCCTGCTTTGAGTTCCTTCATATATCCAGTATACGACCAGACCCTTGCGATAGCAAAAAGCCGGTGTTAGAAACACCGGCTTTTTGCGAATACGTAGGGATTTAATCTCGTTTTCCCTTTCGTACATACTCCTCTTCTTCGAGTGGAGCAATCTCTTGGATCATCTGTTGCTTTGGACTACCAAGGAATCCAGTACCTGCTGGAATAAGGCGACCGATAATCACGTTTTCCATAAGGCCCGTGAGCTTGTCTTCACTACCACGAACGGCAGCATTGATAAGGACACGTGTCGTGTTCTGGAACGATGCAGCAGAGAGGAAGCTCTTGCGAGAGAGTGATGTCTCGGTAATACCAAGAATCAAACGGTCCGCCTTTGCAACATCTTGTCCTGCCTCCTTCGCAATTTTGTTTGCTGCGATGAAGCTCCATTCCTCTATCACATCTCCTACCGTAAACGTCGTATCTCCACTATCGGTGATTTTCACACGACTCATCATCTGCTTCACAATAAGCTCGATGTGCTTTCGAGAAATAGTCACCCCCTGGAGTTCGTAAATCTTATTGATTTCGTTAATGATGTACTCTTGCGTCACTTCCTGATCAGCGTATTTGAAGAGTTCAGGAAGGTGAGCAGAACCGTCGGTCATCATTTGACCTTGGCAAACACTCTCCCCCACTGACACCATCACCACGCGGCGGAAATGTACAGGGTACTCAATATTTTCATTATTCTTCTTCGCATGTTTTGATCCAATTTCTGGAGCAACAACAATGACTTTTTCACGTCCTTCAGTACGAATCTCAGTTACCACTCCATCTGTCTTTGAGATAATCGCAGGAATCTTTGGCTGACGCTTTTCAAACACTTCTTCCACACGTGGAAGACCTTGTGTTACGTCTCCGCCAACTGACGCAGTACCTCCGGCGTGCTTTGTGTTCATTGTAAGCTGTGTTCCTGGTTCTCCAATCGCCTGCGCCGCCACTGTTCCTACCGCTTCTCCCATATCAACGAGTTTGTTGGTAGTGAGATCGATACCGTAACATTGCTGACACACACCTTGGAGTGTCTCACACGTCATCGGTGAACGTACTGCAACTGACGGTACTGATGTTTCCTGATCAATAGCGATTGAATCAAGTCGTGAGACAAGGTGCCCCTTCTTGAAGAGAACGGTGCCCTTTGCATCAACAATGTCTTCTGCAAGAATACGCCCACGGATTGCCTTTGAGAAGGCAATCTCAATTCCTGATGCTGAAAGGCGTCCTACCACTGTTCCCTTCTTTGTCTTACAGTCTGCTTCAGAAACGATAGCATCCTGCGCAACCACGAAGAGACGACGAGTAAGGTATCCTGCCTTTGCGGTTTGAAGCGCAGTATCGGCGAGACCTTTACGTGAACCGTGAGTCGTAATGAAGTACTCGATTGGGGTCATACCCTCCTTCATCGAAGACTGTACCGGGAATTCAAGTGTCTCACCTCGCGTGTTGACGATAAGACCCTTCATACCCACCATCTGTGCAATCTGTCCGAGAGAACCTCGGGCTCCAGACTTCCACATGTCGAATACTGAACCGTTTTCATCAAGTGTTTCTGGAAGTACTTTTTCAATACTACTCTTGGCGCGGTGCCATACTTCAATCACCATACGACGACGTTCGTCGCGTGAGAGAAGACCTTCTTCAAAGTGTCCCACGATTTCTCGTTCTTCACCTCGAGCTTTTTCAAGAATTGCTTGTTTCTCTTTTGGTACAACCACGTCATCAATACCCCATGTAGTACCTGACTTTGTTGCGTAGAGAAAACCGAATTTCTTCATACGGTCAACAATCGGTGGTACTGCGGCAACTCCCTTTTCATCAATCAGTTCGATAACGATGTTGAAGAGTGTCTTCTGTGTAATAACGTCGTTAATGAACGGGTGTTCACTCGGAAGTACACTGTTGAAGAGAAGACGGCCAACGGTGGTTTCAAAAATCTTTCCTTCGTACTGCTGATACTTTGGCGTATCTGTTGCAAGTACTCGAACCTTCGCGCGGAAGTCTACAACGCCGAAGTCATGTGCAGTAATCGCAGCGTTCGGTGATGGGAAGGCCTCCCCTTCCCCCTTCGCGCCGTCAATAATCTTTGTCATCCAGAATGCCCCAAGCGCCATGTCGAGGAGTTTTTCAGATACCACTGGTTCTGCAGATCCTGGCTTGAGGATGTTGTGGTTTGCAGAAATAATTTCCTTCGCTTCAAGCTGCGCTTCATCTGAGAGTGGTACGTGTACCGCCATCTGGTCACCGTCGAAGTCCGCGTTGAACGCGCGACACACGAGTGGATGTACCTGAATCGCGTTTCCTTCAATAAGTACTGGGCGGAATGCCTGAATACCCTGTCGGTGGAGCGTCGGCGCACGGTTAAGGAGTACGTGCTTGTGACGAATCACATCTTCAAGAATCGCCCACACTTCTGGTACTCCGTCTTCAATGAGACGTCCTGCACCACGAATGTTATACGCGAGTTCTTGTCGGAGTAGTTCTGAGATAACGAATGGGCGGAAGAGTTCAAGTGCCATGTGCTTTGGAAGTCCACACTGGTCAAGTGATAGGTCCGGACCGATAACGATCACTGAACGTCCTGAGTAGTCTACGCGCTTACCGAGAAGGTTCTGACGGAAGTATCCTTGCTTACTCTTCAGGTAGTCAGCGAGTGACTTGAGCGGACGGCGCTGTGCCTGACTCATTGCTGAGTACGCACCACTTCCGTGACGGATTGAGTTATCGATGAGTGCATCAACAGCCTCTTGAAGGATACGCTTCTCGTTTCGGAGAATCACATCCGGCGCCATAATGTCGATAAGTTTCTTGAGGCGGTTGTTACGGTTGATCACACGACGGTAGAGGTCGTTGAGGTCTGACGACGCATGACGTCCTCCTTCGAGTGCAACCATCGGTCGGAGTGCTGGTGGGATGACCGGAATACGTGTCAGGAACATCCATTCAGGACGTACCCCTGCGTGCAACATTCCACGGATAAGTGAGAGGCGCTTGTCGAGCTTTGCTCGTTCCATAGCACCCGCTGTCTCACGTGCTGTTTCAAGTTTCTTGAGGAGTTCTTCAAGATTAATATTCTTGAAGAGTTCGTAGATGGCTTCCGCACCAATGCGTGCCTCAAAGAGTGTTGAGTACTTCATGCCGTACTTGTGGTACGTCATTTCGTCGAGCACAACACCTTGTACAAGACCGGTAATTTCACTCTTGGTCTCATCCATACGTCCCTTGAGTGCTTCACGCGCTTGGTCGTTGCCGAGTTCTGCGTGCTTTGATTTGTACTCACTTTCAAGTTCTTTGAGAATACGCTGACGTTCTGGTTCAGATACTTTCGTTACGATGTAACCGGCAAAGTAAATAACCTTTTCGATCTGCGCTGCAGATGTACCGAGAATAAGTGCAACACGACTTGGTACTCCGCGGAGGAACCAGATATGTGAGACAGGAACACAGAGTTCGATGTGACCCATTCGTTCACGTCGAACGATTGAGCGTGTGATTTCAACACCACACTTTTCACACACAATACCCTTGTATCGAATACCTCTATACTTCTTACATGCACATTCATAGTCCTCTACAGGACCGAAGATTCGTTCGTCGAAGAGCCCGTGCTTTTCAGGGCGCTGGGTTCGGTAGTTAATGGTCTCCGGCTTTGTCACCTCTCCTTTTGACCATTCGAGGATTCGCTCTGGAGATGCGAGCTTCAAGCTCACTTCAGAAAACTGTTGTTGTGGTTTCATATTGATGAATTGATTACTTGAAGCTATTAATTGCGACTTCGACGCTGCAAGCGCGGCATATCCTCACGCTTGAGATCGATATCAAGCGCAAGACCACGAAGCTGATTAACAAGCACGTTGAACGCTGCTGGCGTATGTGGGTGTGCAATACGCTCACCACGCACAATCGCGTCAAATGCTGCACTACGACCAACGATATCGTCAGACTTAATCGTGAGCATTTCACGAAGTGTGTACGCAGCACCGTATCCGAGAAGTGCCCACACTTCCATTTCTCCAAATCGCTGACCTCCAACCTGCGCCTTACCACCGAGCGGCTGCTGGGTAATAAGAGAGTACGGACCAATTGAACGCATGTGAATCTTGTCCTCTACCATGTGGTGGAGTTTCAAGATGTACATGTATCCGACTGATGTCTTCTGTGCGAATTGTTCGCCCGTTCGACCGTCACGGAGCCAAAGCTTCCCGTCACGTTCAAATCCTGCTGCTTCGAGCTCGTCCTTGATTTCATCTTCTGTTGCTCCTGCAAACGGTGGCACGATTGCCTGGTAGCCAAGTGTATTTGCAGCCATACCAAGGTGAAGCTCGAGAATCTGACCGAGGTTCATACGACTTGGTACTCCGAGCGGTGTAAGGAGAATATCAATTGGCTTTCCGTCTTCGGTGTACGGCATATCTTCCTCAGGAAGAATACGTGAGATAACTCCCTTGTTACCGTGACGTCCCGCAAGCTTGTCTCCCACAGAAACGTTTCGAACTTGCGCGACGGTAATGTGGATTCGCTTGATAACACCGCTTTCGAGTTGGTCACCATTTTCACGTGAGAAAATTTTCACGCCAATAACGCGACCTCGCTTCCCTGCTTCAAGACGGAGTGATGTGTCTTTCACATCCTTTGCCTTTTCTCCGAAGATAGAACGGAGGAGGCGCTCTTCTGGCGTAAGCTGTGTTTCACCTTTTGGTGTTACTTTACCGACAAGAATATCTCCCGTACGTACTTCCGCACCAATGCGGATGATTCCGTTTTCATCAAGGTTGCGGAGTTTCTGTTCTGATACGTTTGGAATGTCTGGAGTCGTTACTTCTGGGCCGAGTTTTGTATCACGTACTGACACCTCAAGCTCGTCCATGTGTACCGTTGCAAACTTACTATCCTTTACGAGACGTTCTGAAATAATAATCGCGTCTTCGTAGTTTGCTCCGTTCCAACTCATGAAGGCAACGAGTGCATTTTGCCCAAGTGCCATTTGTCCGTTATCAGTTGATGAGGTGTCTGCAATAAGATCTCCTCGCTTGAGTTTGTCTCCTACCGTTACCGCACAACGGTGGTAGAAGGCTGAGAAGTCGTTGGTTCGCTGGAAGCTGATGAGTGGATACTCGATCTTCTTTCCATCTTTTCCTTTTACGACAACATGCTTTGCGTCAGCTTCAACAACGTCTCCTGCTTCCTTTGCAAAGAGTACGCGACCAGTGTCTCGCGCTGCAATTTCTTCAATACCTGTTGCGACAAGTGGTGCTTCTGGCACGATACATGGTGTCGCCTGCTTCTGCATGTTTGACCCCATGAGCGCACGGTTCGCATCGTCGTGGTTAAGGAATGGAATCATTGAGGTTGCGACTGAGAACGCTTGGTTCGTCGCAACATCCATGAAATCAATTTCATTCTTTTCAATCGCACGTGGTTCCCCACCGCGTCGTGCTTCCACAATGTCTTGCATGATCTTGCCACTGTCGTCAACATTTGTTGCTGCGTGTGCAATTGCAAACTTTTCTTCTTCGTGGGCGTTAAGATAAACGATTTCTCCAGTAACAACTCCCTTCACCACCTTCGCGTACGGCGTTTCGATAATACCGAATCGGTTTACCCGTGAGTACATTGAAAGACGAAGGATAAGACCGATGTTTGGTCCTTCTGGTGTGTGGATTGGGCAGAGGCGTCCGTAGTGACTTGTGTGTACGTCACGTACTTCAAAACCTGCTCGTTCTCGTGTAAGACCACCGGGACCGAGCGCTGAGAGTGTTCGGAGTCCTTCAAGTTCAGCAAGAATGTTCTGCTGTGGCATGAACTGTGAAAGCTGGTTGGTCGTAAAGAATTCCTTAATCGCAGCCTGGAGTGGACGCGGGTTGATGAGTTGAATCGGAAGTGATGTCTCTGCTTCAATCGTAGACATACGGTCCTGAATATTTCGCTTCATGCGAGTAAGACCCACACGAACGCGCTGTTGGAGCATTTCACCAAAGTAACGTACGCGGCGGAATCCGAGGTGGTCGATGTCGTCTGCCGTTGCTCCTGGAGTCGCGTTGTGCACGATGATGTGATCAAGAATCGTGATGAGGTCATCGAGTGATACTGTTCGCTCGTCTGTTGCCTTCTTGTCTGTTGGGCGTCCTGATCGTTCATTGAAGTGATGGCGTCCAATCTCTGAAAGATCGTATCGTGCAGACGCGAAAATAGACCCGATGAATTCACGGGCATTTTCTACTGTCGCAAGATCACCGTCGCGGAGGCGTCGGTAGATTTCGATAAACGCATCATCAGTTGTCTTTGCGGGGTCTTTTTCAAGCGTTGTCTTGAGATATGCTTCACCTCCAGGAATTTTCTTGAAGAGCGCAAGCATTTCCTTTTCAGTCTCAACACCAAATACGCGGAGGAGTGCTGTGACGGGGAACTTTCGCTTTCGGTCAATCTTCACATAGATCGCACCATCGGCTTCAGATTCGATTTCTACCCATGCACCTCGTGCGGGAATAATCTTCGCACCAAAGTATGTGCGTCCTTTCTGTTCCTGTGTCGTAAAGAAGATACCGTACGAACGTGCGAGCTGCGGCACAATAACTCGTTCAACACCGTTGATGATGAAGGTACCGTGATCAGTCATGACAGGAATATCGGCAAAAAAGATTTCCTGCTCCTTATCAGAGGCAAGCGTCTTGTTCTTAAGAACAACACTCGCACGGAGTGGTGCGTCGTAGGTAAGTTTATTTTCCTTTGCAAACTCTGGGGTGCACTTTGCCTTCCCGAGTTCGTACTTCTTAAAGACGAGCTCAAACTTTTTGTCTGAGTAGTCTGAAATTGGTGAAAATTCCTTAAACACTTCTTTAAGCGCAGTCTCAACAAACCACTTGTATGATTCGCGTTGTGGCTGGATGAGATCCGGGAGCTCAACGAGTGGTGGTCGATATTTCTTGAAGTACTTCTTTGGAAGCATTCCAACGGTCGGTGCCACTGTTCCCTTTGATGTATCTTTTGCCATTATGATATTCGACTAGTGAATAATGTGAGAAAGCTAGACACAAAAAATTCCGCATTATAAATGCGTACAAAATACTGCGCTACCTTAATCGGCTTGTAATTGCATCACGTATTGTGAGTAAAAAAGTTAAAAAATGAGCCTCCACTCATTTTCCAAGAACGCCGAAATTTTATAAATCCTCAACCGCAACTCATCCCAAGACCCCAATTTCGTGCCGGCAGTGTACCAAATAAGCCCCAATCCGTCAAATTTTACTACGTAGTGGCAATGTCCTGAGTATTTCATATCCCTGCATAGGAAGTATCGTCTCTCGTACTAAGCGAAACTCGTCAATGTTTTCTTCGAAATCGACTGGGACTGTCGCAATAAAGTCTTCAGCTTCAGGGAAATCTGCCACACCAACAAATCGAGCGATGGACGCATGAATAATGCTCGGTGGCTGCTTAGTACCGGGGAGGAGCTCCGCTTTCATTAAAAAAGATTCTCTTATTCTCTGATATGCCCCATCATCAGTGCCTTGAATAAATATAGTGGTCGGCGATATATTAATCTGGTTAAAATGAACAGATATCGGACCCTCCTTCTTTACGATATCTTCGAGAACAGAGATATATCGTTCACCATGCTTTTTAAAAAGTATGTCAGGATCTTCACCGTATTGCACAAACGGCGCAATCCAATCCATAAGCGTTACGTGCAAAGATTGCGATGGAAGCAACCATGCGAGCTCTCCAAAATATTTTGATATCTCCTGATGTAATTTTGAGATGGCTGCAACGCCTTCCTTGGAAAATTTAGAGTTAAGCACGTACGCTACCGTTGCTGCCCCAGTATGATCATGTGGTTGAATATGCATAACTATTTACCACTTCGCCATTTCTCTATTTCCTTATGGTTTCCTTCTACGAGGACTTTAGGGACTTTGTGTTTCTTGCCCTTATATTCGAGGATTTCGGGACGAGTGTACATTTCTCCGCTTGAAATACGACTTTCCTCGAGTGATTCGTAGGTACCGAGCACTCCTTCCACTTGCCGCGCGACAGAGTCGATAATAGAAAGTGCCGGGAGCTCGCCTCCTGTGAGCACATAGTCTCCTACCGAAATCTCTTCGGCTTTCAAAATCTTCTTTACACGCGCATCAATACCTTCGTAGCGACCAGAGATGAGTACGAGGTGTTTGTAGCTTTTCGCAAGCTTCTTTGCCATCGCGGTATCAAACTTTTTTCCGCGCGGTGCCATAATAAGCACCTTCACTTCTTTCGGATTCTTTTTTCCAACTGCTTTCTCGACTGCTTTCAGAATTGGTGCAGCTTGCATCACCATGCCTGGACCGCCGCCGTACGGACGCTCGTCTACTTTATTGTGTTTGTCTTTTGTGTAGTCGCGCGGGTTGTAATACGCAACAGCAATTTTCTTTCCACGCACTTTTGCTCCTTTCCCTTTCTCAGTCTTCTGCGCACGCCCTAACACACCCGCGTCTGTGTACGCTTTGCAAATATCTGGAAACAGTGTGATTACGTGAAAGTTCATATTATTTAATTTCTTCTCTAAGTTTCATCCAAATTTTACCCATTCTGTTTTTTCCAGAACCATCTGCACCTGTGCCCCAATAATAATCTGACCCATGCAACTTCAATAAACCTCTTTCGCCGGACTCTATGAGTACTTGCTTCACATCATCATGTTGCTTGAGCTTGGCGCGGAAGATTTGTTCCATAAGTGCATCTTTATCATAATCCAGAAGCACTTCATTATTTTCCTTACACTTCTGCCCTTCTCGCCATGCATCTAGTGGACTTCGTGCCGCAATAATTCTATGACGGGCTTCAGGAATCACCCGAAGCGCTTGATACGCATGCTCTGCCGTTTTATATATCACGCCATCGATCTCTATCTCATGTGCAGAGAAAGGTGCAAGATAGTGAAATCTATGCTCAGCAAAATTAATTGGTTCCAATTGCAGCATCGCTTTTATAGTATCAGAAAACGCCGCGGACGGTAGTCCGCGGTTTTTTCTTTTTTTATCTTCCCACTTGAAGTCAAAAACTGAGGAAAGTTCGCGAAGCACGAGAAATTTTTTGTGAGTCGTACAAATCGTACGGTGAACAAAAAATTTTGATGTGCGACAAAGAAATTTTCCAGTTTTAGATCTTCAAGTCGTCGATAGCCTCGTCGAGTGACTTAGGCTGTGGCGCCACTTCCGCATCCATATCAGTAGAGTCACTCCCTGCCATAGTACCCATCATGCCCTTCCCTCCTTCTGGTTCATTGATCTTAAGATTTACGCGTGCATCGTGCTTCATACCGACAACACGGAGAAGTGTACGGATCGCCTTTGCGGTATTACCACTGCGACCAATAATCTTTCCCATGTCTTCCGCATGAACGTCGAGGGTAAGGAGAACACCCATTTCATCAACGGTGCGATTGATCTTTACACTTTCTGGATGGTCAACGAGTGCTTTTACAAGTGCTTCGAGAAATTGCTGATCTTCTTGCATACAAGGTGTGTTTAGAACTAACTGTTAAGCGGCAGATAGCTGACTTCAGTATCGTGCTCTCTAAATAGTACGAGAGGTACCCATAAACGTCAACAGCGCGATTGTAACAATCGCGCTGTTTTATAATTTCGTTTTTGCCTACGCCTTTGGCTCTTCAGCCTCTGGTGCAGGAGCTTCCTCAGTAACTGCTTCTGCTTCAGGTTCTACTGGAGCTTCTGCTTCTACTGGTGCTTCCTCTGGTGTAGCTTCTGTCTCTGCTTCTGCAGGAACATCAGCTTCAGGTGCAGCTTCTTCAGCTGGTGCTTCGGCTGCCGCTTTTTCAGCGGCTTCCTTCGCCTCCTTTGCAGCTGCAGCTTCTGCTTCTGCCTTCACCTTTGCTTCGTTGATAACAGGAGATTTTCGTGGGAGAACGTTAATCTTCTTCCCCTCAATAACCTTTTGGCCTACGAGAAGATTGTGTACCGTATCAGATACCTGTACTCCCTTTGCGATCCAAGACTTAGCCTTTTCTCCGTCGATCTGTACATTGTTCATTTTTGGATTGTATGAACCAAGAAGATCTACGTGTTTGCCGCTTTTTGGACCGCGACGTGAGTCAGTTACCACAACACGAAATGACGCATCATTCTTCCGACCTGTTCTTTGTAATCGCATTTTTAGCATGGCCGAAACTGTAACAGATTGTAACCATATGGTCAATATGCCTCATGACTGTTATACTCCGCCCATGGCTACAACTACACACGAGGGCATCATTATGATCCGTGGGAAAGGCACGGGTTTTTTTGCCCTTCCCGATGAAGAAGAGGACGCAGTGATCGAGCGCGAAGCCCTTGGCTTCGCGCTCGATGGCGATCTTGTTGAGGTTGAACTCCTCGGAAAGAACAGTGAAGGCCGCCACATGGCAAAGGTCACTCGCGTGATCAAACCAAAGCACGACGAGCTCATTGGGCTCGCTCTCAAGAAAGCAGATGGATGGCATCTCATTCCTGACAACAAGCGGATTCACGTACGACCCCTTCTCACCAATGCAACAGACATTCATGAGGGTATGAAAATCGTCGTGAAGGTCACTTCGTGGAAAAGTCCTGAGGAAGATCCTGCGGGAGAAATCACTGAAGTGCTCGGCCCGGCGGGAGACCACGAAACTGAGATGCAGGCCATCATTCGTGGTGGCGGATTTTCAAAGAACTTTCCTGAACCAGTGCAAGAAGCTGCCCAAAAACTCTACGAGACGAAAGACCAAATTTTTAAAGATGCAGAACAAGATCCAAAGCGTCGCGACATGCGCAGCGCAACCACAATGACCATCGACCCTGCGGATGCAAAAGACTTCGACGATGCGATTTCGTTTGATACGCTTCCAAACGGAAACTTCCAAATCGGTATCCATATTGCCGATGTCTCGCACTATGTTCGTGAGAACGAAGTTATCGATGTTGAAGCGCGTGAACGTGGTACTTCAATTTACCTTGTGGATCGCGTGATTCCGATGCTCCCAGAAGTACTTTCAAATGATCTCTGTTCACTTCGTCCGAATGAAGACCGGCTCGCCTTTTCTGCAGTTTTTGAAATGACTGCAGATGGCCATATTGAACAAGAATGGTACGGCCAGACCATCATCCATTCAGATAAGCGCTTCAGCTACGAAGACGCGCAGGAAGTGCTCGACAAGCAAGCGGGCGTACATCTTGATGAACTCAATACCCTTATGAGTATTGGGCGTATTCTTCGTCGCAAGCGATATACAAACGGTGCGATCGCCTTTGAGCAGCCAGAAGTAAAGTTCGAACTTGATGAAACAGGCAAACCGATTCGTGCATATACAAAGGTCCGTACCGAAACAATGCTCATGATTGAAGATTTTATGCTTCTTGCCAACCGAAAGGTGTCCGAGCATATTTATGCGCTCGCAAAGGCGAAGGGTCGCGATGCGGCTTTTGTCTATCGTATCCACGATCTTCCTGATCCAGACAAAATTGAAGAACTTGCTATATTCCTCCGCGCACTCGGATACGACCTCGAAACTCAAAAAGGTATTGTGAGCGGAAAGAGTCTCAATAAACTGCTCAAAGAAGTAACCGGTGTACCAGAAGAAAATCTTATTAAAACGGCAACCATTCGTTCGATGGCAAAAGCAGTGTACTCAACCAAAAACATCGGTCACTTCGGTCTCGCCTTCAAACACTACACACACTTTACGTCACCAATTCGTCGGTATCCTGACCTTATGGTGCACCGACTCCTCCGTCGCAACATCGATCACTCACCAATTAGTGGCAAAGAGATCGCGAAGTACGAGAAGCTTTCTATCCAGTCCTCAGAACGCGAAATGACTGCCGTACGCGCAGAACGCGACTCAATCAAATTCAAACAAGTCGAGTACATGGCAGACCGTGTTGGACAAGAGTTTAACGCAACCATTACCGGCGTCACCGACTGGGGTATTTACGTGGAAGATGTGGAATCAAAGGCAGAAGGTATGATCCGTCTCGCAAGTCTCAAGACTGATTTCTTTGAGCATCAGGCGAGTAAGTATCGCATCAAAGGCCAACGTACCGGCAAGATTTATACACTCGGAGACAGCATCCGCGTCAAGCTCACCAGGGCAGATATCCAAAACCGAGAACTCGATTTCGAGCTTCTATCCAGTTAAACTATTTCCTGCTAAAATCAATTCAGAAAGGAGGTGAGAGGAATGAACAAACTCCACCAAGTCGTCATCATCGGCTTTCGGAGAAACGATATCACCAAACGTGCGATACAACGGATATTGCGTGCGAACGGTATCGAAGTGCTTCACTTCTTTACTGAACCCAATGGTGCCATTATTGGACACATACGCTTTGATCCGAGCATCGTTTCTCCTAAGCGAATTCTGCGGCTTGTAGAGCCGCAGGTGAGCTTTGCAGGTATTGTTCCTGTAGAAGAAGAGGAGTGTGCGTTATGTGCACTGGCGCGATGATGAAAAGCCCGATACGTATACGTAGTCAACACACTACGCACACGATCGGGCTTTTCTCATATGTAAGAATGTTTTCTCTCCTGCGTCATTACTAGTATGGAGGCATACACTCGTACAAAAAAAGAAGTGCGCGGAGAAACACGTACCGAACAACTCTTCGCAATGCTACAAGAAGCGTCTACCGCTTCCCTGCATTCGTAATACTACTTTGCGACCGCGAGTGCTTCTTCAAATTTGACCGAAAGAAGTCTCGACATGCCGTCCCCTCCCATCGTCACTCCGTAGAGCACGCCCGCTCGTCCCATCGTCTCACGGTTGTGCGTAATTAAAATAAGTTGTGATCGTTTCCCCAGCTCTGAAATCATGTCGCCGTACCGGCGGCTATTTGCTTCATCGAGTGCAGCATCAGTCTCATCAAGAATAACAAAGAGCGGTGGGTTGACCTGACTCATCGCAAAAATAAGCGCAATACTCGTCAGTGCACGTTCCCCACCTGAAAGCATATCGAGGCCTCGAACGCGTTTGTTTGGAAGTTTTACATCGATCTCAATTCCCTCTTCAACGTCTTCTTCGGATTCATCATCAGTATCTTCCTCTTCACCGTCCACACTCTTTCGACGAACCTTCGGCTTCACGCGAAGCAACTTTGCCATACCACCTCCGAACATAAGCATAAAGAACCGATTGAACTCAGCATCGATCTTTTCAATACCTATTACAAATTCCTTATTCAGCTGTTCAGTAAGATCAGCGATAAGCGACTCGAGCTTTGCAACCGAATCGGTAAGGTCGGTGACTTCGTGTACCAAAAACTCATCACGTTCTTTTACGTCTTTATATTCCTTCAACACATCGTCTGCTTCACCTGCACCAAGTTCTTCAAGTCTGATTTTCATCTTCTCAAGCGTTCGCCGTCGATCACGCTGCACATCTCGATCTTCGTTTATCATTTCGTCTTCTGAAACCACAGCGCCGTGCGCATCTAATACTGGTTTACTCTGGTAGTCTTTTGCACTACTACGGATGAGCGCAATTGCTTCTTGTACCTCTCGCGTAAACTCTTCTCTGTCGCGTGAGAGCGTATGGAGCAGAGAGGCTATACGAGAAAGCGTATGCTCGATCTCGCGTTGTTCGTTCATGATTTCAAACACCGCACGCTCAGCGTCTCGACTCAGAGAGTGTTCTTCTTCAATAGACGTTCGGAGGAGTTCGTATTTATTCTGAAGTTCCGATTCGCGTGCTTCAATAGCTTTCTGCTTTTCTTCAAATGCTGCGCGTGCTGATTGGAGCGACTGGAGTTCTGCTTCTTCTCGTTCAGTCTGTGGCTTTGTTTCTGCAAATTCGCGTACGAGGAGCGTTTTGATAGTACCGAGCACATCACGAAGCGTACGCTGCAGGAGCGAAACGTCAGTGCTCTCTGCGGCAGCAGAGACAGCTCTCTCAACTGATTCTGCTGCGCGAGCAAACTCAGTATACGGAATTGGTGATTCTACAACCTCCGCACTTTGTCGCTTTGCTTCCGCAAGCGAACGCTCAATAAAACTAATCTGCCCTTCGAGCTTCCCACTCTCACGCATAATCTCTTGCCGTTCGGTGCGTACTGAAGAAATATCGCGTTCGAGTGCAATGAGTGCGTCACGCTTATCATCTTGTGTTGCCTTTGCGAGCTGTGCCTTTGCTTCAGCGAGTTTTTCGGTAAGTTCTTTTTGTCGTGCTTCCGGAGCGTGCTTCTCGCGAGTTAACCGTTCTGTGTTATGCGTGAGATATACGTCTTCTCGCTTTAAATATGCTGCATAAAACACCTTAAGTTCTTCCTGCAACTCAAGTGCCTTTTCCATCTTCTTTACCTGCTTCTCAAGAAACTTCAAATGCGGCGCAACCTCCCTGCGAAGCGACTCAACCTGTGCAATATTTTCTACCGTCTTTTTGAGTTTCTTCTCACTCTCCTGCTTTTTGTATTGATAGACCTTCAGGCCGAGTGCGTCCTCAATCATTTCACGGCGCTCGCGTGGATTTGCAGAGAGAATACGATCGGCTTCTCCTTGCGAGATAATATGGTGACCCGTTGATCCAATGTTCGCGGCAGCGAGAATCTCCTGCACATCGCGAAGGCGGGCGCGTGACCCGTTGATACTGTACTCATTACTCCCATCACGGTTCACTGCACGCTCAATGGTAATTTCATTAAAATCGAGTGGAAATATTTTCTGCTCGTTGTTGAGCGTGATAGCAACGACCGCGCGGTTGGAACGCGACGAACTCTCTGAACCACTCCAGATAAGATCCTCGCCCTTTTTTCCACGCATCTTCGATGGAGATTGCTCACCGAGTACAAACCGAAACGCTTCTGCAACGTTCGACTTCCCCGAACCATTCGGACCGACGATTGCAGTAATGGGCGCAGAGAACTCAAGCTCGCCCTTCTTGGCGAACGATTTGAATCCATTGATCGTAAGCTCCTTAAGATACATCCCTACGTAAAATTATTGACTACACTGATAGGTGGTGCCTTTCCAAATTGCGAGTGTCTTCTGTGTCTTTGCGTTCGTATACTGCCCTCCTGACGTCGCACAGACGCCACTACTGCACGATGCGGCGCATGCATGGTAATCATCAGTTGGTGAAAGCGTTTTACTCTGGAGTGCGTTGTACGACTCAAGTCGGTAGCTGGTGCCGTTTGAGATATAGCGGTATCCGTCTGCAGTCGTATTTGGGTCTACGGGAAGCGTAATGATACTGGTCATCCCTTGGATATAGTTTGAGGTACAGGTGCCGAAGTTTGATCCGTGACCTCCCATAACTCCCGTTCCATTACATGAAAATGGATACGATCCATATGCCTGCTTATAGACCTCGAGCGAGAGGCTGAGTTGCTCGAGAGATGCAACGCGTTGTTTATCTTGCGCTGATTGACGCGCTTGAATGACACTCGCCATCACCACCCCACTGAGTACTGCAATAACTGCAAGTACTACAAGGAGCTCAACGAGTGTGAAGCCACGTGGTCGCAGACGTAAAAACATATGCACTAACTATAGCATGTGGTTTGTGCGCGCTACAGGTATTAACCCCAGCCTTTCACTGCAAGGGCTTTCTCTGCAGCGTCTTGTTCAGCCTCTTGTTTTGCGCGGCCACTTCCTTCCGCAATTTTCTTCTCTCCGAGAAATACTCCAATAGTAAAGGTGCGATCGTGGTCAGGTCCTTCTTGTCCGAGTGTTTGATAGTTTGGTGTAATTCCCACGTGCTCTTGTGATAGTTCTTGGAAACGACTCTTTGCATCTTGCCAGAGGCGCTTTTTCACAATTTCATCGGTGAGGTCAAAGAGTTGTGACGCGATGAACTCTCCTGCCTTTTCGTATCCCTGATCGAGATAGAGTGCGCCAATAATCGATTCGAATGTATTCGCAAGAATGTACTGACGTGCACGCCCCATATCCTTTGCTTCACCTTTTGAGAGAAGGAGGAATTCATTAATACCAAGACGCGATGATGCGTCTGCGAGTGAATTGGTATTTACGAGGGCGGCACGAATTGCGGTGAGTTCGCCTTCTGGCTTCTCTGGGTACTTCGCAAAGAGAAAATCTGTAATAACGAGTTCGAGAACTGCGTCACCGAGAAATTCATATCGTTCGTTGTGTTCCTGCGTCGCTTCTCGGTGCTCGTTTAAATAAGACCGATGCGTGACTGCAGTAAGCAGGTGGTTCTTTTCTGTAAAACTGATACCAAGGATTGACTCCAGTTTTGCAAAATCAACTCCCGCCATTTCATGTGATTGCGTCATATGGGGGCTACAGTACCATAAAGATTAAAAATGTACATTTAGCGACTTTTGGAGACCAGCATGGTGATTGCCTTCGTCACAATCGGTAGAATGTCTTCGTAGAAATTAAGTTCAAGGATATCTGCTACCTTAAACCACTGTGCATCATCAAGACCTCCCTTTTGTTCAAGTTTGATTTCTGAATACGGTGATTGCCCAAGGAAGTAGTGTACCTGCTTTCGTACCTTCCCTTTTTCAGGATGTGAAGCTACGTATTCATTGTTGCCAAGCTCAGATTCTACCGTGATATCAAGTCCGATCTCTTCTTTTATTTTTCGCTGTACACCTTTTTGTACATCTTCACCTTCTTCAATACCACCCTTTGAGAGCGTCCAGTGCCCGAAGATATCATGCACGAGCGCGAGATACATATCTCCTTCTGCATTAATGGAGTACACGACCGCGCCAACGAGTCGTTCGATTGGCATTTCGTCAAACGGAATTTCTTTCTTTTTTCGCTTTGAAGTTTCATCCTTCCCCGGTTCCCCTATTTCTTTGTATACCGCGCCAAGTACTCCGTTTACAAACTTGCTCGAATTATCACCACCGAACTGCTTCGCAAGTTCAATCGCTTCATTGATAGCAACTTTTGCCGGTACTTCCTTGCGGTCAGCAAAGAGCAACTCGTAGAGACCGAGTCGCAGAATATTTCGATCGACCGGAGAGATGCGATCAATTGGCCACTCAGGTGCAGCCTTTTCAATAACGAGATCAATTTCAGTTTGTTTCGCGAGAATGCCGTCGAGCAGCTTCCCCATAAATGGCGTATCGCTATTGTTGGGTGCGAACTCAGCAACGTTGCGGTCGAGTACTTCGTCCATGTCCTTCTTCCCGATATTATTTAAATCCCACTCAAAGAGTGATTGTAAGACGATAGATCGTGAAAGATGTCGGTTTGCCATGGAAATGAACTGAAAGTACTAAACTATTACTATACTGATACTACCAGAACAGTATATACAAAAATCCCGCAGAGCGGGAATTTTGGGGATAGGGTTACTCAACCTTTTTCGCCGGCTTCTTCTTCGTAGTCTTTTTTGCCTTTGTTTCGGTCTTTGTTGTATCTTCTGCTACTGGTTCTGAAACTTCGTTTTTCTCTGGTTGTGGAATAGATCCTTCACCTTTGATCATCTCACGCTTTGCTTGCATGCGTGCTTCACGCTTTGCTTTTTCTGTACTGAGATCCATCACCTGACGTCCGTTATAAAAACCACAATCAAGACACATGTGGTGTGGGCGATGATGTGCCCCACAGTTACTACACACTGAAAGCGGTACCGCTTTCAAGGCGTGGTGTGAACGGCGGTTCTTTGTGTGAGACCGCGTATGTCGCATTCGAATTACCATAGTGGCGAGACTATAACAGAATTAGCTTGTTTTTGCAATATAAGAAAAACCTCCGGTTCATGGCCATGAACCGGAGGTCGAGTTGAGGGTAGTTTCAGTGCCTCTAGCTATCAGGCACCGAGGATGGTCAGGCCGCCAATTCTTCAGAGAAGCTGGACGGGACATGGGTATGCGCGCCGATGGTGCGCTCGCCCGCTTTCCGCGAAGAGCATTCGCCCTCGGGTGAAATATGGCCCTTGACGTCACAGATGACGACGAGAGCATACTTTCCGTCACGCCCGACGCCGACACGGTGGAAACAGCCGCGGCAAGCACCGCAGTCCTTAATGGACCGCTGCATGTTGGCCTCGCAGACAGGATCCTTCATGGTAGTCTGACTCATCAGATCAACTGCGTGATGGTCACTTTCTTCGAAGGTCATAGACCCCTCTTCTTTCTCCTCAAGAACTAAAAAACGCCTCTTTGGCGTTTACTGCAAACCCCCTGGTGAGCAGCGACTGTATTCTACCACACATTTTTACCGTTGTATATTCCTGCAATAACTGACGCGGTGTACTCCCTCAAGCAGACCGTGCGTACGGATGGCATCCAAGTGGGCTTTGGTCCCGTAGCCTTTGTGCAGGTCAAAGCCATAGCACACCGCTTCTTGTTTCTTTGCGAGCCGTTCCATATACCGATCCCTTGTCACCTTCGCCATAATGGACGCAAGTCCGATGACCTTCTCCTTTCCATCGCCGCCGACAATAGTTTCTTGATATATAAATTCTTCGGGTGCAGACAGTAGGCCATCGAGCTTGATTGACGTTGTCTTAGTATCTGGTGCGAGCGCGCGAAGCGCGCTTGCAATGGAACGTCGTACTGACGGTACGATCCCAATCCGATCAATCATAGGTGCGCTCGTCATCTTTACCGAATACGTAAGTGCACCTTCTTTTTGGAGCTCCTCTGTGAGCATAAAAATCGCTTCGCGATTTTTATGCGAAAGCTTCTTTGAGTCATTCACCCCAGGGATCCTCCCCCAATCAAAATCATGAGGTACTTTAACCACTCCAACGGCAACGGGGCCGGCTAAGGGGCCTCTGCCGGCCTCGTCTATTCCAACAATCCATCTGTGCATATAGTCATTGTACCCGATTTGCTATACCCCAACACTAACTTTGAGTCTGTCGACTTTGTCGACGTTGCGAAAAAAACTTATATTTCTTATGAATCGAGTGTTTTTTATAAAAGCTATACTTATAGCGATATAAACTGACTAAAAGTTAGTCGTGGGGTATACTGGGGTCACTATGGCTGATACCGAGCAAAAGACTGAAATGCCGAAGGGAGATTTTGTACACCTCCATGTGCACTCTCACTATTCCCTACTCTCAGCGCTTCCGAAGCCAAAGGAGCTTGCAGCACGTGCAAAGGAAAATGGAATGCACGCGCTCGCCCTCACTGACGCCGGCGGCCTCTACGGCGCAATTGATTTTTATAAAGCATGCACCAAAGAAGGCGTGAAGCCGATCATCGGCGTGGATGCGTATCTTGCACCACGTACACGACTCGATAAGGACGCCGGTATCGATAAACCTCGCGGACGAGTCATTCTGCTTGCCAAGACAAACGAAGGCTACAAAAATCTGATCAAAATAGTAACCGAGAGTTACGTAAACGGATTTTACTATCGGCCACGTATCGACCACGATCTCTTAAAGGAATTTCACAATGATCTCATCTGTATTATTCCTTCGTTTTCAGGAGAGCCTGTCTTGGCTCTGAAAGACGGAGATGATGAGAAAGCGGGTGCATCACTCGACTGGTATAGAAGTGTTTTTGGAAAAGATTGCTACCTTGAAATTACACACCACCCAGAAATCCTCGACCACGAGTCTCTCCAAAAAAAGATAATTGATCTTGCAGAAAAATCAGGTACCCCACTCGTTGCTGCGCATGATGTGTATTATTTGAATAAAGACGATTACCTCGCGCGTGAGGCGATGCTCAAGATTCAAAGTGGTGGCGTCGTAGAAAGTATTGAAATTGACGACGAACACGAAGATTTCTCTTTCCTCACCACAGAACAAATCAAAGAGCTTTTTGCGGATACTCCTGAAGCAGTTGCGAACACGGTAAAAATTGCTGACGAATGTAACGTACACATGGAGCCAGGTAAGACGTGGTACTTCCCGAACTACATTATTGAAAGTGGTCGCGAGCCAGACGATGAACTCCGTTTTCTTGCAGAAAAAGGCGCCCTATGGCGCGGCATGTCACTTGATGATGCTGTTGTAAAAGATCGCCTCAACTACGAGCTCGACATTATTAAAATGAAGGGCTACGCGAAATACTTCCTCGTGGTGGGCGATCTTATTCGTGAGGCGCGCGAGCGTAAAATCCTCACCACCATTCGAGGATCTGTTGCGGGGTCACTCACCACTTACGTTCTCGGTATTACCAATGTAGACCCGCTTGAATACAATCTCCCCTTTGAACGATTCCTCAATCCTGAGCGACCATCCGCTCCGGACATCGACATGGACTACGCCGATAACCGTCGTGACGAGATTATTGCGTACGCTAAAGAAAAGTACGGCGAGGATAGAGTTGCGCAGATTGGCACCTTCGGAACAATGATGGCACGCGCTGCAGTGCGCGATGTCGCACGTGCACTCGGGCAACCCTACGCAGTCGGCGACAAAATCGCGAAGCTCATTCCTATGGGAAGTCAGGGGTTCCCCATGACCATTACCCGAGCGCTCGAGATTGAACCCGATCTTGCGAAAGAGTATAAAAATGATTCTGACGTTCGCGCGGTCATCGACCTTGCGAAAAAAATCGAAGGGCGTGTACGCCATGTTGGTGTGCACGCTGCAGGTGTGGTGATTGCGCCAGAACCACTTTCTGAATTTGTACCGGTACAACCCGATAGCAAAACGGGTAAACTCATCACACAGTACGAGATGCACAGCGTCGGCGAGGACGGCGTTGGGCTTCTTAAGTTTGACTTCCTCGGTATCAAAAACCTCGCCATCCTCGCCGACGCGGTAACCCGGGTAAAAGCAATTCATAACATTGACGTTGATATTGAAAACGTTCCAACTGATGACCAAAACACATTCGACATGCTCGCCCGTGGTGAAACGATGGGACTCTTCCAGCTCAATGGTTCGGGTATGACGGCGTTCTTGCGCCAACTAAAACCGACGACCATCCACGACATCAACGCGATGGTTGCACTCTATCGGCCCGGACCGATGGAATCTATTCCGCAATACATTGAGCGTAAGCACAACGCAAACCTCATCACCTACCTCGACCCTCGCCTCACAAAGATTCTCGATCGTTCATACGGTGTGGTGACGTATCAGGATGACGTACTCATGATTTCACGCGAACTCGCCGGATACTCATGGCTTGAAGCCGACATGCTTCGTAAAGCGATGGGAAAGAAGATTCCTGAAGTGATGGAAGCTGAACGACAAAAGCTTCTTGATGGTTTCCGGGACCACGGAAAGATATCTCCGAAAGTTGGTGAAAAACTCTGGAAACTTATCGAACCATTTGCCGCCTACGGATTTAACAAAGCCCACGCTGCGAGCTATGGCCGCGTTGCCTATCAGACCGCCTATATGAAGGCAAACTACCCTGCCCCATACATGTCTTCTGTACTCACTGCTGACTCAGGAGACACTGAGAAGATTTCTGAAATCATCCACGAGTGTGAGCGCATGGGTATTGAAGTACTCCCCCCAGACATCAACGAAAGTTTCGCCGACTTCTCCGTTGTACCAGCGAAGGATGGCATCGAGGCAAAGATTCGCTTTGGACTCACGACGGTCAAAAACTTCGGTGCGGGCGTTGCCGAAGCAATCATTACCGAACGAAAGGCAAACGGCCCCTATACCTCCCTTTCGGATTTCCTCACGCGCGTCACTGACAAAAACCTCAACAAAAAATCTCTTGAGTCACTCATCAAAGTCGGTGCCTTCGATCGATTCGCAGAACGCGGCATCATGTTTGGCAATCTCGATACAATGCTCGCATACAACAAAGAACACGCGAGCGGCAAAGAGTCTGCGCAAGATTCGCTCTTTGGTGGTATTGCAGACTCCACGTTCCATGAGCTCAGTCTGAACCCGACCGAACCTGCAAGCTCAATGGAAAAACTTATTTGGGAAAAGGAGTTGCTCGGTATTTATGTATCGGGTCACCCGCTCGACAACTTTGCGGCTGAACTTAAAAAGCGTTCTTCAATTACTGATGTCCGCAGTGATAATCGCAACGGTATTCCAGTTGTCACTGCCGGTATTATTGAAACGGTGAAAGAACTGCTTACCAAGAAAGGTGACCGAATGGCATTTATTGCGCTCGCTGATCAAAAAGATTCTATCGAAATGGTCGCGTTCCCCGAGACATACCACACGTACAAAGAGCTTCTTATACCAGGTACGTGTGTGGCTATTAAAGGCCGTCTCTCAATCCGTAACGACGAACCAACTATTGCGCTTGAGAAGGTAAAACGGCTTTCTGATGGCGGAGACTAGAGCGGGTACGAATCAACGAGGGTTGCTTCCACCACAAAGCGATCGTCTTTACTTCCGAATGAGTTACACGTTGCGAGCGCAAGTGTTGCTGTCCCAGCGACCAGTGATACCTCGGCCGTACTCGCCTTCGCCTCATACACACGGTCAACACGATACACGTACTCGAAGTCAGATGATTGAATACGAATCTTATCTCCCCACTTCAAATTTTGAATACCGTTGAATGCTTGGAAGTTTTTATTGATGACGTTCGGAAGTCCACTTGAGTGACCAAAGAGAAATACGGTACCGTCTTGGAGAAGGTCTGCTGATTCTGGATGACGCACAACGCCTGAAAGAAGTGCACTATCGAGTGTAGGAATATCCGCTGATTCTGGATTGAGAATATTCACTTCTTTACCCAATGTATCGAAAATAATTTTATCAGGAGTCGCATCAACACCGGCACGAATGACTGGCGCTTCATTTGCTGCGGTCGCGGCACTCGGTGTACTTGACGCAGTCTCAGGACTCTCTGGAATAAAATCAATGACATAAAGCACGCCGTACGTAAGGAGCACAACACCAAAAACCATCGTAAAAAACGTAAGCTTCTTTCCTTCTAATTCTCTAAAAAATCGATTAAACATATTCTATAGTCTACTACACCGCACTTCCAGCAACGTAGCCAGTTGTCCAACAGAGCTGAAGTGAGTACCCGCCCGATGGACGGCTCACGTGAAGCGCATCGCCGATCACAAAGAGATTGCCGTGCTTCTTTGAGCGCATAGTCTTTGTATCAATCTCAGCGAGATCAACGCCGCCATCAGACACCACCGCCCATTCGTAGCCCATCGTGCCCGAAATGGTCAGCGGCATCGCCTTGAGAAGATCAGAGAGGAATAGGCGCTCTTCTTTCGTAATGCTGTGCACCTTCTTCTCAGCAACCTGCGCAGGAAGGAGCGAAAGTACTGCTTCTGTCATTCCTGCTGGCACGAGGCCTTTGAGGATGTTTTTGAAGTCTTTGTTTTTGTTTTGTTCAAATACACCAAGTACGCGGTTTCGTACCGTACCTACTTCGGTATCTGGATATAAGTCGATGTACGCACGTACGGGGCCTGCAGCAAGAAGCTTCTTTACCTCTTTCGCACTATTGAGAATCAGTGGACCCGAAACACCAAAGTGTGTGAAGAGAATTTTCCCTGTTCGTGAAAATCGAGTCTCTTTATTTTCTTCCATGTCAGAAAACGTAATCTTCATAAATGAAAGTGACGTACCCGAAAGTTTCTTTACCCAATCTTCAAGCGCAATGAGAGGCACAATATCTGGATTTGAATTGTGTACGGTGTGACCAAGAGTTGAGAGCCATGAAATTCCTTCACCCGTTGAGCCTGTTTCAGGACGTGAGTTCCCTCCCGTTGCAAGCATGAACGTACGCCCCGCAAATACTCCTCCGTTTGTTTTCACACCAATGATCTTTCCTGCGTCTTGAATAAATCCATCAACGCGAACCCCCGTACGAATGGTGACATTGTGCGCCATGACATATTCTTTCATCACACGCACGACATCGAGCGCATCTTGCGTTGCTGGGAAGGCACGTTTTTTGGCTTCAACGACAAGTGGCAACCCTCGTGATTCAAAAAAGGTAAAAGTGTCCTTCATACCGAACTGTGAAAACGGTGAGTACAGAAACGGTTCTGCATCTCCATAGAATGAGAGGAGCTCACGAACATTTTCTTCTGCATTTGCAATATTGCAGCGACCGCCGCCCGTGATACCGAGCTTGCGACCGAGTGTTCGGTTTTTCTCAAGAAGAAGCACACGCTTTCCGCGCTCTGCTGCTCGACCCGCTGCCATCATTCCGGCAGGACCTCCGCCGATGACGATAACGTCGTAAAACTCCTTTTGATTTGACATAATTTCAAAAGCATAGCACAATTACGGCTCAAATCAAAACTATGAACGAAGACCTCCAATTTCCCATGCGAATAAACAAATATCTCGCGCACAAAGGTCTCTCAACAAGACGCGGTGCTGACACACTCATTGAAACGGGTAAGGTGTTTATAAATGGTGTTCGTGCAACACTTGGACAGCAAATTGCCAAAGACGATACCGTAGATGTGCGCAGTAAACATAAAGAATACCGCTACATTGTGTACAACAAACCACGTGGCGTCATTACCCACTCTCCTGCTGAAGGTGAGACTGATATTCTCATGCGCCTCAAAGAAGACTACAATCTCACCGGACTCTTCCCTATTGGCCGGCTCGATAAAGACTCTGAAGGTCTCATGATTATGACTGATGACGGTCGCATCACTGACCGACTTCTCAACCCTGAGCATGCCCACGAACGCACGTATGAGGTGACCGTCGACAAGCCCATCACAAATCAGTTTTTACGCACCATACAATCTGGTATGCGCATTGAACGATATTTTACAAAACCAGCACAAGTTGAAAAGACAGGACCAGCGCGGTGTCGCATCACACTCACTGAAGGTAAGAAGCACCAGATCCGTCGTATGTGCGCAGGACTCGGATACCAAGTACAGCAATTGAAGCGTGTACGAATTTTAAATCTTGCAGTTGGTGACATGAAGCCAGCACAATATCGCATCATCAAAGATGCCGAGCTGAAAGAATTTCTCAAACAAATTGGATTATAAAAAGAAAACCCCGTGTCTTTGACACGGGGTTTTCTTTTTATTTTATTGAAGGAATTTGAGCGCTGCGTCCATTTGTGGATCTTCGCCAGCAAGGTATTGCTCTGGAGTACGAGTGACGGTCGTATCTGGCGAGAGTCCTTTGTCTGAGATTGAGACGCCATCTGGTGTGAGCCAGCGAGCGATCGTGACCTTCAGTGATGACTTTGTTCCGATATCGATAAGCTCTTGTACCGAACCTTTTCCAAATGTTTGCTCGCCAATGAGTGTTGCGACGCCGTGTTCTTGCAGAGCGCCTGCGAGAATTTCAGATGCTGATGCTGAGCCGCCATCAACCAGTACCACCATCTTCTGTGGTGCGTACGAACCGAGTGTTTTGCCACTACTTCGGTACACATCTTCCTTGTATGACTCGCCGTAGCTTTCACGGACAACCACTTGCCCCGCTGGGAGGAAGTAACTGGCTATCTCAACCGCGCTCTGGAGATACCCTCCTGGGTTACCGCGGAGATCGAGTACGATTTTATGTGTTCCACTTCCGACGTAAGTGCGGAGCGCTTGCTGCATTTCTGCTTCTGCGAGTGCATTGAAGCTGTAGAGCTTGATGACGAAGGTATCACCGTGCACTTCAGTATCTATTGTCGGTACCACGATAGTGTCACGGACCACTGAGATTGCGACCACTTCAGACGAATCCTTTCGTACCACGGTGAGGTTTACGGTAGTCCCTTTTTCTCCACGAATGAGCTTTACCGCTTCATCCACCGTCATACCTTCTGTTGAAGTGTCGTCAATACGGATGACCTGATCTCCAGAACGAATACCTGCTTTCTCTGCGGGACTGTCGGGGAGCGGTGCGATGACCGTAATGATACTTTCACGCATTCCTACTTCCATTCCAACACCACTGAAGTTTCCTGAGATATCTTCTTGGAATGCAGACGATTCTTCCGGTGGGAAGAAAACGGTGTATGGATCACTGTATGAAGAGACAAGGCCACGAATCGCACCTTCAATGCGCTGTTCGTCTGTAGGGAGCGCGTCCGCGTGACTACTCACGAACTTTTTATCAAGTGAATGCCACACCTGCCAAAATTCGGTGAGATCAACGTCTTCGGGTGGAGTATTCTTTTCACCGTAAAAGAGTGAACTGACACTCGCCTGCATACTCATACCTGAGCCAAGTTGGAGTCCTGAGAAAAATGATGCTGAAGCAAGAAGGATTGCAAGTCCAATGCCAAGAAGCGGGAGCTTCGACTGATACAGGGTGAGTCCCATCTCTTCCTGATCCTGATCGTGCGAAGGTCCGTTCATATCATCTTGTAGTCTCATATAGAGGGCATTATTACACATTTGTTGTCATACTAAAACTGTGTATATGCGGAAACGTCATGCTAAAATGAGTTACGACATGATAGAGACCTATACACAAGGTACCCTCACATGGGTAGATGTTCTTAATCCAACGCCCGACGAAGTGCGCGCGCTTCTTGAAACATACCAACTTCCTCCTTCCCTCCTCGGAGATCTCGCTGCGCCTGTACCGCAGTCTCGAGCACTTTCTATACAAGGCGTCATCAAGGTGACCATGGATTTTCCTATTGTAAAACGGGAAGATATTGAGCGCGCACATGAGCTCAAATTCCTCATTACGAAGCATGCGCTTATCTCTGTACGATACGAAGACATGGGCGCAATCGATCAGTTTAAGCGAGAGTTCGAGGTCATCGGGACCCTCTATAAAACAAATAAACATGCGACAGGAGCTCACCTTTTCTTTGCACTCCTTCGCACGCTCTACAACGCACTGGATACCAAGCTCGACTACCTCGAATCAAAGATGAACGACATCCAACGTGAAATGTTTGATAACCGCGAGAAAGAATTGGTCTTCGTCATTTCAAAAACAAGTCGGCGCGTGCTTACTTTCAGACAAGTGCTCAAAACCCATGAGCGTGTCTTCGCCTCACTTGAAGACGAAGTTGAAGAATGTTTTGGAGAATCTGTATCGCTCGGACTTGCTGAAGAAATTCTGCACGGAGAAATGCTCACCACCAGAACGCACAGTCTCTTTGAAGCTTTTGAAGAATTGCGTGAGACAAACTTTGCGCTTCTCACCACAAAGCAAAACCAGATCATGACCGTCCTTACCATCATGGCGTTTATCACCTTCCCACTCTCACTCTTCACCTCTATGTTCGGTATGAACACAACCCACACACCGATTCTTGGGCACCCGAACGATTTCTGGATTATTGTGGGAATCATGACAGTCGTCACTATCGGTTTCTTTGGATTCTTCAAGTATAAGAAGTGGATGTAATGCAGGTTTATCCATATCTGATACACTAAAGCCCTATGTTTGGCCTCTTCAGAAAAGAAAAAGACTCAGCTCAAGCGACGGCCCTCTCTCTCTACAATACTGCCTCAGGAAAAAAGGAACCTTTTGTACCACTTCAGAAAGGCGTTGTTTCTATGTACTCATGTGGACCGACCGTGTACGATCATATTCATATCGGTAACCTCCGTGCATACCTTCTCCCTGACATTACAAAGCGTGCGTTGCAGTACCAAGGATTCACCGTTCATCACACCATCAATTTTACTGACTTCGGTCACCTCACTGATGACGGTGACGAAGGTGAGGACAAAATGATGAAAGCGCTCAAGCGTGACGGCAAGCCTATTACCCTTGCCGCAATGCGCGACGTTGCAGAGATCTACATGCAATCCTTCAAGGATGACAACCTTCGTTTTCGTAATATTCCTCCAACCTACTACACTCCCGCAAGCGACTACGTGCAGGAACAGATCGTTCTTATTACCACACTCATGGACAAAGGCTACGCGTACGAAATTTCTGATGGCGTGTATTTTGATGTCACAAAGTTTCCAGAATACGGCGTGCTTGGAAATGTTGATATCACCAAACTCAAAGATGGTGCACGTGTCGAAATAAACCCAGAAAAGCATCACCCTGCAGACTTCGCACTTTGGAAAAAAGGCATGCTCGGATGGGATAGTAAATGGGGTAAGGGATTCCCGGGGTGGCATATCGAGTGTACTGCGATGGCATTCGCAACACTTGGAAAACAGATTGATATCCACACAGGTGGTGAAGATCTGAAGTATACCCACCACAACGGGGAAATTGCGCAAGCAGAAGCCATTACAAAAAAACCGTTTGTGCACTATTGGCTCCACAATGCACACATCAGTGTCAACGACACGAAGATTGCGAAATCGCTCGGAAACGGAATTCGTCTCTCCGGTCTTGAGGATCGTGGATACTCGCCTGAAAGTTACCGATATTGGCTTCTCACAGGACACTATCGCTCACCGATGAATTTTACCTTTGAAGCACTCGACGGAGCGCGCCAAGCACTCTTCCGTCTCAAGCGGTACATCTTTGAAGAATGGAAAAATGAAAGCGGTGAAATCAACCACGGGTACAAAGTGAAATTCCTTACGGCAATTAACGATGACCTTGATACCCCGAAGGCGATTGCACTCATGTGGGAATTAGTAAAAGACACGACCGTCATATCGAAAGATAAAGTCGCAACACTTCGTGAATTTGATATCGTACTCGGCCTCGGACTTTCCGATGCTTCCGATGTGGCAGCACGAGCACTCGGCGTCATTGAAGCAGAAGATATTCCCGATGATATTAAAAAGCTCCTTGAAGAACGTGAGACTGCACGCAAAAATAAAGACTTTGCCGAAGCAGACAGACTCCGTGAAGCATTAAATCTCCAAGGCTACACGGTCGAAGATTCTCCACAGGGAGCCCGCGTCTCGAAGGTGTAATGAAAAAAGACCGGAAGCTTTGCTTCCGGTCTTTTTATTATCGCACCTCCCAATCGTTTCCCTTTACTGCAGCGTATATTTTTTCCATAATCGTATCTACCTCTTCGCTTGCGAGCGTTTTTTCATATGACTGGAACACCAAGCGGAATGCAAATGACGTTCGTCCATCTTTGGTAAATTCATCGAAGAGTGTAATCCGTACACAGAGATCTCCTGCTTCTTTTTGTAAGACCGCAATCACATCTGCAGCGGTTGTTCCCTCAGATACCCAGAGCGCAATATCACGCGCGATGTGCGGGTATTGAGAAAATGCTTTGTACTGTATCTCTGCTCCCACAGGTTGTGGTTCGTATACAGTCGGTTGTGGTAGCTGTGTTATGAGCTCGGTAAAGGCGATTTCTACGACACCTTTCTCAATCTGTGTACCAAGCGATACTCCAAGGTCTTTCTCAAGCACACTCATTGCTTCCGTGAGGACAGCATCGTCCTTTGGATTATAACCATCTTGTCGAGTACGAGCGCCAAACGCAAGTGAGAACCGCTCTGTCACTCCCCCATCTCCTTTACTGAACACCGTACCAATTTCAAATACACGAATGTCTCGCACACCAAGTACGTCGACGAGTGGAATATTTTTATCGAGTACCTCGATAATATTCTTTTTCAATGATGAGCGAAGGTATTCTTTATCACTCGCAAGTGCGTTCTGTAATCTGATTTCATCTTTCTTTCGAAATGATGAGGTAATGACTTCAAAGAATCCAAGACCAATAAGTACCTCACGGACACGTTCGCTATAGTAATGACGAGCATTAATTTCTTTTAGTAATATCTGTTCCGGCACAATAGGTGCTACGTGCTCATACCCATAAATGCGTCCAATCTCTTCAATAAAATCTTCTTCGATATCCAAATCGTTTCGTTCCCATGGGCCAACTGCTACAAAGCCCTCTTTAGTTTCCTCAACCGTCGCGCCAATACGAACCAAAATATCTTTCATCTCCTCTCGCGTAAGTGAGAGTCCGAGAAGCGCGTTCGTCTTCGCTTCAGTCACTGCAACGCGCGATTGTGACCGCGCCATCGGGTATGTATCGGTAATTCCAACAAGTGTTCCTCCTGCGATATCTGTAATAAGTTTCACGACAGCATCAAGTGCGTACGGGGTAAGCTCAGGCGAGAGATCATTTTCAAATCGCTTTGATGCATCTGTCTGTAGTTTTAAAAACTGCGATGCGACACGCGTCACAGACGGATTAAAATGTGCAGCTTCAAGAATAATGGTCGTCGTCTCTTTACCAATCTCTGCATAGGTTCCTCCTTTAATTCCCGCAATACTTGCTGGCGCATCATTCGTTGTATCTACAATAAGCTGTGCCCGCGGTGTCAGCTCATATGTTTCTCCTGTAAGCACCGTGATCGTCTCGCCGGCTGCGGCAGCACGAACACCAACATGATATGTACCGTCTTTTTCTTGCCACTTCGCTGCATCATACGCATGAAGCGGCTGACCAAGCGAGAGCATCACGTAGTTGGTGGCATCAACAACATTGTTGATTGATCGTTGACCAAGTGCCTGCAGTCGACTCTTGAGCCACTCCGGTGAATCGCCAATAGTGACCCCTTCCATAAGGGCGAGTGTGAGCCGCGAACAATGTTCAGGATTTGTGATTGTCGCTACCAATTTATCTGTAGTAGGAAGCTCTGGACGAACCGTGAGCGGATCGTGGGCAAGTGGCACCCCTGTAATTGATGCTATCTCCCGAGCAATACCTCGGTGTGAGAGACAATCCGCTGCGCGGTTTGGAAGTACGTCCACATCGATAACAGTATGATCTCCTTTCACTTCAGTTCCTTCAATTTCAAATGCATGAAATGTCAAAAGATCCGCAACCTTTTCAGAACTAGGTGCATTCTCTCCGAGATATTCTTCTAACCAATCGTAAACTACCTTCATATTCAGCCCGTTAGAGATAGAAAACCTTTTAATCTGTTTTTAATATATCGCTTACCCATACCTGTTTTTAAATACTCTTCACGAGCGTATGCATCCTCTTGATTATGGCACATTTCATAATAAATAAGTTCAACTGGCAATCTCTTTTTTGTTGCAGTAACCTGCCCTTTGTTGTGCTGATTAAAACGTTTTCGTAGGTTATTAGTACAGCCAGTATAAAATCGATTATCTTGTTTGCTTTTGAGTACGTAGACATAAAATGACATGTGTTATCTCTAACGGGCTAAAATTGATTGATTACACGCAAGTCACCTGAGTAGAGATTACGTACATCATCGAGGTCATATTTCATAAAGCCAAGTCGATCAATTCCCATTCCGAATGCGAACCCTGAATATACTTCAGGATCAATTCCTGCATTCTTCAGTACACTCGGGTGCACCATACCTGCTCCCATAATTTCCACCCAGCGGCCAGCAAGCTTGCTCCCACTCGAAGAAGAGACCTTCATATCCACTTCTACACCCGGCTCCACGAATGGAAAGAAACTCGGACGAAACCGTACTTCTGTCTCCCCACCGAGGAATTTGGAGAAGAAATACTCAAGTGTCCCTTTGAGGTGCCCCATGTTGACGCCTTTGTCGACATACAGCCCCTCAAGCTGGTAAAACTGCGCCTCATGCGTCGCATCGGTAGCTTCGTTACGAAACACCTTCCCAGGCACAATAACGCGAATTGGCGGCTCATTGGCCTCCATATACCGAGCCTGTACGGGTGACGTATGCGTTCGGAGTACCGTTGGCTCAGACACGTCTTCTTTCCGAAACCAGAAGGTATCCTGCATGTCTCGTGACGGGTGATCCTTTGGGACATTCAATTGGTCAAAGTTGTAATATTCAGTCTCGGCTTCTGGACCTTCAGCAAACACAAATCCAATTTCGGCAAAAATACTATTGATCTCTGCAATCATTTGCGACAGTGGATGTTTGTGTCCGTGCTGTGTGTCCATACTATTACTCTACTATAACCTGATATACAAGTTTTCCGTCGTATAGATAAATCTGACCATTTTGCACTCGTGCATGAAATCCTTTTCCTAAGACAATAGGTTGCATGTTATGCCACGCGCGTCCGTCGAACTCTTCAACGTATACTCCTGAATCAAGTGTAAGGAGGGCAAGGTCAGTGCTCCCCGGATAAAAATCAAAATCTCGCACCGTCTCCCCTCTTCGGTCAAGAATAATTTCTGGCGTACATAATGCATCTTGCGAGACCGACTGAACCGGTCCAATCATTTCTGTTGTCACATCCGCCGCCAGTGCAAGGGCTGCTTTTTTGGTTACCGGTGATGCAGTCGGGACTTCCGACGCTACGTCTCCAAGAAGATCGAATTCTTCAGCACAGTAGTAGTACGGCATGCTCTCTCGAGAACTCGTCCATGAAACTGCGACATCATCTCCCTGTTGATACAGGCGGACGCTGTTAGATTCTTTTGTTGTGGTCGCAGTCGTTGTTGCAGAGCCACCGAGTAAGTCCCCTACCCGCCCAGGAAGTGATGCCGTTGTTGGTGTCTTTTGCGCTTCACCTGAAAAAAGTTCAAGCAATGTTTCATACTCTGTATCAGAAATAAGCTTTGCCGTGTCTTTTGATTTTTGTACCACGACTGTGTTTGTCGACGATGCAGCAAGTGTTGAGCTCGCAAAGAGCACGGTGTCTCCTACACTATTTTTCCACGGTGAGACAAATCGTAATTGAGGTACCAATGCAATGTTGAATGCTTGTGCTTCTGTCACGACGTGTGCGTATACCGGAAGTTCTTTTACCCATGTGTGATACCCGTCGCGCTGCACATGTACTCGATGTGTCCCTGGTTCAAGACCTTGCGCATAAAACGCTGTACGGAAGGTACGTGTCTCGCGTACGAGTTGATTGTCAATATAAATCTCTGCACCCGTACGCTTTGCCGCCACATAAAGTCCTCCGGTACTTATGAAGGTTCCGTTTGCATCAAGACTGAAACGGTATCCTGTAGCATAGAGGTACAAGAATGGTAGACCGAGAACAAAAAGCCCCAAAAGGAAAAAGGAGAGGTAGCGACGGCGCTGCAATGAAAGAGGTTTAACACTCGGTAATTCATCCATATATAGGGCTACTTTAGCATAAAAGGATTGAAAAATCCCCTCACAATTCAAAAGAATTGTGAGGGGATTTTTAGTACCTAACTCTTTCCTCCATCCGTTCGATGCTTCGGTGTAACCCAAAATCCCATATATTTTCCAAACATGAGTCTCGTCTGAGCATCAAGGCCCGGTAATGCACTAAAGACCACCATCGTTACCGGCACCAAAATCCACTGTACCGCCATCACAATATAATGAAAACGTCCTTTACCTTCTGGACGAGTTGGAATAAGTGTCAACGAAATCATCGATGAGACCACCAACCCAAACATCGCAACGATGAGCAGGTTCCGAACAACGATCGGCAAGTTGTACGAGAGTACCGATTCGTGAAATACTCGACCTCCAAAAAAGAGAGGTGCCCATCCCATGATGAAGAGCATGATTGGGTTGGTAACGAGTGACCAGTACCCTTCTGCTTGCTGGAGCGTAATGAGGAGACGACGTTTCAATGGGATCTTTTTGTTCTTTGTGAAGTGATACACGATGTACACAAAGTTCTCGACACCATACGTCCATCGTCGGTGTTGTTTATAAATATTTTTGATCGTTCCCCAAATTGATGGAGCGGCGTTTGCATCCATTGATACGGGATACGACAGCGGGACCACGTCATACTCTCCATCGTTTGCAAGGAGCAGGTTCCAATAAATTCGAGAATCTTCACTCACCATGTTGCGCTGCCAATATCCCACTTCGTACAGTGCTTGGAAACTCACCGAGTGCGAAGAGAACGTAGCCATACGCTCCGGACGTTCCTGCTGAATCATTTCCCAAAATGTACTCGACATCGCAACAACGCGCGAGAATGTCGATGCATCCCACATATTGTTATTAAAAATTGGAATTGGTTGGAATGAACTCTTGAGTGGCCGCGCTGCTGTCATAAAGTGCCACACCAAGCAGTTGAAGTAGTCGGGGTACACCACCGTATCAATATCGAAAATCGATACCAGTGCGTGATTGTAGCGAATACCATGTGGATCGAGAACCTTCGTACGGACTTCTTCTGCAGCCCATGCAGCATTCGATCCTTTACCAGCCATCTCGCCCACAATGTCATCAGGATGCTCTGAGACAAGGAAGAATCCAAACGTACCGGCCCATTTTGCTTTCATACGCTCCGCAATATCCATTGCACTCTTTCCTGCGCGACGTTCAACACCCAGTACAATGACCATGTTTTTTAGGTCGTACTTTGTCTGAGCAAGTGACGTAAGACTTGCCTCAATAACGTCTTCAGACTCATTATAAAATGGAAGGATGACAACCTGATACAGGTGACCATATTCAAAACGTTCTATCATTTTTCCCCAGTCCATCGCCATGTGACTTCGGAGTCGTTTCCAACTGTGACGAAGGTGGTATGAAAGGAACGCAGTTTTCAATACCCAATACACCGCAAACGCAATAATAAAGTACGCAGCGATGAACGGAACATAGATCGACATGAGTACGACACCGATAAGTGTTGTCCATGACGCCGCTCCAGGAACGATTTCAAGGAATCGATATAACCGCCGGTTTTTCCCGGTAAGCTCGCTCGCACGACCAACATTGAAGTCAGATCGACGTGCGTACTCTAAAAGATGTTCCTCACTGTCCATGGCGCGAGTATAGCGTTATTTACCAAATAATCAAAGGGTCGAGGCGTTCAAAAGAAGTTTGCATTTACTGACCTTTTTGGGCATAATAGCCGAGCGCTCATGCGCATTTTTGTTTGCCGCCTTAGCTCAGTTGGTTAGAGGTGACGAAGTATGGGATACTTCTTCACGTTTTGTAAATTTACAAAACTCTACCACTCAGCCAGAGTTGCAAAACAGTAGTGACCTGCCGCCTTAGCTCAGTTGGTTAGAGCAACGGTTTTGTAAACCGTAGGTCCTCGGTTCGAATCCGAGAGGCGGCTCCAAGGTTAGGGTCATGTCTATAAAAAATCACCGCTCCTATAGGAGCGGTGATTTTTTATAACCGTGTACCGATCGACTCTTCTTTATGTGCCTTTCGTTCATCCTCAGAGAGAGCGACTTCCTCCTTGTGCGCCTCGAGTTCATCCAGTTTCGTACGCGGTTCACCAAACTGCTTCGCGCGCTGTGCAAGCGCTTTATTGGTCCGCTCCAACCGATTTGCATGTGTGAGGACAAACGAAATAAAACTCTGGAACACACGAAGTATGACATGCACCGCATAGTGGATACTTTGCCGAATAACATCGCGACCGAGATATCGGCTTATTCGTGTAATGTATGCAAACATCTGGAACACTCGTTGATCAAGTTGTGTCCGCGCTTCTTCAAAGAAACGTTGTCCGCGACGACGTTCCATACGAAAGAGCACAGCAAAAAGAGCGACGCTGACCCCGCTTATACCAATACCGATGAGTGGTCCTACCATGAGTCTATTTTACCGAAACACGACGTACTTCTGCAATAGCGATATTCTCACCAAATTTCTGAACGGCGTTGTTTATAAGATCACTAATAGTCTTTTCTGAATCCTTAATGAATGGCTGTTCAAGGAGAATGCGGTCTTTAAAGTATGCACTGAGCTTTCCTTCAAGAATTTTTTCTTGCATATCCGCTGGCTTGTCGGCAACTTCTACTTTAAATACTTCACGTGCTTTTGTGAGTGCTGTTTCATCAACATCTTCACGAGTCACATAGAGTGGCGCTTGCGCAGCAACATGCATTGCAATATCACGTGCAAGTTTTATAAACTCTTCATTCTTTGCAACAAAGTCTGTCTCACAAGCAAGATTCACCAGTGCTGCAACTTCACCCGTATTGTGTACATATGATCCGATAGTACCTGAGCCGAGTTCACGGTCAGATTTTTTTGATGCAGCTTCCCCACCCTTCTTCTGAAGGATAATGAGTGCTTTTTCCATATCGCCACCTGCTTCTTCAAGTGCTTTTTTACATTGCATCACAGAGATGCCTGTCTTGTCTCGTAATTCTTTAAGTTGAGCTGAAGTTATTTCCATATGCAATAAAGAACAAATTAAACTAACAACGGTAACTTCCTATCGTGATCGGAATTCTCGCTTCGCAGCTGGCGCAGGAGGTACGTATTCGCTACGGCCCTTTGCGTATGAATCTGCAAGTTCTTTGAGAACCAGAGCAACACTGCTTCGGAGTGCATCGTTTACAAGAATTGGATGCGTGACCACTGCAAGGTTTGCATCTGAGCTCGTGATAGCGACCGTTGGAACATCGAGTTCATTTGCTTCACGTACTGCAATTGCATCGTGTCGTGGGTCCACTACAACCATAAGGTTTGGTGTACGATCAACGGTCTTAATACCACCAAAATTGTGTGTGAGCTTTGTGAGTTCACGACCGATCATCACTCGTTCTTTCTTTGTGTACTTTCGTTCAAGTTCTCCCGATTCACCCTGTGCAGTGAGGTCGAGTAGTCGCGCGATACGCTTTTTGATTTCAGAGAAGTTAGTCAACATTCCTCCAATCCATCGGTTTGTCACATATGGCATATCAACCGCTTCAGCAGTTGCTTTCACGAGTGCAGATACTTCATCCTTTGTTCCAACGAAGAGAACGGTCTCTCCTTTCCGTCCTGCTTCCTCGAGAACTGATTTAGCGTCTGCAATAAGGTCACTGGTCTTCTCAAGATCGAAGATATCAGTTCCCTGCTTTGTACCAAAAAGGTACGGTGCCGATGTTGGGTGACGGCGACTTTTTCCAAATCCGAAGTGTGCTCCGGCCTTGAAAAGTCGGTCAATAAGGTTCTGTTTAATTTCTGTTGACATAATTGTATTAAAAAAGCGCACAGGCGCTCGTTGCCCGAGATGCTACCATACGACTCATAATTCTGCAACGCTTCCGCTCGCTGCCACTTTGAGTGCAGCGATAATATCATCAAGCTTTCCGGCCATTACTTCCTCCATATTATGCCACGACTCCTTAATTCGATGATCGGTAATTCGACTTTGTGGAAAGTTGTAAGTGCGGATCTTTTCCGATCGGTCACCTGTGCCAATCTGTTCTTTCCGAACTGCAGCATACTTCTTCGCTTCCTCTTCCTCGTGAAGCATTTCAAGCTTGGCAATAAGAAGACTCATCGCTCGTTCACGGTTTTTGAGCTGTGAGCGCTCTGCCTGTGAACGTACGTCAATACCTGTTGGGCGGTGCACCAATCGTACCGCAGATTCCACCTTGTTCACATTCTGTCCTCCTGCACCTCCGGCGCGTGAAAACTCCATTTCAATATCGTCTGGTTTAATGTCTACCGTCGGCTTCTTACGCATTGGGAGCACCGCTACTGATGCTGTCGACGTGTGAATACGTCCCTGCTTCTCGGTGACAGGAATCCGTTGTACGCGGTGTACGCCGGTCTCATAGCGGAGTGCATCATAAACACTGCTCCCGAGTATCTCGACAACTCCTTCTTTGTATCCTCCTTGGGCAGCCCGAGATTCTGCAATGATTGTCGTTTTCCATCCCTGCAGCTCTGCATACTTTATATACATCTGCGCAAGTTCTTCTGCAAAGAGTGCCGCCTCCTCCCCTCCTGCTCCTGCACGAATTTCGAGAATGACACCATACGGCTTTACATCTTCTTCCCGCGCATTCTCAATAATGGTCTCCATTTCTGTGTACTGACGCTCAAGTTCGGTATCAATCTCTTTTAACTCTTCTTCAGCAAGTTCACGCATAGATGCATCCTCACGCATGAGCGCAACTTCAGCACGCTTTGTTGCAAGAAGATCAAATTGCGACACCAAAAACTGCGTTTTCTGATTATCGCGAAATTCTTGTAGTTTTTCTTCTAAAAATTCCATAAATATGACCGCATTGTAGCATGGCATAGAAAAACCCCACGCGCCGAAACGGCGCGTGGGGTTTTTCGTCGTTACGCTTTTGCTTTGCGTCCTCCTGCCTTCTGCTGACGGGCCTTGAAGCGTTCTACGCGACCGGCAGTGTCCATTACCTTTTCTTGTCCTGTATAAAACGGATGTGACGCACTTGAGACGTCTACACGTACCACTGAGTACTCGTTACCGTCAGTCCACTTTTCGGTTTCTGTAGACTCAATAGCTGAACCAATAAGAAATCGCTCTCCAGACGAGTTGTCGTGGAAGATGACCATGCGGTAATTTTCTGGGTGAATATCTTTTTTCATAGTCGAGACCTGACTCGTATTACATCGCTATACAAAGTCATGACATTTTGGAGCGAGACATTTTGGCGGAGATCGAACTGAACATATGTTCAGAGAGATCGAGCCATTAAATGTTGCAGCCCAAAATGGCGTGACGTCATAGCGAAATACGTTTCTTCTGATAGTAATACGTATGATGTAATACGAGTCAGGTCGCAGTACTATACCAAAAACTCTCGGTTTGGCAACTCTCATAGGAAAGGCGGCTGCCCAAAGGCAGCCGCCGCATTCTCCTTATTTTGGAATCCAGAACCGAAAGTAGCTCCTGAGCCACATTTCAGTAAATCCTGCCGTCAGTGCGTCGAAGCGCTCTTGCTGCTCCATAGCTGCTGTCATGAGCGTCATCACAGGACACATCTGTGCCTTCTGTTCTTCCGTCATGATCAATCTCCTTTCTCTCTCTTAAGAGTACCATAGTGAGTACTCGGTGAAGACTATCCTCCTTGGAGAACCTTGATTTCACCTTCAAGACGCGCGCGACGCTTCATCACATTATCCCCGTATGGATAATTAATTGAGTTTGATGGACCATTCCACCCTGCAAAATATCGAATTGCCGCTGTCCATTCTGCATTATATGTTCCGCCGGCGCCTCCGTTGTCTCGCATAAGAAGTCCGGTCGCCATGAAGGCATCCTGATTATTGAATGGGCTCGATGCCTTATCCTTCCCCGTCAACTTACGAATGTAATCGCTGTTTTTATCATAGTGATAACTCGTACCAGACCCAACAATTCCTCCGTAGTATGCCCACGTGCTCGGAATAAACTGCGACGGCCCCATGGCTCCTCCCCATCCGATACGTTCCCCGCTTCGAATCCATGGACATGAAATTGGTTGTGTATTCACATCAAAGCCGAGCTCCGTGGCAAGTGCAAGGAAGATTGATTGATCGCGATCTGGATGCATCACTTGCTTACCGTACACAATTTCGGTCGCGGTACACGATCCGATATTTGCACCATACGCTGATTCTTGTTCAAGGATTGCAAGAATGAGCGCTGCAGAAACGCCGGTCTTCTGACTTGCAACCTGTGCAAACGCAACCGCGTCCGGGAACGGGATAGCACCACCACCTCCAGAAACCTCGAAGAGCTGCGCTCTAATTTGCGCTGCGCTTTTTTGTGATTGCTGCAAGAGTGCCTGATATTTTGCTTCTTCACCCTTTGTGACTGTAAGTACCTCAGCTTTCTGGGCTTCTTGATCTTCGATATTTGCTTTTTCCTGTTCCTGAAGTCGCTTCAACTTCTCCTCTGAAATCTGCTTCTCTTCAAGGGACGCTTTCTGTTCCTCAGTATCGGTACGCGTGACTTTTACCGTCTCGAGAGAACCGTTGAGTGAAGATTTAATTGATTGGAAGTTTTCCAAGTCATCAAAGAATTCTGAAAGGCTCTGATTACTCAAAATCATTTCTATCAGTGAGTAGTCGTCAATTTCTTGTGTTTGACGTAAGAGTTGCCCAAGTGATTGACGTTGCTTCTCTAAACTTTCGGTAAGGTCCCCAATGACGCCGACTTTGTCTTCAATCTGATTATCAATTTGTGAAATCGCAAGTTCACGCGCTTGGATACCAAGACGTGCTTTTTTAATTTGTGCATTAATAAGATCGAGGTCACGCTCAAGCGATTGTCGTTCTGACTGCTTACCTTGCACGAGCGCTTGTTGTTGTTTAATAAGCTCTTCGTATGCCGAGAGTTGCTTTTCAAGCGCAGCACGCATTTCTGCTTCCGTCTCTGCAGCAAATGTAACGTGCACGAGACTTACCGAAAGAAATACAATGAGGGCGCCGAGGCTAAAGAATTTTTTCATACCGATGTGTACCAAGTATTATACCAGCTCAGGAAGATTGCCTATAGACACAAAACCCGCGGTATACCGCGGGTTTTGTGTCTGATATGTGGATATTACTCCCCTTCTTCAGAATCTTCCTCTTTCTTGCCCTTTTCTTCAACAGCAATTGCATCCATATCAATTTCTGCTGGTGCTTCTTCTGCCTCTTCTTTCACCTCTTGTACGAGTGCAATCATTTCTTCAGGATCATTTTCAATCTTGACTCCTTCAGGAACAACGATGTCACGTACATGAACAGACGATCCAAAATCAACGAGAGATGACACATCAATAATGAGATGTTTTGGAAGTGCGTTTGGACGACACGTTACTTCTACCTCATGGAGTACCTTCGTAAGTGAACCTCCGAGCTTTACTGCCGGTGCTTCACCAACGAATTCAAGTGCAACATCGAGTGTGAGTTCTTTGCCACGTTCAATAGCGTAGAAGTCAACGTGGATGGCTCCGCCCTTTGCTGCATCGAACGCAACATCGTGCACAAGCACCTCCTTATCTTCACCTACTCCGGTAAGTGTGATGATCGTTGATTCACCTGCTTCACGAAAGATTTTTTCAAACGTTGCTTTATCGAGCGCGATAGTAGTCGCCTCTTCCTTTGGACCATAAACCACAGCAGGAAGCTTCCCCGCTTTGCGGAGTCCTACGAGCTTTTTCCCTTTGATCTCGCGTTTTTCTACGTTAAGTGTAACTGTCATATATATGTGTCATTAGTGTGGCAACTACCATACCACACATTTTAAAAAATGCACATGTGGGCGGGAGGCCAGTTCCCTACGCAACCGCGTTTTCAGGTTTCTTCCCTGCAAGGAAATCGATAATGTTTTGTGCAGCTATCGTAGCCATTTTTTCACGTGTTTCATCACTTGCAGAAGCAATATGCGGTGTAATAACTACATTCTCAAGCGAACTCAGCCCTGCTGCAAGCCTCGGCTCGTTCTCAAATACATCGAGTCCTGCGCCACGGATGACACCATTCTTCAACGCTTCCACCAATGCCGCCTCATCAATAACTGGTCCGCGGGATGTATTAATCAAATACGCTGACGGCTTCATCATTGCGAGCCGCTCTGCATTTATCAAATGATGCGTTGAATCAAGGAGTGGTACGTGTACCGAAACCACATCTGCTTCTTTGAGCACCTCTTCTACACTTGCGCGGAATGTACACTCAATTTCTTTTTCAAGATCTTCGTTCTCTTTGATATCGTAATAGATAACTTTCATGCCGAGACCTTTCTGTGCGCGCACGGCAACACCAGATCCAATACGTCCCGCACCGAGGATGCCAAGTGTCTTGCCTTTCATATCGCTGCCGAGGAGCAGCTCAGGCGCCCAACCTTCATATTCTCCCTTTCGTGTAAATCGGTCACCTTCTGCGATACGCTTCGTGACGGCGAGCATCAGAGAAAACGCATACTCTGCCACTGTATCAGTCAGTACGCCCGGCGTGTTCGTAATAGTAATTCCACGCTCTTTCGCGGCATCAAGATCAATGTTGTTAAATCCAACAGCATAGTTTGCAAAAATCTTTGCGCTTGCAGCTGCATCAAAGACTTCTCCATCTACAGAATCAGTAAGGAGCGAGAGGACTGCGTCATATTCTTTCTCTCCGAGTGCCTGCAAAAGCTCTTCTTTTGTCAGTACTCCGTCTTTCGCGCTTACGACAACGTCGTGTCCTGCTTCTTCAAGAAGCGTAATACCTGCAGTTGGGATTTTTCGTGTTACGTAAATTGATGCCATGTTCTCATCGTGGTTATCGTGTTAATACCCAAATAATACCACGCCGCGGCAGTGGTATACTTTGCCTATATGACACATGAATACGACTTTATTTCGATTGGAGATATTACCATTGACGCGTTTATCCAACTTTCACAGAAAGATGCGACCGTCGTATGCGACATCGACGGTAAACCTTGCCAACTTTCGATGAACTTTGGTGAAAAGCTTCCGTACGAAGACGTCACGGTGGTAAATGCTGTAGGGAATGCTCCAAACGCCGCCGTTGCCGCAAAGCGTCTCGGACTTAAGAGTGCACTCGCAACCAATCTCGGCCATGATCGCAACGGCAAGGACTGTCTCGACGCGCTCCGCACTGAAGGTGTCGATACTGACTTCGTAAAGATACACGAGCAAAAGCTCACTAACTATCACTACGTACTAAGGTACGGTGCAGAGCGTACTATCCTCATTAAACACGAGGAGTATCCGTACATTCTTCCTGATTTTGAAAATCCGCCGCGATATATTTATTTCTCATCTATTGGCGAGAACGGTGTGCAATTTCATCATGACATCGCAACCTATGTTGCTGCCAACAAAGAAACGAAGCTCGTCTTCCAACCGGGCACATTCCAAATCCGCCTTGGATACGAAGCGCTTAAAGATCTCTATGCGGTCACTGAAATCTTTTTTTGTAATAAAGAAGAGGCGCAACAGATTCTCGGTTCTGATGAAACTGACATTCCATCACTCCTCCGCAGTATTCGTGCGCTCGGACCAAAGATTCCCGTCATTACCGATGGACCAAATGGTGCATTCGCGCTTGATGGAGAGACCGTGTGGTTCATGCCAATGTACCCCGATCCTGCGCCACCGGTTGATCGTACCGGCGCTGGAGACTCCTTTTCCTCAACCTTCACCGCAGCACTCGCGCTCGGAAACGATGTGAAAACTGCGCTTGCGTGGGGACCGATAAACTCAATGTCTGTCGTACAAAAAATCGGGGCGCAGGCCGGACTACTCACTATAGAAGAGCTGACGGACTTTCTTGCGAAGGCTCCGAAGACATACGTGCCTAAAAAAATCTAACGGCACGCGCCGTTAGATTTTACTGTGCACGAGTATCAAGTATCCTACTTTATAATCTGACACCGCGTGTTCCCTGAAATATTTGAAATGAAGGTACCCTTCCCACAGTTTTGATTATTCCCAGCAAGGAAATACTGGACATCATATCCGCCGCCGGAGTTGAGGTGTTTATAGATTGCTCCTTGTAGAGAAGCTGAGGGATTTATAACGGCAGGAATAGGGAGCGCTGAAATGTATTGTTTCAAGGCTGTGTTAAAGGTTGAATTTTCAGACCGTCCGGTGCCGGTATTATGCCAACACGTACCATTCGGATACCCCTCACCGAGACAATATTCTGCACCAGTCGCACTCACGCCACTCTTTGGGTAAAATCCATTGTCTGAATAATACAGCTCAAACACCTTCTGGTAGGCATCGATTTGGCTTAAATAGTTTGTGTTCTGTGCTTTTTCTCGCGCTGTATTAAGTGATGCAAGCGCAATCGATGCCAAGATCCCAATAATGGCAATAACCACAAGAAGTTCAATGAGTGTAAATCCTGTCTGTTTTCTTTCTTTTAAAATAGTATACATACGTATAGATGTAGCATTACACATATGCTTCGTAATGCAAAACATCAATCCACAAGAGCGTGTACCGTTTTGGTAATCTCCTTTTCATCCATCCCATAGTAAGCAACGAGCTCTTCCGGTGTCCCCGATTGACCAAACCGATCGTGTACTCCGAGTCGCACGACTCGCGTTGGGTATACTTCCGAAAGATACTCCGCGACCGCACTTCCCATACCTCCTGCAACTTGGTGTTCTTCGACAGTTACGAGCGCATCGTGATCCTTTGCAAACGCAAGGATTGCTTCTGTATCAAGCGGTTTAATAGTCGCAAGATTCATAACCGAGACGCCAATTCCCTGTTCGTTTAATGCGTGTGCAGCGGTCATAGCGCCGTGCAGGATAGTACCGCTCGCAATAATACCTATCTTCTTTGCATGGTCTTTGTTTCGCTCTAAATATATTTCTGCTTTACCGATGGTAAACGGCGACCCAGACGTCGTGACGACAGGTGTCTTCTCACGTGCAAGACGGATGTACACCGGACCATCATACGTGGCGGCAGCCATCGTCGCTTTCTTTGCTTCATTACTATCGCACGGAGCTATGACAACCATTCGAGGAATCGTTCGCATCAGTGCAATATCTTCAATTGCTTGATGCGTTGCACCGTCAGGACCAACAGAAACACCCGCGTGCGCTCCGATTATTTTTACATTCGCACCGTTGTAGGCAATAGTAGTACGAATCTGTTCCCAGTTTCTTCCTGGTGAAAACATCGCGTACGAGGCAATGAATGGAATCTTCCCCATCGCAGCCATCCCCGATGCAACTGACGCCATCGATTGTTCACAAATACCCATTTCAAAATAACGTTCAGGAAATGCAGTCGCAAAATCTGAAACCTTTGTTGACTCAGTAAGGTCGGAGCAGAGTGCGACAACGTTCTTCTCGACCTCTCCTGCAGCTTTCAGCCCTTCACCAAAACCATTACGGTTTGGCACTCGCTCAACGGTGTCGTTAAATATATTTGGATTAATGTGTTGTGGCATCATATATTACGAACGATCAGACGGAATAATAGCTCCTGCGAGTGAGTGAAGCCGCTGAAGTGCAACCTCTCCCTGTTTGTCTTTCGGAACACGATCTTCAGGCCCTTTCCCTGGAGGATTTCCGTGCCATCTAAAATCTCGCTCAAACACATCAACTCCTTTCGCAGGAATTGTGTGCGCAATAATAACTGACGGCTGGCCATATACCGCCTGAGCCTTTCCGATAGCGTCGTTCACGCTCCGAATATTGTGACCGTCAACCTCCTGTACATCAAAATTAAAAGATTCAAATTTTTCTACCAATGGTTCCATCGGCATGACGTCTTTCGTGTATCCATCAATTTGAATACCGTTGCGGTCGACAATCACAATTAAATTGTGGAGTTGTTCTTTTCCTGCAAGAAGCGCTGCTTCCCATATCTGTCCTTCCTGTAGTTCCCCATCACCGACAATGCAATAAAAATATTTTGAAGAGTAGGGATTCTCCATACGCTCAGCGAGTGCCATGCCGATGGCTTGCGAGAGACCTGACCCAAGTGGGCCCGAACTTGTTTCAAGCCCCGGAAGCAGTTCTCGATGAGGATGTCCCTGCAGTCGTGAACCAAACTTTCGCAACGTAAGAAGTTCTTCAACAGGAAAATATCCTACATGCGCCATTGCTGCGTACATCACCGGACAAATGTGACCGTTTGAGAGAACGAGTCTATCTCGATCTACCCATAGCGGATCCTTCGGATTATGCCTGAGTACCTCGAAGTAAAGGAGTGTAAAAATATCCGCCATACCAAGTGGCCCCGCGGTGTGACCACTTCCCGCTTCAATGAGCATTTCGATAATACTCTCACGAATACTATTCGCTTTTATTTCTAGGTTCTGAATTTCAGAGTCGTTGAGATATCGCATACTGTATCAGTATACCGCAGCCTGCAGGCACACTGTCTTTCGTCTGTGTAAAGAAATATCACCGCTTATAACATCGCTCGTTCTGCAAGTGCTCGGTACGCGTTCTCTGGGTATGGATCCGCAAAGATTGCTGACCCTGCGACGAGTAGATCTGCTCCCGCTCGCCGCAGCTTTGAAATAGTTTCCATATTTACACTTCCATCAATTTGTATTGGAAGATCGGGGTACGTCTTTTTCAAAAAAAGAATCCGATCAATAACACGCTCGTCAAAGGGTTGACCCTGAGTCCCAATGGTCGCAATCCCCATGAGTTGCACATAATCAAACGACCGACGATCGAGAACCGCGAGCACATCAAGACTTGTATCATTATTAAACGCGAGCCCAAGTTGATACGCATGCCGATTGGCATGCTCGATAACACGATTGAGGTTATTCGTACTCTCGACGTGCACCACCATTTTTGCAGGATGTGTCGCAAGCCACATATCGAGTGTACCTTCTGGATCCTTCACCATAAGATCGAGCTCAACAGCGGTACTGCGAAAATCCAGTCCTACAAGTGCCCCCGCTACATCTTCGCAAATATACGGCCACGACGTCGGGGTTGCAAAAATACCGTCAACAATATCAACTTGCACTTGGCGTGCAACAGAAGAGACCGCATCAAGCTGCGAATCAAGTGCGTGGCGCGATGTTGGAATAATTGCCGGTATGATCATAGTATGCGTACGCGGTAATACGCCGCGAGTGTATTAGGATGAGGTATATACACAAAGTGTATCAGCGCCAACATCAGACGATGTGGTATTCGTAAGTAAACAGTTTTGTCCGTTTCCTTCCATAAAGTACTGAATCTGGTACCCTCTTCCGTAATTGAGGTGTTGGTAGGTCATTCCTTCATAGGTTGGACTTGATCCCCCTCCAAATACCGTTGTTTCTCCCATAGGAAGCATCCCAAAGAAGGATGGTACAAGTGCATCTGCTATCACCGAACGCTCTGCAGCAGAGCCTGCAGGGTTTGAATTTGTCTGCCAACAACGATCGTCGCCGTAGTCACCAAGACAGATGAGAGACCCTGTCGATCCTGACCCCCACATTGGGTACGCGCCCACATTCGAGTACGAAAGGTTGAGCGCTTTAATATATTCTTGCAGCTGTGAGACACGCGCAGCATTGCGCGAATTCTCACGAGCCCGACTGAGTGACGCAAGCGCAACCGATGCTAAGATCCCAATAATCGCAATCACCACAAGGAGTTCGATGAGTGTAAACCCTTTTTTCTTTTCGAGCATTTTTGTGTGTGTAGAGAACATACGTTGTGTCGTTTTATATATCATACCATCACCTTTCTGCGACGATGTTTAGTCATCCACTTTTTGTAGACGACGTATATGTCGCTCATCTCCTGAAAATTCTGTAGCAAGCCATAGACGTACAACTTCTTTTGCAGTATCAGCATTCATAAATCGTGCTCCAAGCGAAAGCATATTTGCATCGTTATGCTCACGAGAAAGAGTCACGATTTCTTCAGGACCGCCATAGTACACAGCAGCACGCACTCCTTTGGTGCGGTTCGCAGCGATTGCTTCTCCCTGTCCTGAGCCACCGAGGATAATCCCCATTCCTTCATCCTCTCCTGCCACTTTCTCTGCTGCAACACGAACGAAATCTGGATAATCATCGTCGATATCCTTTGCAAACGCACCGCAGTCCTCGGTCTCATAGCCGAGTTCATCGCGCACAAACGCACGCAGTACCTCTTTTAATTCAAAACCTGCATGATCAGCTGCAAAGTATATTTTCATACTAATTTTTTTCTTGTCTCTGAAAAAACTTTGCAATTGAAGCGACATGCTGGACGAGCGTACTGGTATAACTCGTTTCATTGTCATACCACGCAAGTACCTTCACGAGGTTTCCTCCCACTACTCGTGTAAATGAGAGGTCGGCAATCGCTGCAAACTGTGCGCCAATAATATCGGACGATACGATCGGCTCTTCCGTAACTGCAAAGAGTGGGCTCCATGCCGGTGTTGCAGCTGCTGCGCGTAGTGCAGCATTCACCTCTTCTACCGTCGTATCTTTCGATGCAATAAATGTAAGATCAACAATTGATCCGACTGAAACCGGGACGCGCATAGCAATACCATCGAAATTTCCCGCAAGATCAGTATGGGCTTTCGTGGTCGCAACAGCAGCTCCTGTTGAGCTTGGGATAATATTTTGAGCAGCACTCCTTCCCTTTCGAAAATCTTTTTTGCTCGGCGCGTCGATAAGTGCTTGTGTCGCGGTGTACGCATGTACGGTATTGAGTACCGCCTTTTCAATGCCAATAGATTTTTTTAAGATAGCGACAAGTGGGCTCGTGGCATTCGTTGTACACGATGCATTTGAACTTATCTGACAGTCCTCACCAAGAACACTGTCGTTTACCCCCATCAGTACTGTCGCGCCCGTTACTCCTGCTGCCTCTGGATCATCTTTGACTGGCGCGCTAATCACCACACGCTTCGCGCCTGCTTTCAGGTGAGCCTTTGATGCTTCATAACTTGTAAAGAATCCCGTTGATTCAATAACAATATCAACACCGAGTTTCTCCCACGGCAGATTGCTCGGCTCACGTTCACTTAAAAATTCAATCTCTGATCCGTTCACTACCAGTTTGCCTCCAGTGACTTTGATGTCGTGAGGACTTCGTCCATACGCAGTATCGTACGTGAGAAGGTATGCAAGATTTTCAATGTCACCAAGATCATTCACTGCGACAATATCAAAATCAGGATGACCTGCGGCCATACGGAAAAATGTTCTTCCAATGCGTCCAAAGCCATTGATGGCAACACGTGTTTTTTTCATATGTACCTAGTGTATCATCACCCCCCACTCCTCGGTTTATGTATTCTCCACACGTTCTAATTTGGGACCCCGTATGAGTCTACGCGCGATAACAAGAAGGACAACGAGGAAAAGAATGAAATACGGGAAGTACCCCATACTATTGAACAACGACCACATGGAAGCATTGTCGGACGGAAGGATGCGTGAGGCAAGAATGCCTTCGACTCTCCCAATTTGCTTTACTTTGTAATCAATCAATGAGACTGAGAACGGAAATGCTCCTGATATTCCAAATGCTGCAACAGCGGCGGTATAGGCAGTTTTATTTTCATTCACGCGGAGAAGGAATGAAAACGAAGCATCAGTCCCGTCGTTACTTTTAATAGTCATTAAAATACTCTTGAGATGCTCGGGAACACTATTGTACGGAAGCACAACGAGGAGTGCTCGCGATCCATCAAGCGAGATGGTTCCGCCGATAGGTACGATGATGCGGTTGTCTTGAATAAACTGTATATCCGCAAGCGATATCCCTGCCGGAACTTCGGTAAATGAACCTGCATCAAAATCAACAATATGAACCGTGCCGTCTTCATCAATCATAAGCGCAACGATGGCTCCCGAGGAGGTATTTCCGTTTTCATCATATGAGAAAACGGTGTAGTACTTCGTTGTCCCTGGCACTACTGCACCGATATCAATCGTGCGCTCTTTATTACCTTCATATATAAGCGCACCGTCGGCGGTATCACCCGGATACCAACGATCATTTCCAAGCACGCGTACATGGTCAAAATCAGGATCATTTGGATTAATCCACGTGAGTACAATATTTTTCCCCGCCGCAACCGCACGTAAATCTCGAACGTTTGATGGCGCTGATACATCAGGACCGATGAGTGTGACAAACGAATCTGCGGTCAAGATTCTTGAGACGCCCGCACTGTTTTGCCCTGTGATACGAAATTTATATTCTGTACCCGGAAGCAGATCAGTGATGTACGCACGGTGGTCAGAGGAAAGTGCTTCCGCGACACTCCTCCCAATCTCATATGACGTCGTCTTCCCCCACTCAAATACTGAACGTGTAGGGACCGATGTCCGCCAGTGGACGACTGCAGTGGTTGACCCCGGAATAACTTCAATAGAAACAATATAGATACCGACGCTCCCACTTGAAACACCTCCAGGGTTTACCGCAGGCGGAGAAAACGTTGTTGCATTATCACTATTTGATGCTGCTGAAATATTGCCGGCGGCATCAAACGCTTTTACAAAATATGTATATGCAGTACTTGTCGCAAGTCCAGTATCAGAATATGTGGTACCTGAACTCGTCGCAATCTGAATACTATCTCGAAAGACCTGATACCCCGTTACACTGACATTATCAGTTGACGCAGTCCACGAGAGATTTATTGCTGAAACCGATACTGCCGTCGCCGTGAGTCCGGTCGGAATACTTGGCGCGGTTGCATCTGCAACCCCAGTAACGGTGGCATGAATATTAAAAGAATCAGTAGCAGCAAACACCCCAGTTGGCAGCAGCAAACTCGCGATCACACAGTATGTCAGGAGTTTGTATGCGAAAGAAATCATAATGCAAGTGCAGTGAGCGTTGTCGTTGCAACGTATACGCCTTCAGGCTGCCCCACAGAACCGCCGATACCAAGCCGAAAGTAAATTGTTGTGGTTGCTCCATTAGGGTGATTGGCACTTCCCGCAGACGCAATCGTTGCATCACTTGTCGAGAGGCCATCCCAGCAGGTCGCCGTGCCATTACTACTACCTGTGTTGCAGAGCGATGCACCGTCATCTAAAAATCGCTGTACGGTATCAGGGCCATACGGTGAATACCCGAAGTGTGAATCAGTTGCTCCTGTTGTAAACGTATAATCCGGCGCTGCGCCAGACGGAGTGTAATCAGCAATCGTATTTACACCGCTCTGCATGGCAGGACTTCCCGATGCAAAAATGGTGAGTGTGTATCCTGCAGCACTGTCCGTAGTCACAGCGACCGTCGTCGAACCATTTGCAGTACCTCCCGTGATACCGCCAATATTTGGAGACATGGTCACGTCCGCTGCCGGAGACATTGCAAGATACACCTCATGCATCTGCTGATACCCCGCCTTCAATTTGTAATTACTACTTGCCGACTCGCCTGTCGCAATTTCTCCGGCAGTTGATTCAAGTTGGTAGTTTGTAGAACTTGCGTACCCACCACCAACGTTAATGCTGTCGCTTTCAATACGGTAATTAGTACTCCCCATCACCTGTGCCGATACACCTTGAAACAGAAATACGATAAAGGGCGTACAGAGTGCTGATACGACCATTGCTGAATATATGGTACGTGTATTAAACATAGTGAAAGCGTATGTATTCCGCTAGTCTTTCCGTTTGAATTCAAACCTTTTAAAGAACGTACGAATGGTATAGAGAATGATAAAGATGATACCAAACGTTACTCCTGCAAGCTTCCACGGAATAACCCAGAACGATATCTCCATTGTATCAATAATATCGTCATACCCCCTGTTGATATGCGCGGTTGCAGTGTAGCGTCCGACAAGAAAATCTCGATTCCATGTTACTTCACGAAGCCGGAGTGAATCAGGGAGTGCAAACCACGGTTCGAGCTCAACAAACCCCACTTCTTCACCAAGCATATTGGTAATGCGAATTTCCCCGTACGGGTTGATGTGTACAGAACCGGTATTCTCATAGAGAAGTGAAAAATCAATAGGTCCCGAATTAAAGATGTGCGACTTTGGTACGGTCGTAAACTCTTGCAGTGATCCTTCAGTCTTTGCGTCGCCCGGTATCGTCAAAAAGAAAAGTGTTCCGATACGAGCAACGAGCGGTGAACGTGCTGCCATTGTTTCTGTTTCTTCTATTTTTTGCGACACAGTTTCAACCAGTACACTCCCGTAACGTCCTCCCGGTTCTGCATCAAGCGGAACAGTTATCGTAATAGGCACCTTCACTCGTTGACCTTGCTTAAGCGTAATAGGCTCTGTTGGGATTTGAATATAGTCCTTCAATGTGTACGGTCCACGATCTTCTCCAAGGAGGATTACGGCAGACGAACCGTCTCGCGATCCTGACACGTCCTCAATCGAAAAAATAAAATCACGAGTCACTCCTGTTCGATTCGTAATAGTGATATCAATTGTCTTTGACGTCCTTGGCGCAACTGAGAGCTCTGCCTTCCCCGGACCGACAACAAAATCCCCGATTACATCCTCGGCGTTCGGTACCGTGTCATATATATATGAAGGAGATGATACTTCGGAAGTATCAACAGACTCTTGAGCGAAGAGACTGTGCGGCAGCGCGTATAAAAAGGCTACACTCATCAGTACCGCAAGGGTAACTGCCCTACTAATCATCGTTTTCTGCATTGTCCAAGTCTATGTTACTGGTTTACTGCCGTCAATGTTGCTGTTGCTGTGTACGTATCCGTCTCTATAACCGGTGATGGGTTAGGAGGAATACCGATTTTAAACATAAATGTCGTGGTTGCACCGCTTCCTGTGGTAGCAGTCGTACGACTGATAATTCGTTCGTTTGTGGTACTCGGGTTTATCCAACACGCAAAATCAGTCTGCGTTGACCCGGTACCACAGGCAGCGCCGTTATTAAGAAACGACTGGTCAATTCCTGACGTCGCTGGAGTATCTGATGCCATTGCGGTGTATCCAAATTCCCCCGGTGTGCCCGTACCACCAATAGTGAATCCGTAATCGGGTGTCCCTGGTGTTGTTGGAGTGTAATTATTAATATAACTGCTCGTCGTATTTCCCTGCATTGCAACAGTGTTACTAAATGAAAGATCGAGTGTGTATCCTGTCGAGCTGTTTGAACGCACAAGAACATATGTGGTACCTGTCGCGTATCCTCCTGTGAGACCTCCAATAGAAGAGACCATCGTCACATCACTCGCTGCAACAGAAAACGATATTTCATCTCCGATTGTTTGTGTAATAAGAAATTCGTCTGTCGCAGCGCGCGAAATAATTGGTTCAGCACCACTGATTACCAACATACTTGCAAAAATAAGGAGGAGCGCAAAAAATGCGCTCGCGTATACATTCTGGAGATATGATTGTGCATTTCGCATACTATGCAGGATATTCATAAAATATAGACTCCTATTACTTACCAGTGTACCACCGTGCACGGCCTATACAGTGTGGAAAACATTGCATGTATTACCAGACAATAATAACTTTCCCGTTCACTCCTGCGTTTGCCCCTTGCGCGCCGCCATTTCCAGCTGTCCCACGATCGCCGTCCGCAGAATTACCTGGAGTTGCACCAGAACCGCCCGTGAGAGTTACGCTTGTGTTTGATCCGTGTGAATAGCTTGCCCCGCCGCCGCCAGCAGCTCCCCAGTAGTCACCTCCTCCGCCGCCGCCGCCATATCCACCACCTCCTCCTCCACCAGCCCATGAACCACCGTTGCTCCCACCTCCACCTCCACCGCCGACTCCACCACCGCCGCCAGAACCAAAAACAGATGCTGAACCTGAGGCACCTCCAACAGAACTCGTAGAAGAACCTCCTGCACCAGGAGCCGATCCATTACCGGCACCCCCCGAAGTTGTACCGCCGCCGCCGCCGCCATGCCCCGTATTTCCTGAAAGACCTGCACTCCCCGCGCCATTACTTCCGCCGGCGCCGCCGGCGCCGAATGTCGTACTAGCCCCCGCACCCCCCGCACCTCCGGTGCCAGGGCTTCCGCCGCCGCCGCCGCCACCACTAAATGAATTACTCGCTATACCTGCATTTCCTGTTCCTGTGTTTGCGCCACCACCACCTCCTCCTGACGATGAGTATCCTGTACCATCGGTACCCGTCGTTGCGCCTCCTGCACCTCCTGCACATTGATACGTACACGCGCCGCCGCCTCCCGCTGCAACCAAGAGCGGTGTACTACTTCGAAAGAGGTCTGAGCGTCCGGCGCCTCCGGCGCCTGCAGTACCAGAACCTGCACCGCCTGCGCCTCCGCCGCCGCCAGTACGGACCGTAAGTGTTTCTCCGGCAGTAACAGGGACGACCGCCGTCGCATACGCGGCCCCGCCGCCTGCGCCGCCGCCTGCGCCTCCTCCACCACCGCCCCACATCTTTACCGTAATCGAAGTGACACCTGTTGGAACGACGAATGACTCACCGGTACCCGGCGTTGTAAATGTTTGACTTCCGGGAGTATACCCGCCGCCGCCGCCGCCTGCGCCTCCTCCTTCCCAGAGACTCGGTTGATTAACCTTAAAAAATGAACCTCCATAGATTTTTAGTTGTCCGCCAAAATTTACAAACCCCGCGTTTGCAGCAATTGGCACTGCAACAGCACAGACTATTAGTATGGCCCCAAATACGTTTGGGTACTTTTTAATCACTCCATAGATAGTATGTAGATGCTTCATGGTTATCACTCAATTCTATATATGTAGTATACCAATATATCCAGAACTACCGAAAGGATATTAGAAGAATTTCCACGTCGCGAGACGCTCAAGAAGCCAGTCTTTCTGCTCCAAAAACGTCGTCACTTCGTAGAGGTATCCATATTTGATAAACCACACCTCGAACGTGTCACCAAGCGTTGCATCAAAACTTTCAAAGGTTACTGCCTCCACCCCATCTACCGTAGTCGCTGCAATATTTTTCCGCACACCAGACGGTACGTCGTCCATAAACCGTTGATCAGAAATACCAATTTGACTATAGGGTAAAACGAACACTTGGTACCCTCGTACTTTTGTAGTATTTTCAAAAACAATGGTTTCAATTCCACCGTCTTCCTTGAACTCTCGCACACCTGCTTCGAGTAAATGAAATACAGAAAATCTATGGAGATCATTTCGATATTCGGCATATCCCGCAGGCGGTGTACGAACCAATACCGCAGGCTCTTCAATCACTTGCTCTTGCAATTCTTCAGACATACCGCCCTCGTTCTGTAAATAAAAGAAAATACCCGCTGCCACTATCGCAAGAAGGATTAAACCACCTAGTAATAATTTATACATAACCAAACGTACTACTCTTGATTCACAATCATCCGACCACTCGGGAGCTTCAATGTAAATCCTTCAAATAAGTGAATCCTTCGATTGACCTTATACCAAATACTGATAGGGGCAAAATAAAGATCGTCGTCGTTCGGTGCTGTAATATATTTCCACGTTACACCAAAGCGGTATGAGGATTTAATTTGTTGTGTCGCATCAAAAAAGAATAGACTGTCGACCGTTGTATTGAGTGCCGCCGATTCACCACTCCACGACAACCCTCCGTCGGTACTGGTGACATAATAAATATTTGCCGTTGTTGCCGTACCAATAGTCGTACGTCGTATATAGGCAACATACAAATACCCTGTATCTATATTCACACCAATCTTTACTCCTGCAATACCCCCCGAAACATTGGTCGCTGGGTTACTGAGCTGAACCCACCCCGTTGCGATATTATATTTCCATACAATAATGTCATGGTCCTGCGTTACATAATCATTCGTATCATCACCTGATGCAATGTAAATATCACCCCGAACCGAATCGTATGCAAAACCAATGAGCTGTCCTTCAACAAGCGTGTTATCTTCAATCCCGGTTGCAAAGTTTTTTGTAGCCGTAAACCACCACGAAGAACTCGTTGCTGAGTACACATTGTAATCAAGAGTATCTGCGGACGTATCCCAGTACACAAGCATAATATTGTTTGTTCCACCAATTGGCGCGAGAAACGGCGGGTCGTCACCAAAATCAGGTGTAGTACCAAAGGCGCTCGTACGCTCACTCCAGTTACCTGCCGTTGTACACGTTGTTGAACAGGACACAACCCACGAATCTGAAATATCAGCTGCAGCCATATAGATCACTCCGTTTTCTGCTTTTGTAATTGCTGTATAGTTTGTACCAACGGTGATTGATGCAACCTGTGTCGTGGCGAGTACTGTGGTAGAAAACGCACCTGTTGTTAAATCGAGTCTCGTGTAATACGTATCATCGACACCGGTGTCGATCGTTGCAATATGAATATATTGGGTCGTTCCATCTCCTGTCCAGCCATCCCACCACACCGCAACATCAGCAGCATCGAGAGTGTTCACACTATCGACCTGTCGCTCAGCACTCCACGTTACTCCACCGTCAGTTGTACTTGCCATAACGATATTGGCAGTGCTGTTATGATAAAACACATATCCATCAGTACTACTCGTCCAGACCTGCTTCGCTCCTGGAGAACCATAGTCAGTAGTATGAACAGTGTTATTAACAAGAAACTCCGCTGCGTTTGCAGCATGAAGATGAATCAAAAACACACAAAGAAAAACAAGGAGTGGCGTGCATACACGTATGTTGAAGAGGCCAGAAAGCATGAGTTGAGAAAATTAAAAGTAACTCAATAATGGCACTCTCTGCGTAAAGCAAATGATGTTGTTTCTATTTTACACCCCCTTATGTTTGTCGGCAATTTGCCGGTTATCCCCCACTCACTTATATAAATTTCCACGTCGCGAGTCGCTCCCGAAACCACGGTTCAAGGCCTTTTAAAGTCGTTACTTCATATAAATATCCTCCACGGATAAACCAAAATTCAAACGTATCACCGAGCTCTAAATCCTGACTATAAAAACTCACCGCTTCAATACCGTCTATTGACTCTTGCTGCACGTCGGTTCGCACGCCACTTGGTATATCTGCCAAAAATCGCTCCTCGGTAATCGTCGTCTCCCCATACGGCACAACGAAGATTTGATACCCGCGAACCTTCGCAGTATTTTCTACCGTAATCGTCATCGCACCATACCCTTCCTGATGTTCCTCTACTGCCGCGCCGTTCGCGTGGAAAAGTGAAATATGATATCGATCATTTCGATACTCTGAAAAACCGTCTGGTGCAGTGCGTGACAATGCTTCGAGTGTCGATATACGTGACTCATGTAACAACGAGTAATACACATACCCTCCGCCTCCAAGGATGAGGCATATGCCTATCACGAGTAAATTCTTTTTCATACCTTACCCTTGCTGTTGTATAAAGAATGTTCCTTCATAAAGCTTGATACTCACCCCTTCAAACAGATGCATCGTTCGTGTCACTTCGGCTTCTGCCGGAGGTGGTGTTGGATCAGGAGCAATTGAAAATTGAAAGCCCGAATAACCATCACTGTCTCCTGCGGATTGCGCAATAGCCACTACCCCCACAAGACCCGCACTTGCAACTTGCTTTGTCCCCCATGAACCACTAGCCTGAGTACCACTAGTACTCGTCTGAATATCTGCACCTTCCACCCATCCCTCTCCTGACTCATTAAATGGAAACCCGTCTCCACCATCAAAGCAGTGAACATAAAATGCAAGAGTTTCATCTGCTGTTGTAGTGAGCTCAGTTCCCAAAAAATCGATAAAACTGATACTGGTCCCTGAAGAAACATTTACATCAGAACCCACCGCATCAATTGGTGTGGAGGTGTTTGCACCAGAGACTTCTACATAAAACCCCCAGTAATCGTCGAGGGACTGTGCTGGAACATCTACTGTTGCGGCTTCACCACCATCTGCTACACGATAATATGTTGCGGAATGACAATCTGCAGAACTATTTCCTGCTTCGTTAACCAAGGTCCAATCATCACCACTTGCATCAGTAAAGTTGGACCATTGTGCGATGTTCGAACTATCATCATTTCCTACAATGAGAAGGAGTACGTCCCCCGCACCTGCAGAGGCCGTTTTTGTAAGTGTAAGGGAAGAAGCTGTTCCAGAAGACGTGTTTGAGGTAAAGTCCACCACAACAGGATACGCAGCGAGCACTGGCATTACAGACACAAGAAATACAGCGATACCAACAGTAAGAAAGTGTCCGATACGCGTGAACGCATATAGACCTTTTCGACGTAAAAAGCCGAGACAACTTACGTAAATGCGATATTGGTTTTTCTTATGTCTGTTGAAGAAGTTGATAAGCCAAATTGTTAGTACGCACCATCGTGCCTTTTGTATACCTTTAGAATACCCTTTTTACGGATCGGTAATAGACCACTATCCACATGAGTCCTTAAATGAGCCTTATTTTAAGTGGCTGGAGCAGGAGCAGGTGCTGGTGCTGGGGTCGGTGTTGGATCAGGGGTTGGTGCTGGATCAGGAGTTGGTGTTGGTGTAGGCGCAGGAGTCGGATCCGGTGTCGGTGTCGGTGTTGGATCAGGGGTCGATGTTGGTGGAGTCGTTGTGCCCGTACCACCTCCTGTTGGCGGTGTTGACGTTCCGGTGCCACCGCCCGTAGGAGGAGTTGTTGTGCCCGTACCACCACCCGTTGGTGGTGTGGTCGCAGGTGGTGTAGACGGCGACGCTGCTTGCCCACCGGCCTGTTGCACCATCTGGAGGAATGTTGCTTCATCCACACATACCTGTCCGACGCAGAGCTGGTTCGTATGTATTCCTGCTACCGTGAGTACCCCGTTAACGAAACTCTTCGCGAGCGAAACAATTCGTGACCACAGTGTACTATCACCATTTTCATATTGCCCGAATAACGATTCATCTGTAGTCGTACCGAAGAGTACTCCATCTACTGCAAGAAGTCGTCCGAGCGCAGCACGGTCATCAATACTAAAGTATGTTTGATTTTGGACAAATACTTCAATTGTACCTGGTGTCGTTGTCGCTTCGAGCGCAAGACCAACCGCGTACGCAGTTGACGATGCGTGCATACCAACGCCCGGTGTTGACGAGAGTGCAATCGGGTCCCCTACATCGATAGGACCACCGTCCATATTTATCTTCACCGGAATACGTCCTTTGAGGGCAACCGGCTTACCGTCTTTAATGTCTTGTCCGAGGAGGAGACCTGGTTTTGTTGAAATAACTCCGAGGATAATGTCCCCCTGCTCTGCGCGCTTTACCGTTGAAGATGCTGTCGTATCGAGTGCAACAATTTCTCCTGCCTCAATCGTTTGATCAGTCACGCGATAATTTTCTGCAAGGTCGATGTCACTGATACTTGCAGTTGTTGCATAAATCGTGCCGGCAGTTGTACCGCATGAGCCTGTATCACGGACACAGAGTGATCCTTGGATTGAGAGGGTTGAGACAGGTGTTGTGGTGCCGATACCCACTAACGTACCGCTACTATTTTTTGTAATAGTAAGTGCTACGTTCGCTGAAAGATCTGTCGATGATGCAATGCGGAATGATTTATCGCCAGAATAGTATCCTGCAGACCATGCATTGGCATCCTTTGCGAACTGAAGGTTGGCATCACCCGTACCGTTTGTATTACCGAAGCTTGCAACACCTGTATTACTAATCGAGAAGAGTGTGGTGGTTGCGCTCGCGGTTGAAGACGCAATTGAGAAGAGTGTGCTGTTGGTTTCACCGTTGAGAGCATGGATAGAGAACTTTGCGTACGGTGTACTTGTTCCTACACCCACCTGCCCACTATTGAGTACCGTAAAGAGCGAACGATCATTGCTATCAATAGCAGAGAGCGTTGTTCCCGTTGAGGCAGTTTCTCCTTTCACGGTGAGACGAGTATCTGTGACAGGGTTCACGCCCGTACCGATGCCGACGTCTCCGTCATTCCCTCCATCCCCACCAATTGACATACGTGAGGTGTTCACCGTCTTGAAGTAGAAACCATCAGAGTTGCTGGTACCAAATGACATATACGCACCATTGTATGCCCAATCTGACGTCGCCGAACTACCAGTACGCTGCACATAAATAGACGAATCACTTGCATCATTGATGTGGAGCTTCCCACTTGGCGTCTGCGTACCAATTCCTATTGATCCATTCGCCGCCATAAAGAGTGATGACGTTGCAGTGAGGGTCGTACCGCTCCCCGCGTAGTACGGAAGTTGTCCGGTGGTTCCTGATCCAACCGTTCCTGAACCACTACCTCCGCCAACACATGTACCATTCACTGCATAACAGCCGGCCGCAAGGTTGATACCTCCGGTTGATGAGAATGTAGAGGTTGCGGTTGAGAAGTTAATACCGTTTGTGTTACCGACCGAGAGGAGTGATCCTGGGGTTGTGGTGCCGATACCGACATTCATAGCACTCGCAGTTTTTGTAATCGTAAGAGCAATGTTACTTGTGAGATCTGTCGATGACGCAATACGGAATGAGTTATCAGTTGCGTAGTATCCCGCTGTCCACGCCTTTGCATCAGGACCAAGCTGGAATGACGCATCCTGTGTACTTGTTGGATCACCGAATGCTGCGACGCCGGTATTACTAATCGAGAAGAGTGTCGTCGTCGCACTCCCTGTTGATGATGCAATCGCAAAGAGCGTACGCGCGGTATCACCAGCGTTCGCATGAATTGAGAATTTTGCGTATGGTGAAGATGTACCTATACCAACAGCTCCTGATGTAGGCAGTTTGAAACTTGTTCCAGTGCTTGGAAGCGTCCCAAAAAGTATTCCTCCGATATTAAGCTGACTATTTGCGGTACTACTTGCGAAGAATATTTCTGCACCAATACCAATGTTGCCACTTCCTGTTGTAAGGTTATTTGCGGTCACCGATGGTCCAAAAAGTGTATTTGAGAGTCCGCTCGTAATTGCAGAACCTGATTGATATCCAAAAAGAGTATTGTAATCACCTCCGGTAAGTGCAAGCCCCGCAGAATCACCGACAACAGTGTACCCAGTTGCCGCAGCGACTCCCGTAGTTCCGCTACAACTTCCTCCACAAGCAGCTCGATACCCAACAGCGACACTACTTGCAGGAGACTGAATATAGTGAGACGCACGGGCCCCAAAAGCAACATTCCTACCCCCCGTTTCATTGAAGTTAAGCGCCGACATTCCCACAGCGGTATTGTAGTATCCCTCGAGTATGCCGCCTCCAACATTTCTTTGAAGAGCACCGTACCCGACACCTACGTTCCCAAAGCCTCCTCCTGCACCTCCTGTTGTCGATGCGAGCGCATAACTACCGATAGCTATATTGTATTGACTGAGTACACCGTTACTTACTTGGAGAGCACCGATACCAATGCCAATATTATGTTGGTTTATCGCACCACTTGCATCACTTCCTACAGTCAAGAATTTTTGACCACTTAAGGTAATAAGTGTTGTTGTTGCAGGACTCACACCTGGATTTGGAATATCAATGGTTCCTACGTTGTTTATCGAGAAGAGTGTCGTCGTCGCACTCGCCGTTGATGAGGCAATTGAGAAGAGGGTTGTGTTTGTTTCACCATTATTTGCATGTACAGAGAGTTTTGCGTATGGCGTCGTGCTGCCGATACCAACACCAGTAGTGTTCGCAAACAGTACGGAAGTATCATTGACTCTGAAATCATAATTCCGTCCTGACCGTTCGGTATTAAATACCCACGAGTTTGGAGTGGCTTCATATCCCATTGTTAATACCTGATTAAATCCGCCGTCAGCAATTCCTTCGAACGTAAGGAGAGTTGCGTTTGATTGATCGGATATAACGAGTTTTGAAGCTGGTGTTGTGGTACCGATGCCGATGTTTGTTCCGTCTGTATAGAGTACAGACTGATCATCAATGGTCGTACCGTTACTTGGGTAATAGCCAAAGTATCCAGCAACACCTGTGTTTACCGTTCCTGAACCGCCTCCACCAGCACCAATACACACCCCATCAACCGCATAACAACCGTCGGCGATGTTGATACCGCCAGTCGTGCTAAAGGTAGACGTTGCGGTTGAGAAGTTAATCCCGTTTGTATTGCCGACAGAGAGGAGTGAGCCTGGTGAGGTGGTGCCGATGCCGACGTTGCCGACCGGAGTGAAAAGAACGTGTCCGGTGCCCCCGGTCGTTGAAATAGTGAGATTTTGGTTATCGTAGCTAAGCGCCGAAATGTTTGCAGCCGAGAGGCCGTTGCTGCTCAGCGTGACACTGCCATTAATCCGGGCATTTCCATTGACCGCGAGCGGAACGGCCGGTGCATTTGTTCGTATGCCAACAAATCGGCCGGAGGCATCAACAAAGAACGTGTCGCTTCCTGAACTTCCGACGGCAACATTCCCTGAGACGGCGAGCGCCGCCCACGGCGATGTGGTGCCGATGCCGACAACTCCGTTTTGCAGAACGTACAGATTTGACGCGGCAGAGAAGCCGCCGGCGAATGTTGATGTTGCCGTGGTTGAAGTTGCGTTGAAGTTTTGACCGACGACCGTTCCTGCCACTGAGAGCTTTGCGTATGGTGAGGTAGTGCCAACGCCAAGATTCGTCCCCGTAAACACAAAGCCAGCAGTATCCGTAAGTGCGTTCCCTGCAGCATTTGTATGAATGATACGATTTGCCGTAAATGATGACTGTGTGTCAAAAAGGTCCACAAATGATTCTGAAGTAATGTCGGTGAGGTACCCGACGTCATTCGTGAAATCTGCGAGCGTCACGGTGCTGTAGTCAATTTCATTATCTGAAACCGAGTTTGTATCAAGTGAACAAGTCGTTCCGTTACAGGTGAAATCACCGAAGTCAGCTGATGCGAGCATTGCGGCAGTTACATCATTTACATCGAGTGTGTTACTTGTCCACGTGAGTCCATCGCCCGCAGTGATGCGCGATGATGGTGTGTTATAGAACGAATTCCAGTTTGTTGATGAAGCACTGAGAAGCCCTTCGTATCCCGTGTCGTAGGCAATCGCGAGTGTGCCCGATGTCGTGATTGGTGAACCGGTGATCGTGAAGCCTGTCGGCACAGTGGCTGCAACAGAAGTAACGGTCCCTCCAGGAAGACAGGTGCCATTCACCGCATAACAACCGGCCGCAAGGTTGATACCTCCTGTTGATGAGAATGTAGAGGTAGCGGTACGGAAGTTGATCCCGTTTGTATCACCAATGGAGAGGAGTGAGCCGGGGGTACTGCTCCCAATACCTGTATTCCCAGACGCTCTATCAATAGAAAATCGTGTGTTCACCGTTCCGGTCACATCACTTTTAATGTAGAGCATGTTGTCAGCACCACTGTGTTCAAAACGGAATCCTCCGCCAGTACCCGAGCCAAAGACTGCCGCATCTCCTCCCTCCATCAAATCCATTGTCGCACTGTATCCCGTGTTTGCGCTTACGAGGGTTCCATCATTTGTTGATGCTGTGAAGATATGAGCAAGTGCCTGGGGTGTAAGTACTCCCACACCCACCTTACCGCTTGCATCAATAACAAATGGACTTGTATCCGGTGAGGCTGAATCTTCCACAAGGAAACTCGGTCCCGATGACGTATTGGTCACGGAAAGTTTTGCATATGGCGTCGTGGTGCCGATACCGACACCCCATACTCCGTTTGCTCCACCAGTAGTCATTACTTCCGTTAGTGTTCCATCAACGATATTCGTGAACGCGGTACGTGAACTAAAGGATGAAGTTCCTCCCCACCCTTCTGTTGCAATGAGATTAAGAGACCCCGCTTCTGTTGCTGCACCCGATGAAATATCATTTGAATAGAAAGAGTATTTTCCAATTGAATCGTCGATAGCAAGAGAGGTATCACCAGAACCTACTGACACACCTGTTGCACCTATAACCTGCAGTGTATTGAGAGGACTCGCCGTCCCAATCCCCACGTTTCCATTCTGAAGGACGTAGAGAGATGATGCTGCGGAGAAGCCGCCAGCGAAGGTTGAGGTTGCGGTGGTAGACGTGGCGTTGAAGTTGTCTCCCACAACAGTACCCGCCACTGAGAGTTTCGCGTATGGAGAAGTGGTGCCGATGCCGACGTTGCCGCCATTTACCTGTAGCGCAAGATTGCGCACAGTTCCTGTCCCACCCTTAACGGTGCTGATAGCTGCATAGTCATCCTTAAACTTGAGGAACCTTAGACATTCGCTGTTTGCTCCATCAGCGACAATGTCTGTTGAACATATATCTTGCCACGCAACACCGAGCCCAGGAATATTTGATGGCGAACCCTTAGGAAAAATTGCAGTACCTATAACAGTATCGTCTGTTACTGGAGTTGTGTATACAGCCGGAAACGCTGTGCCCGTATTTCCAGTAAGGCTATACGCAGTTGCTAATGTAGAACCTGGATTAATCGTAATCCCACCATTCTCTACAGAAAGCTTTGCATAGGGTGTAGTCGTCCCAATCCCCACATTCCCACTCGTCGCAAGGAAGAGTGAACTCGTAGCAGAAATAGTATTCGTCCCACTGAAATACGGGAACTGCCCTGTCGTACCACTATAGAGAGAAGAGGTTGCGATACTGAATGATCCTGCTGAACCTCCCACGAATGAACCGAGGGTGCCTGAGTATGAAAGACCAAGACCGAGGGTTGGTGTTGAGGTTGCAGTTGCAGAGAGTGTTCCTGCGTTGCCGTAGATGAGACCTGAGAGTGAGCCGATCGTCACGCCTCCATTAAATGTCTGCGCACCCGTGAAGGTATTGTTCGTGTATGTCTTTGGAATCGTTGTTGATGCATGGATGTATGCGTTCACTGATGAATCAAAATCACTAATCGTCGACGCAAGCTGCGTTCCGGTGTGATTTGCACGATCGAGGTAGTAACTTCCCTCCTGTCCATCAAACGTTCCGGTCCAATCACCAGTTGCGTTGAGGGTGAGGACACCGGCAGTGTTAGTGAGTCCCGTACCGGTGAGGTCAGTGAATGTCTCTCCGTTAATACCGAAGGATGTGGTGGTTGCGTTGGTGGTGAGAAGTGTTGGGAACGTGTTCACTGCAGTTGACGTTGCCGTGAAGTTTGCACCAACAACCTGTCCTGCCACTGAGAGCTTTGCGTATGGAGAGGTCGTGCCGATGCCGACGTTGCCTGCAGTATTAATAGTCATCTTCACCACTCCGGTCCCTGCACCATCGCCAGTTATGAACTGTAAAGCATTAAACTGCGGGTCGCCACCAACAGTACCGATGACGAAGGCGTTGTTGAGTGCACCAGTGATGATGTCTCCAGCGGCAGTAGTGAATGAAGCTCCGACAAAACCTGCATACGCCGTAGTGTTTATACCGTCTTGTATGAACGATATTCCTGAATTATCGTCCTCATCATTGTTGTCGGCATCAGCAGCTAGAATAAGCAAACTGTCGCCAGATGTTCCAGAGATGTGCAGACGGCTAGTTGGCGCTGCCGTCCCAATCCCCACGTTTCCATTCTGAAGGACGTAGAGAGATGATGCTGCAGAGAAGCCGCCGGCGAAGGTTGATGTTGCAGTGGTTGACGTTGCATTGAAGTTTTGACCGACAACCGTACCTGCCACTGAGAGCTTTGCGTATGGAGAGGTGGTGCCGATGCCGAAGTTGTACTTGGTGATATAGCTATTGGTACCACCATCAAGTTTAACGATGGTGGTACCACTCTGGTTAACCTCAATCGCTCCACTCCCCGCATAGCCACGGAGCAGTACTGCATCATTACTGTTATTACTTTCTTTCACTGAAATGCCGTCTGAGGATGCGGTAGGAACAACGGTAAGCGCAAATCCTGGATTCGTCGTCCCGATTCCCACCTTGCCTGTGCTTGCATTAAAGTAGAACGAGCTTGTGCCACCTGCCCCAAACGCCACCGTACTTGAGGCATACAGTCCTGACTGTGCCCAGAGTGGTGAAGAGGTTGCTGATGCGGTTGCTCCATAGGTTGCAGAGTGACTCCATGCGTCGTATGCAGTGAGTCCAGAACCAGTAATGGTGACTGGGGACGAACCAAAGACCGTGAAGCCTGAACAGGAAGCACTGCCCGCACATGAGACGGTGGTAGTAGCAGCACCCGCACCGCCTGCGATATAGTCAGTGCCTGCCGTTGCGATAGAAAGTGCGCCCGTTCCTCCTGAGGTTTTCACAAGTCCATTAGAGGTGAGATTGGAAAGAGTTGAGATATTTTGAGAAGTGTTCACCGTCACATTGCCGCCTGAATATGTGAGGCCGGTACCAAAGGTGGTTGTTGCAACACCTGTCCAACCACTTGCCGTGTATGCAAGTACTTGTCCGGATGTTCCAGTAAAGAGTGAGTTGGTTGTCGTTGCAATTGAGAGTACTGAAGCTGAGTTTCCAATAACTGAGATTGGATTTGAAAGCGAGAGAGCACCACTTGCTGTGAGAGTGGTGGTTGCCACTGCTTGGTAGACACCTGATCCTCCACCATATATCAAGCGTCCTGATGGCGCAGTAGTGGTACCCGTACCTCCACGTGCAACGCTGAGTGTACCTGTCGTACCGTTCACGATTGGAAGCCCTGTCGCGTTCGTGAGTGTTCCTGAGGACGGCGTGCCAAGTGCACCGTTGAAGGTAACGACGGAGCCAGCTGAACCAACGTTGACACCAAGTGCGGTGAGTACTCCAGTACCAGGAACAGTGACGGAGAGTGCGCCCGTACCACCGGAGGTGGTGACAAGACCGTTGGAGGTGAGGTTTGAAAGAGTTGAAATGTTTTGAGAGGAGTTGACGTTGAATGCAACTCCGGAGTATGTGAGACCAGTGCCGGCGGTGGTGGTGGCTGATTGGTAATAGGTGCCGTTGTTGATGCCGAGCGTACCGGTGTATGCAGAGGTGTCTTTGCCAGTACCACCCTTTGCAGCAGAGAGGATGCCAGAGGTGTCGCTAAGCGCAATACCAAGAGAAGAGGTGGCAATGGCCGTAACGTTCCCTGTCGCTCCGGTTGCGTTGCCAAGGATGGTGTTGGCAGCAACCTGAGCGACCTTGGTAAGTGCAACACCATTGGTTGCAAGTGAGAGTGTTCCTGCAGAACCACCGATGAGCGCACCGAAGGTACCTGAGTGTGAGAATTCAGCAGAGAGTGTGGTTGAGGTGGTAGCAACGTTGGCAAAGGTGTTTGCGCCAGAAAAGTATGGGATATTTCCCACCACGGCGGCAGTGCTCGTTGAAAGACCGTTGAACGTGAGAGCGCCGGTCGAGCTGTTGTATGCGATTGGGAAGGTGCTGCTGAAGAGTCCGCGTGCAGTCGTTGAGAAATCACTAATCGTCGACGCAAGCTGCGTTCCGGTGTGATTTGCACGATCGAGGTAGTAACTTCCCTCCTGTCCATCAAACGTTCCGGTCCAATCACCAGTTGCGTTGAGGGTGAGGACACCGGCAGTGTTAGTGAGTCCCGTACCGGTGAGGTCAGTGAATGTCTCTCCGTTAATACCGAAGGATGTGGTGGTTGCGTTGGTGGTGAGGATGTTGGTGAAGGTTTGTGTTCCTGCCCAGGTGTTTGAAGTGGTGGTACCGAATGTGAGGGAGATGATTGATCCTGCTACTTGCACAGGGTACGTGCCGGTGTATGTGGTACCTGATGTGAGACAGGTGCCGTTCACCGCATAACAACCGGCCGCAAGGTTGATACCTCCCGTTGATGAGAAGGTAGACGTTGCGGTTGAGAAGTTGATACCGTTTGTGTCACCAACGGAGAGGAGTGAGCCAGGGGTTGTGGTGCCAATACCGAAGTTGCCTGCAGTCGTTATCACGCCTTGCGGTGAGTTTCCATTATTGAAGTAGATTGCTCCACCACCTGCATTGAGGTAGGTGTCGGTCGCACTGTACCGCAGTGCGTAGTTGGTGTTGTAGTTTGCACCTTGGTATCCGATTGAACCCACTCCGCCATCACCCGACCAGCCACCGATAGCAGTACGTCCAATGACTGCTTGTATGGTTGAACCTGGGTTCACGGAGAAGACGTAGTCTGAGCTTGGGGCTGCGGTGCCGATGCCCACGTTTCCATTCTGAAGGACGTAGAGAGATGATGCTGCAGAGAAGCCGCCGGCGAAGGTGCTTGTTGCTGCAGCGTTTGATCCAACGAAATTTGTTGCTGTGAGTTGTCCGGTCGTCGTGTCGTTTCCATCATTGCGGAGGTAGACATCTTCTATATATGCAGATGAGATTGAAGACGTTGCAGAGAGTGTATTCGTCCCACTGAAATACGGGAACTGCCCTGTCGTACCACTATAGAGAGAAGAGGTTGCGATACTGAATGATCCTGCTGAACCTCCCACGAATGAACCGAGGGTGCCTGAGTATGAAAGACCAAGACCGAGGGTTGGTGTTGAGGTTGCAGTTGCAGAGAGTGTTCCTGCGTTGCCGTAGATGAGACCTGAGAGTGAGCCGAGGATTGGTGCGTTGGTGAACGTTTGTGTACCTGCCCAGGTGTTGCTGGTGGTGGTGCCGAATGCGAGGGAGATGGTGTTCGTTGAACGCGAAAGTGGGTAGGTGAAGGTGAGCGGATTTTCGTAATCAGTGCCTGCAGTTGCTGCAGAGAGAACACCGCTCGTTGATTTCACGAGACCGTTTCCAAGGCCACTGAAGGTGATGGTACCGGTTGCGGTGAGGTTTGCAGATGAAAGATTTCCTGAGAAGAGGCCGTTCCCTTGCACGGAAAGTTTTACGCTTGGTGAAGTTGTGCCGATGCCGACGTTACCTTCCACAAGGATCCCATTTGTTGGAGCTGCGGTTGTGTCGTATGCAGTACCAAAGGTTCCGTTTCCTGAGACAGAGAGGGTTGAGCCGGGCGTTAACTCACCAATACCGAGTCGTCCGCTATAACCCGTAATCGTTACTCCGCCACTTCCAAGTTGCAAATTCCCAATTGTGCTGTTGGACTGTCCGTACAAACCAAGAGTGTCAGCAGTATCGGTATCAGTGAAGTATGCATCGTCACCAATCTTCAACAACTGAGCACCTCCACCAACATTGTCCGTAATACTTATACCTGAACTGCCAGGTACAGTGAGCGCTCCTGTGGACGAGAATGTTGATGTTGCTGTGCCGCCAAAGTATGCAGTGCCAACGTTTGAGAATAATGTTGACGAAGCACTTGCAAATGACGCATGGCCACCCACAGTGAGGGTACCGGTTGCGGTGAGGTTTGCAGATGAAAGATTTCCTGAGAAAAGACCGTTTCCTTGTACTGAGAGTTGTGTGCTTGGAGAGGTGGTGCCGATGCCAACAGTGTTTGAGAAATATGATGTTCCAAACACTTCAAGGATACTTGAAGCAGTTGATGTTGCACTGTTACCAATAATAATAACGTTTGATGTATTCGTTGGGTACACGGCGAGACTATCGGTTGTGGTAGCCCACGCCGTTGCACCGCCACCACCGCCAGACGCAATGTCTGCACCCCACGTTGGAACACCGCCACTAATCTTGAGCACTTGTCCGGTTGATCCAATAGGAAGTGCTACAAGACTATCAGTCCCGTTTGCGTAGAGAATATCTCCGGTTGTAAACGAGGTAAGCCCCGTACCCCCATACCGAACACCTATAGACGTCGTTGCAGATACCACACCGTTGTTTGCGTGGAGTGGACCGTTAAGACTTCCGAGTGTGAGACCTCCATTAAATGTCTGCGCACCCGTGAAGGTATTGTTCGTGTATGTCTTTGGAATCGTTGTTGATGCATGGATGTATGCGTTCACTGATGAATCAAAATCACTAATCGTCGACGCAAGCTGCGTTCCGGTGTGATTTGCACGATCGAGGTAGTAACTTCCCTCCTGTCCATCAAACGTTCCGGTCCAGTTGCCACTGGTATCGATGAGATTTGCACCAATGGTGGTGGTACTGATCACCGTACCGTTTGCGTTGGTTGCAAGAAGTGCATTTGTGAGGCCGGTGATAGCAAAGTTTGTTGTTGAAGCGCTGGTAGAAAGAAGTACTGGGAACGTGTTCACTGCAGTTGACGTTGCCGTGAAGTTTGCACCAACAACCTGTCCTGCCACTGAAAGTTTTGCGTATGGTGAGGTGGTGCCGATGCCGACGTTGCCGGTACTGGTCACCGTAAGTTTTGCATCAGCAGCCCCTACATATGAACCTACGGTCGTACTTGTTGTTGCGCTCAGATGGATACTACCAACCCCGTTAGAACCAGTTCGTTCAAAGAACACACCTCCTTTGCTACCAGCAGCCGTACTGACGCCAAACTGGAGTGACGCATATTCACCTGTGCTATTTATATTTCTCTGAATAAGAATTCCGTCTGCTGAGGTTGAGGTAAGGACGTGAAGTTTATTACTTGGCGCCACCGTCCCCACCCCCACATTCCCACTCGTCGCAAGGAAGAGTGAACTCGTAGCAGAAATAGTATTCGTCCCACTGAAATACGGGAACTGCCCTGTCGTACCACTATAGAGAGAAGAGGTTGCGATACTGAATGATCCTGCTGAACCTCCCACGAATGAACCGAGGGTGCCTGAGTATGAAAGACCAAGACCGAGGGTTGGTGTTGAGGTTGCAGTTGCAGAGAGTGTTCCTGCGTTGCCGTAGATGAGACCTGAGAGTGAGCCGAGGATTGGTGCGTTGGTGAACGTTTGTGTACCTGCCCAGGTGTTGCTGGTGGTGGTGCCGAATGCGAGGGAGATGACTGATCCTGCTACTTGCACAGGGTATGTGCCAGTGTATGTGGTACCTGATGAGAGACACACTCCATTCACGGCATAACATCCCGTTGCGATATCAAGGCCGCCACCAAGTGTTGAGGTTGCGGTGGTGGTACCGGTGAAGTATGCACCAACGATTTGTCCTGCCACTGAGAGCTTTGCGTATGGAGAGGTCGTGCCGATACCGACATTGCCTCCGTCGATAACACTAAATACTTCTGACGCGCCGTCAAAGAGATTGAGGATGTCGCCGGTACCTGACTGCGTAATCGTAAGAAGTGTTGACGCAGATGTTGAAGCAATCGTGTCAGGCGCATCACTCCGTACAAATTGATCTGCGTCGAGACCATCAACTTTATCTGCCTCAAATGCAGCCGGTACCGCGCCAAGCACCTTGCGTGGTGACATTTCAGAGTCCGATTCAATAGTGACACCGAGATAGAGTGTCTGATTAAAATCAACCGACGTAAGCGGCGTGGTTGAGCCAAGCATTACAGAGAAGAGGCCATTTGTCACCGTTACCTGATCTGCTCCCGTAAGCGTCTCTGTCCAAATAGCTGGCCCGCCTGTAGAGGTAGTGTAGAGGTTGAACTCCATATCATAACTACCGTTTGCAACAGCAACGTTTGATGCATTCGTGAGTTTTCCTTGGTAGTTAATTTCATAGTTTGGTGCAGCGTGTGCAGAAAGTGCATTTCCAAACATGAAGATTGTGAACGCACCAAGTATCAAAAAGGCGCATGCTGATTTCATCTTCTGTTGTGTGTGAGAAAATCGCATACAAGATTATCCACCTGCTTTCGTACTTGAAAGGTTATTAAGTTCTTCAAGTAAAATCTTGAAACGATATGCGTCTCCATCCCCACTTTCAAACCGAGGAGTGACGACCCCACCATCAAAAATCTCGGTGCCAAAATCGACGCGCACTTCATCAGAAAATGCGTTCTGCATAACATCCGTCGAGAGGGCTTGTCCCTCTTGCATGACCACACTATATTCACGATGCTTCTGCACGCCTCCCGTTTGGTTTTGCGATGATTCTATATCACCAAACGCAAACGATCCTGACCCTTGATTGATGAATGAGTAGAATGAGATTGCGGTGTGCTCAAGGAATGCGAGTCCGCTCTCATTGATACTTGCGGCCGTGTATTCAAGCTGTGTGTTCGTTGGTGTGTAGTATAAAAACGATCCGACCGCAAAACCGAAAACCAAAATGATTGCAGTTTCTACGAATGCAACAAATCTCCCCGCACGAACATTTGGAGAAGAAATAGTAAGTGATGGTGCTAAGAATTCATTCGGTACACTCTGCACCAAAAGTTCACTTTTTCGTTCTGCTCGCAGTGTCTGACTTCTGCGATTTTTCTCTTCTTCTGCATCCTGCGCGAAGGTGAGAATTGCAATGAGATCGACAACCCACTTCCGCCCATCTTTGCGCGCATCAACCTTACCCTCGCGAGCAAGTCGAGTGACATAATCCGTTGTATATCCAACTCGCCGAGCGGCGATTTTTGCTGGAACGAAATCTTTGTTTGTGAGAAGGTACTGAGACATGTACACGTTATCCGTATAACTATAATTCTATTAGTTATTTCGTGTATTACCCAGTGTTTTGCTGTGTATAAAACATGCAATAAATTTTAGTGTTTTTGAACATGCAACATTCACAAAAATAATCACTCCCAAAAATATTCAACTGTGCAAGGTACAGACAAACATCAGACATGCTCTAAAACGTCCAAATACCCCTGATACAGACCTCGAGAGCTCTGTGACGCAGATAACACACAAATCACTAGAAAATACCCTTACAAAATATAAAAAACGCATCTTTTAGATGCTAAAAGATGCGTAGTACTTGGTAGTGATTTTTAAAATTAGTTTTGTCTACAGAAAATATAAAGAGGATGTCATTCCTGAGGTATCTTGTTAAGAGGATTTCTTCGATCTTCTACAGTAGGTAAACTAAAATATAGCTTTCTCGTTTATCCGAGAAAGCTATATTTGTAAGCCTTTGATATAGTCCGTAACCAGATAGTACGGCGCTGGGTCAAATTGGTATTGAAAACTAAGCACTCCATTCAAATATGTTGTAGACGAAGTAAGAAATACTGCGACAGCCAAAAATACGAGAGCGAGCAGAAGTGCGGCTACGGCGGCAATTGTGTTGAGGACGGGGGAAGATGACTTTGTCTGGGTAATCGTCGATTGTGGGGCTTCTGGAGCCCTCAGAGGGGCGCTTCTAACGACGTCCTCATGTTGTCGAGGTGGAGTAATTATCGGAGCAGGCGCCTCGTGAAGCATCTCCTCTGCCTTCTCAGAAACCTCTTCTCGAATGGGTATGGTTGTCACGGCTTTAGGAGTAGGCTCCAGAACATCACGAGGAATAGCCCTGAGAACTGTCTCTTCCTCAGAAAACTTCAAGGACCGGACCTCAGGAAACAGTGCGCTAGAATCCCCTTCATACCGGACCTTAGTGGCCTGTAGTTCACTCGTACGCGGAGTAGTAACCTGCTTCGCCTCAGCTATGGCCGTCTTCACTTGCTTCCGTGCATGTATTCTTGAAGACCGCTTCTTTTCCTTTCGATGTTCCCGTAATTCATCTACATTTACATACCAACTACGTCCTACGAGCTCTGCGTCAATGGCTCCGCTACGACAAAGTTGACCCACATAGTCAGACGTATAGCCAGCCTCACGAGCAGCGCGGCTCGCTTTCATGTATTTTCTTCCATTTATTTCAAGGACCTCCATAACATCTACATACTACCATGTATAAAAAGAGGATCTCGGCAAAAAGTGCTACCCTACTGTGAGTAACTCGTCCAGACAATCCGAGCTATCCACTCCTTACGAGAGTTCTTTTCTGAAGAGATCTGCTAAGAGCTGCGGATTTGCAGATCCTTTTGTCTTCTTCATTCCTTGCCCAACTAAAAACTGGAGGGTACTCTCTTTACCGCCTTTGTACTCAGCAACAACTGCCTCTTGTTCAGCAATAACCTCTTGAATGGCAGTCAGTAATGTTTCTGTTGAGCTTTCTTGTCCAAGACCTCGCTCCGCAACTACCGTTGCCGGATTAACCCCATCAAATATAACTTCTGGTAAGAGGTCTTTTGCTACACGAGATGTAATTTCTGCACGAGTAATCATATGAATCAGTTCACTAAACGAGCCCATATGTACGAACTCAAGACTCTTATCTGAATCTCCGAGAAGTGCGAGCACATCTGACGTTAAATAATTTGCAGCTCTTTTTAGGAATTCTAAATCACCTCCGTTCATACGAGCAAGTTCAGCAAAGTATGAAGCGATCCTATCATCCGAGATTATGAGATCAACCTGCTCTCTCGCCAGTCCGAGATTAGTATATTCCAAGCGCTTTTCTGATGGTAATGCCGGCATTTTCTCTTTTAGAAGAGAAGTATCAAAATACCTTGCTATATCAAGCTTTGGTAGGTCAGGATCTGGAAAATACCTATATTCTGCAGCGGATTCTTTCGATCTTTGGCTAAATGTTTCTCCTTTAGTTTCGTCCCATCCTCTAGTTTCCTGTGAAATATGGCTTATTTCCTTGTTATTTTGCTCTAAAATGGCTATTTGACGCCTTATTTCATAGTTTATTGCCCCTTCTACAGCCTTAAAAGAATTAAGGTTCTTAACCTCTACTTTTGTCCCAAAGGTATCGTCTGGACTTACCGAGATATTTGCTTCAACTCTCATTTCCCCTTTCTCCATATTGGCATCACTTACTCCAAGGGTCCTGAGGAGAAGCTGAAGTTCGCGGGCAAAATCACCTGCAGTTTTTGCATCATGAATAACCGGTTCCGTGACGAGCTCCATAAGAGGAACGCCGGCACGATTATAATCTACCAAACTTCCATCACCCTGATCATGAAGTGAACGTGCAGTATCCTCTTCAAGGTGAACACGGGTGATGGCAACTCCCGCTAACTCTCCTCCACTTACGATCGGATATTTGTACTGACTGATTTGATACCCTTTTGGAATGTCGGGGTAGAAATAATTTTTTCTATCGAACTCAGTGAACGATGCGATAGATCCTCCGAGTGCAATTCCAACTTTTATGACATGCTCGACTGCCTCTTTGTTGATGACCGGAAGTGTTCCGGGGTGCGCAAGACACACTGGACAAACATGTGTGTTTGCCTCTGCTGCATGAGGTTCATTTTTAGAACCACAAAACATCTTTGTTTCTGTTTTGAGTTCTGCGTGGACCTCAATTCCTATGGTGGGGCGATACGTTTTCATGCATTAATACTACCTTTTTAAGCCGCATCTGCAACTTTGAAACACACGATTCTTAATTTTGTCAAAGTATAATTAGAAATCATGAATTTATAAAAGAGTATATACAAAAATACCCTTATTTTAAGGGATATTTACTGTATTGACAAAATTAAGAATCGTGTGTTTTTATACCTCTGGTATGTCCCCTGCAAGGGTGCGGAGTTCCTGCGCGAGTGCATCTCGGAGTTCCTTCAGTCCGTATTCGGTAGGAGCTGCGGTTACAAATACCCGCTTCCCGGTACCTGAGAGGGCACTGACGGCCTTCGCGACGCCGTCTTGATCGGTGAGGTCGGCTTTTGTGAGGATGATCCACTCTTCTTTTTCAGTGAGGCCACTATCGAATGTACCGAGCTCATTTCGAATCGTTTGATACGCTCCATGAATGTCTTCATTCTCTAACGAAATGAGATGGAGGAGCATCTTTGTCTTCTGTACATGTCGAAGAAATTTATGTCCAAGTCCTTTCCCTTCGGAAGCACCTTCAATGAGACCCGGGATGTCTGCGAGAATGAACCCGTAGAGATCACCGAGATGTGGCTCGAGTGTTGTAAACGGGTATGCACCGATTGCTGACGTTGCATTTGTGAATGCATTAAGCAGTGTCGACTTTCCGGCGTTCGGAAATCCTATGAAACCCGCATCAAGCACGAGAGATAACTCTATATGAAATGTGCCATCTTCCCCTCGCTTCCCTTTAGTAGATTCCTCAGGTGAACGGTTTACTGAGGACTTAAAATACTCGTTCCCGAGACCTCCATTACCCCCAATGAGGATACGGTGCGTTTCCCCCTCATGTTCAAGGGTATATACACGTTTACGGCTTACATCCGTCACTTTTGAGCCTATAGGGAGGTCTATATAGAGGTCTTCACCGTTCTTTCCGAACTTACTTCTACCGCCTCCAGGGCCTCCACTTTCGGCAGCAAAGAGCTTGTCGCCGGTATACTTGGAAAGCTTATTAAGATCACGAACGGCCCGAATGTAGACACTGCCTCCATTGCCTCCATTACCTCCTGCTGGGCCTCCTTTCGGCATATGTCGAAGTCTGAGCCAACGAACAACGCCGTCACCTCCTTTCCCTGCTTTCGCATCAATTGTGAGTTCGTCAACAAACATATAGCGTACTACTCTTTAAGAAAACTATGCGCAATGGTACTTACTACCGCAACGAGGAATGAGCCGATAAGTGCTGGAATAAATCCTGCGACCGTGAAGCCTTCGACAAAGGACGCGACAAAGAAGAAAAGTGCCGCATTGATCACGAAGGTGAAAAGTCCAAAGGTAAGGATAGTTATCGGCAATGTAAGGATAATGAGTATTGGACGAACGATAAGGTTAAGGAGTCCGAGGAGTACCGCAGCAATGAGGGCAGTGTACAGGTCGTCAATAAAGACACCTGGAACGAAGCGTGCCACGAGGAGGAGGGCCACTGCAGTAACGAGTACTCGGATAATGATTCTCATATCGCTACAGTACGCGAGAGGCGCCCCCTCGTCAACCACATACAAAAACCTCCCGATTGTTTTCGGGAGGTTTTTGTATGTGGTTGATCCTATTTCTTAATCGTCCATTCACCGGTCTCAAGCAGGCCTTCTGCTTTTTTATATTTCATTTCTTCCGTCTCGGTACCATTTGTAATGGTGACCATATCGTTTCTTCCGTACTGATGTTTCTTTACTGCCTGTTGGTGAGCGGCCTTGCTGTCACCACTTGTGTTCTCTGCACCTCCCGCTCGCTGTGCGGCTGCATGTGCCTTGCGGAGTTCAGCGTCTTCTTTCTCAACTGCTGCCTTCTGTACGTTTGGAATGAGTTCTGCAATACGAGAGAGGGCTGCATTTTGCATTTCTTTAAAGAGTCGGTTTCCTTCCTTCCGATACTCAATGAGTGGATCTTGCTGACCGTACGCGCGGAGACTTACGCTTGTACGCGTATATTGCATAATCTCAAGGTGTTCTACCCAGAGGATATCGTACACATGGAGCATGAGGCGACGTGCAAGAACTGTCCATTCCTGCTCTCCAAATTCCTTCTTCTTTTGTTCGATGATCGCTTGTATATCCGCACGTGCCTCCATAACCTCCATAAGGAGCGCGTCTACGTCGGATGCGTCACCCGTAAGCAGCTTGACGCGCTTCTCGTACATAACGTGGCGCTGTTTGTTGAGCACATCATCGTATGAGAGAACGTGCTTGCGGGCGTCAAAGTTAAAGCCTTCAATCTTCTTCTGTGCAGACTCCAGTGACCGTGTGATGATGTTGTTTTCAATTGGTTGGTCTTCCGGAATGCCGAGACGTCCCATCATGTTCTTTACGGTATCTGCCGCAAAGACACGCATGAGGTTATCTTCCATCGAAACGAAGAATTGCGTCTCTCCCGGATCTCCCTGACGGCCAGAACGACCGCGGAGCTGGTTATCAATACGACGCGCTTCATGCCGTTCTGTACCGAGAACAAAGAGTCCTCCGAGCGAACGTACCTCATCAGCTTCCTCTTTCGTGGCATCTATCCCACCGAGCTTAATGTCGACACCGCGACCAGCCATGTTTGTCGCGAGCGTAACCATACCTTTCTTTCCAGCGCCTGCAATAATCTCTCCTTCACGCTCATGATTCTTAGCATTCAATACTTCATGCACAATCCCTGCCTTCGTCAGTGCTGCAGAGAGCTCCTCGTTTTTATCAATAGCAGCGGTACCAATGAGTACGGGCTGACCTTTTTCATTGAGTTCCTTCACCTTGCGAATCACCGCAGTGTGCTTACCGCGTTCGGTCTGAAAGATTTGATCGTTCCCATCAATACGTTGTACTTCTTGATTCGTTGGCACAGGAATTACCTCAAGACCATACACAGAGTAAAACTCCTCGGTAGAGGTGAGCGCTGTTCCTGTCATGCCCGCAAGTTTGTCGTACATACGGAAGTAGTTCTGGAACGTAATCGATGCGTACGTCCGACTCTCTTTTTGGATCACAACGCCTTCCTTCGCTTCAACTGCTTGATGGAGTCCGTCTGACCATCGTCGCCCTGGTTGCATACGTCCCGTAAACTCATCCACAATAACAACCTCCCCATCTCGGATAACGTATTCTTTGTCTTTACTGTAGAGTGCTTTCGCGCGCACGGCAGTCTCAAGGTGGTGTACGTACTTGATACCTTTGTCTGTATAAATATTCTCAATACCAAGCATCTTCTCTGCTTCCTCAATACCTGCATCCGTGAGCGTCGCGCTTTTCATCTTTTCATCCACAACAAAATGTTCTTCCTTTTTAAGACGGTCGGCAATGCGCGCAAACGTGGTGTAGAGATCTGCAGACTCTTCTGCCGGAGCAGAGATAATGAGTGGTGTACGCGCCTCGTCGATCAAAATTGAGTCGACCTCGTCGATAATGGCGTATGCGTGGTGTCCTTGTCGAAGGTTTTCTGCATCAAACTCGATATTGTCGCGAAGGTAGTCAAATCCAAACTCATTGTTTGTACCGTAGATGATGTCGGCAGCGTACGCCTCCTTACGTGAACACGGACGAAGGAATTCGTAGAGCACTTTGTATGAACCTTCTTCGTCACGAAGTGCGTCAACTGATTTATGATCCGCATCATATATATATGATGCGTTTTGATTAATCACGCCAAGAGAAAGTCCAAGGAGTGCATACACCTGACCCATCCAGACGGCGTCACGACGCGCAAGGTAATCATTTACCGTTACCACATGTACACCAGTACCCGTGAGTGCATTAAGGTACGCAGGGAGCGTACCTACCAATGTCTTCCCTTCTCCCGTTCGCATTTCTGTTATTTTGCCTGAATGTAAAATAACACCACCAATAAGTTGCACATCGTAGTGACGAAGGCCAAGTGTGCGCTTTGCGGACTCACGTACCAATGCAAACGCCTCAGGAAGAATACTGTCGAGCGATTCACCGCCCGTAACACGTTCTTTCAGGGCTGTTGTGCAGGCCGCCAGCTCTGCGTCTGTTTTACCAACAAAATCATCTTCGAGATCATTGATCTTCCCGACAATAGGTCGAATGCGTTTAATCTCTTTTTCGTATGTGGGGCCGAAAAACCGGTCTAAAATTGACATAATGAGCACCTATAGTACCACAAAATCCATTGCGTGGTAAAAAAGTATTTTTGAGAGTAAAAATAGAAAAGGACCTCACGAGGAGGTCCTTTTCTAGTCGATACTTCATACGCGGATGCGTATTATTTCTTTCGGCGTCGAGTAGCTTTTTTAGCTGTCTTCTTTGTCGCCTTCTTTGCAACTTTGCGCTTTGCGGTCTTTCGTCGTGTAGTCTTCTTAGCCGCTTTTTTTGCAGGCTTTCGCTTTGCAACTTTCTTTGTCGCCTTCTTTGCAACTTTTCGCTTAGCAGCCTTACGCACAGTTTTCTTTTTTGCTGGCATGATATGTGTGAAGTTTTACCTAACTAACAATTCGACCGCATTGCCCTCGTTCGTTTTCACTGAGTAACTACTCGAGAACATGTGCTTATGTATATTATCTGTAAAAAATATTTTTCGCACAATCATTTTTTATTTTTTTGTGTGGATAACATAAAAAACTTTTTTACAAACATTTTTGTAAAAAAGTTTTTATTTTTTCTCCGAAACTTTTATTTGAGTACGCGTACTTCCCGTTCGATCATTATTCCGGTCGCTTCAAAAACTTTCTGTTCAATTATTTTTGCAAATGCATCGACATCGGCGAACGATGCATCTCCGTAATTTACGATTACTAATGCTTGTTTCTCATAGGTTCCCACAGAACCCTCACGTACGCCCTTAAACGCGAGCACTGCATCGAGTACGTAGCCTAAGGGTATTTTAACCATACCGTCAGGTGCTTCAAAGGATGGAATGTCTGGATACGTCGTCTGTAGTTTCGTAAATACCTCTCTTGAAATAATAGGATTCTTAAAAAAAGAACCAGCGGTGCCGTAGATATTCCAATCGGGAAACTTCCCTGCTCGAATACGCACGACTGCTTCACGCACATCCTCTACCGTCGGCGCGTGGTCTCCAAACGTTTCTGCGAGGTCTTTATACGAAAGTTTTGGTTGTTCGTTTTTAGACACGCGATATGTACATGACACAACAATGTATCGTTTACCATCGTTCGTTTTAAAAAGTGAGTCGCGGTATCCAAACTGACACTCGTTGTTTGTTAGTTCTATAAACGTATCCGTCGTCGTATCGTATGCGCGCACCGACACAATCGAGTCGGCAACTTCAGCGCCGTAGGCACCGACATTCTGGACAGGTGTCGCACCAACAGTCCCTGGTATTGCAGAGAGATTCTCAAGTCCCCAGAGACCACGCGTAACAGTATCTGCAACTAGTTCGTCCCACACGACTCCTGCTCCTGCAGTTACCAACACATCATCCCCCTCCTCACTATAGTGAGTCCCGAGAATACCAATATGAATAACAAGTCCTCGAATACCCTCATCAGGAATAAGCACGTTTGATCCGCCACCAAGAATACGGACCGGCAGATCGTGTCCCCTTCCATACTGATACGCTTCTTGTAGTTCGTCACCAGACGCAACACTCACAAAAAAGTCGGCCGGTCCGCCGATGTGAAATGTTGTATATGCCGCAAGTGATACGTCCTTTTGAATCTCCATAAGTACCACTGTATCAAATATATGTACTCCTCTACCAGTATGGCCAGCGGGTGCGAGCTCCAAAAAATTGAAAGTCTAAATTGTGAGTGCCGCCGCTAGCCGTACTGAAAGACAAGCTATGTATGTAGTATACCTCTGCGACTACCCTTTGTCAGGGCACTCTTCCGAGTATCTAAAATGCAAAAGTCCCCACCCCAGGGACCTTTACATAGACTTTCTTTTTTCGAGCTACACATTTCTCGTGCGCTCACCTATACAGTATATACCCACCAAGAGTTTTGCCAACGGTGCTACTGCTTTGGCACTGCTCCCGCGCGGAGTGCGGCAATAAATGCGTCCACCTGATCCTTATATGCTGGATCTTGCGCCGCAAGTTCTTGTAAGACGGCAACAGCTTTCTCAGTCTCATTGAGCTGATAGTACGTCAGTGCAAGATTAATGCGCGCCTGCGGATTCGAAGGATCCAATTCAAGCTGTGTTTCAAATATTGAGAGGAGCATTGCGTAGTGACCTGTCGCATACGCGGCCTGTACCCCTAAATCACTTTGTGCAAATGCAGCAACCTGATCTTCTGTTGCGATGAGCTCCTTAAAGAGCGCATCATCGCCTGTATAGAGCGCTGCTGCTGCATACGAAACACGTGCCGTCATAAAGTCTGGTGCAAGCTCGTAGGCTGCCTTAAAGGCTTCACGTGCTTGTTCGTATTCTTTTGCTTGCAAGTACGCAATTCCCTCTTCAAAGAGAATGGTTTGTTTTTGTGGAGAAAGCGCGTGGGCGACGGCAAGGTGTTGGAGCGCTGCTTCAGTATTACCTGTTGATCGGTAGAACGCAGCCGCGAAGACCTCGAGACGTGCATCATCTGGTTTCTCTTCCAATCCTCCAAGAAGTACAAGCTCTGTCTGACTGAAGATGGCTTGCTTTGTCTCCTGTGATACTCCTTCAGCATTGAGAAGCTTGAGTGTTTGAAGTGACATCTGTTCTCGTACTTCTTGACTCCCAAATGAGCCTCTGTCTAAGGCACGTTGAAAGGCTGCAATTTGCCCTTCTGGGGTCGTCGCTTGAAATCCCTTGAGCATATCTGATGCTGCCTGTATTCCCGGAACATTCACACTCCATACCACCGCCAAAAGGACGACGCCGACAACCGGGACTCCGATATGCGCAACCGTATGATTATCTGCGTGAAATGTCATAAGCTTTGGCATTTCCCGAGCGCTTCGACTATGGATAAACGCGATGATTGTACCGAAGAAGAGATAGCTGATGATGTTATCGAATACAAACATGTTATGGAACACGTACCCCGCAATCAGACCGAGTAACAATCCTTGCTCCACTACCGTAAACGATTCATCCGGAGTCCGCCGTGGACGAATGACTATGTAGTAGAGTGCACTCCCGATAATACTGAAGTAAAAGAACGCACCGACGATACCGCCTGCAATAAGCCAATCCAAGACGATGTTGTGAACGCGGTCAAACCACGGTTCCTGATCGTAGAGAGATGGTTTGTAGTACTTATTAAAGACGTAGTTATAGTTTTCTTGCCCCCATCCGAGAATTGGTTTTTCTTTTACCCCTTCGAAAGCCATGGACCAAATAGAGAATCGTGTCGACGCCTCAGAAAGAGAAATATTTGCAACGCGCTGTAGTCGTGGGTCATTTTGAATAAACGGCGCATCACGAAATGCAACGAGGAGTGCGCCCGCGAGGACAACCGCAATGAGGCTCCCTGCTGCAATCTTGCGCACCTGTGGCATCGCTTTCCCAAAGATCGCAATATACAGTGTGGTTAAAAGAGCACCGCCAAAGAGGCCCAGTATCGTACCGCGCGTCGCTGTCTGGACGAGGATAAAGACGAAGACCGCCGCAAGAATGGCGTAAAGCCCTTTGAGGGCCCTTGACTCTGTCCTCGTGAACATGAGCGCAGCAATAAAGATATGGAAGAGCATATACACCGCCATGTAGGCCGCGTTGCCGAGAGTTGCGTCAAGACGAAGACCACCTTGATTAATCGTTAAACTCCCCCCAAGCTGCGCAAACGCGTAGATACAAACGAGCGTAGCGGCGAAGAGTGTCGTATTGAATAGATTATCCCAAAGCTTTTTCGTGATGAGCGTACTTCCGATAACAACGAAGTACATGAAGAGATGGACGAGTGTCACATAGCCATCCATACGTTCGAAGTTACTCCAGAAACTTTTTGGCGCGTACTGACCAAACATATTTGCAAAAAACATCACTACAATGAGTCCGAGGAAGGCAGCCCCGATCCAAGAAAACTTTGGTCTATACTGCGGCTCATACACTGCAAGGAGAACCCATGCAGCAAAGATAATTTCAACAATAATGCGGAATGCAAAATTCTTCCCCGTAATGAATGGGAAGAAGAGTGACCCTGATACAATAAGTACGATGAACGGGAGGGCGAATATTCCTACATATACCACCCACTTCAAGAAATCTTTCATATCCGAAAACTATAGCATATTATAATAAAACCAAATCAGGCTTCCCTTGGTTATAGAAAACACATGAAAAATCACCTCTATCGGATCCTTAAATGGTCCGAGCAATATACCAAAACCGATATGCTCTACCTCGCCCGAGGCAGTTTTTGGTCCTCGACTTCTCAGGTTATTAGTTCGATTGCTGTATTTGGCTTTGCCGTACTTGTCGCACACCTTCTCCCAAAAGAGGTATACGGGCAATATAAATATATTATTGCAACAGTAACTTTTATATTTGCCTTTTCCCTTACTGGTATCGGCACAGCTGTATTTCAATCGGTTGCGAGAAGTTTTGATGGGGCACTATCGAGCGGTTTCTGGCTCAATATAAGATGGAGTATTTTTGCATTTCTCGGGGCATTCATGTTCTTCATATACTATTTCAGTCAAGGAAACAATACGCTTGCTTTCGGAATTTTGATTGGAGGTTCTCTTTCTCCATTACTTATGAGCGCAAACCTTGCGAGTACTTTTCTCACTGCAAAAAAAGATTTTGCACGTGACGCTATTTATTTTGGAACTATTGAAACCCTTTTCTCTATCGGCTGTCTTAGTATAGCGATATTGCTTACTCAAAATCCACTTATCCTCGTGGCTATTTATTTCAGTTCAAATACCATTGCCACCCTTCTTCTATATTTTCGAATACAACATGTCTACACACCGGACATAACACGCACTGACCCAGACATGGAGAATCACGCAAAACATCTTTCTGTAATGAATATACTCACTATGGTTGCAGGAAGCATTGATCAAATACTACTCTTCCAATTTGTTGGCCCTGTTGAACTTGCAATTTACAACTTTGCAATTGCAATACCTGATCAAACAAAAGGCCCATTGAAAGCCTTTAATTCAATGGTCCAAGCTAAATTTGTAAATCGTACAAATAACGAAATCCTTTCCGGAATGAAAAATAAAATGGTTTGGATATTCTTTGCTAGTACTTGTTTTATCATCCTCTATATCGTTCTCGCGCCATACTTTTATACATTCTTTTTTCCAAATTACACAGATGCAATTTTTTATTCACAAATATATGTAATCTCTCTACTTGCCCTCGCGAGCATTCCTGCAGATATGTATCTTGTGGCGAAAAAACGCATCCGGTATCAGTATATTCAGAATATTATACTCTCTCTCTTTAAAATATTGTCGGTAGTGATTGGTGTAATGTTCTGGGGGCTTTTAGGAATCATTATTGCACGCGTAGCGTCACGACTTTTTGCTGGACTACTTTCCTATACACTCTATTACATCAGTGTCTCACGGGCTGATTAAAGCTACTTTTTAAATGAAACTCTAGCAAAACTAATTTCGAGTCTTCCGAAATCATTAGTATTATAGGTATTAATGACCGGAAGTATGACGACTTCGTATTTCTTTGTATCGATAGCATCAACAATTGGTCGTGCACCATGATCCTTCCGGTTATGCCAGTAATCATCGAAAATGACTACCGTATTCTCGTGCATCACTTTTTGAGAGTATTCCCAATCATTCTTAACTGTATCTACGTGATGTCCCCCATCAATAAAGATGAAGTCCATTTTCGGCATCGAATCAATACTTTCAGGAAGCGTTTGCAACGTATTCCCTTGATAGAGCTTGATACGAGCGCCCGATGTCAGAAGTTTACTTTTCACTTCTTCATATGAAGGAGGTTTCTTCGAAATTTCTCGCTCATATTCAGCCTGATCCATTGCATCAAAAAGGTCAAACCCATAGTATTCTGCTGGCATGCCTGTAGCACGCTTGGATGCATAAAGCATTCTTAATGCACGCTCTCCGTTCCAAGTACCTATTTCAAGTATGCGTCGAGACTTATTTCGTCGTATGAGCTGATACAAAGCCTTATATCTACTTGGTTCATTCCAACGAGTAGTGTAGTGGTACTTCAGTACCATATACAACGAAGTGGGGAGAATTTTTTTAAGTAGTGCTTTCATATTTTTGTGAGCTCAAGTATATCACAGTATTGATTAGCGACATGTTCCCATGAGAAGGTTTTTGCTCGTTTTCGTGCCGTATGAGCAAAATGTTCCCTGAGGTGGTTGTCACCTAAAATTTTTACGAGTGATCCTGCAAGTGCATCGGGGGTATTCTCTGTCAAAATACCCGTCTCATTATCTACGATGGCAGCCTCAGCTCCAGAACCATATGTACCTATAGAGGGGGTTCCACAGAGCGCGGCTTCAATATAGACCATCCCAAATCCCTCTATTGCGTACTCCGTCTCTGTAGGTGCCATAATAAATATTTCTGCATGTGAATAAAGTTGTATGAGCTCTCGATCGCTTACCTGTTCAAGGATAATCACTTTATTTGATAATCCATTTTCTACAATATACTCCTTACACCCTGCTGTATACAAATCATGCTGACCGCTACCAACAAGTACGTACTGAAGATTGGGGAACTTTGTTGACACTTTTTTAAAAGCTTGTAGCGTTTTTAATTGCCCTTTTCGTTCCTTAAAAGCTCCTACAGTAAGAATGTATGGCTCAGAAAGATCCCGGTATTTCTCAGTACTTTTAGTAAACTCGTTCACGTCTACCCCCACTGGCACATACGTGACGGGTAAACCGTCAAACACATATTTATGAGATCCGGAGCGTTCAATAGCATCTTGCACATATTCATTGATAATAAAGATGTTTGTACACAGCCGATACACCCTCCAGAGAAGAATGTTCTTTAATTTGCTACTAAAAGACCCTCCTTTGAAATATAGTGAGTAGGTCCCTAGCGCATGTACAGAGAGTGGAGTACGGGTGCCAATAACTCCAAAAGCTCCCATAATTCCTGCCGGTCGTACATCAAAACATACTACTGCATCAGAAGTGTTTGATATTGAACGGAGAGTCCTTAGAGTTTTCAGTAAGCTGATAGGTCTGAATACGGAGTGCCCTCGTAGCTTAGTAACTGTTGTGGGGAACTCTGAGCATTCACTCTCAGAAATAAAATTCACGGTAACCCCTTTCTGATTGAGTTCTCTTGCAATATTGGTAACCATCCGTCCTAACCCTGTAGTTGGGTCAGTACTTACTACTATAAACGTGACTTTTTTCATTTAACAGTCTCAACCGGAACACGAACCGTGTCTTTCTCGTAACCATCACCATTTCGAGAAAGAGTTGTCGAATCAAGCATCAATGCTTCTGTCTTTGCTATGTACGTATGCACAACACCTGCTGGTATTTCTGCGTACATATTTGGCTTTAAAGTAAAGCGCTCCTCTTCAGAACCATCCTGCTGAGAGACAATGAGCTCAATTTCACCTTCAAGTACATACGAATACTGAATTGATTCGATATGATAATGTCCTGCACGCGCGGCACCTTGTGTAAAAGTTATCAATCCAGTATGTCCTACAGGAGCTTCGAAGATATCGAATATCTCGCCACGCTCATCCTTAAATACCGGTGTAATCTTCTTGATTGTTATTAAGTTACTTTCCATAGTGTCTTTAACTAATTTTATTCAATAACTCTTGGTGTTGGGATTGGAATAATAAACTTCCCTCCTCGTGCTCTATATTCATCGAGATTTGACATGATTTCTTCGGCGAAGTTCCAAGCCAATATTAAAACATAATCCGGCATATCATCAAGAACTCGAGAATCATCGTAAATAGGTATATGCATACCTGGCGTAAAGAGACCTTGCTTGAGAGAACTTTTCTCGGTTGCATATTCGAGATAATGGACACCCATACCACAATAGTTAAGGAGCGTATTGCCTTTTGCAGGCGCTGAAACTGCAACAATGCGCTTGTTATCCGCTTTGAGTTCATTTAAAAGCGTAATGAGGTCTCTTTTTTGCTGCATTACAGCCTGAGAAAATTCTTTCAGACGGTCTTGTTTGTATAAACCAAAGTCAATTTCCTTCGTTATTGCATCTTTAACAGTACTTTCAACTACATGACTTCCAACATGCCCCACATAATACCGAAGGGTACCACCATGGATTGAATGGTGACTAACATCAAATAGCTCTAACCCGAACTTCTCGAAGTATCTCTGCATAGGCCTTACTGAGAGATACCCAATGTGCTGATGGTACACTGTGTCATATTCGATATTCTTGATCAAATCCAAAGCATAAGGAGCTTCAATAACAATAACCCCTTCCTGAGCAAGTAACTCTTTCATACCCTCCACTGCACTGTCAATGTCATGGAGATGTGCAAACACATTTGTACCAGTTATAACGTGAGCCAGGCCATGGTCTGCAGCAATCTGTTTTGCAATCGTTCGCTTAAAAAACTCTGTAAGAGTCGGCACTCCGTTAAGACGAGCCTTCTCTGCTACCGTCTCCGCAGGATCTACTCCGAGTACAGTAAAACCTTGTTTCTTGAACCCCGTTAGTAGTACTCCTACATTACTTCCAATATCAACACTAAGTTTCCCTGGATCAAAACTGAAGCGTTCTGCGATCTCCTTAGCCATTTGGTAGTAATGATTTACACCTCGCTCAGTTATCGAGGATTCGTAAATATAATTTTGTTGATAGAGAATTTTTGGATTTACCAAATAATCAATTTGTAACAACCCACATTCAGTACAGGTGCACAGTCGAAGTGGAAAGAAAAATTCAACCTCTTCTCGGCGAAGATCACTGAGAAAATCATCCGAGTGTGGTTGCATCCCCAAATGAATAACCTCCCTGAGTGAAGGAGTTTTGCACATATGACAATGTACTACATGCTTTCCAAATACTTTTCGTTCGAGTTTCATAAATTATTTCTTAACAGAAAATTCAACATCCTTCATATCCGCATCAACAAGAATCTTGACTAAATCTTTAAATGTTGTTTTCGGCTCCCATTTGAGCTTCTCTTTTGCTTTAGTTGCATCTCCACACAGTACATCCACCTCTGCAGGGCGGTAAAGATTTTCTTTGATTTCTACGTGTTCCTCCCAATTTTTCCCAATGTATGAAAAGGCTTCTACAAGGAATTCCTTAACGGTGTGTGTCTCACCTGTGGCGAGAACAAAATCATCCGGCTCAGATTGCTGAAGCATTTTCCACATAGCTTCGACATACTCTGGAGCGTATCCCCAGTCTCGTTTTGCCTCGATGTTTCCAAGATATATCTTATCCTGGAGACCGTGAGCGATATTGGCAACTCCGCGTGTAATTTTTCGTGTTACAAAATTTGGTCCTCGTCGTGGTGACTCATGATTAAAAAGTATCCCACTACTGATGAACATTCCGTACGATTCCTTGTAGTTTTTGCACATCCAATGTGCATAGAGTTTACTTACTGCATATGGACTGCGAGGATAAAATGGGGTGTCTTCATTTTGAGGCATCTCAACCACCTTCCCATACAGCTCAGAGGTGGACGCTTGGTACATTCGTGTACCAACAAGATTATTGTTACGAATCGCTTCAAGAATACGTACGGTGCCAAGCCCAGTTATGTCTCCTGTATATTCCGGAATATCAAAACTCACTCGAACATCACTCATTGCCGCAAGATTGTAAACCTCATCTGGACAAACCAATTTTACCACTCGTTCAATACTACTTGAATCACCTAGATCTCCGTAATGGAGATGGAGATTTTCATGATTTTTAAGATGTGTGTTTTCACAGAATCCAGCATCCGCTGCAATATAGAAGCTGCTTGAACGCCGCACGAGGCCATGCACCTCATATCCCTTTTCTAACAAAAGCTCCGCAAGATACGATCCATCTTGCCCTGTAATACCTGTAATTAGGGCTTTTTTCATTGAAATAAATTATACATGATTTGCCAATCAACACCAATTACGCGTAATACTCACAAGTATTTTGAAATATCGAAAAAAAGCACCGAATGAATAATCAGTCACTGGGATCACAACAGCTTCATGACCTCGTGACAGCAATGTTTCAGCAATGTAGTACGCACGGTACCGTGAGCTGGGTACCGTTTTATCTCCTTTGACAAAAAAGTAAAATTTCATATACAGATATTGATCAGGTGTGTTAGAAAATTTCCTACTGCCCCAATGCTATTTTCATTAAGGCTGGGTTGCCGTGAAGCAATCTCTTGCGTCATAGAGATACAGATTTTTACCAAGACGGTCTAATGTATAAAACGATGGCATAAGCATTCTACCAAGATTAATGTCAATGTCGAAAATTCCGTCATCAGGAACATCATTTCTGAAACTCGCAATCAGCCGACACCTCTCGTCCGTGAGCATCTGTGAACGAACCAGGATGTCGGGTAGTGGAAGGTTACCATTCTTAACGAGGTCACTCTCCTCTGTAACAACAAGTGGCCGAAACGGAATATCCTCCTCCATTGCCAATCTATGCTGACACGTAGACCCACACGAACTTGTCGCAAAGAGTGCGTATGAGTCCTGATTCATTGGAAGGGTAAATTCAAAAATATTTTCATCAATACGTATATCCTGTGTTCCATATTGGTCAATAATGAACTCATATGCATCATTATAGGTACTCGGTACCATCATCAAATAGACTGTGAACACATACACACACATACTCACGATAAAAAGCACTGCGGAAATAAATTTCCGTGGAGGATAACATGCCGCAAGAAAGAACATGAGGAATATACCAAGTGGAAAGACATGACGAACATTTAATGCAATGCCTTGATCAGTACGAAAGACAAGCACGAGGAGTACCAAATAGAGAACGTCATACAGAGTAGCCAATAGCGCGAGCGTCCGGTCACGAACTCCTGCGAGCATTGCGGGAATAAGCGCGATGAGCAAAAGTGGAAATGCATCAATAAGATGTCTGCCTTTTATACGAATTGATTCAAGGAGCGAGAGTGTGCCTTCGACCGGCATTGGCATATTCGACATTGATGGATTGAGAAAAGACGGAAGAAACCCCGATACTTGCAGAATGATGTTATTGAGGTTCAATAACAGAAAAACGGCGACCACTCCCAGACCGGCAATCGTCATAAACGAAAGTCGCGTGAATGCCGCGCGTGTTTTAGGAAAGACAAAAAATAGAACGGGTACCGTCACAAGAAACAATGCAGCGAATGCGAAGTTGGCAGTAGCGAACGCTGCCGCGATGATCGAATAGAGCGCGTATCGTCCCGGAACGCCCCTTTGGCGCTCTTCAGTAAGAGAACGATAGAGAAAGATGAATGAAATCGTGACGAACATCATTGAAAGCATCCACATTTTCCCCGACCGCGTGAGAAATATAGTTATGATATTCCCGAAAAGAAGTGCCAGAAGCGCAAGTCGCCACCACGTATCGCGTACCTGTACTTTTAAAAAACGGAACGTCACAAAAAGTAACACCATCGCGGTGAGCGCTGAAACAATTCGTGGCACCAAGATACTGTAGTGGGGATTGAGAACGAAGGCTGTTTTTACTACCTCTATATCAAAACCGTTAGATAGGTAACTGACCCCAAGTACTATGGCCATAGCAAGATAGTTTTGATAGAACGAAACCGTGCCATACGCCACGTCACCCAAAGGTAGGAGTGTGTGCGCCTCCATGGAACGCAAGACACCGCCGCCAAATGCCCATACATCAGTTACCGTATTGACCATTGGGAGTGCGTATCCCACGCCAAGTAAAAAACTTGCTCCAAATGCAACCAAGAACCACTCTTCCCAAGAGAGAGCACGGATTTTCCCCACAGATATGCGTAGTCTACGCAACATTTGCATATGATACCAAAATAACACAATAGGTTATACTAACGGTAATGCAACTTTTAAAGCGTTCGGCGGATACTTTAGGTGCCCTTCACTTCCGTGTTGAAGCGGTTCTTGGAGAACGACTCTTCCATCTTGTACGGTATCTTATATCGGGCGGAATAGCAGCCACCACGAACGTTGGAATACTTTTTTTATTGGTACATTTTGGAGATTTACACTATCTCCCAGCATCAGTATTGGCATACCTACTCGCTATTGTGGTTTCTTTCACCTTGCAAAAATTTTGGACATTCCAAGATAAACCAACACATGATGTACATACTCAATTTAGTCGCTATATCATAGTTGTTGTAATGAATCTCCTTCTCAATACAGCCATTATGTACATTCTCGTGGACACCTTTAGCGTATGGTACATACTCGCACAAATAGTGGCGACTGCGCTCGTTGCCATTACGGGCTACTTTGCCTATCGACATTTTGTCTTTAAAGAACGATCATAAAATGAACTATGCTCCGTGCTGCCCTCTATAACTATCGATGGGAAATAAGCATCGCTGTTCTGGCGCTTGCTACACATCTCTTTGTCTTCTTCCTGCTCGTGAACGCACAAAATGGTGACGTTCTCGCAACCGTACGCGTTGATGATGGCTTCTATGAACTTGCAGAAAATATACGCGCGGGCAACGGTTTCTCATGGAATACTGAAGCGCCCTATCTACCGAATACTATGCGTACTCCCGGGTACAGCGTACTCCTCGCTGGTCTCATTGAAATATTTGGAGTTACGGGGGCGGCAATAGTGCAACTCCTTGCCGCTACCGCCATTCCACTTCTTGGTCTCTCTATAGCACGCGTGCTCACTCGTTCGCGCACCGTCGGCATCATAATAGGCATCGTCCTTGCCCTTGATCCAACCTTGGCACAGCTGTCCTTTCAGTTTTATACCGAGACCGTATTTCTTATAGTGTTCTTCGCGTGGCTGCTGACGATCCTGCATTACTTCAAACGTCCGACTGTCACCATATTGATACTGAGCGCACTATTTCTCGGTGCTGCAATTCTGATCAAAGCCAGTGTGCAATATATTCCCCTTCTTCTTATTCCATTCATTTTGTGGGTACACGGCAAGAAGAATTGGCGTCAAAGTGTCGCGCATATCGGTATACTTCTCATTATTGTAGGGGCAATACTTGCTCCATGGATTCTAAGAAATGTGCAGCAATTTGACACTCCCGCACTCAGCACTCAAGCATCTTTTGTTCTCTATACCAATTTTGCTCCCGCAGTCTTAAGCATTGCTGAAGATCGTAGCTTCTCGGAAGTTATAGATACCTTCCTCACACCAGAAGAATATCGTGGAGACGCTATTACATTCGCAAATGAGGGTGCGTACAAAGAAAAAGCGCTCACCATAATGAGAGAGCACCCTGAGGCAACTGCTTTTGTTATGGGTAAATCACTCTTCACCTTCTTTACCAACGATGGGTTCTACACGCTTCTTTCACGAAGTGGACAAAACCCAGATAACTACCTCGCTGCTCTTATCATGATGCGTCTTGTGTGGATAGGTATCACTCTCTCCGCACTCATCGGCGCATGTGCCTATCTTCTTACCAAACGTTCACCTTCTACAATCTTTGTTATTATACTTGTAGGATACTTTGCTCTCATAAGCACCACAGCAGCATTCGGCACAAACCCACGTTACCGCCTGCCCGTAGACCCGATAATTATCTCACTCGCGGTAGTTGGTGCATCACTGATATTGGCGAAATTTAAACGCGAAAAATACTAAGCGAATTATGAAAACTATCACCGAGTGGCAAAAAGTACTCAAAGCAGCAGCTGACCGACGATTCCCAGACTCGGGATGGGGTGAAAAAGAGCGTATCGAGTCAATCGAACGACAGCTTGATGATGCGAAAGTAGCGCTTGCGTGCGCTCGTGGTGAGCGTGTGAGCGACTACCACGGCCACCAAGATCCTGACCACCGTATCGCTGCACTCATTGCTGACATTCTTATATTTGCAGAGGAGCGTGATACTGATGTGGAAGACGAGCTTGAAAAAGTACGAGCGTGGTTTGAAGGGCGTGATGAATAGAAATAGTCTATCTTCACTCAGTCATAATTTCAGTAATTTCTATACGCTGTCCAGTACGAGAAGATATACGCATCGCTTCTAGAACGGCTGCCTGACGAAGAATACGCTTATACATTTCTTCAAAACGTGTGATATCCCCCGCCGCAACTGCAGCGGTGAAAAAATCAAAACTCAACGCAAATTGGTTCGTAGCCGGTATCTCAAATGACTCATGAGTATCTTGCGCACCATCGTTGGTAGTAAGCTCAACACTGAGTTCCATTGTCGGCGGGACCGCAAAAGCACGGTTCGTCTGTACCATCCCTTTTGAACCCCACACTGAGTATCGATTTTGGTAGAGATTATCAAAACCAAAGGAAAGTAACGCCTCACTCTCCTGAAACTCAAGGAGAGCAGAGCCTCGAACGTCCACCTCTTTGCCATCATTGTGCAGTGTGCAGGTAACAGCGAGTGGTTCTTCGCGCATAATCTTACGTGCCATAAAGACCGTGTAGCAGGCACAGTCATTGAGAGCGCCTCCCATAAGCGCTGCACTGTTACGAATATCATCAGCGGGGAATGGCGGGAAGCCGTATGCCCCATTCCATACACGAGGTGTACCAATTCGTCCCTCTTCTATAAGTGAGAGCACCCTTTCATGTTGTGGATGAAATTCCGGTACGAAATTTTCGTAGAGCGCAACGCCTGCAGCTCGACAAGCCTCCACCATTTTCTTGGCTGATACAAAGCTGTGGGTAATAGATTTTTCACAGATAATATGTTTCCCGGCTTGAGCTGCTTTCAGTACCCACTCCTCTTGGCTTCCAACCGGAAGCGGGCTGTATATAATATCAATATCATTCCGCGCAATGAGTGTATCGTAGCTTTCTGGTTCCAAACCATACTCATCTGCCCACTCTTTCGCCTTTGTTTCACTTCGGCTCGCAATTGCTACCAGCTCAACGGTGGGAAGTGCTTGAAATGCGGGAACCGCATACCGCTTTGCAATATTTGCCGTACCAAGAATACCGACTCTGATTTTTTTCTGAGTATCTTTATTCATAATAGTGCGCACACATTACGAGCAAGTGAGTTCATGGTCACATCAACGCGGAGTAATGCTTTAATCTGTGGCAGCGTAAGCCAAATATAATCCTCTGTTATAGGGACCTCTTCTGATTCGTCCACCTCAACAATCATGGACCGATTCACCTTCCTATAGAATCGTCCGCCATCCTCTACACCAGTTACTGATTCCAACACGTTCCCTTTTGTGCCATCAAAGTATTCAATCAAACGTGGACGTTTGCCTTTGTGTGCGAGAGAAAGATTGCCTTCAGATGCTTGTAAGGCTGGGGATATTTGAACAGTATTCACATTTCCTGGTTCAAATTTAGCGTAAAAAAGATACCGCGTTACCCCGTCTTTTGTTTGCTTAATAACACCGGATACGCCTACCTCTTCTTGCTTTAGCATAGGCTGGCTCCATGAAGCAACCTCCCGATCGGCGGCGCCAGTAACGACAACACCCACGATGGAAAAGAACTTACCTGTATCGTGTACAATATTGCCACTCTCTGCATCTACGTGCCACCCAACACAATCCTTCACTCCCGCTTCTGTGACAGTAACCGGATAAGACTCCTGACGCTCTCTGAGCCAGTCTAGAATAGGCTGTATGTTTATTTCTGTACTCATACAATTTCAACCTTTGGAATAGGGATAATAAATTGTGCGCCGCGTTTTCGTAGTTCAGTCTCTTTATCAAGAATAAAATCACGGTAATTCCACGCTAAAAGAAGAATGTGATCGGGCGTTTCTGTTTTTAATATATCAGGTGAAACGACGGGAATGTGACTTCCTGGCGTTAACCTCCCAATCTTATATGGGGTTGTATCGGTAACGTATGCGATATCGTCTCCTGTGAAGCCACAGAAGTTAAGAAGCGTGTTTCCTTTTGCAGGAGCGCCATAGGCCGTAACCTTCTTCCCTTCCTTACGAAAGCCCCTTACGACAGAGACTAGCTTGTCGCGCAGCGCTTCAGCGTCTTTCTGGAAATCTACAAATCGAGAAAGTGAGTGTATCCCAGCCTGCTCTTCAAGTGACAGCAGCTCAGCTACAGAGCTCTCGATTGGTTTACCCATCTTCTTACGTGCAAATACTCGTATCGACCCTCCGTGGGTTGCGACACGTTCAACAGCTGATACTTCCATGTCAAAGCGTTCGAAAAGGTAGCAGAGCGGCTTCACACTGTAGTAACACAAATGCTCGTGGTACACAGTATCAAATTCCATATGCTCAATGAGATCAAGGAGATAATGTGACTCGGTGACAAACACGCCGTCGTCGCTAAGGAGCACTTTCACACCACGCACGATTTCGTCGAGATCATCAATGTGTGCGAATACATTATTGGCAGTGATTATTTTTGCCTGACCGTGCTTTTCCACAATATCTTTCGCCATCTTTTCGGTGAAAAATCCATCCAAGGTTTCAATGCCTTTTTCGCGGGCAATATCAGCAACGTTTGCGGACGGTTCAATACCGAGCACGCGGCATGTGTCTGTAAAAAATTGGAGTAACACTCCGTCATTAGACCCAATGTCTACAAGTAAATCGTCGCTCTTTAACGTGTGACGCTTCTTAAGGTCATCTGCATACTTAGAAAAGTGATCCACTAATGGTTTGGACGAGGATGAAAAATACGCATACTCTCCATGAAAAAGTTCGTTCTCTTCCACGATATCGAGTAACTGCACCAAACTGCATGTATTACAAAAATACACATCAAGCGGATATCGCATCTCTTCCTGTTCCTTCCCTGCTTCAATAAAATTATCAACAGGAGGATGCTCTCCCAGTGAAAGGATTCGTGTGAGATCACCTTTTTTGCACACGCGACATTCATTTCTGTGAAAATAACTCATGTAGACATTGTTACCTTAGTTTGCTGATTATACCATCCATTCTTCTTCAATATATTCCGCGAGCGCTTCCCTCCAATCCCGAAGAGTGCAGTTGGCTGAGACGATAGATTCATTGGCAGGAAGAGAGGTGGCGCCTGGAAAATACGTACGGTCCACAGCCTGTACAGTGGCATCTGGGAACATCGTTGTCGCCAGCACTTGGGCGATATCATACCGTGTTGCAACTCCAGCATTTGCAATATGATAGGTACCTACCCGACCTTCCTCCAGCAACGTTTTTATAGTCTGAATATAATCCTTACCATACGTTGGTGAACCATAGACATCATTTAGTGCTACAACTTCGGATTTCCCAGACTGTAGCTGTTTGATGACTCTGCCGTAGAACTTATTATCACGCTCCGGCCCACCGCCGAACACCCACGCGGTGCGCGCAATGATGTATCGCGGAACAAGCTGCGACACAATCAACTCTCCAATGTGCTTCGTTTGTCCGTACTGCGTCTCCGGCTCAGGAGTATCCGTTTCAGTATACGGTCCGTTTTTATCACCTTTAAATACTCGGGAGGAAGACGCGTATACCATGATCGCACCGACTTTGCGCGCGGCGCGGGCAACATTATATGTCCCCCGCACATTAATGTCATAGACATACTGCGGCTCACGTTCAGCGCGCGCCATGTCGGCAGCAGCCGCAAGGTGGATAATCACTTGCGGTTTATGCTCTTGTATATACTGCTCAACCTGTAACTCGTTTGTAATATCGAGTGTTTTCGAATCCGGACGTAACCCAAAATCAACATACGACCCTACCTGTCCACCTGCGCCAATAGTGAGGACCTTCTCGAAGTCGATCAAATTCATAGTGCACGTTTTGCTAGTGCCACACTTACTTTATGTAACGATTCGATAGTACCTGCATCAGACCATAACCCCTTAACTAACCCATGCGACAATTTTCCCTTCTTCAAGTAGATATTATTGGCGTCAGTAATTTCAAGCTCGCCACGCGCCGATGGTTTTAAGTCTTGAATAATAGAAAAGATTTCTGAGTCATACAAATAAAAACCGGTTTGAGCGAGAGACGATTTTGGCTTTTTCGGTTTCTCTTCTATGCGTACGATATGTTTATTCTTTGCGTCAAATACCGGAACTCCAAATCGGTTCGGATTTTCAACCTTTTTAAAAAATACCTTAGCGCCGCCGGAGAATGATTTCACATCCCGTGTAAAATCTTGGGTGAAGATATTATCGCCCAGGATAACAGCAACTGATTGTCCGGCAGAAAAATCTTCCGCTGTTTTAAGTGCATCCGCGATACCTCCATTATCAATGTCTTGAATAGCGTACGAAAGCTCAACACCGTACTCACGGCCCGACCCAAGAAAATTCATAAAATCCCCCGCATATTCACGCCCGGTGACTATCATAATTTCAGTTATTCCCGATCGCTTTAAGGTATCCAATGGATACATAATCATTGGTCTATCGTAGACCGGAAGAAGATGCTTATTTGTTATCCTCGTGAGTGGTCGCAATCTGGTTCCAACTCCGCCGGCAAGAATAATTCCTTTCATAATACTATTTAATATCATGCTTACGCCAAAGATCAATATGCGGGTTAAAAACACCAGTCTTTTTTCTGACTTTCTCAATCCATTTCGCGTTGGCTAAATACCATTCTATTGTTTCCGCAAAGGCTTTTTCAAAGCTATGTCTCGGTTTCCAACCCAACTCTTTTTGGATCAAAGAAGCATCTATTGCATAGCGACGATCGTGCCCAGGTCTATCTGTGACAAACTCAATCATATCTTCTCCCTGATTGAAATATTTCAAGATACGTCCAGCAATATCTCTGTTATTAAGCTCGTTGTCAGCGCCGATATTATATACCGCACCTTCCCTCCCATTAAGGAGGCAAAGTTCGAGAGCCTCACAGTGATCCAGCACATAAATCCAGTCACGCACATTGTATCCATCACCATAGAGGGGGACCTTTTTCCCTTCCAGTACCCGAAGAATAAAGAACGGGATAAGTTTTTCTGGATACTGCTGTGGTCCGTAATTATTAGAGCAGTGTGTCACTACAACCGGCAGTTTCCACGTACTGTGGTACGAACGACACAGCATGTCGCCACTGGCTTTCGTTGCTGCATACGGGACGTTTGGTGCAAACGCGGTCTCTTCAGTAAACAATTCTTTCGTATCCAGTTCGAGCGAACCGTACACCTCATCAGTTGAGACTTGTACATACTTCTGTACTGTCCCCAATTCTTTTACCGCTTCAAGAATATTGAACACCCCAACGACGTTGGTATTGATAAATTCAAGTGAACCGACATGAATACTTCTATCAACATGCGTCTCGGCTGCAAAATTAATAACGTAGTCAGGTTTATATTTCTTAAATACCGACTTTATTTTCTTTTGATCTGCAACATCACCTCGCACGAAGGTATAGCGTTCATCACGGGTACATTCACGTAAATTATCAAGATTGCCCGAATATGTCAGTTTATCCAAATTCACAATAGTAACTTTGGGGTATGTTCCGAGAATATGACGTATGAAATTTGAACCAATGAAACCTGCCCCACCACAAACTAACAATGTTTTTCCTTGAAACGTTGGCATGGTCCCTTTACGAGAAAATGACTTCTTTACAGTATTTTTTATTGCCATAGCACACCTATACTAAACTTCTTCCTGCACAATGTAAATTGGTCTCTGTTTTACTTCCTCAAATGTTTTCCCCAAATAGAGCGCGATAACGCCAATCAGAGTCGTGAGGAGCCCAAATATCAACCACAGCGACCCGAGCAATACTGTCAGCGTATCGTCGACACCGATAAACATGTCGTGTCCGACAGCGAAAGCCAAATACACACCTGAGAGTATAGACACCGCAACGCCAACCTTGATAATAAGTCGCAATGGTCTTTCTGAATATGCGAGAATGATATCGGTAGCAAGGCTAAATAATTTAGAAAATGAGTACCCAGAATTACCACCTCGTCGTGCCCCGTGCTCAACCGGAACAGTAGCGGTCTTAAATCCTACCCAACGCACCATAACCGAAAAGTAACGCATGCGATCTTGAATAGAAAGAACCGCCTCAATCACCTTTCGATGATAGATGCCGAAGTTCGCAAGCGTTCTATCTTGATGCATTCCCGATAAATAAGTAAGCGTCGCGTAAAAACAACGGGACACGAATCGGCGCATAAGACTATCATGGCGTTTCTGTCGAGAACCAACGACCACAAAAAAGCCCTCTTGGGCTTTTTTGTACATTCTTTCTATTTCTTCCGGCTGATCCTGCAAATCGCAATCCATCACGACTACCCACTCACCGCGACTCGCTTTTAATCCTGCTGTCATTGCCGGATATTGTCCAAAGTTACGTGAGAGATTAAACCCCCGCACTCGTGAATCTTCACGGGCTAATTTTTGTATCACCTTCCACGCCGCATCAGGACTCGCATCGTTTACCAGTATCAATTCAAAGTGTGGTGTAATTTTCTCTAAAACAGTAACAACCCGTTGGTGCAATTCCGGCAATACCTCACAGGAACCGTATACCGGTACAACAACAGATATATGTGGTGATGCTAGATGATTCATAGATAGTACGGCCTACATACAATTAGTGATGATTTTGGCACGCTTTTGCCAGGTGTGCAAATACGGGTCACGCGTACCTTCTGTTGCAGTAAGAATTCGTGCGAGGTCCTCGGAATCATCTGCAGAAAAATACATCGCCCTGTCTTTGAGAATATTCGTAAGCGCTGCCACATCAGAAGAGACAATGGGTTTATTGGTTGCTAAATACGCAAAGGCTTTAAGCGGAGACGTGTAGCTGGACATGTCTGTATCTTGCGCTGAGTTCGGTAACACCAATATGTCTGCCGCAGCAAGTACACGCGGTAAATCTCTATACGCAGTAGCGGGCAGAAAGAGCGCACTTAGGTACTTTTCTTTCCATGCTTTTTTTTGTACATTCTCGGGACCAATAAGTACACATAGGGTGTTGTCGGGAGTAAACTCACTTGCAGCCGCAAAGGTACCTGCACCTTTTGCTTCATCTATTTTCCCCACATAGAGCGCCACTTTTTTATCAGATGGAATACCGAGCCACTCCCGCGATTCTTTCTGATCATACTGCTTTTCAAATGGCTCAGGGTCAACAGCGTCATGCGCAAGGATTATATGTTCAGGCAGGACTCCCTTTTGTATATATATGTCGCGCAATCCTTCTGAAATCACTACCAATCGGTACGCACGCTTCGCAACAAATGTTGAAAGGGCCGTGGGCTTTGTGTGAGCTTCAAAAACTAATTTCCGACCCAGAAAAATATACTGCAATAGTACAAAAGCATCGCGTGAATAAATAATATCAGCGTCCCAAAAAGATTTTCTCCATTTGGCTACTTCAGAAAACCATAAAGCAGAGAAGGCAAAACCAGTACTTCCCCACTGTACTAAATCAGGTACTGAAAGCTTAGTGAACGAAAAATTCTTTTTTACGCTGTAGTATACAAATGAATCTTCCTCAATAGGTGTTCTACGGTTTGGGACCACGAGCTCTACTGTCGCACCCACATCTGCTAAGGCCTCGCAGGTTTTCATAACTTGAGCACCGTGTGCCTTTTCAGTGGGCATGCGAACAAACGCAAGGTAGATTATTTTCAACCCTGTCCCGTACTCTTTTTTTAAGTTTTCTTGACTCTCTTTGTCCGGTATCATACTTACACAACGTTAATTGTTCTTTCCGTATTCCCCAAAATAGGCCCTCTGCCAGATTCTCACAGTGAGATATTTATTACTGTCTGCGTACTGTCTAACAAGGTACCGTACTTACTCCCTGGTACGACAGATACTTTCACCTCTTCCTCCTCTACTTTAAAATCTACCACCTTTCCATAACAAATACAGTAACGTGGTAACAGCATGACTATACTCTCAATGAAGAATTGCCAGAGCCGCACCACCGCTTCTAACATATGCCCCCCACGCAGTGCAGACCAGCTGTGATTCACAACCTCTCGGACACTAAACAAGTAGGTGCGAGGAATTTTAGGAACCTGCAACTTCCACAAAGAGGTGCTCGATAGTCCATTATTAAAAATGCCGGTAGTGGGGTTTCTTTCTGCCCAACCCTTATTGATGAGTATTCGACGTTTTTGATTCGTGTCGGAAAAAATATCCTTACCGACAAACCTATATACGAATGGCTTAAGCTCGTTTGTAGTATCAAATAAAGCCTCAATGTTAGGGATGCGAGTTAACCATGCCAAGTGCGCGGTCCAAAATATAGGGCACTGGAAGTTAAAATTACGACCTTTGTGCGAATGTAAAAAACCGTTAAAAAAATGGTCCTTGATTTGATACAGAACATTACTGAGGGCTTGCTGCGCATGAGCGTTATTTGAATGAGCGAGTGCGTACGCATCAAACGCGTGGGATGCCACCTCATATTCTGAGAGCCAATACCATCGTTTCGTTTCCATACGCAAGTCTTTTACACCGATGTACGTATACATTGCCAAAAGCGCAGAAATACTTTTTTCCAGATTATGTTCATATTCCTGAGTACTCATTCCAAGGACATTAAGCGAATACTGTATAAATGCTATATGCCGTGATTGGTAAAAGGTGGTTATATTGTCATACGGTACAGACTTATTTTCAGGGTTTGGGTAATATCTAAAAAACCCATCGACGGTTGAATCTGTAAATGCTTGCTTGATACTGTGTTCTGCAATACTTTGGTAGAGAGAATCTTCTTTAAACGTTTTGCTATAACTCGCTAGCCCCGTAAGCCCCCATAGACGCTGGTTCGTTACCTTCTTATCGTTCGCTGCTTTCACCAGATACGTGTCCGCAACGGGCTCAAGTGCTCTTTTTATATCTTGATACTCCGTCTCTGAAAAAACCTCTCGGTTACGCCTCACGAAACGCGCGATCGCATCAACCGCCGTTCCCGTATCAATAACATTTTGTGACATGTTCATTGGATTGAGGTGACCAGGATAAAATACTTTTTGTTTTTCTGGCGAATCAACAATCAACGTAAGGAGATACTGGATGAAATTTTTCCCTTTGTTAATCTCTCCAAGATAGTCGTAAAAATCCAGCAAGTACGAATTGCTCCCTGTGTGTTCGACATGATGTTTGCTACACCGTAGATTAGATTCTAGGTATTCAACGGCTTCTTGCAGCATTTGTTTAAACGTTAGCGGCGGCATATTTGTTTACGTAAGCCCCTGATAAGAGCAAGGTGATAGCGTACTCTACCCCACTCAACTGAGAGTGGCATATGAACGCCATTTCTGTACCGGAGCCGATACCATACTGTCCTTAGAAAGATTCCTAGCATCGGACGGACGTTACTTGGTATCACCTGAAATAGGAAATTAGAAAATGAAATCTCCCCGATTTTTTCTAATTCTCGTTTTATATATTTTCTATTTCTAGACATGTAGTTATGCACGAAGTCATCCTCTAAATATACATACCACGGGGTACTGAGAGTGGTTTTTTCTTTGTCTAATGGTTTTTGAAATAGTGGACGTTCATGGACCGGCTTTATCATGCGAACGTCACGATCAGTTCGTACAATCCGATACTGATACCCCGGATAATTTGCGGCATGTTCAATCATTTGTCCCTGCCACCACATACGTATCGGTATACGGTAGCCATCCTCAGTCCCATCCTTTGCGATACGAGCAAGCTCACGGAGCAACTCCGTAGATGTTGCTTCGTCGGAATCAAGAATCAATAAATATGGATGCTTTGCTTCATCAATGAGTTGATTTTTCGCACACGCAAAGTCTCTCAGTGAACCGTCTGGATTCTTACATGCATCATTCTGTGCAATAACATGTGCACCGTATTCTTTTGCTATTGCCAGGGTACCGTCAGTTGAACCGCCGTCACAGATGATAATGTCGTCAACATTTTTAACACTCTCAAGTGCACGCCTGAGCGTTACTTCAGAATTAAATGTGAGTATACCAACCGAGCAGGGGATTTTATCCATATTTTTTCGTCATTTTACGCAGAAACGCATACCAGTGCTGTGCAACCGTTACCGAACGTACAACCTGTTGAGGAGTATCTTTTCTCTCAATGACTATGCGTGGTAGGAGGAACGTATCGCTCCACGTGCCCACCATATCACGTTTAATTGAAAAGGCGGCCCGATACCCCGCCTCCCGTACCGCGCGCACTGCTTCAGATGAATAATTCCCACCAGGATATGCAAAAAACTCTGCGGAAAAAAGTGGAGCGACTTCTGACTGCAATACCTCACCAGAACATTCTCTGAGATTTACGTGAGTTTTAGAATGATAGCCAATGGTAACAAGCGGATGTACTTTGAGACGTTTGATTGCATCTGGTGCTAATAGCGGAATGGTGTTTTCGAGCGCACCACGACTCGCCCCTTCATCACCAACAACAAACACTGTTGCAGGTGCCTCGTATTTCTCAAGAATTGGTAATGCGTCTGTCTCAAAATCACGATACCCATCATCGAAGGTGAGTGCGACTGCTTTCCGTGGTATCAACTTCTTGCCGGTATGCCCGAGAACTACGTCATCGAGCGAGATGAGAGAAAATCCTGCTTCTTTTAATGCAGTGAGATGTGTTTCAAACAGTTCCGGTGGGATTGTAGTGTCTTTATTATTTTGAGAAATGGAATGATAACAGAGTACCGTAACTTCATTGAAGTTTAAAAATATATCAACAAAGTTGCGTAGGCCGTACAGCAGGCTAAGGAGTATTTTTTTCATATAACTTTCGGATACGCGAAATGAGCTGTTCAATTGAATGGTTGGAGCGAACGAATGCTGAAGATTCTACACCACCCTGAACCGATAGGCTCTCTAGCGCGCTTACAATTGAAGCTGTATCTGCATGTACTCGCACAATGGGAAGATCCTCAAGAGCGCTCGTCGAAACAACCGGACACCCACACGCAAGCGCTTCAAGAATAACCTTATCGAGCGATCCTGTCTCGCTTGCATGAATAAGTGCATACGTGCTCTGATATTCACTCTGAAGCTCTTCTTGATTTTTTGCTCCAAGAAAACTCACGTGTGCCCCGCACCGATCCGCCAAAGATTCTAAATTCTCTCTCTCGGACCCATCACCAATGATACGAAGCTCTCGCTTTGCTTCAGCAGCTGCACAAATTGCGAGATCATGCCTCTTCGTACGATTCAATCTCCCAACAGACAAGAGGTGCTCTCCGCGCACCTTATGTTCATTGATTGAAAACAGTTCGGTATCAATACCGTGTCCCATAACATGAAGCTTACCTGTCTTTATACGAAAGCTTTCCTTTGATGCGGTAAATACAATATTCGAAAGTAACGTTGCGAGTCGAAGACGTATCGTGACTGACTTGTGTGTATACCAAAGTCCCACTTTCTTTCCGAAGACTTTCCAGAGAGGCCAGCCGAGCAACACGTATATTTGATTCATGTGGACGAAGACTGCGTCGTATTCCTTCCTCAGTTTCCAAATATATGAATAGAACCGAAAGATGTAGGTGAGTTTGCCCTTCCCCGCCTCTTTTCCGAGTGAATGCACCGTTACATTTTCTGGAAGCGCATGCGTTCCCTCACGAAGGCAAATAACGTGCACCTGCTCGTAGTGCTTTGCAAACTCTTCAATCCAACGATGAAAAAACCCGAGTACCGGATCATTTTGATCAACAACTTGCGTAACAATGAGTAATTTCATATCGCTTAGGTCGGCTCCGTTCGAACCACCAAACAACCCTCGATGCTTGCTCGGTATTCTTTAAGGTACGTATCATAGTCTTGTTCGATATCCTTGTCGACAATTTCGCGCGCATTAAGGGCCAATTTCCGTCGTAATGGGTTGTCGTTGAGCAGTCGATTTATCTTTTCCCCGAAGCACGGCGGGCTATCGCTGGGACACAGCAGTACTGACTCTTCGTCAATAAAGAGTTCCGCCGCAAGACCCGTATTGCTCGAAATAAGCGGTACCCCGACCGACGCGGCCATCAGTACCACCTCATTGTGCGCAGGCTCGTCGGAAGTATAAATGACAACGTGCGACGTTTTAATGTATGAAAGTACCTGGGTATACTCCGTTTCAAACATTATTTGTTGATTGAGGTGGTAGGCTGCTGCACGTTCTTGAAGACGGCTCACGACTCCAATACTCCCCACGATCACTAATCCAATCGTCGGATACTGCCGCAGCAAGTAGAAGAGCCCATCGATCACTGTCACACTCTGTTGTTCTTCGTGTTCGTACGCAATGTGACAAATAATAAATTTAAATTGCGGATATTTCTTTTGAACATCAATAGTTGCCACCTCATCTCCCCACCCGAGCACATTATAAAACACGGGGAGTAAGCCGACAGAATCTTTCAGAACAGAGAACTCTTCAAGAAGACGGGATTTGATATATGAAGATTCAGTGCGGACACATGGATTGCTTCGCAACACCTTGTACGCACTCCGACGTCGCCATTTATTGAGTGACTCGGCGCGAACAAACGCTGGGTCAAAAAAATCATCGTGTATATGCACCTGAAAGGGACACTCGTATGTCTTTGCAAGATCCTGCCCTACCAGACCTGATTCAAATGGGTCATCGGCAACCACGATATCGGGGCGAAATCCCGTACCAAAGGTAAGTTCCGTTTTTGCTACCTTCTGCGCTGCTGAGAGAATGCCAAATCGAAATCGTGCGTGCGCAGAGTATAACCACACATTCTCAGAAAGCCTGCGCGCTGACGATGAAATTTTAGGTACATCACGACCAACCGTAAGAAGGAGTACGTGCACCTCAGCAAAGAGTGTTGCGAGCTGCGCTGTTTTTTTACGAATGTTTGACGATTCGGTCAGAATCGTACTATCTCGAATAATATATAAAATGCGAGCACGATTCCGTACCAGTACCGGTTGACGTACGATGGGCGCAGCTGCGCGCTCCGCGGCAACATCAACTCGATTACGCTCAAGTTCCTCTTTAAAAATACGATCCTGTTCGTGCATTGCTTGAAATGCACTTGTCTTCGGATCGACGATGGTAATATCTTCAGAACTTTCAAATTCACTCGTTGCCACTCCAAGTGCCTCCGCCTCACGCATTGCGGGATCAAGTCGTTCTGTATTAATACGAGCAGGGGGTTCTTTTGCCATACCCCATTATATACCGTCACGCTATACGGAGAGCGTTGCTACCCACGCTTCGGCATACGCTTCCGTAGATGTTCCAGCGAGTGTTTGCGCGAGTATTCTTCCATTCTCACCATACCCTGCTCGCTGTGCACTATTCTGAATAAGTGTACGAAGGGCGTCAGTAAAGGCGACCTCATCGCCGACAGAAACAACGAGTCCGTGCTCTCCATTTTTCACCGTCTCACCAACGCATCCAACATCTGTTGTTACCACAGGTACTCCCGCGGCAAGTGCTTCGAGGAGCACGAGGGCGTAGCCCTCGTGCTTTGAAGCGAGCGCACATATGTTTGCCCGAGACATAACCGTAGGAATATCACTCGTCCATGGCGTGAACGTCACACGATCAGTAATGCCGAGTGTGTGCACGAGGGCTTTCAATTTCTGTTCTTCTGGCCCCGATCCAACAATTTCAAGTACCGAACGAACACCTTCTGTTCCAAGATTTGCAAAACTCCGAATGAGCATTTCAATATTTTTCTCAGGAGCCAACCGACTCACCGTCACAATACGCAGAGGATCTTGCGATTGATTCCCATGTACATTCAAAAAAGACTCGAGCTCGGCACGTATAGGAAGAACACTTATTTTTGCCTCCGATACTCCGCGTGCAAGAAAAGATTTTTTAATTCTCTCCGAGACCACGCGCACCCTTACACTTCGCTCTACGACATACATACCCAATCGCTGCAGTATGCGCGAGTATCCATACGGACCAAACACATCGCCATGAACCTGTACCACATGCGGCACCGTGTTCATATGTGCCACAGTAAGTCCAAAGAGTCCCACAAAAAGTGGGTCCTGCGACGTAACGACCCATCCTTTATTTTTCCGCTTCAAAATACTGCGCGCTGCAGCAAAACCTTGCAGTAGTAATCCGATCTTCGTTCGCGCAGATAGCGCATGTACGTGGAAGTTTCCATCAACAAAATGGGCTTTCTCCTTGGCGGTTGTGAGTACGACAACATGGTACTCATCGAGTTTTGCGGCATACGATTGCATACGTCGATATTCTCGACTCCCCCTCTTCAGTATTTCCCCACCTAAACTAAATGCTAATACGTACATACTTGTATTTATTCTAGAATACGCTTGAAGACTTTGTCTCGCATCTTTTTTGCAATCATATCCCAATCGTACGTCCCAAGAATCATCTCTCGAGCTCGCTCCGTTACTTCCTGTACATGCTTTGGATTCCCAAGAATATCGTTCACTGCACCCGCAATTTGGTTTGGCGAATCCTTTTCTACTACCCATGCCGTTTGACCTATCTCCCCCGTATCATCTGCACCAAACACATACTCAGCAAGACCTCCTTCCTGTGTTCCGACAAACGGTAGCCCTGAAGCCATGGCAGAAAGGCCAGCATTTCCAAGTCCTTCCGAACGACTTGGCATAACAAAGATATCTGCCGCCTGTCGATACAGCGGTACGTCGTGACGATCGAGGTGACCGGTGAAATACACGCGGTCTTCCAAATGGAGGTCTTCTACCAATGCGTGCAACATCGCTTCATCTTCTCCTCCGCCCACGATCATGAGCTTTACTCGCTCTGGTAATTTGGTAAGCGCATGGATCGTATCATCAAACGCTTTTTGGTGAACAAGGCGTGCAGTATTAATAAGCCACACATCGTCTTCCTTTTTTCCATATTTTGCGTGTAATGCTTTCACTGCCTCGTGATCAACATCACCGCTTAAATCCTTCTGATGTGCGCCGTTATAAATACGCTCAATAGGACCGGTGTATCCGCGCTTGACTGGCCACGTCGCAAGATATGTCGAGATAACGTGTATGACCGCCGCATGTCGGATTCCCCAATCAATAATCCACACAAACGGGCGAATGAACCATCTCTCAAATACTTTTTCATACGTATCCCCATCTTGGAATGTAATAGTGTACGGAACACGAACGCCGAGCCACTTTGCAAGTACAAGCGGGAATGTCATATAGGTCATGAGCGCCCACATACCATCAATGTGAAGTTGTGAATGCAACAAACGCGCCTTGAGTGCAGCGAGCGGTACAAAAAGAATTTTAGAGAGATACTCTCCGCCAAACCCAACCCGATACACCGTCACGTTCCCTATTCTTTCTTTCCGCGGTATATGTCTATCAAAGAGGAGTGTAATGAGATGGAACTCAATCTCCTCAGGGTTAATACGATCGGTGATTTCAATAATCGCCTCCTCCGCCCCCGAGACGAGTCGTGGAGAATATGCAAGTGAAAAGATAAGAATTTTTTTAGCCATTTTTGAGTGTTTCAATATACTCAGGAAGTGAGTACTTCGGTTTCCAGCCGAGTTCAAGTTCGGTGCGACGGACATCAATAGACGAGGACTGCCGATTCCCGGCACGCTCAGGGATCATTTCAATCTTTCCACCAAACATCTCTGCTACTTCCAAAATAGAATACGAGTCTGGGTGACCAATCCCGTACTCATCACCTTCTCCTCGCTCACCAACCGCAACAATTCCTTCCACAATATCGTACACATGTGTAAAATTTCGTTTTTGCGTACCAGGAAGACGCACCTGGAGCGGTACATTACTTTCAGTACGTTCAGCGAAGATACCAATGACGGTACCTGATTTCGTATCTCCCCGCTCACGAGGGCCATATACATTATAAAAATAGGTGATCGCGTACGAAAGGTTAAACCATTCACCATAGTTACGTACTATTTCTGTATTTGATGCTTTTGTCCACGCATAGGGACTCTGATCTCGCCCGATACCCGCGTCAGCAAATTTTGTTGACGAACCCGCATACACAAGTTTACAGGTTCGCGTACGACAAAACTCAAGTACTGCTTTTGTACCAACAACATTACTTTCGAGTACAACATCGATGTCATCAAAACTCTGTTCAACACGAGGATATTCTCCGAGGTGATATACGAGATCCGGTGTTTCTGAAATGTGCTTTTCAATATCTTTCGTATGACCTTCGCGATAGTCGACACCTGCTACGTGATTGTCCGTACTGCCGGTGAAATAGTTGTCGAGAGAAATAACCGTATGACCATCTTGTACGAGTCGCTCACAGAGATGTGAGCCAATAAAGCCTGCACCGCCGGTCACCAAAATAGTCTTTTTTTCTCCCTCATGCATGATGCCCATAGTATCAGATTTCCTCTCCAGGTGTTATCCCAGCTCGTTTTGCATACAATCCAAGTACTCCGAGCCCGAGGACCGCCACAAGCCCAAAATACGGCAATGGACGCCCCTTCGCCGACGAAACGGCGGCAAGCTCTGTGGTACTCACTGCTGCCAAGGCAGGTGCCGGATCTTCTCGTGAGGTAGACGTCGCAGCAATCTGTGGTGCTGGCGAATCTGTTCGCACTCCCAGTACGACGCCTGTGCGCACAGGTGGCGCTACTGCGCTCGGCGACGACATCGCCACAACACTCTGCATTGGATCGTGGAGGAACACGCTCCCTTGAGAACCGTGTGTCGCAATATCAAAGGTATTTCGTACAAGCGTACTGCCCGCGAGAATAATCGTATACGGTGCAAACGTGAACGAACCGATATTTCCCGCAAGAGTATAGCCTCCGAGATCAATTTCCTGTTTCCCTATATTCGTAATGACAACAGCTCCGTCCGGTCGCGCCTCGAGCGTGAGTGTTGGTGAGAGTACCATGATCTCTTTCCGCGCACGGAGTGTTTCTTTTTGATATGAACTTTCTACCACAACAACGTACTTCCCTGCATATTCAAAGGTGTGCGTCGGCCGGTTTGTACTCTCTGTCGTTCCGTCGCCGAAATTCCATGTGTACCGCACCAGAGCGCCATCTCCACCCGATACCGTGAGGTCAAAGGTTACTGGTGAGTGTACGTACGCAATGCTCGGCGCACTAATAGCAATTCCTTTCGGTGCTTCTACCACCTCATCACGTGAAGATGATGCAGTGGTAGAAACAGTGGTTGGAGTCGGGTTCGATTGCGTCTGTGTGCTCGGTGCGCTACTTCCTACCGTTATAGAATCTTTAATATTTGCAAACGTAGTTGCACCAATACCGCTGACGTTCTGAATGTCTTCAATCGTACCAAATACACCGTACGTGTTCCGGTAGTCAATAATAGCTGCTGCTTTCGACGGACCGATACCTACAAGTGTTTCAAGCTCGCTACTTGCTGCGGTATTAATATTCACGAGCGCAGCTGCAGAGACAGTGGTGCATAAGAAGAACCCTACAACACCAGCGACCAACAAACTCCCTATCATTTGTCTGCGAAGTGCGGTGTGTAGAAACGATGTATGCATGGTTACTTCAGTGGAGGGCGATCTTCTGTCTTTGTCCGCATCATTCGTTCTAATTCTTTCGGTGAAATGGTGTTGGTATATCCAACATCTTCTGAGACTGAATGGGTCGAGGGTTTTTCTATCACCTTTTCCTTTTCTACTACTTTTTCTATCACCGGAGCGTGAGAGGATTCTTTCGGTGCAGATGGAGCGGCAGCACTCCCTGCAAGAACCTGTGCAAGTGTTGCTTTCAAATCTGCGCGAGCATCTTCCGCTTTTTCTGAAGATGGTGCATTTTTGGTTCCGTTTCCGTACAGCTTCTTTCCTCCAGACCTATTCTCTTTCGATTCGTTGGATGAAGAGACAATGGTGCGAAGCGTATCACGAAGTGAACCAAGATCTTTCTGCTGCGGTGGTTTTGATCTTCGTTCTCCTGACTCCTCTCGCCGTGGTGTTTTCACTTGTTCAGTACTCGGCACATCAGATTTCCGCTCTTCTCGCCGTGGTGTATAGGTTGGTTTTGCGGCCGCTGGTGTAGCGCGGGTATCAACTTTGGATGCAGACTGCTTCACTGGAATAACCGGTTGATGGAATACCTCAATAAGCGTCTCCACCCCCGCACGTGGATGCGCAAACTGTCTTCGACTTGATGCCATAACCATTTCCTTACACGAAAGCATTGCAGGTTCAATCGGCGGCAGTGTCACTGCTGAGAACGGCTGAGACCCAATACCGTCAATCATGAGCGTTAAATAAATCTGTGCAAATCCAAGGTTCACAATATCCGTTGCCAAAAACTTTGGCGAGAAGATAGTCTCAAGCACCTCCGCGTCAAACGGACCGACACGGAACGCTATCGTAGTCCCGACGTTTCCAAACACCGCATCACGCACCTCCTCTTCCATCTGTTCAATGTACTGGTGCGCAATCGTGAGATTAAGTTTGTACTTACGTGCCTCAGAAAGAATGTTTGCAAACGTCGCGTTTGCAAACGACTGGAACTCATCTACATAAAAATAAAAGTTTGGTGCTTCATTCATTTCGTGCGCAGGAAGGTTCGCACGACTCATTGCCGCAAGATAAATACGTGTCGTAAGCATCGACCCGAGAAGATTCGCATTCGTCTCACCAATCAGACCTTTGGAAAGGTTCATGATGATAATCTTCTTTTGGTCCATCATCTCGCGAATATCAAAACTTGATTTCGGTTGTCCAATGATGTTTCGGATCACTGGATTTGCCGTGAACTGTCCGATCTTATTCTTAATCGCGTCGCCGGCCTCCTGCATGTACCGTTCGTTGTACTTTAAAAATTCATCGACCCAAAAGGATTTTACTGAAGGATCTGAAATGTTATCGATCACTAATTTTCGATACTCCTTATCCGACAACATTCTATTTACTCCAAGGAGTGTGGAGTCTGGATACTCAAGGAGCGCCAAAATAGTATTCTGGAGGATGTACTCCATACGCGCTGACCACTGGTCAACGAATATCTTTTTGAAAACTGACATCAATCCCGATGCCACCAAATGACGCTTATCTGCACCCACATCTTCCATCACGTTAAATGCAACAGGGTAATCAGTATCAAATGGCGCGAAGTAGAGAACGTCTTGGACGCGATGCTCAGGAATAAAATCTAAAAGTTTTTCTGCAGTAGCGCCGTGCGGATCGATAAAGGCGAGACCTTCTCCATTTTGAATATCCTGCACCGCCATGTTTTCAAGCATGGTCGACTTCCCCATTCCCGTTTTTCCGATTACGTACACGTGGCGTTGACGGTCTTTTGCTTTAATACCAAACGGAACATGCTGCCCGCGCGCATCAGTTTTTGCAAAAACGGTAATTTTATCTGGATCAAATGCCATACTAATACGCGTATTATAGCGCATCCATCGTCATTCAAAATAGCGAGTGCGGGATATGATGGCGACACCAACTTCAGTACGATTATTTATCGGTGACCATTGTTGCTTCTTGCCCGTGCGCTGTTGGAGAAAATGACGGTTCTGAAAACATCTCATCGTTTCGCTCTCCCGACTCGTTTTCTATTGAGCGCAAGAACGCTGCACGCCGGAGTAAAAATCCGAACAGCATAACCAATCCGCCAATAACCATAAGTCCTATATCTTTCCAATCTCGTGGAATACCAATAAACGGACTGAAAAAAACAATAAACCCAAAAACAAAAATAAGTGATTCTCGTGACATAAATGAAATAATGAATGAATGAAATAAGGCGACAGAAGAAATTGCTGGACGCCTTCGCTCCTATTGATACATAGTATACCATCCCAAAAAACGACTCGCCTACGGACCAACTATGACGACAAATTCACCTCTCTGATGATCCGCATTCTCAGTAAAGTACTGCAATGCTTCGGCGGCACTCCCGCGCACTACTTCTTCGTGCATTTTCGTCAGCTCACGACAGACAACAATCGTCCGATCATCCGTATATTCAGCAAGAGATTCTAGTGTCTTCATAATACGATGTACCGATTCAAAAAAGATAACGGGTATCTCGTAGTCAGCAAGTTCCTCAAAAAAGGTTTTTCTTCCTTTCTTTTGTGGAATAAAACCTAAAAAGGCGAACTGATTCCCGACGATACCTGCAATCGAAAATGCAGCAGTGACTGACGACGGTCCGGGGATTGCTTCAATGACTACGCCCGCTTCACGCGCGCGCTGAATCAACAGTACTCCAGGATCTGAAATCCCTGGTGTACCCGCATCAGAAATAAGTGCAATACACTTCCCATCTGCGAGATCTTTTAGAATCTGTTCATGCGCATGTTCACTTGTGTGTGCATCGTATCGTTTCGTCTTTGTCGAAACGGCATAGTGTCCAAGGAGTTTCCCTGTCACGCGAGTATCTTCACATAAAATATATTCTGCTTCACCAAGTACACGAATTGCTCGCAGTGTGATATCTTCCAGATTTCCTATTGGAGTTGCGACAATTGAAAGTGTTCCGTTCATACGCACAAACGTACCACTCAACCCATAAAAAGAAAAGCGCTGGGCAGCCGAAGCCACCCAGCACCAATACATCAGTACCCACCCCAGTAGTACCGCCGCCTGAAACTTTCAGCGGCAGGCCCGAAGATCGGGATGCGAATCATAAGGAGCTTGATCCAACCCAACGTCTCATGGAGACGTGACGCCGGTGGTTCGAACGATGGCACATGCCGAAACTCGACATCGGGAAATTGCCGTGCGATGAACTTGACCCTCGGCCACGACCGAGTGTTGATCGGAACCTCAATGAGAGGATTCCTGTCCGCCATTTCGCGAACCGCCTTGACCGCCCATTCTATTTCCCGATACAGGCCCCATGGTACAGCGTCATCGTAGTTGACCTCAAATAACGTGAAATTCGGGCGGTCCGGGAACATGTGGTCCTTCATCTGGGCAGCAAAGGTTTCCCCTTCGGGCATCCCCCCGCCAATACCCGCACTTATGATGTAGGTCAGCATGTGCTGCTCATCATTGCGGATAATATCCTCACCCCGCTGTAGAGCCTCATAGCAGCGCATTTTGGTGCCACGTCCAATTGTCTTGAACTGCAGATTATAGTCGTTACCGAGTACGAGAATGTATCGCAACGTCGCCTCCTTCGGCAAACAGCCTGATTGCTGTGGTTATTCTCCAAAGACCATACGTTGTTAAATGCTAGGTGTCAAGAGTTCCGTGACTTTCGTAACGTCTCCCGCTCCCATCACTAGAACCACATCGTCTGCAGTTACAAGTTCTTTCACTCGCGCTGCAATGGCAGACAGGTCTTCAATGTACTCTGCATGCGCATGCGTTTTTGCAATTTCTTCATACAATTTCTTGGTAGAGTCATGCGAGCCACCAACATCACGAGCAACATAAGCTGGTGTCAAAATGAGCGTATCCGCTTTTGCGAGTTCATGAACAAAGTCATCAAAGAGTTTCTCCGTACGTGAGTCGAGGTGCGGCTGATATACCAATGTTATCTTTCGCTCAGGATAGAGCTCACGCGTACCTTGTAGTGTTGCACGAATCTCCGATGGATGGTGCCCGTAGTCGTCGTACACTTTTGCGCCATTCACCTCTCCCTTATATTCAAATCGTCGCCACGTACCAGCAAATTCTTCGAGCGCAGCTTTTGCCTCAAGTGGATCAATCCCTTCATTTACCGCTACCGCGATTGCCGCAGCAGCATTCATATGACTATGGAGTCCTGGTTGTTTCAAATCAAGAAGTGGGTCCATGAACTTCGTGTAGTCAATCACGGTACATGAGAGCCCTTCCACAATCGGTGCAACATTCGGATCGAGGATATTTGCAATCACCGCACCATTCTCAGGTACTTTCTCGGCAAACTCACGGAAGGCACTTTGCACATCAGCGAGGTCTTTGTAGTAGTCGAGATGCTCCGCTTCAATGTTAGTAATCACGAGCACCGTCGGCGCAAGGTGGAGAAAGTCTCGTTTATATTCACACGCTTCCACAATTGCATACTGACTTTTACCAGCACGGAAATTACTCTTTGTTTTACTCCGCAACGAACCAATAATTGCAGTTGGGTCTTTCTCTGCTTCTTCAAATATATCGGTAAGCATCGCCGTCGTCGTAGTCTTTCCATGTGACCCCGCAACTGCAATGAGGTGATACTCATTCACCACCATAGCGAGGGCAGAAAAATAATTCATCATCGGAATTTCTTTCTCGCGAGCGGCGACCATCTCTGGATGATCCTTCGACATCGCTTCGGTATATACCACAAGATCAATATCGTCAGAAATATTCTTTGCTTCTTGCTCGCCAATCACTACCGCGCCCTCGGCTTCGAGTGCCTTTGTGATATCTGAAATTGCACGGTCACTCCCGCTCACGCTCTTTCCTTCATGGAGCGCCAGTCGCGCCAGTGCAGACATCCCAATGCCTCCTACGCCGATAAAGTGTACTTTTGTAAAATCGTTTAATTTCACCCCGTTAGAGGGTTCTTTATTCGCATCTCTCTTATCAATAATTATTTTAGAATTCATATCTTCTTATCCCTCTAACGGGGTTCATACCTATCAGACCACCTCAATAGTGAATGGTGACTCAGGGAACATTTCAGCGACTCGCTCTCGGAAAAACTCTGAGTCCTCACTAATAAGAAACTTTGTTGTTCCATTCCCCACCTCCTGTGGCCAAAAGAGTTTCTTCGCACGCTCTGCCACGGCAAATGCGGGATCAAAAATACGTATCTCCTTCCCAAACACTTCTTGGAAAATATCGGTAACGAGTGGGTAGTGTGTGCACGCAAGTACGAGCAAATCAAAATTTCGCTCCTTTCCTTCAAAACTGTACTCGATAATTTCTTTTATCTTTTGACGAGATGCTCCAAATTCAATAGCGCCCGCAAGATCTGAGATACCGGTGTACTGCACATCCTTTCCGAGCATTTGAAATGCCTGTTGGTAAAGTTCCGAGTCAATCGTCGCAGGAGTTGCCACGAGCATAACGTGCGCATCAACATCTTTAAGATATGACACTGTCGGGCCAACCATTTCTATAATGTGTCCTGGTTCAAGAGAGAAGACATCGAACACTGATACGGCAAGTGAGGCTGAGAGACTGTTGCAGGCACTCACAATTTTTGTCGCGCCGTTCATTTGAAGTCGCTTCACTGCTTGTGCCGTTAGGACTGAGAGTTCCGAACGTGAACGTGAACCATACGGAGCATGTTTTATATCGCCAAAGTAGATAATATCCGAGTCTGGCAACACATCACGGATTGCCCGCATAACGGTGAGTCCTCCCATTCCTGAATCAAAAATTCCAATCATAGTAATGTGTTAATTATGTCGACAAATGCGTCCCCTCGTTCATATTCATTTTTGAAGAGTCCAAACGATGCAAAGGCTGGTGAAAGTACAATCGTGTCACCTGTCTCTGCACGTTCTCTCGCCTTCTCGACAGCCTCTGCCATGGAAGTAACGCTCACTGCCTCAGGAAGTGAGGCGCGTATGCGGTCCGTTCCCGTACCGGGCAAGAGAATGGTGTGTTTTACGCGGAGGGCAATCTCTGTACCAAGCTCGTCCATCTCAATACCTTTATCACTCCCTCCCATAATGAGGACAACGTTTTTCTTTTCTTCTTCGCCAAGTGCACGGAGTGCTGCAATCGTTGCTGCAGGCGTCGTTGCATTGTTGTCGTTATATATTTTAACACCCTCAACTGAGCCGAGATACTGTAGACGCCCCGGAAGGCCGGGGAACGAAGCAAGCCCTTCAAAGATTTCTTCATCAGTGAGACCAGTCGCAATGAGCGCACGGTGCGCAAGTGCAGCATTCAGTCGATTGTGTTCCCCTGGGAGTGCGAGCAGGCAGTCCTCTGGGAGCACTGAGCTATCAGCGAGGATTATTTCTTGCTGAAGTTCTATTCCCTTCTCTTTTGCATACGCTTCTATCTGCGGCAAAAGTTCTGGGATGATGATGAGCGTTCCGCTCGGCTCTTGGTAGAGGAAAATATTTGCCTTATCTCTAAAATACGCGCGCATGTCCCCATTGTAGTAATTGAGGTGGTCTGGCATCAGGTTGGTGAACACCGCAATTTGCGGACTCACTTCGTCCCATCCAAATCCTTGCAGCTGCCACGAATCAAGCTCCATCACCGCAAGCGAATCCTCGTGTACTTCTTTTAAGAGTTGAAGGTTTGAAACACCGCGCACGTTCCCGCCGAGCAACACCTTCTCTCCCGTCGTCACCTCAAGCACATGGTGAATCATATGCGTGACAGTCGATTTTCCCCGTGTCCCCGTCACACCGATGACAGGAATCTTTGAAAGTTCTACAAAAAGCGCTGCGCTCTGCGCAAGTCGCACGCCCGCTTTGCGGGCGTGCGCTACATACTCTGAATCCATCGGCACCCCTGCAGCAACCAGAACAAGATCTCGCTTTTCAAAATCCTCCAACCTATGTTCTCCGAGTACGAACGTAATATTAGAAAAATCCTTCAGCGCTGCAACTGATGTTGCGAGCTCCGCTTCACTCTTCATGTCAGTCACAATCACCTCAGCGCCACACTCAGCCAAAGCGGCCGCGTCTCCGATGCCGCGCCCCAGAAGCCCTAAGCCCATGACCGTTACTTTCTTCCCTTCAAAGTATGCTTTGTACCTATCCATATCAATATGTCATTCAACTATATACTAATTCAGGCAAAAGCGCCTACCTTAGAAAATCACGCAATCTTCAGTACAAAAAGCCGGCGATATTCTCGAACCATCAGTATTAGAATCAAAATATCTACAAGAATCACGCAAAATAGAATGATGGAATGGTTGTGAAGGAATCGGATAATTTCATAAAGTCCAAAGGTACCAATAAGTGCAAATGCTGTTGGGTACGCCCACTTTTTCTTGAGAAAAAGAAAGTACGAGAGAACCGTATCAAAAAGTCCCCAGAAGATAAAATAAAATGCGAGGAAATAAGACACGGTCACCGGCATGTGGATGAGTACCACATTCACTATCCCAACGAGCAGGTCTCCCGGATCCTCCGCAACTTCATACGAAAGCAAATGGTATACGAGCGTCGAGATTTCCCATCCGTGCAACTTAAGAAATGCGATACCCAGAAGAATGCGGAGAACTCCGTATCCCATTTTTACGACAAGACTAATATGAAAAATGTCCGACAGGACGTCGGTGCTCAAAAACGTTTCTTCAACTTTCTCCTGTATGTTCATATGAGAGTGAACCTAGTATACGCCAGATTTCCTCAGTGCTACACTATATGCCTATGAGTAAACGACTTGAGGAGTACCGATTATTTTCCACCGTTGCGTGGTTGCTCATTATCGGCTTTAGTCTTTTTACCATCTCACTCGTACACAATCTCTACACCGAAATCAGTGCCGCCGAATATCAAACCGTCTCCGCTGCAACCTATAGATGAGTACCGTATTTGTGCGGGCACTAGGGGTGACCTAATTTCTAACGAACGAAGTGAGTATAGAAATGGATATACTCTTGTGGTGCGAACCTAGGACCTTTCGAGACACTGTGGACAATCTCGTATTTGTGCGGGCACTAGGGGTCGAACCTAGGACCTTTCGAGTATCAGTCGAATGCTCTACCAACTGAGCTACGCCCGCAAATACCTCTTATGAAGAAGTGTGAAGATACTACCAGAAAGAAGGCCTTTCTTCAACACAAAAGAAAAGGGCGCCGCTGTAGTATTGCGAGCGCCCCTCTATTCTTTTCGATTCGTTATTTCGGGAGAAACTGCATCCACCAGTCAAAGACCGGCAGGTATTCTCCAAGATCCGAAGATCCCTCCGCAGCTGCCCCGATCACGAAGATCGGGTGAACCACGGTGCACAGGGCCCAGAGAGCAATCAGTCCGATGAGTAACACCCAACGGATACGCAGGTCACCATTTTTAGTATTAAAATTCATGGGATACCTCCCTGATGTGACACCTTCCTAGGGTGCCACTTCCATATATTATTATAGCATATATAGTCTTTTTGTCAATGTAGAGAATACCCCTTTTTCTGGGGGTCTATGCGTTACACTATAGCAATGAGTATCCAAGAATTTTTAATCGGCCTCCTCCTCTTTCTCAATGATCGGGTTATCCCGCTCCTCATTGCGATTGCGTTCCTTGTCTTTATATTCAATATTGCTCGGTACTTTATTATTCAAAATCAATCTGATACCGGACACGCAAAAGCAAAGCGCAACGCACTCTACGGCATTCTTGCATTCGTTATTATTGTGAGCCTGTGGGGAATTGTAAATCTTTTTGTTCAGAGTTTTGGATTTAATCGCGCACAAGGCCTCTCCCCTGACTACTTCTATACTGCTCCTTCAAATAGAAATAGTGCACCATCATCAGCAATTCCAGGCAGCTAGGGACCCGACATTCAACATGTGTAATTAACAGAGCTATATACAAAAAACCGACAGTTTTGCTGTCGGTTTTTTGTATATATGAAAATTACCTATCACTTACGTATCTGCATCATGCTAAAGACAAACTCTCTTTTGTCTTATCCTCTTCCGGTCTTTCCCTGTGTCAAATGAATTCTGAGCGTCATCATTATAGCTTTGTATTTTGTGCTCAATTGAGGCACAAAATATCGACCAATTAGCACGCGGTCCGAAGACCTATGCGTTGTCCAATTGGAATTAATCCACGACCAGCTTCCGCTAGCCGTGCCTTGTTACGACTTAGTCCTTGTTATCGAGCTTACCGTCGGCCCACATACGTGGGACTTCGGGCACTCCCGACTCCCCTGACTTGACGGGCGGTGAGTACAAGGCTCGGGAACGTATTCACCGCGGCATAGCTGATCCGCGATTACTAGCGATTCCAACTTCATGAGGTCGAGTTGCAGACCTCAATCCGAACTGGGGATAGTTTTATAAAGATTTGCTCCACCTTACGGTATTGCTTCTCGTTGTACTACCCATTGTATCATGTGTGCAGCCCGAGGCATCAAGGGACATGCTGACCTGGCGTCATCCTCACCTTCCTCTCCCGTGAGGGAGCAGTCTCGTGTGACACTTGTAACACACAACGAGGGTTGCGTTCGTTTCCCCACTTAAGGGAACAGCTCAAGCCACGAACTGACGACGGCCATGCATCACCTGCTATACACCCTCGAAGGATTCTTCCTTTTCTGGAAGCGTGCAGTATAGTTTCTAGCCTCGGTAAGGTTCCTCGTGTAGCATCGAATTAAGCCACATGATCCACCGCTTGTGCGAGCCCCCGTCTATTCCTTTGAGTTTTAATCTTGCGATCGTACTACCCAGGCGGTCCGCTTAACGCGTTAGCTTCGCCTCTCGGAGGGTCGATACTCCAAAAAGCCAGCGGACAGCGTTTAGGGCGTGGACTACTGGGGTATCTAATCCCATTCGCTACCCACGCTTTCGTGCCTCAGCGTCAAGAAAGTGCCAGTGTGTTGCCTTCGCATTTGGTGTTCCCCAAGATATCAACGGATTTCACCCCTACACCTTGAGTTCCACACACCTCTCACTTCTTCTAGTTATACCGTTTCGAATGCGAGCTTTGGGTTGGGCCCAAAGATTTAACACCCGACTAATATAACCGCCTACGCACCCTTTACGCCCAGTGAATCCGGGTAATGCTCGGGGCTTCTGTATTACCGCTCCTGCTGGCACAGAATTGGGAGCCCCTTATTCATGAGGTAACGTCAATAAAACTTCCTCCCTCATAAAAGGTGTTTACGCCCCTAAGGGCTTCATCCACCACGCGGCGTCGCTCCGTCAGACTTTCGTCCATTGCGGAAGATTCTCGACTGCAGCCTCCCGTAGGAGTATGGACCGTGTCGCAGTTCCATCGGTGGGGGTCAGGCTCTCACCTCCCCTATCCGTCGTAGCCTTGGTAAGCCGTTACCTTACCAACAAGCTGATAGAACGCAGGCCGTTCCCAAAGCGATAAATCTTTACTCCGAAGAGACTATCACGTATTATTCCGACTTTCGCCGGGTTATCCGTGACTTTGGGGTACGTACCTACGTGTTCCTACCTCGTCTGCCATGGGTCTAAACCCATTCGACTTGCATGCCTCATCCACGCCGCCAGCATTCACCCTGAGCTAGGATCAAACTCTAAGTTAAGACAAGATTCGCGGGGCGAATCTTGTCGATGGTTAAACCACCGACTCAATCGCACCCCTCCAGACTGTATCTCATCGATGAATAAACACCGACAACATACCTCCTGTATGATTCTTGTTCGTTACCTGTAATTGCGCAATGTACTTTATGCGCACAAGTAACTATCCAAGGATAAGACAAAAGAAAGTACGATATGTATCGCGCATCTTTTGCCTTCGATATACACGCACATGTATATCATTTTTAGCTGATGCGTATTGCTAAATAAACTGAATGTGGTCCAGCAATTTTCTCTAGGAAAGAAAAAATCTCGGTCATTTTTCTTCTTCGTGGAAGAAAAATGACAGACCAGAAATTATAGTCGCTTTCGCTCATTAATTTCTAGGTCACATAAATTCACAAACATGCTCTCTGAGCATTTGTTCATTTAACTATACGTAAACTGAACCAACCATAAAGGCAGATTGATTCAGTGATATGTAATTATCAAATATCACTGCTCCATTCGGGATACGTGAGGAACTTACCCACAACGTAACGTGGTAGAAAAATGCGCAAAAAAGCAGCACTTACGACCTCCCGTGAACAGTGGGGCCATTATACAGATACTTCAAAAATGTGCAACCCGTAAGCCGGCTTTTGGGAAATGAGGCCTCCTAAACCTGCTATACTATTTCCATGGAAAGCATCGTAATGTCTGTCGGCGGCTCACTCATTGCCCCTGACGGAATTGATACCGATTTTTTAGCAAGGTTTAAAGCCCTTATCGAGCAAAAATTGAAAACGCACACCTACCGATTCATCATTATTGCTGGAGGTGGCAAAACAGCACGGCGGTACCAAGATGCAGCAAACGAGGTCGCGAAGCTCGACAGTGAAGACCTCGACTGGATTGGGATTCACTCTACGAGGCTCAACGGGCATCTCCTTCGTACTGTTTTTAAAGACAGCGCATATTCTGTCATGGTCACAAACCCTGATGATATTCTCGATGTACCAAAAGACAAAGCTCTTGTTGTTGCTGCAGGATACCGACCAGGCTGTAGTACCGATCTCCGTGCAATACAAATCGCAGAGCGCGTCGGCGCACGAAAAGTGATCAATCTCTCAAACACTGACTACGTGTACACCGATGATCCAAAGAAAAACCCCGCCGCAGAAAAAATTGAAGAGATCTCGTGGACTGATTTTCGAAAACTGATTCCGGATAAATGGGACCCGGGGCTCTCTGCCCCATTTGATCCGATTGCAGCACGTGAGGCAGAGAAACTCGGTATCGAAGTTGCTTGCATCAATGGTGCACGGCTCAGTGAACTTGAACAGTACATAGATGGACGACCCTTTATCGGTACAAAAATTTCATAAAAAGAAGCGGGCGACCTTACGGTCGCCCTTCTTAGTTATCACCACGACCTTTTTTTCTTCGGTTCGAAGTGATTTTGTAGATTTAACAGTGTTGCGTCCGTAATAGGAATATTTCCAAACGCAATCTCTGCCATAAGCACTTTGGCACCTTTGTACTGTTTGTACCAACTTTGTTCGAGAACTCGTTCGCGAGCAAGCCCCATTTCATCACAATTTGGAAGCCGCTCTGCCCGTACTGTCTTAACGGAAGGCAGAATGAATGCTTCTGCGTGAAAACTAATTTCGTCGATGAGTTCGCGATACGCTACCAGTAACAAATTTTCATTCAAATTTTTTTCATGCAGTAATGCTTCCCGATACCGACGAAAGAGACGGAGTGCGAACGCATACTCTCCGTGTGCCGCTTGGTGCTTAGCGCTTCTGAAAATATCGTCAGCCGGCACCTTACGCGTAGGTTTGGATGTCTGCTGAATACGTTCTGCAGACATGACTGCCACAAATAACAGTAAGTAAACGAGGGAGCGCCACATGACGAACCTCCTTTCTCCTTCTCTTTCATACGCCTCAGATCACTCTCTGTCAATAGAATGAGTCGCCTCTGCGAGCACTGAATCTACCTGCGCATGGAGTTCCTCGAGTGTACCGTCGTTGGTAACAACATAATCTGCCATATCAATCACCTTCTGCTTTTGCATGCCGTGTGGATCTGGATCATTTTTCTCAAGTTCTTCATGTGCTTGAAATTGTTCAAAGGAAACTTGATCCGTCGTTGAACGACGTTTCTGCACACGTTCATACCGAAGTTTTTGGTCAGCATCAACCGCAATAAGTACCCCGCCATTTTCCTTGAGGGTTTCCGCTTCTGCAACAGCGCGAATTGATTCGATAGCAGCATTGATTACCCCTGCTTCTTTGATCTTTGGAAGGTAGTATTGAATTAAGAAATCGTTTCCGTATTGTTCCCGAAAATAATTCCCCATCAAACGCATGTTGGCACGATTATTTTCAATCCCACGTCGTTCAATCTCTTCAATGAAGATTGCGCGTGCAGAGTAATGGGTGAATCCCTTTTCTTGCACAAGGTATTCAACGACAGTGCCCTTTCCTGCGCCGTCGGTTCCTGTAATACCAAGAATCATAGGAGGATTACTTTTGCTTTTCTGCAATATAAATAAGAAGTGGGTTTGCAATACAGATAGATGAGTATGCTCCCGCAATCACACCAGCAATGAGGACGAGTGCGAAGTTCTTCGTTACATCACCACCGAGGAAGTAGAGCGCACTGAGCGCTGCGAGCGTTGTAACTGATGTATTGATAGAACGCGCCATTGCTTCTTGCACTGAGCGTCCAACGAGATGTGGGAAACTTTCACTATTCTTACCTTCGCTAAGGAGAAGATTTTCACGAACACGGTCAAACACCACAATGGTGTCATTCACTGAATATCCAAGTACGGCAAGCAGTGCCATGATAAAGAGTACATCTGCCTCTGCGCCCAAGAAATATCCAAGGAGACTCATAACCGCCGCAGGTACAAGCACATCGTGAATGAGTACGAGAATCACAATACCGCCGTACACCCATGAACGCACCGGATTCGCAACCTTACGAAATACGAAGGCGATGTAGATTACAATAATAAAAACAACGGCCACAATCGCCCACGCTGCCTTTGTCGCAAGCTCCTCTCCAATCACTGGTCCAATGGATGTAAATCGACTGATAGTACCTCCTTCGCCAACTGATGTAAGGACATCACCGACTTCCTGTCGTTCAGACTCAGTGAGATCACGTGTTCGAAGAATAAATGCTGACTTTCCATCTTCAGTAGTTGCTTCTCGAAGTGAGTAGTCACCGAGATCTTCTGTGTTCAGTGCTGTTTGCAGATCAGCTTTACTAGGACGTGATTCATACGAAACCTCAGTCAGTGCTCCACCCGTGAAGTCGATACCAAACGGAATACCGAGGGTCGCAACAGTGCCTATTGTCACCACAAAAATGAGTACGGTAATAATCAAAAGTTGCTTTGTGTATTTTGCGATAAACATATTATTTACTGAATCCTGAACCGAATAAGCGACTGAGGAGTGTCTTCTCTTCCTTTTTGGTTTCAGGAAGTGCGAGGAGGAGCGTTCGCGTTACCGTGAGTGCCGTAAGCATAGAAATCGCGACACCGAGACCGAAGACAAGTGCGAAGCCTTTCACAATTGAGGTACCGAACCAAAAGAGAATAACTGCCGAAAGAATACTCGTTACGTTACCATCTCGAATCGCAGACCACGCACGTTGGAATCCAATACGCGCCGCCTCGCGACTCCCTTTTCCACTTCTAAATTCCTCTTTCATACGTTCGAACACCAGCACGTTGGCATCAACTGCCATACCAAGAGAGAGGATGAATCCGGCAAGACCTGCTGAAGTGAGTGTGACCGGAATAAATTTAAAGAGTGCAAGCATGATAAGCGCGTACATAAGGAGTGCAATACCCGCAACAACCCCCGGAAGTCGGTACCATATAAACATGAATGCGAGTACGAGCACGAGTCCTACCGCACCTGCCTTCACGCCTTTCTGTAGAATTTCATTTCCGAGCGATGCACCAATGGTCTGTGTGCTGAGGAGCTCAATAGGAAGCGGAAGTGCTCCGAAGTTGAGGTTTTGTACAAGCTCACGCGCTTCAGGCGCGGTGAAGTTGCCACTAATGATCGCCTTACCGCCACTAATTGCTTCATTGATACGTGGCGCAGAAACGACCTCTCCATCGAGGAAGATGGCAAGCTGTTCTCCTGTGTGTTCACGAGTAATTTGTTCGAAGAGGGCTGCCCCGTCATCGGTAAACGTAATACTCACAATTGGTTCATTCGCGAGACTGCCTGTTCCATTTCCAAAAACGAGCTCCGAGCTTTTGAGGTATCGTCCTGTGAGGCCAGTCTCAATATATTCTTCACTCGAAGTTCCGTCTTCAGGAATCACATTCACATTTCCACCCGATGTTTCAAATTGCGCTTGCAACTGTGCTGCGGCAGCAGCTTGGAGATTTACCAACTTAAATTCGAGGAGTGGTGTACGGCCAATTTCGGCAATCGCCGCGTCAACATCAGCAACGCCTGGAAGCTCCACCACAAGTCGTTCTTTCTGTTCGCCAGAAACAATACTGCTTGTCTCTACTTGTACGATTGGTTCAGAAACTCCAAATACGTTCACGCGACGCTCAATAACATCTTTGAGTACATTCATGAGTTCTGGTACATCCGAAGGGTCAACGGATGACGTATCTGCCTCGTAGACAAGATGACTTCCGCCTGAAAGATCGAGTCCAAGTCTAAATGGATATTTTGAACCTTCATGTACCGTTGTTGCGTATACAAAATACCCAATGAGCACTCCGATAATAAGAACGAGAATTGCTCGAAATACGGGTGATGTCTTTGCAGTCTCTTCTGGCGCGTTATTCTGATTTCCTGACATAATGTCTACTACTATAAACCTTTATTTTGTGAGGGCAAGCGTGACGACGTTGCGTAATAATAGTGCGACGGTGACCGGCCCGATACCTCCAGGGACCGGAGTGAAAAGCGAAGCCTTCTCGCTGCACGCAGGTGAAGCATCTCCGCGGAGTTCACCACCATCTTCAGAGGTGCCTGCGTCAAGAATAATAACCCCTTCCGGCACCATCTCGGGAGTGATGAGATTCGCAACACCTGCACCGGAGACAATGATGTCTGCATGCATCGTGTAATACGGAAGATCAGCAGTATCCTTGGTGACGACACTAATTGCTGCTCCCATATCTGCAAACCATTTTGCCGCAGGCTTCCCTACGAGACGACCGCTGCCAATAATGGTGACATGCTTTTCAGCGATAGCAACCTCATTGCGTTTGAGTATTTCTTTGCATGCAGCAACCACGGGAGAGAGAACTGCGGTTGTTTCTGGGTTCAGTGCATCCGCATCGTGTGACGGCGGTACTGCAGCGAGCACTCCATCAATATCAATATGAGACGGGAACGGTAACTGCACAATGACCGAATCTGCAGTTTCCACCGCCTTTTGAATTTCCTCTACACACGCGTCGGTAGAAGTATCTTCTGGAAGTGTGACGGTTACCATCGTAATACCTACTTCCTTCGCCTTTCGTTCTTTGAGCGCAAGATACTGCACCGTCGCTGGAGTTGGGGCACAGGTGATCACCGCAAGGCGCGGCGAGATGCTGGCAGCCTGTATTTCTTTTGCAATATCTGCATATATTTCTGCGGCTATAGTTCGCCCATCAACAATCATAGATACGGCCATACTACACCACAACGCCCTATTAGTGTAGGATGGCCATATGCGAATTGTCCTCGCCACACCTATATATCCTCCAGCCGTTGGCGGCCCTGCGGAGTACGCTGCAACTCTTCCAAAGCAACTGGTTGGTTTACATGAAGTCGTCGTTGTTGCGTACACGAACGAGCCCTCATCTACAGATGATCGTCTCATTGCAGTACGTACCGATAGACTCCTTCCAATTCGATTGGTGCAATTCTTTTTTGCGCTGTGGGGAGTCAGTAAAGAAGCTGACGTACTTTATGCACAAAATGCAGTGGCGGCAGGGCTCCCTGCCGTACTCGTTGGTATACTCCGTTCAAAACGAGTGGTTATAAAATTTGTCGGCGACGAAGCATGGGAGCGTGCTGCAGGAAGCGGACGAACCACGAAGCGTCTCCCTGAGTTTTTACAAAATCCTGACGGTGGCATACGAACAACGATATTTATGGCTATTCAAAAATTTGTTCTTCGTCATGCCGACGTCGTGACAACGCCATCCGCGTATCTCGGTGAATGCATTGTTCACGCCTACAGACTTCCTCGTGACCACGTCGTGACTAACTACAATGCAGCTGCCCCACACACCCCTCTTATCATTCCGCTTCGAAAGAAACATCAGCTCGCAACGGCAGTCCGTCTCGTAAACTGGAAAGGTGTCGACGGCATTATTCAAGCGGTGGCTCTCCTTACGAAAGACTATCCCGATATTTCACTCATGATTGCAGGCGATGGACCAGAGCGTGCGCGACTGGAAACACTCGTGTCATCTTTAGAAATACGGCCACAGGTAACATTCTTAGGATCAATTCCACAGAAAGACGCCGAGCAGCTCTTTGCAGAATCAAGTATCACCGTTTTAAATTCAACGTATGAAGGATTGCCGTTTGGTGTCCTTATGAGCTTTGCTGTTGGCACCCCTGTGATTGCGACAAATATTCCCGGGACTGATGAAGTTGTACATGACGGAAAAACTGGTCTCTTAATACCGACAGAAAACCCCGCGGAACTCGCGCGCGCAATCGCTGGCCTCTTTGAAGACGAAACGCTTCGCACAACACTTACCTCAGGTGGGACTGCGCTCCTCAATGCAGATTTCTCTTGGGAAGCACACATCAAAAAACTCCGGCATCTCCTCTACGGAATTTAACACTCCCTTACTCTACAATTCCCCATTCTTTTTTGAGTTCTGCAATTCCTTCCTCAAGAGTAACCGTTGGCTCCCATTCAAGATGTGACCGTATCAAATCTATATCAGCACAAGTGTGTTTTGGTTCAATACGCGGAGCAGTAAACTCTATCGCACCGCCAATGAGTTTTGCGAGGTCATTGATAGATACATTTCTTCCAGCACCAACATTGAGTACTTCTCCGTGACCCACGCGGTCACTTCCACTCGCGCAAAGTACCGCGCGTGCAATATCCTGCACATGGGTAAAATCCCGTGTCTGCGTTCCGTCACCAGTGATCAGAAGCGGCTTGCCCTCTGTTCTCATTTTAAGAAACCTCCCAATCACGAGTGCGTATGGTCCGTCGGGATCCATATGCGGTCCGTACACATTAAAAAATCGAAGTGAGACCGTCGGTACTTCGTATATGTCACTCCACAATTTCATCAGTCCTTCACCCATGTATTTCTGCAACGCATATGGGCTTTTCGGTTGCGCAGGAAGTTGCTCCGAGAGTGGTAACACTTCTTGATCTCCGTATGCAGAACTCGAAGCAGCATAGACAACACGTTTTACCCCCGCCTCTTTTGCGGCAACAAGCACCGACAGCGTCCCGTTTACATTCACATCATGTGTCTGTTGTGGTTCTTCAATAGAAAATTGAACCCGTGGAAGTGCTGCCAAATGAATGACAATGTCGACACCACGCATGATACGCTCGAGAGCTTCTGTATCACGAACGTCACCTTGGTGGAACTCAACAGAAGGCGGCAACCGACTAGGATCAGTTCTTGCACTCAAGTCATCCACAACGATGATTCGTGCATCCTTTTCATTTTCTACTATATATTCAGCAATATTTGTCCCAATGAATCCTGCTCCGCCAGTGATGAGATATGTATGCATACGTTACCGTAACTAATAACTATACTTTTATAACTACTCTAAAGAACAAAATGTTTCTAACTTCCAGAACGTGCGAGCAGTGTTCCAATTGTCTTGAGTGCAATTTCAAGATCCAAGAGAAGTGATCGGTTCTTCAGATAATACAAATCGAATGAGAGTTTCGTGACCGTACGTTCTATATCTACGCCGGCTCGTGGTGCATCATAGTGATTGATTTGCGCCCACCCAGAAAGCCCTGGTTTGATGCGGTGTCGCATACTATAGTATGGAATATTTTCAGCGTAGACTTCGGCGAGCGCCGGCATCTCGGGACGCGGTCCAATGAAGGAAAGGTCACCTCGAATAACATTGAGTAATTGTGGCAATTCATCGAGACGTGTCTTTCGCAGAAACTTTCCAACCTCTGTATCGACGAGCGTACTGTGGAGGGCAGCCGCGCCAACATCAACGCCATTTTTTGTTCGGAACTTATAGAGCGTAATCGGTCGGCCATCTTGTCCGATACGCTGTGTTTTATAAAAGAGAGGACCCTTACTATCCAGAGCAACTGCGACTGCGACCAGTGGAAAAATGAAAATGCATGGGATACCGAGAATGAACGCACCGACAATGTCAATAATACGCTTACCAAAATCGTAGGCATAGCGCGGCGCATTCATATTCATGTGTTCAAGAATCCATACCTCTCCCACAAGTGAGGGTGGAATACGATGATGCAATCCTTCATATACTGTCGGTAAGTGATAGAACTGTACGCTCTGATCTTCAAACGCGAGCGTATAAAAATCTTTTGCGAGCGCGGCTACGTGCGGTTCACGCATATCTGCAATAATCATGTCGAGGGCATGCGCGGACGCAATGGTATGGAGTGCATTCTGCATATTCCCCGCAGCCTGATCGCGTGAAAGTACAAAAACCCGTATGTTTTTAAATGAAGCGTTGGAAGTTAAAACCGATGCCACTCCCTGTGCTTCGACACTATCTCCCACTACGAGCACGCTCAGCTTCTTCCCTGTCGCAAAAAATGGAAAGATGGTGAGACGCCAAAACACGATGAGTACAGACGAGATGACGAGATAAATGACGAGATTCGTTTTTGGCTCAATACCGAACGGAAGGATAAAAAAGAAGAGTGCCGCAATCACAATATTTATAAACTGCGTACGAAGTACCAGACGAGGGATCTGTCTTCGTGAGAGGAAAATACCCCGATCATACAGACCAGCAATCACAAAAACTCCAATCCAAATTACAAAAAGGATCAGAAAGGGTGCGAGGTGTTGGTCGATGATCTGAGTTGAGGGAACTTCTCGATACCGCACTGCGAGCGTGAGCACGAGCGATACCAAGAACGTGAAAAAGTCTCCCATCAGGAGCAGCACTGTATTGCCGCGGAGTGACGTATGCATGGCCGTATAATACGTCTCTTTTCCAGAATGTCTAGACTCGTAACCTTTTGTGTCGTTCTAAGGTATTATAAGAAAAATAACAGATATCAATGAAGATTCTCTACCTTATTACGAAATCAAACTATGGCGGGGCTCAGAGGTACGTTCATGACCTTGCCTGCGATATGTCCACGACACACGATGTGGTCGTTGCGTTTGGTGGATCGGGGATACTCGCTACAAAGCTACATGCTGATGGAATCAAGACTCGAACCATCGACAGTTTTCAACGTGACATTAGTATCGTCAAAGAATTGACTTCGCTCACGGAACTCTGGAAACTCTACAAAGATGAACGTCCCAATATTGTGCACCTTAACAGTTCAAAAGCTGGTGTCCTTGGGAGCTTCGTCGCTCGCTTGGCCGGTATTCAAAATATTGTCTTTACCGCGCACGGCTGGCCATTCCGCGAACCACGCAACGTAGCGTGGCGCAGTATGGCGTGGGCAGGGTCGTACATAACCGCCCTCTTCGCTCACCATGTTATTTTAGTTTCCCACGATGACTATGCACATACGTATATGTTTGGTGTACGCAGAAAAATTTCTGTCATTCACACTGCAGTACCCCACATTCCGTTTTTGGAACGCAGTGCGGCGCGCAGTGTACTCTTCCCTACAGAGGAGACTGCCACTCATCATCAGAATGATCTCTGGCTACTCACCAACGCTGAGCTCAATCATAATAAAAATCTTTTCACTGCCATTGATGCGGTGTGTACATACAATGCATCTGCTTCCAGAAAAATATTCTACTCAATTATAGGTGAGGGCGAATTACGAGAAAAGATTTCTCAGTACATTATTGAAAGACACGCTTCAGACCACATCACGCTTTTAGGATATATCGACGACGCGCGTATTTACCTCCCTGCATTTGATACTTTTCTTCTTCCCTCAAAAAAAGAAGGTCTCCCCTACGCACTCCTTGAGGCCGGAGCTGCGGGGCTCTCTGCGATTGCAAGTAAGGTCGGTGGTATTCCCGAAATTATAGAGGACGGAAAAAATGGCTTACTTATTGATCCAAATAGCGTTGATAGCATTGTTCATGCACTTGAGACACTTGCAACGAGTGATGAACAGCGAACGATGTACGGGAACGAGCTTCGAAAGAAGGTAGACCGTGACTTCTCTCTTACGCACATGCTCTCCGCAACGGCGTCAGTTTACAGCGGGTAACCTAAAGCAATTCAACGGTTGTATAGTGTGTGCTCGTATAGCGACTCATTGCAATCACCATACCGACAGCAACAAATTCAGTGAGGAGGTGCGAGCCCCCGTAACTTAAAAACGGTATCGTCGTTCCGGTAACCGGAAGTAATCCTATATTCATTCCCACATGCACCACGAAGTGACTCATGAAAAAGACCGCAACACCCACTGCAAACAGCCGTTCAAAATTAGTTGCGCCGTGCACCGCATGAAAGAGTAACCTCCATATGACAATACCGAAGAGCCCAAAGAGTACTGCGGCTCCGAACATCCCCCACTCTTCTGCAAAGGCAGCAAAAATGAAGTCGGTCTCATACTCAGGGAGATACTGTAGTTTTGATTGTGTTCCGTACCCAACTCCCTTCCCGAGAAATTGTCCTGAGCCAACCGCAATGGTGGATTGATACGCGTTGTAGCCTGTACCCTGAATATCCGCAAGCGGGTTTAAGAACGTCATAATGCGGTCTTTTTGGTATTCTTGAAATCCTACATTCCACAAAAGTGTAAACGCGAGCACGCCGGCAGTTCCTACAATCGCGAGATGTCGAAAAGAGATCCCTGACACCAGTACCATTCCAAACCAGATGGCAAAGATAATGATTGCAGACCCAAAGTCCGGCTGTACTGCAACGAGCGCAAACGGCACAAACGCGTACGCGCCAGAAATAAGAATGTGTTTGAAGTCACCTATGTACTCATGTCGCTTAGAGAAGTACTTTGCCAACACCGCAATCAATACCAGCTTTGCATACTCTGACGGCTGTACTGCAAAGAAACCAATATCGAAACGACTCTGTGCTCCCTTCACAGTTGTCCCAATCAGAAGCACTAGCACCAAGAGTACGATAACCGTCAAGAATAAATAAAAAATAGTATTCCCTCCCCGAAGAAACCGGTAGTCAGGAATCGTTGCCGCAATGAGCGCAACGGTCGCAAGTCCAATCCAGATAATCTGTCGTTCAAAAAAGAGATTCTCCCCTTCAAAGGTAAACATGGTTACGAGCCCCAAAAGTGAAAGTAAAAAGACGGCTCCAAAAAGCCACAAATCAAAACCTCCAAACAGCGTACGCACAATCTTCATACCTGCATTATGCGTTAATTATTGGATAGGCGCAAAACTGGCGGCAGTTTTAGGAATCACCTCAATCACTGCCGGTCCCGACTCACAAATCGATGAGGTGATGGACTGATAAATACTATCTATCGTGTCCTTCGACAGTGCTTTGAAGTAGTGGTCTTCACCGCTTGCGATGTTTTTGAGAAATGCTTCATTGATATTAGTACCAAGCCCAATAGTGTAAATAGTGGTATCCGTGTCCTTCAATTTTTGTGCAGCGGCGAGCGCATATTGTTCAGGAGAATCTTCAGGAGCGTTTGCTTTCCCATCAGTGAGCAATACGAGCACCTTACGTGCATCTAGATTATGACGAGCAGAATTAAGCTCTGTGTACGCCGCAGTAATTGCGTCTCCCGTGTTGGTACTTCCTACTTCCGCCTCTGGAGTAATGGTTCGTGATGCAACAATCTTCTTTGCCGCTGCCGTGTCGCGCGTGAGCACTTGTGGTGTTGATGCATCTGTCGCGTACGTCACGACTCCTATTTGATCGTAAGCACCGAGCCGAGCCGTAAACGCCTCTGCTGCTGCGAGCACGGCCGAGATTGGTTGTGCTGGAGTACCACCCTCATCATTCATACTTCCAGAGAGGTCGACGGCGAGGATGACGTCAGTCGGCACTTCACAACTTCGTACTGTTTTTGCAATTGGCTGTGGCCATGTGAATACAACATCCTGCGTGCTGCGTCCTGGGAAGCTCTGTACAATTGTGCGCGATGCGGTGAGCGGGTGTTTGCCCGCGTCAAAGATAGTAGCCACAATCTCCACATCTTCTGCAGTTGAGAGCGATGTATTCGTGAGGCGGACATCGAGACGTGGATTTTCGTCTGCTCGGGTAAGCGCACGACTCTCAACGGTAAACTGCTCGCGCCCACTAAGCGTCGGCAGCCATATCTCCGAGCCTTCGAATGTTATTTCTGTACGCGTTGGTGTACGTGTACCAGTATCAATACGTCCTTCGAAAATTGGGTACACACTATCTGGCGGCAGTACGGTCGTACCACTCCGCTCAGTAATTACACCGCTCTCGTCAAAGAGGGTGATTGTATACGCAACCTCTGGTGAACCGATGCCAATATTTTTATTTTGTACGTACGCGACCGCGTTGTACTGACCATCAACAATTCTGAATGACTCCGCCCACTGCACGACGATAGGAAGTACATCGAGTGCACAGATGCGTGTGCAAATACCGCCGCAATCAACCCCCCGCTCGTCACCATTTTGTCTTCCGTCCATACAGGTCGGCGGTGCATTAAAGTATGCAAAGTAGACACCTGTCCCTATGAGTATAAAAACAACGAAAAGACCCGTCAGGTATTCAATACGACGCCAAAATGCCCACGGTCTAGAAATCATATGAATATATTGTAGCAGACTCCGTCTCTGGTACCGGCGACCTATGAGGATGTGTACGCGGCAATTGCTGTAGCGAGCGTCTCCATGGTGTGCTCAAATTTCTCCGCGTCTTCCTCAAGGAGTGTAAACCGAAGACCATCAAAGGTTGAGTTAAAACCAGACGTAAGCGGTACCATACAAACACCCGTAGCACCAAGGAGATAGTAGACGAAGCGCTTGTCGTTCGTAATATCTCCGGAAGTGAGGTTGGTGACCATTTCTCGAACCGCAGGATTCTCAATTGGAAGCGTCTGTGTACCATGTAACACCCCTTCTTCAAACACGAGTGTCATATAAAATGCACCGTTTGGTTTATGGAGAATAACACCTGGAATGGTACTCAGGATTTCATGCGCTTTCTCCGCGCGTGCAGCGTACTTATCGGTACGCATTTTGAGCATCGGATAGTACCGTTCATCATTCATCACGAGCGGAAGTACACTCTGTGGCAATGTTGTTGCGCACACTTCAAGCATTTTCGCGTCAATAAGCGACTTCGTGTACACGTTAAAGTCATCGTCTTTATCGCGGTTATAAAACTCAATCCAACCACAGCGCCCGCCTGGCCATGGAAATTCTTTTGAGATACCCCGCATCGCAATTCCTGGTACGTCGCCAATAACTGACGCGAGCTTTTTATGCTCCACGCCGTACGCAAGGTTTGAATAGATTTCATCAGAAATGATGAAGAGGTCATGCCGCTTCGCAATGTCTACAATCTTTTGCATCACTTCTTGCGAATATACGTAGCCGGTTGGATTGTCAGGGTTCACAATCAAGATACCTGAAATCTCAGGATGATCATGAATCTTCTGCTCCATTTCTTCAAGATCAGGTTGCCAGCCATTGTGCGGATCAAGTGAGTACGTCATGTGCGGCCGGTCAGCGTGCGCCGCTTCCGCAGATGAGTGGGTTGGGTACGCGGGATTGGGGCCAATCACCCGCACGCTTGGATGGAGGTTCTTGTAGATTTTTGTGATGGCATCACCAAGACCGTTGAAAAAGAGAATATCGTCCGAAGTGATTTGAATACCATCTTCGAGATTACGCTCTTTTGCAATATATTCGCGTGCAGATTGCAGACCCTTTGTTGGTGAGTAGGCGTAGTTCGCACTCTCACCAACAGCCGCTTTTACATACTCACGAATCCACGGCGCCACTGTCTCACCTTTCGCAACAGGGTCGCCGATGTTCTCCCAGATAATCGGGAGCCCGTTCTTTTCCATCTTCTTTGCAACCTCTACAATCTCGCGGATTTCGTACACAAGGTTTGCCGCACCGGGGTGAGTAATCGTATTTCGCATCAAAAGACTATACCGCATTTGCAAGAAATTGCACCTTTTCAAGCCGTTTTATATAACAAAAAAACCAGACTGGTGTCTGGTTTTTATAAATTTGAAAATTGAAGACTCTAAGTGACCTAGTTTTAAAGGAGTGAAGCGACTATTAAAACGGAAATGCTCCTGTGGCGAGGCGACGGCCTACTTGCACCGGCGTCGCCAATCTTATGAGTTTAAGATACAAAAAAACCAGACTGGTGTCTGGTTTTTTTGTATTGAAAACTCTAAGTTGGCGACGGCCTACTCTCCCCCAATAAAGGAGTACCATCGGTGCATAGTGGCTTAACTTCCGTGTTCGGAATGAGAACGGGTGTACCCCACCTGCTGAATCACCAACTTAGAACCTTCAATATTCAATTTTCAAATTTTGTTTTCTTTCGATACTCTGAAGTGGTGCCGTTTTTATAAACAGCACGTGTAAGAGGGTTGGGACGAAACGAACGGTTGGGTTTGGACCAACTGACCATATGATCCCGCCCTTGCACAGGGGGAAAGACCATATAAATGTGAGCAGCACATTTTTCATTCCAGCATCTTGATCTGGAACTACTAAGTCTACGTTCGACGTCAGTGACCTTCCTCTCAAGGACACTTCAGAGTATCGAAATATCTCGCATATCTTATTTTTTGCCCGGAAAGTCGAAGATTTTCCGGGCCGACAAACACACACACTCGCAAAAATTGTACAGCGTACAACATTCTTGTATGAACGGTACGTACTTTCAAAGCCACGTACAGCATTCCCTACAGGAATTACGTCCGATTAGTACACCTTGGCTCCATGCATTACTGCACTTCTACCTAGTGCCTATCAACCAGATAATCTCTCTGGGGACTTAATGATTCCTCATCTTTGAGTTGGCTTCCCGCTTAGATGCTTTCAGCGGTTATCCATTCCCGACATAGCTACTCGGCAGTGCCACTGGCGTGACAGCCGATAGACCAGAGGTCAGTTCATCCCGGTCCTCTCGTACTAGGGACAAATCTCATCAAGAATCGACGCCTGCAGTAGATAGGAGACCAACCTGTCTCACGCAATATGTTTGCTCTAATTACTCAGAGTATCGGACTATATCATCTTCCAAAACTATGGAAGTCTAACGTGTAGTCTCTACGGGCATAATGATTTGTGACAATCATTACTTCCCTCGGTGTTGCCCGGTCACTTAGTGATGACTGTGGGTTCCACCGAAATTAGTTAGCTTGTTACACAACATTACTGCTGTGTACCGCCGTGATTGGTTGGTTCCTTCTTTTTCATAAACGAAAATCTCGATTCTGTCGTGTTTCAGATTTGGATTTAGACTGTTTAAGTTCCAAATATTAGAACCTAAACGGTCTAAACCCAGCTCGCGTAACTTTTTAATTGGCGAACAGCCAAACCCTTGGGACCTGCTCCAGCCCCAGGATAAGTTGAGCCGACATCGAGGTGCCGAACCGTGCCGTCGCTATGGACGCTTGGGCACGACTAGCCTGTTATCCCCAGGGTAACTTTTATCGGGTAATCTCCGGCCGCATCTAACGCGGACCATCGGTTCACTATGCTCTACTTTCGTATCTGTTTGGCATCTACGCCTTACAGTCAAGCTGGTT